>LULE01000004.1_pt1 | contig 564793 bp, 547 predicted proteins | sample 728231 | NCBI WGS metagenome assembly LULE01 (sample SAMN03860297, study PRJNA289734) | marine metagenome | biome: seawater column; feature: ocean; material: water; isolation source: Red Sea water column Station 192 - depth 10m | place: Saudi Arabia: Red Sea | collected 2011-10-15 | depth 10 m | reverse complement strand
CGCGTTGCGACCCGCTACGACAAAACCAAGGAATCCTATCTCGGCTTCGTCGCGCTCGCCTCAGTCAAACTCTGGATACCCTTTGTCCACGAAACCTAGCTTCTGCGATAGCTTGTGTTACCCTACTATCGCAGTCGAGCTTTTCTGAGCCGGTCGATTTCGTTTGGACTGGTGGAAGCGGAATTCTCTCGGTCCTTGGAATTCGGGGGCTCTGGTTGAAGTATCGTTATTCGCGATAGCTACGCCGCCTGCGCGATCTCTTCTGCCGGTTCGGTGCGGATAAGATAGTCGAAGGCGGACAGGCCGGCCTTGGACCCTTCGCCCATCGCCACGACGATCTGCTTGTAGGGAACGGTCGTGACGTCTCCCGCTGCGAACACGCCGGGGAGGTTGGTGCGGCCTTCCTCGTCCACCGCGATCTCGCCGAATTTGGTGAGGTCGAGGCCGCTATCCTTCAGCCATTCGGTGTTGGGGACGAGGCCGATCTGGATGAACACGCCTTCCAGCTCCACGCGGCGTTCCTCGCCGCTGGCGCGATCCTTCACCACCAGTCCATCGACCTTGCCGTTCGAGCCGGTGATTTCGGTCGTCTGGCCGTTCGTCACGATCTCAACATTGGAAAGGCTGCGGAGCTTGGCCTGAAGCACCTCGTCCGCGCGCAGCTTGGAATCGTATTCGATCAGCGTCACGTGGCCGACGATCTTGGCGAGGTCGATCGCCGCTTCGACGCCCGAATTGCCGCCGCCGATCACTGCGATGCGCTTGCCCTTGAACAGCGGGCCGTCGCAATGGGGGCAATAGGCCACGCCCTTGTTGCGATATTCCGCTTCGCCCGGAACGCCGAGATTGCGCCAGCGCGCGCCGGTGGAAAGGATCAGGCTGCGCGTCTTGAGCTTTGCTCCATTGCCGAATTCGACCGTGTGGAGGCCGCCTTCCTCGCGCGCGGGCACAAGCTTCACAGCCTTGGCGAGGTTCATCACGTCGATGTCGTATTCGCCGACATGCCGTTCCAGCTCGCCCGCCAGCTTCGGCCCTTCGGTGTAAGGCGTCCCCGGCAGGTTCTCGATGCCGAGCGTATCGTGCAGCTGGCCGCCGAAGCGTTCTGCCGCGACGCCCGTGCGGAAGCCCTTGCGCGCGGTGTAGATAGAAGTCGCGGCCCCGGCAGGCCCGCCGCCGACCACCAAAACCTCGAAGGGCTCTTTCGCCGACATCTTGTCCGCCGCCTTCTTTTCGCTGCCGGTATCGAGCTTCGACAGGATCTCGGCCAGTTCCATCTTGCCGTTGTAGAACGGCTCACCATTCAGGAATGTGGCGGGCACGGCCATGATCTCGCGACTTTCGACTTCGTCCTTGAACGTGCCGCCTTCGATCAGCGTTGCGGTGATGCGTGAATTTTCGAATGCCATCAGCGTCAGCGCCTGCACCACGTCCGGACAATTGTGGCACGACAGCGAGAAATACATCTCGAAATGGTAATCGCCTTCGAGGCCGCGGACCTGTTCGAGCAGGTCGGCATCGACCTTCGGCGGATGGCCGCCAGCCCAGAGGAGGGCGAGCACCAGCGAGGTAAATTCGTGGCCCATCGGGAGCCCAGCGAAGCGGACCCATTTTTCCGCGTCGCTAGCGCGGCGCACAATGAAGCTGGGCTTGCGATCGTCCGTCCCGTCGAACTGCGCGCTCACCATATCGTGGAGCGCGGCGATCTCTTCGAGCAGTTTGCGCGTCTGCTGAGATTTCGGATCGTCGCCGAGCGAAGCGACGAGCTCGATCGGCTCGCGCAGATTGGCGAGATAGGTCGAAAGCTGCTGCGTCATGGTGGCGTCGAGCACGGGAAGACTCCGAAAGGCTAATAACAGGGGAGATGAAAAGGCCCGGGGCGAGGGGGGGGAGGGTGCCCCGGGCCTTCCAGCGACCCGAGCGGGGCTCGGGCTCTGTCCGCGCTCCGCAGGAGGAATTAGCGGGCGCGGTTATGCGTTGAACTCAGATCTTGCCGACAAGGTCCAGCGACGGTGCAAGCGTGTCCTTGCCTTCTTCCCAGGCTGCCGGGCAGACCTGGCCGGGATTGGCGCGGACATATTGTGCGGCCTTGATCTTGCGGGCGAGTTCGTTGGCGTTGCGGCCGACACCTTCACAAGTCTGCTCCATGATCTGGATTACACCATCGGGATCGACCACGAAGGTGGCGCGATCGGCGAGGCCGACGCCTTCACGCAGCACGTCGAAATTGCGCGCAAGGGTGTGGTTCTGATCGCCGAGGAACGGGAAGGTCAGCTTGCCGATGCGTTCGCTGGTATCGTGCCAGGCCTTGTGGCTGAAATGCGTATCGGTGCTGACGCCGTAGACTTCGACATCCATCTTCTGAAGCATACCGTACTGCTCGCCGAGATCTTCGAGCTCGGTCGGGCAGACGAAGGTGAAGTCCGCCGGATAGAAGAAGAACACGGCCCACTTGCCGCGCACGTCTTGGTCTGTGACTTCGTAAAAGTCTTCGCCGGCCTTGAAGGCGGTGGCGGTGAACGGTTTGATTTCGGTTCCGATGATACCCATGGGATGGTCTCCGTTTGTTTTTCAAAAGGTTCGGGTGAAACTGCTGGGTAAGAGATAGGCGCTGTTGCAGCGCACAAAAGCGATTATGTGCGATTGCGAATATCGAAATTTTCCATCACCGGACTGGAACTTTCGAAAAGCACGGCGATGCGCGATCCAGAGCGTTTGGCTTCACGGTAAAACGGCGCCTTTACAGGTTTCGCTCTTGCGATTTCGCCGCTAGTGCGAGGCATTCGCAAAAAAGGAATCGCCATGCGTATAGTTTTCGCCACTCTCGCCCTTTCCGCATCCGTGCTCTCTCTCGCCGCCTGTTCCGAACCGGCTGATGAAGCCCCCGCCGAGACGACCGCCGCCTCTTCGGAAGCAGAGCCCGCCGCGATGGACCAGGCCGCGACCGATACCGCCGTCCTCAATGCGAGCCTCGTCACCATCGATCAGCTTCAGGCCCTGACCGGCGTGAACCCCGAACTCGCCCAGGCAATCGTCGACGGCCAGCCTTACGAGAGCGCGACCGCGTTCAACGATGTGCTGATGCAGTCGCTGTCCGCCGACGAAGCGGCGCAGGTCCGGGAGCGCGTTTTCGTGCCGATCGATCTCAACAGCGCCAGCCGCGAAGACATCGCGCTCGTCCCCGGGATGAGCGACCGGATGGTCGGCGAATTTCTCGAATACCGTCCCTACGAAAACATCGAGGAATTCAATCGCGAGATCGGCAAATATGTCGACGAAGCGGAAGTCGCGCGCCTGCGCCAGTACGTCACGCTCTGATCCTTTTCGCGCTCAAGCGGCCCAGCCGCTTGCGCTACCGCTTGAGCGCGAACCGGGCGATCTCGATCGCGGCCAGTATCCCGATATGGATATAGGCCGTGATCGGATCGAAGGCCGTCAACGCCCAGTGGACGAACACCAGTACGGCGGCGGGATGCACCAGCATGTGCAGCCGCTTCCACCCGCCTTTCATCGCGCGCACGGACCGATCGTTCGACGTGATCGCGAGCGGTAGGAACAGGATCAGCGCGAGCCAGCCGGTCAGCAGATCGAACCCCGCCGCTTCTTCCAGTATCGCGCCGAGATCGGCCTTGTTGACGAGGTAGATAGCGGTGTGGATCGCCGCATAGGCGAAGCTGGCGACGCCGAGATCGCGCCGCCGCTTCATCAGCCATAGCGTCCAGGTGCTCTTGCGAAAGGCGAGCCGTAGCGGCGTGACCGCGAGCGTTGCCAGCAACAACCATGCGGCCCAATCGCCGCTATCCTTTACGGCATGGCCGAAGCCGTACGTTGCGGGCGTCGAAATCCACTGCCAGCCGATCCACAATGCGGGCAGAGCCAACGCCAGCCACAACAGCCATCGCTCCCGGCTCATGCTCGCTCCCCGCTCAGCCGCATTGTGCGCGGTGCAGCAATTTGTGATCCGCGAGCACCAGGGCCATCATCGCCTCCACCACGGGAGTGCCGCGAATGCCGACGCACGGATCGTGGCGACCCTTGGTGCGCACTTGGGTGGCCTGCCCGTCGCGCGTCACGCTGTCGACCGGCGTCAGGATCGAACTGGTCGGCTTGAAGGCGACGCGGCAGGTCACCGGCTGGCCGGTGGAAATCCCGCCCGCGATACCACCGGCGTGATTTGCAAGGAATTCGGTGCCGTCATCGGCGGGCCGCATCGGATCGGCGTTTTCTTCGCCGGTCAATCGCGCCGCGGCGAACCCGTCGCCGATCTCCACACCCTTGACCGCGTTGATGCTCATCATTCCTGAGGCGAGGTCGGCATCGAGCTTGGCGTAGAGCGGTGCGCCCCATCCGGCGGGAACGCCCGTCGCCACGCATTCAACCACCGCGCCGAGCGAGGAGCCGGATTTACGCGCCTCGTCCACTTGGCTTTGCCAGCGCTGCGCGGCTGCGGCATCGGGGCACCAGAAGGGGTTCCGCTGGATTTCCGCCGCATCGAAATTCGCCGGATCGACGGCATCCCCGCCGATCTCGGCGACATAGGCGGTGATCGTCACTTCGGGGATCGCCAGCCGCGCCACCGCGCCGGCCGCCACGCGGCTCGCCGTTTCGCGTGCGCTGGAACGCCCACCGCCGCGATAGTCGCGGAACCCGTATTTTGCGTCATAGGCGTAATCGGCGTGGCCTGGGCGATAGGTGTTGGCGATCTCGGAATAATCCTTCGACCGCTGATCGGTGTTCTCGATCATCAGCGCGATCGGCGTGCCGGTCGTCTTGCCCTCGAACGTACCCGACAGGATGCGGACGAGATCGGCTTCCTGCCGCTGCGTCGTATACTTGTTCTGCCCCGGCTTGCGCGCGTCGAGAAAGGGTTGGATGTCCGCTTCCGACAGCGCGAGACCCGGCGGGCACCCGTCCACCACCGCGCCGATCGCGGGGCCATGGCTCTCGCCCCAGGTCGTGAAGCGCAACACGCGCCCGAATGTGTTCCAGCTCATGGCTCTCTTCTTGCCTGCAATTGTGGGCTTGTGTCCATTCGCGCTGGACCAATTCCTTCTTGAGGGCCAAGAACAAACCATGCCCGGAGAAACCGCTTGCCCGTAGAAATCGTATGATAGCCAAGCTGAAAGGCCTGCTCGACGAAACCGGCGCCGATTGGGCGGTGATCGATGTCGGCGGGGTAGGCTATCTGGTCCATTGTTCGGCCCGCACGCTCAGCCAGCTGGGCGAGGCGGGGGAGGCGTGCACGGTCTTTACCGACCTGCAGGTTAGCGAGAACGACATGCGCCTGCTGGGCTTCGCCGACGGGGCAGAGCGGGACTGGTTCCGGCTGTTGACGCAGGTGCAGGGCGTGGGAAGCAAGGTCGCACTGGCGATTCTTTCGGCGCTGTCGGCGGACGAATTGCAGGCGGCTTGCGCCAATGGCGATGCTGCGATGGTCGCGCGTGCGAACGGGGTCGGGCCAAAGCTTGCCGGGCGCATCGTCAATGAGCTGAAGGACAAGGCCGGGGCGCTGCCGGGTGGTGGCGGGACTGGCGCGGTCGCAGCCCCCAGGGGTGGTGCCAGCGCGGATGCCGTCAGCGCGCTCGAAAATCTCGGCTTCAAGCCCGCCGTCGCCGCGCGCGCGGTCGCTCTGGCGCAGGGGGAGCTGGGCGATAGCGCCGGCGAGGGCGAGCTGATCAGAGTGGCCTTGAAGAGGGCGGCGGGGTGAGGACAATCGGTATGCGTTCAGTGTTGGCAAGTCTCGCAATGACGCTGGCGGCGCCGCTCGCCGCGCAAGCGCCTGAAGTTCGTTATGGCCCCGTGTTCGAAGAATTCGGCCCGCATTACGCGGTCGAAGGGATCGATCGTGTGCCCGAGGATGCTGAGTTCGCAGTCGCCTTCGACGTGGCGAGGGCGGCGGAGGATGGCACGCGCAATCGCGGTTTCGAAAGCGCCGCGCGCTTCATCAACATGCATGCTGCGGCAGGCGTCGACCCGGAAAACATCCGCATCGCCGTGGTGGTCCATGGCGGGGCGGTGAAGGACTTGCTGGCGAGCGAGGACAACGCCTCGCGCGACATGGTCGAACGATTGCTCGAAGAAGGTGTGCGTTTCATCGTCTGCGGCCAGAGCGCGGCGGGATCGGAAATCGCACAAGGAGACCTGATCCCCGGTGTCGAGATGGCGCTCTCCGCCATGACCGCGCACGCCCTGCTCCAGCAGCGCGGATATACGGTGAACCCGTTTTGAGGCAACCAGTCGTCAAGATTACGGTGTTTCTACTGGGATGTCTCGCGGGTTGGCACGCAAACGACTGGCTATCGATCGATGCCTGTCTTGATGCTGGTGGCGCTTGGAATTACGAACGCGACCTTTGCAGCCTACCATGACCGACCCCGTCCCCCTCCATTCCCCCGCCCGCCAGCCGGAAGACCCTGACGCCGCCCTGCGTCCGAAATCGCTCGCCGAATTCGTCGGGCAGAAAGCTGCGCGCGAAAACCTGCGCGTGTTCGTCGAGGCGGCGAAGGCGCGGGGGGAGGCGATGGACCATGTGCTGTTCTTCGGGCCTCCGGGGCTCGGCAAGACCACGCTGGCGCAGATCGTCGCCAAGGAGTTGGGTGTCGGCTTTCGCGCCACCAGCGGGCCGGTGATCGCGAAGGCGGGCGATCTCGCCGCCTTGCTGACCAATCTCGAACCCAACGATGTCCTCTTCATCGACGAGATCCACCGCCTCAATCCGGTGGTCGAGGAAGTGCTCTATCCCGCGATGGAGGACCGCGCGCTCGACTTGATAATCGGCGAGGGGCCGTCTGCGCGGAGCGTGCGGATCGATCTGCCGCCTTTCACGCTGGTCGGCGCGACCACGCGGCAGGGGCTGCTGACGACGCCTCTGCGCGATCGCTTCGGCATTCCGGTGCGCCTCAATTTCTATACCGAGGACGAGCTACTGCGCGTCGTCACGCGCGGGGCAGGCCTGCTCGGCATGGGTATCGACGAGGGCGGCGCCCGCGAGATCGCGCGGCGCAGCCGGGGGACGCCGCGCGTTGCCGGGCGATTGATGCGGCGCGTGCGAGATTTCGCGCATGTGCTGGGCGAGGGGACCGTCACGGCGCAGGTGGCGGACGATGCGCTGACCCGGCTGGAAGTGGATTCGCTCGGCCTCGATGCGATGGACCGGCGCTATCTCACCATGATCGGTACAACCTACAAGGGCGGCCCTGTGGGCGTCGAGACGCTGGCCGCAGGGCTCAGCGAGCCGCGCGACACGGTGGAGGAAGTGATCGAGCCTTATCTGATCCAGCTCGGCCTGATCGCCCGCACGGCGCGTGGGCGCTGTCTCAACGATGGCGGCTGGGCGCATCTCGGCCTCGCGTCGCCTGTCGAAAGAGGGCGCTCTCAGGGCGAGATGTTCGGAAGCGAAGATTAATCCGCGTAAGGGCAGGAATCGCGCCGGGATCTTAACATCTCCGGTCACCCCGGTCCCGTTTCGGGACGCGAACCGGAGAAGGACTCGCAATCGAAAGGAAAATTTACATTTAGGGTGCAGAGCGAGTATTACGCGAATCTTATAGCAGTCGGCAGGGCCACCAAATTGGCGCCTGAGAAGCCAACAGGAAGACACATATGTCGGTCAAAGCAGCCCTAGCAAAACTTTCGGCCACCGCGGCGGGCGGTGCTTTGCTGGCCGGCGGTGCCGTCCACGTCGCCGAAAAGCCGGTGACGGATGCGCCGAGCTACAAGTCGGCGAAGGGCGCCAAGACGCAGCCGCGGATGATCAAGCAGGCCAAGGCAACCCCGCGCGCGACGCGTCCGGCCCCGCCGCCCCGCGCCGCGCGCGTCATTCCGCGCCAGGTCGAATGCGTGCCTGCCTCATCCCCCCAAGCCACCTATCAGGGCGCCAATGTCTGCCCGCCGGTCTATCGCGCGGCTCTCGCCCCGGTTCCGGTACCTCCGCTTCCCGAAGCGCGTCCGCTGGGCGGTGGCGGCACCGCTGCCCGTTCCATCCCCTCGGCTGGCGGCGGCTTTGGCGGTGGCGGCTTCGGCGGCGGATTCTTCGGCGGCTTCTTCGGATCGAGCGGCGGTGGCGGCAGCACGAGTGTCGTCGTGAATCTCGGCCAGAACCAGGGGCAGGGTCAGGACGGCAATGGCAGCTCGTCGTCCAGCACGTCGAGTTCGTCGAATGGCCAGCCCGGCGGCAGCACCACGACGACTACCACGACCACGTCGACCGGCGGCTTCGATGGCAATATCGACATCGATATCGAAAACTCGAGCGGTGGCTCGTCCACCTCGACGTCGAGCGGCGGCTCGTCCACGTCGACGTCCAGTGGCGGATCCTCATCGTCGACCACGACGGGGGGCGTTTCGACGTCGACCGGTCAGGTCTCGAGCACGACCAGCTCGGGCAACGTGTCGAGCTCGACGGGCCAGGTTTCTTCGTCGACCGGCCAGGTTTCGACGTCGACCGGTCAGGTTTCGACTTCGACAGGCCAGGTCTCGACATCGACCGGTCAGGTTTCGACGTCCAGCTCGACCTCGACAAGCTCCGGCAATGTGACGAGTTCTGGCAATATCAATCAGAACCAGAATCAAAACCAGAACCAGAATCAGTCGAGCACCACGTCCACATCGGGCAACGTTTCGAGCAGCACGAGCTCTTCCACATCGGGCGACGTGTCGAGCAGCACCAGTTCCTCGACCTCTGGCGACGTTTCGACGAGCAGCAGCACCAGCTCTTCGACTTCCGGCGATATCACGTCGAGCACCAGCAGCTCGACATCGTCCTCGAGCTCGACTTCGTCCTCGACCTCTTCGTCGAGCTCGACCTCTTCGAGCACCAACAGTTCGACCAGCACCAGCACGTCGAGCGGGACCGAAGTGCCCGCGCCGCCGATGATGGTCCTGTTCGGCCTCGCAGCTGCCGCGCTCCTGCGTCGCCGCAAGGTCGCTCCACAAAAGGCGGCCTGATCCGCCGAAGCTCTGATCCGCCAAAGCTTCACGGTTCCCAACGGAAAAAGGGCGGCCTTCCCGACCGGAAGGCCGCCCTTTTCGTTTTTGCTTCGATAGTGTGTCGGAGCCCGCCCCCATTTGGGGGGGGCGGGCCTAACGTGCCTCAGTCCGCAGCCAGCTTGCGCAGCACGTAATGGAGGATGCCGCCATTGCGGTAATATTCCATTTCGTTCGCGGTATCGATCCGGCACTTGGCCGTGAAGGTGAAGGTATCGCCGTTGGCGCGCGTCACTTCGACTTCGACATCTTGGCCGGGCGTCAGATCGGCAAGGCCCTTGATCGTGAAGCTGTCGTCCGATCCGAGGCCCAGCGTCTGGCGCGTATCGCCCGCCGCGAATTGCAGCGGCAGCACGCCCATGCCGATCAGGTTCGAACGGTGGATACGCTCGTAGCTTTCGACGATCGTCGCACGCACGCCCAGCAGGATCGTACCCTTGGCCGCCCAGTCGCGGCTGGAGCCGGTGCCGTATTCCTTGCCCGCAACCACGACGAGCGGCGTGCCGTCTTCCTTGTGCTTCATCGCCGCATCGTAGATCGGCATCTGTTCGCCCTTGTAGGTCGTCTCGCCGCCTTCGACGCCGGGGACCATTTCGTTGCGAATGCGGATATTGGCGAAGGTGCCGCGCATCATCACTTCGTGGTTGCCGCGGCGCGAACCGTAGCTGTTGAAGTCCGACTTCGAGACCTGGTGATCGCGCAGATACTGGCCTGCCGGGCTGTCTTCCTTGATCGAACCGGCCGGGCTGATGTGGTCGGTCGTGGTGGAATCGCCCAAGATCGCCAGCGGCTTCGCATCCACGATGTCGGTGACGGGCGCGGGCGTCATGCTCATGCCGTCGAAATAGGGCGGGCTGGCGACATAGGTGCTGGTCGGATTCCAGCGATAGGTGTCCGACGCTTCGACCTTGACCGCCTTCCAGTGCTCGTCGCCTTCGTAGACGTTGGCATACCGGTTCACGAACATGTCGCGATCGATATTGGCGGCGCGATGGTCGGCGATTTCCTGATTGGTCGGCCACAGATCGGCCAGCATCACGTCATTGCCTTCACGGTCTTGGCCGATCGGGGTCGTGGTGATGTCCTCGGTCACCGTTCCCTTGAGCGCATAGGCGACCACGAGCGGGGGCGAGGCGAGGAAGTTCGCGCGCACGTCGGGCGAGACGCGGCCTTCGAAATTTCGGTTGCCCGACAGGACGCTGGCAGCGACCAGATCGTTACCGTTGATCGCTTGGCTGATCGGCGTGGCGAGCGGGCCGGAATTGCCGATACATGTGGTGCAGCCATAGCCGACGAGGTCGAAGCCGATCGCGTTTAGATCGGTCTGGAGGCCCGACTTCACGAGATAGTCGGTGACGACCTGCGATCCCGGTGCGAGGCTGGTCTTCACCCAGGGCTTGGGCTTCAGGCCCTTGGCGTTGGCCTTCTGCGCCACCAGACCGGCGGCGATCAGCACGTCGGGGTTCGAGGTGTTGGTGCAGCTGGTGATCGCCGCGATCACAACGTCGCCGTCGCCGACATCGTGGTCCTTGCCTTCGACCGCCACACGGCGCGGCTCGTCCTTGCCGTAGACGGTCTTGAGGTCGGTGTTGAACAGCTCGTCCACCTGGGGGAGCGCGACCTTGTCCTGCGGGCGCTTCGGGCCGGCAAGGCTGGGGACGACCTTGGCCATGTCGAGTTCGAGCGTATCGGTGAAGATCGGCTCGTTCTCGGGCGTGAACCACATGCCCTGCGCCTTGGAATAGGCTTCGACCAGCTCGATCGTGCTTTCGTCACGACCGGTGAGGCGCATGTAGTCGAGCGTCTTTTCATCGATGCCGAAGAAGCCGCAGGTCGCGCCGTATTCGGGCGCCATGTTGGCGATGGTCGCACGGTCGGCGAGGCTGAGATTGGACACGCCGGGACCGTAGAATTCGACGAAACGGCCCACCACGCCCACTTCGCGCAGCATCTGCACGCAGGTCAGAACGAGGTCGGTCGCGGTCACGCCTTCGGCCAGCGCACCTTCAAGCTTGAAGCCGACGACTTCGGGGATCAGCATCGAGATCGGCTGGCCGAGCATGGCCGCTTCCGCCTCGATCCCGCCGACGCCCCAGCCAAGCACGCCCAGGCCGTTGATCATCGTGGTGTGGCTGTCAGTGCCCACGCAGGTGTCGGGATAGGCGATCGCGTTGCCGTCAGGGTCGTTGGTCGACCAGACGCCCTTGCCGATATATTCGAGGTTCACCTGGTGGCAGATGCCGGTGCCGGGAGGCACAGCGGAGAAGTTCTCGAAGCTCTTCGAACCCCATTTGAGGAAGTCGTACCGCTCCGCATTGCGGGCGTATTCGAGTTCCATGTTCTGTTCCATGGCCTTGGGATGGCCGAATTCATCCACCATCACCGAGTGGTCGATGACGAGGTTGACCGGAACCTGCGGATTGATCTTGGCAGTGTCCCCGCCGAGCTTGGCGATCGCGTCGCGCATCGCGGCCAAGTCGACCACGCAGGGGACGCCGGTGAAATCCTGCAAGAGGACGCGCGCCGGGCGGTACTGGATTTCCTTGCCGGTGACCGGGTTCTTCTGCCAGTCCGCGATCGCCTGCGCATCGTCGGTCGAAACGGTGAAGCCGCCATCCTCGAACCGCAGCATGTTTTCGAGCAAAACCTTCAGGCTGAAGGGCAGGCGCGACACGTCGCCCAATTTCTCCGCCGCCTTCTCGAACGAGTAATAGGCGTAGTCCTTGCCACCGACGGTGAGAGTGGAGCGGGTTGCGAGCGTATCCTGGCCGACCTGGGTCATGCGGATCTGGTCCTTTCTGTTCGGAGCCTGCACCCGAATGCGGGGAGGCAAAAATGTAACGCGCTCGTGAGCGAAAAGGCTCCGAATTGCAAGGGTGGGCGCTTGCGGAGGGAACAATCGGGAACCTGGGTTGGTGCTTATCGGTAATTATGGCATAATGAAGGCAGCCATACGCTTCGAAACCATCATCTCGGATGGGTTCGAACGAGGCGCCCCGGGGAGATTACCAATGCGTTCCGACACGATTGCTGCCACGCCGCAAGCGAAGGCTGCAAAACCGCATGCAAAGCGCCGCGCGCCGATCCGCGCTGTGGTAGTCGCGGCAGCGCTGGGCGTTGCGGCCTGTTTCGCGGCGGCGGCGAGCTTTTCCGGCGATCCGGCGGTCGCCGCCGAAGCGAAAGCGACTCAGAACCGTTAAGTCGAGCCAGCTCTGCTATCGCGCCGTGTCGCGATGGCGCACCCGATAACGATCAGCGCGGTTCCCGCCAGCACAGTTGGCGTGACCGTCTCTGCAAAGAACAGCCAGCCGAACAGGGCGGCCCACAGGAAACCCGAATATTCCATCGGCACCAGAACTTGCGCCTCTTCGCGGGCATAGGCCCATCCCAGCACGGCGGCCCCACATACGGTCAGGAGCGAGGCGGCTCCGATCGCGAGAAACGTCTCGCCATCCGGCAAGGCAAGCAGCCACGGCGCGCCGAGCGCCAGCACCGCCGCGCCGACTCCGCTGTGGAAGCTGGCGATTTCGAGCGGCCCGGCGGTCTGCGCCTGCTGGCGCGCAAGAATCAGATTGTAAGCATAGAGCAGCGCCGAAAACAGGATCGCCGTAAGGCCTGCGGCGGCCCCGTCATTAAACGTCTCGCGCCCGATCCTGCCGCCCACGATCACCAGCGTTCCTGCCAGTCCGAACAGGCCGGCGGCAATGGCGCTGCGCCGGATGCGCTCTTTCAGGATGATTGCGGCGAGATAAAGCGACAGGATCGGCGCGAAGAAGGATATCGCGATGGTCTCCGCGATGGGAAGTCGGGTCAGCGCGAAAAAGAAGCTGAGGGCCATGAACGCCGAGACCACACCGCGCACCAGATGCAGGCGCAGCGCCTGCCTGCCCGGCCAGCGCCCGCCCGCCGCCAGCCATACCGGTGCGATCAGGCAGAGGCCCAGAGCGGAGCGCAATAAGGCCGCGCTATAGGCCCCGATCGCGAGCGAGGCGCCTTTCATGAACGCATCCATCAGCGCCAGGGCCGCAACGCCTGCAAGAGCGGCAAGGATCGGCCGATAGGCGCGCGGGGACGGCATGGTGCGCGGATGGGCCGCGGCTCCGCGCCGGGCAAGCGCAAATTCAGGCACCAGTCAGCCATGGCAGTAGAGAACGAGGACGAAACGAGCTATACAGGCTCGCTATGGATATTCGCGCGCCGAACGCTTCGTCTGGCATTAGGACCGGCGGGGCAGGGGCGCTTAAGATGGTGGTAAAAGAGATGGGTATGCGCAGTCTGAAGGCAGGAACGGCGGGCATCGCCTTGGCGGCGTTCGCTCTCGTATCGAATGGCGTATCCGCGCAATCGAGCGGGCCGGAAAACCTGCTTCCGCCCGAACCCGCCAAGGTCGAGCGAGCGATGCCCGACTATACGCAGATGCAGGCCCAGCAGCCGCGCCCGGTCGCACCTACCCCCGCTTCCAGGCCCGAGGCCGCGCAATCCAAAGCCGCTCAGCCCAGCGTCGCCGATAGCTTCGGTGACGTTGAGATGGTTTCGGGCGAAGTGGTGCAGGAAATTCCCTCTCTGGTCGGCGAATGGTCCCTGGCGGAGGCGCAGGCGCTTGCAAAATTCATCGACGGAATCGGTGCGGAAGGCCTGATGCCCAAGGATTACGGCCACGAAGCGCTCGCCGCCGCGATCGCTAAAGGGCCCGGCCCGGCGCTGAACCAGATCGCCAGCGAACGCTTCGTCTGGCTGGTCGAGGATATGCGCGACGGGCGCACTCCGATGGACGGGCGCAAGCAATGGTTCGCGATGGACCCCGATGCGGACCGGATGCCGACGCACATCCTGCTCGAACGCGCGCTCGAAACCGGCGACATCGCGGGCACGCTGACCGCGCTCGATCCGGTGCATCCCGATTACGCGCTGCTGAAGGCCGAACTCGCCAAGACTCCGGCCAGCAATTCGGCCAAGCGCAAGCTGATCATGGCGAATATGGATCGCTGGCGCTGGCTGCCGCAGGATCTCGGCAAGAAATATCTGATGACCAATGTCCCCGAATATCAGCTGCGGCTGACGGTGAACGACAAGATCATCAAGAATTACCGGACCATCGTAGGCAAACCTGGTCGCACGGCAACGCCCCAGCTTGCCGAAATGGTCGAAGGGGTGATCTTCAACCCGACCTGGACGGTGCCGCAATCGATCGTGAAAGGCGAAGGGCTGGGCGCGCGCGTGCTCGGCAATCCGGCCTGGGCGCGCCGCAATGGCTATACCGCGACGCGCGCCGATAACGGCTTCGTCACCGTGGTGCAGCAGCCGGGGCCGACCAATTCATTGGGCCTGATGAAGCTCGACATGCCGAACCGCCACGCGATCTTCCTGCACGACACGCCTTCGCGCAATCTGTTCGCGCAGGATGCCCGTGCGCTGAGCCATGGCTGCATCCGCGTACAGGGCGCGCGCGAGCTGGCGATGACGATGGCGATCCTCGGCAATATGGAGAGCAAGGACGATATTCCCGGCATCCAGCAGGAGGTGCAGGATATCGCCGCGTCGGGCGAATACACCTCCTACCCGATCACCAATCAGTGGCCGGTCTACATCACCTATTTCACCATGGCGCGCGACGTCGATGGCAAGATGGCGACCTTCGACGATATCTACGACCGTGACGGTGCCGTGCTCGCGAGCTTCGACGCGCCGCGCAAGGCGAACCGCAGCCGGGTGCAGGATGAAGAGATCATTCCGCTCGAAGCGCCGGGGGCGTAATTCGGATCCGGGGCCTCGACGGCCTGAATAAAGAATTATGGGGCGGGGCGGACTTCAAGGTCGTCCCGCCTTTTTCGGTCGTGAATTACGAGGCGGCCGCTCAGTAAACGCCCGGATTGGTCCTCTCGAACGTCCCGCCGCGATCGCTGCGCAGCAGGTCGGTCTGGACGATCGGCGGCCTCACGATGCTGCCATCGGCGGCGAGGCCATAGCTGCCCGCCACCACCAGCCGCCCGCCCGACAGATCGATCAGAGCGCGATCGAACTGTTCCGGGCCCATGGCGAGGCAGCCATTGGAACGGCCGAGCCGACCCCACCGCTCGACATGTTCCGGCGTCGCGTAATCCGCCTGGTGCATCACGATGGCGCGCGGCAGAGCGTTGGAATTGGTCGGATCAAGCCCGTCGAGCCGCAGGGACGTGCCGTAGCGCCCCTTGTACCAGCTGCGCGTGAGATAGGCGCCGCGGCTGGTCGCTTCGGAGCCTTCGATATTCGAATAGCGCTTGAGCCAGCCGTCATGCTCCGAATCGGAGCCGGTGCCGTGGCTGACATGGTAGCTTTCGACGCGTTCCTTTTCGAGATCGACGAAATGGAAGCGCCGCTGGGAGGAATGGAGGCCGAAATCTGCGATCCCGACGATGTCGGTCCGCCACACGTGATTGCCGCCTTCGATGGCACGCGCGATTTCCTCGCGGGCGATCGAAAGCAGCTTGCGGTCGCGTGCGGCAGTCCCGCCGAACTGCGCAAGCGCGCCGGTCGGGGCGGCCATGACGGCGCCCGCGGCCAGAGCGCTGGTGATGAGGGTACGACGGTCCATGATCCAGGCTTAGCAGCCCCGGCGTGGCCGGGCCATGAACGATGGCGATTTGCGGCGCGCGATGCGGACGAAGCTTGTCGAAAACGCGATCAACTGCCGATGACCATACGGTCCCCTTCGATCCGCATCGTGCCCATCTCCGAAAGATAGCTCTGGCCAAGCAGCGACACGGGTAGTCCCTGCGGGACGATCACCGCGTTCAGATTTCGAATTTCATGATTGCCCAGGTCGATCGCGTCGATCGTCACGCGCACGCCTTCGACCGGGCCGCTCGCCCCTCGGGCCACGGTTTCCAGATCGGTCGGCGACCAGAATATCCCTGCGGCGCGCGCATCGTCGCCGGTCAGCGCCACGCCATTGGCCCCGGTATCGACGAGGAAGCGGATCGGACGGTCGTTGACGCCGACCTCGGCGTAGAATTGCCCGTCGGCAGAGCGCGGAACCGCGATTTCACCCGGCGCCAGATAAGTCGGCGTGGGCGAAGGTTCGGCAAAATTGCCCGGTTCGGAAAGTGTTTCGGAAGGCGGTGCGGTCTGCTCGGGGCGGGTCGCCGTGTCGATCGCCCCGCCCGGCACGAAGGCCGAGGCGATGAAGGCCGCTATGGCCACGATCAGGAGGGCAGATTCCCGCATGCCTGCCGGCATAGACCGACAGGGTTAGCGGACCGTTAAGGATATTATTCGGCGGCTTCGCGCTGATTGGCCGCATGCGGATCGAAAGCGGTCGCTTCGCCCGCTTCGATCAGTGCGGCCTTTTCCTCGACCAGCTTGACGATGTGGTCGAGCATGTCGTCGGACTGGACGTGGTGGTCGGTCACGCCGGACAGATAGACCATGTGCTTCCCCGCACCGCCGCCGGTGATCCCGATATCGGTTTCCCGCGCTTCGCCCGGCCCGTTGACCACGCAGCCGAGGACCGAGAGGCTCATCGGGGTCTTGATGTGTTCGAGGCGCGCTTCCAGTGCTTCGACCGTGCGGATCACATCGAAACCCTGGCGCGAGCAGCTGGGGCAGGAGACGACGCGTACGCCGCGGGTTCTGAGGCCGAGCGCCTTCAGAATCTCGAAGCCGACCTTCACCTCGCGTTCGGGCTCTGCTGAGAGCGAGACGCGGATCGTGTCGCCGATCCCGGCCCAGAGCAGGCTGCCGAGGCCGATCGAGGACTTTACCGTACCGCCGATCAATCCGCCCGCTTCTGTAATGCCGAGATGGAGGGGGCAATCCACCGCGTCCGCCAATCCGTGATAGGCGGCGACCGCCAGGAAGACGTCGCTGGCCTTCACCGCCACCTTGTATTCGTGGAAATCGTGGTCCTGCAAAAGCTTGATATGGTCGAGCGCGCTTTCGATCAGCGCTTCGGGGCAGGGTTCGCCGTATTTTTCGAGCAGGTCCTTTTCGAGAGACCCCGCATTGACGCCGATGCGGATGGCACACCCGTTCGCCTTGGCGGCGCGGACCACTTCGGCCACGCGCTTGCTGTCGCCGATATTGCCGGGATTGATACGCAGGCAGGCCGCGCCCTTGTCGGCGGCTTCGAGCGCACGCTTGTAGTGGAAGTGGATGTCCGCAACGATCGGGACATTCGCCGCCTTGGTGATCTTGTCGAAATGCGCGGTCGATTCGGCTGTGGGGCAGGACACGCGGATGATGTCCGCGCCCGCATCTTCGCAGCGGCGGATCTGGTCGAGCGTGGCGCCGACATCCTCGGTCGGCGTGTTGGTCATTGTCTGGACCGAAATCGGCGCGTCGCCGCCCACGGCGACATTGCCGACCATGATCTGGCGCGATTGGCGGCGCTCGATCGAGCGCCAGGGACGGATAGAGGACATGGCCCTCTTATAGGGCGGATCGCGGCGGAACTAAAGGCGTGGATCGCATGGCGGGCCCAGACGGTAGGACTTGGCCGGCGGAATGTCCCGAAATGGTCAGATGCGTTCATCCGGGCTGCGCGGCGGTCCCGATCGGTCTAGTCGGGCAGATCGGTCGCTCGATCGCAGACCCAGACACGCAGGCAACCCGCCATGACGCTTTCCGAGATTTTGAGCCAGTCGCGCCACTTCCCGACCCTGCTGCGCGATCTGATCCGCTCGCCCGCCTTCCGGAATTCCGCGCTCCTCGTCCTACCCTACGCCAGCCTGCTCGTCGGGCTCGACATCGCGACGCGCTATGGCGAGCTGACGGGGGCGCTCTTGCCCCGCGATTTCATGCTTTCGCAGGATCGCAGCTTGGGCGAATATCTCGAATACGGGCTGATGACTGCGATGGCGATCATGCTGCTGCGCATGTGGCGGCGTGACGGGTCTCCTCTCTATCTCGTCAACGCGATCCTGTTCGTGGTCCTGACGCTCGATAATGCGCTGGAGATCCATGAGGCGTTCGGTTTCTGGATCGCCCCGATCCTGCCGCAAAATCTGCCGATTTCTGCGCATCATCTGGGTGAGCCGCTGATGTTCGCCGGGATCGGCGTGCTGTGGCTGGCAGGTCTGGGTCTGGCGCTGCGCGCGGCGCGGATCGATTCGGTGCTCAATTCCCTGATCATCGTCGGCTGCATCGGCGCGACCGCGATGTTCGGCGTGGTCGAGGATGCGGTGGTGAGCTACGGGACGCACAGCGATCTGATGATCGTCACGGAAGCATTCATCGAAGATGCGGGCGAATTCGCCATGATCATCCTCGCCTTTCTGTTCACCGTGGCGATTTACGATGCGGCGCGGCGGCGGTGGCTAGCGGAGGACGGGGTCGGATCGGCCGCACGCGAGACGCGCGCAGCCGGCATGCCCTTGATGGGATCTCCCCGCGCCGTCTGAGCGAGGCCATTCCCAAACGCGGCGATCCGCGCCATGACCGGCGCATGCCTGTTCAGACCGACGATACCGAAACCGATACGCCCCTGCTCTTCGGCCGTGTGCTTGACGGGCAAGGGGGCGGCCGCCCGATCCTGTGGGACGAGGCGAAGCAATGGCGACCCGGCGCGCCGGGCGAAGTCCTGTGGCTCCATCTGTGTCGCAATCGGCCGGGCGTACAGGACTGGCTCGAAAACGCCCTGTCCATACCCGAGCCCACCGCCGAACTCTTGACCAGCGACGAAACGCGACCGCGCGCCTTTCGCGAGGGCGAGGCGCTGGTTGCGACCCTGCGGGGCATCAATTTCAATCCGGGTGCCGAGCCCGAGGACATGATCTCGATGCAGGTCTGGTCGGACGGGGAGCGCCTGATCACGCTGCGCCGTCATCCCCTCCAGACCCCGCGCGACGTGCTGGCCCAGGTAGACAGGGGCCACGGGCCGCCCGATGCCGGCGCCACCATCACGCTGCTCGCCGAGCTGCTGATCGGGCGGATGAGCCAGTCCATCGTCGATATGAACCGGGTGCTGGATACGCTGGAGGAGACCGATCCCGACGAAATGGCCGAATCGATGCTGACGCAGATTTCGATCATCCGGCGCAATTGCCTCGGCCTCAAGCGGCACATGGCGCCGCAGCACGAGGCGCTGGAACAGATCAGCCGCGATGCGCCCGCCTGGTTCGAGGACCACGATCGCCGCGAGATCGCCGAGAGCATCGCCCGGCTGCGCCGCTATCTCGACGATATCGACATCAGCAAGGAAAGCGCCGTCGTTCTTCAGGACGAAATCCGGTCGCGCAGCGCCGCGTCGAGCGAGCACGCGACCTATATGCTGACGATCGTGGCGGGCATCTTCCTGCCGCTCGGTTTCCTGACTGGCCTTCTCGGCATCAATGTCGGCGGAATGCCGGGCATGGACGATCCGCATGCCTTCTGGTTCGTGGTGGTCGGCTGCGTGATCCTGATGGTGGGCTTGGTTGCCATCTTCCGGCGCTTGCGCTGGCTGTAGATCGGACAGCTCGAACGGAAAACTCCGTTGGGACGAGAAAAGGGCGCGAAGAACCGGTCTTCGCGCCCTTTTTTGATGGAATGGCGATCAGGCGCCGGGCGGCAGCGGATCGTCGTCCGTCGAAGCGGCGGCGGGCTTGTTCGTGCTGCGCGCGGCAGGTGTCGAGCCCTTGCGAGTGCCGGACGTATCCGATGTCGAGGCGCTGGCGATACTCTCGTCCAACTCTTCGAGCTTGCGCGCGGCCCATTGCCGCCCGCCAAGCCCGAAAGCGAGAGCGAAGGCCACCGAGACGCCCGCGACCAGAATGGTCAGGGCGGTGCCGGGGATCATTCCGCCGATGCCGGTGAATTGCAGGCCCATGAAGACGAACAGCACGATGGTTGCCCATTTCACGATCAGCGCAGCCGTTCCTTCGCCGCTTTCGCCCCCGATAAGGCGCGCGAGCAGATTGGCGATGAAGAACCCGAAGGCAATCACCACCGCACCGAAGATCACGCGTCCGCCCAGTTCGAGCAATTGATCGAGAATGCTCGTCAGCTCGGGAAAGCCCAGCAGGCGAGTTGCCGCGATGGCGAAGAACAGGATGATCGCGACCTGCACCACGCGGGCGATGATGCCCGAAGCGGTGGTGGATGTGCCGACCATGCCGGTTTCCGCCAGCGCGCGATCGACACCCAGGCCCGGCAGCACTTCCTTCAGGATCTGCACCACGAACTTGCTGATCAGATAGCCGATCCCGAGCAGGATCGCCGCGCCGATGATGTTCGGAATGGCATAGAAGATCATCCGCAACATGTCCGAAGCCGGTTCGCTGATGGCGCGAATGTCCAGCACGTCCAGAGCCATGATCGCGACGAAGATCACGATCAGCGCATAGACGATGGTGGCCACGGTCTTGCTGATGGCGTGATTGCCGGTGACGGCGTCGACACCGCCGCGATTGGCCCATTTGTCGAAATCGACCGTCTGCAACGTCGTGCTCACGATGTCGCGCACGATGCGCGCCACCATCATGCCGATGAAGAAGATCAGGCCTGCACCGACCAGGCGCGGAATGAATTCGATGAAGTTTTCGAGCAGGCTGTCGATCGGTCCGGCGACGGAGCCGAGGCCGAGCACGGTGAGAATGATCAGCAGGCCGAACAGCCAGATCACGAGACCGACGATCTTACCGAGCGATTCGCCCAGCGAAGAACCCGTTCCGGTGCCGCGCTGGAAGAAGGAGATGTTGTCGACCAGCTTGGCAAAGGCCCATTGGGCGGCCTTGGCCAGCGCCCACGTAATCAGCAAGACGAGGAGCGCCAGCCCCACTCGTTCGAGCAGCATCATCGCCACATCCTGATCGTAGCGGTATCGTCCGACTTGCATGATTTTTCCCCTGTATCCCTGTCAGCAGGCGCTTGTTGGCGCTCCATGCTCCCAATCGAAATGCATGGGTGATGGCGATGGTTCCGCGTGCTATCGTCGGCCCATGACTCACAAAGCCCTCCGTTCTCTTTCGCCGCTGCCCGCCGCACTGCTCGCTCTTGCTGCCGCGCTGTCCTTTCCAAACCAGGCCTTTGCGCAGGAAACCGGGCGTTGGTCTCTGGCGATCCACGGCGGGGCGGGCACGCTGACTCGCGATGCGATGACGCCCGAGCGCGAGGCGGAGTATGAAGCCGCGTTGCAGGCGGCTCTCGATGCCGGTGCAGCGGTGTTGCGCGATGGCGGCGCGGCGATGGACGCGGTCGAAGCGGTGATTGTGCGGCTTGAGGACGATCCCAAATTCAACGCCGGGCGCGGCGCCGTCTTCACGTGGGACGGGCGCAACGAATTGGACGCAGCCGTGATGGACGGACGCGATCGCTCGGCAGGCGCGGTGACGGGTGTCACTTCGGTCAAGAATCCGATCCGCCTCGCACGCGAAGTGATGGCCGATGGCCGCCATGTCTTCCTGAGCGGGGCGGGCGCGGAAGAATTCGCACGCGATCACGCGTTGGAAACCGCAGGCCCCGAATGGTTCGCGACCGAGGCCCGGCGCGAGGCGCTGGAGCGGATGAAGGCGGAACAGGTCTCCGCGCTCGATGTGGACCGCAAGTTCGGTACTGTCGGGGCCGTCGCGCTCGATCAGAACGGCAATCTCGCGGCAGGCACCTCGACCGGCGGGATGACCGGCAAGCGCTGGGGCCGGATCGGCGATGCGCCCGTGATCGGCGCGGGCACCTATGCCGACAATCGCAGCTGCGCGGTATCCGCCACCGGATGGGGCGAATATTTCATCCGTGTCGGCGTGGCGCAGGAAATCTGCACCCGGCTGCGCCTGTCCAGCGAAACCTCGCTCGAAGACCTCGCGGAGGAGAACGAGGCAGGCGGCGATGTCCAGCTGACCGACGCGCTGGTCCAGCGTGTATCCGATGCGGTTCTCGACGAGGTCGCCGATCTCGGCGGCGATGGCGGCGTGATCGTTGTCGCGCCTTCGGGCGCGGCGATCTACAGCTTCAACACCGCAGGCATGTATCGCGGGCGCGCAACCAGCGAAGGCGTCAGCGAAGTGGCGATCTTCGGCGAGGAATAGCAGGCGGTCCGCCGCCCCCTAGCGAGCGAAGACCGCCGCAATGGTTCTGCCGACCTCCGCGAGGAGCGCTTCGGCTTGCGGGTCCATATCGTCATGGACGGCGTCGACCATGTAATAGGTCGCGAATGTCAGTGGGCCGCGTCCATCGGGAACGACGAAGCCGATATCGACATAAGCGCTGCCCATGCCTTCGATCATCGCGGTGCCCGTCTTGTCCCCGGCACGCCATCTGTCGGGCAGGTCTGCGCGCACGCGGCGCGATCCGGTTTCGGTCTTCGCCATCCAGCTCGCAAGGCGTTCGGAAACCGAGGGGGCAAGGGCATCGCCATAGAGGATCGTCGCCATCGTCCGCGCCATGGCATCCGGCGTGGTGGTGTCGTGGACTTCGCCGGGCAGGACGCGGTTGAGGGCCGGTTCGGTCCGGTCGAGGCGGCTCGTTCCATCGCCGAGCGCGCGCCACCATGCCGTGAGCGCTTCCGGCCCGCCAAGTTCGCGCAGGAGTACGTTCGCGGCCGTATTGTCGCTCGTGACCTGCGTCGCGCGCGCCAGTTCTAGGAAAGTCGCGCCCTGGCCGAGGCGGCGTGTCGTGAAGGGGGAGACCCACATCAGATCCGCTTCGCTCCAGTGCAGCAGCCGCTTGCCGTCGATCTGCCCGCGGGCCACGAGGTCGAGCACCATGGCGGCGAGCGAAACCTTGAAGCTGGAACAATGGGGGAAGCGCCTGTCACCGTTCCACGAAGCGAATGCGCCGCTGCCGGGATCGAGGACTGATGCGCCCAAAGTGCCCTCAGCGCGTTCAGCGAGTTCGGCTAGGCGCGCGTATATCTCTTCGGCCCAATAGCCAGTCTTACCTTCGGACGAATTCGTAACCGGAGCGCAGGCCAGTGCCGCCAGGCTGGCCGAAGCCGCGATCAATTCGCGTCGGCTGAGACGCCCTTTCATCCCCGCTTTCTCGCCTGCGCGTAGCTGCCGAGCAGGCGTACGCTGTTGCACTGGAATTCCAGTTCCTCCAGCGCCGCATCCATGCGCGGATCGCCCGGCGCGCCTTCCGCATCGGCATAGAACCGCGTCGCGGCGAAGCTGGCGCCCTTCTGGTAGCTTTCCAGCTTGGTCATGTTGACGCCATTGGTGGCGAAGCATCCCAGCGCCTTGTACAGCGCGGCGGGCACGTTCTTCACTTCGAACACGAAGGTCGTCATCGCGGTCTCTTGCCCGCCCGTAAGCTCGGCGGGATCGCGCGGCTCCTTTGCCAGCAGCACGAAGCGCGTGGTGTTGTCGTGCGCGTCCTCGACTGCGTCCTCCACGATTTTCAGCCCGTAAAGCTCGGCCGCCATGGGCGGGGCGAGGGCGGCGAGGTTCGGATCGCCCTTCTCCGCAACGAACGCCGCCGCACCTGCCGTATCGGCATGGCTCATCGGCACGATATTGCGCGCCAGCAGATATTCGCGCGATTGGCCCAATGCCTGGGGATGGCTGTAGGCGGCCTGGAACGGCCCGAATTCCCCGCTTTCGTTCGGCAGTGCCATCAGCGCATGCGTGATGCGCATGAAATGTTCGGCCACGATGGAAAGGCCGCTTTCGGGCAGGAGGAAGTGGATGTCCGCCACGCGCCCGTGCTGCGAATTCTCGATCGGGATCATGGCCGCGCCTGCCGCGCCGCTCCTCACCGCATCGAGCGCGTCCTCGAATCCGTAGCAAGGCAAGGGGAGCGCTTCGGGCGCGAATTGCATCGTCGCCTGGTGGGAATTGGATCCCGGCGCGCCGCCGAAGGCGATGGCGCGCATCGGATCGGCGGCGGCGGCGGCGCGCATGGAATCGACCATGGCTAGAGCGGGGGCGGGAAACTTACGCATATCCGCCTGCTATCCAGCGACGGAATCCGCCGCAAGCGGTTTGCAAGCATCCGATCCACGCACGCGCCCTTTCGGCCATGCCACTTGCGCCGCGCCCCCCGTCACACTAATGCCACCCCGAACACCTCGAAACAGAACAGATACGCGGACCTTTTCTCGCATGGACGACAAGTTCAACACTGCCGCCGGTTGGGTGCTTTTTGCAGGCATCGTCGCATTGGGATCCTCGATTGCATCGGACATGTATTTCCATGCCGATCGTCCCGAAAGCCCTGAAGAGCCCGGCTATTTCATCGACGCGCCGGAAGAAGGCGCGGGCGAGGATGCAGGCCCCGATCTCGGTACGCTGCTCGCCAGCGCCGATGCGGCGGCGGGCGAGAAGGTCTTTGCGAAGTGCACGGCCTGCCACACGATCAACCAGGGCGGGGCCAACGGCATCGGTCCGAATCTTTATGGGGTGATGGGCACTGCGATCGGCGCGCACGCGCCGGGCTTCGCCTATTCCAGCGCGCTTGCCGATCATGGCGGCCAGTGGACCTGGGAAAACATGAACGAGTGGCTGAAGAGCCCGCGCGCCTTCGCCAGTGGCACCAAGATGAGCTTCGCGGGCCTTTCCAGCCCCGAAGACCGCGCCAACGTCATGGAATATCTCGCGGCCAATGGCGGCGCGCCCGCCAAGCCCGCGCCCGCGGCGCCTGAAATTCCTGAAGAGGGCGAAGCGGTCGACGGTGCGGCTGAAGGGCCCGGCGCGATCGCAGGCGGCGATACCGGTTCCGTCCAGGCCGCAGGCTCCATGGGCGACGATCAGCCCGTGCCCAGCGAGCAGACGGCGACCACCAATGATGGGACCATGAAGGCGGGCGAATGACGCTTGGTTTCGAGCCGGACAATTCCGGCTGTCTGTAACCGGCGAGTTGCCTGTGCCGGCGGGATTGGCTTTCAGCCTCGCCCCTTGAAGCCCTGCGCGATCACATACCATTCGCTCGATCCCTTGCGGCTCGCGGGTGGCTTGGCGTGCTTGACCGTGCGGAAATGCTTCTTGAGCAGCGCCAGCAGATCGGCATCGGTTCCGCCCGCCAGCACTTTCGCCACATAGGCACCGCCGGGCGCCAAATTCTCGGTTGCGAACCAAGCGCCCGCTTCGACCAGACCCATAGTGCGCAAATGATCGGTCTGTTTATGGCCGACCGTATTGGCGGCCATGTCGCTCAATACGAGATCGGGCGGCCCGTCCAGCTCCGCTTCCAGAGCGGCGGGGGCGGCATCGTCCATGAAATCCATCTGTAGGATCGCGACGCCTTCGATCGGTTCGACTTCCAGTAGGTCGATTCCGACAATTGCCGCCTTGGGCGCGCGCTTGCGTACTACCTGGCTCCACCCACCGGGCGCGATGCCGAGATCGACGACGCGCGATACGCCCTTCAGAAGTCCGAACTTGTCGTCAAGCTCGATCAATTTATACGCCGCGCGGCTGCGATAGCCTTCGGCCTTGGCCTGCTTGACGTAAGGGTCGTTCAACTGCCTTTCGAGCCAGCGGGTGGAGGACGCGGTCCGCCCACGCGCCGTCTTCACGCGCTTGCCCATGTCCTTGCCGCTTCTGCTCATGCCGATGGTCCTTCGCCGATGTCGTGGCGCGAACGCTGCAATTGGACGCGGCTGCGTTCCCCCTCGGCATCGGCTGCGATCAGGCTGCGCAAAATGCCTTCGCGAATGCCGCGATCGGCGACTGCCAGTTCGCGCGCCGGCCAGATGTCGAGGATCGATTCGAGAATGGCGCAGCCTGCAACGACCAGATTGGCGCGATCGTCGCCGATGCAGGGCAGAGTGCCGCGCTCGGCTTCGCTCATGGTCGAAAGGCGCGTCGAGATATTTCGCATGGAGGCGGAAGGGACGATCAGCCCGTCCACCGCACGGCGATCGTATTGCGGCAATTCGAGGTGCAGGCTCGCCAGCGTGGTCACTGTCCCGCTGGTGCCCAGCAGGCGGATGCCGTCGCGGGCCTTGCGATACGAGGCAATGCGGCGCGCGAAGGGCGCGAAGCTCTTATCCACGATGTCGCGCATCGCGGCGTAGCGCGCGGCGCGCCCTTCGGCAGTCCCGTCCGGCCCCTGGACGCTGTCGGTCAACGAAACAACGCCCCAGGGCACGCTCATCCAGTCGAGAATGCGCGGGACGGGGCCGCCCGGTTCGATCAGGACCAGCTCGGTCGATCCGCCGCCGATATCGAAGATGACCGCGGGGCCTTTGCCGTCTTCCAGAAGGATATGGCAACCGAGCACAGCTAGGCGTGCTTCTTCCTGCGCGGAGATAATGTCGAGCACGATGCCCGTTTCCTCGCGCACGCGTTCGATGAAACGTTCGCCATTGGCGGCGCGGCGACAGGCCTCGGTCGCGACCGAGCGGGCGAGATGGACGTTGCGCCGTCTGAGCTTTTCCGCGCAGACATGCAGCGCCGCGAGCGCCCGATCCATCGCGACGTCGGATAGCCGCCCGGATGCGGCCAATCCTTCTCCGAGGCGTACGACCCGGCTGAACGCGTCGATGACCGTGAAATTCTCGCCCGATGGGCGCGCGATCAGCAGGCGGCAATTATTGGTGCCGAGATCGAGCGCGGCATAGGCCTGGCGTCGCGGCCCCCTGGCACGCATGGCCGCCGGGAGCGGTGCAATAGAGCCGGGGCGCGCGTCGCGGCGCTTGTGTTCGGGCTGGGCGGGGCGCTTGTAGCGGAAATCGGCTACCTTGCCGGACGTGCCGCCCCTTCGCTTGCCAGCCCCTGATTTCAAGTCCGGCGGAGGAGCGTCCGCCATAAGTCGTGTCTTTCCAATATCCTCCCGCACCGCGAGCTGCGACGCGGGGACCTGACGAAGATGCTACAGGCGAAGCGCGACAAGGGCAAGCCGCGGTGGGATCGCAATGAGATGGACCCTCTTGACCGCTCGACGCCGTTTTCCTAATGGCCCCGCTCGCATCGCTTCCCGGTGGGATTAACCCGCCAGGCAGCCCCGGTGCCGATGCCCCGTCGTCTAATGGCAAGACTACGGACTCTGACTCCGTCAATCGAGGTTCGAATCCTCGCGGGGCATCCAGTTTCGGCTCAGTAGATCGACAGCGCCGGTCAGGAAGACTGCGCATCGCCTGTATCCGAGACTATTGCCTAATGATCGCACGCTTTTTCGGGCCATAGACCCCGCATGTCACGCTTGGAAAATGTAGCAGCAACGATGCCGGGATCGCTTGCTGGCTATCGGAGGCGTTAACATTAAGCGGCCCGAAGGCCGCGAATTGACGCGCTAGTCCGCAGTGCGCGGCATGGTATCGATCTGTGGGGCCGGCGATGGCAGCTTCGGTCGTCGCATTCAGAGCCAGCATATTGGTCTGACTCGCCAAATCATGGATCGTGTCCGAAAAGGTGACAATCCCGGCGGCGCGATCCCGTCATTCCTTCAACGGATCGTGCGCGGTGCCAGCGGTTTCATTGGCATTCTCGCTCAATTGCACCTGTTGCGAGACTGCGGCCGCAATGGTCGAGATCGACGAGGACAGCTCGCTCGCGTGCTTCGCAAGATCGCGAATTGCTAAATATCGTCGAATGGCGCAGCTTCGGGGCAGGAGGAACGCGCGGCCGGACGCCATCCGGTCGTGCAGCAGATATCTCACTCCATCCGGTCCGTGACCGCGTTTTTCATCGGTTAGGCGGCGCGGCACGCCTTTTGTGGGCCGCACCGCCTCTTGAACGGACTATTCCTCGTCGTAACCGCCGCCTTCGTCCATAAGCTGCTGCATCAGATAGACGTGTTGCAAGGCCAGCAGCTTGGCGCGCTGATCGTTATCGACGCCGCCCGAATGGCCGCCGGTCATGTCCTCGTAATAGTAATAGGCCTGGCCCTGCGCGCTCATCCGGGCCGCCGCCTTGCGCCCGTGGGCGGGGTGGGTGCGGTCGTCGGCGGTGCTGGTGATATAGAAGGGCGTCGGGAAATCGGTGTCCTGGGTCAACTTCTGATAGGGCGAGTACGGCTCGATCCAAGCGCGCTGCTCCGCAATGCGCGGATCGCCATATTCGCCGATCCACGATGCGCCGCGCCCGATCTCGTGATAGCGCAGCATGTCGAAGAGCGGGATCTGGACGATTGCCGCATTATAGAGGTCGGGGCGCTGGGTGAAGGCGGTGCCGACCAATAGGCCGCCCTGGCTGCCGCCCTGAATGCCGAGATGCTGCGGGCTGGTAATCCCGCGCTTTACCAGATCTTCGGCGATGGCGATGAAATCGTCCCAGGTGCGCTGCTTGTTCTCGCGGATCGCGGTCTGGTGCCACTCGGGGCCGAATTCGCCCCCGCCGCGCATATTGCCGAGCACATAGGCTCCGCCGCGCTCCAGCCAGAGCTTACCCGTGGTGCCGAGATAGCCGGGAAGGCGCGGAACCTGGAAGCCGCCGTAACCGGACAGCAGCGTCGGCGTGGTCCCGTCCATTGTCATCCCTTCGGGCTTGACCACGAAATAGGGGATGCGCGTTCCATCCTTGCTGATGGCCTCGAACTGTTCGACCTCCATCCCCTCGGCCGAAAAGCGCGCAGGGCTGGTCTTGAGCACTTCCGGCGCGCCGCTGCCGTCCGAATAATAGAGCGTGCTGGGCGTCAGGAAGTCGGTGACCGAATACATGATCCGGTCGCTTTCATTGTCCGACGCGGCGACGCCGACCGTGGCGTTATCGGGCAGGGCGACGCGGCGGCTGGTCCATTCGCCGTCCTCGTAATCGAATTTGAGGACCTGGCCGCGCACATTGTCGAGCAGGTTCACGAACATCGAATTGGCGGTGATCGAGGCGCCCTGCTTGGTCTGGCGCTCGGCAGGCGCCCAGACCAGGGATTTGGCCGCGCCATTGGGATCGGCCTTCCATTCCGCGAGATCCGCGGCGACGATCGAATCTGCCGGGAAAGTGGTGCCGCCGACCGTCCAGGGCACGTCGGTGCTGAACAGGACATGCCCGTCGACAATCCCGAACAGGCCGGATTTTTCCGGCATGTCGAGCCGGGTCCAGTCCTCGCCCTGTTGCAGGTAATAGGCACGCTCGTGGAAGCTGAGGCCGCGATAGGCGGCGCGGGCCTGGACCGTCCCGGTCGAATCGCGCAGCAGGATCGCGCCCGCCGACACGTCGAACGGCTCGCCGCGGAAGATCTCGGGCGCGTCCTCGATCGGCGTGCCGCGTTTCCAGAGGCGAGTGGTGTACGGATAGAGGCTTTCGGTCAGCGTCCCTTCGCCGAAATCGCGGCTGACGAGCAGTGTATCCTCGTCGATCCAGCTGACGCCGCCCTGACTTTCGGGCAGGCGGAACCCGCCATCGACGAATTGCCGCGTTGCCACGTCGAATTCGCGCATTTCGTTCGCGTCCTTGCCCCCATCGGACAGGCCGACCATGCAGCGATTGCCTTCGGGCGGCAGACAGTTGAACCCGGCGAAGACCCATTCGCGGCCCTCCTCGCGCGCCAGCCTGTCGATATCGAGCACGGTTTCCCATTGCGGGTCGTCGGTGCGATAGCTGTCTAGCGTGGTCAGGCGCAGCACGCCTTTGGGATTGTTCGCATCCTGCCAGAAATTCATCAGCCCGTGCGGGGTGAAGCTGACATAGGGAATGCGATCCTCGCTATCGAGGATGGCAAGCGCTTCGGCCTTGAGCTCGGCAAAGCGCGGGTCTTCGCCCAGTGTCTGATCGACGCGCTCGTTTTCCGAGCGGACCCAGGAAAGGGCGGGCACGCTGCGCGCCTCTTCCAGCCAGATGAAGGGATCGTTTTCGCTTTCGAACGGCGCTTCGGCGTCTTCGGCCATGGTGCTGGTCTCCTGTGCCCGCAGCGCTTGCGGACCCATCTGTGTCGCCATGGCTGCTGCCAGCGCGAGCGCGGAAATCGTGTTTGTTTTCATGATAAACCCCTTACCCGAACAGTCGCACAGATCGTGCGGCGGGATCGCCGCGGGGGCAAGGCGAAACTCGACGAAGATACCATCCAGGCGGTCGGGTGACGGGCGCGCCGCCACCCGGGCCCTGTCAGAAGTCGGCGGAGATCGAGGCTTTTACAGCGCGCGGGCCGCCTTGCAGCAGAGCGGGAGAGAAGGCGTCGAACGCACTCGCCCAATAGCGCTCGTTGGCGACGTTATCGACCGAGAGGCGAACGGTCACCGGCGTCTCGCCCGCCGCGAAGACATAGCGCGCGCCGAGATCGAAACGCGTCCAGTTGTCGAGCTCCAATGTGTTGGCCTGGTCCACCCATTGTTCGCCGGTCCGGACCACTCGCCCGGTCAGCGTGAGGCCGGGGACGAAGCCCAGATCCCATTCGACATTCGCATTGGCAGTGTATTCGGGCACGCCCGCAACTTCGTTGCCGTTCACGAATTCGGTATCGGTCAGCGCCGCGCCGCCGATCAGGCGCAGGCCGGGTGCGATCTCGCCATTGGCGGTAAATTCGATCCCCTCGTGGCGCTGATTGCCGAGATAGCCGAAGCTGCCATCGGGCAGCACGCCTTCGCCCGGCCGCTCGATGCGATAGGCGCCGAGGGTGAGGAACATGCCGCCGAGACCGAGCTTCCCGCCGATTTCGTACTGGACCGACTTACGCGGAGCGAGCGACTGGCCGAAATTGGTGGTGGGGTTGTTTGGATCGACCGGCACGCTCGGCCCCTGCTGGAGCGCTTCGATCCGGTTGGCGTAAAGCGACAGGCGCTCCACCGGCTTGATCACGATACCGGCGACGGGCGTCACCGCGTTCTCGTCGTACAACGTACCCGGTGATCCGTCGTAATTGGTATTCTCCTGTCGAATGGTCTGGAGGCGCAGGCCGCCGGTCAGGAGCACGCGATCGCCGAACAGGCCGATCGTGTCGTTGGCAAAGGCGCTCCACAGCGTGGTGCGCGCGGTCGGATTCGGATCGTCGAGATCGCCGCCGACGAAGCCGGGGCCGATGGGTTCGGGCACTTGCGGCGTCGCATAGAGATTTGTGGCGTAGCCGGGCAGGAAGTCGAAGGCGGTGCGGAAGACCTGCCAATTGGCGTTGCCGCCGAAATTGAACTCGTGCGTGATCGTGCTGCCCAGCTTCACACGAAGGCCTGCCTCGATCGCTTCGTTATTGGTGGTGGCGGGCACGAACAGGGCCGAGCCGGAGGCTGCGCCGGTTGCCGCGTCGTTCACGGTGATGCCGCCATACAGTCCCGCTTCCTTGCCATCGCGTGCGCCGCCGCGCGCATAGAGCAGCGCATTGTCGGCAATATCGTATTCGAGGCTCAGGGTCCCGAACACGTCGCGCAATTCGCTATAGGTGAAATCCTGCGCGTAATTGGCGTCCGCTTCGGGAACGCTCGGTACCGTGGCCGTCGCGACCGTCACCTTGGGGCGCAGTGCGTCGACGCGGACTTCCTGAAACGCAAGGTCGAGCACGGCGCGGAATGGCCCGCTATCGTAATCGAGCGCGCCGCCGATCACGGCGGTGCGGCGATCCTCGCGGTCGATTGCCGTTTCGCCATCGCGATAGGCGCCGTTGACACGCAGGCCCCATTCCCCGCTCGCTCCGAACCGGCGCGAGATATCGACCGCACCGCCGAAGCGCGCGCTCTCTTCCGCGCTGGCGGTGACGCGAACGAAATCGCGCGCCTGCGCCCGCTTCAACACGAGATTGACGTTGCCGCCCAGGCCCGATCCGCCCGGCGCGGCCCCGTTCAGGAATGCGCTGGCCCCGTTCAGCACCTGGACGCTGCCGAACAATTCGGGCGCGACGAGCTGGCGCGGGCCGATCCCGTAGAGCCCGTTCACGCCGACATCGTCTCCGAACAGGCTGAAGCCACGCACGATGAATTGTTCGGCGGCGTTGCCGAAACCGTACGTTGTGCGGATGGTCGGATCGTTTTCCAGCACGGCACCCAAAGTCTGGGGCTGCTGGTTGCGGATCAGGCTCTCGTCATAGGAGCGCAGGTTGAAGGGCAGATCCTCTGCAGGTTTGTCGCCCAGAACGCCCGCCTGGCCGCCATTGACCACTTCGGTCGCGTTGCGAGCTTGCGCGGTGACGACGATCTCTTCGACCTGCTCGGTAGCCTCTTGCGCATGCGTCGCAGTTGCAAGCGATGCGATCAGGGCGAGCGAAGAAATGCGGTAAGCGAGTGCCATGAGGGAAGATCTTTCTAGCGATTTGACTGAGAGCGGCGGCGTGCGAGCGCCCCGATGATAACGAGCGGTACAAGGCCAAGCAGGACCCAGCAGATAAGATCGCGGATGCCGTCGCCGGTCAGGCCGGAGATCAGGCCTAGCAGGCTCGCAAGGGCAAGAGCGAGCGGCCAGGCGAACACTTGCGCGTTGGTGCGGCGACGCATGATGCGGCGCGGACGGACCGGATCGGGCGAAAAGTGGATCATGCGCGGACCTTCCTGAAACCGCCCGATGCGATTTCCTCGATCCGGCGGTCCAGCCCGCCGGGGCGACGGCGCAGCCACAACAGCACACCGGTCCACAGCACCCAGATCGTCGCCAAGGTCAGCACCGCCCAGATGATCTTGAGCGGAAGGCCGCCGTAATCGCCGAAATGCAGCGGCTTCGACATCATCAGCGCCTGATTGAGCGCAGGCATGGTGCGCGCATCGGTCAGCTCGCCGGTTTCGGCATCGACCAGCGCCGGTGTGAGGAGGTTTTCGGTCAGCGGGCGATCGCCCTGAAAGAAGATCGCATAATGATGCCCGCTCGACCAGTCGCCACCGGGAAAGCCGATGAATTGCGGGCGGCGACCGGGAAGGGCGGCTTGCGCCGAGGCCATCGCCGTGTCGAGCGAGCCATAGCGTGACGGCGGCAGGGGCGCTTCGCCCTCATAAGCGGCGGCCATCGCGGCGACCTCGCCATCGCGCCAGCTATCCGTCAGCGGATCGGCAAAGGCATTGATGGCACCCGTCAGCCCGATCACTGCCATCCAGGCGAGAGCGACGATACCGATCAGATTGTGCTGGTCCAGCCGCTTCACCCGAGGGCTCCGCTCGGTCCGCACGGTTCCGAAGGCGATCCGCCGCATGAAGGGAGCATAAAGGACCGTGCCCGAGATGAGCGCGACCACGAAGAGCAATCCCATCGCGCCCAGAACCCACATGCCCGGGAGGCCGAGAAACATGTCGGTGTGAAGCTGGAGGAGGAAATCCATCAGCGGATTGCCCGGCGCTGGCCCCAGCGAGGCACCGCTCGCGCGGTCGAGGAAGAGCAGGCTCATATCCTCGCCCGCCGCGTCGGGGGTGGGGCCGGTGGTGACAGTCAACAGCGGAGAATCGGGGCTGAAAGCCATGAACAACGGTACTTCGCCGGGCCGTTCGGCCAGAGCGGCGGCGAGCATCCGGTCGAGCGGGAGGCCCCCTTCGGCAGACGGTTCGCCCGTCAGCGCGTTCGCGGAATCCGCGCCCATCGCGATATCGATCTCGTCGTGAAAGATCAGCGGCAGGCCGGTCACGCACAGCATCAATAGGAACACGGTCGGGATCAGACCGCTCCATTTGTGGATCAGATACCAGATCTTGATCGTCCCGCGCGACATGGTGAGGCGGCTAGCCGGGCTGGCCTAGCCCGTCAATGCGAATAACTCGCAATAGCAGAATATACGATCAGCGCTCGATCACATCGCCCGACATGGGGGCGAGCTTCGACAGGAAGCGGTTCTGCGACCGGAAATCCACGCCTTCTTCGCGCATCGCCTTTTGCAAATTCTCGACCAGCGCGTTCATGTCGCCCCGCGTGGTGCCCATGCCGGAATGCGAGCTTTCCATGTCCCGCCCGGTATAAGTGCAGCCCGCGTTGAGGATGTAGCAGAACTGTTCGAACAGGACGCGCCGCAGGCGGACCATGTCGTGCCCTTCGAACACCGCGGCGATGCGCGGGTCGGCGGTGTTGAGCGCGACCAGGCGATCGGTGATGCGGCGAATACCGTCCTGACCGCCGAAGGCGCGTGCCATCGCATCGCCGGAGAAGGGCTTGGCCCCGGCATTGGCGTTGCTCTGTCGATACTCCTCTACCGGCAGCTCGCCCGTCACGGGATCGCGCTCGACCTTCTCGACGCCGAATTCAGCATCCCAGTCGACATCCTCGGCAGGCGCCTGCTGGAAGAGGAGAGCAAGGGCGATGGTGGCGGCATTCGATAGCATGCGAAAATTCCAGTCGGATCAGAAGGCCAGCTGGGCCTGGAGAAATGCGCCGCGCTGGTCTTCGAAGGTCGCGATCGAGCCGAGATCGGCATAGGCGGCGGTGAGCGTGAGAAAATCGGACGGCGCGTAGGCGGCGAACAGGTCCATCCAGTCGTCTTCACCGAGGCCCAGATTGTCCGGCTTGGTGCGAACCTCCGCGCCCACGACCGCGCGACGCGAAAGCTGATAGGCGAGCGAGCCTTCGAATTGGAGCGAGTAGTCCGGGTTCGATGCGCTCCCGAACCCGAGCAGCCCCGTCTGGTTCGCCTTGGTCAGGCGCACGGCTCCGCCGAGCAGAATGCTTTGCGCCAGCAGAAGCTTGGTCGCGGAAAGCGAGATATCGGTGCCGCTGTCGTACAAGGCACCGACCGCGCGCACGATGTCGCCATCGCGGTTGCGCTTGTGCTGCACGGAAAGGCTGACCTGCGGCAGCAGCGGGTTTCCGTATACCACGTCGCCGAACAGGCGCAGCTTCGCGCCGAACACGTCCTGATCGAACGTGAAACCCTGTCCCAGCCCCAGCGCCGCGCCGACATCGCGCGTGTCGAAGCGCTGCCGGGCATAGGACAGCTCGATCCGGTTGGCATAGCTCACGCCCGCGCCGAAACTCTGCCAGTCGAAATCCGGCAGCAGCACGGCGGTCGCATGGACGCCGCCGCCGAGGCCGCGCTCCTGCATCCCGGCGAGGATGGCCCAATTGGCGATGCCCCCGCCGCTGGCGCCTTCGAGGCTCGCGATACCGTTGGTCAGCAGCAATTTGCGCGAATAGCCATCGGTGAAGGACGGCATGTCCAGAGGCTGAGTCGGCCCGGCGCTCTCATCCGAATACGCAAATTGCGTAGCGCGCGTGTCATTCGAAGAACCGAGCTCCGCCATCGTTTCGGGCGGCGTGGCCGCTGCGTCGAACGCGGTCGGCGAAGGCGCATCGAAGCCATCGCCGAAGCTCGACGTATCGTAGGCGATCCGGGGCTCCGAAGCGTGGGCCACGGATGCGCAGAGGAAGACGGCAATCGCTGAAGCAGAGGGGAAAAGGCGATGCATCATGGCCGCCCTTTCCCATGGAATGGTTAAGTTTCTATCAAGGCTGACAGCAGGGAATCTTAAGGATTTTCGTGATAGTGCGGGGTCATGTTCCGTATCCTCTCCGCCCTCGCCGTTCTGATCGCCATTCCGCTCACTGCCGCCTGGGCTGCGTCGAGCGTGCCGGTGCGCGTGCAGATCGTGGATGCCAAGGGCGTGCCCGTACGCGATGCCGTGGTCGAGATCGATGCGGCGGGGCCTGAAACCGGGCGGATCACCTTCCCCTGGCGCATGGCGATGGCGCAGCGCAACGAACAATTCGTGCCCGGTACGCTGGTGATCGCGCGCGGCAGCACGGTGGCGTTCCCCAATCTCGATACGGTGCGCCACTCGGTCTACAGCTTTTCGAAACCCGCACGTTTCGAGATCGACCTGTTCGGCCGCGATCAGACGCGAACGCAGAAATTCCCGATCGCGGGCGCGGTCGCGCTGGGATGCAACATCCACGATCAGATGCGCGGCTATATCCGCGTGGTGGACACGCCTTACGCAGGAAAGACCGACCATAACGGCATGCTCGCACTCGACGCCGTGCCGAGCGGCGCGGCCAAGATTACGGTTTGGCACCCACGCCTTCGCGCTCCGGGCAACGAAATGCAGCGCGCGGTTGAGATTTCCGGCGGGTCCAACCGCCACCGCCTCGCGGTCACTCTGAGATGACGAGAGCTCTTTTCGGTCGCGTGCCGAACTTTCGTTTCGGCACGCTGCGGCTTCGCATCGCCGTACTGTTCACCATCCTGTTCGCGGCCGTCATGGCCGTCGTCATGCTTCTGGTCAGCCAGAGCATCGAGCGTTTCGGAGAAAAGGCTGCCTCCGGAAACCTGAGCGCGAATGCAAAAGTAGTCGACGAAATCCTCGATCTGCGCGCACGCCAGATGCTCGGCTCCGCCGATGTCCTGTCGCGCGATTTCGGATTTCGCGAAGCAGTCGCCACCGGGGATTCCGCGACCATAGCGAGCGCGCTGCGATCGCTGCGTTCGCGCTCGCAAAGCGGCTCCGCCTTCGTGGTCGGCCTCGACGGTTCGCTGGTGGAAGACGGCAGCGGCCGATACCCGCCGGTGGACACCATCTGGGGGCCGCTGGATGATGGGGGCCGGAAGGGCCTGATGCGGTTCGGCAACGATTTTGCGCTCGCCGCCGCTTCACCTATCGAAGTGCCCGACACCGTCGGCTGGCTAGTGGTCACGCAGCCGCTCGATGCGAGGGAAATGGATCGACTGGCCGAATTGGGAGGGGTCGATATGCGGGCGCGCGTCTCCGCCCGGTCGGATCTTCCTGAATGGGCCCGTGGCACGCAGGACGGGGAAATCCTCGAAGGGCGGGGCGAGAACGATCATCTCTATCACATCTCGCGCCTTCCCGCGCTGCAGGACGGAATCGAACCGCGCCTGGTGCTCGAACATTCGCTGGGCGAAGCGCTCGCCCAATACGCCTCGTTGCGGTATCTGCTCGCCGGGGTGATCGCTGCCGGTTTGGCGCTCGTCATCGCGCTCGGCTTTCGCATCGCCAGTGGCATAACACGGCCGCTGAACCGCCTCGACGTCGCGGTGCGAAAATTCGCTCGCGGCGAAGACGCGACGCTCGCCGTCGAAGGCGAGGACGAGATCGGGCGATTGGCGACCAATTTCAACGGAATGGTCAAGGCGATCGCCGAGCGCGAGCGCGAGATCATCCATGTCGGCCTGCATGACGGGTTGACCGGGCTGCCCAATCGCAAGCTCTTCGTCCAGCAATTGGACGAGGCGCTGTCCTTGCGCAAAGACGACGATCGCGTGCTCGTCGCCTATGTCGATCTCGACGATTTCAAGGTCGTCAACGACACGATGGGCCATCCCGCCGGTGACGCGCTGCTGCGCGAAACCGCCGCCCACCTTCGCAAGCAACTGCCGCAAGCCCGCATCGCGCGGTTCGGCGGAGACGAATTCGCCGTGCTGATCAGCCACATCGAACCGCACAGCAATCTCACCGCCCTGGCCGACGAAATCCAGGCCTGCTTCGAACGCCCCGTCGATCTCGGTGGGCATCAGGCGGTGAGTTCGGCCAGCATCGGCATTGCCATTGCACCCGGCGACGGTGAGGACGGCATTACCTTGATGAAGCACGCCGATCTTGCGCTGTATCGTGCCAAGCGCGACGGCAAGGCCAACCATCACTTCTTCGAACCCTCGCTCGACGAGCAGGCGCGCCGACGCCGCGAGATGGAACTCGATCTGAGGCTCGCGATCCGCGATGGCGGGTTCGAACTGTACTTCCAGCCGCTTTACGACCTGCGTGCAGACCGGTTGCAGGGCTTCGAGGCCCTGATCCGCTGGCCGCACCCGACGAAGGGTATGATAAGCCCGGGTGAATTCATCCCGTTGGCGGAAGAGACCGGCCTGATCCTGCCGATCGGCGAATGGGTGCTGCGCGAAGCCTGCCGCATCGCGCGCGACTGGCCGGACGAGCTTTCGGTCGCCGTGAATATCTCGCCCAAGCAATTCCTTGCTCCCGGCCTTGCCTCCACGATCATGCAGGCTCTGTCCACGACCGGTCTCTCGCCCAAACGGCTCGAGCTGGAAATCACGGAAAGCGTCTTCATCGCCAATGTCGATAAGACGCTGGGGACGCTCCATTCCCTGCGCGATGTCGGCGTCAGGATCGCGCTCGACGATTTCGGCACCGGCTATTCTTCGCTCAGCTATCTGCGCAGTTTTCCGTTCGACAAGGTCAAGATCGACCGCAGCTTCGTTCAGGATCTGGCGGGCGAGGGCAATGCCCACGCAGTCATCCGCGCTATCACGACGCTGGCGGAAGCGTTGGGAATGGATACGCTGGCAGAAGGCGTTGAATTGCCCGAACAGATGGAGATCCTGCGCCGCGAAGGGTGTCAGTACATCCAGGGATACCTGCTCAGCGAGCCGCTTCCGATGACAGGCGTCACCGAGCTCTTCCGCGAAATGGCGCACGACAAAAAGCGGCGCGCCATCGCCTGATTAAGCCGAGCCGCGGCAGGTGAACCCTTCGGTTGTAGAGCGAAGCGCTTGCCCAGGGGCCGCTTGCGACCTATCGCCGCGACGATGAAAAACGACACGACAGACAAGACCGAGCGCGATCTGAGCGATCGCAAATTCTATCCTGCCGAAGAAGAGGCGAAGTTCGAGAAATCGCAGCCGCGCCAGACGCCGCAGACCGCGCATCCCGCCTACAAGCTGGCATTCCAGGACACCGAATTTCTCCTGCGCGAAGAATTGCGCCCGGTCCGCTTCCAGCTCGAGCTGCTGAAGCCCGAAATGATCCTCGATGAAGCGGGCGTAGGCTCCACACTAGTGATGTATGGCAGCGCCCGCATCCCGCCGCCCGAAGCCGCGGAGACGGCGCTGGAAGGTGCGAAGGACCTGCCTGAAGGCGAGCGCCGCGTCGTCGAAAGTCTGGTCGCGAAGAGCAAATATTATGCCGAGGCGCGCAAGCTCGCCAAGATCGCGACCGAAAAGTCGATCATCGAGAACGGCAAGCGGCAATTCGTCGTCTGTTCCGGCGGTGGCCCCTCGATCATGGAAGCCGCCAATCGCGGTGCGAGCGATGCGGGCGGCGAAAGCGTCGGCCTCAACATCATCCTGCCGCATGAGCAGGCGCCCAACCAATATGTGACACCCTATTTATCGCTGAACTTCCACTATTTCGCGCTGCGCAAGATGCACTTCCTGCTGCGCGCCAAGGCGGTGGCGGTGTTCCCGGGCGGGTTCGGTACGTTCGACGAGTTCTTCGAGCTGCTGACCCTGATCCAGACCGGCAAGATGAAACCGATGCCGATCCTGCTGTTCGGCAAGGATTTCTGGACTCGCGTCGTCGATTTCGAGGCTCTGGCTGAGGAGGGGACGATCAACCACGCCGATCTCGACCTGTTCCGCTGGTGCGAGAGCGCCGAGGATGCGTGGGAGCATATCGCGGATTTTTACGACCTGAAGCGCTGAAAGCGCGTCCGGCTCAGTCGGAGGGAGCCTCCGCCAGCCTGCGTACAGCCTGATGGCCCAGCGGGCCGTGCCCGGCACCGAAGCCGGGCGCGTTCTCGATCGCCGCGAAAGTGAAGGCGCGCGCCATCCGAACCGCGTCGGTCAAGGGCAGGCGATGCGCGAGCATGGTGGCGAGCGCTGCCGAAAGGGTGCAGCCCGTCCCGTGCGTGTGCCGCGTTTCGAGCCGGGCGTGGCCGAAGCTCGCGATCTTGCCGCTGGGCGCGAGTACGCGGTCGAGCACCTGATCGCCGGTTTCCGCATGGCCGCCCTTGGCCAGCACCATGACATCGTGCCTGCTCGCCAGATCCAGACCCGCATCGACGATCGCGTCTTCGGCCGGTTCGGTGCGCCCGGTCAGCGCGGCGAGCTCGGGAATATTGGGCGTGACGATCGTGGCGATCGCCATCAGCTCGGCAAATCCGGCGATCGTCGCCTCGTCTGCCAGAGCCGCTCCGCTGGTCGCGACCATGACCGGATCGAACACGATCGGCCCAGCAAAGCTGTCCAGCCGACGGGCGAGGGCTTGCGCCGTCGCAGGCGAGCCCAGCATGCCGATCTTGATCCCATCGGCACCGATATCGTCGAGGCAGGCGTCCACCTGCGCCATCACGAAATCCGCATCCAGCGCCTCGACCGCGTGGACGCCGAGAGTGTTCTGCGCGGTGACGGCGGTAATCGCGCTCATGCCGTAACCGCCCAGCATAGCGATGGTCTTGAGATCGGCCTGGATTCCGGCTCCGCCCGAAGAATCGGACCCGGCGATGGAAAGAATGCGAGGGGGCGGGGAGGATGTCACGCGGCTGCGCGCACCGCGTTGCAGACATTGTCGACCACGCGTTCGACCTGTTGGGCATCGTCCCCTTCGGCCATTACGCGGATCAGCGGTTCGGTGCCCGAAGCACGGATAACGAGGCGGCCTTTTCCGGACAGCTCGCTCTCGGCTTCGGCGATTGCGCGTTTCACGCCGTCGGCATCGAGCGGAGAACCGCTTTCGTAACGAACGTTCTTGAGCAGCTGGGGTACGGGATCGAAGACATGCAGCAATTCGCTTGCCGGCTTGCCCGACCAGACCATGCTGGAGAGGACGCGCAGCGCCGCGATCGTCCCGTCTCCAGTAGTGCCGTGATCGAGCAGGATCATGTGACCCGATTGCTCGCCGCCGACATTGAAGCCACCTTCCTTCATCCGCTCCAGCACGTATCGGTCACCGACCTTCGTGCGCTCCAGCGTCAGGCCGCGCTCTGCCAGATGGCGCTCGAGCCCCAGATTGGACATCACGGTGGCGACCACGCCGCCTCCGGTCAGAACACCCTTGTCGGCCATTCGATCGGCAATCAGCGCCATGATCTGGTCGCCATCGACCGTGCGCCCCTTCTCGTCGACGACGATCAGGCGATCGGCATCCCCGTCGAGCGCGATGCCGATATCCGCGCCGACTTCGACAACCTTGGCCTTGACCGCGTCGAGCGCGGTGGAGCCGACGCCGCGATTGATGTTCGTGCCGTTGGGTTCGACGCCCAAAGTGACGATTTCGGCCCCAAGCTCCCAGATGGCGGAAGGCGCGACATGGTAGGCGGCACCGTTGGCGCAATCGATGACGACCTTGAGATCGTCGAACCGCATGGCCGGGCCCACCGATTGCTTGATCGCGTGGATATAGCGCCCGCGCGCATCCTCGATCCGGCGCGCCCGCCCGATTTCGGGCGCATCGGCGAGAACCGGCTCCTCGTCCATCAACGCTTCGATCGCCAGCTCGTCTTCGTCCGAGAGCTTGAAGCCGTCGGGGCCGAAGAGCTTGATACCGTTGTCTTCGTAGAGATTGTGACTGGCCGAGATCATGACGCCCAGATCCGCCCGCATCTCGCGCGTCAGCATGGCAATGGCAGGGGTTGGGAGGGGGCCGGTCATGATGACGTCCACTCCCGAACTGGTGAAGCCCGCCACCAGCGCGCTTTCCATCATATAGCCGGACAATCGCGTATCCTTGCCGATGACCACGCGATGGCGATGATCCCCGCGGCGGAAATGCCTGCCTGCGGCCTGCCCCACCCGCATCGCCATGGCGGCGGTCAGCTTGCCGGAATTTGTGCGGCCCCGGATACCATCCGTGCCGAAAAACCTGCGTGTCATGCAAAGCGTCCAAATATGAAAGTTTGTCGGGGCTTCTGCCGCGAAAGGCGTTGGAAGGAAAGGGTGAGAACCGAAATCCGCTTTCAATCGAGAGAGGCGATTACCGGCACGCAAGAAATTGGTTCCGAACGATGCAACAATCATCGCCCAGAAGCGTTAATCGACCATACACCCACAACCAACCGACCAAGAGGGACTTACAAACATGGCATTCAAGCTCACCGACCTGCCCTATGCCGACAGCGCGCTCGACCCGGCCGTTTCGGCGGAAACGCTTTCCTACCACCACGGCAAGCATCACCAGGCCTATGTCGACAAGACCAACAAGGCGATCGAGGGCACGGGCCATGCCGACAAATCGCTTGAAGAAGTGATCGCTGCGGCGCGCGGTAACGATCAGGGCCTTTTCAACAATTCGGCCCAGGCCTGGAACCACGGGTTCTACTGGCATTCGATGGCGGCCGAAGAAGGCAGCATTTCGGACGAATTGCAGGCCATGATCGACAAGGCCTTCGGTTCGACCGACGAGCTGAAGAAGAAGCTGGCCGAGCGCGGCGCAGGTCATTTCGCCAGCGGCTGGGTCTGGCTCGCCGTCAAGAATGGCGAACTGACGATCGAGGAAACGCATGACGGCGACACGCTGGCCGACAAGGACGGGATCAACCCGCTTCTGACGATCGACCTGTGGGAGCACGCCTATTATCTCGATCACCAGAACAAGCGTCCGGAATATCTCGACGCGGTTCTGGGCAGCAAGATCAATTGGAGCTTCGCCTCGGACAATCTCGCACGCGGCGAAACATGGAAATATTCGAGCTGATCGCGCTTGAATCGTAACGCAAAAGGCCCGCATCGTATTCGCGATGCGGGCCTTTTGTTTGGCGGCTGCCAATCCTGATCAGGCGGATCGCGTCTCTTCGGATGTCTTTTCGCCCGGCGTGTCGCTCACAAGGTCGAACATATCGTTCGCGAACAGCGGTTCACCGAAGACGAAGCCCACCAGGTTCGGACGCCCCGTATGTTCGAACAATGCGGTCAGGATAAGGAGGATCGGAACCGACAGAAGCGCCCCGACCATTCCCCATATCCATGAAAAATACATCAGGGCGATCAGGATCATGACCGGGTTCATAGTGAACCGCGCGCCGAGGATCGATGGAGTGACGACGTTCGCCTCGACGGTGTGAAGGCCGAGATAGGCCGCCGCCGGGATCAATCCGATCAGCACCGTTTCCATCGTCCCGATTCCGAACAGGGCGAGAAGGCCGACCATGATCGTGGGGCCGATATAGGGCAGGAAATTGAGGAGCGCGGCCAGGCCGCCCCACATCACCGGTGCCTCGACGCCGAGGGCCCATGCCCCCAATCCCGCGACGATGCCGACGCAGATGTTGATCCAACCGACGGTCATTACATAGGAGGCGACCCGGTCCTGCACCTCGCGCAGGACACGCGCGGCCTTCACGCTGGTTCCGAAGGAACTGCGCCCGAACAGCAGCTTCTGGCGCAGGCGAACGCGCGCCTCGACCATGAAGAACGCCATCAGGAAGGTCAGGATCGTTTCGATCACGACGCTGGGTGTTGCAAAAGCGAGCTCCTGCAACAGGCTCGGCGTGGCGACTACAACTTCGCGCCCCTCCTCGCGAGCCATCAGTTCGGCGAGCTGTTCGTTGATCTGCGCAATCCAGCCGAACTGATTGCGCAGATCGGAGAACCGCGCGCCCGCCGTGTCGATCATGGTCGGCAAGCGGTCGAAAAGGACCGTTGCGGGCTGCAGGATCAGTGCCAGCGCAAGGAGCAGGACGCCTAGGAAAATCAGCAGGGCGATGAAGGAGGCGAGCACATTGGGAAGACCCCAGGCCGCCAGCCTGTCTGCCAGAGGCGACAGAATGATGGTGAGCACCAGTGCGGCGGTAATCGGCAGGAACACCACCGATCCGATCGAGAGCACAAAAGGCATCGCGAAGAACAGGCCGAGCCCGATCAGGACGACCAGCGCCGAAATCAGACGCAATTCCTGCTCGGCGAATCCTTTTCGCCGACCGCGCGAGGTCGTGCGCTCGGTTTCGGCTCCGCTATCGGACGTCGCGCCCGGTCCAACTTCGCCCGTGTTCATGCCTCCGACTGCGCGCCAGCAGGAAGGTCGGTCGAAAACCGCTTGGCATCCTCGAAGGATGCGGCCGCACGGCGCTCAGTTACGCGCGGCAACGCCGTTGCCGGCGGCAACATCGTCCAGCTCTTCGAGAATTGCGCGATGCGCCGCATCGTCGGAAGTGGAGCGGCGCGGGATTGCACCGTCGGCAAGCATCGCGTTTAAAGCGGCGCGGGCACGGCCGACGCGGCTCTTGATCGTGCCGACCGCACAGCCGCAGATATTCGCAGCTTCCTCGTAGGAGAAGCCGCCCGCACCGACCAGCAACAGCGCCTCGCGCCGTTCGGGAGGAAGCGTCAGCAATGCGCGATGCATGTCGGACAGATGCAGCGGTTCTTCCTGGCCGGCAGGCGCGGTCAGGACGCGTTCCGCGACACCTTCGTCATATTCGCCGCGGAACCGGTTTCGGCGCATATCGGTAAGATAGGCATTGCGCAGGATGACAAAGGTCCAGGCGCGCATCGACGTGCCGGGCTCGAACCGCTCCTGGGCCGCCCACGCCTTTAGCAGGGCTTCCTGCACCAGATCGTCCGCCATGTCGGCGCGTCCGCAGAGACCCCGCGCAAACGCGCGAAGATGCGGAACGACCTCCGTCAGTTCCCGTTTGAAATCGGCCTTTTCCGCGACCGTGCGTGTGTTCGACCCCATCAGTTCTTAGTGTCCAGCTGCGACAGCAGATCCTTGAATTGGTCCGGTATATCCTCGTCGACGACGGAATCGTAAAGCTGGCGCAAGCCAGTTGCCCATTCGGGTCGTTCTTTTCGGTCGGTACGCTTCGCGGTACTGGCAGCACCCTCGGCGGGCGGAACCGCGACGTCTTTGTCCTGTTCGGATGTCATAGGCGAGAAGATAAGTTCCTGTCATTAACGGAGCTGGAGATAGGGAGCCCCGGCGCAGATGTCGATCCCGTGAATTGCGGGGGAACGATGCGCTTTGGGTTTGGTTCCCTATTCGACAGCCCCGACTTGCCGTTCGCTCCTGCGGATGGGAGGACGTTGTGAGGCAGAAACCGTTTTCACGGTGTTCGTTGGAAGATTTGATTTTGGAAGGCAGCGCGCTGGCGAGCAAACGGGAAATCACTAGCCCCGAGACGGGCAAAAGCGGCCCACGGCGATGGCTGGTGACCTATCCCAGGATCATCCCGGTGGCGATCTTTCTGATCATCATCGCTCTGACGGGCTTGAGCGTCTTCACGATCGAGCGTGGGGAACGTGCGCGGGAAGACGCAATGATGGCGCGCACGGCCGGGGCCTTGTCGGCGGTTATGGAGCGCCGCGCATCGGTCAACGCGTCCTATCTTCGCGCAGGCGCAGCGCTGTTTTCCGCCCAGGGAACCGTCGATCCCGCGCTCTTCAACCGCTTCGTCGCCGAATTGCGGCTCGATGCGGATTACAAAGGCGCCGAAGGATATGGCTGGGCGCCGGTGCTGCGCCCGTCCGAGGTTCGCGCCTTCGAAGAGGATCTCAACCGCTATCGCGTCGGCGATGTCCGCATTTCGCCCACTCTTGAAGAACAGCCGCGCGATCGGCTTGTGCCGGTACGCTTCCTTCAGCCCGATACCGTGAGGAACCGCAGGGCTCTTGGATACGACATGTATTCTTCACCTGTCCGGCGCGAAGCGATGGATCGCGCGCAACGGTCGTTACGGCCGACGGCCAGCGGTTCTGTCGTGCTCGTCCAAGAAGGAGGAGGGAGCGAGCCCGGCTTTCTGATTTACATGCCCGTATTTTCCGGAATGGGCGATGACCGGACATTGTTGGGCTTCATCTACAGCCCCTTCAATGCGCCCGATTTCCTGAGTTCGGCCGCGGAATTGGTAGATCACGAAGGTTTCGGTCTCTCGCTTTACGATGGGGGGCCTGGCGGGAGCGAATTGCTCGCATCGCTCAAGGGTGGCGATGCGGATGGCCGGGCGGTGGAGCGAGAAGTGAATGTCGCCAATCGCGAAATGCGGCTGGTTGTGCGCGCTGCAGACGATCCGGCCTTGTCGTCGCTTTCGATGATTACGATGCTCTTCGGACTCGCGGTTGCCAGCCTGCTGATGCTGGTCGCGCGACTTCTGACCAAGCAGGCGCTGGAGGATCAGCGCTCGCTCAACTGGTTTGCGGAGCAGAATTCGATCCGCAATTCGCTTACGCGCGAACTCAATCACCGGGTGAAGAATACGCTGGCCAACGTGCTGTCGATCGTCGCGCTGACCCGGCGCCGCGCGGACGATGTGCAGTCCTTCGCCGACGGGCTCGATGGGCGTATCCGCGCACTTTCAGCCACGCACGACCTGCTGACGCAGTCGGAATGGGGCACGACGCCGATCGCATCGGTCGTCGCAGCCGAACTCGCGCCTTACGCGCATGACGAGGCGCATACGATCGTCAGCGAAGGTCCACCGGTGGAGCTTGCGCCGAACGATGCCCTCTCGCTTGGACTGGCGCTGCATGAGCTTGCCACCAATGCGTCCAAATATGGCGCGCTCAGCTGCGAGAATGGGAGTGTCACGATTCATTGGGAACTGACGCCCGACGGTCTGGCGCGCATCGACTGGCAGGAGCGCGGCGGCCCGCCCGTACCGGAAACACGCAAGCGCGGCTTCGGCACCGATCTCATCGAGAAGATCGTTGCCCACGAATTGCGGCATCCGGTCGAGCTCGATTTCGACCCTCAGGGCGTGCGCTGCACGCTCATGGTTCCTGTTCGCGAGCGAGGGGATTTCGAAATACGCGCCGCTCGCCAGATGGACAAAATCTGACTTTCAAGTTTTTCGAGGCTTGATTGGATCAGCGCCCTTTCGGCTCGGCCACCGCTATCGAAGCGCTTTGGAGCCCCCTGCAACCGCACATAAATGACGAAACGGCCGGCGCCCTTTCCGGGGCACCGGCCGTCATTTCGCTATGTTCCGACGCGTCGGAGGCTGACGGTCAAGCCAGCGGGCGGCTCGATCCGAAGAACAGCGCCTGACTGATCGCCGCGCGGACAGTCTGTTCCTGAAACGGTTTGGTCACCAGATAGGTCGGCTCGGGCCGGTCGCCGGTCAGAAGGCGTTCCGGATAGGCCGTGATGAAGATCACAGGCACGCTGCCGATCGCGAGAATATCGTCAACTGCATCGAGGCCGGAAGACCCGTCGGCAAGCTGGATATCCGCGAGCACGAGACCCGGTGTCTTTTCGGCGACCACTTCCTGCGCCTGCGTGCGCGTTGCCGCGGTGCCGCAGATCTCGTGGCCGAGCGAGGTGACGAGATCTTCGAGTTGCATGGAGATCAGCGGCTCATCCTCGATGATGAGCACTTCGGTAGAGGTCTCGCGATCGATTTCCTCCACCGCTTCCTGAACCAGCTTCTCGATGTCCTCTTCGGACACTTCCATGATCTCGGCGGCCTGATCGGTGGAGAAATCCTCCAGCGTTGTCAGCAAGAGGGCCTGCCGGTTCATCGGCGTGATCGCTTTGAGGCGGCCGCTCGCCGCTTCTTCGTGCGCGTTCAGGTCCGAACCGCTGTCGGGCGCTTCCATATAGGCGCTGCCCCACACCTTGTTGAAAGCACGATACAGGGGAACGCGGCCGCCTTCGAGCGAGGCCTTCAAATCCTCGTCCGCCAGCGCTGCTTCCAGAGTGGCGCGAACGAAGGCATCGCCCGTCGCCTGAGAGCCGGTCAGCGCGCGGGCATAACGGCGTAGATACGGTAAATTTTTCGCAATTTGATCACCAAGTGACATAGAGACCCCTTCCAAGGAATGCGCGCCTAGAACGTCCCGTTAGGGGGATGGTTCCGTTGCGTCCGCGCTAATGTTGCGCCGCGATTTGACATACATTCCGCTCCTTGGGAATATCGCATTGCAAAAGGTGAGGGAGTGTCCGGTTTCGATGGAAAACATCGTGCGAACGATGACGTGTGCCCGCTGTCCGCTTCAGGGGAAGCCGGGATTGCGCGAGCTCGAAGATGATCAGATCGCGTATATGGAGGATTTCAAGACCGGAGAAATCAAACTCGTCAAAGGCGAGGTGCTGATCGAGCAGGGGGCAAAGCTCGAGCAGCTTTTCACGCTGACCGAAGGCGCCATGATGCGTTATCGCTGCCTCGACGATGGGCGGCGCCAGATCGTCAATTTCATGTTTCCCGGCGACCTCGTCGGCTTGCAGAGCGCCTTCGACGAACCTTCGCCTCATTCGGTGGAGGCACTACTCGATGCGCGGGTGTGCGTGTTCGAACGCACGCGTTACGAAGGCCTGATCGCTAAATATCCGCGCCTCGGATACGATGTGACCTGGCTGGCCGCGAAGGAAGAAACCGCGCTTGAAGAGCATCTAGTCGCTTTGGGACGCCGCTCCGCCAAGGAGCGCGTCGCCTATCTGGCGGTGTGGCTGATCGATCGAGCGAAAAGCGTCGGATTGGCGGGCGAGATGAACCGTCTGCGCCTGCCTATCCGGCAAGCGCAGATCGCGGACATGCTTGGCCTCTCGCTGGTACACACCAATCGTACCATTAAGGCTTTGGATCGCGACGGTCTGGTTTTCTGGCAGCCCGGCGAAATCCACGTTCCCGATTTGGAAGCCGCGAGCGATTTTGCCAATTTCGAAAGGCGCGAGGCAAGCCGTAAGCCATTCATCTAAAACGAGAATAATCACTCGTGAGGGTTTTTGCGATTTTTTCGGTCGGGGGCGGGAACCGCTTTTGCGGTCGCTCATTATACCCTTGTCACCGCCGAGACCCCCCCTCCCGTCCAAGCGGCTGGTGATACGATCCCGAAAGGCCTCCGTTCAAGAGAACGGAGGCCTTTTTTCTTGTGCGGTTCTTTCAGGAAAAAGAGGCGGAAGGTTTGAGCTGCTAAGGGAGAGCTGCGAGGCGAAACCGCCTGCGGATCGGCTTTCCGGTCAACGCAGGACAGCGCGCAACCGCGAAATCAGGCCGCGTCGCTTGGGTTCTGCCAGGATCCGGATCAGATCCTGCGGATCGTATGGCTTTTCCAGAATGCAGCCGATTTCCGCGATTTCCTCGGGAATATCCTGGGGGGCGCCGGTCGAGAAGACGATTCGCGGACCCGACGGGCCGAGGGATCGTGCCAGTTCTGCGATCGCCCACCCATCGTCGCGATCGGCGAGATGAACGTCGAGGATGATGGCATCGGGCTGTGCGGCCTTGAGCGCGGCCAGCGCCATCTCGGTCGTGGAGCTTACCTCGACCTGTTCGACGCCCGCGTCCCGCAGGGCCATTTCCAGCGACATCGCGAGCACCGCATCGTCTTCCACGACCAGCACATGGCCGGGCAGGGGGGCGGTTGAGATCTGATCCTTGCTGGTCATAGGAGAAAGTCGCGAATCCGTTTCGGGCACGGCGATCCGCACCTCCCCTTTCGAACCAAGCTCGGCCCTACTCGGTTCCCCCGCGGCTGGGATTTGCGACTTCCATGCGACCAGAATGCCTCATCGCTCGCTCGCTCAGCGCGTCAGCGGCCTGCGATCGCCTTTTCGAAGACGACATATTCGCGATTGATGCGGCTATCGATGGCATCGGCGATCGCCAGCATGCCTTTGTTATCGTCGAGGATCCAGCCGATCTCGCCGCGCACGGATCCGAAGTTTTCCGTCGCGCTGCGGCGGATGCGCTCGATCATCATGAAAGCGAGCTGGCTTGCCATCCGCGAATTCTGAAGCTCGCGCCGGACGCCCATCAGGGGCACGCGCATGTCCGCACCCGTCGGTTTTTTCAGCCAGCGCAGCATTTTCAACCAACCGAAGGGCAGGAGGCGGCCCCCGATGCGCTTCAGCACGGCGTTCATGTCGGGAAAAGTCAGCATGAAGGCCACCGGTTCGCCATCGACTTCGGCGATCATGTTGAGTTCTTCGTGTACGATCGGCTTCATCTTCTTCGCGGCATAGGCGATTTCGCGATCGGTGAAGGGGACGAAGCCCCAATTGTCCGACCAGGCATTGTTGAGGATGGCGAGCACGATAGCGAGATCGGCGTCCCAATTCGTCTTGTCCACCGGGCGGACGCTGATGCGCGCATTGCGTTCGCCGGACTGGATTATCCGGCGGATCAGGGGCGGAAATTCCTGCGTGATGTCGAGTTCGTAAGTCAGAAGCGATTTGGCCGCGCTGTAGCCTGCCGTTTCGATCCATTCGCGATAATGGGCCGGATGGTGGCCCATCAGCATGGTGGGGGAATGGTCCTGCCCTTTCACCAGCAAACCCGGCTCCTCCCAGATCGATAGCGAGATCGGGCCGAGGAGGCGATCCATTCCCTGCGCGCGGTTCCAGGCTTCGGCCTGCGCCAGCAGAGCGTGGGCGACCTGTTCGTCCTTAGCGTCGAAATACCCGAAGAGGCCGGTTCCGGGTCCCATACCCTGTTCGCGCGGCAGTTCGAGCGCCAGCTCGTCGATATGGGCGGAGATGCGCCCGACTGCAGTCTCGCCGCGATAGGCGATGAAGAGGGCAACGCGCGCATGCCCGAAGAACGGATTGCGATCGGGATCGATCAATTCGAGCTGTTCGGATCGCAATTGCGGCACCGAATGCGGTTCGGCCCGCGCGAAGGCACGCCCCAGATCGACGAATTCGGCCCGTCCGGCCTTGCCCGATACCGGGCGGATCACTATTTCGCCTGCCGTCACGGCGCGGACCTTTCGATAGGATGGGTCGATCACTTTAAAGGCGTTCAGCCAAGGTTCGCCCCTGCTGCCCCAACCAGCATCGTGTCAAGACGCCCGCTCGCTTCCCGGCCTTACCGGCCGCCTTGCGAGTTCGGCGCACTTTCGGATAGATCGTAGCATGAATTTTCAGCAAACCTTCAAGCCAGGCCAGTCCGATCGCAACGCGGCGCAAGCGCCGGAGGCGTCGACGCCCGTCGCTCGCAAACCTGTCGAGGACGACAAGGCGATGCTGCGCGCCGCGCGCGATCTGACCAAGGATATCGCTGAGGCCAATCCGGCAATCTACTGGACCGACATGCTGGCCTCCGCCCTGATCGGCTATGGTGCGCTGGCCGGTGCGATACTGGTCGACAATGTCGCGGCGGCCGTCGCGCTTGGCGCGATAGCGGCGCTCGCGCTGTATCGCGCGCTGCTGTTCATCCATGAAATCTCCCATTTCCGGCGCGGCGCCATGGCGCGCTTCGGCGCGGCGTGGAACGTGCTGGTCGGCATCCCACTGCTGACGCCGTCCTTCATGTATGAGGGCGCGCATGTGATCCACCACAAGCGCACTCAATACGGCACGGTAGAAGATCCCGAATACCTCCCGCTCGCGATGATGAAGCCGTGGACACTCCCGCTGTTCGTCATCATCGCGCCGTTCGCCACGGTCGGATTGCTGTTCCGGTTCGCCGTGCTGGTGCCGCTAGGTGCCGTCATCCCCGCCGTGCGCCGCATGACCTGGGCGCGCTTTTCCGCACTCGCCATCAATCCCAAGTTCCGCCGCCGCCCGGTGGAGGACGATCTGCGCCAGAAGGTATTCTGGCAGGAACTGGGCGGAGCGATCTGGGCCTGGACGCTGATCGCCAGCGTGTTCGTTTTGGGCTGGAAGCCGATCCTGATCGCGTTCGCCGTGTTCTCCGTCGTCGCGACCGTCAATCAGCTGCGCACTTTGGTCGCGCATCTGTGGGAGAACGAGGGCGAGCCGATGACGGTGACTGCGCAGTTCCTCGACAGCGTGAACGTGCCGCCGCCGGGACGGATCGCGGAATTGTGGGCGCCGGTGGGTCTGCGCTATCACGCGCTGCATCACCTGATGCCGTCCATGCCCTATCACTCTCTGCCCGAAGCGCATCGCCGCCTCGCGAGCGAACTCGGCGAGGGATCGACTTATCATGGCGCGAACCACCCCGGCATGGCCTCGCTGGTGGCGCGGATCACGCGGAGCACGATGGCGCGCCGCTAAGGCGCGTGGCTCAATCGAGCAGGCGCACCATCGCGCAGCGATCGGGCGCGAGCGTCTGCTCGGGATTCTCGTTCGCTATCTCGACGAAGCCGTGCGCTGCATAGAACGGCGCGTTCCACGCAATGTCGCGCCAGGTGGTCAAAGCGATCGCCTTGAAGCCCGAATTGCGGGCATCGATCGCCAGCGCTTCCAGCAATGTCGCTCCGATACGTCTGCGCTGCCAAAGGCGCGCGACGCCGAGTTCGCGAAGGTGCAATTCGCGGCCCGATGGAGCGGCGGCGGCGAAGCCGATCACCTCGTCATGCGCGACAGCCGACAGGCAATGGCCGCGTCGGATCAGGCGGGCATAGTCCTGTGCGCTCTGCGCGGGAGGGATTTCCATTCCCGCCAGCTCGGGCGCGGCGCGCAGGATTTCGGCTGCATCCTCCTCGACCCGGTGGAAACTATCCGCATCGTCCAGGCGTGCGAGGCGAAGCGACCAGTCGGCGCTCATTCCTCGGTCCGGATCAGCACCGTCTCGCCGAGCAGGAAGAACAGCAGGAAGGGCGCCCAGGCGGCAAGGTAGGGCGGATAGCCTCCGAAATTGCCCATCGCGAGGGCCGCGTTGTCGACGACGAAATAGGCAAAGCCCAGCGCCATCCCGATCAGGGCGCGCACGAACAATTGCCCCGATCGCGCGAGACCGAACGCCGCCACGGAGCCCAGCAGGGGCATCAGGACGGCAGAGAGCGGCCCGGACAGCTTGTGCCACCATTTGGCGCGCAGCTCCGCCGTACGCCGTCCCGCCGTTTCGTAGCGGTCGATGGCGGCAGACAGGGTCCAGAAGGACACGGTATCGGGATCGACCTGGGCGAGATCGACCTGTTCGGGCGTCAACGCTTCGCCGACCACAATCTCCGGTATCTCCTGTGCCCCCGCGCTGACGACTTCGAAGCGGGTCGCATCCTCCAGCCGCCATCCGGGGGCGGCATAGGTGGCAATTGGCGCGCGGATCTGTTCCACGATCGCGCCTTCGGGGCTGCGGCGATACCAGGTGACCTGGCGCATCCCGATCGCATCGCCACTGCCCGCCACGGCGGCGGCAGTGAGAATGTCGGTCCCATCGGTCAAATAGACATTGGTGCGCACATTGCTCGATTCGGGGATGGGGCCGAATTCGTTCGCCTCCCATGCCTTCAATGTGGCGGTCGCACGCGTCACCACGCGCTCGTTGAAGGCGAAGCTGACCCCGGCGACCACGAGCGATGTCAGAAGGAAGGGTGCCAGCACCTGATGCGCGGAAAGGCCCGCCGCCTTCATCGCCACCACCTCGCTGTTTTGATTGAGCCCTACCAGCGCGATCAGTGTCGCGAGCAGGACCGAATAGGGCAGGAAGCGGGCGACCAATTGCGGAATGCGCAGTCCGGCATAGGTCAGCAGTTCCGCCTGGCCGTTCCCTTCGACCGCCAAAATCTCGCCGCTGCTGGACAGCAAGTCGAGCATGAGCAGGACGAGCACCAGCATCACCAGCACCGCGAGGATGCGGGTGACGAACATCTTTGCGAGATACAGCGTCAGCGTGCGCGAGGGGAAGAAGTCGAATTGCATGGGTCTAGCCGCAGCGTCCTATTCCGCCGGTATCGGATCGGGCAAGGCCTGCTCGGCGGGAGCCGCCGCCTCGGCCCCGCGCCGCGGTTGCTTCCGCCCGAAGAGCCGACCGAGCCGTTTGGCGATCTTGGCGAACCAGCTTTCCAGCGCGCCGATCGCCTGCCCGCCCGGAACATGCGCCACCTGATAATACATCCAGCCTATAAGCGCCGCGAAAAGGACAAACGGGCCCCACAGCGCCAGGATCGGATCGAACCGGCCCAGAGCGGCCAGATCCTCTCCGTATTGGTTTATCTTGTGGTACGAGACCACCATCACAATCGACACGAACACGCCCAGCGCGCTGGTCGAGCGTTTGGGCGGAATGCCCAGCGATACCGCCAGCAGCGGCAGCAGCGCCATCATAACCACTTCGACCAGACGGAAGTTGAAGCTCGCCTGGCTGGCATCGCGGCGGGCCTCGCTCTCGCCCGAATTCCACCCTATGCGGAGCAGTTCGGGCAGGATGAATTCGCGCTCCGCATCGCCGCGGGCGCGGAATTCCTCGATCGCGGGCAGGTCGATGGGAAGATATTGGCGCGTAAAGGCGAGGACGCGGGGGCTCTGATTACCGGTGTCCTGAACTATGGTCCCGTCGTCGAGCCGCAGGATGATCGTGTCCGGACTGTCGGTGGTGGCGAGGAAGGCGCCTTCGCGCGCGCTGATCGAGAGGATCTGCCCCTTGTCATTGGAAACGCGGGCAAAGATGCCTTTCAGCCGGGTTCCGTCGTCCTCGCTTTCCTCGATGCGGAGCGCCATGCGGTCCGCCAGCGTGGTGAATTCGCCCACCTTGATCGAGGCGCCGAGCGCGCCCGAGCGCAATTCGTATTCGAGCTGCTCGTAATAATAGCGGCTGATCGGCTGAACGTAGAAGACGAGCGCCACGTTCACCGCCATCAGCACCGCCGTGATGATGTAGGGCATCCGCAGCATCCGCCCATAGCTCATCCCCACGGCGCGCAGCACGTCGAGTTCGCTGCTGGTGGCGAGTTTGCGGAAGGCGACGAGGATCCCAAGCATCAGCCCCAGGGGTATCGCGAGGCTGGCATATTCCGGGATGAGCGCGCCGAGCATCTTGAAGACGACACCGACCGGGCCGCCTTCGACAGCGACGAAATCGAACAATCTCAGCATCTTGTCGAGCGTTAGCAGCGATGCGGCGAGCGCGAACACTCCCAGCATCGGCACGACGACGAGCTTGAAGATATAACGATCGATGCTGGGGACAAAGTTGAACACTAGGGGCCTGGCTATCGTTCGGGGGACGCGATAGCCCTAGCGCGCTTTCCCGCGACGGTCATGTGCAAAGGCACTGCAACAGGGTCGCGCCCACCTCGCATCGCTACCAGAACCGGCTGCCGGGCACGCCCTTGAACGGCCCCGCTTCGCGCGAGGTGATCCAGCCGCCGTAAAGTCCACCCGGTTGCGGCACGACCTGTTCGCCGTCGACCAAGCATTCCTCGAACGGATCGGAATAAAAGGCGATGTGGCCTGCCACGGGAGCGAAGGACGATGTCGGGTCGGGATAGGACCAGCCGACGCCTTCGAACCGATCGCCCGCAATCGCGACATCCCAATAGCGTGCCTGCCCCTTCCATTCGCACAGCGACCGGCGCGCATTGGGCGACAGCAGATCCATCGCGATATCGGATGGCGGCAGATAATAGGTGGGGGGATGGCTGGTTTCGAGCGTCCGCCAGGCTGCATGCGTATCGGCGAGGACCACGCCCTTGTGGCGGATTACGATATGGCGATCGGTCGGCTCGGCAATGGCGGGGCGGGGATAGTCCCAGACGCTTTCCTGGCCCGGACCGGGCGCGTCGGGAGCGGGATGGCCCATCATCGCACCGATCCCTGATCGTCGTCCTTCACGCCTTTTCGAGCGTGCACTGGAGCGGATGCTGGTTCTGGCGGGCGAAATCCATCACCTGGTTCACCTTGGTTTCCGCCACCTCGTACGGGAAAATGCCGCAGACGCCGACGCCGCGTTGGTGGACGTGCAGCATCACGCGCGTGGCTTCTTCCATGTCCATGCGAAAGAACCGCTTCAGCACGATCACGACGAATTCCATCGGCGTGTAATCGTCGTTCAGCAGCAGAACCTTGTACTGGCTGGGCTTTTTGGGCTTGGTGCGCGTCTTGGTCGCAAGGCCGACGCGGCTTTCCCCGTCGCCTTCGTCGCCGCCCGGGCCATTCTGGCCGTCATCGTCCCCCGCCATCCGGAGGGGCAGGGCGGAGAGGCGGGCGGAGGCCGCAAGAGGAGAACGCAGGGATCGCATGACAGCTCGCATATCGTATCGATTGCGCGCTTCGCAAGTCGTGGCGCGATGCGCCGTGCTGTTTGCGCGCGATTTACCGGATGGGCCGAGGCCCTTCCGGATAAAAGAACGGGCCGGGAGGCATAATGCCACCCGACCCGTTGTCGCGACGCTCCCGGGCGGGAGAGAGAGGAGAGAGGCCCGGGAGCGAGGAGCGTATAAAGCTTAGGCGGCCTTCGAGAACTTCTCGGTGGCGACGCTGGCGCGGCTCGAAATCGGCGCGAACGCTTCGTTGACCAGCTTCATCATCATCTCGGTGTTCTTCGAGGTGGTGGCGACCATCGCGTCGAAATTGCGACGGGCGATCTCGCCCTGCAGCTGGAAGAATTCGGTCGGCGACTTGATCGCGGCCATCTTCTTCACATCGTCCTGCACGGTGTCGGCAGCGGTCTTGGCTTCTTCGACATAGGTGCGGCCCATGTCCTGCATGCCCGAAGCGAGGATCTTGCCCGATTCGACGAGGGCTTCGATGTTCGCCTTGTGGAAGTCGGTGACCTGCGAGGTCATTTCGCCACCCTTTTCGAAAGCGGCCTTGGCGCGGGTCTGCATCTGCGCAGCCATGTCCTTGGCGGTGGCGGTGTAGTCGGTCTTGGTGTTCTTGGCAGTGGCCATGATTTTTTCCTTGAGTTGGGTGACGGAGGGGCGGGCGGTGTTGCGCGCAGCCGCCTTCTTGGTTGTTTTTTCAGCGGGTTTCGAACCGGCAGCCTTCTTCGGCGTACGCTTCTTCGCGGGTGCCTTCTTGGCAGCGGCCTTATTGGCGACTGCCTTCTTGGCGGGGGCCTTTTCAGCAGCAGCCTTCGCAGGCTCCGCCTTTTCGGCTTCTGCCTTGGCGGCCGGGGCCGATGCCTTGGAATCGGCCTGCGCCGGTTCTGCGGCGACGGCTTCGGCAATCGCGGACGGCTTGACCGCAGCGGTCTCGTCGGCGGAAACCGCCTTCTCGACAGCCTTGACGTTCACGTCGTCGGCTTTCTTCTGCGCCGCGTCGGCAAACGCCTTTTCCGCGGCAGCATCGATTTTGCTCTGACCTTCGGCCATCGGTAACCTCACTTTGTTGCATTGCACAAATAGGGTGCAGGGCAACAAAGGTCAAGCAATTTTTGTGCAGTGCAACATTTCCGCTTCGAGAGGCTCCGGTGCGGCCTATCGCGTCATCACATAGCGTCCCGGCGCATCCTCGATGCCCGCATCATTCTTGCCGCCGGGTGCGCGCTTGCCCTTGGCAGGAACCGTCCGGCCATCCTGATCGCGCAGCCACTCGATCCAGTCGGGCCACCAGCTGCCCTTGTGCTCGGTCGCCCCGGCAACGAATTCTTCCAGCGAGGCGGGATCGCCCTCGTTGACCCAGTACTGGTATTTACCGGACTCGGGCGGATTGACGACGCCCGCGATATGTCCCGATCCGGCCAGCACGAAGCGCAACGGCCCCTTGAAGTGATCGGTGATTTTCCAGACGCTGGCGGCGGGTGCGATATGATCCTCGCGCCCGGCCTGAACGTAGGTCGGCGTTTCGACGATGCCGAGATCGATCTTGGTTCCGTCGACTTCCATCCGGTCTTTTTTGACCAGCCGGTTGTCGCGATAGAGATCGCGCAGGTAATCCTGATGCCATTGTGCGGGCAGGTTGGTGACGTCGCCGTTCCAGTGCAGCAGGTCGAACGCCGGATAGTCCTCGCCCAGCATGTAATTGTTGACGACGTAGTTCCAGATCAGATCGGTGCCGCGCAAGAGGTTGAAGGTCGCCGCCATGTACCGCCCGTCGAGATAGCCTTCGGGCGACAGCGCCTGGATCGCGGCGAGCTGCTGATCGTCGACGAAGTGCAGCAATTCGCCGGCCTGTTCGAAATCGACCTGCGCGGTGAAGAAGGTCGCGCTCCTGACCTTGTCCTGCTCGCCCCGGCGATGCAGCAGCGCCAGCGTCGCCGCCAGCGTGGTCCCGGCCACGCAATAGCCGATCGCGTTCACCGCTTCGACATCGAGGCGTTCGCGCACATGGTCGATGGCATCGATCTGGGCGCGCACGTAATCGTCCCAGACGACATCCTTCATGCTGGCATCGGCCGATTTCCAGCTGACCATGAACACCGTCACGCCCTGCGCGACGGCCCAGCGCACGAAGCTCTTCTTCTCGTTCAGATCGAGGATGTAGAAGCGGTTGATCCACGGCGGGAAGATGACGAGCGGGGTTTCCAACACCGTGTCGGTGGTGGGCGAATACTGGATCAGCTGGAACAGATCCGTTTCGTAGACGACCTTGCCCGGCGTGGTCGCGATGTTCTCGCCCAGCGTGAAGGCGTCGGCATCCGTATGGCTCAGCTGGCCGCGCCTCAGATCGGCGAGCAGGTGCTCCATCCCCTTGACCAGGTTTTCCCCGCGCGTTTCCAGCGTTCGTTCGAGCACGACCGGATTGGTCATCGGGAAATTCGCCGGGCTCGCCGCTTCGGTGATGGCGCGCGTGGTGAAGCGCAATTGCTCGCGCTTGTCCGGCGTCAACCCGTCCATATTGTCGACCATGGCAAGCGCCTGTTCGGCTAGGAACAGATAGGTCTGGTGGATCAGCGCGAAGGCGGGATGGGCGCGCCAGCGCGGATCGGCGAAGCGCTTGTCCTTCAAGGGAAGATCGGGCTCTCCGTCCTGCGCCTCTGCCGATTTGGGGCCGATCCCGTACTGGCCCAGCACGTCCTGCCACAGGGCAAAACCCTGCTCCCAGAGCGCCTTTTGCTGTTCAGCCTGCGCCAGCGGCATCTGGCGGTACCAGCTTTCCGCGACGCTCATCCACCGGGCCGGATCGAAGAACGGCATCATCGCCTGCGGGTCGCCCATGCGTTCCTGCTGGTATTGCAGCCACATGCCCTGCAGCTTGGTGCCGACTTCGGCCCAGTGCTGCATATCCTGCGCGGACATCGCGGCATTGCCATCGGTCCCCGCCATCGGAACGAAAGAAGGATTGAGTATCGGAGCGAACATCGCCTGGGCAAGCCCAGCGGGGTTTTCATACAGGGCCGTGAAGGCAGTGCCGTCGAAAGGGTTCGGCGCATCGGTCTTGTCGGTCATCACAGCTCCGCTCGTTCTGATTGCACGCTTGTGGGACAAATGCGCGCTTGTCGCCTGTGTAGAATATTCCGGCGCGCCCTGCCTAGGGTGAGTTTGCGCGAGGCCTTCAAGCAGCTAAGCATGGCACTGTCGAAACGCCCGTTTCGCATTCGTATTCGCCATCGGAGGATCGCTTGGCCGAGGAATTCTACCGTATCAAACGCCTGCCGCCCTATGTGATCGCGGAAGTCAACGCGATGCGGCACGCGGCGCGGCGCGAAGGGCGCGACATCATCGATCTGGGCATGGGTAATCCCGATCACCCGCCGCCCCAGCACGTGATCGACAAATTGTGCGAGGTGGCGGGCAAGCCCAGCGCGCATGGCTATTCCCAGTCCAAGGGGATTCCCGGCCTCCGCCGCGCGCAGGCGAATTATTACGGGCGCCGCTTCAATGTCGATCTCGATCCCGAGCGCGAAGTGGTCGTCACGATGGGTTCGAAGGAAGGCCTGTCGAGCATGGCGACCGCGATCATCGCGCCGGGTGACGTGGTTCTGGCGCCAAGCCCGAGCTATCCCATCCACACATTCGGCTTCATCATCGCGGGCGCCACCATCCGCAGCGTGCCGACCACGCCTGACGAGAAATACTGGCAGGCGCTCGACAATGCGATGGCCTATACCGTCCCGCGCCCGACCGTGCTGGTGGTGAATTACCCCAGCAATCCAACCGCCGAGACGGTCGATCTGGCCTTTTACGAACGGCTGGTCGCCTGGGCGAAGGAGAACAAGGTCTGGGTGCTCTCCGACCTCGCCTATTCCGAGCTTTATTACGACGGCAAGCCTACCCGATCGATTCTGGAAGTGCCGGGGGCGAAGGACGTTGCGGTCGAATTTACCTCCATGTCCAAGACCTATTCTATGGCCGGATGGCGGATGGGCTTCGCGGTGGGCAATCCCGAACTGATCGGCGCGCTGACGCGGGTGAAGAGCTATCTCGATTACGGTGCCTTCACGCCGATTCAGGCGGCGGCCTGCGCGGCGCTGAACGGGCCGCAGGATATCGTCGAGGAAAACCGCCGCCGCTATCAGCACCGGCGGGACGTGATGGTGGAAGCATTCGGGCGCGCGGGCTGGGATATTCCCGTACCGCCCGCCAGCATGTTCGCCTGGGCGCCTCTGCCGCCGGGCTTCCATAATGTCGGCAGTCTGGAATTTTCCAAGCAATTGCTCGAACATGCTGGCGTCGCCGTGGCGGCGGGCGTGGGCTATGGCGAAGAGGGCGAAGGGTTCGTCCGCATCGCCATGGTGGAGAACGAACAGCGCATCCGCCAGGCGGCCCGCAACGTGAAACGGTTCCTGGCGGAGCGGGGCTGAAGCAGGCCGGGCGCTTACCCCTCCGAAGCGGAGCTTTCCGCGCCCGCACGGCCCATCTTACCTCGCTAATTCCCTTTTCGGCCCGCATGTCCGCGCGGCCGGGAAGGGTCGATGCCGCATCGTTTCGTCTGGATTTCGCTCGCGCCGGAGCCGCCGCCCGATTGGGATCTGCGCCGCTGCGGCTGGACGATGGCGCCGGGCGAGGGAGGCCCCGAGCCGCGCCTGTTCGACCGGCGAGAAGCGACGGCGCATGCCCTGCCGGAGAGGCCGACGCGGCTCATGGCGGCTCTGGGCGTAGAAGCCGGGCCGGCGCGCGCCGATCTGCTCTCGCGCGGGTTCGGCGATGCGCTCGGGCCCGACGCCGGGCTGGAGGAATTGTCCGCGCGGATGGAATTGATGGCCGAGAATGCCGCGCGGCTCCGGCGCGAATTGTCGGCGGGCCCTGTCACGCTCGACCTCTTTCACCGTGACGGGCGCGTGGGAAAGCGCTGGCTGGGCCTCCACCCGCGCGAATTCGCGCTTCTCTGGCATCTGGCGGAAATACCGGAGAAGGCGGTGTCGCGGGCCGATCTGCTGATGGAGGTCTGGCGGCTGAAACACGATCCGGGCACCAATTCGCTCGAAGTCCATGTGTCGCGCCTGCGCTCGAAGATCGCCGCCGCCGGTGTGAAGGGGTTGGTCGAAACCGCATCCGAAGGTGGGTATCGCCTTTCACTGTGACGCTGGACAGGACCGCCGCCTTTCCCCACCATCGGCACAAACCCGCGATGAAGGAGCGTGAGAGTGCAGGAAAACGATCGGATTCGGATCGATCTCGGCGATGACGGCGTGGCGCAGGTGCGCTTTACGCGCGGCGACAAGATGAACGCGCTCGATCCCGAACAGTTCGACCGGATTATCGAAGCGGGCGAATATCTGCGTGACCTGAAGGGCCTGCGCGTCGTGGTCCTGTCGGGCGAAGGGCGCGCCTTCTGCGCCGGGCTCGACCTGACCAGCATGGCCGAGGGCGGCTCGAACCCGCAGGCCAAACTGGCGGAGCGCACGCACGGCAATAGCAATCGCGCGCAGGAAGCCGCCATGACCTGGCGCAAATGCCCGGTACCGGTGATCGCGGCAGTGCATGGCGTTTGCTTCGGCGGTGGCCTGCAGATTGCGAGCGGGGCCGATGTCCGCATGGTCCATCCCGATACGCGCATGGCAATCATGGAGATGAAATGGGGCCTGGTGCCCGATATGGGCGGATATGCCCTCTGGCGCGGGCTGGTGCGCGACGATGTCTTGCGCGAGCTGGTCTACACCAATCGCGAATTTACCGGGCGCGAGGCGCAGGAGCTGGGGCTGGCGACCTTCGTCGACGAAGATCCGCTGGCCCGCGCGACGGCGTTGGCTGAAACCATCGCGCGCAAGAATCCCGCCGCCATTCGCGGCTCGAAACGCCTGTTCGACGTGATGCAGGACCGCGATACCGATGCGATCCTGATGGCCGAGAGCGAGGAGCAGGATCACGTGATCCGCAAGCCCAACCAGATCGAGGCCGTGATGGCCGAAATGCAGAAGCGAGCGCCCCGTTTCGAGGATTGAGGCGGCGGGCTTTCCGCCAGCTCAGCCTGCGCGGAAATGCCGCAGATCGCCATCGCCCGCTTCGATGAGGCCATCGGAGCCGACCGGGTCGCGCCGTCCGTTGGACAGGAAATCGAGCGTGGCGCGATCGTTTGCCGGGACGGCGGCCAGCGTCCGCTCTCCTGCTGGCGTCAGAGCGACCACCGTTCCCATACGCACCGTGCCGTCGCGACGATAATGGACGGTGTAGGTCTCGATTCGTACCGGCCCTACATACTCCTCGTCCAGCGACGGGATCGGCCCGCGCCGGGCATCGGCTTCGGCCTGATAATCGTAATCTTGCGGGAAGGAAGCACCGGTCGGCTGGCTCGACAGCAGGATCGTGTGATTGTGCGTCGCATAGCCGCCATTGGCAAACAGCAGCCCCTTACCGCCATCTTCCCGCAACCGCTCGACCATGCTGGCCACCGCGTGGCTCATATAATTGCCGATCGGTCCGCCGCCGAAGGTCAGGCCTCCGAAAACCGTGATGGGCCTGTCCGCAGGCCAGTCGAGCACGCGCCGTGCCATTTTCGGGACGCAGGGGAAACAGCTGTAGAGTTCGACGTGATCGAGATCGGCGGCAGTCACGTCGTTCAGTTCCAGCGTGCGCTCGATCGAGACTGCCATGCCGGGGGAGGCGGCATAAGTGTCGCGCTTCAGGAAATCCGCATCCTCGTGCGCCGCCGCGCCGTGGCCGATATGGATCAGCCGCTCCTCCGCGATCCCGCGCCGACGCGCTTCGGCAAGGCTGGCGACGATGAACCCCGCGCCCTGATTGACGCTTGAGTTGGCGACCTGGAACTTGGTGTAGGGAAAGGCAATCGGGCGGTTGCGTTCGGACGGTGTGACCACCTCTTCCGCCGCCCTTTCCTCGTTCAGCCATGCATGCGCGTTCGTTGAGGCAACCCGGCTCATTCCGACCCACAGCGCGCCGCTTTCCGCCTGGCCCTCTGCCAGCGACTGGCCCCATGAAGAGCGTGCGGCGTTCTCGTACAGAGGATAGACGTCGACCGGCAGCGTGAGGCCGTAAGTCTGCGCATAGCCCGCCTTTGTGCGATGCGGCGCATCGCGCAGCGCGTTGGGCTTTGCGCCGTCCGGGCGCGGTTTCAACGCCGCGAGCTGGCCCGCCGTGCGCAGCGCTTCCCCACCGACGACCGTACAGATCGTAGCCTCGCCCGCGCCGATCCGGTTCGCCGCGTCGTGCAGCAATCTGATCGGACCGTCGCCATTGGGGCCGGGCGTGTGGTCGCGATGGGCGGGCGCGATGGCGAGCGCGGCGCACAGCGCGTCCTCGACCGGATTGAGCTGGGGCCAGCCGATCTGCGTCACCACTGCAAGACTGTCGCAATCGCTGAGCAAACCGGCTGCGCCGTCCCGTTCCGCCCGCCGCAGCGCTTCGGCCATCAGGCCGACCGGATCGAGCCCGTCTCCGGGCTGGTCGGGCCGGTCGTTCACCTGCCCCACGCCCACGATCACCGGTATCCGTTCCGGGTTCAAGTGCATCCGATCTCTCCCTTGCCACGTCTTCGCCCCATGGATACCGGTTGCAAAACGAAACACAAAGGAGAGGCCTGCCCATGAAGACCGCGATCACCGAAATGTTCGGCATCCAGCATCCCATCATCCAGGGCGGCATGCATTATGTCGGCTTTGCCGAGATGGCGGCGGCGGTCTCCAATGCAGGCGGGCTGGGCATCATCACCGGGCTGACGCAGGGCACGCCCGAGAAGCTCGCCGACGAAATCGCGCGCTGCAAGGACATGACCGACAAGCCGTTCGGCGTGAACCTGACCTTTCTCCCTTCGCTGAACCCGCCCGATTATCCCGGCCTCGTGAAAGCGATCATCGAAGGCGGAGTGAAGGTGGTCGAGACCGCCGGGCGCAATCCGGAACAGGTCCTGCCGCATCTGAAGGATGCCGGGATCAAGGTGATCCACAAATGCACCAGCGTGCGCCATTCGCTCAAAGCCCAGTCGATCGGGTGCGATGCGGTGTCGGTCGACGGGTTCGAATGCGGCGGCCATCCGGGCGAAGACGATATTCCCAACATGATCCTGCTGCCCCGCGCGGCGGACGAGCTGGAGATCCCCTTCGTCGCCAGCGGCGGCATGGCCGATGCGCGCAGCCTCGTCGCCGCGCTGGCCATGGGCGCTGAGGGGATGAACATGGGCACCCGCTTCATCGCGACGAAGGAGGCGCCGGTGCACGACAATGTGAAGAAGGCGATCCTCGCCGCGAGCGAGCTGGACACCCGCCTCGTCATGCGGCCCCTGCGCAATACCGAGCGGGTGATGACCAATGACGCGGTCGAGAAACTGCTCGAGATCGAGAAGGAAAAGGGCGCGGACCTCACGTTTGAGGATATCTACGAACAGGTCGCGGGCGTCTATCCGCGGATCATGTCGGAAGGAGACATGGATGCGGGCGCCTGGTCCTGCGGCATGGTGGCCGGCCTCATCAGCGACATTCCGACCTGTCAGGACCTGATCGACCGGATCATGAGCGAGGCCGATGCGATCATTCGCCAGCGGCTCGCCGGCTTCCTCGACGCCTAGGGATTTTCGATCATGGATTATGTGAATCTCGGCCGTTCGGGCCTCAAGGTCTCGCGCCTGTGCCTGGGCTGTATGAGCTATGGCGATACGAGCCGCGGCTGGCATGGCGACTGGGTGCTGGATCAGGACCAGTCGCGCCCTTTCATCCGCGAGGCCATCGAAGCCGGGATCAATTTCTTCGACACCGCCAACATGTATTCGATGGGCGCATCGGAAGAGGTGATCGGGAAACTGCTGCCCGAATTCGCCCATCGCGACGAGATCGTGGTGGCGACCAAGGCCTTCCTGCCCTGGAAGCGGGCACCGAACACCGGTGGCCTTTCCCGCAAGGCGCTGTTCCAGGCGGTGGACGACAGCCTGAAGCGCCTCGACATGGAGTATGTCGACCTGTTCCAGATCCATCGCTGGGATGCCTCGACTCCGATCGAGGAGACGATGGAGGCGCTTCACGACATCGTGAAGATGGGCAAGGCGCGCTATCTCGGCGCGTCCAGCATGTATGCCTGGCAATTCGCCAAGGCGCAGGAAACGGCGCGTGCAAACGGCTGGACGCCCTTCGTCTCGATGCAGAACCACGTAAACCTGCTTTATCGCGAGGAAGAGCGCGAAATGATCCCGCTCTGCGAGGATCAGGGTGTGGGGCTGATCCCGTGGAGCCCGCTGGCGCGCGGACGGCTGGCGCGCGCCTGGGACGAAAGCACGGTGCGCAGCGAGACCGACGGATTCGGCAAGACGCTCTATCGCCAGCATGTCGAGGCGGATCGCGCCACGATCGAAGCGGTCGGCGAAATCGCCGAAGCGCGCGGCGTCGAGCGGGCCAGCGTCGCGCTCGCCTGGCAGTATTCCAAACCGGCCATGGTCGCGCCGATCGTGGGGGCGACCAAGCCCGGTCATATCGCGGCGGCAGTGGCGGCCACCCAATTGGAGTTGAGCGAAGACGAGATCGCGCGACTGGAAGCGCCCTATCTGCCGAAGAACCCGGTCGGCGTGGAAAGCACGGTTGCGGGCGATCTCGAGTTGACCCTGCGCGGAGATTCCGAACGCTCCTGACAGGAAAAGGCGAAAAATCGCCTGTTCTGCGACAGCCCTGTCACATTCGCGGCATCCCCGTCACGCATCGGTCACGCAATCGCGACACAAAGCCTCGAGCCAGAGGGCCCCCAGCGAGGGGCTAGGGGGCGTGGGCGACGTGTCGGGGTGCCATGGATATCGTTACGATCTTTCTGACCGGGCAGGAGGCCGAGGGACTGGAACCCTTCGACCACGACAATACGCATATCGTGTTCGACCGGCTGACAAGCGAAGGCCCCCGCCGGATCGCGGAAGGGCAGGTCTGGGCTTTCATCGACTGGGTGCTCGACGACATGTCGGGCCTCGAACTGTGCCGTCGCCTGCGCACCGATCCGCGCATGGCGGACGCGCATATCACCATGGTTCTCGATGCCGCCGACAATGGCGGGGACGGCGGCGGCGACAGTGCGGCGCATGAAGAGGACCGGCGGCGTGCGCTGAAGGCCGGGGCGGATGATTACATGACCGGCCCGATCGACAGGCACGCGGTGCTCGACCGCGTGTTCGCCCTGCGTTGCCCGCGTCAGCAGCACCGCGTCGCCCGCGTCATCGAGCTGGGCGCTTTGGTGATCGATCTGGGTTCGCTGCAGGCGCGCTGGGATGGCGAACGATTGGCCTTGCGGCCGAACGAGTTCCGCCTGCTGCGCTTCTTCGCCGAGAATCCCGATCGCGTGCTGAGCCGCCAGGATCTGATCGCGGGTCTGGGGAAACAGGAACCGCCGATCGACGAGCGCACAGTCGATGTCTGGGTCGGCCGCCTGCGCCGCGCGCTCCAGGCGGCGGGCGCGGGCCAGCCGCTGCGCACCGTGCGTTCGATGGGCTATGTCTACGACAGCGCCTGACGCGGATCGCCATCGGAGCTTTGCGGCGCGGATCGTTTGCGGCACAGTGTCATGATGCTGATAAAACGCCATTCCCTTCGCGCCGCACGCCTCCTGTCCGCATTCGCCGCGTTCCTGTGGGGATCGCTGGCTCTCGCCGCGCAATGCCCGCTCGATCAGGGACAACAGCAATTCCGGTTCGGTACAACGGCCAAGCCGTCCGGCCTGCTCGTGCCCGAAACAGAGCCCAGCGGGGATTATGGGCCGCGCCCGCTCGTCATCCTTCTGCATGGCAGCGGCGCCACCGGCGAAGCCATGCTGCGCGATTCGAAATTGGCGCAAACCGCGCAGCGGCACGGCTTCCTGCTCGCTTATCCCGATGCTGGCATTCCGGCAGGGCAGGGCTTCGTCTGGAACATTCCCGGCATACCGACCGTCACGGGCGAGGTGCCCGGCCCCATGGACCGTGACGACACCGCCTATCTCGTCGCGCTCGCCGATGCGCTCGTCGCGGCGGGCTGCGCGGATCCGGCGCGCATCTACGCGACCGGGCTTTCCGGCGGAGGCCGGATGGCGTCGTGGCTCGGTTGCACCGTACCCGCTCGCTTCGCCGCCATCGCCCCGGTGGTGGGCCTGCGCGCGGGCAATCCGAGTGCAGAGGACCGGATGCGGCCCGATCCCGAAACCTGCGAACCCGACGCCCCGATCGCGGTGGTCAGCTTTGCCGGGCTCAAGGACAACACCAATCCGATCGCTGGCGATGGCGGCGATCGCTGGGGCTATTCCATGCACGCCGCCGAACAACGCTGGGCCCAGCTCAATCGCTGCACCGAAGCACCCACGACGCGCTGGATCGAGCCCGGCCTTTACGAGGAACGCTATGGCGGCTGCGCCCAGGGCACCGAAGTGATCGCCCGCGTCAGCGTGGACGGCGCCCATAGCTGGGTCGTCGACAACGAAGCGATGTGGCAAGCGCTGTCGCGCCACCGCAGGGACTAGCGGCGTAGATACCGCGAGAAAGGAATGGTGGACGAGGCAAGGATTGAACTTGCGACCCCACCCGAATTGTCTGGGACCAGTGTCGCGATGATCGAGAAGCACTATGGCCATCTTGTGCGCGACGATGCCGAAGACGCGCTGGCGACCTTGGTCGTCTAGCATGAGGTCAACCGATGAAATTCGAGACCGCATCAGTAAATTGGTCTGGGAGACAGGATGCGAGACCTCGCCTCCCGGCCGGAAATGTCTATAGAAAACTGCGGGAGAACCGACAGGCGTGTTATATTTGACGCCGCGGGTGCTTTTGGGAGCATCGGCACTGATTTACCGGTCCCAAGCTTGCCGTCGCCATCGAAGGACGCGCTTTTGCCAGGCGACGTAGACAACGTCGATGCTACTACCGTAGAAGGACGAGGGCTGCATTTTTCTCAATTCTTGGACCGGTCCAATGATGTCGATCCGCCTCCTCTTGGTGTTTGCCACAGTGGCGCTTTCGGGATGTACCGCTTCCACCTCCCCGACAGAGGTCGTGCCATCGAACCAGCTCGATCAGGCTACCCTTGCCGTCATGGAGCAAATGGACCGGGAAAAGGCCCCTGCGGACATTGCGGGCCGGATCGACGCGCAGCGAGCTTTCTACGGTGAGTGGAACGATCGCAGGCTTGAGGAGATGCGGCAGGTCTTCTCCACGACAGACAGGCGCGTGACGATCGGAGGGGTTCCAGTCGACATCGTCGAACCTTCGGAGGGCGTGGCGCCGCGCAACGAGAACCGGGTGCTCATCAACGTTCATGGCGGTGCGTTCATGTGGGGTGCCGGGAGCGGAGCACTGGTCGAATCCATTCCCATCGCCGCGACGATGGGAATCCGTGTCGTGGCGGTCGATTACCGTCTGGCGCCCGAAAACCGCTACCCCGCCGTGTCCGAGGACGTCACCGCCGTCTATTCCGCGCTGCTCGAAGACTATCCGGCTGCGAATATCGGCATTTACGGCTGTTCCGCCGGGGGCATCGCGACGGCGCAGTCCGTCGCCTGGATGGCGCGGCAGGGCTTTCCGCGTCCGGGCGCGATCGGCACGTTCTGCGGGACGGGCGCGCCCTATTCCGGGGACAGCCGACGCCTCCACGCGCTGTTCGAGAGCGGGGAAATGGCGAGCCAGCCGGAGCTGCCTCGGACCCTCACCAATCCCTATATGGAGACTGTGCCGCCGAGTGATTGCGCGGCCTATCCCCTGACTTGCGAAGGCGACATTGCGAAGATGCCTCCGACCCTGCTCCTCGCCGGAAGCCGGGATTTCGCCGCCAGCGCTCTCACGCTGGCGCATCGCCGCCTCGCTGCGGCTGGCGTCAGCAGCAGGCTGTTCCTGTTCGACGGGCTTCCGCACGCCTTCTTCATGTGGCCGCAAATGCCAGAATCGCGCGAGGTCTACCGGATTGTCGCCGAGTTCTTCGATCAAGAGCTTGGGACAGAGTTGAGGCAAAAACCTTGACCCTGAAGCTTTTTGGCGCGAGATTTGGCTGAGTTCACGAGGGAGGGCAGGATGGAATTCGGTGCGGTACGGTTGAGCAGAGTTTCGTCGGTCCGCCGGGTTTGCCTGGCCTTCATCGCGGCAATCGCCCTTGGCGCGAATCAGGCTCCGCCAACCCCTTCTGAACTCTATGGCGATTTGTTCGTGGAGGTGCAGGAACGGCGGATTTTCGGCGACAACAAGACCTTCGTCGACGCCGTCCCGCTCCGTGCGCCCGAACAGATCATGGCGGACTATCGCGCTGCGCCCCCGGCCGACGCGGAGGCCCTGCGCGCATTCGTTCTCGCCAATTTCAGCGTGCCGGGCATCGCCCCCACGGCGCCGCTTGCTCTGCGCGAGCACATCAAGGCCCTGTGGCCCGATCTTGTTCGGCAGCCGCGTAAGGAGGTCGAAGGCGGTTCGCTTATCGCGCTGCCCTTGCCCTATGTCGTTCCGGGCGGCCGGTTCCGCGAAATCTATTACTGGGACACCTATTTCACGATGGAGGGATTGCGCGCCGATGGCGAAGCGGTCCTTGTCGACAATATGATCGACGACTTCGTCAGCCTGATCGAACGGTTCGGCCACGTGCCCAACGGGACGCGTACCTATTACGTCAGCCGTTCGCAGCCGCCCTTCTTCGCCCTGACGCTCGATCTGTCGGAAAATACCGACCCTGTTGTAATTGCCCGGCGCCTGGCGGCCCTGCGCACCGAATACGCGTTCTGGACGAAGGGCGAGAGGTGCGCGACGAAGGGATCGCCGTGCGAGCGTGTGGTCGTCATGCCCGACGGTTCGATCCTGAACCGCTATTGGGATGGCCGCGATACCCCTCGCGACGAATCTTTTGCCGAGGATCGCGCCACGGCAGCCGAGGTCGAGGGCGAGCCTGCCGAAAAGGTCTATCGCAATCTTCGCGCCGCTGCCGAAAGTGGATGGGATTTCAGTTCGCGCTGGTTCGCAGACGGGCAAACGCTCGCCACGATCAGGACGACCGACATCGTACCCGTCGATCTCAATTCGCTCCTCTACGCGATGGAGATGCGCATCGCGCGCGGATGTCGCGAGGCTGGCGATCAGGCTTGCGCGGATGGTTTCGCCGCCCGCGCCAGTGCCCGGCGCGCCGCGATCCGCAAATATCTCTGGGTCGATGGAGAGGCGCGCTATGCGGATTGGAGCAGGCTCGAAAACCGGCCAATCCCCGGATTGACCGCCGCCACGCTCTATCCCCTGTTCACCGGCGTGGCGACGCCCGACGAGGCCGGCAAGGTCGCGCGGACCACGCAAGAACGGTTGGTCGCGCCCGGTGGCCTCAGGACGAGTCTGGTGCGCACGGGCCAGCAATGGGACGCGCCCAATGGCTGGGCGCCGCTGCAATGGATCGCGGTCATGGGGCTGGAGCGATACGGTCACGACGAATTGGCGCGACAGATCGCTTCGCGTTGGATCGACACGGTCGATCGGACCTATCGTGAAACCGGCAAGATGCTCGAAAAATACGACGTCGAGGAGAAGAAACCGGGCGGTGGTGGCGAATATCCGACGCAGGACGGGTTCGGCTGGACCAATGGGGTGGCCAGCGCCCTGCTGGAAAAATATCCCGGGCTGGACCCTGCCGACGCCCCATAGGAAGAACCAATCCGGTCCGCCGAGGTTTGTCTCGCGGCGCCGATCCGCTAGTCCCTCGCCACGTTCGCTGCGAAGGACCCCCAATCTTTGATTAAAGAGCATCTTCACGTTGCCCGGCTGACGCGGGCCCTGGCCTCGCATCTGCTGGAGAGGGCGGCGCTGACCGCGCGGCATCTCGATTTGGGCGTCACCGAGATCCGCGCCGTCGAACAATTGTATCTCTCCCAGCCCATGACGATCGGAGACTTGGGTAGCAGTTTAGCCCTGACGAGCGGATCGGTGACCGCCCTCGTCAAGCGGCTGATCGCCAAAGAAATTGTGGTGAGGCAGGACGACGAGGAAGATCGCCGCCGGGTCTGGATATCGATCAATCCCGACAAGATCGCCTGGTTCGAATCCTTCTATCTCTCGACCATCGCCATAGGTCAGCGGGCCGTGGAGGACTTTCCGCAGGAGGATCTCGAGACCGTGGTGCGGTTTCTCGAACATTATTGCGCGGCGTCCACCGCCTCGACGGACAATCTCAAAAAGGAATTTCGCGCGCAGAAAAGAGCCGGAGCGCGCACGCCCCGGCCCTGAAGTGGCCCGTCCGGGCGGCCAATAATTTTAGAACGAGATCGAGGCTCCGAAGGTAAAGGAGCGGCCGAGGATCGGTCATGCAAGTATCGGTCCCGTCCCCTGCGATCCGATGATCCGCGGATTGCCTTCGGTGAGGCCGATCTCGTTGGTGAGGTTCGTGCCGGTCACCTGAAGCCGGACCCGGTCGCTGATATCGACGGAGGCACCGGCATCGAGCTGGTAATAGGACGGGAGCAACTGGTTGTTCTCTGGGTCCGAAAAGCGATCGCCGGTATAATAGAGCGTGGCGTAGACGGACGGCCTCAGCCCGCCGATGTCCACCTCGTAGCTCGGCGTCACGCGCCAGCGCCAATTCGGCTGGCGCTGCACTTGGTTGCCGGTGTTGTCGATCGCGCCGTTGCTCGTGAAGAAGCCCTGATAGGTCGCATCGAGATAGGTGGCGCCGAACGCCAGGCTGAGGCCTTCGATCGGCTCCAGCGCCCCTTCGACCTCGACGCCGGTGGCCTTCGCCCCGCCGACGGCGGAGGAGGGCGCTCCGTTGATGATCTGGATCGTCGCCAGGCCGCTGAAATCGTTATGGAACAACGTCGCGTAAAGGTTCAGCCAATCCTTGGTGATCTTCAGCCCGCCCTCATAGGTATCGACGGTGGCGATATTGGTCACCCCTTCGCGCAAATTGTCGAATTGCGGGAAGGCCTTGCCCTTGCTGTACCGGGCAAACACGCCGACATCCGGGGTGAAGTCGAAATTCGCGCCGCCGGTGAACGACCAAGCGTCTTCCGAATAGGCGATGGGCGTCTGCACTGGGCCCCGCTGGGCATCGTTGTTGTTGTAGAGGGTGGTCGGATTGCCGTCCGTATTGCTGTAGAACGGCTGGCGGACATAGCCGTCGACCGAATGCTTCTGCCAGCGCAGGCCCCCGTCGATCCGCAATTGCGGCGTGATCTGCAATTCGTCGACGAGATAGAGGGCGATATCCTCGCCCGAATAGGCGGCATCGAGGAAATAGAACGATCCCTGCACGAAACCGTCGCGCGTGGCGACGCGGCCATCCGCAAAGGTTAGATTGATGCGGCGTGCATTGTCTTCCGCCGTCAGCAGCAGGCCGTTGCCCAAATTCCAGTCGTCGCGCGTGAAATAGTCGGCGTAATAAACCCCGCCCGTCAGCGTGTTTCCGCCCGTGCTGAGCTGAAGGGCGAGATCGTTCACGAAGCTGTCGATCTTCTTCTCGACGGTCCAGATGCCCGCCTGGATCACCTGCTGGTTGGGTGAGACTGCACCTCCTCCATTGACGAAGGTCAGCGAGCCGATCCGCGATACCGCGCCGCCGCGGGCAGCGGCGAAATTGGCAGCCGTCGTGGGTGGGCCAGCGGGGACGAGGCCGGTGGTGAAGGCGTTCCCGCCGAGGAAGCTCATGCGATCGCGAATGGTGAGCGAATCCGACAGGGCGAATTCGACATTCGCGCCGACATTGACGATTTCGGCACCGCGTCCCTTGGCGAGATCGACCTGCGCGCCCGAATTCAAAGTCGTGAAGCGAACATCGTTGCTGGCGAGGGTGCCATAATTCGCGTCGAACCCCGGAAATTCGGAAATATCTTCGCCGTTCTGAATGATCGGGATAGGGAGCAGCCACTGGCCCCGATCGTCGAGATAGCGCGCATAAAGGAGGATCGTCCCGTCATTGCCGAAATCGTGCCGGATATTCGCGGTGATCTGACCGCCCTTTTCCGCATCGAACTGCGGATCACGCACGCCGCTACCCTGCCGATAGAAGCCGCCGATCATGAAGCCTGTATCCTCGCCGAGCGGACCCGAAAGGTAGGCGTCCGCCCGGTATTCGCCGTAATCGGTTATCGAGCCTTCGAATTCGCCTGCAAGGACCGAGCCGCCTTCGCGCTACACGAGGTTGACGGTGAGGCCCGGCTGACCGTTCGAGAACAGCGATCCGGTCCCGCCGCGAACCGCCTCGACTCTCGCGACGGTGTTGTCGATGCGGATCAATTGCGAGTTTTCGAGGAACGACAATGTCGGGGGCGGGAAGATCGGCGTGCCGGAGGACTGGAAGGTCACGAACACCGCATCGCCGCCCGACGGATAGCCGCGCACGAAGATATTGGCGCCGTTCTGGCCGCCCGATGTCTCCGCCGAAACGCCCGGAACCAGCTTGAGGAAGTCGGCCGTGCTCGCGGGTGCGGCACGCGCGATTTCCTCGTCGCTGAGGGCAGTGACGGCGAAGGCCGCATCCTGGCGAGTCGTGCCTGCGCCGGCGGTCCCGACCACCACGATCATCGGACTCTGCGCGCCGGTTTCGTCCTAGTTTTCCGAAGCCGCGCTTCTGTCTCCCATAGCGTCCTGAGCCAGCGCCGGAGAGGCACTCAATGCCAGAAGGCTTGTTGCAGCCAATATTACTTTCTTCATTGTTTCCCTCCCGTTTCCAGCGCGCCGGATCCCGTCCGAGCGTCATCTGATCCCAATTCTTTCCTGAAGAAGGCGCCGACTGTCCGATACGCCTCGCGGCTCTCCTGCGGTTCGGGGTCGGACATGAAGGAATGCCACATGCCGTCCCACACATGCAGGTCCGCCAAAACGCCTGCGCGGTTCAAAGCGGCATGGGTCGCGAGCACCGAGCTGAGGCCGCCGTCGCGCGTCCCGCTGATGAGCAGCGTGGGCGGAAAGGCAGCGATCGCTTCGGGCGAGGCCAGGGGTACGAGCTTCGGATCGGAGAAGTCGGACCCCGCGAAATAGGGGTGGGCCGTCCAGTCGATGCTGTTGCCCGGTTCGCCGCCGCTCGCGACCTGCGAGAGATAGACGGAATCGCCACCGGGCATGGATGCGCCCATGTAGAACAGGCCAATCGCGCCGGGGGAGGGCAGGTCGTGTTGCTGGAACCAGACGACGGACTGGGCAGTGAGCATCGATCCCGCTGAACACCCGTAGATCCCGATAGATTTCGCATCGAAGCGTTCGAGGAGGGAGGCGTAGACGCTCGCGACATCCTCGCTCGCCGCGGGGAAGCGCGCTTCGGGCGCGAGGCGGTAATCGACCGTCACGACCTGCATCCCGGAACTGGCGGCGATGGGTATCGCCTCGACCAGGGCGCCCGTATCGCTGCCCCAGAAGAAGCCGCCGCCATGCAAATTGATAAGGATCCGGCCCGGATCGGGCGCGCGGTCCGCCGGAGTGACGATCTGGACCGGTACGCCGCCGATCTCCGTCCGCTCGATCGACACGTCGTAGAGGGCGCGGAGGCGAGCGATGCGCGAGCGATCGACGACCGCGTAATCTTCCCGCACCTTGGCGATGTCAGGTCCGAAGGTCGGGCCGGGTGCGAGCACATGGTCGGCGAACCATTGCCCCGCTTCCGGCGAGGCGAAGTCGCTCCACGGAAGCTCGAACGCAGACACCTCAACCGCGGCGGAAGAAGGCGTCGCCTCCTGCGAGAATGCCGGGCCTGCCAGCAACCCGGCGATCGCAATCAGACCGAAAACAGATTTCCTCATCAGCGTCTCCCTCCGTAGAAAATCTCACGATCAACCTTGATGATCAAGCAAAATACCTTTGCTGTGAAGGAATGTGTTGGTTTTCGCCTAAACGATTGAAACGTCGATCATATTGCGTGCGAGGCGACGCCGACTGCGGCGAGAGCGCGCGCTAGACCGCAGATATCCTTCGACATCTTCAGCGACTCGCCATCACCGTAGATGCCGCTCGGGAGCTTGCTCTCGATGGGGCGGGGCAGGTGTCTCGGCTCGCACGGCAATCCGCGTCTGGTCTGCGCCTCCCGCCCTCAAATGGCGACCTTGACCGAAGAGCCTCCATCGACCGGTAAGATCACGCCGGTCACGAACTTCGCCTCGTCGCTCATCAGATATAGCGCTGCGAAGGCGACATCCTCGGCCTGGCCCACATGGCCCATCGGAACGGCGCGGTCGCGGCCCTTTCTCAGCGCGTCCTTGTCTATGCCGCTGGCCTTGCTGTGCCCTTCGATCGCCATCGGCGTGTCGATCAGTCCCGGCGTGATGGCGTTGCAGCGCACCTTATGGGCGGCCTCATGGAAGGCGACGCTTTACACCAGTCGGTTCATCCCCGCCTTGGAGACCGAATAGGATATCATCGGACTGGGCGCGATCGAGGCGAGCGAGGATATGGCGACGATGGCGCCATGCCCGCTGTCGCGCAGCAAGGGGATTAACGCCCCCATCGTGCGCCGCGCCGCAGTGAGGTTGACCAGCATGATCCTGTCCCAGGCGTCGTCGCTGACCTTGCCTGCCGGGCCGTCGCCGCCGCCTCCGATGCCGATATTGTAGACGAGGCCGTCGAGACCGTCCCAGCGCGCCTTTGCCGCTTCGGCGACGCGATCGGCGGCCCCTTCCTCGGCGACATCGGCGACCATGACGGCATTGGGCCCGGCGCAGATGTCTGCCGTCGCTCGCGCGGCGGCTTCGTCGCGATCGACCAGAAGGAGGTCGGCGCCCTCATGCGAAAAGATGCGAGCCATCGCGCGGCCATTGCCCTCCGTATCGCCGCGGGTCTGGCCCGCGCCGAGGATCGCGATCCGTTTGCCCGCCAGACGTCCGCTCACGCGAACAGCGGGCGCAAGGGGTCGTCGGCGACGTCGGGATCGGGCTCGACCCCGGCGGTCAGTAGAAACATGCAGACCTGCGAATACTGTCCGACCGTCCAGACGATGTCGATCGCGGTGTGATCCCCGAAGGTCGAGCGGATGCGCTCGAATGTGTCTGGCGCGATGCGTCCTTCTACGACCAGTTCGTCGACCGCCTTCATGACCATTGCCATCTCGTCGGTAAGAGGCGTGCGATCGCCGACGGCGATGGCGTGCAGCACTTCGTCCGTGAAACCATGCTGGCGAGCGATCACCGCGTGACGCAGAAATTCGTATTCGCAGCGGCGCAGCGCGCCCGTGCGCAGGATCGCGAGCTCGCGAAGCGCGACGCTGAGGGTGTTCTGGTCCGACAGGATATAGGATCCCCATCCCAGAAACGCCTCCATGGCAGCGGGATGGTGCAGCATGGTGCGAAACACATTGTAGTCGCGTCCGCGCACCAGCATCGCGTCCATCATGCGACGCTGCCGCTCGTCCATCTCTGCATCGCCCAGCGGTTTCAACACGGCCATCGATTAGGATTCCTTCTCATGGCGCATCGAGAGGGCGGGGGTCCGCATCCTTATCGCAGTGTCGAATGCGGACGCTCCGATCCGGTCATTCACTCTGCGCCGCTTTCCAAAAACTCTCGGCGCTATTCGGGCGCACGTGATGATAGCCAAGAAATCTCAGCTATCAAGAAGCTTGGTCATAAAGAGAAAAAGGTGTCGCGCCGCTGCCGGGACAATTCGCATCTGGAATTTATACCGCCTGGAAGCGAGGAACTGACGCACTGGGGGAGACGCAGCCTGGGATTGCAGGCTCGCCGAAAAGACAATCGGAACGCTGTATCAGCGCATGGTCTTGCGCAGATCCTCGGTCCCGATGGCCGAGGCCTGGTAATACGCTTCGAGGAAGCGGACCGCGGTCTGGCGGTCTTCCTTCGAGAAGCCTTTCACGACCCTGCTCCCGCCCTTGATCGTGTCTAGATAGGGCGCGATGAATTCGTCGGCCTTGTCGGGCGCAATGGTGATCCACACCTTGCGGCGATCGTCTTCGTCGCGCGTGCGCACCACCAGCTTGTTCTTCAGCAAGCGCCCGACCAGCGCCGTCACCGATCCGCTCGTCAACGCGAGGCTCGTGCCCAATTCGCCGGCGGTCATCGGGCCGGTCAGATAGAGCTGCTCCATCGCTCGCACTTCGGTGACGCCGAGGCCGTGATGGCGTGCCGTTATCGTCGCACGTTCCAACAGATGCGAGGCAAGTCCCCGCGTGAGGCGGGCGACCTGGAGGTGCTCGTCATCCATGTGCGATCGGGCGGGCTGATCCATGGCTTTCGCTTAGGCGAGAGCCATTGATGGGCGCAAGCTCTTCGCCCGTTGGACCGAGCGTCATTCCCGATGCCGACATTGGTCTCCGAAGCGGATGTCCGGTCCTCAATGCAGTCGGGAAGTCGCGCGCGCGATTTCCGAAGCCCGATTAAAATCGGAAAATCTGTCGCCGAACGGATTAAAACCATCGGGCGTTTCGTTTCCCTCTCAGACGACCGGGTCGACCCGGCCGCGCATGAAAGGAAGACGATCGATGACCAAACCCGCCGCAATCCCGTTCCTCGCCCTTGCCCTGACCGGAGCGATCGGGGCGACCGCCGTGAGCGCTGCCATCCCGATGCTTTACGAAGAGCAGATGGCGCGTGCGGAAGAGGCCCTGATTATCACCGCGCCGATTGCCGGCATCGAGAACAGGTTCTGGTTCGATTACCGCATCGACGTGACCGAAGCGCAGAAGGAGCTGTCGAGCGATCTGCGCCGCGCGAGCGATCTGGAAGACCATCGCGATGCCTGGGAAGAATATGCGCGCGAGTTGAAGCACGAGCGCGTCCACTATGTCGAGGAAATGGCCGAGCGCGGCTATCGCATGGGCCGGGTCATCATCGTCGACTGAGCCTGGATCAGCGAACCAGAATCAGTAGCCCCCCGGGCCGCATCCCTGATCGGATGCGGCCACCCCTGAAGGAAGGATCGGACCAGCCCCCGATCCTTCCTTCTTCGCGTTCAGATCAGGGCAGAAGCCCACCGGAAAGCGAAAGCCGGGAAAGCTATCGCGGGCCGCTCAGCGCCATCCACGTTCGCGTGCGGCCTGCTCGGCCGCCGCGTCGAGAGCGGGGCCCGTCGCCATATCCTGCGCCTCCGCCAGGATCGCGCCATCATCGGCGCCCGCCATGCGGAAATCTGTCGAGGCGGCTTCGCCTCCTTCGGACCGGCTTTCGATTCTCCAGCCCTCGTCGTCGCGGCAGGCGATGCCGCCACCCGAAACGCCGCTGTAAGCGCGGCAAAACTGGCCGCCTTTATCCTCGAACGACAACAGCACGCGGGTTTCAGCCGCCGAAGATTGCTCGGCAACGAGCTGGTCGTCGAGCACTGCGGCGAGCTGAGGACCGGCATATCCGGCCCCCGGCCCGGTATTGGTGTCACCCAGAATGACGGCGATCGCTAGCGAGGCGGCCAGCGCGGGCCCTGCGATCCACCCCCAATGAGGGTGCCTCGACGGAGCTTCTCGTTTTTGCGCCTCCTGCTTCTGGCGCGCGGCGGCGAAATCGACCACCGTCTTGTCCTTCCGCGCTGTCAGGAGATCCGTCAGGCGGTCCGGCACCCCTTCCTCCAGCACGGGCGCATAATGCTGCGACAATCGCGCGGCGAGGGCGCGATGCCGCTGCACCTGTTTCGCCAGTTCGGGATCGGCGGCAATCGCCTCCCGGATCGCGGCTTCCCGCCCGGCCGGCAATTCCCCGTCCGCGAAGGCGGCGATCTCTTCAGGCGTCACGCGGGTGCTCATGCTTCGTCTCCCAGCATCTGCATCAGGGCATCGCGGCCCCTGACGAGCCGCGAGTTGAGCGTGCCGACCGGACAGCCCACGATCTCGGCGGCTTCCTTATAGGCATAGCCTTCCACCATCACGAGCAGCACCGCCTCGCGCTGATCGGGCGGTAGCGACTGCATTGCGCGATCGACATTGCCGAGTTCGACCACGGCTTCCTGCGCCCCGTCGCCGCCGATGGTGACACCCGCTTCCTCGTCCACGAAGGTCTGCAGGCTGCGGGTCGTTCGGCGGCCCTCGTCGATCCAGATATTGCGCATGATCCGATACATCCAGCTGTCGAGCCGCGTGCCCTGCTCCCAGCGGGAGCGATTGGCGAGCGCGCGCTCGATCGTCATCTGGCACAGATCGTCACCGTCGGACGGATTGCCGGACAGCCCGATCGCGAACCGACGCAATCGGGGTAGCAGGGCCAGCAAGTCTGTCTCGAAAGCGGTGTTCAGTGTCTCTGCCTTCCATGGGATTAAACGGACGGGGGCGCTCGTTTCATCCATGCTTAATGCGTTTTATCCGATTGCCGAGGCCTCGATGCGAATTGTCCCTCTTCTGTGCGCCGCTCTGGCTCTGATCGCGGCCCCTCTCGCCGCGCAGATCGCTCTGCCGCGCCTGCCCCTGCCGCCGGTCGGCAGCGTGGTAGGCGACAGTCTCGGCGCGCTGGGAGAAACGCGCGCGGATTTGCAGCGGACGATCGAAAGGCTCGCCCGCGACCGGCTGCGCACGGTCGAGCAATTGGTGCGGACCAACCCCGATATCATCGAACTGGACGTTCGCGGCGCGCCCGCACGGCGCGGCGAACTGATCGTCATGGATGTGCCCGCCACTGCTTTGGCTCCCGCGCTCCAGGCCGGTTTCACCGTCTTGTCGCGCGAGAAGGTCGAAGGGCTGGGCCTGTCGCTGGTGCGCGTGAGCGTCCCCGCCGGTCTATCCCTCGCCGAAGCGCAGAGCGCGCTGGCGCTCCTCCTGCCCGAGGCCGAGATCGTGGCGGACAATCTCCATTTTCAGGCCGGTGTTGCCGACGGCGCGCTCGCATCCGCCGCTTCTTCGGCCTCGACCGGACGGTCCGCGTCGGTCGGCATGATCGACGGAGCGACCGGACCGTCGATCACGGTCGCGGAAACCCGCGGCTTCGCCAAGGGAGCGCCTTATCCCAGCCATCACGGAAGTTCGGTCGCCTTCCTGCTTCAGCACGCAGGCGCCGGTACGATCCGCGTCGCCGACGTCTATGGGACCGACAAGGCAGGCGGGAATGCGCTCGCCATGGCGAAGGGCCTCGGCTGGTTGGTGCAACGCGGCAGCAAGGTGGTCACGATCAGCCTGGTAGGGCCGCGCAACGCCCTCCTCGAAAGAGCGGTGCGCGCGGCGCAGAACCGGGGCGTGGTCGTGGTGGCGGCGGTCGGCAATGACGGTCCCGCCGCTCCGCCGGCCTATCCCGCATCCTATCCCGGTGTCGTCGCGGTCACTGCCGTCGATGGCAAGCGCCGCGCTTTGATCGAGGCGGGGCGCGCGCTCAATCTCGACTATGCGGCGCCGGGCGCGGATATTTACGGCCGCAATGCGAAGGGCAATCGGATCAAGCTGCGCGGAACCTCCTTCGCCACGCCGCTCGTCGCTGCGCGCGTGGCGCAAGCGATCGGGCAGGGCGGCGATTGGCGCAGCGCGCTCGACCGGGAAGCGATCGATCTGGGGCGCAAGGGGCCGGACGATGTCTTCGGTCGCGGCCTTGTCTGCGCGACGTGTACGGGGCGCTGAGCGGAGGCGCTGAAAAAATTTCGGCAGCGATGGATTAAGCGCACCGGCCCACCCGTTTTCCTTTCAAGCGGATGCATCCCCCCTGTTTTCGCATCCGCAGATGAAAGGAACTTATCATGAAGACTCTCCTGCTCGCCGCGTCGGCTCTCGCAATGTTCACCGCGCCTGCCCACGCACAGCTTCTGGGCGGAGTCGGCCAATCCGTCACCGGCACGCTTGGCGGTTCGGTCAATTCGACCCTGCGCGGTTCGACCGAAACGCTGCGTTCGAGCACGCGTGGCACGCTGCGCGGCGAAGCCTCTACTCGCGGCAGCCAGACCGTCGACCGCCGCAGCGGCAGCGTCGCCGTCGATCGCAGTGTCGACACCAGCCTCGATGGCGCGACCAGCCAGGTGCTGGGCAGTCAGACGGGCAACGCCTCGGCTAGTGGCGCGAACTCGGCCAGCGCCTCGGGATCGGGCAGCGCCGATGCGCAGCTGATCGGGACCGATGCCGTAACCGGCGCGGTCCGTGGGGCCACCTCCACCGTTCGCAATGTCGCCACCCCGGCCGTCGGCGCTGCGCGTGACCGTTTGTCCGGGACGGCAGGCCAGATCGGCAACGTCACCGGTTCGGCGAACGGTGCAGCCAGCGGCGCGGCGAATGGGAGCGGCATGATCGGTGGCGGGATGCTCGCCCTTGCAGGCAGCAGTGCGGCCGAGGGCGAGGGCGCCTTTGCCGTCGCTCCGGGCATGCCGGTGCAGCTTCCCTCGGGCGAGCGGCTCGGAACGGTGCGCGATATCGTGGCGACGCGCGCCGGCGAAGTCCGTCAGCTGGTGGTCCAGACCAGGGACGGCCTCGCGACCATCCCCTCGCGCAGCTTCTCGGGCAGCGGTTCGGTTCTGATCGCAGCGGAAGGATCGGCGTCGGGCGCCGCTTCTGGCGAATAAGCCGTCCGCCAATCTGACTAACTTTTGTGGGGTCGGGCCGCTCGAATGGGCGGCCCGACCCTCAGCCGACCCCGATTTCGACGCTTCGGCCTGCTGCTCTGACGGTACGTCAGACACGAGGATACCCCCCATGCGGATCGCGGCATTAACCGCCCTGTTGCTGGTCACCGGCGCGCCAGTAATGGCTCAGTAGGCGGATGCCACCCCTCGGCAGGATACCGGTTTCGAAACGGCTGTCTCGCTCCTCGCGGGGGCGGACTATATCACCGACAATATTGATGATCGGGAGTACGAGACCTACGCGCGCCAGCGCGGGTCTGGCCGTCCGCTCCGGGCGGTTTTCCTTGACCGCGTCGGTGCCTTACGTCTCCACGACAGGGCCCGAGGATCTCACTGTCGGCAAAGGCGGACTGCTTGCACTGCCCTTCCTCTCCCGTCCATCGACCGAGCGCCGTGAGGTCACCCGCGACGGGATCGTGGAGGTCCTAGTCCAGGCCGACTATCTCGTACCGACCGGAGGCGTGAACGCATTCGTCGCGGGCAATGTAAAGGTGCTCACCGCCGCGCGCGAAAAAGGCGCTGGGTACGGGCGAATTCGAATATGGGGTAACCGGACAGGTCTCGCGCCGGTTCGGGCGCGCCATACCCTTCGCCTCCGCGACCAATTCCGTCGTCGGCGAACCCGACGACTTCGACGTCCGCAATACGGTGGCCGCAAGTGCGGGCGCGTAGGTAACGCATTGGGGGAATTCCAAACACCACTCATCGCGGCTAGCACCGCTTGGGCGAGGTTGCTTCCTGCCTCTTCTACATCCACGGCTTCAGGCCTCATCCGTTAAAATCCGTATGATCCGGCTACAAAGCGGCCCGGTCCCTTCGGTCTTCCTTCTCCACCACCAGCAACAGTCGCGACCACAACGCCGTCCGATAAGCGGGTCGCTGTTATCCGGAAAAGAGCTCCGACAGAGGCGTCCGGGTCAGGTGTCTGTAGAACGGTCAGCAAAAAATCGGAGAGATCAGCAATGCCGAGCATCTCGCCCGTCTGCTTGTCGGTGTATGCAGCCTCCGTCGCCGCCAGTTTCCGCATGGCGAGCTTTCGATCTATCAGAGCGAGACCGATCGCGCGAAGACGGTTTTCGAAGGCATCGAGAAATCGCCATTCCTCGCTCTCGGAGAGAACGCCTTCGCGTTGATCGTCTTCGACTTCGCGGCGGCCTTGATCGACTTCGCATTTATTATTTGTCAGGCAACCTTCGCACCAACCAATCGCTCGATGCTTTCGACCGTGATCGGAGTTCGTCTGCCGACTTTTTTCCTGACCAGCGTGCCATCTCGCATAAGCTTGTCGATTGTCGTCCGACCTAACCCAGTCGCCTGTTCGGTCTGAGCGACCGGCGCGGTAAGATCGCCGGGCCTGATCGGTTGCACGCCTCCCTTCTTTGCCTCGGAAGCCGCAATGGATGGGGCGATGCCTTTCGTCGTAGCGTGCGCATCGCAGCCGCTAGACTGTTTTGAGACGCCAACAGGTGAATCTACGCAATATCTATCGAGGACCTTGATGAGCGCGGCTTCGGAGAAGCTGATTCCCATTATGAGGACGGACGGGGTGCCTCCCTGTAGGAGCGATCCTTCGAGCCGAACCGTTCCACCGTCTAGGGCGGCTTGAATCTTTTTTGATGCGACAATCCTCTCCCAATCTTGGGCCGGAATCTGAGCGTCGCGCACTACCTTGGTCGGACCCCCAGCGGGTCTTATCTCTCGCACGAGAGCATAAGTTTTGATCGGGCCGGCCGCGGCGAAGCCGGCTAGCAGAGCATCAGCTTTTTCGAAATCCCTGGACCTAACGAGCTCGATTTCCTTGGCCGGAAGGACTGGTTGATGGGCTGACATGCTTTCTCTCGAATTTGAACGGGCATATTTGTCAGCCAATCGCGAAAATGCGGCAACCCTCTGGTTCGTTGTGGCTATGCAAATCGATCAAGCCGGCGATTGCTCGAACAATCGTCGCGCCGAGGTCCTCGCTGATGTTCGGGGATGTCCACCCAGGTTTTTCATGTTTTTTTCATGGAAACGCCGTCCATCTTTTCAAAGTCATTAAAAAGATGGTGGGCGCGGCAAGGATTGAACTTGCGACCCCACCCGTGTGAAAGATGGGTTTCACGACAAACTGGGATTTTCTGGGACTCTTAAAACACTTGAAAAACAGTGGCATATGTCTAAAATAGTGTCAGGCAGTCTCCCCACGTTTTTCATACTCGTTTCATACTTTTCATACGAAGGCACTGACCGAATGCCCGACCTCAGCAAGATTGGTGCGCGCGAAAAGCTTAAGCCGCGAGGGGACAAAGAACCCCACTGGCAGCGTCTCCAAGCTGGGTGGTATGTTGGATACCGGCCTTCACAACGGGGCGGGAAGGGCACTTGGTTTGCTCGTGTGTACGATGAAGAAGCACGAAAGTACCGACGGAAGAACCTTGGTGCATTTGGGACTGTCTCAGGTCATGAAGTTTTTTCGACTGCCAAGAAGGATGCCGAGACATTCGCGGAATCAGTCGAGACTGGAGGGTTGCGATCGGAGAGACTGGAAACAGTTGCAGACGCATGCAGGGCTTATCTTGAGGAAAGGCCAGGCTCAATCGCCGAAGGCGTCTTTCGCCGGCATGTTTATGATGACGCGATTGCCAGAGTTAAATTGGACAAGCTGCGAAAGCATCAATTGCAGGCATGGCGAAAAAGGCTGGAGAAAGCACCGGCATTGATCAGCCGAAGCAAGCTGGGTGAACCTCGTTTCAAGGAGCGGGCTGCCTCCACAGTAAACCGCGACATGGTCCCACTTCGCGCGGCGCTGCGACGTGTCCTGTCTCCGGGAGCTCCCAATACCTCCGCTGCATGGCAAGAGGCTTTGAAACCCATCAAGGGTGCCGACCGACGTCGTGAAGTCTACCTGGATCGTTCCGAGCGCAAGAAGCTGCTGGCTGCACTTTCTGAAGATATAGAGCCCTTCGTTCGCGGTCTTTGTCTTTTGCCATTGCGTCCTGGCGCCCTTGCGGCGGTGAAAGTCAGCGACTTCGACACCAGAACCAGAACTCTCACAATCGGCACTGACAAGAATGGCGTTCCGAGACAGATAGGAGTTCCTGAAACCATCGCAGACTTCCTTGCCGAACAAAGCAAGGGCAAGTCGCCTGGCGACCAGATGTTCCAGCGTGCTGACGGTTTGCCATGGTCGAAAGATAAATGGAAAGGTCCCATCAAGAATGCGGTATCCGGTGCAAACCTCCATCCGGCGACTTCGGCATACACGTTGCGCCATAGCGTGATTACCGACCTTGTGCGCGCAGGCCTGCCAATTCTTACGGTCGCTCAACTTTCCGATACAAGCGTCGCCATGATCGAAAAGCACTATGGGCATCTGGTGCGCAACGATGCGGAGTATGCGCTCGCCCAATTGGTGCTTTGAGGTCCGGGATCCTTTCGCGTCTCCTCCGAAGCCTGGTATTGGCAACAAGGTGCTGATCGGCAGGCTAGTTGCTCTCGGTTTCTCAACAGGCCGGAATATCTTCGACAACGCAGTCAGGGCGGCGCTGGCCTAATCGATTCCGGATTTGTTCCGGCTATCGGCGACCCTGTAGCCGGGCGGGTCGGCCACCCAGCGGTTGATCTCGGCTTCGCTCCAGCCCGCGCCGTGAACGCTGATCGGTATCTGAGGCGGGAACGTCCCTTCGGCGATCTTGCGATAGACTGTCGATCGCGACAGCCCTGTGCGATGAAGAACGGTCTTGAGGCGAATGATACGGTCTGGTTCTGGCATGTTCGGCATTCCATTCCTTGGTGGTCGCTGACACCCCCTGTGATGAAATTGCCCGCTTTCTTCGGGGAGAAAAGTGTTTCTCAAGTCCGGCGAATTGCAGCGAAGGAAAAGCAAGTCATGACGGCGGGTGGCCGTATCGTGTCACCAGTGACTGGTCAGGTTCGCCACGAAAAACAGATCTATGGAATTTCGCATCCATCGGTACGAGAACGAGGCTGCGCCCTGCGGAGCATCAGCCTCTACAGAGCGACGACCTCGTGCCTTTCATAAAGGCGAGGAAGATCGGCATGAGCCACGCGGAACTGACTCCGCCTTTTGATCTTCGGCTTTTCCGATGATTCCTCTTCGACCTTGATCGCCGGATCATAGTAGACCGACCCGGATGCGAAGGCCTTCAGAAAGAGCAGGAAGTCAGTCTTCTCGCAGAGCAGGACGCTTGGCCCGTAACTGTATTCCGGCGGAGGCGTGCGGAAAAGCGATGGTACGTATGGGATCATCGAGCAGGACCTTAATGGAACACGTTTGCTCGGACATTCTGGTGGCCACTATGGGATCGCATGCGAGCTGATGATGTTTCCCGAGCTCGACACGACATTTGTCGTGCTCACGAACGGTGACGTAGACGCATATTGGGATACCGAAGCCTTTGTGCATGAACTGATCGCCGGTCCCACGGAAAAGACACGCAATTACCGTTTCACGCAGGACCTGGTCGACCTGACCGCCCTGAAAGGCCTCGAAGCTGGTGTCACAATGGGCCAAGCAAACACCGACGGCCGGAAAGCGCGTGAAGGTGTGGTCGATCTTGCCGCATTCAAACTTATTCATCGCGGCCAGAATGAAATCGGCATTAACCTGTTACAGCTCAATCGCGCGCTTCAACGAAACTCAGACTATGCGATCTACCGGCTCGCTGATGGCTTGCGGGTAACGGGCCAAACCGCACAGGCACTCGACATGTATCGGACCTACTTGGGACGAGTCCCCGGCGATGCCGAAGCCGAAGCCCGCATTGCTGAATTATCAAAGAGCTGACCGAAATCTTTTCTTTGCGACGGCACAAGAGAACTTAGCATAATCACGCAGAGACCTTCGTCGGCTACTGGACGAAAGAATCCTCAATGTGAATGTCCACAATTGGGTCGTCACCAGAGTGTCCGCTTTTCTCTGAATTGCTCGGACAGCCGACTGTCCGGTTATGGCGAAATGCACGCACCACTTGAATGTCTGATTATGGGGTGGGAAGCTGAACGGCAGCTTTTAGCACGATCAAGTCAAACGCAGATGTTCCAGAACTATGTCGGCCCTTTCAGCTACGCCGATCTTTGGGAGCACATCGACAGTATAATCAAGGGTCGCGAAGGCGGTCAGCAATCTTTCATATTCAGCGACTGCATCCTGAAAAGTATGGCGCCGGTCCGCATCATTTACGTAAATCTCGCGCCAAGGCGGGGTAATGAAGACGCGCCTAAAAAATCGTTCAGCCGCATAGTTCACAACAACAGGGGTTCTCGTTGCGTACTCAAGCGCCGCAGCCGCATCAATCAGACCTCGATCGAAAAATATCCAGCCTCGTCTTTTCGCAGCCTCTTCCCGGTCACGTAACGACATAGCTATCGCTCGCCGGGCGAATGCGGCGGTATCGACCCAAGGCAGCGCATCTCCCGTGCCTGCGAGTTCCTCTGCCACGATGCGGCGACCCGGTTCCTCTACTACACCATGTCCTCGGCGATCCAACTCCGACAATAGCGTAGATTTGCCGCCTCCGGAGCATCCCGAAATGATTACAAACCGGTTCATTCAATCTGCTTTAGCGCAGGACTTTGGTCTTCCCAACGTCCGTAATCGGGTAGTAAGCGGAAAGGCCACTTTCGGCACGCCGTCGCGCTAAGCTGACGCGCTCCGAGCGAAGGCTTTATTGGTTATCCGCTTGAACCCCGGCGTCAGCTTTGAGCTTTTCAAGGCGCTCAATGCACACCTCGTGGACGACGCGTCCCAGCTCCTCGACCTGTTCGCCGAGCCATTCGAGTTCATCCTTCGTGATGCGATAGTGCTTCGAATACCGCGCTTTGACGTAGGCTTCTTTGAGCTTCTCGAAGCGCGCGCGGTCGCGCTTCGTTTCGCGCGGCCAGACATAGGTCAGACGCGGATCGATGCGCTCGGCCTGGGTGCGCAGAAAACCGAGATTGTGCACGTGAGGGGTGTAGAAAGTGCAGACGAGCAGCACGCAATGGTAAAGCCGCTCGGAAGCCTGATGTAGCTGGAAGGCAGCGTTGTTGTTGCGCCCCTGGTCGCGATTGAACTTGTAGTTGTCGAAAAACTCACCGCCGGTCCGATACCACTCGTCAAAATATTCCTGCGCCATACAGAGAGCCTGATCGGGCGTCTTGGGCTTGGGCGTGTGCAATTCGGTGTCGTCGGACTGGTAGAGAGCAACCCCGTCCTGCTTCACATCCATGAAGAAGTATCGACCGTGGGCCAGCCCGTCGTTCACATCTTGCAGTGTGTGGACGATGAAGTTGACCGGCGTCTTGAGCGTCTTGGTAACACCGTATTCGCGCATCAGCCGCTCATCAAGATTAGACCAGTACTTCACCCGGTCGGTCAGTCTGCTGTCATTGACGATGATCAGCAGGTCGTAGTCCGACTGATACCCCTTCGCGGTGTGAGGTTCGTCGACCCAGGTGCCGCGCGCGTAGCTGCCATAGAGAATGACCTTCAGAATTCGCCCGGCCTTCTTCCATTCGTGTTTCGCAAGCGCAAAGGCGTCGTCGAATTCCTCGAAGATCAGCTGCACCACGCGCTCCAGCTCGCGCTGTTTCTGTGGTGGAAGATGGTCAAGATCGTTTCGCATTTGTTTCAGCCTAGCAAAGCCGGACTCGGCCTGCACCCTGTATTCGCGTCATTCTTGTTTGAACGCGCGACTGCCGCGCCGCCTCCACAAGGTCAGAGCCGCTTCGCGGTCTTCGCGTTGAAGCTTGGCAGCGACTGCGAGAAACGCCCCTAGCAGGACCGCGCGGTCATCATCAGTCAGTTCGATGAGGCCTGCCTTCTGCACCAGTCCGCCGAGCTCGATCAGGTGGCGCGTGCGTTCGCGTCGTTTCATGGCCTGGTCTCTTGTGTCGGTGCGGCGCTGGCTGGCTTCAACGCGCAGGATCGCTGTCCGGACCTTTCGGAGCGCCTTCATTGTTGCCTTGATTGCGCTTGCCTGTTTTCCGCGTCTTGCTTTGAAAGAATGCCTGGCCCTTCGTCGCCCAAGCCTCCAGCTTCTGAGGTTCCTGCGTGGCGGCGATGGAGGCCAGTGCGCCGGTCAGTTCGTCGATGCTCAGGCTATCGGCTCCGGTTGCAATCACCAGCTCGCCAAATTGCTGTACCTTGCGGCTTTTGAGCATCGCGGCCTTCTCGTTGAGGGCCTTGAGCTCGGCATCGAAATCTCTGGGTTTGCGCATGATTGTCTCCGTCATTGTGCGATGGGACCATCCTAAAGCGCTGAGCTTCCGAATGCTGCAGTGTCGCCGGGACAGGTTGGCACGGCCCGGTCCCGAACAGGATTTTATCATGTGAGGGCGCGCTTATACGTCGTGCCGACGTCGCTTGTTTGCAGTAACTGGATTGCCGCTATGGCGATCTACCATTTCTCGGCAAAAGTCATTTCCCGCAGCTCGGGATCGAGCGCGGTCGCCTCTGCTGCCTACCGTTCCGCGCACCGGCTCCATGATGACCGGCTGGATCGTTCGCATGACTTCACCAACAAGGCGGGCGTCGTCCATTCCGAAGTGATGCTGCCCGACGCTGCGCCCGAACGCCTGGGCGACCGCTCGGCCCTGTGGAACGAGGTCGAGAAGACGGAACTGCGCAAGGACGCGCAGCTCTCGCGCGAGATCGAATTTGCCATTCCGCGCGAGCTGAGCCAGCAGCAGGGCATCGAGCTTGCCCGCGATTTTGTGCGATCCGAGTTTGTGGAACGCGGGATGATCGCCGACCTCAATGTGCATTGGGACATCGGAGCGGACGGTCTCGCCAAACCCCATGCCCATGTCATGCTTTCCATGCGCGAGGTAGGCGAAGACGGGTTCGGCAAGAAGGTACGCGACTGGAACCGCACCGAGCTGATCAGTGCATGGCGCGAGCGCTGGGCCGATCATGTCAACGAGCGGCTGGCATCGCTCGATATCGACGCGCGGATCGATCATCGCAGTCTGGAGGCGCAGGGGATCGAGCTGGAGCCTCAGACCAAGATCGGTGCGCCTTCGCTCCGCATGGGGCCGGAGGCAGACCGGCTGATCGAACATCACGCCATCGCCCGCAAGAACGGCGAGCGGATCATCGCCAATCCCGACATTGCCCTCAACGCGATTACCAAGAGCCAGGCGACATTTACGCGCCGCGACATTGCGATGTTCGTGCACCGTCATTCGGATGGCAAAGAACAGTTCGATCGCGCGTTGAGCGCCGTGCAATCCTCGCCTGATCTGGTCGCGTTGGGCAAGGATGGTCGCGGGAACGAACGTTTTACGTCGCGCGACATGATCGAGGCGGAAGCGCGAATAGAACGCGCTTCCGCTTTGATCGCCAGGCGCGAGCAATTTCGCCTTCGAGGGCAAGCGCGCGAGCACGCGCTTGCCACCGCCGAAGCGCAAGGTCTTGTCCTTTCGGGCGAGCAGCGCGCGGCCTTCGATCATGTCACTGCTGGCAGAGACCTTGGGATCGTCGTCGGCTATGCCGGGACGGGGAAGAGCGCGATGCTGGGCGTTGCGCGCGAGGCGTGGGTGCATGCTGGCCTGTCGGTGCGCGGCGCAGCGCTTTCCGGCATTTCGGCTGAAAATCTCGAAGGCGGATCGGGTATCGCCTCGCGCACCATTGCCAGCCTTGAGTATCAATGGGCGCAGGGCCGTGACTTGCTCACCGCGAGTGACGTGCTGGTGATCGACGAGGCCGGGATGATCGGTTCACGCCAGATGGAGCGGGTTTTATCTGCCGCCAATGAAGCCGGGGCCAAGGTCGTTCTGGTGGGTGATCCGCAGCAGTTGCAGGCCATCGAAGCGGGTGCGGCGTTCCGGTCGATTGCCGAGCGGCATGGCCATGTCGAGATCACCGAGATCAGAAGGCAGCAGAGCGACTGGCAGCGTGATGCAACGCGGCATCTGGCAACGGGGCGAACCGCCGAGGCATTGGACGCGTATTACGAGCATAACATGGTCCACACTGCCGAGACGCGCGACGCTGCGCGCGAGGAACTGATCGAAGGCTGGAACCGCGAGCGGGTCGCCGATCCCGAGCACTCGCGGATCATTCTCACGCACACCAATGATGAGGTGCGCGCGCTCAATGTCCTGGCGCGCGGCAAGCTGCGCGAGGACAGCGCGCTTGGCGCGGACGTGTCTATAGCCGCCGAGCGCGGTACACGAGACTTTGCGACCGGCGACCGGCTGATGTTCCTGCGCAACGACCGCGAGCTTGGGGTCAAGAACGGGAGCCTGGGAACGGTGCAATCGGTCAGCGCGCAGCGCATGGCCGTGCTGCTTGACGATGGTCGAAACGTCGCGTTCGACACGAAGGACTATGCCCATATCGACCACGGTTACGCCGCGACCATCCACAAGTCGCAAGGCGTCACTGTGGACTGCGCGCACGTTCTGGCCACGCCGGGATTGGATCAGCACAGCAGCTATGTCGCGCTGTCACGGCATCGCGAGTCCGTTTCGCTACACTATGGCAAAGATGACTTCGCGGATGCCGAAAAGCTTGTCCGCGCCCTTTCTCGCGGACGCACCAAGGATATGGCTTCCGATTATGGCCAGAGCGAAGGCATGGAGCGGCGCTTTGCCGAGCGGCGCGGTATCAGCTTCCGCGAGCGGATTGCCGAGATTATTCGCAAGGTGCCAGAGAAAGTGCGCGGCCTGATCGATGGGATGCGCACCCCGGAAGTAGACCGACAGGTCAGAGCGCAGGCCGCTGTTCAACGTCACGCCCGGGCGGTAAGTAATCTGTTTTTGGTGCGGGAGAATGGCGCGGCACTTGACCAACCTTTCGGGCAGGGCAGTCAAGCAGCGCTGCGGCACGAGCTCGCGGCAGCACGCAAGGAGTTGAACGCGTTCGGTGCGAACTACTCACGCGATATCGAGCGCGCCTATCTTGTCGATAAACCACTCGCGCATGAAGCCGCCAATGGACAAGTGCGTCGCGCCATCCTTGCCATGAAGGCCGAGGGGAGAATTCGGGAAGCGGGACTGGATCGCGCCGATCAGTTTGTGGATCGTTGGCAGAAACTTCAGAGGAAAAGCCAGCAAAGCTACGAGCACGGCGAGATTGGTACTTACCGCTCCGCTCGGTCTGAGATGGCGAGTATGGCGAAGAGCCTTCAGCGCGACCCCCAGCTTGAATCGCTCTTGGCCAATCGCAAAGCCGAGCTGGGCATCGGTATGACCAGCGGTCGCTCGCTTGGCGGTGCGCTGGCGTTCCGTCATGGCCTTGATCTTGGGCGAGGGCGGGGATTGGGAATTTGAGAGGGATGTGTTGAAGTTCGGGAAGCTGCCCGGCAGGAATGCGCCCTAAATTCGGTCATTTTACGGGCAGAATGCTGATCCCGGAAGCGGGCATTCCGGGAAGACATCTTCACACGATGAACGAGAGCGAATTGCCGAAATTGTGAAGCAGAACCGGCAGGAGCAGGCTTCCGGTGCGCAAACGCAGCCAGACCGCGATAAAGGCTGGGATTGCCGTCAGCGCCATCGTGATGGGATCGAAGGCAAAGCTGTCGTCCGAGAAGCCACAGGCATGTGCCAATCCGAACAGGAAGCACGACAGGACCGCGCCCCATCCCCAATCGACCCGAGGAACCGTCTCCTTCCGGTGAAAGCCTGATCCAGCGCGAACAGCAGGATGCCACGATAGAAGAGCTCCTCCTCCAAACCCGGCATGGTGAGCTGAAACGCGATATCTTCGCCGCTAGCCGGGTTTCCAGGGAAGATGAGAGCTATGACGTAGTGTCGCCGAAGCCGTTCGGTCTTCATGCGACCGCCATGCCTACCGCTGCTTAGTCAACTGAGGTAGATCGACGCCAAAGACAGATACGCTGATCTTAGATGCGGTTTGGCTTCGAGCGCTTCCTGCGATCAAGTGCAAGCTAGGTCGCGACAACTTGCAGGTGATGGATAGCGAGGCCAGGCGAGCCCTCGAATGATCCTAAATGGCGGTGCGGGAGCATGCTTTCATCATAGTCAACTATTTGAATATTGGCTGAGACTGCTACTTGTCATCGGGTCGCCCGCTTTCTGGGTCGCTGAGCGGCGGCTGCCGGGCATCACTTGTGGTTGATCCCGTCAACAACCGCGCCCCGCGTTCGTAAGTAAACCATGCCCAGGCCCAGTTGACATAGACGACCAGGCGGCTGCGAAAGTCCACCAGCAGCATCAGATGTATAAGTGACCAGACCAGCCATGCGAGAAATCCCGTGAGCCGCAGCCTGCCGAATTGCGCCGCCGCACGCGAGCGCCCGATCACCGCCATGGTACCATAGTCGCGGTAGCGGAAGGCAACGGGCTCGCGCCGACCGGCGATACGGGCCGCGAGCAGCTTCCCGACATATGTGCCCTGCTGCTTGGCAACCGGTGCAAGAGCCGGCAAGCGCTTGCCCCCGTCTGTTTCGAAACTGGCGACATCCCCGATCGCAAAGATGTTTGGATGACCCGGCACCGAACAATCGGACCGGACCGTTACAGCCCCGTTGCGGACCCCATCGATTCCAAGCCATTCAGCAGCCGGACGGGCCTCAGTGCCGGCACACCACAGCACGGCTCCGGTATCTATCCGCTCGCTACCGAGCACCACGCCGGTGGGATCGATTGCCTCGACGGTCGTGCCAATCCGCACCTCCACCCCCATCGAGGTTAGAGCTTCGGCCGCATAGGTCGAAAGCGCGGGATCGAAACCCGACAGCAAACGGCCGCCCGCCTCGCATAGGACCACACGCGTGTCGCGCGGATCGATGCGAGAGAAATCGCGCGCCAGGGTCGCGCGTGCGAGTTCGGAGATGGTCCCAGCCAGTTCCACGCCAGTTGGGCCGCCCCCAACAATAGCAAAGGTCAGGAGGCGTCGTATCTCTACGTCGTCGGTCGACTGCTCGGCCCGCTCGAACGCTTCCAGCAACCGCGCGCGGATGGCAAGCGCATCCTCAATCGTCTTGAGAACCAGCGTGTGTTCGCGCCAGTTGTCCTGTCCAAAAAAGCTCGATGCCGATCCCGTGGCGAGTACGAGATAATCGTATGGCAACCGATGCCCATTGCGCAGCAGCACTGAGCGCGCCCTGATATCGACGCCTGTAACCTCCGCCATCAACACACTTAGGTTTGACCCGCCGCGCATCAGCACACGGGTGGCCGTAGCGATATCGGACGGGGAAAGCGCCGCAGTCGCGACCTGGTATAGCAGCGGTTGAAACAGGTGATGATTGGTTTGGTCGATCAGCGTCACTTCCGCGGCATGGCCGCGAAGAGCGCGCGCTGCAGCCATGCCGCCGAAACCGGCGCCGACGATGACGACCCGGGGGCGGTTCGCCGATTCGGGATGAGACAGGTTCAGCGAAAGCGTTTGGCCTTGCAATTGGGTCTTCCTATTGCGACGAGCGATGATATGTAAACTTATTCGTTTCATTTTGGGCGCATGTCAAAGTCTGATTCGCGCCGAACCATTTTCAGGCCCAATTCCTTCATGCTGCGCATATTCGTTTCGCTAATTTTCGCATGCCTTGTTGCAAGTTGCGACGATGCTCCCATTGCGGAGGAGGCCGATCGGCGTCCGGTCAAACTCTACACCGTGCCGGCAGGCGGTCAGGCAAGGACTTACGAGTTTCCCGCGATCATCGAGGCAAGCACATCTTCGGATCTAACCTTCGATGTGCCGGGCAAGATCGTCCGGCTGACAGTGGATCAGGGCGATTTCGTCAGGGCCGGCACGGTGATCGCGCAGCTCGACCAGACCATCGCGCGCAACCAGCTCGTCCAGGCACGCGAACAGTACGAGGCGGCACAGGATGCATTCCGCCGCGCCGATGCGCTGATCAGCGAAGGCGCGATTCCGCGGGCAGTGCATGTTCAGCGCGAAACGCAGCGCGACACCGCGCGAGCCGAACTCGACAATGCGCGCGAGCAACTGGAGAAGACCGTCTTGCGAGCGCCCTTTTCGGGCCGCGTGGCCAGGCGGCTGACCGAGCCGTTCGAATATGTCTCGCCGCAGCAGCCGGTCGTGACCTTACAGACCGCCGGTTCCGCCAAGGCGGTGGTCCAGGTTCCCTCGTCCATTGTTGCCAATGCCGAGCAGCGGGCCCCGATCAACGCGGCGATCGCTCTCGACAGCCTGCCTGAGAGGCGGTTTGCGGCGAGGTTCGGCTCGTTTGCGACCGACGCCACGCGTCAGTCGCTCACTTACGAGGCGACGTTCCTGTTCGATCCGCCTTCCGGCGCGCTGATCCTGCCGGGCATGACGGGAACATTGCATGTCGAACTCGATACCGACGATGCGGACCTGCCGACCGTGCCACTGGAAGCGATCGTTGGGCGTGACGAAAAGACATTCGTCTGGCGCGTGGACCGCAGGACCGGAGCCATCGCGCTGCGCCGCGTCACCGTAGGCAAGGGAGCAGGCGGAATGCTGCCTGTAACTGCCGGCATCGGCCGCGGAGACCTGATCGTAGCCGCCGGGCTCGCCAATCTCGAAGAGGGGATGAAAGTGCGCCCCTACGAGCGGGACTGAGCCATGTCGTTTAATCCCGCCGTCTTCTCGATCAGGAATCGCCTGCTCATCCTGCTCGTCATCATCGGGACGATCGTTGCCGGGATGGCGGCCTATGGGTCGCTGCCGCGCTTCGAGGATCCCGAGTTCACCATCCGCCGCGCTGTCGTTGTAACACCCTATCCTGGCGGATCGCCGATGGAGGTCGCCACCGAGGTCACCCAGCGTCTCGAGCGCGAGATCGGGCAGATGCAGGAGGTGAAGGAGATTGTTTCGACCTCCGAGGCGGGCCAGTCGCGCATCGAGGTGGAGATCAAGTACGAGTTCGGGCGCAACAAGGAACAGCTCCAGATCGTCTGGACCAAGCTGCGCAACCGCGTGGCCGATGCCGCCCGTCTGCTTCCGCCTGGGGCCGGTCCCTCGATCGTCAACGACGATTTCGGCGACGTTTTCGGCATCTTCTACATGCTAACCGCCGATGGTTATTCGCCGGCCGAGCTGTACGACTATGCCGAAAAGCTGCGCACCGACCTGAGCGGTGTCGAGGGTGTGGGCAAGGTGGTGCTGTCGGGCGAGCAGCGCGAGGCCTTCTATGTCGAGATCGTGCGCGAGCGGGTCGCGGCGCTGGGCCTGTCGGTGCAGAGCGTCTATCAGGATCTAGCACAGCAGAATTCCGTCGTCGCAGCGGGCAGCGTGCGCGTCGGCGACCAGCGTCTGGAGATCGTTCCCACCGGCGAGATCGATTCGGTCGAGGAATTGCGCGATCTGCCGGTGATGACCGGCCAGGAAGGCGCGGTCGTGAGACTGGGCGATCTGGCCCGCGTGACGCGCGGCTATGTCGATCCGCCGATGCAGATCCTGCGCTACAATGGCAGGCCGGCGGTGGGCATGGGCATCTCGAATGCGACCGGCACAAATGTGGTCGAGGTCGGCGAGGCGATCGAAGCCAAGCTGCGCGCGAGCGAGAGCGACCGCCCGATCGGCATCGAGATCCACGAATTCTACCACCAGGGCAAGGTGGTGTCGGACGCGATCGGCGATTTCGTGATCAATGTCGCGACGGCGCTCGTCATCGTGGTGGTCACGCTGCTGATCTTCATGGGCTGGCGCTCGGCCGTGGTCATCGGCGCCGTGCTCATACTCACCGTCGCGGCGACGCTGGCTGGGATGAATGCCGGCGGGATACCGATGCACCGCATCTCGCTGGGCGCGCTGATCATCGCGCTGGGAATGATGGTGGACAACGCCATCGTCGTGGTCGAGGGGATGCTCGTCGGCCTCAAGCAGGGCAAAAACAGGCTGGAGGCGGCGCGCGCGATCGTGGGCCAGATGCTGTGGCCGCTACTAGGAGGCACGCTGGTCGGCATCATCGCCTTCGCCCCGATCGGCCTCGCCCCCGGGCAGGTCGCCGAATACACCAATCACCTGTTCTGGGTGGTGATGATCTCGCTCTTGTTCTCGTGGTTCTTCGCGGTCACCGTAGCGCCTTTTCTCGCCAACTGGCTGTTCGAGAAGGAGGAGGATGCTGCCGCTTCCGGCACTGATCGGGAGACAGGATTCGATGCAGGCCACGACGGTCTCGAGGACGAGGCCGCCCCGCAGCGCGAAGCCGGCCGGATCGGCACCGCCTATCGCGAATGGCTCGCGCGCGCGCTGCGCCATCGCTGGCGTACCATGGGCCTGACCGGGGGGTTGTTCGCCGTCTCCCTTGTGGGCTTCCCGTTCGTGGAACAGGGTTTCTTTCCCGCCTCCACCACGCCGCATTTGATGGTCGATTACTGGCTGCCTGCGGGCACCGATATCGAGCGGACCAATGCCGACCTAGAGGAGATTGAGGAGGATCTGGCGACGATGGACGGCGTTACTGACGTTCAGACCGTGGTCGGCATGGGTACCTTGCGTTACAAGCTGGTCTATCAGCCCGAGGCGCCGACATCCTCCTTCGGCCAGATGATCCTGCGGGTTGAGGACGCCTCGACGCTCGAGCGGCTGCAGGCAGATGTGCATGCCTATTTGCAAAAGAACGCCCCCGAAGCGCGCGCCAAGGTCTGGCTGTTCGAACTGGGGCCGGGTGGCGGCTCGAAGATCGAGGCGCAGTTTTCGGGGCCCGATCCGGCGGTTCTGCAGAGCCTGGCGCAGCAGGCCAAGGATGTCTTCGCCGAGGACGAAGCGGCCATCCTCGTGAAGGATGACTGGCGCGAGCAGGTGCCGGTCATCCACCCGCTCTATTCCGAAACGCGCGCGCGTCGCCTTGGCGTCAGCCGCGAGGACGTGGCCGAGGCCTTGCAGGGCACGTTCGCGGGCCGTCCGATAGGCGTCTTCCGCGAGGGCGACGACCTGATCCCGATCATCGCCCGCTCGCCCGAAAGCGAAACGCGCGACGCGCAGAACATGGAAGCAATCCAGGTGTTCAGCGCCAGCGGCGCCTCGCTTCCGCTGCAGGAAGTGATCGACGGTTTCGAGACCCGCTGGCGTCATTCGCAGATTCAGCGGATCGATCAGCGCTGGGCAATCAACGCCCAGGCCGATCCCGCGCCGGGCGAAACCGCCAACCGTCTGCTCGATCGCGTGCGCGGAGACGTCGAGGCGATCGAACTGCCTTCCAGCTACCATTTCGAATGGGACGGCCAGGAAGGAACGAGCACCGAGGCGATCGATTCGCTGATTGGCGTGGTCCCGCTCGGTGTCATCGGCATGGTGCTGGTGGTAATCGTGCTGTTCAACGCAGTGCGCCAGCCGGTGATCATTTTCATGATCGTGCCGCTGGCGATCATCGGCGTAACCATCGGCCTGCTCATCACCGGCATAGCGATGGAGTTCATCGCCATTCTCGGTGTGCTCTCGCTCTCGGGCCTGCTGATCAAGAACGCGATCGTGCTGGTCGATCAGATGGATATCGAGATCGGCGAGGGCAAACCGCGTTTCGATGCCATCATTGAGGCAGCCTATGATCGCGCCCGCCCGGTCATCCTGAGTTCGCTGACGACGGTACTCGGCGTCATCCCACTGCTGTTCGACGCCTTCTTCAAGGCGATGGCCGTGGTCCTGGCCTTCGGGCTGGCCTTCGGGACGGTACTGACCCTGTTCGTGGTGCCGGTCCTCTATGCAATCTTCTTCAAGATCGGCCCTGACGAGACCGCAGCCGAGCCACAGGGGGCAAGTTGAACCATGCGCATCGTCCCTCTCACCGCCATGTTGCTCGGCCTGATGCTGGTGTCAGGCTGCTCGCATCCCGACAGGGTCGGCGATGGTCCGGTCGCACCCGCCCGCGCGGCCCTGCCGCCTTTGCCGGAACGCTGGCGGGCAGTCGCCGATGCCGCAGGGCCGGTCGCGGACGGATGGGTCGCCGCCTTCGGCGACCCGCGCCTCGCCGCGCTCGTGGCCGAAGCGCAGGAGAAGAACAGTGATCTTCAGGCCGCCGCGGCGCAGGTCCAGCGCGCCGCAGCACTTGCCCGTCAGGCGCGTTCCGGGCTGCGTCCGGCCGTTCAGGCGGTCGGCCTGGGTTCGCGCAGCCATATCGAGATCGATGATATCGAAATCGGCGGGCAGGCCGGACTGCCGGTGCCGTCCAGCATCGAATATGACAGCACCAGCTTTCTGGGACTGGCGCAGGCGAGTTGGGAAATCGACCTGTGGGGCAGGATCAGCGATGGCTGGTATGCCGCGCTCGAGAACGAGGCGGCTGCCCGCGCCGACTATTTCGCGGCCCGGCAATCGATTGCCGCGGGCGTGGCGCGCGCCTATCTGGTCTCGATCGAGGCTTCGCGGCAGGTGGGGCTGGCCGAGGAAGCGGTTGATACGCTCGAACATCTGCATCGCCTGGTGGGTCTGCAGGTCCGCGAGGGCGTCGCGATGGATGGCGATCTGGCACTGATCCGCGCCAATCTCGAACAGGCGCGCGAGGCTCTCGCACGGGCACAGGGCGCGCGGCGCGAGGCGATCCGTGCTCTCGAACTACTGGTCGGGCGCTATCCCGCGGCCGAGTTCGCCTCGGGAATTGACTTGCCGCCCATGCCAACGCCGCCGCCTGCCGGGCTGCCTTCGACGCTGCTCGAGCGGCGGCCCGATCTGGTCGCGGCCGAGCGGCGCGTCGCCGCCGCACTGCATGCCGAGGACCAGGCCAGCAAGGCGCGCCTGCCGCGCCTGTCGCTCACGGGGCTGGCGGGCGCGGTGTCGGGCGCCCTTGAAAATATCTTCGATCCTACCGCGACCCTGTTCAGCATTGGCGGCAATGTCGCGGCGCCGATCTACCAGGGCGGCGCGCTGGCTGCCGGCGAAAACATTGCCGATGCCGAACTGCGCGCGGCGATCGCGCAATATGCCGGCGCCGCGCTGGCCGCTTTCGAGGAGGTGGAAACCGCGCTCGACAGCGGCGTGGTGCTTCGCCGCCGCCGGGACGCGGCCGTCATCCGCGTGCGCGAGATAGAGGAAGCGCTCAGGATCGAGGATCTGCGGTACAGGGTCGGCGAAAGCAGCCTGCTTGACGTGTTGCAGATCCGGCAGCAGGCGATCACTGCGCGCAGCGATCTGGCGACGATCGAGCGCATGGAACGCGAGCAGTTCGTCACGCTCAATCTGGCGCTCGGCGGAAGCTGGAACGCGCCGGAGGCTGATCCCCCAGAGATTTCCGAGAAGGATGGCGATGCGAACCCGTAAAGAACTCCGCCTGACCATGATGCCGGGACAGGCCATCGACCTGGTGCGAACGCTCGTCCTGGGAGTGCTCGGCCCCGCATTGCTGCTTGGCGGTTGTGCCAGCTTCGACCGGCAACCGTTCGAGGCCGCGCAGATCGAAGCCGCGCACGCGCCGGATTCGCCGAAAATCCGCCATTGGGCCAATTCCCCCGACCTGTTGACACAGATCTCGATCGCCCCGCCACCGCCGGGCGAGCCACTGCGCGTGCTCGCGCTGTCGGGCGGTGGGGATGACGGGGCCTATGGTGCGGGTTTTCTCAACGGATGGTCGCAAACCGGCAAGCGACCTGAATTTGCCGTGGTCACTGGAGTCAGCACCGGGGCTCTCATCGCCCCCTTCGCGCTGCTCGGGCCGGACTACGACGACGAGCTGAAACGCGCCTATACCGAGATCACGCCCGACGACATTTACAAGGACCGCTTCGCGTTGGCGATCCCGTTCTCGACCAGCGTCGCGACGACCGGGCCGCTCGAGGCTCTAATCGCCCGCTTCGCCACTGATGCGGTGATCGATGCCATCGGCGAAGAGCACCGCAAGGGCCGGCGCCTGTTCGTCGGCACCGTCAGCCTCGACCGCCCCGGCAATGCGATCTGGGACATGGGAGCGATCGCGGCCGGTGATGCGCCCGGTCGCTATGCCCTTTTCCGGCGCATCCTGCTCGCCAGCAGCTCCGTCCCGGTGCAGTTCCCCCCGGTGCTGATCGAGATGGAAGCGCAGGGAGAGCGAATCAGCGAACTCCATGTCGATGGCGGCACCATTGCGACCCTGATGGCCGCTCCGCCGGTCGCGAACGACCAGATCCTGCGGGACAGCCAGTCCCCAACGGAGCTGTATCTGCTGGTCAACGGCAAGATGGCAGGCGAGTTCGAGCTGATCGAAGCAGGTCTCTCCAGCATCGCCAAGCGGACGCTTGAGGTGATGCTCTTCTCCAGCCTCCAGGACCGTGTGGCCTCGGCCTATGTCTGGGCGAGATCGACCGGCGCCGGATATCACTTGACCTTTATCGAGCAGGACTTCGACGCGGACGAGCACGATCTTTTCGAGCAGGATTATATGCGCACGCTGTTCGACTATGGCGTGGAGCGCGGTCGGGCACAGGCATGGCAGGATAGTCCGCCATCGTCGGATCCGGACACTGTCGCATCAGCCGTGCCCGAAACGACGAGTTCCGAGGATTAGCGCCCGTCATGGCACCGGGACGAACATACCGCATGAGCTTCGCCTTTTCCGATATCCCCCATCAATCCGGACGGCCGGCCGTCGTTAACGGCGCCAATAGCGGCACCGGCTACGAGATCGCCCCGCACCTGGCGATGAAAGGCGTGCGCGTGCTGCTGGCGTGTCGCGATGCCGAGCACGGCACTTTGCGTGTCTTACAGGCCGTGACCGATCCGCAAGCGGAAGGCGGCGACCATCCCGGTCCTTGCGGTCTCATGGGGATGCGTGGCCAGACTTCGGGTCGCGCGGTCGTGACAGACCCGACTCGCGACCGGGAGATGACGAGAAAGCTGTGCAACAGGTCGGTTGCACTAACCGGAACAGAACCGGACATTGGCCCTGCTGTTCCGTCGCAGACAACGCCTCCCGACAGCGCACCGTAACGCGGATGCGCGACCGGCACCCTCCGTTCATGATACAGCGCGCAGCTTCTCATGCGTTCGGAAATACGGCACTTTCCGCAATCGGCTTGAGTGTCGCTAAGCACGCGGTGGGCCATCCCGGCCTGACGGGCGTTGCACTTGTCGAGGACGGCATAGACGCGTTTGCCATCCGCTCTCGACTCATCGCCGCGGCCGAAAGATCGATCGACCTGCAATATTACATCTGGCGCGACGATCTGACCGGTAATCTCCTGCTGGAAGACTTGCGCAGAGCGGCAGCGCGGGGTGTACGGGTCCGTCTGCTGGTTGACGATAACGGCATTCCCGGCCTCGACCGCAAATTGCGCTGGCTGGCCAGCGACCGCAATTTCGAAATCCGCATTTTCAATCCGTTTCGAAACCGACACTTCAAGCCGCTCGATTTCCTGCTGGATTTCCACCGCGTCAATCGCAGGATGCATTCGAAAAGCTTTACAGTCGACAATCAGATAACCTGTGTCGGCGGGCGTAATGTCGGAGACGAGTACTTCGCCAACCGAGAGCAGGGGATTTTTGCCGATGTGGATACGCTTTGCGTAGGCGCGGTGGTGCAAGAAGTCTCCGAATGTTTCGATGCGTTCTGGAATTTTCCCGCTCCAGTCGAAATCGACTGCATCGTGAAGGAAGATCCGAAGCAGTACGCGGCAAGCGGGGCAACTGATTTCACGCGGTCAGTTTCCGGCCCCTCCGCGACCGATTATCTAAGCCGTGCCGCCGGATCTGTTTTGCTTGAGCGTGCGCGGGCCGGACGGATTGAATTCGAATGGGTGCCCGTCGAGCTGGTCAGCGATCGGCCCGCCAAGGTTCTCGGACAATCGCGTCAAGGCGATCTCATGGCTAGCGTCCTCAGGGGTCTCATCGGTCAACCGGAAAGGGAATTGCTCGTCGTTTCGGGCTATTTCGTGCCGACCTCATCAGGTGCCAGGGCCTTTGCGCAAATGGCACGCAACGGGGTCGATGTGCGCGTCCTGACCAATTCCTTTGCTTCGACCGATGTCGCTATGGTTCATGCCGGATATGCAAAGCATCGGCATTTTCTCGTGAAGTCGGGGGTGCGTCTGTATGAGATGCCTGCCCCTGGAGACCGGCCCAAGACCACCCGCAAATCTCTGCGTCGACCTTCGCCGCGCAACACAAACGAGAATGCCACCCTGCATGCCAAGATGTTCGCTGTAGACGGCCGTCGGGTCTTTGTCGGTTCTTTCAATTTCGATCCGCGCTCTTTCGCTCTCAATACTGAGCTCGGGATCGTCATCCAGAGTGAGAATCTGGCGGCACAGATGCACCACGCCTTCGATACCATGATCGCGTCCGGCTCCTACAAAATCGTCGTGGATGACAAAGGCCGACTGAACTGGATGGACATGCGCGACGATGTCCGTCAATGTGAACTGGCCGAGCCTGGAACCACATGGTGGTCGCGAGTGCTCACTCGCCTTCTCAGCAAAACGCCGATCGATTGGCTGCTGTGAATACCATCTGGGCGCGGCGACCTACGCGCCGACGTCATTCTCCTGGGTCACCAAATGGACCGTCCGCGTCGGGTAGGCGATAGCGAGACCGGCTGCCTTCAACCTCTCGAAAATGGCCAGCAGCAGTTCCTGCCGGATCAGTCGGCTTTCCGCGTAATCGGCAACCATGATGTAGGACCAGATCTCGATATCCAGCGAGCTCTCGCCGAAATGAGCAAATCGAGCACGGAGGCCATCCTTTTCAATCAGGTGGTGATCGCGCAGGATCTGCTCGATAATCTCCACGGCCCGGCGCAGCTGGCCTGCGGAGATACCGTATTCGACGCCGATCGTGGGATTGAAGAGAAAGCGGTCGCGCTTGGCGAAGTTTTCGATCTCGCGGGAGGAAAAATCACCGTTCGGGATGGTGACGAGCGTGCGTTCATTCGTGCGAATCCTCGTCGAGCGCATACCGATATCCTCTACGGTGCCGACAATATCTCCCGCGCGGCAGAAGTCTCCGACCTGAACAGGGCGGTCTGCGATGACGTTCAGGCTGCCGATCAAATTCTCCACGGCCTTCTGTGCGCCTAACGCCAAGGCGATGCCGCCAATGCCCAATGCGGCAATGCCCGTGGTCACATCGACCCCCAGCGTGTCGAGGACCGCTACCGTCGCCAATAGGAAGAGCACTATCTTTGCCGTACGCCGCAACAGGACGACGACCGACACTGCCTGCCGCCGCTGGCGGCGTTCCATCCGGGCACTAGCAACGCGTGCGATGGCATCGACCAGGCGCAGCGCAAACCAAGCAAGCGCTACCCAGCCAACGATACCGATATAGCGCAGCAAGGTCTGGCGCGCGACGATGGACGCCTCGATGCTGCCCGTCCACAGGTGGAAGGTCACCACTGCGAGAAACAGGCTGAGCGGCGGCAAGGCGGCCTGCGTGAAGCGGTAGATCGCGCTTTTCTCGCGGTCGGCCACAAAACGCCGCATGATGGCCAGAAGTCCGGCCGATATAAGCCAGTAGAGAAAGAAACTGCCGGCTGCGCTCCCGAGCAAGAGAGCCCAGTCCTGCAGCGGGGCTCCGGCCACCTCGGCGCTTTCACCGTCTTCCGGTTCAGCCGGATTTGTCGCCGCCACAGACACTGCTTCGAGAGCTTCAACGGTCTCCTGCGAAATCCCCCAGACCTCGCTGCCGACAGGGCTGTCGGTCCGGGTGAGAAGGATCGGCAGACTTTCCTCGCCGCCGAGCCTGCCTACCTCTTCGGTGTCGGCCGGCAGTTCATCGTCGAGACGCCCACTCGCTTCGTTCGACAAGGCACCGAAAGGCAGGAGCGTCCCCTGTTGGTCGAGCGCGGCTTGCAGCTTGGTGGCCCAGATCGCTCCTTGATCGACAAGTTGAGCCTCATCCTCTTCCGCAGACAGGTGGAAATAGTGAGCAGCCCTCGTGTAGTCCTTCGCCGCCAGGGCGCTGATCAGGCCGGTCACCGTTCCACGCGGCGTCTCGCGACCGAAAGGGTCGGTAGCCACTTCAGCGGCCTGCTCGGCCATCGGCTCCGCCACAGGAGCGATTTGAGCGGAAGCCGGTGTTAAGGCGGCGCAGGCGACCAGCAATAAAAGGGCAGAAAGACGGAGAACCGATATCGGTCCGATCGGGATATTATCTGGAAGGCGCTGGCCATCGCAGTTCCGCAATGGCTTCAACCCTACGAACCTACGAAAGACAGAGATTGCATTCCAACCGCTAAAGCTCGGCTCACTGATCGATCGGAGAGATTGCCTTGGGGGAAAGGCCATTTTTGCTGGCGCCGGCGATGAAAGAAAGTAAACTCACCGGTACCATGCCGTTTTCCGTTGCGGCAGGCAAGCGTTCATGTGGGCATCATTAGTCCGCGTTGCCCGCTGCGGAGCTTTGCCTGGCCATACCACAAAGGCCTCGTCCTACTGGGCAGCAGATCAGATGGCCGAACCAATGCAATAGTGAGAGAATAGATGTCACTTCCCCGCAGAACCTCAAGCGGCGGTCGTCCTTCAAAAGAGGAGGCCGAGAAACTAGGCGAGCACATATTGCAGGAAGCGCTGCAGGAATTTATCGCTAAGGGCCTCGATGCGTCCCGGATGGACGCGATCGCCGCTTCGGCCCACGTATCGAAGCGAACACTTTACGCACGCTACAAATCCAAGGATGAACTGCTATGCGCGACGATGGACTATGGTATTGCGAAGCACATCCGTCCGGTGAGCACTCTTCCTGCCAATGGCCCCATTCGCGAGCGCCTCGAAGCCGTTGCGCATAAATTTCTAGAAGCCTCGCTCACCGCAGAAGGCCGCGGCATACAGACCTTGCTGACATGGCTTGCCAATTACCGCCCCGATTTGCAGAACAAGATCAGGGCCAAAGCCGTGGCTGACGTTACCGGCGTTATGAACCAAATTCTAAAGGACGGCTACGCAAACGGAGAAATTGCGTTCTCAGACTTCCCGGCGCTCGCTAAGATAGTCTTCGACTTATTATTCTCCTTGCCGAATTATGAAATACTGAGGGGCATGGGTCCCGAATATCATGGCAGCGAATCCGTCAGCCTGGACAAGGAACTTGATTTCGTGATGGCTGCACTTCGCACTGGCGTCGTCTTTTCGACGAATGGGCGGTAAGCTGGCGCATATCTTATAAATCAGTAACTTCGTTGCATTGGTTTGAACCTAAAGATATTTCAGTATCCTTCGGATTCATCGTGATCGGAGTGTCCAGAAGATGGCCCCGGCTCAATGTGCTCTGGAATCTCGTCGAGCAATGTTCTGCCAGAGGCGTACCGCCGCCCGAGCGTCTCGATAAACCCTTAGTAACGCTTCGCATCACGATCTCCTACAGATCAATGCCGTCGTCGGGGTTGCGAGGCCTGTCGCGCCAGCCCTTGCATCCGTCGCCGCAAGGCCGATGCGCGCGCAGCTTCATCCGGGTCATCCTCGAAAATCGCGAACTCGCCGGTCGGTAACGAGTCCGGCGTTTCTCGTGCGATATCGAGATGATCGGGCAGTTCGGGTTCGCGGCGGAGCCCATGAGTTTTCTCCATGACGGGCCGGTCGGGAGCCTCTCTCCTGACCTCAAAACTTTCACGAAGCGCAGCGTCGCCCTCTTACTATAAAGAGAGCGACGCCGCGGTCTGGGCGACGGTGGAGGTCAACCTTACGGCTCTGACTGGTGATCTATTGGCGCTGCATTCAGATGAGGACCGCATCGGCCTCGACCTTTCGCCGGCAAGCCATGTGCTGGGTGATCCCACCGCGCTCGGACGGATTTTTGATAACCTCGTCGATAATGCCCTGCGCCACGCCTCGACCGTCACGGTAAGGAATGTTTCGGATGGCGGTAAGACCTGCTGGTCGTTTGAGGACGATGGCCCGGGAGTTGCGCCCGACCAACAACTGACGTTAGGCACGGCCTATGCCCGTTTCGATCCGTCACGCGATCGACAGACGGGCGGAGCCGGCCTTGGCTTAGCGATCGTCTGCGGACTTGCCGAAGCCATAGGCGGCTCCGTCTCGTTCCGGTCCAAGCCGGGCCGAGGACTGCATGTGCAAGTCGTGCTGTTGTCGGCGGGTAGAAGCTCAGAATGAGCGAGACTCCACTGCAGACTGATAATAATCGGAGGAGTAAATCAAATTGATAAAATTGAGGATCATCAACGATGAGTATCGTCGCTCAACTCGCGATCGGAACGGTGACCGTTGCACTTACCATCATCATGCAAGCGTGTTTTGCCGCAATAGCCTTCTCAGTCGATGATCGCTTCACGCCGCCTCGCACGCGAACAACACGCTTTGGAGCGACCTTGCTTCTTGCCGCTTCTACGATATGGATGCTGCTCGCTATCACGCTGGCGGCTTGGATTTGGGCGGGCCTGTTTATTGTATTGGGTGCCTTCGAAGCGCTGGAACCGGCGCTCTATTTCGCAACGGTTTCCCTGACGACGCTAGGCTTCGGCGACGTTATCCTCTCGCAGGATGTGCGGCTGCTGTCTGCGATCGTGGCTGCCAACGGCCTCGTCATGTTCGGTTTGAGCACTGCGTTTCTTCTCGAATTCGTGGGTCAGGTGCGCGAGGAGAAAGGCAGTTCGACGCGATCCCACATTTCGACGGCAGAATGACTTCGTACAGAACCGGCTCACTTTGGCTAGCATAAACGATTGTGCCTGCCCACTCTACCCGCATCGCCTTGTCCAAGTAGAAAACGCCGATCCGCCCGGGTTTCGACAAATAGTCTGGGGCTTGGCGCTTGCGTAGACTGGATGGTCAAAAGTGGAATGGCGGGTTGCGACTCTAATGTCGGTCCTAACCACCAACTCGGCGGTTCGCCAGAAGCAGATGTTCGCATGGCATGCGCTCAGGTCGGCTTCGCCCTCTCATCCCAGTCATCCGAGCATTGAGGGCTACGTTCCGAAAGCGGACGTCGGTTCGAGGGCGTCGGAGCGATGCCCATATCGGACAATAGGATTAGTCGGCTTAACGGAGATGGATTGGGCTTAAGGACATCTCGAACGGTGGCAACAAAGCGACCTGGGTTCGGTCTTTATCCGCCTTTGACTTGTGCAGGGTCGAGCGCCTGCACCGGGGTTGCGAGAAAGCGGAATGGCTCGGCGGTTCCTTGCTTCGCGGCCGCGACAGCGTTGACGAGCAGCGCCGCCGAAGCGGCAAACCCTTCGATTGAATTTGCCTTGCCAAGCCAGACCCGCGAGGCCTTGGGCGACACGCCCACGGTAACTTCCAGCGCGGCATTGCGCGAACGCGCGGCCGACCGGTAGAAGCTCTGGTCATCAAAGGGGTCGAGCGAATAGTCCAGATCCTGTCCGGCAAGGATCTTGGCATCGGCCTTCGTGGCACTTCTCCGGTGAACGCCCGACAGCCACAGGGTCCGCGCCTGGCCATTCTCCAGAAATGCGGCGGCCATGGTTGAACGGGATATCGGCAAGAGCCAGGTCGGTGGAACGGCTCGACGTCTCTGACCTTGCCGATTCATCGGAAAGCCTCGCGGTTTGGCTGAAGTGCGATCTCACCTTTGATGCTGCCGAGATTGTCGCGAACGTCGACTACGCCAACCTCGTCTTCCAGCAGCGCCTGCACGTCCTGCGACAGCTCTTGCAGCTTCAACATGTCGGGGCCGGTCAGGACGATTTCGATCGGATCGCCCGATGTTGGCTGTCCGGTCTCGGGTGCCACCAGTAGAGTGGCACCGGCGACATTGCGGTCGAGATAGGTCTGTAAAGTCGGGTCGGCAGTCCTCATTTACGCGGGCGGGCGAGAGGAAACGAACTGCATCGCAAGGTCGCTCGACTATCGCCAAGCGTCCCAGTGGACGCCCCACGAAGATCGGACAGGCAATCCTCGCAGACGTGCGACACCTGCTGAGAGGCTTCACCTCTTCGAGCCGGTTTGCTCCGCAAGCAGTTCGACAAGCCTGCGCACGCTGTCCCGCAGTTCGTCAATCCCTTCGGATTTGCGCCCCCTCGCGAGGGTTTCGGGAACATACACTGCCTGGTTGCGCAGTATTTTTCCACTCTCGGTCAGTTCGATAACCACTCGGCGCTCGTCTTCCGGATCGCGTGTTCGTCGAACCAGGCCGGCGGCCTCCATACGCTTCAGCAGAGGGGTGAGAGTTCCGCTATCGAGGTAAAGCCGCGCGCCGAGGGAGCCCACCGTCTGGGGTTCTTTCTCCCATAATACCAGCATGACCAGATATTGCGGATAGGTGAGACCCAGCTCCCGAAGAACAGGGCCATAGAGGCGGCTGAGGAGGTTGGTGGCAGCATAAAGGGGAAAGCAAACCTGTCGATCGAGCAACAAGGGATCGCGCGGGTCCTGTGCTGCTGCCACCCCGTCATTCATTGGGCGAACACATTAATTTTCACATCGACGTTTCCGCTGACTGCGTTGGAATAGGGGCAAGCAGCGTGGGCGTTCTTCACGATCTCGTCAGCCTTTGCCTGATTGACCCCGGCAATTTCGACATCCAGTGTGACAGCGAGATTAAACCCGTCATTACCATTCGGCAAGAGGCCGACCTGGCAGGAGACTTCAATGTCGTCGTCACCCACCTTGTCGGTCTGTGCCCGCGTTACATGGATCACGGCATTTTCGAAGCAAGCCGCATAACCAGCAGCGAAGAGTTGCTCGGGATTAGTCGCGTCGCCCTTGCCACCGAGTTCCTTCGGTAGAGCGAGGTCGAGCTCGAGAATGCCATCTTCGCTTTTGACCTTTCCGGCGCGGCCACCATAGGCGTTAACGCGAGTGTTGTAGAGATTTTTCATGTTAGCTCCTTACGGTTAGACAGCAGGATAAATAGTATCCAATTATATTGTGCGCAATATATAACTTGCAAGGCGCGTCATGCTGGCAGACACGCCTTTGCGTCAAATTCTGACCGCGTCACCTGCCCAAAGCCCTCAGAATAGTCTTCTCGACCGGCGAGTAGCTATTGTCGGAACGCTCGAGACTGATCGGCTCACGCGGTAGCAGCGGCGGCTGCGCAATGAAGCGCGGCTGCTTACCGTAATCCTTATATGCAGAATGCACGAGGAAAGGGTGGCACAGATACACCTTGCCGGCCGGACCCGTTGCCAGTTGCTCCAGGCGATGGGCCGATCCGGCGAATCCGTCCGAGGCCAACTCTCGAAGGGTCAGACCGGCTTCCTTGGCCGGTGCGAGTTGTCGCGCTGTATCGATATGCGAGCCGACCCGAATGCGCGTTGAGGAATCGTGAATACCCACATCCGAGAATAGGAACAGCATCAACAGGGCGCGGCCCTTGCGGTGCACATTGGCCCGCCACTCCATGAAGTCGGGCTTCTCATAAGCGAAGCTGACCTCGATGTGCCACCCGTCGTCTCCAGGTTCTTCGGCAGATGGAAAGCCAACAGCAAATGTTCCGAGTCCGCCCCGCGGCAGCCACCGACCTTTGCCCACAAGCTGGTCGAATGCTGTATGCAGGGCGGTTGTGTTTGCCGCTTCGTGAAACGGAGCCTGATCGAACCGCTCGAGACGGGCCGGGTCCAGGTGGTCGAGTCATCGGGATCGCATCCCGTGGCCACCCACAGGATCGCGCGCGCTTCTGCGGCCACCTTGGATGAAAATGCAGCACCCACCCAGACGAAGCCGTCGCGAACGAAGCGGGCAATGGCATCTGCGCCAAGCGCAGAGAAGTATCGATTAGGCGCGTATGGTCGAGCGGCATTGCTGCTTCACGAGCCGGAAACCCGGCCAGCTCAGCCCAACGGAAAGGGTCGAGGCGCGATTGAGAGTGATGAACTTCATGGGCTTCTGCTACCTGATGTATTGTAGAGACACGACAAACGGCTGCCATTGAACAGGTGCTGGGCATACATGGGTGGTCTGCCATGGGGTCGGAAGCAAAATGGCCGATTTGCATTGGTTGCCTGCCCAAAGCAGACAGTCAGCAACCGGCCCAATTGCAGCCGAAGAACTGCAACTTGAACGCGTGGCAGCTTTTGAGAGGCCGCTACGCAAGCTTAGACGGCAGGAAGTGGGGTGGAAAGCTGCCCGTAAATCAAGTAGCCGTGTTTACCTCGCCTTTGTATATGGTAACTTTTGATAACATCCATCCCATTATTATTAAACAAACGATGATACTTGCTACGAACCAGTAAGGCGCTTCTTTGAGTGTTGCTGAAAATAAAACGAACAACGAGATCGCTAGGCGGACGCTTGTCTTCGGAACGACGATCGATGTTCCGCATCTACGGCATTTGAAAGGATGGCCTCGACGCAACAAACAGCGCTTTAATGGTATCGTCGTCTGACAGCGAGGGCATCCACCTCGAGCAACAGTGTTCTCGTCAACCGTCATCGCAGGAACCTTAGGCTGGATAAACATGTATCCGCAACTGGGTCGCTAGCCGAATGGCAGCTTTTTGCGATCTGATTGCCGATAGCAGACAGTCTGCAACCGGCCCATGAAAAGCCATTGGCAGGAATCGCTACGCAAGCCTCGCGTGGGCCGCAAAGTCCCCCGCTTCGAGATTCTAGCGCAGCTTGGATGTTCGCACCGCGAACAAGGCCTATTGTGCGTGGGTCCCGGTTACGGAGGAATGCCCGACGTGTTTTTTCATACTCGTTTCATACAAATGACGAGTCGCGCCGTAAGTCTTTGAAAAGTGGTGGGCGCGGCAAGGATTGAACTTGCGACCCCACCCGTGTGAAGGGTGTGCTCTACCACTGAGCTACGCGCCCGCCCGATGGGGCAGCGCTTAGCTGCCGGGCAGGGGCGCGCGTTTACGCAAGGTGGGGCGGCTTGGCAAGCGGGAGCTGCGAAAATGCGCTCCGCCGGATTGCCTAATTCAGGATCAGCGCGGCAAGCTTGCCCAGCCACCCGTCGAGCCCGCCATCCATGCCGCCGATCCGCGCGGTCCTGGCCGTGGGCGTTTGCGGACATTCGAGGCAATAGGCCTGTGCGCCCTCGGTCGTGAGCAGGCGATCGAGGTCGGCCTCGACCCTTCCGGCGAGCGCCTGTTGGCGCCGCGCGAACAGGGCCGTCATATCGGCGCGCGCTTCGGTCTCGTCGCCGATCAGCCACTGGCGCAGCAGCGTGTCGTAAGTGCCGGGTTCGTCGCCGAGATAGGCGACGTACCAGCCGCCTTCCTCGAGGCCCGCTTCTTCCGCAGCCCAGTCGATCGCGGTCTGCAAGCCGCCATACTGGTCGACCAGCCCGATCTGGCGGGCCGCGCCGCCATCCCAGACGCGGCCCTGACCGATGCGATCGGCCTGTTCCATACTGAGATTGCGCGCCCGCGAAACGCGGGTGAGGAAGTCGCGATAGCCGTCTTCGATGCCCGACTGGATCATCGCATCGACTTGCGGAGTGAAGCCGCCGATCAGGTCCGGCTGGCCCGAAAGCGGCGTAGTGCGCACGCCGTCGGTCGAAACGCCGATGCGCGCGGCGAGGTTTTCGAATGTCGGAATCACCGCAAAGATGCCGATCGATCCGGTGATCGTCTCCGGCTCGGCAAAGATGCGGTCGGCAGGCGTGGACACCCAGTATCCCCCGCTCGCCGCGACATTCGCCATGGAGACGGCGATGGGAATGTCGTTCGCCTTGTGGCGCAGGATGGCGCGGCGGATTTCCTCGCTGGCGAGGACGGAGCCGCCGGGCGAATCGACGCGCACGACCAGCGCCGCGAGATCGTCGTTCAGAGCTTCGTCGAGCAGGTCGGCGATGCGCGTGCCGCCCGCCGTGCCCGGCCCGGCGTCGCCATCGACGATCTCGCCGGCAATGGTGACGACACCGATGGCGCCGCCCTGTGCCGCAGGTTCGGTGTCTTCGAGCCAGGGGTCGAGATCGGTCGCAGGATAGGCGTTGCGCTCGCTCGACCAGTCGTCCGCGCCGACCAGTTCCACCACGCGCGCTTCGAATTCGTCGCGGCTGCCGAGCTTGTCGACGAGCCCCGCGGCGAGCGCGGCAGTTGCGGGATCGCCACCCGATGCGGCCAGCCAGGCCTGCGGATCGGTCGTGGCGAGCGCGATGTTCGCCTTGGGCCGCGCCTTCTTCACATGCGCCTGCCATTCGCCCCACAGCGCGCCGTAAAGCGCGGAATAGTTCTCGCGCGCTTCTTCGGACATGGTGTTGCGCAGGTACGGTTCGACCGCGCTCTTATATTCGCCCACGCGATAGACGCGCGCGTTCACGTCAAGGTTCTTGAGCAGTTCGCCAAAATAGAGATTGCCGCCGCCGGGCCCTGCGATGGCCGCGCCGCCGAGCGGATCTACCCAGATTTCGCTGGCATGGCTGGCCAGGAGCAACGCATCATCGGCATAGGCGGTCGCGAAGCTCAGCACCGGCTTGTCCGCCGCGCGAACGCGGTCGATCGCTTCGCCAATATCCTGCAGATGGACCTGCCCACCGCCCAGAAAACTGTCGAGATCGAGCACCACGGCGGTGATGCGCTCGTCCCGCGCCGCCGTGTCCAGCGCGCGGACGAGATCGCGGGCCTGATATTCGCCAATTGGCGCGCTGCCCGAAAGCAGCGCCTGGAACGGGTCGATCGGGGTGCGTTCTTCCACCACCACGCCGTCGAGCGCGAGCACGAGCGCGCCTTCGCGCACCTGTGCCGGGCTGGGCCGCGCGGTCAGCACCGCGTAGAGCGCGAAGAAGAACAGGAGCATGAAGGCGAGCACCAGCCCGTCCTTGATACCCACCAGCAAGCGCCACACCCGGCCTGCGAATTTCATTCCATCGTCCCCATCAATCTCGGCTATCGGCTTCTGCTCGGGGGTTTAGGAGCGATGCCGGACAAGCGCCACCGATAATGCTTGAGCGGCCCACGGGGCTCGATTAGGGGCTTGGCTTTAATGGCATCGCCCGAAATCTCCTCCTCCAGCGGCCGCTACCCGGCGGGTCGGCTCGCCTTCCCGCATCGCGACCTGACAGACATCGCGCAGCTCGAACGGCATGAAATCCTGTTCCTGCTCGACGAGGCGGAACAATGGGTCGATCTGAACCGCAAGCGGCACAAACATCACGATACGCTGGCCGGCCTCACCATCATCAACGCCTTCTTCGAAAATTCGACGCGCACGCTGTTGAGCTTCGAGATCGCTGGCAAGCGGCTGGGCGCGGATGTCGTCAACATGCACGCCGCCACCAGCAGCGTGAAAAAGGGCGAGACGCTGATCGACACGGCGATCACGCTCAACGCCATGCGCGCCGATGGCATCGTGATCCGTCACGGATCGAGCGGGGCGACCCAACTTATCGCGGGACTGGTCGATTGTCCGGTCCTGAATGCGGGCGACGGGCAGCACGAACATCCCACGCAGGCGCTGCTCGACGCGCTTGCCCTGCGCGAGGCGCTGGCCGACCGGGGCGAGCCGAGCGAGGACTTCACGGGGCTTACGGTGACGATCTGCGGCGACATCCTTCACAGCCGGGTCGCGCGTTCGAACCTCCTGTGCCTCCAGGCATTGGGCGCCAGCGTGCGGCTGTGCGCGCCGCCTGCGCTGATGCCACAGGGAATCGAAATGATGGGCGCGGACGTCTTCCACGATTTCGACCGGGCGCTGGAAGGTGCGGACGTCGTCATGATGTTGCGCCTCCAGACCGAGCGGATGAGCGGCCAGTTCATCCCGTCCGCGCGCGAATATCATCATCTCTACGGGCTGACGAAGAAACGGCTCGACAATGCGGCGCCCGAAGCGCTCGTCATGCATCCCGGCCCGATGAACCGGGGGGTGGAGATCGACAGCGACGTGGCCGACATGCTCGACCGGTCGATCATCACGCGCCAAGTGGAAATGGGCGTGGCGATCCGCATGGCCTGTCTCGATGTGCTGACCCGCCGCGCGCGCGGCGTGGAGGGCTGGGCATGAAGCAGGCACGGCCGATCACGATCACCGGCGGCAGGCTGGTCCTTCCAGACGGCGTGCGCGAAGGCGCGATCCGGCTGGTGGACGGGCGCATCGCCGCGCTGGGCGATATCGAAGGCGAAGAGGGCGACGAGATCGTCCAGGCGCGCGGGCGGCTTATTACGCCGGGCCTCGTGGATTACGGAGTCTTCGCCGTCGATAAGCCCGCCTTCCATTTCGGCGGAATCACGCGCGCGGCGCTGATGCCGGATCAGTCCCCGCCGCTCGATCTGCCCAGCCGCGTCGCGTATATCGCGAAAAGCGGCAAGCCCGATCTCTGGGTTCATCCGCTCGCCGCGGCGACGCGCGGGCTCGAAGGCGAATCGCTCGCCGAAGCGGCGCTGATGCGCGAAGCGGGCGCGCGCGGGATTGCGACCGGGCGGCGCTGGATCGGCGATACGGGCGTCATGCTGCGCTTGCTGACCTACGCCGCCATGCTCGACCTGCCGGTAGTCGCCCATGCCGAGGACGGCGCGCTCGCGGGCGACGCGGTGGCGACGGCGGGGGAAATGGCGACGCGGCTCGGCCTTCCCAGCGCGCCTGCCGAGGCGGAGACGCTGGCGATCGCGCGCGATCTGGCGCTGGCCGAAATGGCTGGCGCGCGTATCCATTTCCGGCAGGTGACGACGCGTGGAGGGCTTTCTCTGATCCGCGCGGCCAAGGCGAAAGGGCTTGCGGTCACGGCAGGGGTGACGCCCGCCCATTTCATGCTGTCCGATCTCGCCATTGCGACATTCCGCAGCTTCATGCGCCTCTCGCCGCCGCTAAGGCCCGAAGACGACCGTCAGGCCGTGATCGAGGCCATTGCGGACGGAACTGTCGATGTCGTCTCCAGCGGGCACGATCCGCGCGGTGTCGAGGACAAGCGCCTGCCCTTCGCCGATGCCGAGCCGGGCATGGCCGGGGCCGAGACGCTGCTGGCCATGCTGCTGACGCTGGAGCGGGATGGCGCGATCGACATGGCGCGCGTTTTCGATCTGTGCGCGTCGGCCCCCGCACGCCTGTTGGGTGTGGAGGCCGGGGCGCTCGTCGAAGGGTACGAGGCGGATATCGCGATCATCGATCCCGACAAGCCGTGGATCGTCGATCGCCGCAAGATGGAAGCGAGCGCGGGCAACACCCCCTTCGACGGTCAGCCGACGCAAGGCCGGGTGATCGCGCTGTTCAAGGGCGGTGTCGCGGTAGGCCTTTAACGCGCGGCCATCCGAACATTGGTCTCGATCGCACCGGGCAGCGGATTGTTCGCCGCATAAGCGATGCAGCCGCCGCCGCCTTTCTTGACCAGCGAACACAGGCTGCGCGCGCTCGTTTCGGCATAGCCGGCTGCGGCGACGCGGTAATAGATCTTGCCGTTTACCTTGGCCTTGGTGATCACTTTTTCGGCGCCCGCCAGTTCGGGGTGGCGCTGCTGGAAGATCTTCCAGGCCTGTTGCGCATCGGACATCGAGAAATAGCTGCCGAGCTGGACGCGGTAATCGCCGCTCTGCGCCAAAAAGGTCTTGGCCGGGGCGGAGGGTGCGGTTTCAGCCCGCGATGCCGGTGTGGCCGATGCTGTGGAGCGAACGGGCGCCGGAGCGGCCACGCGGGCGGCGGGGGCTTTCGGTTCGGCGAAGGCCTGCGAAACGGTGCGCGATGCCGCTGCCGGAACGGGGGCCAGAGCGGGGGCGGAAACGGGGCGGGCGGCGGCCACTTCCTGTCCGCTCACCGGCGGCAATTCCCCATTCGCGGCGAAGGCAGGCTTAGGGGCGACATCGCTCTTGGCGGGTGTTGTGGAGGGAGCGTTTTCGGCGGCGAGTTGATCGACGCTCGGATGGTTTGCCAGTGCCAGACGCGCAGGCTGACCTGCATCTCGCACCAAGTCGACGCCGAGCAGATCGGCGACGCGATGGCGGAAATAGACGGGGTTCGTCATCTGCGCCCAATGGGCCATCCGCTCACCGATCTTGTCGGCGGGCACATCTTCCGCGGCCATCAGCCGCGCCGCGCGCCAATCGCCCTGGAGGGCGTAGGCATAAGCCAGGTTCTGGCGCACCTTGGCGGAGCTTTCGCCGAAGCGAAGCTGGTTGGCGAGGACGAGCGCGCCGCGCTTGGGTTCGCCCGCCAAGGCGATGGCGAGGCCGAAATCGGCCGGATCGAGATCGGTTTCGTGGGCGTTGAGTGTCCGCAGGGCAGCGTCCTGATGCCCGCTCGCGATCTGGGCGAGGGCCAGCGAGAGGATGGTGCGCTGCGATCCGTCACCCAATTGCCGCGCTTCGGCGAGCGTGGTGGCCGCCGATTCGAAACGGCCCGCTTCGATATAGGCTCCACCCAGCAGCGCGCGCAGATCGGCGTCGCGCGGCGATGCCAGCACGGCGCTTTCCGCGAAGGAGACGGCCTTGTCGCTCTTGCCCTTGGCCAGGGCGCTTTCGGCCTTGACCGCCGAAACCGAAGCTGGCGGCGCTTCCTTGGTGCTGCATCCACCCAGAGTGGCACTTGCCAGTGCGGTGGTCAGCGTCAGCCCAACCATGCGGGCGGTCCGATTGATTGTCGTGGAGCGCATTTCCCTCTCCCTAAGCGGTCGGGCATTCGTTTTCGGCAAAGATGATCACGGGCGTTTTACCTGAGCCGCCAGCGTTTCGATTTCGGGCATTTCGGCGAGCATCGCGTCGAGGGCCTGCGTCACCAGGTTCTGGGCGCTCTGGCCGCTGATCGTGGAGGCGAGACGGAGGCGCAGATGGCGTTCCGGATCGAGCCGCAGGGTAAAGGCAGCCCGGCGGTTGCCTGATGCGGCAGCGCGGGCGCCGAGCTTCGCGGCAGGCTTGACGAATGCCTCGACAGCGTCCCGGCGGTTCTCGCCGAGTTTCTTCGCGATCCGGTCGATCGTTTCGCGCACGGGACTGACCTGAGCTTCGATCGCTTCCTCGGAAGCGTGGGCGACTTCGTAATCGCCGTCCCGCGACGAATTCCCATCCGCTTCCGTATCGAAGCGGACGATCTGCGCACCTGGATGGCGGCGGGCGCTGGTGTCCTCGCCCATGTCGTTCCAGCCGAGATCTTCCAGTTCGGCAGCGGCATCGGCGGGATCGATCTTGCCCGGCATGCCGTGCTGCGGGCGCATGGCCGGGCGCGCTCCGCCCTTGCGGGCGAGCAGCGTCGGCGAAAGGGAGGCGAAACCGGCGTCGTGCATGGTCCTGTTCCCGTGTGGGCCCCCGTCTTACTGCGCCACCCGGCGGCCGAAGCCGCCCTGGGGCCGATGGGCGCTCGGCATCGCGCTCTGCGTGTTGGGAGCGGCGAAGACGGTGCGGCGGAAATTCTTCTCGAGCCGGTCGGAAACGTATTTCCACAGCGCAGTCACTTCGGCAGCGCTGCGGCTGACGGGATCGACCTCCATCACCGTGCGCCCGTCGATCATCGAAGCGGCGAAATCGGTGCGGTGGTGGAGCGTGATCGGAGCGACCGTCCCGTGCTGAGACAGGGCGACAGCGGCTTCGGAAGTGATCCGCGCCTTGGGCGTCGCGCCATTGACCACGAAGACCAGCGGCTTGCCCGCCCGCTCGCACAGATCGACCGTAGCGCCCACAGCGCGCAGATCGTGCGGGGAAGGGCGAGTGGGTACCACGATCAGTTCGGCGACAGAGATCACCGACTGGATCGCCATGGTGATGGCGGGCGGCGTGTCGATGACGGCAAGCTTGAAGCCCTGCTGGCGCAGGATCATCAGGTCGCCGGCGAGCCGCGCGACGGTGGTCTGGGCGAAAGCGGGATATTCCGCTTCGCGCTCGTTCCACCAATCGGCGAGCGAGCCCTGCGGATCGATGTCGATCAGCACGACGGGCCCCGCGCCCGCCCGCTGTGCCTGGACGGCGAGATGTCCGGACAGGGTCGTCTTGCCCGATCCGCCCTTCTGCGATGCCAACGCCAGTACCCGCAAACCCCGGTCCCCCTAAACGCTTCAAAATCGCGATCCGCCTCGTGCGGCTCGCCTCGTTCGCTGGGCGCGAACATTCGCCATGGGGATTCGCAGACTACCCTAAATTTTAAGTTAAAGACGGCCTGCAAATCGGCCCGGACCCGGTCCTGCAAGCATTGCCTCTGTCGGGTCGGAACTGATGCCACCGGTATCGCTGGCCACATCGCAACGTTTTGCTAACGGACGATTTACTATAGAATGCGCGCAATCGCCCCGGGGTGTTAGGCTGGGGCATCTGACTGGCGGAGACTTCGAACATGACCACCTCACCCTTTTATCGCAGCGTGGGCGGCGGTGTGCTGGCCGCCTGCCTGCTCGCGCTCGGCGCGCCCGCACAGGCTGATGTGAAGAGCGGCGTCGATGCCTGGTCGGCTGGCGATTACGCCACGGCGGTGCGCGAATGGTCTGGCCCTGCACAGGCGGGCGATGCCGATGCGCAGTTCAATCTCGGCCAGGCCTATCGCCTGGGGCGCGGCGTGGAGGCCGACAAGGAGCAGGCAGAGGCGCTTTATGCCGCCGCCGCCGCGCAGGGCCATGTCCAGGCATCGGACAATTACGGCCTGTTGCTGTTCGAGGACGGTCGGCGCGAAGCGGCCATGCCCTATATCACTGCCGCTGCCGGACGGGGCGATCCGCGCGCGCAATATCTGCTGGGCGTCGCGCATTTCAACGGAGACCTGGCGGAAAAGGACTGGCCGCGCGCCTATGCGCTGCTGACGCTCGCCAACAATAGCGGCCTCCCGCAGGCGCGCGCCGCGATGACGCAGATGGACGAATTCATTCCTCTGGCACAGCGTGAGGAAGCGCAGGTGCTCGCGCAGCGGATCAAGAGCGAGGCCGACGCCAATCGCGCGCGCCAGCTCGCCGCGGTCGATCTGGGCGGCACGCCGGTGGCGGTTCCGGCCGCAACCGTTCCGGCGCGCGCTGCCGCTCCTGTTCCTGCCGCAACGCGCCCGGTCGAAGTGGCGCGGGCCGACACCGCCGGGGCCGATTACACGCTGCCCGAAGGCCGTCGCCAACCCGCCCCCGCCGTGACGCGATCGACGCCGGTTCCGGGCAAGCCCGCAGCGCAGGCCGCCCCCGTCGCGGCAACGGTTCCGGTAAGCGCGGGCGCGCGCATGGCGGGCGAGTGGAAATTGCAGCTCGGCGCTTTCGGCAATTCCGGAAATGCCGATCGCCTGGCGAGCCGCCTGTCGGGCAATGCCGCCCTCGGCGATGCGCGCGTCGAGCAGGAGCCTGCCGGGCGTCTCACCAAGGTCATGGCGGTCGGCTATCCCAGCCGCGCCGCGGCGCAGGATGCATGCTCCGCCCTGAAACGCGGCGGGCAGGACTGCCTCGTCACCCGTTGATCGCGCGAGGCCGGCTTCCCCCCTTCAATTGACCCGTTTCGCTCGATCGAGAGCGGCCATACATTGCATCGGCATTCGTTTTTGGAGAGAGCCCTCTTTAAGCTCGTCGGTTACGGAGCCCGCCCGAATGGCCTAGGAGCGCGCGGAAGGGATGATGCCGTGTCGAATATGCTGAAGACGCTGGTCAAGGATTACGGGTGGATACACACCTCGCTCGGCGTGGCAGGCAATGCCACGTTCGTGGTCGGAAGCGTGCTCTTTCTCCCGCAATTCGAGAATTTGCAGAAACTTGCCGTTTGGCTCTTTATCGTCGGGTCGGCGCTGATGCTGGTGGGCGCGCTGGGCAGCTTGGCGGTCAAACTGTACGACGATAGATAGTGTATCGGGCACAAGGGACGGACGCGTGGCTGGGACGATTGGGGGACAAAATGACTGAAACGCGCGCAGCAGCTGCCGCCTCACCCGACCAGCCGCAAGCGCATACAGCACCGCTCGGCGCCTCGCCCGATCGGATCGCGAGCCTCGATTTCATTCGCGGCATTGCTGTGATGGGTATCCTCGCGGCGAATATCATCGCCTTCGGCCAGCCTTTTGCCGCTTACATGTATCCAGACGCCTTTCTGACGCCGCATGGCGAGGCGGAGGGTTGGATGTGGGTTGCGCAATTCGTCCTCGTCGACGGCAAGATGCGCGCGCTGTTCTCGCTTCTGTTCGGGGCCGGGCTCTATCTCTTCCTCGAAAAGGCGTGGGAACGGGGACAGGGCCGCTGGCTCCAGGTGCGCAGGCTGTTGTGGCTGGGCCTGTTCGGGCTCTTCCATTTCTTCTTCATCTGGAAGGGAGACATTCTGTTCCTCTATGCGGTGTCCGGCCTTGCCGTGCTGCCCTTCGTGAAGATGGCGCGCCGCAACCAGTTCATCCTCGGCGTGCTGGGCTATATCGTCGGCGGTATCGTCTATGCCGGAATGGCCGCATCCATGGTGATGAGCGCGAACGGCGCGATCCCCGGAGACGAAGCCGCGCGGGCTGAAGTGCAGGCCGTGATGGTCGAAGCGCAGGAAGAGGAAATCGCGCAGGACCGGATCGACGGTGAATTGATCGCGAGCGGCGATTATCCCGGCTTGGTCGAACGCAATCTCACCGAAAGCACAACCGAGCCGCTGACCATGCTCCTGCTGTTCTGGCTGGAGACCTTGCCGCTGATGCTGATGGGTATGGCGCTCTATCGCAAGGGGCTGTTTTCCGGCGGCGTCGACCGGCGCAAGCAGATGATCTGGGGCTGGGCGGGGGTGCTGGTCGGCGGGGCGCTGACATTGTGGATCGCGCTGATGGTTCGGGCCGGTGGATTCGGCTATTGGGACACGATTGCCGCTTTCATCGGCTGGTCCCATTTCCCGCGTCTTTTCATGGGGCTGGGTCTGCTCGCGCTGCTGGCGCTGTGGGGCGAGCGGGTGAGCGGATGGCTGGCACTGCGCGTTTCGGCAGCGGGGCGGGCGGCCTTTACCAATTATCTCGGCACGTCCGTGGTGATGATGCTGGTCTTCCATGGCTGGGCGGGGGGGCTGTTCGGCGAATTGACGCGTGGGGGGCTCTACGGCGTCGTGGTGCTGGCCTGGGCGCTCATGCTGCTCTGGTCGAAGCCGTGGCTGGATCGGTATCGCTACGGCCCGCTCGAATGGCTGTGGCGATGCCTGACCTATGGGCGCCGGTTTCCTTTAAGACGGTAAGTTCTCCCCACAGCCCTTGCTATTGAGAATAACTCGCACTACTCCTGTGAATGCGAATCGATCGCAAAGGGAGATCAGCGAGCGTGTACGTCTGCATCTGCAACGCCATCCGCGAAAGCGACCTGCGCCGCGTGGCACGCCATTGTCCGGGCGATGCGGAGGCGTGTTACGCCGCGCTGGGCAAGACCCCCAATTGCGGGGCCTGCCTGTGCGAAGCGGACGAGATCGTGGAGGAAGAGCGCGAAATGGCCTTCGTCCCCGAACACGTCGCCGCCTGATTTTCCGCTACTGAAAAGCGGTCGCAATGGCGGATTTCCGCCATTTTTCCGGCATTCCGCCTTGCCAGAGCCGACCTTGTTGAGCATACCGCCCCGGTAATTTCCCTCTTTCAGGAGACCCCCGGTGAAGGGCGACGAAAAGGTCATCGACTATCTCAACAAGGCGCTCACCAACGAGCTGACCGCGATCAACCAATACTGGCTGCATTATCGCGTGCTGGACAATTGGGGCGTGTTCAAACTCGCCGCTTACGAGCGCAAGGAGTCCATCGAAGAGATGGAACACGCCGACTGGCTGGCGGACCGCATCCTGTTTCTGGACGGGCTTCCCAACTTCCAGGCGCTGCACAAGCTGAAGGTGGGCGAATCGGTCAAGGAAGTGCTCGAAGCCGATCTCGCGCTCGAAATGGAGGCGATTCCGCTACTGCGCGAAGCCGCCGATTACTGCCAGCAGGTCAAGGATTTCACGTCCGGCCAGCTGTTCGAAAAGATCCTGCGCAACGAGGAAGAGCATGTCGACTTCCTCGAAAAGCAGTTCGACATGATCGTGCGCATGGGCGAGCAGAATTACATCCAGCTCCAGAGCGCGGCTGCCGGGGAAGAGGGCAATGAAGGCGGCGCGTGGGGCCTTGGCGGTGGAGACGGCAACGGCAATTGAGTGAAACGGCGCGCGGCGTTTGTATGAGCGTCGCCACCCCTCAGGCGAGTTCCCAGAAAGGCGCGTGGCCTGTGCCGCGCTTGACCAGGCGCGCGATCCGTTTCCCATCGGCAAACAGTTCGGCGCTTCCGCGCGTGAGATTGATGTCTGACACCAGCAACGCCGCCTCCACGCTTGCGCTGTCGAGTTCGGTGTCGGGCATGTCCTTTCCCTCGTCGTCCTCATCGAAGGACCGGATCACGATCTGCACTCTTCCCACGTCACTCTCCTACGCGCTTTCCGATCAATAGATGGGAATGGCGGCCTGAACGGAGTATGTGGGATTGGCTCGTCTGCCCGCAATTCCGTAACGTCCGAACGCGAAATGAGCTTGTCGTGCGATCGCCGCGCTCAGCTGCCGCCGTGCTTGCGCTTCGTACGCTTCCAGAAGCGGTTCTGCAGGCGATGCGGCGATTTGACGCCGACCGCTGCCAGCCGTGTCTCGCGGAAGAAATAGATCAGGCCGATGATCAACAGGATCATGGTCAGGATCCAGCAGGCTGCGATCAGCGTGCCGATCTGCGCTTCGATCCAGGCGCTGATGAAGAGCAGCGCGATCACCAGGCTGATAACCGCCGCCGCACCGGTGCCGAACATCACCGCGACCTGCGCCAGCGCGCGCCGCTTCTCCAGCCAGATGCGCTCTTCGTCCTGCGGATCGGTCCGGCCGTCCTCGATCCGGTCGTCGATCCGTTCGATCCGGTTGGCGATCCAGATCATGCGGCTGACCAGCACGTTCATGATCGCGCCGATCGCGGCCAGAAGGAAGGCGGGCGCCAGGCTCAGGGAAACGATCTGTTGCACGCGCGGCGTGCTCGCCGTGCGTTCGAGGATGTCGGACGCCACCGGAACGGCGGAACTCAGCAGGTCTGCGATCATGACGATGCGTAGGGGTTCTTCGCGCTTTTGAGGACGACGCGCACCGGCACCGCATCGAAGCCCAGCTTGGCGCGGATGCCGTTGACCAGATAGCGCTCGTAGCTCTTGGGCAGCATGTCCAATCGCGTGCCGAACACCACGAAACGCGGCGGGCGCGTTCCGGCCTGCGTGATGTAGCGCAGCTTGATCCGCTTGCCGCCGGGCGCGGGCGGGGGATTGGCCTCCATCGCATCGTCGAACCAGCGATTGAGGGCGGCGGTGGATACGCGTTTCGACCAGGTCTCGCGCAGCTCGAAGGCGGCGTTGAGCATGGTGTCGAGGCCCTTGCCGGTCTTCGCGCTGACCGCGAGCACCGGAAGGCCGCGCACCTGTGCCAGCCCATCTTCCAGCGCGCCCTTGATGCCATTGAACAGGGAGCTCGCATTTTCGGCGACATCCCATTTGTTGATGGCGATCATCAACGCGCGGCCTTCCTGCAGGACCATGTCGGCGATCTTGAGATCCTGATGCTCCAGCCCCTTGGTCGCATCGAGCAGCAGGACGACGACTTCGGCGAAATCGACCGCACGGCGCGCGTCGGCGACGGACAATCGCTCGAGCTTATCGGTCACGCGCGCTTTCTTGCGCATTCCGGCAGTGTCGATCAGGCGAATTTCCTGCCTGTCGCCCGTGCGGGGATTGAGCCACTCCCAATCGACCGCAATCGAATCGCGTGTGATCCCGGCTTCCGGGCCGGTGAGGAGGCGGTTTTCACCGAGCAGGCGGTTGATCAGCGTGGACTTGCCGGCATTGGGACGCCCGACGATGGCGAGCTTCAGAGGGCCGCGCGGGCGCTCTTCATCTTCGTCTTCGTCAAAGTCGATCGGTTCGACCGCATCCTCGTCTTTAGCTTCGGCCTTTTCGCCGATCACGGGCCATAGCGCGCCGAACAGGTCCGCGACGCCTTCGCCATGCTCGGCGGAGAGCGGCACGGGTTCGCCGAGGCCCAGCCCATAGCTTTCGAATACACCCGCTTCGCCCGCGCGCCCTTCGGCCTTGTTGGCGACGAGCACCACCGGCACGCTCTGCTGCCGCAGCCAGCGCCCGATTTCCTCGTCGAGCGGGGTCAGGCCCGCACGCGCGTCGATCACGAACAGCGCCGCATCGGCGCCTTCGATGCTGACTTCGGTCTGGGCACGCATGCGGCCGGGAAGCGTGTCCGCGTCTTCGTCCTCCCACCCCGCAGTGTCGACCACGGTGAACTGCAGGCCCGCGATCTCCGCATCGCCCATCCGCCGGTCGCGCGTGACGCCGGGCTGATCGTCCACCAGCGCCAGCTTCTTGCCGATCAGTCGGTTGAAAAGAGTGGACTTGCCCACATTGGGACGTCCGATGATGATGACGGTGGGTTTCATGAAAAGCGGCTTTCGTTGCGCCTGCGCAGGTGGCCCCTGCCGCCACCTTTGGCAAGCTCGGGGGCAGGCGGGTCGCGGAATATGCTGAATTTCTATTAACCAGCCCTACAAGGATAGCGGCAAATTTTTGCCGCCATTACGGTGGGCATGTACAAGCCTTCTCACCGTTCGCTCGCCATTGCGCTCCTGGCCGGTTCCACCGCCTTCGCTCCGCCGCTCGCCGCGCGCGATGCGCCAGGTTTCGAAGCGCGCACGGTGTCTCCCGCTATCGGCGCTCGGGCGGAACTGACGCCCTATCTCCAATGCGTGCCCTATGCGCGGCAGGTCTCGGGCATCGAGATATACGGCGATGCCCGCACATGGTGGGATCAGGCGCAGGGCCGATACGCCACCGGTACCGTCCCCAAGAAAGGCGCGGTGATGACCTTTCGCCCGCACGGCTCGATGGAACTGGGTCATGTCGCGGCGGTCAGCCGCGTGGTGGACAGTCGGACAGTACTGCTAGACCATGCGAACTGGTCGCCGATCGACGGGCGACGCGGCCAGATCGAGCGGGACGTGATGGCGGTGGACGTCTCGCCCGCCAACGACTGGAGCGCGGTGCGCGTGTGGTATCACCCGCTGGGCGCGCTGGGTACGACCGAATGGCCGGTCGAAGGCTTCATCTATCCGAGCCGCGATCGCTCTGCCCCGGCGGCAAATCCGACACGGGTGGCGCAAAGCCCCGCCATTGCGCCCGGACCGACGCGGCTCGAAAGCTCGCGCCGGTTCCTCGCCGCATTCGGCAATCTGGACTGAGTATCAGGCCTTGGCGACCGGCGCGTCCTCGCCGAGGTCTTCGTACCAAGCTTCGACAGGGCCGTTCAGCTTGATGGTGAGGGGATTGCCCTTGCGATCCATGGTCTTGCCGGCCTGCACGCGCACCCAGCCTTCGGAAATCGAATATTCCTCGATGTCGCGGCGCTGATTGCCCTTGAAACGGATGCCCACGCCGCGTTGCAGAACTTCCTGATCGAAGTGCTCGTTGCGCGGATTGACCGACAGGCGATCGGGCGGAACGTCGCTCGCGTCGGGAGTCTTCGCGGCGGCAGTGGTGTCGGCGGCAGTGGTGTCGGCGCCAGTGGTATCGGCGGCCATGTTTTCGGTTTTGTCGGTCATGCCGCGCCCCTAATTCGCGGGGGCGCGGGCGGCAAGATCATTTGCGGCCCCACCTTGCACGAGGGCCGGAGCGAGGCAGTCAGTCCGGCGGCGGCGGGGTTTCCAGCGGGGTGCGATCGGGCTCGTCGTAATCGGGCTGGACCGGCTCGATCTCGTCCGGCTCGTCGAAGGGGGTTTCGGAAGGCGGGCTTTCACCCGGGACTTCGTTCGGCGCGCCGGGATTGATGGTGTCGGGATTGGGATCGGGTTGCGTGGCCATGATCGAGGCTCCTTCGCGTTAAGGGGAAAAGGATCAATCGGGCGGCAGGTTGATCGTCGGCTCTCCGATCCCGTCGCGCTTGTCGCTCTCCACGAGTTTATCGGACAGCTCGGTATCGATCTCGTCGGGATCGCTGCGATGGCCGAGTACCTCGCCTTCGGTTTCGCCCTCGTCCTTCATTTCGGCGGCGGTCTTGGGCTTCACATTGGGATCGATCGTTGGCGGAGTCGCAGGGGGCGTGCGCGGGGTTTCGTAATCGGGATCGGGCGTGTCGGTCATCGGAGACAATCCTTTCACTATCATCAACCGACGACGGGTCTGACCCGTTCCTTCCGTCATGGGCGCTTCACCGCCGCGCTTGCCCTTTTCGGCGAAGCGGATTAGAGGCACGCGGCTATACGCGCGCTGGCGGCTGCTGGCGCGCGGCTTCGTTCGTATTGCGGGCGGATTGCGGGCGTGGCGGAATTGGTAGACGCGCTGGTTTTAGGTACCAGTATCGAAAGATGTGGGGGTTCGAGTCCCTTCGCCCGCACCAGCCGCCGCCAACCGGCCGTCCCTCGCGCAGCCCGATAGACAAGATTCGAGAGTATCCGTTCCCATGCAGATTACCGAGACGACCAATGAAGGCCTCAAGCGCGCCTACACGCTGACGATCCCCGCCAAGGACATCGATGCGCGTATCGGGGGCGAGATCAAGAAGATCGCCCCGCAGATCCGCATGCCCGGCTTTCGCCCCGGCAAGGTCCCGGCGAATCTGGTGCGCAAGATGCACGGCGAGCAGATGCACGCGCAGGCCATCAACGACATGATCCGCGAATCGGTCGACGAGCTGATGCGCGAAAAGGAACTGCGCCCGGCGATGCAGCCCAAGATCGAGCTCAACGAAGGCTACGATCAGGGCAAGGATGCCGAGCTGTCGGTCGAACTGGAAGTGCTGCCCAAGGTCGATGCGCCCGATGTCGATGGCCTGAAGCTGGAACGCCTGACGGTGCCCGTGGCTGACGAGCAGGTCGACGAGATGCTGCAGCAGCTCGCCGGCAACAATAAGAGCTACAAGGACGCGGCGAAGAGCAAGAAGGCCGCCGATGGCGACCAGCTGATCATCGATTTCGTCGGCCGCGTCGATGGCGAAGAATTCGAAGGCGGCGCCGCCCAGAACACGCCGCTCGTGCTCGGTTCGGGCCAGTTCATCCCCGGCTTCGAAGAGCAGCTGACGGGCGTGAAGACGGGCGATGAGAAGACCATCACCGTCACCTTCCCCGAAGATTACCAGGCCGCGCATCTCGCCGGCAAGGATGCCGAATTCGACATCACGGTCCAGCAGGTGAAGGTCGAAACCGACACCGAGATCGACGACGATTTCGCGAAGAATTTCGGCCTCGACGGGCTGGACAAGCTGAAGGAATTGCTGCGCGCCCAGATCGAGCAGGAAACCAACGGCCTGACGCGCACCCAGATGAAGCGCCAGCTGCTCGACCAGCTTGCCGCGGGCCACGATTTCCCCGTGCCGCAGACCATGGTCGATGCCGAGTTCGAACAGATCTGGGCCCAGCTGCAGCAGGAAGCCGCTCAGGCCGAAGATCCCGAAGCGGCAATGAAGGAAGTGGAAGATGAGCGCGACGATTATCGCCGCATCGCCGAGCGCCGCGTGCGTCTGGGCCTGCTCCTTTCCGAAATCGGCCAGGCCAACGGCGTCGAAGTGACCGGCCAGGAAATGCACATGCTGATCCAGCAGGCCGCCCAGCAATATCGCGCCGAAGATCGCGAACGGTTCATGCAGTATATCCAGCAGGAGCCGATGGCCGCCGCCCAGCTGCGCGCCCCGCTCTACGAGGACAAGGTCGTCGACTTCCTGTTCGACAAGGCCGACGTCACCGACCGCGAAGTGACGCGCGAAGAGCTCGAAGCCGCGATCGAAGCGGATGAGGGCGAGGAAACCGCGAAGGCGAAGGCTCCGGCCAAGATGAAGGCCGCTCCGAAAAAGAAGGCTGCCGCCAAGGACGCTGGCACGGGCGACGCCAAGGACGCGGACAAGAAGGTTCCGGCGAAGAAGAAGGCTCCCGCCAAGAAAGCCGCCGCCAAGGATGAAGGCGCGGACGACAAGGCACCTGCCAAGAAGGCTCCGGCGAAAAAGGCTGCCGCCAAGAAGGACGACGGCAAGGCCGAAGCCAAGAAGCCTGCGGCCAAGAAGGCTCCGGCCAAGAAGGCCGCTGCGAAGAAGTAATCGATCGGGCGGGCAGGGGCGCAAGCGTCCTTGCCCGCTTCGACCGGCGGTGCCCTTTGGGCTCGCAATGAAACGGAAGAGGTCGTGTGCCTCGCCGGTGTTTCTTCCTCTGAAATCGCCGCCAGAGCCGATCAGGTCAGGTCGCGGGCCTTACCTCCGCCAATCCCCTTACCTACAATATCGTCGCGAGCGTGCCGAAGCGTTTCGGCGCGGCCCGATCACTCCGGCTTGTAGTGCCGCTCAACATCGACCGGTCTGTCGCAGTCGAGCCGGTCCGCATCCTCGTCGCGCATCTGATCGGCTTCGGCTTCCTCGAGTTCCTGCCGCAATTCTTCGCGATCCTCGTGATCGGGCGGGACTAGCGAGGCCATGCTGTCTTCTTCGCCGACATGGATATGGGCGTTGCGCCGCTCGACAAAACCGATCACCGGCCCCGCAAAGACACCGTGGACCATGATCGATAGCAGGATCGCGAAACTGGCGGTCGCCCACAAAATGTCGAGCTGGCCGAAGGCCGCGTTGTTCTGGCCGTAGGCGAGGTAGTAGATCGATCCCATGCCGCGCACGCCCAGAAAGGCGATCGCGAGCTTTCCGGGCAGGGGCAGGCCGCACAGGGATTCGGCGATCAGGCCGGAAATCGGACGGATCACGAAGACGAGCGCAAGGCCGACCGCCGCACTCGCCCAGGTAAGCCCGTTCAGCACGCCGCTCGCCAGCATAGCACCGAAGCCGAACAGCACGGCGACGAGCACGATCTGTTCGATCTGATCGATGAAGTGATGGCTTATCTTGTGATAGCGGCTGGCATTCTCGCGCTGGCGCGCGGTTACGGCGGCGACGAAGACGGCCAAGAAGCCGTACCCTTCGACCAATTCGGCGCAGCCATAGGCGAGCAGCAGAGTGCCGAGCACCACCAGCCCTTCGCTGGTGGAATAGCGGGGGCGTTCGCTTTCGACATCGTCGATCGGCGCATCTGCCTCGCGCTCGAACACGTACCATGCGCCCGCCCGGCCGATGCCCCATCCGACCAGACAGCCCATGACGATGCGAAAGACCAGGTCGAAGGCCGCCCATTCCGCCGTCCACCAGCCTAGCGAGGTCATGCCGACAGCGGCGATCGCGAGATAGGTAAAGGGGAAGGCCAGCCCGTCATTCAGGCCCGCTTCGACCGTCAGGCTGAAGCGCACATCGTGGCGCTTCGATTCGCCGGGAGGGCCGACCTGGACGCTGCGGGCGAGCACCGGATCGGTAGGCGCCATCGCCGCTCCCAGAAGTATCGCGCTGGCAGGCGCCAGGCCGAGCGCCCACCAGCCGAGCAGGGCCACCGCGCCCACCGTCAGCGGCATGGCGATGACGAGGAGCGGCCAGATCTGCCGCCAGTTCTTCCAGCTGACCGGACGATCGATCGCCACTCCGGCCGCCGCGAGGCTGGCGATGACGATGAATTCGGTGATGTATTCGAGCGTCAGCGCATCGAACCCGTCGCGCGCCGGATTGAAATGCGGCAGGCCGATGGGAAGCGAGAAGATGGCAAAGCCCGCCGCTACATAGATGATCGGCAGCGACAGCCAGAACCGCGATAAGTGTTTTTCCAGGCTCACCGCGAGCATCAGCCCGAGGCCGAAGATCGCGAACAGGAAGATACGAGGATCAAATTCCATGCCGGAACCCGCTCAGTTCGCGGTCGCGGGCGCGGACGGGCGCAGGGCGGGTTGCCAGCGCTCGAAGCGCGGCTGCGGCAGAACGGCGCTGCGTGCACGCTCATAGGCGGCACCGGCCTTCAGCACGGCATGGTCGTCCCACTTCGCGCCGATGATCGACAGGCCGACCGGAAGACCCTCTATCGCGCCCATGGGCACGGTGAGGTGGGGATAGCCCGCGATCGCGGCAGGCGCACCGAAGCCGATCGAGCCGTTGAAATTGTCGCCATTGATCAGATCGCTGACCCAGGCGGGCCCGCGCGTCGGCGCGACGAGGAAGCTGACGTCGTTTTCGGCCAGCAGCAAATCTATCGTGCGCTCTCCAGCGAGATGGATCGCGTTCTTTCGCGCTGCTTCGTAAGCCTTGCGGTCGGTGGTGCCTTCCGCCTGGATAAACAGATCCTGCCCGAACCAGCGCATCTCCGTTTCGGCATTGGCCTCGTTGAAGGCGATCAGGTCGGCCAGGCTGCGCGGCATGTCTTCACCGGGAAGGGAGGAGAGGTATTTCCCCATCTCCTCGCGCAGTTCGAACATCAGCACCTGAAAACTGTCGCGATACATCTCGGTATTCGGCTCGAACTCGATATCGACCAGAATGGCGCCCGCGCGCTCCATATCGGCGAGCGCGGCGTCGAACGCGTCTTTCAGATCCTGCCGGTCGCCGACCTGGCCGCGCATCACGCCGATGCGCACGCCCTCCAGCGAAGACTCGGCCAGTCCCGCGCCGTAATCGGCGGGGCGGTTCGGTACCGTAGTCGTCACGGCATCCGCCGGGTCTGCGCCCGCGATCGCGGTCAGGAGCATGGCGGCGTCCATGACGCTGCGCGCCATCGGCCCGGCGGTGTCCTGCGTGCTGGAAATCGGCACGACATGCGTGCGGCTGACCACGCCCACGCTGGGCTTGAAGCCGACCACGCCGTTGATCGAGGCGGGACAGGTGATCGAACCATTGGTCTCCGTCCCGATTGCGGCCCAGGCGAAGCCCGCCGCCACCGCCGCCCCGCTGCCTGAGGAGGAGCCGCAGCTGTTGCGGTCGATCGCATAAGGATTGCGGACGAGGCCGCCCAGCGCGCTCCACCCGCTGGTCGAATTGCTGTCGCGGATATTGGCCCATTCGCTGAGATTGGTCTTGCCCATCACCACGCCGCCCGCGCGCCGCAGATTGGCGATCATCGGTGCGTCGCGCTCCGTGCGATTGTTGGCGAGAGCGAGCGATCCGGCGGTGGTCGGCAATTCGCGGGTTTCGATATTGTCCTTCACCAGCACCGTGCGTCCGCCGAGCGGGAGGCGCCGTGCTGCCCGGACCTGCGCAGTTATATCTGGCGCAAGCGCGATGACGGCGTTGAGACCGTTCGGACCGTCGTCATATTTCAGCGTCTTTGCTGCCTGGCCGACTGCCTGTCCCTCGCGAATGCCGCTGTCGGGGCCGAGGGGTTCGGCGCCGGAAGGAAGCTCCATGCGTGGAACGTCGATCCGAACGGTCGGACGTGACGTCTCCTGCGCCCCGGTGGCACATGCGGTAAGCGACGAGGCGAGAGCGAGAAGGGGCAGAATGCGTATGGTCATCCGCCAGCACTGCCATCGCCACGCCCCTGCGGCAAAGCCTAAATCAGAAGTTACCGCTGACGGTCAGGCGGAAGATCGGACCGATCCGGCGGCGCGATGTCTCGCGGAACAGGATCTCCTCGGTTGGGCGCGGCGCGGCGAACACGGTGCGCTCGAAATTCTGCGTCGCGCCCAGAACGTTCGACACCGAGGCGTTGAGCGTCAGGCCGAACACGTCCTTGTTCTCCACGAACACGTCAACGAAGGTCGGGCCTTCACCGCCGCGGCCGATCTCGAAGCGGCGCGAATAGGGCGCATTGTCGTTGCTGAACAATCCCGCGCCATAGGCCCAGTCCGATCCCGCGACGTCGTGGCGGACATTCGCCTCGACATAGTCGATCGTGTTGTTGGAGAACGGCCGGTCCAATCCGGTGAAGGGGTCGGTCACGCTCAGCCAAGCCTTCGAAGCGTTCACATCGAAGCGCACGCCCCTCGCGCCGATAGGATCGAGTTTCAGCGTCCCGGTCACACTCATGCGGGTCGATTGCGCATCGCCGATATTTCCCCGTGCCTCGCCCCCATTGTCGAGCGGGAAGAAATCGATGAAATCCTCGAAATCGCGGTAGGAATATTCGAGCTTCAGCGAACCCCAAGGACCGAAGCGGCGATTGGCTTCAATATCGAGATCCCAGCTCTGCACCGGGCGCAGGGCGTTGTTGCCCGCATTCTGATTGTCGTCGTCGAGCGCCACGCTGGCGAGAAAATCGCCGAACGACAATTGTCCGACCTTGCGCGTTACCTTTACCGAAGCGTCGAACTTGCCGCCCGGCGTCCAGGCGAGCGAGAGCGAGCCCTTGGGCCGCTGGAACGTGCGCGAATTGGCGGCCACGCCGGTCTGTTCGATGCGCGAATATTCGCCGCCCGCCGTTGCCTGCAAGGCGATCGTCCGCGTAACCTGCTTGCTGACGGACAGGATCGCTTCGTATCGATCCTCGGTCACGCCGCCGGTCCCTGCCGGGAACGGGACGATTACGAACTCTCCTTCGGGCGAGAGACGGAACAGGCCCGATGCGCGGTCAAGCCGGTTGAACGCGGCCTCGCCAGCCAGCTGCCAGTCGGCGGCGAACATGCGCCAGCCATATTCGAAGCGTCCGATCCGCTCGCCGATCCCATTGGTCTGGGTGAAGCGGCTGCCGCGCGGCAGCGAGCCATCGTCGAAGCTGTCGATCACGCTGCTTTGAAATTCGTCGCGTTCGAACCGTTCGAGGGCGATCAGCTTCATCTTGCCCGGCCCGAGCGGAAATTCGATATCGCCGCCGATTTCGTATTCCGGCCCGCGCTCGCGCGCTTCGGCCAGGCGGCTGCGGCGAGGGCCATCGAGGGGGACCGCCAGTTCGGGCGTCTCCTCGAAAAAGAAATCCTCGCCATATTTGAGATTGAGATTGGCGAGCAAGCTGTTCGAAAATTTATAGGTGAATCGCGTGGAGAGCTGCGGATTGTCGAAGCCGCCGGAAAATTTCGTCGCCTGCGTTTCGATCAATTGCCCGCGCCCGTCGGTGATGAGGATATCGCCGTCCGCCCCGAAACGCTGATTGCCGTTGCTTAGCGCCACTGTGTAATCGAGCGCACCGCTGCTGCCCGTCAGCGAGATTTCGCCGCCATAGAGCTGCGCTTTCGTATTATGGGCGCGAAAGCCCGTGGTGTAGCGGAACTGGCCCGAACTGCCGGCGCGCTGGATGACGACATTGGCGACCTGCCCGGTGAGGCCGGGAATATCGAGCACGGTCCCGTCGACGATTTCGATCCGCACCACGTCGCTTGCCGGTATGCGCTGCAATTGATCGCGCGCGCTGTCGGATTTGCTCGATAGCCGTTCGCCATTGATCAGCACGTTCTGGCTCGCCTGGCCGAGCCCGCGCGCCGAACCGCGTTCCTCCGTGATGACGAATCCGGGAATGCGCGCCACCATGTCGAGCGCGTTGCGCGGGGCGAATTGCGCGAAATAGGCGGGCTCGTACACGGTGCCGCGCCCCTGGCCGGTGCCATCGGCGACATTCACGCTCGGCGCGCCATCCCCCTTGGGCGCCGCTGGCGGTTTCTCCTGCGCGAACGCGGCGCTTGCCGTCCCGGCCAGCAGCATGGCGGCGCTCCAACGCGCGGGTCCATTGAGGCGATGACTGGCGATGATTGTTCCTCCCGTGTTGCCCACACGTGTAATCGGGCGCTCGGGGCCCGATATCCGCCATCGACCGGGTGCAATTTGGGTCCGATGAACGGCGCGATCACGCCGTCACGGATCGACGAACTCCGAATGGCGCGCCCGGTTAGGGTAAATGCTCTTGAAAACGCACCCATGATCGCGACATAGCGGGGCGACACGGACGGCAAGGACACTTCATCACTATGATCGATCTCAGCGCAGCACTCGGCGAAACCCACGGCACGCAGGGCCAGTTCACGCGCGACCCGCTCACCGGCGCGCTGGTGCCCGTGGTGGTCGAACAGACCAGCCGGGGCGAGCGCAGCTTCGACATTTTCAGCCGCCTGCTGCGCGAACGCATCGTGTTCGTGACGGGTCAGGTGGAAGACGGGATGGCTTCGCTCATCACCGCGCAGCTGCTGTTCCTCGAAAGCGAAAATCCCTCCAAGCCCATCAGCATGTACATCAACTCGCCCGGCGGCGTGGTGACGGCGGGCATGGCGATCCACGACACGATGCAGTACATCAAGCCGCGCGTTTCGACCGTGTGCATGGGGCAGGCCGCGTCGATGGGCAGCTTCCTGCTGGCTGCGGGCGAGCCGGGTATGCGCATCGCGCTGCCGAATGCGCGCATCATGGTCCACCAGCCTTCGGGCGGCGCGCGTGGCATGGCCAGCGACATCGAAATCCAGGCGCGTGAGATTCTGCGCATCCGCAAGCGGATGAACGATCTCTACGTCAAATATACCGGCAAGAGCCTGACCGAGATCGAGAAGGCGATGGATCGCGACACCTTCCTCGAAGCGGAAGAAGCGATGGAATTCGGCATCGTCGACAAGGTCTTCGAGACCCGGCCCGAAAACGAGGGCGGCGAGGGCGAAGGCTCGGGCGGCGCGCCGGAGTGATCTTTCAAACCCTGTCGCATCCGGACGGACAAACGGGCTGACGCCCGATAGGTACGGATGCGATCGGCGATTAACCGTTTGGACAGCCGGTTCGCGTTACAAGGGCGAACCATGGCAGGATCTTCGTGGCGAAAGCACGGCCCGCCTCTTGGTCGGGGCGTTGCAACCGCTACGATGTTGACCCTGCCCCGCTGAAGCTTACAACCGGCCATTCGCCGGAGGGCATTGCGGGGCGAAGACAGGATATGACCGAGTTGACCGGAACCGATAGCAAATCGACATTGTATTGCAGCTTTTGCGGCAAGTCCCAGCACGAGGTGAGGAAGCTCATCGCCGGGCCGACGGTGTTCATCTGCGACGAATGCGTCGAGCTGTGCAACGACATCATCCGTGAAGAGACCAAGGCGGGAATCGCCGGCAAGAAGGAAGGGGATATCCCCACGCCTTCGGAAATCTTCGAGACGCTGAACGATTACGTGATCGGGCAGGACCGCGCCAAGCGCGTGCTCTCCGTCGCGGTTCACAACCACTATAAGCGGCTCAAGCATGCGGGCAAGGCGGGCGACGTCGAACTCGCGAAGTCGAACATCCTGCTCGTCGGCCCGACCGGCTGCGGCAAGACGCTGCTGGCGCAGACGCTGGCGCGCACTTTCGACGTGCCCTTCACCATGGCAGACGCCACCACGTTGACCGAAGCGGGCTATGTCGGCGAGGATGTCGAGAACATCATTCTGAAGCTGCTTCAGGCGTCGGACTACAACGTCGAAAAGGCGCAGCACGGCATCGTCTATATCGACGAGATCGACAAGATCACGCGCAAGGCCGAAAACCCCTCGATCACGCGCGACGTGTCGGGCGAAGGCGTGCAGCAGGCGCTCCTGAAGCTGATGGAAGGCACTACCGCCTCCGTTCCGCCGCAGGGCGGTCGCAAGCATCCGCAGCAGGAATTCCTCCAGGTCGATACGACGAACATTCTGTTCATCTGCGGCGGCGCGTTTGCAGGTCTCGAAAAGATCATTGCAGACCGGTTGCAGAAGCGTTCCATCGGCTTTGGCGCGCATGTCGCCGATCCGGACAAGCGCCGCGTGGGCGAATTGCTCGAAAAGAGCGAGCCGGAAGATCTGCTCAAGTTCGGCCTGATCCCTGAATTCGTCGGTCGTCTGCCGGTGATCGCCACCTTGCGCGACCTCGACGTTGACGCGCTGGTGACCATCCTGACCGAACCGCGCAACGCGCTGGTCAAGCAGTACGCCAAGATGTTCGAGCTCGAAGATGTCGAACTGACCTTCCAGGAAGACGCGCTGAAGGCCATCGCCGACCGCGCCATCGCCCGCAAGACCGGCGCACGCGGCCTGCGCTCGATCGTGGAAGGCATCCTGCTCGACACGATGTTCGACCTGCCCGACATGGACGGGGTGAGCGAGATCGTGGTCGACAAGGACGTGGTCGAAGGCCGCAAGGAACCGATCCAGGTCCATGGCGGCAAGAAGGACAAGGAAGAGGCGGCCTGAGTCGGACGCGCATTCTCTTCGTCTGCGGTAAAAACCGCTGGCGAAGTCCAACAGCCGAACAGATTTATTCCGGCCGAGAGGACATCGACGTCCTTTCGGCCGGAACTGCATCCGACGCGGATGTTCCGCTGGATGGGGAGACAGTAGCGTTGGCGGATCGCATCTTTACCATGGAGGCGCGGCACAGACGTGCTCTGCGATCACGCTTGGCCGAGCAGCTTGGGAACAAGTCGATCGTTAATCTCGGCATCCCGGATCGCTACCGGTTCATGGATGACGCGCTTGTCCGTTTGCTGAAAGAACGGCTCGCACGGCATCTGCCTTGAGTCTGAGGTTCATTCGGCTTCGCCAGATATCAGACGGTCCAGCAATTTTTTCGCCTCCACCAAGCCTTCGATACCGGTACCTACGGAAACCGTGGTGACGCTCGATGATGCGCCTACTCCGCCGGGGGTATAGAAATTGCGTCGCGTCCTTCCAGACCGCGCAGCACGCGAGAGATAGTCCCGTGCTCGAGTGATATCTCTTTCAATGACCTCGCCTGCTACCAATCGCTTGCCCAGTTCGTATTGTGCGACCTTGTCGTCGCCGTCGGCCAATTGCTCGACCGTAAGGTTGGGCAGGGCGGCATAGGCTTCGGCGTTTCGGCGGGCCTGTGCGATCGCGACGATGAGCGCTTGGCATCCGCTCGCTGGCCTTGTTTCGTTATGCGCAAAACAGGTGTCGTTGAGGACCTGTTCCTGGACCGCAGTCATTGGCACTTCGCGCCACTCGCCGACAGATTGGGAGCCCACGAGATTCGAGGGGGATCCCGCGCATGCGGCAACAACGATGGATGCAATGGAGAGCAGGAAAAAGCGCACGATATTAGTCGTCACGGCAGCCGTCCGCTTGGCAGATTCTGCGAATTTCGATCTGGATCGTCGTATGGCCGATCCGGTGATGATGCTCCAACTCCTCCGCGACTTCGCGCAGGAAAGTGTCGCCGGGATGGCCTTCCGGCATCACCAGATGCGCGGTGAGGGCGGTTTCGGTCGTGCTCATCGGCCAGATATGCAGGTCATGGACCGCCTCGACGCCCGGTAGTCCTGAAAGATAGGCGCGAACCTCGCTCTCTGACACGGTCTTGGGCACGGCGAGCAGGCTCATCGCCACGCTGTCCTTCAGCAGCCCCCACGTGCCCCAGGCGATCACCAGCACGATCGCGATGCTGACGGCAGGATCGATCCAGCGTTCGCCCGTCCACAGGATGGCCAGCCCTGCGATCACGACGCCCAGGCTCACCAGAGCGTCCGCCGCCATGTGGAGGAAGGCACCGCGGATGTTGATGTCGTCCTGCCCTTTGAGGAACAGCGCGGCGGTGCCTGCATTCACCAGGATTCCGATGCCCGCCACGATCGCCATCGTCTCGCCCTGCACCGGTGCAGGCTCGGCTACGCGGCGCAATGTTTCGAACAGTATCGCGCCAATCGCGATCAGCAGCAGCCCCGCATTGGCGAGCGCGGCGAGGATGGTCGAGGATTTGAAACCGTAGGTAAAGCGCTGGGTCGGCGGGCGCTTGGCCGCCGCGCTGGCGCCCCAGGCGAGCAGCAGAGCGAGCACGTCGGACAGATTATGGCCCGCATCGGCGATCAGCGCCATGGAGCCGGATAGCCAGCCATACACCGCCTCGATGATCACGAAGCCGGTGTTGAGCACGATTCCAATCAGGAACGCGCGGCCGAAATCCTTTGGAGCATGAGAGTGCCCGTGCGCATGATCGTGTCCGTGAGCATGGTCAGACCCGTGCGAATGTCCGTGATGCGACCCCATCGCCTATTCGTAGACGCAGGCGTCCAGCCCGTCACGCCCCACCACGCCGATGCGGGCGGAGATCGTATTGCCGTGGCGGCGCAGCCAGCCTCCGGGGTTCACGACCGAACGTTCCTTGGGTAGCGGCAGCGCGGCGGCCATGCGCGCCGCTTCGATCGGCGTCAGGCTGGCGGCGGACTTGTCGAAATAGCGCTCCGCCCCGGCTTCCGCGCCGTACGTGCCGATTCCCGTCTCCGCGACATTGAGATACACTTCCATGATCCGGCGCTTGCCCCAGATATTCTCGATCAGGAAAGTGAACCAGGCTTCCAGGCCTTTCCTGAAATAACCGCCGCCCTGCCACAGAAACACGTTCTTCGCGGTCTGCTGGCTGATCGTGGAGCCACCGCGAATGCGCCCGCCTTCACGATTGCTGCGGATCGCATTCTCGATCGCTTCCTGATCGAAGCCGTTATGCGAGCAGAACTTTCCGTCCTCCGCCGCGATCGCCGCGCGCACCAGATTGCGGTCGATGTCGGACAGCGGCTCCCAATCCTTGGTGATGCCGTTCTCGTCCATCAGCATCGTCGCGGTGACGGGAACGGGCACGAATCTGAAGACGACGACCAGCAGCAGGCTCAGCGCAACGAAGCCGAGGATCAGTTTCACCAGCAAGGTCGCGAACCATCTCATCGGGCAGGGATTAGGCGCGGCGCCGCCTCGGTGCAACCGATCGGCGCGCGCACCGTTATGGTGGCACACGGCAAAGAAAGCTCCTTTTTATGAAGAACTCCGGCAACACCATCCTCATCACCGGCGGCAGCAGCGGCTTCGGACGCGAATATGCGCGTGCCTGGCACGATGCCGGCAACACCGTGATCGTGGCAGCCCGCAGCGCGGACGAACTTGAGGAGACGGCGAAGGGGCGCGAGAACCTTCATGCGATGCCGCTCGATGTGGCGGATGCGGCGGCTGTCGAACAGTTCGCGAAAGAAATCGTCGAGCGCTTTCCTGATCTCAACATCGTGATGAACAATGCGGGCATCATGCCCTATGAGGACATCACCGGCGCGCGCGATCTGTCCGATGCCGAAAAGGTGATCGCGATCAATGTCCTCGGGCCGATTCGGCTGACCGATGCGCTGATCGATCATCTGAAGGCTCAGGACGATGCGGTGCTGATCAACGTGACATCCGGCCTGGCCTATGTCCCCATGCCCAAGGCGGCGACCTATTCGGCCACCAAGGCGGCTATCCATTCCTACACGCTGTCACTGCGCAAGCTGATGGAGGGGCAGGTCGAGGTGATCGAACTGGTCCCGCCGGGTGTCCAGACCGAACTTACCCCCGGCCAGTCGACCCGAGAGGGTTACATGCCGCTCGACGAATTCATCGAGGAGACGCTGGCCCTGTTCGCGCAAAATCCCACGCCGGAGGAAATTCTGGTCGAGCGCGTCAAGGGTTTCCGGTTTGCCGAGAGGGATGGCACGGTGAAAGAGAATCTGGACATGCTGGCGAAGCGGTAGGGCCGATTAATTCGAGCGGCTTTCGCTCCAGCGCAAACGAAAAGGGCCGCGCCTCCATCGCAGAGGCGCGGCCCTTTTATCTGATCGAAGCTGGAAGTCAGGCCATGCCCGGAAGCAGCCGGTCGCCCGCGATCGTCTTCATCGACTTCTGAAGCTTTTCGAAGGCGCGCACTTCGATCTGGCGGATGCGTTCGCGGCTAACGTCGTAGACCTGGCTCAACTCCTCCAGCGTCTGCGGGTTCTCCGTCAGGCGCCGCTCGGTCAGGATGTGCTTTTCGCGGTCGTTGAGGCTGCCCATCGCTTCCAGCAGCATGTCGTGCCGCACTTCGGCCTCTTCGGCGTCGGCTACGGTTTCGTCCTGCAAGGGGCGATCGTCGGTCAGCCAGTCGAGCCATTCGCCCGAGCCTTCCTCGCCATTGCGCATGCTGACATTAAGCGATCCGTCGCCCCCCATCATCATGCGGCGGTTCATGTTGATCACTTCCTGCTCGGGCACGCCGAGATCGGTAGCGATCTTGGTCACGTCGTCGGGATGCAGATCGCTGTCTTCATACGCTTCGAGCTGCTTCTTCATCCGGCGCAGGTTGAAGAACAGTTTCTTCTGCGCGGCGGTGGTGCCCATCTTCACGAGGCTCCAGCTGCGCAGGATAAACTCTTGAATCGAAGCCTTGATCCACCACATCGCATAGGTCGCAAGGCGGAAGCCGCGATCGGCCTCGAACTTCTTGACGCCCTGCATCAGGCCGACATTGCCTTCCGAGATCAGATCGCTGACCGGCAGACCATAGCCGCGATAGCCCATGGCGATCTTCGCCACGAGGCGCAGGTGGGAGGTGACCAGCTGGGCCGCGGCTTCGCTGTCCTCATGCTCCTCGTACCGCTTGGCGAGCATGTATTCCTGCTCGGCGGTGAGGATGGGGAATTTCTTGATTTCGGCGAGATAGCGATTGAGGCTCTTCTCGCCGCCGAGCGCGGGGACGCTCAAGGATTTTGACTTGCTCATGGTACCCTGACCTTTCTCTAGCCAGCCTCTTCGATCGGACCCCTGATGGGCATCCGGTGCGGTGGGCCGCTGGTTCAATATATAGTCTGTGGACCGGCGCGAGTGAAGCGCCCTTCATCGATTTCAACGAGCGGTTTCGTCGATAAGTTCCCGCATGTCGGGTGGCAGTTCGGCGCGGAATTCCACCGTTTCGCCCGTGGTCGGGTGAACGAAACCGAGCTCCGCCGCATGGAGCGCCTGACGGGTGAAATCGAGCCTGGCGAGAAGCTCGCGAAGGGGCTTGGGCGTCCGTCCATAAACAGGGTCTCCCAATAGCGGATGACCTATTGATGCGCAGTGAACGCGCACCTGATGAGTGCGCCCCGTTTCCAGCCGGCATTCGATCAGCGCGGCATGGGCGAGTCGCTGGACGAGCCTGTAATGCGTAACGGCATGTTTCCCGCGTGAGGAATCCTTTGCGAGCACGGCCATTTTCTTCCGGTCCCGGTCCGAACGGCCGAGGCGGGCATCGATCGTGCCTTCCGCTGGGTTGGGATGGCCCGCGCATACCGCCAGATAGCGGCGATGGATCGAATGATCGGCGAACTGGCGCGCGAGGCCTTCATGCGCGGCATCGGTCTTGGCGACCACCAGCAGGCCCGACGTGTCCTTGTCGATCCGGTGCACGATGCCGGGCCGCTCCACGCCGTTGATGCCCGACAGACGCCCCCGGCAATGATGGAGCAGCGCGTTCACCAGCGTCCCGTCGCGATTGCCCGCCGCCGGGTGCACCACCATGCCCGCAGGCTTGTCGACCACGACAAGCTGATCGTCCTCGAACACGATCGTCAGCGGAATGTCCTGAGGTTCGAGATCGAGCGGGGCGGGCGGGGGTAGGGCGATGGCGAAGCGCGCGCCATCGGCCACCTTCCTGTTGGGCGAAGTGGCAATGGCTCCATCCAGCGTGACCGATCCCTCGACGATCAGGGCCTTGATCCGCTCGCGCGACAGGTCGGTCGCCTCGGCAAGCGCCTTGTCGAGGCGATTGGAGGCGGCAAGCGCGCCAGTGATGCATTGCGGGCCGGACATCGCTATGGCCATGCGCGATGGCTCTCACCGTGACAAGGCAGGCGATCGCGCGCATGCTCGCCGAAGCGGAGCGCGCCCATCCGCACGAGGCATGCGGCCTGCTCCTCGGCCAGGGGGAGCGCATTACCGCCATCCGGCCCACCGCCAACGTCCATCCCGAACCCGCGCGGTTCTTCGAAATCGATCCGCAGGCGCTGATCGATGCGCATCGTTCGGCGCGTTCGGGCGGTGCGGAGCTGATCGGTTATTACCACTCGCATCCCGTAGGCCCGCCCGAACCGTCCGCAACCGACCGCGCGCAGGGAACGGGGGACGACAGGGTGTGGGCGATCGTCGGCGAACGGACGATCCGTTTCTGGCGCGACACGAAGGATGGTTTTGAACCACTTTCCTATGTGGCCGACGAAGGCTAGATGGGTCTGGCACCCGACGATCGCTTGGTTCGTGGGGACGATCGGAATATCGTCCCGCAGGATCGGCCATTGCCGAAGTCGACGGATGCCGGAATACAATGCGGTGTGGCGGCAAATCCGGACGCCCCGCTCGCACCGCCAATCGCCTCGCTCTGAATTGGGATTACGATGACCGCCACTTCCGCCACCGATCTCGCCGCGCTGCTGTGTTCGCGCCTGTGCCACGACATGCTGTCTCCGGTGGGGGCGCTGTCGAACGGGCTCGAACTGCTTGCGATCGAAAGCGATCCGGAGATGCGGCAGAACTGTATCGAACTGCTCGAACAGAGCGCCACGATCAGCGCCAACAAGCTGAAATATTTCCGGCTGGCCTATGGCGCGGCGGGCGGCTTCGGAGACCGTGTCGGCGTCGAAGAGCCGAAGGATCTGATCCAGTCGCTCGCCACCGACAAGGGGCGGATCGAGGTGAACTGGGCGCTTTCGGGCGGCACGCTTGCCAAGCCGGCGGTCAAGGTGCTGCTCAACTTCGCGCAGATCGCGCTGGATGCTCTGGTGCGCGGCGGCACGCTCGATGTCGGGGCCGAAGTGCGGGATGGGGCCTGCGAGATCGTGATCCGCGCGGCGGGGCCGAAGATCGCCTTTGACGAGGTGCTGGGGCGCGCGCTGGACGGCAAGCTCGATGCGGACGAGCTGACCAGCCGCACGGTGTCCGCACACATGATCCATCTGCTGGCGCAGGAATGTGGCGGCGGGCTTCAGTACGCCAAAGGTGACGATGCGCTGGTGCTGGGTGCGGTGCTGCCCGAACCCGAAGGCATGATCGGGTGAGCGAGCCTCTGACACCGTCCGATTTCGGTAAGGTCGGCGAGGAGCTGCCCACCAGCCGGGACGAGCTGGTCCATCGCGAGGTGCTTTCGCCGAACCATGACGAGCGCGCACTGCCCGTATCCATGGTGGTGATCCACTACACCGAGATGGAGGACAAAGGCTTTGCAATCGAGCGGTTGTGCGATCCGGAAGCCAAGGTTTCCGCCCATTATCTGATCGGCGAACAGGGCGAGGTCGTTCGGCTGGTGCCGGAAGAAAAGCGCGCCTGGCATGCGGGCGTCTCCTATTGGCGCGGGATCAAGGACGTGAATTCAGCCTCGATCGGGATCGAGCTAGACCATCCGGGCCATAAATACGGCTATCGCGGCTTCAACGATGCGCAGTTCGAAGCGCTGGTCCCGCTGGTGGCGCGCATGGTGAAGCGGTTCGACATTCCGCGCGCCAATGTGGTCGGCCATTCGGACGTCGCCCCGCAGCGCAAGATCGATCCGGGCGAGCTGTTCCCGTGGGAGCGGCTGGCCGAATACGGACTGTGCCTGCCGATACCGGACAAGCTCGAACGCGGCGATCCGTTCGATAACGACGCTTCGTTCTATCTCGCGCTCGAACGTTATGGCTACGACATCACCGACGGGCACAAGGCGGTCGAGGCGTTCCAGCGCCGCTGGCGTCCGCGCCGGATCGACGGGGTCATCGATGGGGAGGTGCGGGCGATCCTGTTCCAGCTCCTGCTCGATCGGGATCGCGGCACGACCCGCTAATCGGCGAGCGGGCCCAGCGCGGTCTTGAGATCGCCGAGCCAGGGCTCGTACGGCTTCCACGCCCCCTGGCCGGAGCGGTTGATCGGCCTTCGGACCTGTTCCGAACTCGCCGTGCGCACCGCGCGCGCCGTGCGGTGGAATTCGAGGCAGGCCTCCTCGAAAGGCAGGCCGATATGATCGAGCATGCGCCGGGTCTGCCCTTCGAGATCGTCGAGCACGTCTTCGTGCCGCACGCGCAGCACCTTTCCCGGCAGCACGCGGTCCCAGTGGTCCATCAAAGCGACGTAATCGGCGTAATAGCGCCCGATCTCGGTCAGGCCGTATGTGAAGTCCTGTCCTTCGGCGAACAGCTGCTTGAAGCCGGAGAAGCAGCAATCCATCGGATCGCGCCGCGCATCGATGATCGTCGCATTGGGCAGGATCAGGTGGATCAGGCCGATGTGCCGGAAATTGTTCGGCATCTTGTCGATGAAAAAGGGCGCGCCCTGCCTGTGGATGCGGGTGTTGGCGAGGAAATCCCGGCCGAATCCGGTGAGTTGTTCGAGCGTCAGATCGTGGAGCACCTGCGGGTAGCGTGACTGGCCCGCCTTCCTGCCTCTCAACCGGTGCGCAAGAGCGAGCACGTTGGGCAGCTCCAGCGTTCCGTCGATCTGCGAATGGCTGGCGAGGATCTGTTCGAGCAGGGTCGATCCTGCGCGCGGCAGGCCGAGGATGAAGATCGGATCGCGCGCCGGATCGCCCGCGCCCTGCTTCGCCGCGAAGAGATCGGATGTGCAGACCTCTTCCTGCGCTTTCAGCTCCTCGCTCATCCGATCGGCGTCGTAGCGGGTCTGGCGCCGCTTCAGCGCATTGCCCTCTTCATAGAAGCCGAAGGAGGCCTCGTATTCCTCGCGATCCTCGTGCGCTTTTCCCAGAGCGAAGGTGAGATGCACCCGGTCCATGAACGCGATTTCGGGCCGCGCGACCTGCTCGCGCATGGCGGCGATCTCGCCTTCGGTGAAGCGATAGGTCTTGAGATTGGCGAGCGCGTAATAGGCATCGCCGTGATCGGGCTTGGCGGCGATCGCCGCGCGGTAGGAAGCCACGGCTTCGTCCTGCTGCCCGGTCGTCTTGAGCGCATGCCCGCGCGAGGTCAGCGTCGCCGGATCGTCGGGCAATTTGGCGAGCACTGCGTCGAACAGTTCGAAGGCGCGCGTATAATCGCCGGTCTGCATGCTCTCGATCGCGAGATGCGACTGGAATAACGGGCTTTCGGGATCGCGGCGGTAAAGCGCTTCGGCCTCGTCGCGCGACCGTTCGAATTTCTGGCGCTTGCGCAGCACGTCCATGTAATCGAGCCGGACCTGGATATTGTCCGGTTCGAACGCGACCGCGCTTTCCAGCAGGAATTCCGCATCGTCGAGAATGCCGAGCCTGAGGCCGATCTGCGCGAGCAGGCGCATCGCTTCGACATGGCGCGGATTGCGGCGCAGGAAATGGCGGCAGATCTCTTCGGCCCGCAGGGGACGGCCTTCATGCAGATGATGGGTGACCGCCACCAGCTCGCGCGGCAGCGCCGTAACGCGCCGCGCCTGTTCCTGCGCGGCGGCGGCTTCCGCCGTGCGTCCCATCGCTGCCAGCAATTCCGCCTGTGCGGTCCAGCTTGCAGTCAGGGCCGGATTGAAGCGCACCGCACGGGCATAGGCGCTCAGAGCGTCATCTTTATCGCCGCGCGCCCGCGCGAGATGCCCCGCTTCCTGCCAGGCGCGCCCGTATTCGGGCATTTCGGCATGCAACCGCTCCAGAAAGGATCGCGCCGCATCGTGCCGGTCCAGATAGCGCGCCGCGACCGCCGCGACATAGAGCGCATCGCCATCCTTCGGATCTTTCGCCAACAAAGTGTCGGCACGCGCCAGCCCTCCGGCGAAATCGTTGCGCTGCAGGGCTTCCTGAGCCTCTTTCAATTGGTCGCCGTGATCGCTCATGCCTGCGCCATTCGCAAAAACGAACGGCGGGGGCAAACCCGGTAATAGGTTCGCCCCCGCCGCATCGTGTCGTTCGACAGCTTGATCAGTAGCTGAAGCTCGCCTTCACGCCCACGGTCAGCGGGCGATTGGTCACGATACGCGGGCGATCGTAGTAGAAATCGCCTGCGATCTGGGCACGTTCGTCGAACAGGTTCGCCCCGTACACTTCGAACTTCCACTGATCGTAAGCGACGCCTGCCGAGAGATTGACCAGCGTGTAGCTGTCGAGTTCAAGCCGGTTGATCGCGATGATGTCGGTGAATTTCGACGCCGAATGCGATACCGACGGCTGCACGAAGGCTTCGAGCCGGTCCGACAGATCCCATTCGTACCGCACCCGCAGATTGCCCTGGAAGGACGGTGCATAGGCGAGGTCGGAACCCGCCTGGACGTCGTCGGTCGGGGTCAGCACTTCGGTGATCTCGGTATCGAGCAACGAGACTGCGCCCGACACGGTCAGGCCCGGCACCGCATAGGGCGCGAAGGTGAAGTCCGCCTCGAACCCGAAGATCTCCGCATTCGCCGCATTGTCCGAGAAGAACAGATTGGTGATGCTGGGATCGAAGATCGTCGTCTGCAGATTGCTGATATCGACATAGAACAGGCTGCCATTGACGCGCAGCTGCCGGTCGAAGAGCTGGGTTTTGGCGCCGATTTCGTAGTTCTTCACCTCGTCCGATTCCAGTTCGAACGGCACGGTGAAGCCGCCGGGCCCCTGCGCGCCGCCGGGCCGGTTGAGCAGGCCGGGGCGGAAGCCTTCTGAATAGGTCGCGTAGAACAGCAGATCGTCACTCGGCGTGACGTTGACGGTCCCCTTGAAGATCACGCCCTTGGTGCGCGCCTCGTCCGGCGCGCGCACCGCGTTGAACACCTGCTGCGCCTGCGCCGCACTGAGCCCGGCTGCCTGAATGTCGGCCAAGCTGTCGTTAAGATCGAAGGTCTGGCGAAGATCGGCATTGCACGAACCGATGAAGGTGTACTGGCCATCGCCATCGTAAAGGTCGGAGATGTTCGTGCCGAAGGCATTGGCATCCTCGGCCGCGCCGGAATTGCAGAAGCTGCTGTTCGCGGTGCCTTCGAAATCGACCGCCACGTCGTAATAGCGCGCGCCGCCGGTGACCGAGAGAAAATCGGGCACGATGTCGAAGCTCACCTGGCCGAAGACGCCGATCTGTTCGTCGGTGCGCTTCACGTCGTTGCGGAAGATCGCGGTGGCGGGAAGCGGGCCGGGATCAGACTGAAACGCGCCCGGGAACGGGAAATTCGGCGCGAAGGGACCGAACGGTGCCGCGGCGATGTTGCCCGGATAATTGTAGTCGTTGCGCTCCTTCAGGACGAGGCGCGAATAGAAACCACCGGCGCTGACGCGGAAGCGGTTTTCTTCCGGCGTGCTGACGCGCAATTCCTGTGTGAACTTGGTCAGATCGGTATCCGACGTCACGAAGGCGTTGGGCGGCTGGCAGGTGCCGCTCGGCGCAGCGTCGCCCGGATAGGTCACCGAACCGTCGCAGATGTAATAGGGCAGGTACTGGCCCGCGAACAGGTAATCGGAATAGTCGATCCGCTGTTCGGTCTCGCGATCGGTGTAGGCCCCGTTATAGATCACGTCGAGCATGCCGAGGCGGCCTTCGACGTTCCAGGCGGTGTTCGAGAAATCGTCTTCCAGCCGGTCGTCCTCGAAGCGCTGGATTTCCAGATCGTCGAGATCGAGTTCGGGATCGGAGAAGAAGACGCCGTCGCTCTCAAGGCTCTGGCGGCTATGCGCCACGGTGATCGTCCAGTCCGGCGTTACCTCGTACAGCGCGGTGACGCGGAAGCCTGAATACTGGGTGTCGTTGAAATTGTCTTCCACGAGCCCGGCATTGTTCGCTTCGAGGAAGGTGACGTTCGACAGATCGGCCCCGGCCTGGAAACCGGCCCGGTTCGGCGCCACGACCGCACCATTGCGGCGCACGGTGCCCGCGGGGCGGAAACGCGCGCTTCCGCGTGCGGTGCGGGTGCCTGCGACATTGTCGACATAGCCGCCCTGATCGTCGAGATAGACCACGCCGCGCAGCGCCAAGCTGTCGGTGACGGGGACGTTCAGCATGGCTTCGGCGTTGTAGCTGGTCTCGCCATCCTTGGTGAAGGACGTGCCCGCCGTCACCTTGGCGTCCCACTGGCCGAGACGCGGCTTGTTGGTGATGAGGCGCACGACGCCCGCCTGCGAACTGGCGCCGAACAGCGTGCCCTGCGGACCCGACAATACCTCGATCCGCTCCAGATCGGCGGCGTAGACGTCGAGATTGCGGCCCGGCTGCGAGAGCGGCTGCTCGTCGAGATAGAGCGACACGTTAGGCGCGAGGCCTGCGACGCCTGCGGTGGTCAGGTTCGGCGTGGTCGAGGCGAGACCGCGAATGTAGATCGTGCTCTGGCCCGGGCTGCCGCCCCCGGCGGTGACGGTAGGAAGTTCTTCGAGATAATCATCGAAGGTCGCGATGTTGAGCTGGTCGAGCTGCTCTTCCCCGAGAGCCTGGACCGAGATCGGCACATCCTGCAGGTTCTCGTTGCGGCGCTGCGCGGTCACGACGATGGTCTGGACGCCGCCCTGCCGCTGAGGCCGGTCGGCCTGCGTGGTACCCTGAGTAGCGGGTTGCGTGCTGGCGGGCTGGGCGGCCGCATCCTGAGCGGCGGCGGGCGTGGCGAGAGCGATGGCGAGCACGCCGATCGAGGCTCCGCCTACATAGTTTTTCATTTTTGACCCCTGTGTCTTCTACGGACGAGTTGGCGAAATCCGGCGCGACGGAGGTCGGCCGGTTATCGAAATGCGAGTTTTGCTAGGGGGCCTAGGCTAACGGACCGGGTGGTGCCGGGCCACATTGGGCCCGGCAAATTCGCCTAATGAATGCAGCAGCGTTGCAAATTCGCCACAGTCAGGTGGCCTCGTTTCCGCGCTCTGCCTCGCGTGCCGTAACGTCATCGGCGAGCTCCACCGCTCTGGTCTCGACGCCCTGACTTTTACGGATCAGATCGTACACGACCGCCTTCAGCACGCCGACGCCCATTGCGGCGAGGACGAAGGAGAATGGCAGCGCGCCGATGATCATCGTGATGCGGATCGCGTCGATACCGCCCAGCACCAGCATGCTGCCGACCACGAAGGCGAGCGCCGCGCCCCAGAACAGGATATGATGGCGACGGTCCCCTTCGGTCTCTCCGGCGCCGTTGATCGTGTTGACGATCAGGATCGCGCTGTCGGCGGACGTGACCAGATAGGTCAGCAGCAGCACGACGATCAGCCCCGCTGCGATCTGCGCGACAGCGGGATCGAGCATGACGGCCAGCGTCGCGAAGAGCTGGTCGGCCATTTCCGCATTCACGATGCTGCCTCCGGCTGCGCCGCTGAGTTCCAGATCGATCGCGGTTCCGCCCACCAGCGCCATCCAGACGAAGCAGACGAGCGACGGCACCAGCATCACGCCGAAGACGTATTCGCGGATCGTGCGGCCGCGCGAGATGCGGGCGATGAACATGCCCACGAAGGGCGCGAAGGCGATCCACCACGCCCAGTAGAACACCGACCAGTCGAGCTGCCACTGGACCAGCTCGGCCCCGAAGGGCGCGTCTTCGGAAAACAGCGTCAGGGAATTGGGGACGAGGGTGCGGATGTAGTCGAAAATTCCCAGCCCCAGCGTCTTCATCCCATACGTCAGCGAACCGAAGATCGCGAAGACGATCAGCAGCAGGGCGGACAGGCCGAGATTGAGATTGGAGAGCCACTTGATCCCCTTACCCACGCCCGACAATGCGCTGAGCGTGGAGGCCCCGACGAGGATCGCAAGCGCGAGGAGGATGGCGGGGACCGAGGACGAGCCATCGGGATCGAGCAGCCAGTCGCCAAGGCCGAGGCGCGCAAGCCCCGCCACGAATTGTTCGACACCCAACCCCATGGTCACGGCCACGCCCAGGATCGTCGCCACGACCGCGACCACATCGACGACATGGCCGAACGGCCCCGACATCGCCTTACCGAACAACGGAGCAAGGGCGGACCGGATCGTGAGCGGAAGGCCGCGGCGATACGCCACATAGCCGACCGACAGCCCGACCAGAGCGTAAGTCCCCCAAGCGGCGAAGCCCCAGTGGAGGAAGGTGTAGATATAGGCCGATCGGACCGCTTCGGCGGATTGCGAGGCCACCAGGCCGCGGATGATATCCGGATTGTTGCTGAAATGCGCGAGCGGTTCGCCGGTGGAATAGGTCAGCACGCCGATCCCGATCCCGGCACCGAACAGCATGGCGAACCAGGATAGGCGACCGAATTCGGGCTTCTCGTCCGCCATTCCGATGCGCAGGCGCCCCGATTGCGGGATCACTGCAAGCACGATGCAGGCGCTCAGCAAGAAGGCGACGAGATAGACATACCAGCCCGCAAAGGTCGAAATGATGGTCGAATTGGCGGCCGTCAGCGTTTCGTTGGCGCTGACGGGAAAGAAGATCGCCCACATGATCAGCAGCGAAACGATGACCTTGGCGGGGATCGTCACTTCGCGGCTGAAACCATCGTAGAAACCGCGGCTTGCGGTGCGGATGGGCAGGTCGACGAGAGGCGGAGAAATCCGCTTATCGGAATGATCGGTCATGAAGGGCTCGCTGATTGAGTGCATCAAGCCTTGAAAAAGGCCGAGAATATCGAGCGGCACGATAGACGGATCGCGAAAATTAGCAAATGTGCAGCGGCGCGGATGCGTCCGAGCGGGACGCGCCGGACGGCGCGCTCGGCACCGTCCGGCTCATAAGCGCCTGTAATGGTTCAAGCTGCTGCGACGAAGCGCCGCCTCAAAACCAAAAACGGATGCCTACGACGTAATTGGTCGTGCTCGGATCCTCGCCGGAAGCGCGGGCGTAATCGGCACTGCCGCCCAGCTTCCATTCCTGTTCGATCCCGACATAGGGCGCGAATTCGCGGGCGATCTCGTAACGAAGCCGTACGCCCGTCTCGATCGTGTCGAGGCCTGCGCCGATGCCGAGTTCGGGGACGTCCTGCGCGGCGAGCGCGACTTCGAGGCGGGGCTGGACGATCAGGCGCTGGGTCACGCGCTGGTCGAGCTCGACCTCCGCCGTGGCGGTCAGATCGCCCTTGGTCGACAGCAGCAGATCGGCCTCGACCTCGAACAGATACGGGGCAAGGCCCTGGATGCCGATATCGAGATAGGTGCGCTCCGGCCCGGTCAGATCCTGCCGAACGCCCGCCTGGAGATCGAAATAGGGATTGATCGCGCGCCCGTAGAGCAGCGCGACATCGGCGCTTTCCAGCCCCTCGCCGAACGCTCCTTCGCCTTCGGATTCGAGCCAGACCCGGTTGATGTCGCCGCCATACCAGGCATCGCCGTCCCACAGATAACCGTCCTCGCCCTCGTGCGCCCGGTATTCGAAGCGATCGAGAACAAGGCCTGCGGTCAGCATGCCGCCATTCTCGCGAGCCAGTGCGGCGCGGCTGGCGCGCATGGCTTCGGCGCCCCAGATGGCATCGGCGGCGGTCGGCGGGCCGGACCCGGCGGATGCGGGCGGCGGCGCGATCGGGATTTCCGGGGACTGGTTTGAGACCGAGCCGTGGTTCATATCCGAATGGTCCATGCCGGAATGGTCCATGGTCGCATGATCCATCTGGCCGTGACCCATGCTCGCATGATCCATCGCGTTATGGTCCATCGCGCCATGATCCATGTCCGCGTGATCGACCGGAGCGGAATTCTCAGGTGCGCAGCTGTCTTCGGGCACGGCATGGCCCATCGCGCGATGACGGGCCGCTTCGGCTTGGCATTCGGACTGCGGCGTCGCGGTATGGTGCCCCATATGCGCCGCATGGTCGGCATGGGATTGCGCGAAGCCCGGTCCGGCAGAGCTGGCCAGAACGAGCGCGGCGAGATTTACGGCGCGGCTCATCCTTCGGCTCCCATAGTCGCGCCAGGCTGAGCCACGGTCACCACCTGAAACATGCCCGAATGCATGTGATAGAGCAGGTGGCAATGGAAGGCCCAATCGCCGGGCTCGTCGGCTGTGAGGTCGAATTGGGCGAAGCCGCCCGGCTGGACGATCACGGTGTGCTTTTGCGGCTGGAAGCCTTCTGGCGCGCCGTTGACCAGTTCAAAGAAATGGCCGTGCAGATGGATCGGGTGGGCCATCATGGTGTTGTTGACCAGCTTGACCCGGACCCGCTCGTTATAGGCGAAGCGGATCGGATTATCGGTGACGGAGGAGTATTTCTCCCCGTCGAACGACCACATGTAGCGTTCCATGTTTCCGGTCAGATGGATTTCCAGCATCCGCGAGGGGGTACGCGGATCGTCGTTCCGTTCGAGCGCGGCGAGATCGTTATAGGTCAGCACCTTGTGCGGCACCTTGTCGAGCCCGATGCCGGGATCGCCCATCCGGTCAACCGGATTCATCGCCACCATGTCGATACCGGGGCCGATCTTGACGGTGGGCGGAAGCTTGGACGTGTCGCGCATATCCATCCCGCCCATATCCATGCCGGACATGTCCATCGGCTCGGCCGCCGTGGTCTTGGCGGGCATGGCATGTCCCATCGCGGAATGATCCATCTGCGAATGATCCATACCGCTCATCGCGCCAGCATCGCCGCCATGATCCATGCCGCCGTGGTCCATTCCCCCACCGTGGGCGCCGTGGTTCATGCCCATATCGGCCATGGTGAGCAGCGGCGGATCGCGTAAGGCGGGCACCGGCGCGCGGGCGCCCGGCCTGCTCGCCAGCGTCGCCACAGCCATGCCCGATCTGTCCATCGCTTCGGCGACGATGGTCATCGCCTCGCCGGTCGGTTCCACCACGATGTCGTAGGTTTCGGCCGTACCGATCTGGAATTCCTGCACCGGAACCGGGCGCACATTCTGCCCGTCGGCGGCCACCACATGGATGGTCGCGCCGGGAATGCGGACGTTGAAGAAGCTCATCGCGCTGCCGTTGATCACGCGGATGCGCACCCGCTCTCCGGGGTTGAAAAGATATTCCAGCCCTTCTTCCGGGCCATGCCCATTGGCGAGATAGGTGTAGGTCGATCCGGTCACGTCCAGAATGTCGGTCGCCATCATCCGCATCCGGCCCCACATCCGCCGCTGTTCGGCATCGAGCGGATAATCGTCGGTGAAGCTGGTCTGCTGGTAATTGAAGTAGCCTTCGCCCTTCTTCAATTTGTCCATGATCGCGTGCGGATGCATCGGCGTGAACTCGCTCAGGAGCATCACGTAATCGCGATCCGCCTGCACGGGATCGGGCCCGGCGGGATCGACCACGATCGGGCCGTAATGCCCCGCCTGTTCCTGCAGGTTCGAATGCGAATGCCACCAATAGGTCCCGGCCTGGCGCACGGGAAATTCGGCGGTGAAGCTCTTCCCCGGGGCGATGCCGGGGAAGCTGACGCCCGGCACCCCGTCGAGATGGAAGGGCAACAGCAGGCCATGCCAATGAATCGAGGTATCCTCGTCCAGAGTGTTGTGGACGTTGAGGCGCACGCTCGTGCCCTCTTTCAAGCGCAGGAGAGGGCCGGGCACGCTACCATTGACGGCGATAGCATGGCCGCGCCGCCCCTGAACCGTATGCATGCCTTCGCCAACGGTCAGATCGATACTTGCGCCCGAAACCTCGTCGAAGCCGGACCGGATCGCGCCGCCATGGTGGATCGAAGCCCCGCGCGCCCAAGCGGGCAAGGCGCTCAACATGCCTGCGCCAAGCATGCCTGCACCAAGCAGGCGGCGGCGGGTAAGGGACAGATCGGACATCGGACTTGCAACTCCTTCGTGAGCCGACATATATACCCCCCTACAGTATTGCAAGAAGGCCGGAAGGGCCTGCCGATCGAAAGGCCGAAAGATGGCTGCGAAGCCCGACACCACCAAGATCGTGAACCGCCTGCGCCGGGTCGAAGGGCAGGTGCGCGGGGTTGCGCAGATGGTGGAGGACGATCGCTATTGCATCGATATCCTCACCCAGATGCAGGCGGTGAAGGCCGCGCTCAGCCGCGCGGAAAGCGAGATCCTGAAGCGCCACGCCGGATGCTGCGTGGCCGAAGCCATCGCCAGCGGCGACGAGAGCGAGCAGCGGCGCAAATTCGGCGAGTTGATCGATCTGTTCGAGAAGGCGAAACGATGACGCGTCTCTTCCATGCGATTGCCGCCGCGCTGGTTCTGGCGCTGGCTATCCTCGCGCAGCCCGCTGCCGCACATGGGGGCGAGAAGCACGGCGCGGCAAAAGCGCCGGTCCAAACGGAAACACCCGCCGCATCCGCGCAGGACGGTGAGGAACCGGCCTCGCCGAGCAGCGAGGCACAAGAGGAGCCGCGCGCTGATAGCGAGCACGCCTCTTCCGGCGGTTCGGTCCTGACACGCTTGCACCCCGCCACGGTGCACTTCCCGATCGCGCTGCTCATCGTCGCGGCGCTGGTGGAGATGCTGGCAATGGCCCGGTCTTCGGGCCCGCTGGCGCAGGCCGCCAATGTGATGACGGTCGCAGGCGCTGCGGGCGCGGTGATCGCTGCTCTATTCGGCTGGATCCACACCGGCATCTGGTTCGGCGGCGATTCAACGATGCACCGGCATCGCTGGACCGGGACGGGCCTGGCGCTTGCCGCTCCGCTCGCCGCGCTGCTGGCGTTTCGCGCCGATCGCAGGGCGTTCCGGATCGTCATCGTGCTGATTGCAGCGGCGTTGGTGGCGCAAGGATATTGGGGTGCGGAACTGGCGCAGGGCCCCGACCATCTCGGACTTGGAATTTAAGGAGAAAATCGATGATCGACAGCTTACGATCCGCCATGGCCCGCCGCTCTTTGGCAGGCGCGCTCGTCCTCGGTACGGCGCTCACCGCCTGCGCCGCGCAGGCCGCCAGCTTCACCATGTATCGCGATCCCAATTGCGGCTGCTGCCTCGCTTGGGCCGATCATATCGAGCAGGGCGACAGGCACAGCGTGAAAGCCGTCGATCATCCCGACATGGGCGCGATCAAGGCCGAGAACGGCGTGCCTAACGATTTGCGATCGTGCCACACGGCCATCGTCGAAGGCTATACGATCGAAGGCCACGTCCCCGCCGCCGATATCGAACGCCTGCTGGCCGAACGCCCCGCCGGCGTAACCGGCCTCGCCGTCGCGGGCATGCCGATGGGATCGCCGGGAATGGAGCATGGCGATCACCGCCAGGCCTATCAGGTCATCGCCTTCGGACCCGAAGGCCGCAGTGTCTGGGCGAATTACCCGGCCAATCACGGGAGCGCATCGTGAGCGATCGCAGCACATCCGCCAAGAAGGCCATCGTCTACCGGATGGTCATGCCCGAGCATGTCTGTCCCTATGGCCTCAAGACCGTCGACCTGTTGAAGCGCGAAGGGTTCGAGATCGAGGACCATCATCTCGAAACGCGCGAGGAGACCGACGCCTTCAAGGAAAAGCACGGCGTCAAGACGACCCCGCAGACCTTTATCGGCGGCGAGCGTATCGGCGGGTATGACGATCTGCGCGAACATTTCGGCAAGTCCGTCAAGAAGGAGGACGAGACCAGCTATCAGCCGGTGATCGCCATCTTCGGCGTCGCCTTCCTGCTCGGCCTCGCGATTAGCTGGTATGTGTTCGACACAATCTTCACCGTGCAGGCGGTCGAATGGTTCGTCAGCCTGTCGATGGCGCTGCTTGCGATTCAGAAATTGCAGGACGTCCGCAGCTTTTCGACCATGTTCCTCAATTACGACCTGCTGGCGCGCCGCTGGGTGCGGTACGGCTTCATCTATCCCTTCGGCGAGGCGCTGGCGGGCATATTGATGGTGGCCCATGCGCTTCCCATCGTCTCCGTCCCGGTATCGCTGTTCATCGGCACGGTCGGCGCGGTCAGCGTGTTCAAGGCTGTCTATGTCGACAAGCGCGAACTCAAATGCGCCTGTGTCGGCGGGGGCAGCAATGTGCCGCTCGGCTTCGTTTCGCTCACGGAGAACCTGTTCATGATCGGCATGGGCCTGTGGATGGGTGCCAAGGCATTGGGCTGGATCGTACTTTAATCGAAAATACGGAGGCAGGAATGGACCACTCTTCCAATCACTCGGGCGGCGGCAACTCGTATTGGCGCTTCATGGCGATGGTCGCGACCTCGACCGCGATCATGTTCGGCCTGATGTATCTCAACACATTCGAACTCGATCACGTCTTCTGGAGCGAGACGCGCTTCTGGATGATGTTCGTCATGGGCGGGATGATGATGATCGTCATGCTGCTCTTCATGTGGGGCATGTATCGCGACACGAAGAAGAACGTGATCATCCTGGCGGTCGGCGCGGTGGTGTTCGCAGGGGCCCTATGGCTGGTCCGCAGCCAGGCGACCGTGGACGACGAGGAATACATGGCGGCCATGATCCCGCATCATTCGATCGCGATCATGACCAGCGCCCGCGCCAATATCAGCGATCCGCGCGTGCGCGAACTCGCCGATTCCATCATCGCGGCGCAGGTAAAGGAAATCGCCGAGATGAAGCTGCTGCTCGAGGATATCGAGGCGAACGGCAAGATGGGTGACGGCACTCCGCTTCCGGCGCGGACCACTCAGCTGACCGAGGAATTGCAGCGGGAAGCGCAAAACGCCGCGGATCGCCGTGCCGTAAAGGCTCCCTGACAGGCTAGTAACGGTCGGCTGAGGTCGCCGTTTTCCCCGAATTGTTGAGTAATCCAGTCCGGTCCAAATCGGACCGGTCCTCGCGATTTCGGGTATAACCCGGTTTGCTTTTTTCAGTTCGCCAAGGTTAGAGGGGCGCTGAAATTATGTAATCGTTTCGGGGGAATACTAATGGGCCGCATCTCGCAATCTTTCGCTCGCACCGCGTCCGCGCTGGCGCTCGGTATCGGCCTTGCGGTCGGTCAGGCGTCGATCGCCGTGGCGCAGGATGCGCCTGCAATGCCGAGCGCGAGCGTTCCTGCGACGACGGGCATTCCCGCATGGGGGATTACCGGCGCCGATGTCGCGCCCGATCCGGATATCGTGTTCGGAGTGCTGCCCAACGGAATGCGCTACGCGCTCCAGCGCAACACCAATCCGGTCGGTGAGGCGGCGATCCGGTTCACCGTCGAAGTCGGCAGCCGAGAAGAGACCGATGCCGAGAACGGCGCGGCGCACTTCGTCGAACACATGGCTTTCAACGGATCCACCAATATTCCGGAAGGCGAATTGCTGCCGATGCTGGAGCGGTTGGGGCTCGCCTTCGGCGCCGACACAAACGCCGAAACCTCGCTGGATTACACCACCTACAAGCTCGCTTTACCGAACACGGAGGACGAGACGGTGGAAACGGCACTGGACGTCATCCGCGAAATGGCGGGCGAGCTGACCTTCGATCCCGAAGCGGTGGAGCGCGAACGCGGCATCCTGCTGAGCGAGGCGCAGCTTCGCAACGATCCCAACCGTCGCCGGATCACCGATTATCTCCAGACCGCGCTGCCGAACTCGCGTCTGGGTGAGCGCGTGCGCGCCGATGTCGAACGCATTCGCGGGATTTCCGCCGCCGATCTGCGCGCCTTCTATAACGGCTATTACCGCCCCGAACGCGCGACCCTGGCCATTGTCGGAGATTTCGACGTCGCGGAAATGGAAGAGCGCATCAAAGCCGAATTCGGCGACTGGCAGGCCGAAGGCGAAGCGCGCGCCATCTATCAGGGCCCCGTGCCGCAGACCGATGCGCCCGCGATCGCCAATTTCGTCGATCCGGCGATCCCTGAAATCATCGAACTCCAGCGCATTTCGGCTTGGGAACCGGCAGCAAACACGGTCGCGGATACGCGCGCGCAGTTTCTTCGCGCCATTGCCGGCATCGCGCTCTCCAATCGCATCGCGGCGCTTTCGCGGGCCGCCGATTCCCCAACGCTCGGCGCGCAGGCGCTCGAACAGCCGCTCTTCCGCAGTGTGAAAACCTACGGGCTCCTGATCGTCTCGAAAGACGGCCAGTGGCGTGACACGCTCGCTCTGGCGGAGCGCGAATTGCGCCGCGCGAACCAATACGGATTTACGTCCGCCGAAATCGCCGAGGCGAAGGCCAACATCGGGACAGCGCTGACGAACGCGGTTGCGCAGTCGACCGGACGGCCCAGCGCGGCTCTTGCCGAGGCGCTTGTCGCGGCGAGCCTTGCCGACAGCGTGCCGACCGCCCCCGCGGCCGATCTGGCCCTGTATCAGGCGATCGAGCCGACCGTGACAGCCGAGAGCGTCAGCGACGCTTTCCGCGCGGCCTGGCAGGGCGGGCCGAGCTTGGTCCACGTATCGACCAAAACGCCCATCGAGGGGGGCGAACAGGCCATTGCGGCGGCGTTGAGCGAAAGCGCGGAAATTGCCGTGACCGCTCCCGAAGAAGCGGCAGCGGTCGATTTCGCCTATTCCGATTGGGGTGCGCCGGGCACGGTCGTCTCCGACGAGACGATAGAGGATCTCGGCATTCGCACGGTGCGGTTCGCCAACGGCTTGCAGCTCAATCTCAAGACCACCGATTTCGAGCCGGGCAAGATCGCGTTTTCGCTGCGCACGGGTTCGGGCGTCAGCGCGTTTCCGAGCGACAAGGCCGGTCTCAAGGACCTGCTGCCGATCGCGATCAGCGTGGACGGGCTGGAAGCGCACGATCCGGATGAATTGCGGCGTGTCGTGGCGGGTCGGTCGGTTACCGACAGTCTCGCTGCTGCCAACGGAGCGCTGGTGGCGTCTGGCAGCACCGTTCAGGACGATCTGCAATTCCAGCTGGACCTGCTGGCAGCGCGCCTGACAGCCACCGCCTGGCGACCGGAAACGCAGGCTCAACTGGCGGGCGTTGCGCCGATCCTCGTCAAGAACATCCGCTCGGCTCCGACCGCGGTGTTCGGCAATGCGCTCAACGCCGTGCTGTCCGGCGGCGATGCGCGCTTCGGTGTCCTCGATGCGAGCAGCCTTGCCGAAGTGACGCTCGACGATCTGCGTGCGGTGGTTGCGCCGCAGCTGGCCGATGGCCCGCTTGCGCTCGGCCTGGTGGGCGATATCGATCAGGATGCCGCGATCGCCGCTGTCGCCGCAACGCTGGGCGCCTTGCCGGAACGCGCGCTGCGTGACGAGGACGGTGCGGCGCCTGCGCCGGTGTCCTTCGTCGCCGACAAGGCGACCAAGGTGCTCACGCATACCGGCCAGCCCGATCAGGGCGTGCTGTCGCTGAGCTGGCAGACCGACGATAGCGAGGATCTTCGCGACGATATCGCCCGCGACCTGCTCGCCGCCACCATGGGACTTCGCCTGACCGAGACGCTGCGCGAGGAACTGGGCGCGACCTATTCGCCGCAAGCTCTCAACTTCTCGCAGCGCACCTTCGACGGGTTCGGCCACATCACGGCCTTCGCGACCGTACCGCCCGAAGCGATGGAGGAGACGGCGAATGTCCTGCGCGAAATAGCCGCCGAGATGGCAGCGCAGGAGGTGTCCGCCGACCTGCTGGAAAGAGCGCGCAATCCGATCCGGGCGAGCTATGAGCGCGCGGAAAGCCAGAATTCGGCATGGCTGGACGTTGTCGCCATGGCGCAGAGCGATCCGACGCTGCTCAATCGCAGGCGGGACCGTCTCGACATCCTCAATGCCATCACGCCTGCCGACATCCGGCAGGCCGCGCGGACCTATCTGTCAGACGATCGCACCGTCGAAATCCGCGTCGTTCCGGAAAGCAGCGAATAGGGCCGCATATTGCGGATCGGACCGATCAGGGGGGGAGCTTGCACAGCGATCGCAACGAAATCGTCGCGCTCGAACTGCGCGATCTGAGCAAGACGTATGGGCGCGGAGCGAAGGCGAAGCGCGCAGTCAGCGATGTGACGCTCAGCGTGCGCTGCGGCGAGGTCTACGGGTTTCTGGGGCCGAACGGCGCGGGAAAGAGCACCACGATCCGCATGGCGCTGGGGCTCATCCGCCCCACGTCCGGCCAAGTGCGGCTTTTCGGCAGTGAGGTCACCGACCGCGACGCGCTCGGCCGCGTGGGCTCGCTGGTCGATGGCGGCACATTCTATCCCTTCCTGTCGGGGCGCGACAATCTTCGCGTCTTGGCGCGCACGCGCGGTATCGACGGCTGGCGGACCGAAGAGGTGCTGGAGCGTGTCGATCTGACGCGCGATGCGAAGCGCAAGTTCAAGGGCTATTCCACCGGCATGAAACAGCGCCTCGGCGTCGCGGCGGCGCTGCTGGACGATCCCGATCTGGTGATCCTCGACGAGCCGGCCAACGGGCTCGACGCGGCGGGCATTCAGGACATGCGCAAGCTGATCCGTGCGCTGGCGGACGAGGGCAAGGCCGTGTTCCTGTGCAGCCATCTTTTGCACGAGGTGCAGCAGGTTTGCGACCGGCTTGCAATCGTCAGCAAGGGCAGGCTGATCCGCGAAGCCGGCACGGCCGAACTGCTCGGCACCAGCCTTCGCCTGACGATCGAGGCGCGGCCGATGGATGCCGCGCTCAAGGTTCTCGAAACGCGCCGACCGATCGCAGCTCCCTCCGGCCACATCGCGGTGGAGGGCACAAGCGAGGAGGCACCCGCGATCGTGCGCGAACTTGTGGCTGCCGGAGTGGATGTGTTCCGGATCGCAGCCGAAGAACAGAATCTGGAAAAGGTCTTCCTCGAAATGACGAGCGATCCCGATGATTGACGCCGTAGCCGCCGAAGCGCTGAAAATGCGCCGCCACCGGGGCACCTGGCTGATGGTGTGGATCTTCCCGATCGCCATATTCCTGATCGCTCTGGCGAGCCTCGTCTATTACCAATTCGCACCGGCCAGTCCGCCCGCCGATCCCCAATCGGCGGCGGCCTGGATCGCCGACAGCACAATCTTCTGGCGGGCCCCCGGTTCGGCCCCAGGGCGCATCCTGATTGCCGGATTTTCCGCCCTTCTCTTTGCCGGCGAATATTCCTGGAACACCTGGAAGCTGATCATTCCGGCGCGAAAGCGTTGGCAGCTCGTGGTCGCAAAATGGGCCGTTGCGGTCGGCTTCGTGTTTGCCGCTTTCGCCCTGACCGATCTGATAAGCTTGACGACCGAGTGGCTCCGATCGCTTCAGGGGAGCGCAATACCCGAAGGCGTGACTCTCTCAGGCATCCTCGCCGCGCATGCCCGCGCGGCAGCGTATGCCTTGCTGCCGATAGCCTACGCCACGGCGTTCGCCACACTGTTCGCAGTGCTCACGCGGTCCATTCTCGCCACGGTCATCATTTCGATCGGGCTCGTCATTCTGGAGGGGATGCTCGGGCTTCTGGGCGTATTCTTCCACGCGCGTGCGCCCGATCTCACGCGCTTCCTGATCGAGACGCTGCCGCCCTACCACATGCTCAATCTGATCGAATGGGCGAACAGGAAGGCTGGACTGGTCTCGCCACTCGGCCCGGATGCGAGCGTGGCACTGAGCTGGACCACCTCGCTCATCGCGCTGCTGGCCTGGATCGGGCTTGCCATGGCGGTCACGCTGGTTCGGTTTTCGCGTCAGGATCTCAATTAACGCAGTTTTCCGACGCGTAGGGTCAGGAACGCGGCTAGCCCCAAGGCCGCTGCTGCGAACAGCATCGTCCAGATCGGCTCTCCCGGGAAGAGGAGCTTCATGATCGAGCCCATCAAGGTCGCCACCAGCAATTGCGGGACGACGATGAAGATATTGAAAAGTCCCATATAAATGCCGAGCTTCGCCTGCGGCAGATTGGAAGCGAGAATGGCGTATGGCATGGCGAGAATGCTGGCCCAGGCGATCCCGATCCCGATCTCCGCCACCAGCAGCGCCTGCGCATCGCGCACCACGAAGAACATGAGGAAGCCCAACGCCCCCAGCGACAGGCAGATCATGTGCGTCACTACCTGGCCGAACCGGCGGCTCAACTGGGGAAGCAGGGCCAGCGCCGCTACTGCTGCGACTCCATTGTAGACCGTGAACAGCACGTTCACCCAATTCGCGCCCTCATTATAGGCTGCGCTTGCCGTGTCGGTGCTGCCGAAGACGTATTGGGTCACCACCGGGGTGGTGTTGATCCACATGATGAACAGAGCGGACCAGCTGAAGAACTGAACGAGAGACAGCCGCTTCATCACCTCCGGCATCCCTGCGAAATCGCCCACGATGCTGGACAGCATGTTGGTCGTCCGCCCGCGTTTGGCGAGTGCGATGGCGGTCGCGCTCAACACGCCGTAGAAGGCGAGCAGGGCGCCGAGCAGCAGAACCTCCTTTTCCAGCGCGAGCGCGTCCACCGCCAGAATGACCAGCAGGCCGATCGCGATCCAGATCCCGCTGGAAAGGTAGCTCTTGTCCGCCAGCGCGCTCACCGGCTGTCCGGCCTCGACCGGATCGGCCTGTCCGGCGAAGGCGGCCTGCTCGTCCGGGCTGTATTCGCGCGTCGTCGCGATAGTCCAGAGCACTGCCAGGAACAGCGCGGCACCGCCGAACCAGAAGCTGTAGCGTACCGTGTCGGGCAGGGCCCCGGCCGCCGCCACATTGCTCGCTCCAAGCTGTTCGAGCAGCCAGGGAAAGATCGACCCGACCACCGCGCCCGCGCCGATAAAGGCGGTCTGGACCGAATAACCTGCGCTGTGCTGATCCGTGCGCAGCATATCGCCCACGAAGGCGCGAAACGGTTCCATCGAGACGTTGAGCGATGCATCGAGCAGCCACAGCATGGCAGCCGCGAACAGGAGCGGCGCACCGAAACCAGGGCTCAGCGGCATGAGGAAAAGGGCTAGGGCGGCGAAGACGGCCCCGGTCAGAAAATAGGGACGGCGGCGTCCCAGCCGGTTCCACGTCCGATCCGAAAGATGTCCAATGATCGGCTGCACGATCAGCCCGGTCAGCGGAGCGGCGACCCAGAGCGCGGGAAGGTCGTCCATACTGGCGCCGAGCGTCTGGAAGACCCGGCTCATATTGGCATTCTGTAATGCGAAGCCGATCTGGATGCCGAAGAAGCCGAAGCTGATATTGAACAGGCCCCAAAAGCCGAAGCGCGGTTTCTCGGTCGTCGCGGCAGTCGTCATCGATATCATCCTCGTCCGTTTCCGGCGGGTCTCTTGCCCGCTCGGAACCGCTTTCGGCTCGCACGAAGCGGCGAACCCGGCAAGGCTGCATACGAATGTGGCGTCGGAGCGGGGCGGGCTATACCGATGCGCTGGAGCCACGCAGGATCAATCGTCCGGGCAGCTTGCGAGGGGGAAGATCGCGCCCTTCGATCTGGGCCAGCAGGGTTTCGACCAGGGCCCGGCCCGCTCCGCCGATATCCTGCATCACGGTCGTCAGGGGCGGGGTCGTCAGGCTCGCCGCCGGAATATCGTCGAAGCCGACCACGGCGATTTCGCCGGGCACGCTGCGGCCCGCTTCGGCGAGTGCACGCATCGCGCCGATCGCGATCAGGTCGCTGGCAGCGAAGATGGCGTCGAAATCGGCGCCGGACGAAATCAGGGATCTGGCGGCGTCATGCCCGGCCTTCTCTGTGGTGATCGCATCGGCCTGAAGTGCGGAATCGGGTGCGATGCCCGCTTTCTCCATCGCACCGCACAGGCCCAGATAGCGCCCGCGAAATTCGGGATAGTGCTCATCGGCATGGCCCAGAAATGCGATGCGACGGCGTCCCGCTGCAATCAGATGCTCGCCCGCCAGACGCCCGGCGGCATGATTGTCGGTCCCCACCGTCACCCCGCTCGCATCGCTCGACACCGAACCCCAGCGGGCGAAATGCGTCCCCTGCCGTTCCAGCTGGTCGAGCCGCTTGCGATAGAGGGTGTAATCGCCATAGCCGAGCAGGATCAGCCCATCGGCCCGGTGGCTGTCCTGATAGCGGACGTGCCAGTCATCCTCCATTTTCTGGAACGAGATCAGCAGATCGAGCCCGCGATCCGCGCAGGCGCGCGTGATCGATCCGAGCATGGCGAGGAAAAACGGATTGATCATGCTCTCGTCGGGCGTGGGATCTTCGAAGAAGAGCAGCGCGATCGTGTTCGAGCGTTGCGATCGCAGCGAGCTAGCATTCTTGTCGACAGTATAATTGAGTTCGGCGGCGATCGCTTCGATCCGGGCGCGGGTCTGCGCGCTGACCGATTTGTCGCCGCGCAGCGCCCGGCTGACCGTGGGTTGCGACACGCCCGCACGGTAGGCGATGTCGAAGCTCGTCGGCCTCCCGCTCGGCGTGCGTCCCATGCCTCTCTCCCCATTGCGCGCCAAGATTGCGAGAACGACGGTTTTCCGCGCTTCCCGCAAGCGCTGGATACGCTAGGCCGGAGGGGCGATTCTGGCAATGCGCGGCGCGAGATCGCGCGTGGCAATCGCGCAACATCGGTGCCCGTGTGCATCGCATCACATACGTATGCTGTCTTCCGCAGCGCGCGAAACCAAGCCTATCCGTGAAGGGAAGGGCGGGGAACCGGACAAGCGGAAACCGCTCGAACCAAGGATTTCCGGCCCAAAGTGGACCGGCTCTGGAGAGGGTAGACCGATGGCTTTTCGCGAAACGCTTCGCAGCGGAATCAGCATTTCCGCATTCACCGCAACTCTGGCGCTGGCCGGTGGCCTGATCCCCGCCGCCGCGATGGCGCAGGGCAGCCAGCAGACCACGCCGGAGCAGGTGGACGAAGGCCAGCCGGTCACCGATCCCGACGCGGCGGACGATGATGTCATCGTCGTCACCGGCTTTCGCGCCAGCCTCGAAAGCGCGGTCGCGGAAAAGAAGCTGTCCGACCAGATCGTGGAATCGGTCACGGCGGAAGATATCGGCAAATTGCCCGACGCTTCGATCGGCGAATCGATCGCGCGCCTTCCCGGCCTTACCGCTCAGCGTCTCAACGGGCGCGCCAATGTGGTCGCGATCCGCGGCTTCGGCCCCGACTTCTCGCAGACGCTGCTGAACGGGCGTGAACAGACGACTACGAGCGACAACCGCTCGGTCGAGCTGGACCAGTATCCGTCCGAAATCGTCAATCAGGTCGTCGTCTACAAGTCGCCGACCGCATCGCTCGTGGGGCAGGGCCTGGTCGGGACGATCGACATCCGCACCATCCGTCCGCTCGAAACCGGCGAGCGGATCATCGCCGTCGGCGCGCGCGGTTCGTGGGCCGATATCGGCGCGCTGAACGCCGGATCGAAGGAATTCGGCTACCGCGTGAACGGCACCTTCGTCGATCAGTTCGCCGACGACACGCTCGGCATCTCGCTCGCCGCATCCTATGTGGACGAGCCCTACCAGCTGCAGGAATTCAACGCCTGGGGCTATGCCGGTACGCAGGTCGGCGGGCAGGATGCGGCGCTGATCGGCGGATCCAAGTCCTATGTCACTTCGACGCGCCTAAAGCGGCTCGGCGTCAACGGTACGCTGCAATGGCAGCCGATGCCGCAGCTGACCTTTACGGTCGACGGCTTCTATTCCAATTTCGACGACGACCAGACCAAGCGCGGTATCGAACTCCCGCTCGGCTTCGGCGCGTTCGGGACGACCTTCAATCCGGCCAATTTCACGGCGGAAGATGGGCTCGTCACCTCGGGCCAGTTCGACAATGTGCGCGGCGTGATCCGCAACGACGTGTTCCAGCGCAAGGCGGACTTGTATTCGGGCGGCTTCAACGCGCTGTGGGATGGTGACGACGGTTGGACCGCCTTCTTCGACTTCGGCTATTCGCGCACCGATCGCAACGAACTGAGCCTGGAGAGCTATTCCGGCACCGGCTTCAATGGCCCTTCGACAGGGCGTGGTTCGGCGGCGACGATCGGGTTCACTTCGCGTGACGAGGGGACGGTATTCAACCCATCGCTCGACTATAGCGATCCGGCGCGCATCTTCCTCACCGACCCGCTCGGCTGGGGGGGTGGCGCGATTCCGCAGGCGGGCTATTCGAACAACCGCATCATCGAGGACGAGCTGTTCCAGTTCCGCGGCGAGGTCGAAAAGGAATTCGACGGCGGCTTTCTGCGCAGCGTGCAGTTCGGCATGAACTACACGACGCGCGAGAAGAACCTGACGCCGGACGAGGCTTTCGTGCGTTTGCCCAATGGCGCGACCGAAGTGGCGATCCCCTCGCAATTCCTGCTGCGCGCGACCGATCTGACCTATCTCGGCCTCGGCCCGATCGTCAGCTATGATCCGCGCGAGCTGATCGCGGCAGGCATCCTCGTGCTCGAACCGCGCATCGCGACCGGGCCGAATGCCGCCAATGACGTTCTGAGCAAGAGCTACACGGTCAATGAAGACCTGATGACGCTCTATCTCCAGGCGAATATCGAACAGGAACTGGCGAGCGGCGTGCTGACCGGCAATGTCGGCGTGCAGGGGATCAACACGGTCCAGAATTCGACCGGCTTCATCTTCCCGGCTGCCGGCCCGCAGCGCCTGACGCTGGGCGACGATTACTGGGACGTGCTGCCAAGCGCGAACCTGTCGCTGCGCCTCAACAGCGACTGGGTGTTCCGCTTTGCGGCGGCGCGCGAGATCATGCGCCCCCGGCTTGACGATACGCGTCTTTCGATCGGCTACGGCATCGATACCTCGGTGCCCGGCGGGATCATTCGCGGCGGCGGCGGCAACCCGTATCTGCGCCCCTATCGCGCCAATGCCGTCGATTTCAACATCGAGAAGTATTTCGGCCTCGGCGGGGTCGTGGCGCTTCAGCTGTTCTACAAGGACATCAAGAGCTACGTCTTCAACGGACGTTTCGAATTCGACTATTCGTCCTTCCCTCCGCCCCCGGGCAGCGCGGCCTATCCCAACCTCTCGCCGATCGGGACGCTGGACGCGCCGATCAACACCGGCGGGGGCGATCTCTACGGTGCGGAACTGGCTGTAACCCTGCCGTTCGACACCTTTACCGAGGCGCTGGAAGGCTTCGGCATCACCGGCGGTGCCAGCTACACCAAGACCAAGATCGAAGACGCTAACGGGAACGAAACGCAGATCCCCGGCTATTCGAAGTGGGTCGTGAACGGGACGGCGTATTACGAGAACGCGGGCTTCAACACGCGTGTCAGCGCGCGCTATCGTTCGACCTTCCTCGGCGATTTCACCGGCTTCGGCGGGTCGCCGGTAAGGCGCACGGCGCTGGCGGAAACGATCATCGATGCGCAGATCGGCTACGACTTCCAGGACGGAAGTGCGCTGGAAGGTCTCTCGGTCTATCTCCAGGGCCAGAACCTCACCGATCAGCCCTTCGTCTCCACCGGGGCGGAACGCAATCAGGTGGTCGATTATCAGCTCTATGGGCGTCGCTTCCTCGCAGGCTTCACCTACAAGTTCTGATGCGGGCGGCGGGGGCCTCGGACATGCGCCGGGCCCCTTGCCGATCCGGCTTGCCGAACCGCCCGATGAGGGGCGAGGGAGGAGCATGGCCGTGACCCAGAGCAGTGAAACTCCCCTTTCGGTCGCCATAGTGGGCGGCGGCACGGCCGGCTGGATGGCGGCTGCGGCCCTATCCAAATTGACCGGGTGCAGCGTCACGCTGATCGAATCCGATGCGATCGGGACAGTCGGCGTGGGGGAGGCGACGATCCCGCAGATCCGCCTGTTCAATCGCAGCCTCGGGATCGACGAGGCCGAATTCGTCCGCGAGACGAAGGGCACTTTCAAGCTTGGGATCGAGTTTGCCGGATGGCGCAAGCCGGGCGAAAGCTACATGCACGCCTTCGGCAATCTCGGGCGCGGGGCGGGGTTGCTGCCGTTTCACCAGCTCTGGCTGCGCGGGCGGCAGTTGGGTCTGGCGAAGAGCCTTGCGGCCTATTCCCTCAACGAGACGGCGGCGCGCGCGGGTCGGATGCAGGCGTGGCAGCAGGCGCACGGCCAGCCCGACATGCCATGGGCCTACCATTTCGACGCGTCGCTCTATGCAGCCTTCCTTCGCCGGTTCGCCGAAGCGCGGGGAACGAGCCGTATCGAAGGCCGCATCGCATCGGTGGAGCGCGACGGTGAGAGCGGGGATATACGCGCCGTTGTTTTGGAAGATGGCGCGCAGGTCGAGGCCGATTTCTTCCTCGACTGCACCGGATTTCGCGCACTGCTAAGCCAAGGCGCGCCGGGGCAGGATTTCGCGGATTGGTCCCACTGGTTGCCCTGCGATCGCGCGGTTGCGCTCCCATGCGCGAGCGACGGCGATCCGGTGCCTTATACGCGCGCCACCGCTCACGAGGCGGGGTGGCAATGGCGGATTCCCTTGCAGCACCGCACCGGCAACGGCCTCGTCTATTGCAGCGATTACCTGTCCGAAGACGAAGCCGAAGCGACCCTGCGCTCCCATCTCGACGGCGAACCGCTGGCTGAGCCCAATCGGCTGCGTTTCAGGACTGGAATGCGCAGTGCGCCTTGGAGCGGCAATTGCCTCGCGCTGGGCCTAGCCGCGGGCTTCCTCGAACCGCTTGAATCGACGAGCATCCACCTGATCCAGTCCGGTATCGCGCGGTTTCTTTCGATGCTGCCGCGCCGCGGCGCGACGGCGACGATGGCGGCGGAGTTCAATCGTCAGGCCCGCTTCGAATGGGAAAGCGTGCGCGATTTCCTGATCCTGCATTATGCCGCGAACGTGCGGCAGGGCGAGCCGTTCTGGGATCGCTGCCGCGCCATGCCCTTGCCCGACAGCCTCGCTGCGCGGCTCGACCTGTTCCGTGCGACTGGATACCTCCACCGCGAGCACGAGGAATTGTTCACCGAGCCCGGCTGGGTCCAGGTGCTGATGGGGCAGGGTATAATGCCACGCGCGACCCATCCGAACGCCGATGCCATCGATCCCGCCGCACTCGCCCGGCTTCTGGACGAGATCGAGCGCGGGATCGCGGCAAACGTCGCAGCCATGCCGACACACGCCGAACTCCTGCGCCGACTTTGCGCGCCGCAATCCCCTTCCCGACCCGCCGCCACGATGGAGACGGCCCGATGAAACATATCGCTCTGACTTTTGCCGCCGCTCTGCTCGCCACCGCTCCCGCCTTCGCCGAAACGGTTGCGCCGGAAAGCTTCCGCGAACGCGGGGTGGAAGACGAGGTAATCTATTTCGTCCTCCCCGATCGCTTCGCCAATGGCGACCCTGGCAACGATCTGGGCGGCTATCCGGCGGATCGGCTCGTCAGCGGATACGATCCCACCCACAAGGGCTTCTATCACGGCGGGGACCTCAAAGGGCTGACCGAGAAGCTCGATTATATCCAGGGCATGGGCGTCACCGCGATCTGGTTCGCGCCGATCTTCAAGAACAAGCCAGTGCAGGGCGATCCCGGCAATCCGGGCAGCTTCAGCGCCGGCTATCACGGGTATTGGGTGACCGATTTCACGCAGGTCGATCCCCATTTCGGCACCAATGAAGAGTTCGAAGCCTTTGTCGATGCCGCCCATGCGCGGGGCATGAAGGTCTATATGGACATCATCGCCAACCACACCGCCGACGTGATCCGCTTCGCCGAGAACGAATACGAATATCGCAGCAAAGGCGATTATCCCTACTCGACCAAGGGTGGCCCGGATGGAGCGCCGATCAATCGCGGCTTCGATCCCAGCGATCCGAGCGCCGAGAACTGGGCGCGGCTGATCGATCCGAGTTACGCCTACACCCCCGTGGTCCCGGCAGCCGAACGTGACGTCAAAGTGCCCGCCTGGCTCAACGATCCGATCTATTACCACAATCGCGGCGATACGTTCTGGATCGGCGAGAGCAGCGTCTATGGCGATTTCGTCGGGCTGGACGATCTCTTCACCGAGCATCCGCGCGTGGTCGAAGGGATGATCGAGATCTTCGGCGGATGGATCGACCGCTACGGGATCGATGGGTTCCGGATCGACACTGCCAGACATGTGAACCCGGAATTCTGGCAGGCTTTCGTACCCGCCATGCTTGAACGGGCAGATGCGAAAGGCATCCCCAATTTCCACATCTTCGGCGAGATCGCCTACGACACGCCCGACGCAGTCACGGCGGCGCGGGTGATGGCGGAAGCGGACCTGCCCTATGCACTCGACATGGGCTTCGCCAAGGCGGCGCAGCTGGTCGCGAGCGGGAAGGAAGCGCCGCAGGTGATGGCCGATTTCCTGGTGCAGGACATAATTTATCCCGGCGGCGCGAAGACCGCGACGGGCCTTCCGACCTTCCTCGGCAATCACGATTTCGGTCGCTTCTCGATGTTCCTGCGCGACTATGCCGAGACGGAGGATCGCGACGAATTGCTGGCGCGCACCAGGCTGGGCCATGCGATGATGTTCGCACTGCGCGGGGTGCCGACGGTCTATTACGGGGACGAACAGGGCTTCATCTCCGACGGCAACGACCAGCTCGCGCGCGAGGACATGTTCGAAAGCCGAGTCGATGCCTATAACGACAACGCGCTGCTCGGCACCGATGCGACGACTGCGGACGACAATTTCGATAGCGGCCACCCGCTCTATGTCCTGATCGGAGAGTTGGCCGCGATGCGGACCGGCTCGCCCGCCCTGCGGCGCGGGCTGACCACTGTGCGCGGTTTCGACCATGAGGGGCCGGGCTTGCTGGCGGTCGAACGGTATGACGAGAAAAGCGATCAGCGCGTGCTGGCGGCGTTCAATTCGTCCGATCAAGCGATTACCCGCGATATCGAAGTGGATTACGGCGTGCGCAGTCTCACGGCCCTGTCCGGCGAGTGCCCCGCCGCCCCGTCGGTACCCGGCAGCGTGCGGCTGACGATCCCGGCTTTCGGCTGGGCAATCTGCGAACTGGGGGCGCAATGATGGCGAGCCTGAGCAAGACTGCACTCGCGCCGCAAACCGGTCCCGCCGTGCAATGGTGGCGCGGAGCGGCGATCTATCAGATCTATCCCCGCAGCTTTATGGATGCGAATGGCGACGGGATCGGTGATCTTCCAGGTATCACTCAGCGGCTCGGCCATGTCGCCTCGCTCGGCGTCGATGCGATCTGGATCTCGCCCTTCTTCACCAGCCCGATGAAGGATTTCGGCTACGACGTTTCCGATTATTGCGATGTCGATCCGATCTTCGGGACGCTTGCCGATTTCGACGTGCTGGTCGCCCGCGCGCATCAGCTCCGCCTCAAGGTTCTGATCGACCAAGTCTATTCGCACACTTCGGACGAACACGCCTGGTTCGTCGAAAGCCGTGCGAGCCGCGACAATCCCAAGGCGGACTGGTATGTCTGGGCCGATGCCAAGCCGGACGGCACGCCGCCCTCCAACTGGCAATCGGTCTTCGGCGGCCCGGCCTGGACCTGGGATGCGCGGCGCGGGCAATATTACCTGCACAATTTCCTCAGCTGCCAGCCGCAATTGAACGGGCATAACCGGCAAGTTCAGAACGCTCTTCTCCATGTCGCGCGCTTCTGGCTGGACCGGGGCGTGGACGGCTTCCGGATCGACGCGCTCAATTTTTCGATGCACGATCCCGACCTGCGCGACAATCCGCCCGCGCCGCCGACCGACCGGGCGCGCACCCGGCCGTTCGATTTCCAGCGCAAGATCCACAATATGTCGCATCCCGACATTCCCGGTTTCATCGAACGTATCCGCGCCGTGACCGACGAGTATGCCGGGGATGAGGGGGCCATCTTCACCGTGGCGGAAGTCGGCGGGGACGAGGCCGAGACGGAGATGAAAGCCTTCACCCAAGGCGATGCGCGGCTGAATTCCGCCTACGGCTTCAACTTTCTTTATGCCGACCGCCTGACCCCCGGACTGGTCTGCGCTGCGCTGGCCGAATGGCCGGACGAGGAGGGGATGGGCTGGCCGAGCTGGGCGTTCGAAAACCACGATGCGCCGCGCGCCGTCTCGCGCTGGTGTGCGCCCGAACATCGCGACGCCTTCGCGCGGATGAAGTTGTTGCTGCTCGCGTGCCTACGCGGCAATATCATCCTCTATCAGGGCGAGGAACTGGGCCTGACGCAGGTTGATATCCCCTTCGAGCAATTGCAAGATCCCGAAGCGATCGCGAACTGGCCGCTCACCCTTTCGCGCGATGGCGCGCGCACGCCGATGCCGTGGGAGAGTGAAGGCGAGGGCGGCTTCGGCGCTGCCACCCCCTGGCTCCCGCTCGGCGAGGAGAATCTCGCCCGCTCGGTCGCGGTGCAAGACGCTGACCCAGCCTCGCTGCTTGCGCTGACACGCGAAATTATCGCGCTGCGCAAGGCCTCGTCCGCTTTGCGCCACGGCAGCGCCGCCTGCCAGGCCGATGGCGCGCTGCTGCGCCTCGAACGCTTATCGCAGGGCGAGCGTGTCGTCTGCCTGTTCAACCTGTCGCCAGACCCCATTTCCGTGATCAAGATTCCTCAAGGAGAAACCCTATGCAGCATCAATTCGGTCATGCCCGACGTTCTCGGGTCCTACGGCGCGCTGGTGGTGCGGGTCTGATGCGCGCGGGACTGAAAGGGGCCCTGTGCGCGCTCCTCGCCTCGAGCGCGCTTCCTGCCTGGGCTGCCGATGTCGCCTCTCCTGATGGGCGCACCGTCGTGACGCTCGACGTCGATGGCGGCGGGGTTCCGTTTTACCGCGTCGTCCGCGACGGCAAGACGCTGATCGACGACAGCGATCTGGGCTTCCTGTTCACCGATGCCCAGCCGATGCGGCGCAATTTCGAGGTCGAAAGCGAAACCCGCGCCGCCCATGACGCCACCTGGGAACAGCCCTGGGGCGAACGCCGCTTCGTGCGCGATCACCATAACGAATTGGCCGTCACCTTCCGTGAAGGACGCCAGAACAGCAATCGCGCGCTGACGGTGCGGATGCGTGTCTTCGATGACGGGATCGGCTTCCGTTACGAATTTCCCGACAGCGAGGTCATGCCCGTTGCGAACATCGCCGAAGAGCTGACGGAATTCGCAATCGCGCCGGAGGCCGCAGAGGACGGCACGGCGTGGTGGATTCCGGGCGGCGACTTCAATCGCTACGAATATCTCTACAACGAAACGCCGATCGATGCGGTTAGTATCGCGCACACGCCGATCACCATGCGGCTGGCGGACGGAACGCATCTGGCCTTTCACGAGGCGGCGCTGGTCGATTATTCGGGCATGTGGCTGCGGCGAATGGAAGGATCGCGTTTCCGCGCCTCGCTCGCCCCTTCGAGCCGGGGGGCGAAGGTGGTACGCGAAGGCGCTTTCACCACGCCTTGGCGCACGATCCGCATCAGCGACGGTCCAGCGGGACTGGTCGAAAGCGACATCGACCTGAACCTCAACGAGCCGAACAAACTGGGCGATGTCAGCTGGGTTGAGCCGGGGAAATATATCGGCATCTGGTGGGGCATGATCTCCAATCGCTGGACATGGGGGACGAGCGACCGCCACGGTGCGACGACGGAGCGGGCGAAGGAATATATCGACTTCGCCGCCAAGCACGGTTTTCGCGGCGTGCTGATCGAAGGATGGAATGTCGGCTGGGACGGCGACTGGTTCAACAATGGCCGCGAATTCAGCTTCACCCAGAGCTATCCCGATTTCGACCTGCGCGAAGTGACGGATTACGCCAGATCGAAGGGCGTGCGCCTGATCGGGCATCACGAGACCAGCGGCAACATCGCTAATTACGAAGCCCAGCTCGAAGACGCGCTCGACCTCTACAAGGAATTGGGCGTCGACTGGATCAAGACCGGCTATGTCGCCGATGCGGGCGGGATCGTGTCCTGCAATGCCGACATCGCCGACCCTTGCGATCCGGAGACCGAGATCTTCGAATGGCATGACGGCCAGCGCCAGGTGCAGCATCATCTGAAGGTCGTTCAGGAAGCGGCCAAGCGCGGCATCGCGATCAATCCGCACGAACCGGTCAAGGATACCGGCCTCCGCCGCACCTATCCCAACTGGGTCGCGCGCGAAGGGGCGCGGGGGCAGGAATACAACGCCTGGAACGCCTATGGCAGCGGGGTCGAACACGATCCGACGCTGGTCTACACCCGGATGCTGTCGGGACCGATGGATTACACGCCCGGCGTGCTCGGCCTGGTGGGGGACAACGATTATCCCTTCTCGTCCACGCTCGCCAAGCAATTGGGCCTCTACCTCGCGATCTATTCGCCCATCCAGATGGCGGCCGATTTCATCGAAAGCCTTGAGGCGCATCCGCGCGAGCTGGAATTCATCAAGGCGGTGCCCGCCGACTGGTCGGAAAGCCATCTGATCGATGGCGCGGTGGGCGATTACGCCATCTTCGCGCGCAAGGGACGCGATAGTCAGGACTGGTATGTCGGCGGCGTCAACGATGCGACCGAACGCACTCTGACGCTCGATTTCGATTTCCTCGACGAGGGCAAGTCCTACATGGCCAAGGTCTGGAAGGATGGACCGGAAGCGACCTACTTGACCGAGAAGCGCCACGACATCGCTTACGATACCGTCACGGTGAAAAAGGGCGACAGCTACACCGTGCGGCTGGCACCGGGCGGCGGCGTGGCGATCCAGCTCAAACCCCGCTGATGGAGGCAGGCGCGCGATCTGACGGGCCGCCCCAGGTGGTCGTCTTGGGTGGAGGCAGCGCGGGATGGATCACCGCCTGCCTTCTCCATCAGCGCTGGGGGCCGCGCGGTGGCCGGGTGACCGTGGTCGAGAGCCCGGCCATCGGCATCATCGGCGTGGGCGAAGGATCGACGCCGCAATTGAAGGCCATGTTCGACCAGCTCGGGATCGACGAAGCCGAATGGATGCGCGCCTGCGATGCGACCTACAAGCTCGGGATCCGCTTTTCCGGGTGGAGCGAGCGGCCGGGTTTCGAAAGCTATTTTCACCCTTTTCCAAGCCCTTTGGACCTGCACACCGAACCGCATTTCATCCGCAATTGCCTGTTGGCCCGCAAGGGGCTGGACAAGTCCGCGCATCCGGATCGATGGTTTCTGGCGACACGCCTCGCCGAGGAAGGCCGCGCGCCGCATCCGGCGGATAATTTTCCCTTCGAACCGAGCTACGGCTATCATTTCGACGCGCATAAACTGGGCGGCTTCCTGCGCGATTGGGCGGTAAGGCAGGGGGTGGACCATCGCCCGATCAAGGTCGAGCGGGTGGAGCTGGACGGCGAGGGCGATGTGGCCGCGCTCCTGTGCGAGGGCGGGGAGCGGATCGCGGGCGACCTGTTCGTCGATTGCTCGGGCTTTCGCGCCCTGATCGCGCAACAGGCGTTGGCCGTTCCGTTTCAGAGCTTCACGGACAATCTTTTCAACGATCGCGCCGTGGTGCTGCCGACCGCGCATTCGCACGAGCGCGAAACCGAACTGCTTCCACAGACCGACGCCGTCGCCATGGAAGCGGGCTGGCGCTGGGCGATCCCGCTGACGACGCGGATCGGGAATGGTTACGTCTATTCGTCACGCTACGTTTCTGACGAAGCGGCGGAGGAGGAATTGCGCGCCGCTCTCGGCCATCCTGAGGGCGAGGTGCGCAGGCTTGAAATGAAGGTCGGCCGCGTGGCCGAAACCTGGCACCGCAATTGCCTTTCGGCGGGCCTTGCCCAGGGCTTTCTCGAACCGCTCGAAGCGACTGCGCTGCATATCGTGATCGCGACGGCACTCGGCTATATGCACCCCTTGCGGGATCGTAGCCGAATTCAAGCGGCCTCGATCCTGACCGGGACCGACTTCGATGCCGGGGTCTTCGAAATCTCGTCATGGTGCGTGATCGGCACCAGCACGTTGCATTCCGGATAATACCCCGCAATCGTCCCGCGCGGCAGCTTGTAGGCCACCAGCTTCAGCCCGCCCAGATGGCGCTCGACATCGTCGCCATCGTAATCGCTGACCAGACGGACCGTATCGCCATCCTTGAGACCGGCTTCGGCAATGTCGTCCGGGTTCATCAAAACCACGTCGCGCGTGCCCTCGATCCCGCGGAAGCGATCGGAATAGCCATAGATGGTGGTGTTGAACTGATCGTTGGAGCGCATGGTGAGCAGGCGATAGCGTCCCGGCCTGTCTTCGAAACCGAGCGAAGTTAGCTGCGGGGGCGTGGTGATCACGGCCTTGCCGCTGTCCGTCTTCCAGATCCGCTCCGCCGCCGGATTGCCGCGCCAGAAGCCGCCGGCCTCGAACATCCGCTTATTGAAGTCGTGGAAGTCGTCGGGATAGGTCGCTTCGATCAGATCGCGCACCAGCGAATAATCGCCGGTCCACTCGTCCCATTCCATCTTGGGGTTGGGATCGAGCGTGGCCTTGGCGATCCCGCTGACGATGGCAAGCTCGCTCTTGAGATGTTCGGAGGCGGGCGGGCGATGGCCGACCGATCCGTTGATCATCGAAAAGCTGTCTTCGCTCGTCACGGCCTGATTGCCGCTTTTCTGCTCGTCCACTTCGGACCGGCCGAGGCATGGCAGGATATAGGCCTGCTTGCCCGGATAGAGATGGCTGCGATTGAGCTTGGTCGACACCATGACGACGATGTCCTGGCTGGCCCAGCCTTCCTCCATCCGCTTCTGATCGGGCACGGCGCGCACCAGATTGCCGCCGAGCGAGATGAACCCGCGCACCTTGCCTTCGATCAGCCCCTGCACCGCATCGACGACATGCATTCCGTCTTTCGTCGGTGGGTCGAAATCGAACAGGTCTTTCAGCTTGTCGAGCGGGACGAGGTGCGCCTTTTCCGCGATGCCGACCGTTCGCTGTCCCTGCACGTTGGAATGGCCGCGGACCGGGCAGCAGCCCGTGCCGGGGCGGCCGATATTGCCTTTCAGCAGCAGCAGATTGACCAGCATGGCGATGTTGAGCGCGCCATGCGTGTGCTGGGTGAAGCCCATGCCGTAGACGCCGATCACCTTTTCGGCATCGATATAGACCTGGGCCGCTTCGCGCAGCGCATCTTCGGTAAGGCCGCTGGCCTTTTCGATATCGGCCCAGTCGGCATCGCGGCAACAGGCGATGAACGCATCGAAACCGGTGGTGTGCTGCTCTATGAAGGTATGGTCGATAACCTCGCGCGTGCCCGCCTCGCGCGCCCGGTCGTCGGCTTCTACAACGACCTTGCACAGGCCCAGGATCGCCGCGACATCGCCGCCCGATTGCACCTGGTGATACTGGTCGGAGATCACCGTTTCCTTGCCCGTCAGCATCGCCAGCGGGTTCTGCGGATCGACGAAGGAGACAAGGCCCTGCTCGATCACCGGATTGAAGGTCACGATCTTGCCGCCGCGGTCCTTCAGATCCTTCAGATTGTGAAGGAAGCGCGGGCTGTTCGTGCCGGGATTCTGGCCGAAATAGAAATAGCAGTCGGTCTCGGCCAGATCGTCGAACGTCACTGTGCCGACGGGCGAACCGATTACCTTGGTGAGGCCCACCGAAGTGGTCTCGTGGCACATATTGCTGCTCTGCGGCAGATTGTTGTTGCCATAGGCGCGGGCAAGAAGGGCGTAGAGATAGCTCGCTTCCAGCCCGGCATGGCCGGAGGCGTAGAAGACCACATCCTCGCGCGGCAGATCGCGCAGGGTCGCGCCGATTTCTGCAAAGGCATCGTCCCACTCGATCGGCACATAGCGATCCGACGCGGCGTCGTATCTCATCGGGTGGGTCAAGCGACCCGATTTTTCGAGCTCGTGGTCCGACCATTCGCGCAATTCGGTGACCGTATGACCGTCATACGCGAAAAATTCCGGTGTGCAGCGATCCTTGGTCAATTCCCACAACGTGGCCTTCGCCCCGTTTTCGCAGAATTCGAACGCGGAATAGTTCGCCGGCTTCGGCCAGGCGCATGACATGCACATCACGCCCTTGGGCTTGTTCAGCCGCCGCAAACTGTCGAGCGCACCGGGAGAGGCCCAGGTTTCGCCATAGATGCTGGCGATGCCTTTCATGGAACCCCAGCCCCCGGCGGGGCCGGGCGAGTGGGGAAGGGTGTCGGCGTTCTTTTTGCTCTCGTCCGCCATCGTGCTCTCCCGATGCTTTGAAAATCGCTGCGTCATAATTCGACGGGCCGATTTCTATGGGCGAGCCGAATGCGCCTCAATTCCAAGCTTTGCAATGGGGCGCTTGCGCGGAAAGTGCGCTCTTAAACGGATGATCAGAGCTGGAGATTGCGCCGCACGTAAGCGCTCGTGCGGGAAGGCCAGGGCCGCGGTCGAAAGAAGCCGCGGCTCCTTGGCCTTGTCAGTATCGGAACGTTGCCGTGGCGAAGATCTGGCGTGGATTGCCGTAAAATGCGGTTAGCGTCCCTTCGCGCCCCAGAGTCGGGATCGGGAAGCCATTGGCACCCGACGGGATCGCCCCGGTGCGCGGGTCGGCAGCGACGAAGGTGTAGCCGCTGGTCTTGTACTCCTTGTCGAACAGATTCTTCCCATACACGCCGACGCTGAACCGCTCGCCCGGGGCGGTATAGACTATGCTCGCATCGACCAGCGCATAGCCGTCCTGATCGATGAATTCGTTCGGTATTTCGAACTGGAAGGTCTTGCTGCGATAGCTGACCGTGGTGCCCAGATAGAGATCGCCTGCGCCGACCGGCAGCGTGTAGCTTGCGGTGGCGCTGCCGGTAAATTCAGGCGTGTTCTGAACTTCGCGGAATTCGGCGACATCGGTCGGCGTGTTGCCGATATTGGCGATATATTCGTCGTATCGCGCATCGATATAGCCGAGCGATCCCGACAGATTGAAGCCCCCGCCGAGGCGAGCGCTCGCTTCCAGTTCCAGCCCCTTGAAAGTCGCCGCCCCCGCATTCGAAACGATGCCGCAGAACGAAGGCGTTGGCGCACCGTTGACCTGGATCGTGCAGGCGACCGAGCCGGGGATCTGAACGTCGGTATAATCGGCGTAGAAGGCCGCGGCAGCGACGTTGAGCGCCCCGTTCATAAGGCTGCCCTTGTAGCCGATTTCGTAGCTGTCGACCTCTTCGGGCGCGAAACTGAGGAAATCGGCGATCTCGGCATCGGTCGGTTGGCCCGGAACTGCGGCGGGCGCGTTGGTGCCCACGCCACGCGGGTCGAAGCCGCCGCCCTTGAAGCCTTTCGAATAGCTCGCATAAAGATTGTGGTCGGGCGTCGGCATGAAGCTGATCGAGGCGCGCGGGGTGAATTTCTCGAACTTGGCCGACCCCTGGAAATTGGTGCTCGGTGCGCCGAAGGGAATGCCCGCACCGCCGAAGAAGGGCGATCCTCCGCCGAGATAATTCTGCCGCAGAATGTCCGCCGTGCGCTCGTCCCAAGTGTATCGTCCGCCCAGCGACACGCTCAGCCGGTCGCCGATGTCGTAGGTGAGGTCGCCGAAGATCGCGTAGGTCTCGGTATCGACATCGGCACGGGTGAAGGCGGTGAGGCCGGCGAACGTCGTAAAGATGCGCACATCGAACAGCGTGTCCGCCTTGGCATCGAGATAATAGAAGCCGAGCAGACCGTTCAGCGGCCCGTTGTCGTAAAGCAGTTGCAGTTCCTGGCTGATCTGCTCATTGAAATAGGCACCGGGCACGTCAAGATCGACGGCGGGCAGCGCATCGAAATCGATCGGGCCAAGGCTGTCGTCCTTACGCCATGCGCTGATCGATCGCAGCGTCACCGTATCGCTGACCATGATCTCGGCATTCATCGCGAGGCCATAGGCTTCGACATCCTGAATGGGATCGTCGAGACCGCCTCGGGTATCGAAAACATCGTCGAGCACCGGAGCGCCCGAGGCGAGGCCCGGGATCAGGCGCGTGCCGCCCCGCGGATCGCTTTCGTCCTTTGTGTAATCGCCACTGATGCGAAGGAAGACCGGCTCGCCATAGCCGCCCATCTCCATGCTCAGCCGCCCGGCCCAGATGTCCTTGTTGTAGTTTTCGAGTCCGGTCGTGAGATTGTCGCCAAAGCCGCCGCGCGACAGGCGTGCAATCGATCCGCCAACGCGGATTATGTCGTTCAGCGGCGCGGACGCGGTCAGAACTCCCTCGGCCTGATTATAGGTTCCGTAGGTCGCCCGCGCCTTGAGGGCGAAATCCTGCGGCAGGCGGCGAGTCACGTATTTGACTGCACCGCCGATCGTGTTGCGGCCATATAACGTTCCCTGCGGGCCGCGCAGCACTTCGATCCGTTCCACGTCGTAGATGTCGAGCACTGCGGCCTGAGGGCGGTTCAGATAGACATCGTCGAGATAGATGCCCACGCCCTGCTCGAAACCGGAAACCGGATCCTGCTGGCCGATGCCACGGATGAAGGCGGTGAGCGTGGAATTGGTCGCCCGGCTGGCTTCCAACGTGACGTTCGGTACCACCTGGCCGACATCGGTGATGTCGAGCGCGCCTGCTTTTTCCAGCTGTTCGCCGCTTAGCGAAGTGACTGCAATCGGCACGTCCACGAGACGCTCCTCGCGGCGGCGTGCCGTCACGATGATGGTGTTATCGACACCCGGCTCTTGCGGTTCGTCGCTGGCTACGGGGCCAGGCTGACGTGGCATTTCCTGATCGGCGGGGTCGCCGACGGTCTGGGCAGCGTTTTGAGCATTGGCGGGCAGGGCGAACGCACCGAGCGCGCACCCGGCGAACAGTCCCATAAGCAATCGTTTCGGCGTCCGATTCGCGCTGGCACACATAGTCTGAACCCTCCCATATTGCGGCCCTCTCGCTCCACACGGAGGACATTCTTTGAATGTTCAATACCGAAACATGAACCATCTTTCAAGTTTGTTCTTGCATGTGCGATGCATGCCGCCCTAATTTGGTCCCAACGATCGGGATTTGCGAAGTGCAGAGGGAATTATGACGCAAGGCGATACGCGCTCGGACAAGCAACCGAGGACGGAGCGGGGCAGGCGCACTTTGCGAAAGCTTCTGGACGCGGCGGCGGGCGAGTTCGGCGATCATGGCTTTCATGACGCTTCGATCAGCGCGATAACCGCGCGGGCCGGAGTCGCACTGGGCAGTTTTTACACTTATTTCGACAGCAAAGACGCGATCTTCCGCGCGCTGGTTTCCGATATGAGCGATGCAGTGAAACAGGCGGCTCGGGCGGCCATTGACCCTGCGGCGTCAGCTCTGGAGATCGAGCGCCAGGCTCTGCTCGGGTTTCTGAACTTCGCAGCCGAACACAAGGAAGTCTATCGGATCATCGACGAGGCGGAATTCGTCGATCCGGCGAATTATCGTGCCCATTACGAGACGATCGGGAAGCGGATTACGGAACGGCTCGCGACCGGCGGCGTCAAGGGAGATTTGCGCCCGGACCTAGGCGAGGTCGAAGCCTGGGCTATCATGGGGATGAATGTCTTTCTCGGCCTGCGCTATGCCATCTGGGCATGCGAAAACGATGGCGCCGCCGAGGATGTGGCAAGTCGTGCGAACAGGATACTGGAACGCGGCATCGGTCGCGTCTGAAGCCTTTCGGAGCGCATCCCGGCGGAGAGTTTTCATCACGCCATGTAGAAGGAACTCGCTCTCGATCACCACGGAGCCGTGCTGGCTCGCCCAGGCTATCGAACCGCCTCTCTGTCAAGGCCGGAAAATGTTAGGGCGGGGATCGTAAACGGCGGTCTAAACGTTCGGCTCGCTTCAGGAAGGGTGCGACGGGCAGAACTCTTCTGTCACTGCCAGGGGGCGAAGAATATGCACACAGCCAGCTCGATCGGATCGCAAATTGCCGTCATTGGAGCCGGAATAAGCGGGATCGCCTGCGCACGAGTGCTGAGCGAGGCAGGCCTGTCCGTGCATGTTTTCGACAAGGGCCGGCGTCCCGGCGGGCGCGTTTCTTCTCGCACTGTCGAGAAGGACGCTCACGATTTTTCCTTCGATTACGGCGCGCAGTACTTCACTGTACGCCATCCGCTTTTTCGCAGCGTCACGGCGAAACTCGCTGACAAGGGAATGGTCTCTCGCTGGCCGGTTGCGGGGGAAGATGCGTGGGTCGGCACGCCGAGGATGGCCAAGCTGATCGAAGGCCTGGCTGACGGTATCGACATTGCCTGGGGAGCCGAGGTGACCGCGCTTTCTTCCAGTAAGAGCGGCTGGAGTGTTCGGATCGGCGATTCCGACGTGCGGAACTTCGATCAGGTGGTCCTTGCCATGCCCGCCGAACAGACGGCGCTGCTGGCGGGGGCCGGCGATCCCGAAATGGCGCGCCGCGCCGCCGGATCGCGCACCGAGCCTTGTTGGACGGTGATGCTCGGTTTCGCAGAACCCCTGCCGATCCACGAGGGTATCGTGAAGGGACCGGGTATTTCGTCGGCGACGCGCAATTCGGGCAAGCCTAAGCGGCAAGGCGGTGAAGCCTGGGTCGTCCACGCCGATCCGGACTGGTCGCGCCAGTATCTTGAGCACGAGCCAGCGGACATCGAACAAAGGCTGAGCGAAAGATTTGCCTCTCTGATCGGCGTCACCTTACAGCCGATCTTTACCCGGGCGCATAGATGGCGTTACGCGCTTTCGAGTTCGCGCTCCGAGGGGTGCTATTGGAACGAGGAAATTGGACTGGGCGCATGTGGAGATTGGTTGCTCGCGCCTCGGATCGAAAGCGCCTGGATATCCGGCCACACACTGGGCAAGCGGATCGTCGGGGCAGGCCTCGATCTGTAGCGTCGGTGCGCGTGCGAGAGGGAAACGTCCCGGCTCCGCAAAGAGTTTTCGGCCAGGCTTTTTTGATAGAGTCGAAAGCCTTGGAAACGCCGGTGGCGGAGACGGAGGGATACAAAGTCAATTGTGAACACGGCAGAATATTGTGTTTCTCAGCTCTAGAAAATACTGGCGCCAACTTTATGCGTCGGTCTTTCACGGCCCCGTGCGGACGTTTGTCGATCGAGAGTTTCCGCCTCCGGGCCGTAAGCGGACTGTCGCTTTTCTTTAAGTTCCAAACCATCAAAAGCCGTCGTTGGGTTTCGCGTACTCTTACCAAGGTTGTCTGACCCAAGACGCGACAAGTTGGATCAGGTGAGCAGAATTGTGCGCATCCCGCTTTCGAGTGCTTCTGAATTGAACGGCTTGTTAATCATGACCGCATGGGGAAACGGGGTTTCCTGATCGCTGTAGCCAGTGGCGAACAGAAAGGGGATCGATCGCTGGACGAGATGTTCCGCGATCGGGAAGCTTTTTTCCCCGTTCAAATTTATGTCGAGAACAGCCACACCCACCGAGGTCGCGGAGAGCGCGTCGAAGGCGCGGTCGACACCGCCCGCGACCACGACGGTTTTGAATCCGAGGTCCGTCAAAAGGTCCTCCGTATGCATCGCAACGATCGGTTCGTCCTCCACAACGAGAACGGTTTTATCCTCAAACGCTCTCATGCCGGCAGTCTGGGAATGTATGCGCGCACTTTACAGATTACTCCTTCCGTGAGGAACTCAATCTTCACGCTCCCGTCTAGTTCCGCTGCCAGCCCGCGTTCGAGCATTTTGCTGCCGAAACCACGTTTTGCCGGGGCGACGACCGGGGGTCCCCCAAACTCCTGCCATTGAAACTCCAGCTCGGTGTCCGCGACATTCCAGCGCACATCCACGCCGCCACCGGGCGCAGAAAGGCTGCCGTATTTCACAGCATTCGTCGCCAGCTCGTGTACAGCCAGAACCATCGATATCGCGGTCTTGGAAGGGAGCATCAATTCGGGTCCTTCCATGCTGACGGCATGGCCCGCGACGTGGGGAGCGATAGCATCCTGCACCAGCTGCCTGAGGGGGACTGGCTCCCAATTCTTCTTCGTCAGCAGACTATGCGCTGCGGCCAAAGCCATCAGCCGTCCCTCGAGTGCCTTGCGGATTTCGGGATCGGACGACGTCATCGTCTGCGCAACCAATCCCTGGACGATCGCAAGCAGATTTTTCGCGCGGTGATTGAGCTCATCGATCAGCAGTACCTGATGCTCCTGAAACCGCTTCTCTTCCGCGATGTTACGGGCTTCGATGACCGTCCCGATCGGCTTTCCCTCATCGTCGAGGACCGGGCTCGCAGTGAAACCGACTGGATAGAAGGACCCGTCCGGCGCGACGAAAAATTCCTCGCCGGAGGTTTGCGCGCGTTCGGGGAATGCGCGATCGATCGGGCATTCCTCGATCGGGTAATGCGATCCATCCGGCTTTTTGTGATGGACGACATCGTGCAGCGGGCGTCCTTGCATGTCCTCGAAAGAGTAGCCGGTCAATTGCTCCGCGGCGGCATTGGCGTAGACGCAAATCTGGTTCTCATCCATGAGGAACACCGCCTCGCGCGTGTTGCTCAAGATGGCGTTGAGCCGACGGCTCGTTTCGTGGAGGGTCCGTTCGGCCCGGACGCGTTCGATATGCGCCCATGATCGTTCCACCACTTCACGGATCAGACTGAGTTCCGCGTCCGTCCATATTCGCGGTATCGCGTCGTGAACCGCCATCAGGGCAATCAGCCTGTTGTCCTTGACCAGCGGCAAGCAGATCGTCGCGGCGATACCGATGCTTTGGAAGGTCGCGGCCGCATCAGATGGGAGCTGGGCGATCACATCGTCCACGACGAGCGGCAGATTGGAAGTGAGGTTGGACCGCAAATTCGCCGAAGTCGGAAAGTTCGTAGGTGCCGACGATGGTGGACGATCCTGGAGCCGTCCAGTCTCCCGTGATCGTGAAGCCGTTTTCATCCGCGTGCATGTCGGCATAGGCACAGATGGAAACGTCCAGAAATTCGCCAGTCAATCGCGCAACGGTTCGCATGATCGCGGTGGAATCCTCCAGCTCTTGGGTTGCGGACGCCATGCGATCGAAAAAGGACAACCTATCCATCATCCTTGCCTGAGTGGCTTGCGAATGGCGCAATTCGAGCTGAGTGACGGCCTGCGCGCAGATCGCCTGGAATGCGCTGCGCTGCTCGCCGGTGATCCCGGCCGGGCGGGCTTTCGTGTCCGCGATAATCAGAGTGACACTCGCAAGCCCGCTCGCCAGCTTTTCGCGGATACCCGCCACGAATTCGAAAGGTTTTCCTTCAGCCTTGATGTCAGGAAGGACGACGAACTGGCAGTCTTCAAATTTCGATCGCAAGTCTGCGTCATAAGCCGTGCGAAGGGATTGTTCGTCGCCGAGACAAGCCGCCAGGCGCTTCGTCTCGCGCTCCTGGACCCAGAACGCCGCTGCGGGCGCTTGAAAGAGCAGGCGTGCCAGATGCACGAGGCCGGTAAGTGCAGTGTCAATCGAGACCTCATCGCCGGACTTTGCTTCGACTGCCTCCATTTGCGCTCCGATTGCAATCGCGCCGGTGATAATGCGATCACTGCCACCAATCGAGATATTGCGTCAATTTTTCAATGCGAAGCGCTCGGAGGTGGCGTGATCGGAGTAACCGCTTAATTCGATCGACGACTTGTAGGCCGATAGCGGACAATCTACTTTGGGCCGCAGGTTGACAGTCAGCCGACATTCCCCGGACGAAACTGATTTCCTCCTTTGCTACGATTTGACGGAATTCTCACACGCGGTCACCCCGTTGAGCTTTCCCCAGACAAATGGGTGGCGCTGGTTTCCTCTTTCCTGCTTGTTCAAGTGCAAACTGAATATCTTTCCTCGGCCAGATCACTCGTGAGCCATCCTATTCTCGCATCTTCCAAATCGGACCAATGTCTTCCTCGGATGGCCATGATTCAACACTCGCATCTCCGCCGACGAGCGCGAAACGACGGTCTCCATATCGCAGTGTCCTTATCTCTTTAGGCGTCGCGATAGGTTCCGGAGGGAAATGCCCATCGCTCTTTTGAACGCAGTGCTGAACGCAGCATCGAATTGGTATTCCAGCAACAACGCGAAGTGCAATATCGCTCCAAGTCTGCGTCGGTAGTGTTGCTCGGCCAACGGCGCAAAGGGGGAAGGATATGCGCTATCCGCTCCATTTTCTGGAAAAGGCCGCAAACTTGAAAGCGGCAATGCGCGATATTTAAACTGCGGCAGATTCTCACAAAGACGACCGTGACGACGCGAGCGTCGATAGTGGGAAAGTTCGCCATGCGCTGGTTAAAGAAGGGCAGGCTCAGGCTTGAACGCGCAACCGAGCTAAACTAGTTGAACCGTCAAACACACTCTTGGAAGGTCGTCCTGCGCACTGAATTGTTCTTGAAAGGCCGCCTTCGGCACGAGCTTTCCGCGCAAGAGAAGGCATGGCTGGAAGACGCGGTCGGCCGCACCCTCTGGCTCGAGCCTCGCCAGACCTTGGTCCAGCGCGGTGATCGAGTGGAGCACTCCTACTACATCATAGAAGGCGTGGTGCTGCGTAGCATCGACGATCGTAGCGGCCAGCGGCAGTTGGTCGGGTTGAACATCCCTGGCGATTTCGTCGATCTGCACGGGTTCCCCATGAAGCGGCTCGATCACAGCACATCGGCGCTCGGGCACGTCCACCTGGCGGAAGTGCCGCATTCGGCCATCGCCGATCTGGTCGATCGCTCCGTACATTTGGCGCGCGCACTATGGTTTTCCACCCTGCTCGATGCGGCCATGCATCGCGAATGGATCTTTCGGCTGGGCAGGTTGAACGCGGAAGGGCGCATCGCCCACCTCATTTCCGAAATTATCGAACGGCACAAATTCGTCGGGCTGTACGATGGCCGGACCCTGCCGGTTTCCCTGCTCCAGCGCGATTATGCGGAAGCCTGCGGCATCACCTCGGTTCATGCCAATCGCAGTTTCCGCGTCCTGAAGGAACGCGGCGTTCTGGAGTTGCGCGGCGAAGGCCGGATCGAAATTCTCGACGAAGCCGAACTGAAGCGGCTCGGCGAGTTCGAGGGAGATTACCTTTACGGCGAAGGCGCGCTGGCGCTCGATTCCTTCGAAGATCGGGATCAGCAGGCCTTGCGATAAAGGGCCAGCGTCTCGCGCGACATCCGTTCGTCCGAGAAACGCTGTTCGAAATTACGGCGGATCGCAGTCCGGTCCAGCTGCAGCAGCTCATCCATCCTTTCGGTTGCCTCGCCGATGCTGTCGACGATGATGCCGGTGATTCCGTCCTCGACGACTTCGGCCACGCTGCCACGTCGCCACGCGATCACCGGTGTGCCGCATGCCATCGCCTCGATCATGACGAGACCGAAGGGTTCGGGCCAGTCGATGGGGAAGACCAGTGCCGCCGCATTGCCCAGCAGGTCCTGTTTGCCCGTATCGTCGATGCTGCCGATAAACTTCACGCGCCCATCTAGGGCGGGCCGGACGATTGAGTCGAAATAACCGGGATTGCCCGGATCGATCGGCCCTGCGAGCTTGAGCATCCGCCCGGTAGCCCGCGCCAGCTCGATCGCCCTGTCGGGGCGTTTCTGATCGGTCATACGGCCGAGGAAGGCCAAGTATCCGCCGCCCCCTCGATCCGGGGAATACCGATCGGCAGGCATTCCATGATGCACCACCCCTGCAAGGTTTGCGGCCGGCACTGCCCCTGCCTGCGACTGCGAGATCGCGATGATCCGTTCCCGCAGGAAGGCCCGGAAATGCTCAGTATGATCCGCCTCGTCGGCGCGCCAGTGGATGGTGCGAAAAACCGGAATGCCGAGCGTTTTCGCGACACCACTTGCATGGGCCGAACCGTGCAGATGGATAACATCGTGTTCGCCGCCGAACGCCAGCAGATCGTGCAGCAATTGGGCTTCCAGAACCGCAGGCAGACCCGGTGGGGCATCACCAGCCTGTCGTTCATGCCAGGCGAGGGATCGGTAGTGCCCGATTTGCCTGACGTCAGGGAGCGTCGAGTCCGCCGGACCGAACAGAGTGACATCGTGCCCGTCCCTTGTCTGCGCCGTGGCGAGGTCCGCAATCACTCGCTCGGTCCCCCCGTAAGTGCTCGGCGGGACAGGGTGAATGACCGGCGCGACATGGGCTATTCGCATGTGAGCAACATTTATCACCTTGTTTGTCAGGAACTTGGAAAGGTTCTGCGCATCGGTACCCGCACACCGGGAGCCCGTCGATGTTTGTTTGCCATATTGCCCTGCAAGGCTGCCTGACTTTGTCGGACGTGCCATACGGCATCAACGCCGACACCGGTGGCCATATTACCTATCTGCTGGAACTGGCCTGCGCGAGTGCGCGTGACCCGGAAATCGAGCGGATCGACATCGTGACCCGCGGCTTCATGGATTCGAAGCTGGGGATGCGGTTCGAGGCCCAATGTGCCGAAGCCAGAGGGAAAATCAGCCTTGTCAGGCTCGATGACGGTGATCCGTCATATCTGCCGAAAGAAGCTTTGCACGAACGGCACGAAGAACTGTGCGCGGCCTTCCTCGAATATCTGCACGATCTCGATCGCCTGCCAGATATCATACATGCCCATTATGCGGATGCGGGCATTCTTGCTCGCCATGCGAAGGAGCAGCTTGGCATACCTTACATCTTTACGGGCCACTCGCTTGGCGCCGTAAAGGGCGACATAAATGGCAGCGTGGATGAAAGCCTGCGGACACGCATCGGTGTCGAGGAAAGATCGCTCGATATGGCCGATGCCGTCATCGCCAGCTCGCGCGACGAGGCGGAGGCGCAATACGCGCATTATGCTTCGATCGAAGCAGGGCGCATCCGCGTCATTCCGCCGGGCTGCGATCTCCATCGGTTCGAAAGCGCGCAGCCGAGCGAAAAGGTTCGTGCGGATCTGGCGCAATTCCTGCGCGACCCAGCCAAACCCATATTGCTCGCCATCGCCCGACCGGTCAGGAAGAAAAACCTTCTCGGGCTGGTGGAAGCCTATGCCACCGACACGGCCTTGCAGGACGCTGCAAATCTCGTGATCGTGGCTGGCTGCCGGTCGCTGCTTGGCGATCTGGAGACCGAATGCCGCGAGGTCATGCAGGAGCTGATAGAGGCGATCGATCGGTATGACCTTTACGGGAAGGTCGCCTATCCAAAAAACCACGATCCCGCAGACATTCCAGCTTATTACGCCGTAGCGCGCGAGAGTGGCGGGGTGTTCGTAAACCCGGCACTGAACGAACCGTTCGGCCTGACCCTGCTCGAAGCGGCAGCGTCCCGTCTTCCGGTGGTCGCTACGGACAGCGGCGGCCCTAACGATATCGTGGAACGCTGCAACAATGGTGAGCTGGTCTGTCCGCGCGATCCGCTGGCCATTGCCACCGCTTGCCGAAACATCGTCACCGACAGGCGCAAATGGGTCCGCTATGCGACGGCTGGCGGGCAAGCGATTGCCGCCTATGACTGGAGCGCGCATCGCGAACAGTATCACCGGTTGTTGAAGGAATTGACCGGACCGCTTCCCAAGGCCCCGAAATGGGACCGGATTCTGATTTGCGATATCGACAATACGTTGCTCGGCGATCATGCGGCATTGCATGAATTCCTGAGCTGGCAGGCCGAACATGCTGGCCAAATCGCTCTCGGCATTGCCACGGGCCGCAGTTTCCATAGCGCTCAGGCGATCCTGGCGGCAGAAGGTGTCCCGACACCGGATGTCATCATCAGCAGCGTCGGAACGCGCATCCACTGGTACGATCGCGACGAACGCCGGTTCGTAGAAGACGCCGACTGGCGACGCCGCGTGGAGAACGCTTGGGATGACAAACGCACAAGAGATGTTGCTGCGAGCCTGAAGCTTCGACCCCAGGCTCTGCTGGAACAGCATCAGGGCAAGGCAAGTTACTTCGTGGACGATCGCGATCCGGACGTCCTTCGTACCGCGCTGCGCGCAAGGGGCCTCAAAGTGGAGATCGTCGCCAGTCACGGGCGCTATCTTGATATCCTTGCCGAAGGCACGGGCAAAGGGCCGGCCGTTGGCCATGTGGCCGACAAGCTTTCGCTGACGCAGTCGCGCGTGGTGGTCGCAGGTGACAGCGGCAACGATCTGACGATGCTGCGCGCCTGTCCGTTTCCGATCGTGGTAGGAAATGCCAGCGACGGTTTGGCGCAGGATCCGTCTCTTTCCCACGCCTATCGGGCAGAGGGATGTTATGCGGCGGGTGTGCTGGAAGGTGTCAGGTATTTCCAGGCGCAAGGCAGCTGGTGACTTCCTACCGATCGGTGTCGGTGCTCACACTGGTGCGAGGTCGGCAGCAACACCTCGACCATCTGGTCGCGGGCTTGGAAACGCAGACCTTTCCGCCCGATGAGCTGGTGATCGCCTACATGCAGGACGATGCACCACAGATCGAGACAACGGGCATGTTCCCCGTCCGCTACGTACAGGTGCCAGGCGAACCCATGCCGCTTGCCGCGGCGCGAAATCGGGCGGCGGAGATGGCTGCAGGGGACGTGCTCGCCTTCCTCGATGTGGACTGCATTCCCGATCCGGATTTCGTTCGCCGCGCTGCCGAGGGGCATGCGTTCGACACAAATGGCGTTTTTCTTCCGGAGGTCCGCTACCTGCCCGGTACCGACACGGATTGGCTCGACCAGAAGACCGGCGCGCCCGACTTCCAATTGCTCCTGAGCACTGGCGTCCGCCATCCGAGCAAACGACCGCTGGACGACGCATCCTTTCTGCCCATCACGGATTTCGGAGAATTGTGGGGCCTCGCCTTCATCCTCTCGGCGAAAATCTGGCATGCGGCGGGCGGAATGGATGAAGATTACATCGGCTATGGCGCGGAAGAAACCGATCTCGGCCGGCGCTTGGAATGCAGTGGCGCGCGGATGTACTGGCTGGGCGGAACGATCTGCTTCCACCAGCACCACCATGTGCACAAGCCACCCTTGCAGCATTTCGAATCGATTATTCGCAATGCGCGCCTGTTCCGCAGCCGTTGGGGCGAATGGTGCATGCAATACTGGCTCGACGATTTCGAACGACGCGGTTTGGTGAAGCGTTCGGAAGAGAAGCTCGAGATCGTGCGACGTCCGACCGAATGCGAAGTTGCGGACACGCGGCAGGGTGCCGAAGTCTTGTTCAGCTGACCCCCCAAAGCCGCGTAGCCCGCTCTTCGAGCCAGTGTGCCGCCTTGCGCGCGGCGTCTTCGTCATGAAGCGTGGTGAGAATCGAGGTGTCGAGCGCATCGGTTTCGGCCAGCGCGCGCTGCCATTCGGGGATCGAGGCGGGCCAGGTTTCGCGATAGACGGCGGCACCCAAGCGTTGCAGCTCGCGCGCTTTTGCTTGCTGCTCGTCGAAGTAACGCCATTCGGGAATGCACAGGAACGGCTTGCCCGCCCGTGCGATCTCGTGAACCGTGTTGTCACCCGCCGACGCGATGACCCGGTCAGCAGCGCACAGATAATCGGTGAGATTGTCGATCCAGCCGAGTTCGCGCAGATTGCCGAAATCCGTTTCGTGCCCCTCGCGGTGAACGGGGCCGGCCACCAGCCACCGCGTATCGGGCTCTGCCCGCGCGGCTACGGTTAGGGGAGCGTAGGGCGTGCCCGAACCGCCGCCGCCGGCGATCACCAGCGTTACCTTCTCTTGCTCCGAAAGGCCCAATCGCGAACGGGCCTCGCTCTTTCCGCGCAGCGGTGCGCGCGTGGTGCAAAGACCGCCTGTATAGAACGTGCGATCGCGCAGGCGCTTGGGATAGCTATCCTGTTCGATCCGTTCGTCGAAGGGGGCGAGCATGGCAACGCACGCCTCGTATCCTGCGACATGGCCGATATCCTCGCGGTCGCCATGCATTCTGATAGTGACGGCGGGAACGCTCATGATTCGCGACAGAAGGGCGATTTCCGCCGACACGTCGATGACGAAAAGCGCCGGGTCCGCCTCGCGCAGTGTCTGGGCGATCGTCCCCATGTGCTGGCGCATCTCCTCAACGCCGAGCGGTACGCAATGCAGGGTCTCTGGCGTCGGTTGCTCGTGAAGGGCCGGACTGCGCGACGGCGCACCAATCATGTTAGGCAGCTCCACGATGGTCGCATCGTGAGGTCGCTCGTCGAACTGCGACGGCGCTGCCGTCATGATGATGACCGGTCGGTCTTCTGGGATGTGCTCCAGTATCGCCATGATGCGGTTCGCATGGCCGCGCCCTTGATGATGCGCGAAGAACGCCAGCGCGGGCTTAATCATTGCCTGTCCCCCGATTGCTCTTGCACGCCCACTTCCGCGCGGAGATCTTTCAACCGGCCAGCAGTCCAGTTCTCGGCGAGGCGGACCTTGGGATTGGGGGCGCACCAGATTTCGCCACCCGCATCGAGTGCGGTCACCCAGATCAGATTGTGCTCGATCCCATAGTCGATGACCGCGAAGGCCAGCCCCGGGCCGCGATCGGTGATGTGCACTGGAAGCGGGGGAGCGAGCTGCGTGAACATGTCAGAGGTTCTTTTCGGTTTGGAGATGATCACGTTTACACATCGTCGTGCGGTGTGAGCTTCGCGATCAGAGACCGCACGGTGCCGAACAGCATGGTGACCATGGCGACGAGCCCGGCGCTGAGCACCACCACGATCCAGTACAGGACGTTGTACAGCATGGGGAACCAGCGGCCCGGCACATCGTCGAATTCACCGATCGGCATCGTCATCAGCAACAGCATCACCACGGCTCCAGCCAGCAGAAGCGTCGCGAGCACGGCAATGCGGTAAATCTGGCGATACATCTGCGGATCGAATTCCGCGTCGGCGCGCCGGACCAGACCGAGCAGCGTCAGCATGAGCGCCAGCGTGGTAGAGGCGCTCCCCGCGATCGCGCTGCCGAGGTACAATGCAGGACTGGAGAGCGCCGAAATCATGTCCCGCGCTTCCACCGAGGAATAGATCGCGCCCGATGCGAAATGTCCTGCCAGTCCGACGGCAAGTATCAGTGCGGCGGCACCGGTGGTCAATGCGGTGTTCTTCATCCCGGCTCTCCCGCTTGCTTTCGATGATCGGGATCACGAGGCTTTTGCGGTCCAAGATAGCGGTAGACGCCCCATAGGTTGATCAACAGCAAAGCTATGTTCTGCCAACCGATCCCTTCGGCGTCTTCGCTGAGGAAGCCCCATGCCGTCAGCGCAAGCGAGGAAGTGACGAACAGCACGAAGGCCCACCCCGAAACCCGCGCGCTGACATTCGTCGCCACGACCAGCGCAGCGATGACCGCCGCGATCGCGCCGTACCATTCGAGCAAATCCAGCAACATTTCAGTCGCTCACATCGTAATCGATTGGCTTGAACGTGCCGCCGTTCGAGGCATAGGCCGCGCATGCCGTCAGCCCGATGACCAGATCCATCTCGGCCCGGAACCGGGTGAATGTTCCGCCTTGCGACTGCGGTGGATCGACGGATATCACCCCGTTTTCGGCGACCGGAACATTCATGAAGACATTGAAGGCCGTCGGAATGTCGTCGGGCGCAACCCCATATGGCTTAAGCGCTTCGGCCAAATTACCGAAGCAGCCGCGATGAACGGGCTTGTCGGGATAGAAATGCCGAAACGTGTCTTCGGAACACGGCGTCAGCAGGAAATCGTGCGCCAGCGCTGTATCTTCGAGGATGGTGAGCATGGGGTTCGACCGGTTCGACCACAGCCGCGCGCCGGTGGTCAGGATGATCCTCTCCTCGTAATCGAACGTTCGCCCGTTAGAGAGGATTTCGCGGGGATCCGCCCTTGATACGGTCAAGAGATCGCTGACCTGGCCACCTTCGGGATCGATAACGGTCAACTCCTGCCCTTTGGACAGTTCGATCGCGGTGCCGGTGCGCGGTGCGATACGCTTCATGGCTCCATCCTCGGGTCCGAAAAGGGACACTGCCAGTCGTCGCCGACCACGCGCCCGCTATATTGCCGCGCTTCGCTCGCAGTGCCGTGGCGCGACAGCATCGGATTGATCGAGCCATCGAGCGCCTGGTCGCGCTTCAGGATGGTCTCGCGCATGCGTTCGTACCTTCGCGACGCGCGCAAAGCTTCGAACTGATCGTGCAGATTGAAGACGAGGGTGGGATGGGGCGTTCGCCGTGCGGAACGCGAGGCGTTGGGATGCATGCCGACCACGAAATAGGCTTTCCCTCCGAAGCTCAGCGAGAAATGCGGGTTCGCCGGGTCGCTGCTGACATCTGGATCGTAAGCTTGCCCGCGCCATTCGTCCTTTGCGGCGAGCGAATTCAGCCGGTCCCACATCGCGCTTTCGAACGCCGCTTCGTCCAGTTCGTCGGGCCCGGAAAACACGACGGCGAGGCTGCGCAAGCCTTCGGGGTCGCACTCGTAATCCTCGCTCCACTCCAGCAGGGCCTCATGAATTTCGATGTCGTTCCAGGCACTGGTCAGCGATCGGGCTGGCAGGACCTTTAGCCGACCGGTCGCGAGGGCCGATTTCGCCCCGACACAGGGGAAGCCATCCTCCACGATATGCGAACGTAGGGCGTCGGCGAGCGAAGGATTTTCGCCCGCAAGATTCAAGCCTCGTTCCAGTTCGATCTGTTCCGTCATGAAGGACGGACGATCGAACGCAGAAGGCGTTGCTACCATGCAACAACGATCAAGCGGAAAGCTGGGACGAAGCGCATTAGGCGCGCGCCAAGGAATTTCGGAGACGTTCTTGGCCCTTACACAATTCAGGCGCTTCCAGGTCTATGGTCAGCGCTGCAGCGGAACCAACGCGCTCATAAAGCTACTCGAGCGGAACCTTGAGGATCTCCGCTTCACCGAAGAATTCGGTTTCAAGCACTGGCTTGTGCCGGACGAGGTCGAAATTCCCGACGATGTCTTCGTCGTCGTTATCGCGCGACAAGCCGATCAATGGCTGCGCAGCCTGCATGCGACCCCGTGGCACGCGCATCCGGACTTGAAGACCCTTGCGTTCGGCGAGTTTATCCGGGCCGAATGGCGCACCGTCTGGGACGAAGATTTCTGGGGTATCGAAAGGGACGATCCCAAGTTCGGTAAGCCGATCGCAGAAGAACTTTGTCCTGTGAGCAACGCGCCGTTTCCCAATCCGGTCGCAATGCGCACGGCCAAATTGCGTAACTGGATCGACGTCGCATCACGATCCGCCGGACATGCTTTGGTGTCGCATGCCGAGCTCGTCTTCCGGCCGGAAGCATTGGTGGAGCGGATGGCCGCCGCGACCCGGACCAAGGCGAAAGCGGGTTTCGTTCCGGTGATCACCTATAAGGGGCAGAAAGGCGAACTATTCGCGCCTTCATCATACCCGTCACTCGATGAGGTGGACTCGGCGTTCGTGGACCGCCATCTCGACTACGAGGTCGAAAAGCGTTTCTTTTCAGGAATGTGATTGTGGACACAAAGTAAGCCGACACTCCAATCTTGTGGGAGAGTCCGAACAATTCAGAATAGGTATGGATCTTCGGAAGGACGGCTTTGGAATACGCGATTTTCTCGGGGAACACCCTTGTCGTTCGGGTTTTCTAGTATCTGTGCGACCGGCCGCTTCCTTGGCCCAACCGCGCTGTGAAAAGGCTTTCTGAGATTGCCTTCGACCGATGACGTGAACGCCGAGCGTCGCGGCGGCTAATCTTTACCTTACTGATGGAGCCATGGCAGCGCTGGACACGATAGCCGGTTAACTGAGCGCGTGGCGGAAAGTCCGGAATTGGGCCGTCGGCGGTCCGTCCGGCTCTGAGTGACAAAGCGAAATGTGGACGTTCAGCTTGCGACCCGATTGGTCATTCGAAGGTTGCTTGCGAACTCTTAAAAGCTGAAATTCGCATTGGTCTCCGTGGCGTGGCCGTAACCGACATACGGACTTGCATCTTGGACTACCTGCGACCTGCACCTTCGCCACGAATGGGCCGGCGCCGCGCATGGCAGCCCGTCGCACGACCGCCGATCGGTCGATTACCAAGCTCGAAAGCCACCGGGCGATGACGGTGGAAGCGAAAACCACCTTTGTCGCGATCAGCCGCGGCGCTGGAGACGGCGCAGCGAATGGAATCAGCGAAGCCGGAAAAACCGGTGAGCGGGCGAACAATGGCGCCGTAAGGAATAGCATCTATGGAAGCCACGAAGAACAGAAGGGTAAATCCCGGTGTCGGCGTAGTCGGGTGATACCATCTGGCGGGCCTCTCGGTTCAGCGACGTGCTGCGGCCCCCCGTAGGAATTCACAAATCGAATCCATATCAGCTTTCCGCTCTTGAACGCGCTCTCCCATTAAAGCGGCCTATGCCATCCGAGCAGAGGCTTAACCCCCGCTCTTCGCATACAAAGCGATCTTAGATGGTTCTATCTCCGGTTTCAGTTTCTCAGCATGGAATATAGCAACTGTGATCTGGAGCGCTCGATAACGGATGAGGCAGCGCTCAAGAGCCGGAAGCCGGCCGCCGAGAACGTCAGTATATCGAGGAGGTGCTATGGGCATCAAATGAAAGCCCTAGCCTCATTCAAGTGTTGAGAAGGTCGCCTTCGTGTTTTGCGAAGTAGCCAGAGACCGAATTGGTCACCTTATCGAGGGTCACACGTTCGTTGACCCGGTCGCACCTGAGCAGGAGCATTTCGCGCGCCACCTCGCGAGGGCGCATCCAGCGACTCCGTTCACGCAGAATACAAAGGGCAAAGCGACCCAGCTCACCTGACCGGAAAGGGCTATGCCATTTGTGCTTCTTGCGCGGCTTCACCTTATTTCGCCAGTTCGGGTCGCTATCGAAGATGATGTCTTCCGCTCCGCCAATGAGAGCGTGCAGTTTCTTCCGGCGATTTTTGAGCAGCTGGAGAATATCGATGCCTTCCTCGATCTCGATCTTGATGATCTCAGCGTCGATTTCTTCGAGTTCGCCTTTGAAAACCGCAATGCGATCCTCAAGGCTTGCTTTCATGTTTGTAGTGCCCATTCGCTATAGGTAGCTGCGAAAGCACGACTTTTCTTTGTGCGTTTGCTACCTAATACCGGGGAGGTGGCGGAGACGGAGGGATTCGAACCCTCGGTACCCTGATAGAGTACGGTTCCTTAGCAGGGAACTGGTTTCAGCCACTCACCCACGTCTCCGCAGCAAGCACGTCGGCTGCGAGGGGCGCGCTATAACGGGGGGTGGGCGTGGCTTCAAGGGGTTTGGTCCTGCCATATCGAGGATTGTGGGCGCGGGGCTGACTCGCTTCGGCGCGTTTCGGATTCGGTTCATCGCGCGCTCATTGCGGTGGCGCGATCAACGCCGTCTCGTAAGATTGGAGCGGCGCGTCTTGGACGAGCGCCGCGCCCGTTCGTCGCACGCTCGGCACAAGGGAGGGAACCCGCCATGAACCTGTCCGCCCCATCGCTGCCCCGCAGCTGGTCTGCGATCGTCATGCGCCCGCTCGCCATGGGCCTGGCCGCGCTCGGTCTAGCCGTGACGCCGCTTGCCGCACAGGTCGAGCGTGTCGATCCCAACGATGCCTATGAGGCACCGATCGACGGCGATCTGATCGAAAACCCGGGCGATCAGGACGTCTATGCCGATCCGCGACCTGTCGAACCCAGTGTCTCCTATCCCGCGGAGACGACCCAGCCGACTGCGCCCACATGGAGCGATCCCGGCAGCGACACGGCGACGGGCGTGGATTGGTCTGAAACCGTCCCAGCGACGCCTGATGCGCAGACCGCCCCGGCGGACGACCCTGCGACAACGTATCGCGAGGACGATTTGATCGGCGCGGCCGAAGGCGTGTTCGGCAAGGGCGCTGAAGGGGTGGCCAAGCTGATCCAGAAACTGCTCGCCGAACAGGGCCAGCCCAACGCCTATATCGTCGGGCGCGAGGCGGGCGGGGCGTTCATCGTCGGCGCGCGCTACGGTTCGGGTACGCTCTATCACAAGGTCGAGGGCGAGCGCCCGGTCTACTGGACCGGACCGTCGATCGGCTTCGATGCAGGCGCCAATGCCGGCAGTACCTTCGTGCTCGTCTACAATCTCTACGACAGCGAGGAATTGTACGAACGCTATCCGGCGGGCGAGGGCCAGGCCTATGCCATCGGCGGGATGACGGCGAGTTACCTGCGCAAGGGCGATGTCGTCCTGATCCCGATCCGGGTGGGGGCAGGCCTCAGGCTCGGCATCAATGCGGGCTATATGAAGTTTTCGAAGAAGCAGCGTTGGCTGCCCTTCTGATCGCGCATCGGGCATGCGGATGATGAAGCCGATCTCGTCTCTGCGATAGACAATTCCCTGTTGCAGGCGCTCCGGCGCGCGGGCAAGGACGCGGGCATGCTCGACGCTCTCCAAGCCCAACCCGCCGACGCGCTGCTCGCGCTCATCAAGCTTCATGCCGCCGATCCGCGCGACGACAAGATCGATCTCGGCGTCGGCGTCTATCGCACCGGAGACGGGGCGACGCCGGTGTTCAAGGCGATCAAGGGCGCCGAACAGCGCCTGGTCGATGAACAGGATTCCAAAAGCTATCTCGGCCCGGAAGGCGATGGCGGGTTCGTTTCGGGCCTGATGCCCTACATTTTCGGCGAGAATCCGGAGCGTGGCGGGCGCATCGCCGGGATGCAGACGCCGGGCGGCACCGGCGCGGTGCGGCTGGCACTGGCGCTGGCGCAAAAGGCCGGGGCGCGGCGCGTCCATCTCGGTACGCCGAGCTGGCCCAACCACGCGCAGATCGTTTCCGATCTGGGACTGGAGACCGTGCCCTTCGACCATGCGTTGCCCGACGGGACGGCGAATCTCGATGCGGTCCTGCGCGTGATCCGCGAAGGGGGCGAGGGCGAGCTGGTGCTGCTCCACGGCTGTTGCCACAACCCGACCGGGATCGATTACACGGACGAACAATGGCGCGCGATTGCCGATGCGCTGGCGGACAGTGCCGTGCTTCCGGTGCTCGACATCGCCTATCAGGGCCTAGGCCACGGGATGGAAGAGGATGCGGCGGGCATTCGCACGGTGATCGATGCCGTGCCCGAAGCGCTGGTCGCCTATAGCTGCGACAAGAATTTCGGACTCTATCGTGACCGTGTGGGCGCGTTTTACGTGCTGGCGAAAGAGGCCGGCGATCTCGACGCGATCATGTCCAACGCCAACATGCTGGCGCGCGCGACCTGGTCGATGCCGCCTGATCACGGCGGGGCCGCCGTGCGTATTGTGGTCGAGGATAAGGATCTGACGCGCGACTGGCTCGGCGAGCTGGACGATATGCGAGAGCGGATGCGCGGCGTGCGCGAACGCCTGGCCGCGGCGGATGGCGACATCCCCGGCCTCAACCTGAGCGCGTTGGCCGACCAGAACGGATTGTTCGCCGTGCTCCCGCTTTCCAGCGACCAGATCGCCGCGCTGCGCAAGGATCACGGCATCTACATGGCCGGGTCAGGCCGCATCAATGTGGCGGGTCTCCATCGCGGCAATATCGACAAGTTCATCGCCGCGCTGGCGACGGTGGCGGGCTGAGGCGCGTTCCGCAGGCGTAGACGACCAAGGGTCGGACGACGCTTCGGACCGACAGCGCCCGGACCGCTCAGGCGCGGTCGAGCGCGCGCATTCGCTGGAGGTAGCGAGCCAGTACGTCGATTTCGAGATTGACGCGGCTTCCCTCGCGCAGGTCGCCGAGCGTCGTGACTTCGCCGGTGTGGGGAATGAGATTCAGGGCGAAGTCGCAAGATCCGTCCGGTCGGTCGCGCACATCGTTCACCGTCAGCGAAACGCCGTCGATCGTGATCGACCCTTTGGGCGCGACGAAGGGCGCATGTTCGCGCCCGATGCGGATGGCGATCTTGCGCGATCCGCCTTCCTCGCGCGACAGCACGACCTCACCGACCGTGTCGACATGGCCCGTCACGAGATGGCCGCCCAATTCGTCCCCGATCTTGAGCGCCCGTTCGAGGTTCAGCGGGCGGCCTTCCTTCCACATGCCGGGCACGGTGCGCGCAATCGTCTCGCCCGAAACGTCGACCGCGAACCAGGGGCCATCGGCATCTGTGCCGCGCTCGGTCACGGTCAGGCAGACGCCCGAACAGGCGATGGAAGCGCCGACGGGAATCGTGTCCGGCTGCCATTGCGCCTCCTCGGGGCAGGCGATGCGCACGGCGGTGTCGCCGCGCGTCTCGGTGGCCGCAATCCGGCCGATGGCAGTGACGATGCCGGTGAACATGGCTCTATCCTTTTTGGCCGAAGCGCTCGTAACGCTCGTAAACGTCCGGGCCGAGAATGCGTGTCTCCGCCCTGTGCCAGCGGCCATGGGCCTCGGCAAGATCGCTGAGGCCGATATCCCTGAGCGCGGGCAGGCCGTTCCCGATCAGGATCGGCGCGCGATAGATTTCGAGCCGGTCGACGAGGTCCGAGGCCAGAAAAGCGGCGGCGGTCGCCGCGCCGCCTTCGACATAGAGATACAGCGCATCGAGCGTGGCGATTTCCTCTGGCGCGGCAATCGTACGGACGCCTTCGATCGATCCGCGCGTCAGGACGACGCGTTCGGGGCTGCGATCCTGAAGGCCCGGCAGGCGTACGTCCAGCCGGGGCGTATCGGCGCGCCAGGTTCCGCCGCCGACGAGGATCGCATCCGCCAGCGCGCGGCGCGCATGGACATGGGCGCGCGCCTCCGCTCCGGTGATCCACCGGCTCGACCCATCGGGCAGCGCGATGCAGCCGTCCAGCGAAAGGGCCAGCTTGAGCGTGACATGCGGGCGGCCGAGGCGCGCGCGGGTCAGATAGCCGGCGAGGCTGGCGGCGGAAGGCGAATGGTCGACAAGCAGGGTGTCGATACCCGCCGCGCGTAGTGTCTGGAGGCCTCGCCCCGCCGTGCGCGGATCGGGATCGCCACACCCGACGACTGCGTGCACGATACCGCTGTTCGCCAGAAGAGAGGAGCACGATGGCCCGCGCGACGAGACATGCGCGCACGGTTCGAGCGTAACATAGAGCGTCGCGCCTTTCGCCGTGTCGCCTGCCTGATCGAGCGCCACCGCCTCGGCATGGGGACGCCCGCCTGCCTGGGTCCAGCCGCGCCCGACCACAAGTCCGTCCTTGACCAGCAGCGCGCCGACGGATGGATTTGGCCGCGCGAGCGGTCGTCCGCGCAACGCAAGTCGCGCCGCCGCGTCGAGCCAGCGCCGGTCTTCGGCGCCGGGCGCGTTATTCGGCTGCGGTTTCAGGATCGGTTTCGGCTTCGGTCGCTGTTTGGGCCGGAAGGCCTGCCGCTTCGAGCAGCCGCTTGCGACGGGCTTCCTGGCGGGCGCGATCGGCGGCGATCTCGGCTTCCATCGCATCGACGTCCAGACCGCTCGCCCGTCCGAGCGTGCGGTACATCTCGCGCACTTCTTCCTCGCGCACGGCCTGTTCTTCGCGGATCCGATCCTGCAATTGCTGATTGGCGAGGTTCGAGGCGACGATCTCCTCGTCCGTACGGCCTTCGGCGAAGGTCGAGATGAAGGTCACTTCGGGCCGGACCGGCGGGCCGATGACGCGTTCCTTCGTTATCCAGAACAACAGGCTGAACGTGCAGAGCAGCGATACGGCCAGGATCGGCCAGCGATAGGGATTGGGGCGGGTGAATTCGGACCAGAAATCCTGAATCCCGCCGACCGGGTTGAATCGCGTGGAAAGGCGCATGACCGGCAAGATAGAGTGTCGGAGGCGAAAGTGCCAGAGGGCTCCGCCTCAACCGAAATCGGCGTAGAGCGTCCGCCCATGGTTCTTCAGCCACGCATCGGCCCAGTGCTGATCGCCCTCGTAGATTTCGGCGAGAAGGGCGTGGAAGGCCGGACTGTGGTCGAAATGGACGAGATGCGCGGTCTCGTGCGCGACGACCGAGCGGCGCACCGCGTCGGGCGCCTGGACCAGCCGCCAATTGATGCGGACCGTCCCACTGCTCGAACAGCTGCCCCAGCGGCGTTGCGCGCGCGACAGTCTTAACGTCGGCGCGGCGATCTTCGCGCGCTCGCAATAGAAGGCGAGATCGTCTGCCATCAGGCGCTCGGCCTCGCTTTCAAGCCAGCGGGCGAGACGCTGCGGCAATGTTTCGCGCGGGCCGCCCAGCGTCAGCGTGTCGCCCGAGCGGACCGGTCGACGCGGCGCATCCGCCCGCCAGTCGATCGCGAGCGTCTGTCCGCACCAGGTCAGATGGCCGCGCGTCACCGGATCTTCGCGGACGGGCACTTTGGCGAGCTGCGCTTCCAGCCAGTCGCGGCGGTCCCATGCGAAGCGGAGCGCCTCCGCGCTGCGGCTCCAGCGCGGCAAAGTGACGCGCACGGCGCCCCCGTCGGGCGAAAGCCGCATGGTCAGCCGTCGCGCGCGGGCGTGGCGAGTGATGTGGATCGGGACCGTGCGGCCCAGCAGCTCGATCGCCGGGTCCTGCCGGTCGGCGCGCAGCCACTCGATCATGGCGCGTCGGTTTCCTCGGCCCAAGCGTCTTCATCATCCCATTCGACGATATGATGTTCGAGCGGACCTGCGCGGGTTTCGCTGATGACGCGGCCCGAAACCGACACGCCCGCACGCTTGACCGCTTCGCGATCGCCCGAAATCAGATAGTGCCATTGTGGCAGCGGCCGCCCTTCAGCGCGGACGCGGTAGGCGCAGGTGCGCGGCAGCCACTCGACACTGTCGACGATCTTGAGCGTCAGGCGCAGGCAATCGGGCACGAAGCTCTTGCGGTTCGCATAATCGCTGCATCGCGCGGTCTCGCAGTCGAGTAGACGGCAGGCGACATTGGTGTCCGCGATTTCGCCGGTATCCTCGTCCTCGATCTTGTGGAGGCAGCAGCGCCCGCACCCGTCGCACAGCGCTTCCCACTCTTCGGGCGAGAGTTCGGCGAGCGGGCGCTCCCAGAACCTGTCTCTCATCGCACCCATTTCGCCAGCTCTTCGGCCACCGCTTCGGGGCCGAGATCGGTCGGCAAGGTCGCCAGCGGCGCGCCATCGGGGCCGAACAGGAAGGTGAAGTTGGAGTGATCCATCAGATAGCCGCCGCCCGGCTGGTCGGCACCCTTCTGGTAATAGACCCGGAACACGTCCGCCGCTGCCTCAACCTGTTCGGGCGTACCCGTCAGGCCGAGCAGCCGGGGATGGAAGGCATCGGTAAATTCGCCGACCACTTCCTGCGTATCGCGGGCCGGATCGACGGTGATGAAGATCGGCTGGATCTGCCGGGCCAGTTCGGGCGATTGCCGTTCGAATAAATTCAGCCCCTGCGCCATACGCTGCACGTCGGTCGGGCAGACATCGGGGCAATAGGCGTAACCGAAATAGACGATCCGATACTGGCCGTCGAAATCGCTCCACCGGTAGGTCTTCCCGTCCTCGCCCTTCAATTCGAACGGGCCGCCGATATCGGCACCGGCCAGCGGCGGTTCTTCGGGCGGTGGGGCGGGTGCACCGGCATCGCATGCGGCGAGCAAAGGGATTGCAAGCGCCATGCAGAGCAGACGGGATACGAAGCGGATCGGAGGGGCCATGGTGTCGCGGTTCATGCTCTGCTAAAGCCGTGCGGGCAAGGGGCGTTTTGGCGCAAATCCAACGCAGGAAAAGGGTCTGGCGAAGTGCTTGGTAGAAATCGGATCGCAGCGACATTGTTGAAAGCCACGGCTGTGCCCGTGGCCCTGACGGCGCTGGCCGCCCAGCCGGTCGCGGCGCAGCAGATGTCCGAAGGATACGAGTTCCTGAAGGCGGTGAAGGAGCGTGACGGCGACAAGGTCATCGATGCGCTGAACCAGCCGGGCAACACGCTGATCAACACGCGCGATATCGCGACCGGGCGCACGGCCATGCACATCGTCACCGAACGGCGCGACGCGAACTGGATCGCGTTTCTCGCGGCGAAGGGCGGCGATCCCGATGTGGCGGACAAGAGGGGCGTGACGCCGCTCCAGATCGCGACCCAGCTCGGCTATATCGAGGGGATCGAAGCTCTGCTGAAGGCGGGCGTGCGAGTCGATCAGGCGAATTCCTCGGGCGAGACGCCGCTGATTTCCGCCATCCATCGCCGCGATACCGCGATGATCCGCATTCTCCTCAAAAACGGCGCAAGCCCCGACCGGACCGATAATTCGGGCCGCTCGGCACGTGATTATGCCAAGCTGATGGTCGGCGGCGGGCCGGTGCTGCAGGAGATCGCGCAGGCCGACGCCGATCGGGCGAACAAGGGTGCGGACAAGACCTACGGGCCGAGCCTGTGAGGGACGGGAAGACTGCCACCGCAGACACGCTCGATCCGGCGGACATGACGCTGGCTGAACTGCGCCTCCATCTCGCACCGCTGATCGCCGAGGCGGCGATTTTCGACGGGTGGAGCGAAGAGGCGCTGGAGATGGCTGCGGATCAGGCGGGGGTCGATCGCGATGTTGCGCGGCTCGCTTTCAAGGGCAAGTCAGGCCTCAGCCAGATGGCGATGATCGAGGCCTGGATCGCCACGATCGACCGCGCCATGGCGGATCGCCTGCCGCCCGAAAAGCTCGGCCAGATGAAAGTGCGCGAACGGATCCGCAGCCTCATCCAGTTCCGGCTCGATTCGGTGCGCGGCCAGGAAGAGGCCTTGCGCCGCGCGACCGCGATCATGGCGATGCCGCAAAACGCCGCCGCTGCGCTCAAGACTGCCTGGAACAGCGCGGACATCATGTGGCGCCTTGCGGGCGATACCGCGACCGACTGGAATCACTATACGAAGCGCACGATCCTGGCCGGAATATACGGCGCGACGCTTGCAGCCTTCGTGGGTGACGAGAGCGAGGACAAACAGGACACGCGCGCCTTTCTCGACCGCCGCATCGACGGCGTGATGAAGTTCGAGAAGGCGAAGGCGCAATTGCTGGGCAACGAACGCGAGAGCTTCAGCATGATGCGCTTCCTGGGGCGGCTGCGCTATCCGGTGAAATAGCGCGGCGGCGCTATTGATAATCGGTTGCAATTGGCCGGTGGCTCTGACAGGGCACGGGCATGACTTTGGATGGCCTTCGACACGGTATGCCTGCGCGAATCGTTTCGGTCGCCTGGGAACGGCTGGCCGGGGATGAAGCGAAGCGGCTGCAGGCGCTCGGACTGGACGAGGGGGCGGAGCTTGCCGTCCTCCATCGCGGCGTTTTCGGCGGCGCCGATCCTCTGGCGATCCGGCTCGGGCGGATGACGGTGGCTCTGCGTCGCAGCCACGCCGCCGCGATCGAAGTCGAACTCATCGAAGCGGAGACCACGGCATGAGCCGCGACGATCCCGCTCCTGATACGGCGATCCGCCTGCGCAGTGCGGCGCTGGTCGGCAATCCCAATGCAGGAAAGAGCGCGCTATTCAACGCGCTGACCGGCGCGCGCCAAAAAATTGCGAATTATCCCGGCGTAACCGTGGAGCGCAAGGCGGGGCGGCTGGCGCTTCCGGCCAAGGACGGGCGCGGCGACAGCGTCGAACTGCTCGATCTGCCCGGTTCTTACAGCTTCGATGCCGCCAGCCCCGACGAAGCGGTGACCCGCGATGTCGTGACCGGCGAATTCCAGGGCGAGCGCGCGCCGGATGTGCTCGTCATCGTCCTCGACGCCGCCAATCTCGAACAGCACCTCGTCTTCGCGCAGGAAGTGCTCGAATTGGGCCGGCCGACCGTGGTCGCGCTCAACATGATCGACCTTGCCGAGCGCGACGGGCTGACCCTCGATCCCGAGGCCTTGTCCGATGCGCTGGGCGTGCCGGTGATCCCGACCGTCGCCGTCCGCCGCAAGGGCCTCGCCGAACTGACCGCGGCCATTGCGGAGGCCGAAAGCCATGCCGATGAAGACGCGCATCGCCGCTGGCACCTGACGTTGCCCGAACGGCGCCTTTCCGCCAAGCACATCGCGCGCGGCGCGATCCTTTCGAAAAGCACGCGCCATACGATCGAAAACGGCGCGGACCGGATATTGCTGAACCCCTGGCTCGGCCCGGTGATCCTGTTCGGCCTTCTTTTCGTGGTCTTCCAGGCGGTGTTCGCCTGGGCGACTCCCTTTGCCGACGCGCTGGAAGGCGCGGTCGGTGCGGTCTCGGGCGTGGTGACGGACGTGCTGCCAGCGGGGCTGGTGCGCGATTTTCTGACCGAGGGCGTACTGGCCGGGGTCGGCTCGGTGGTCGTCTTCCTGCCGCAGATCGTGATCCTGTTCTTCTTCATCCTCATCATGGAGGCGACCGGCTATATGGCCCGCGCCGCCTTTCTGATGGACCGCGTGATGGCGAGCGTGGGCCTGTCGGGCAAAAGCTTCATTCCGCTCCTCTCCAGCTTCGCCTGCGCCATTCCGGGCATCATGGCGACGCGCAGCATTTCCGATCCCAAGGACCGGCTGACGACGATCCTGATCGCGCCGCTGATGACCTGTTCGGCGCGCCTGCCGGTCTATGCCGTCATCATCGCGGCGTTCATTCCTGCAACGACCGTCGGACCGGGCATCGGGCTTCAGGGGCTGGTCCTCTTTGCGCTCTATGTGGCGGGAATCGTCGGCGCGATGGTCGTGGCCTTCGTGCTGCGCTTCACGGTCGCGAAGGGTGCGGCCTCTGGCTTCATCATGGAAATGCCGCGCTATCAGATGCCGCGGATCAAGGATCTTGCCATCGGCTTGTGGCAACGCGCCTGGGTGTTCCTGCGCCGCGCGGGCACAATCATCTTCGTGGCGACGATCGCGCTATGGGTGCTGCTGAGCTTCCCGCGGGCCGAACCGGGCGAAAGCCAGCTCGATGCGAGCTATGCAGGCGCGGTCGCCGACACGCTCCATCCCGTCCTCGAACCGGTCGGCTTCAACCGAGAGATGAGCCTTGCGCTGATCCCGGCGCTCGCCGCCCGCGAAGTCGCGGTGACCGCGCTTGCGACGACCTACGCCGTCGATGCGGACGATGAAGAGCTGGAGGCGCAGGGCGTTACCGACCGGATTTCCTCGCTCTGGAGCCTGCCCACCGCGCTCGCCTTCCTCGCCTGGTTCGTGTTCGCGCCGCAATGCCTGTCCACGATTGCCGTGACCAAGCGTGAAACGAACGGGTGGAAATGGCCCATCTTCATGGTCGTCTATCTGTTCGCGCTGGCCTGGATTTTCGCAGGGCTCACCTATTGGGTGGCGGTCGGTCTGGGGCTGTAGCGCGGACCGTCGTGCATATCTTCACGCGGGCCTAGCCCGACGCCATACGCTCGGTTAGGCCCTCGCCAGAATTCAAGAAGGGACGAATCGATGGCAGGCAGCCTCAACAAAGTCATGCTGATCGGCAATCTGGGGCAGGACCCCGAGGTGCGCAGCTTCCAGAACGGTGGCAAGGTCTGCAATCTCCGCATCGCGACCAGCGAACAGTGGAAGGATCGCAACACCGGCGAACGCCAGGAGCGGACCGAATGGCACACCGTCGCGATCTTCTCCGAAGGGCTGATCAACGTCTGCGAAAACTACCTCAAGAAGGGCAGCAAGGTCTTCATCGAAGGCAAATTGCAGACCCGCAAGTGGCAGGACCAGAACGGGCAGGATCGCTATAGCACCGAAGTGGTGCTGCGCGGCTTCGATGGTACGCTGACCATGCTCGACGGCCCCGGCGGCGGCCAGCGCGGCGGCGGCGGCGGTGGTGGTGGCGGCTACGGCGGCGGTGGCCAATCGGGCGGCTATGGCGGCGGCCAATCTGGCGGTGGTTACGGCGGTGGCCAGTCGGGCGGCGGCTATGGTGGCGGCTCCGGCGGCAATCAGGGCGGTGGCTCGGGTGGAAGCCAGGGCGGCGGCTCCAATTACGACGATCTGGACGACGATATCCCGTTCTAAACGGGCCCAGCTATTCCGGGGCGTCAGTCCTTCTTGAGAGCGGCGAGCGCGGCGAATGCGCCGCCGGTCTTGGGATCGTCCAGCCCGGCATCCTCGCGCGCGGCATCGGCTTCCGGTCCGCGCGCATAGGGATCGATGGCGAGGCCGAGGCTCTGCGCGATCGCCTCGCCTAAGTCGAAGGATTGGCCTTCGAAGGGCACCTCGTCCAGATCATCCTCCGACAATTCGATTTCCTCTTCCTCGCTCGCCGACTCGGCGTGGGAATATCGCGGCACGAAACGCAGGGTGACCGGCTCGTCCACGCGATTGGCGAAGGGCTCGCCCGAAACCGCGCAGGCCTGGTCGAAGCGCGCGGTCAGATTCCCCTTCGCCGCGATTTCCTCTCCATCGCTTTCCAGCGCGATCTCGGCCACCAGCGCGTGCAGCGCGGGCAGGCCGAACCGCCCGGCCAGCTTGCGGCGCTCGTCTTCGTTCGCCTCGATCCGCAACGGAGCGTCGGGGAGGCGGTCGATTTTCACGATCCGGCTCATTTCGGGAGCGCGGTTCTCGATAGCGGTCACGCGATATCTCCCGCCAGCATCGCATCCGCGCTCGTCGCGTCGAGACGCAGGCGCAGAGCGCGCAGCCGATCGGCGAACTGGCGGGCCAGGGCATCGTCGGTCAGCGTGACATTGCGGCGCGCTGCCTCTTCGAGCGTGGGGCCATTGTCGGCAAAGCCGGTGCGATAGGCGCCGAGCCGCCCGCCCAGCGTGCTCATCAATTTGCCGATCTTCTTGCCCACCACCAGATCGCCTACGCCCGATTGGCGCAATTGCCCGTCCATATCCTCCACGAAGATTTCGGTGAGATAGGCGGTGCGCGGCGCAAGCTCCGGATTGCCTTCCATACGCAGCATCACCACCGCCAGCGCAGCGGTCACCATGTCGAAGCGGCCTTCCAGCGTGTCGGCAACGCCGCAATGCCGGTACCATTCAGGCTCGCGCGCGATTTCTATCGTGCGATGCCAGAGGGGGCGCATCGCCTCGCGCGGGTCGGTCGGCTTGCGGAACAGGCGGTCGAATAGGCTCATCTGGGGGGCGGGGCTCCTGAAGGGCATGGTGCAAAGGGCAAGGTCGGCTGCGTTCAGCGGCAATTCAAGCCCTGCCTTCCAAGCGCAAGCACGCAAATATTTGCAAGCCCGGGCGCGGGCGCTTAAGGCGGGCCACCGGTTCAGGGTGCCCCGGCCGTTATGCCCGGCGCGCCAGACGATATGGAGTTTTTGTGGTTTCCACCCGTGCCTATGGTCGCAAGATCGCCAGCCTCGCGCTTCTCGCAGGGGCGGTCGCCGTGCTGCCTGCCTGCACCTCGATCCGCGAAAACCGCGGCTATATCGTCGACAGCACTCTCATGAACGCGATCCAGCCCGGCCTCGACAACCAGCGTTCGGTCGAAGCCACCTTGGGCCGCCCGACCTTCATGAGCCAGTTCGGCGAGCCGACGTGGTATTACGTGTCGAGCACGACGGGCCGCAAACCCTTCGTCCGCCCGCAGATCGAAGCGCATCGCGTGCTCGCCATCCGTTTCGATCAGACCGGGAATGTCCTGTCGGCGGATACGTCGGGGATCGATCAGGTCGTCTATCTTTCGCCCGAAAGCGACACGACGCCCACTCTGGGCCGCGAGCGCGGTTTCCTCGAAGACCTGTTCGGCAATATCGGCGTGGTCGGTGCGCCGGGTGCAGGCGGCGGAGCGCCGCGCGGTCCGGGCGGCTGATACGCCGTTCTTGAACCGAACAGGCGCGGCCCCATATCGCGCCGCATGAGTGACAGCGAAAACCGCCACGGCCTAACCCAGTGGCACGGCACCACCATAATCGGCGTACGCAAGGGCGATCGGATCGTCGTCGCGGGCGACGGGCAGGTCTCCATGGGCAATACGGTAATGAAGCCGAATGCCCGTAAGGTCCGCCGGATCGGCAAGGACGATGCGGTCGTTGCCGGTTTCGCGGGCGCGACCGCCGATGCCTTCACCCTGTTCGAACGCCTCGAGAAAAAGCTGGAGCAATATAGCGGCCAGCTGCTGCGCGCCGCGGTCGAACTGACCAAGGATTGGCGCACCGACAAATATCTGCGCAATCTGGAAGCGCTGATGATCGTCGCGGACAAGGACAATCTGCTGGTCCTGACCGGCAATGGCGACGTGCTGGAGCCCGAAGGCGGCATCACCGCGATCGGATCGGGCGGCAATTACGCGCTCGCCGCGGCCAAGGCGATCGCCGAATACGAGGACGATCCGGAAACGATCGCGCGCAAGGCCATGCAGGTCGCCGCCGACATTTGCGTCTTCACCAATGGCAATGTGACGGTGGAAGAGGTCTAGGTCTTCCCGCCCGCACGAATGGCCGCACCAATCGGAATTTTCACATCTATGTCTGACTCCCTCACCCCCAAGGCGATCGTCGCCGCACTGGACGAGCACATCATCGGCCAGAAGGATGCCAAGCGCGCCGTTGCGGTCGCGCTGCGCAATCGCTGGCGCCGCCAGCGCCTCGCCGCCGACCTGCGCGACGAGGTTACGCCCAAGAACATCCTGATGATCGGGCCGACCGGCTGCGGCAAGACCGAGATCTCGCGCCGCCTCGCCAAGCTGGCCGACGCGCCGTTCGTGAAGGTGGAAGCGACCAAGTTCACCGAGGTCGGCTATGTCGGCCGCGATGTCGAACAGATCGCGCGCGATTTGGTCGAAGAAGCGATCCGGCTGGAGAAGGACCGCCGCCGCGAGGCGGTGCGCGAAGCCGCATCGCAGGCCGCGATGGACCGGCTGCTGAACGCGCTCGTCGGCGAGAACGCCAGCGAGGCAACGCGCGAAGCTTTCCGCCAGCGCATCGTCGAGAATGCGATGAACGACACCGAGGTGGAAATCGAGGTCAAGGACCAGCCGCAAAGCGCGATGGAAGTCCCCGGAATGCCCGGCAATGTCGGCATGATCGACCTGTCCGACATGCTCGGCAAGGCGATGGGCAAGTCCAATCTGAAGCGCCGCAAGCTGAAAGTGCCCGATGCGTGGGATCGCCTCGTCGAAGAGGAGAGCGAGAAGCGGATGGACCAGGAGGACGTCGCTCGCGTCGCGCTGGAAAACGCGGAAACGAACGGTATCGTGTTCCTGGACGAGATCGACAAGATCGCCGTTTCGGACGTGCGCGGCGGCTCCGTGTCACGCGAAGGCGTCCAGCGCGATCTGCTCCCGCTGATCGAAGGCACCACCGTGGCGACCAAATACGGGCCGATGAAGACCGATCACGTGCTCTTCATCGCCAGCGGCGCATTCCATGTCTCGAAGCCGAGCGACATGCTGCCCGAATTGCAGGGCCGCCTGCCGATCCGCGTCGAACTGCGTGCGCTGACGGAAGAGGATTTCGTCGCGATTCTGACCGAAACGCGCGCGAACCTGCCCGCCCAGTACAAGGCGTTGATCGGCACCGAGGACGTGACGCTCGACATCGCCGAGGACGCCATCAGCGAAGTCGCCAAGATCGCCGCGCGGGTGAACGAGAGCGTCGAGAATATCGGCGCAAGGCGGCTTCAGACGGTGATGGAGCGCTTGCTAGAAGATATCAGCTTCGAAGCCGAAGAGCATGCGGGCGAAACGATCACGATCGACGCGGCCTATGTGCGCGAACGGCTGGACGATCTGGCGGGCGATACCGACCTGTCGAAATATATTCTCTGAATACTGAGCACTCGGACAACGAAAAAGGCGCCCCCGGTCGGGAGGCGCCTTTTTTGTCAGGAGTGATGACCCTTCAGAATTCGGCCGAAATCGACGCGCCGAAGCTGCGGCCCACTTCGTAGCTGTTGATGTCGATCCGGCGCGTGCCGTTGTCCTGGAATTCGAAATGATCGCGCCCGGTGACGTTGCGGGCTTCCAGTTTCAGTTCGAGCGGCACGCCGCCGAGATTCAGCCCCTGGCGATAGACGAGATCGAGCCTGAGGCCCGGATCCTCGACGATATCGGGCAGGTTCGCCGTGCCGCGACTGGTCACACGCTCGCTGGCGTAGCTCAGCAGCATGGTGAATTGCTGCAGATCCTCGGTGTCCTCGAGGCCCAATTGCAGGTTCACGAGGTGATCCGACTGACCGGTCAACGCCACGCCATCGTTGAAGAAGTTCGACGCGGGTTGGTCGGCGAAGGGGAAGACGCTGACGATGTCATTCTCGCCGACCTTCAGTTCGGACGTCGTGTAGGTGTAGTTCGCGATCAGGATGGCGCGCTTCGTTTCGAAGAAGCCGCCCCAATCGTAGAGATCCTTGCTCAGCTGCGATTCGAATTCGAGCCCGTACAGCGTGGCCGCCGGTGCGTTGGCGAAGCCGCTGACTTGTTCGTTGTCCGAGAAGCTCGAAAACACCTCGATCGGGTTCTCGATATCCTTGTAGAATCCCGCCAGGCTGATCTTGTCACCCCCGCCGAGATAATATTCGGCGCGCGCTTCGGCGTTGATCAGCTCGCTGTCGACGAGGCGCGGATTGCCGTTGAACTGGCGATTGGTTTCGGGATCGAAATAGGTCTGGAAGATCAGCTCGCGGAATTGGGGCCGGGCGATCGTCTTGGACGCGCTGGCGCGCACTTGCAGGCGATCGGTCGCTTCCCAGGTGATCGTGCCGCCAGGCAGGAAATAATCGTTGTTCAAATTCGTGCCGCTGCCGGAATTCAGCGGAACGGCGAACACTTCGACCGGCGTCACGGTCTGTTTCGCATCTTCGTAACGCACGCCGAGATCGAGCGTGACGGTGTCGAAAGGAACGATGTTCACCTTGGCATAGCCCGCATTAACGGTCAGGTTGGCGGCGAAGGCCGGATCGCTCTGAGTCGTTTCGAAGATGTTGAAATTGAACGGTCCGATCCCAGCCGCTGCCTGCGCCGCCGGGTCGTAACCCAGCTGGATCAGCGCATCGCCGAGCAGATTGTCGGGCCGGAAGGCGCCGAGCGCGTCGGGGAAGCCGGTGGTGGCGCGGATGTCGAATTCGCGCCGGGTCGAGAAGCGGTCGGTATCGCTATAGGCATAACCGATCGTGACGCCGAGCCAGTCCGACACGCGATAGCTCAGGTCGATGCCGCCGAAATAGAGATCTTCGGTGAGATCCGAGAACGCGACCACCGCGCCGCCGCGTTGCGGATCGAGCGTGTTGAGGAACAGATCGCCCAGCGGATCGCCGGCATTGTTGGTGCGCGTATAGGTGAATTCCCACTCATACGGCGCCTCGCGCTGGGTCTGGGCGTAACCGCCGCGCAGATCGACCGAGAGATCGCCGAACTCCATCTCGCCGACGAATTGCGAATTGTAGAGCTGGCGTTCGAACCACGACGTGTCCTGGACGAGGTCGGTATCGCCGTTCTGGAGATCTTCGCCCAAAGAGAGGGAGCCGCGCTTCAGTGTGTCGCGGATGAAGAGATTGGTGAAGCGGAACTGGTGTTCGCCGATTTCCAGCCCGAAACCTAGCAATCCGTTCAAAAGGATGCGGTTGTCGGTTACGAAATCGGTGAAGTCGGACCGCAGTTCGAGATCGGCATTGATCGCGGTCTGCTGGGTGATGCGGCGATTGCGCCATTTGTTGGTGAGCGAGGCGGTGGCGATCACGCCGATGCGGCCCGTATCGCCGAAATCGGCGCTGGTGCCCATGGTGATCCCGCCCGACAAATTGGCGGGCGTCCAGTCGGTCTTCTGCAGGAGGATGCGATTGGGATTGCCGAGCTGGGTCAGGATCGCTTGGCTGTCGACGCCGGGATCGCTGATGCGTGCGCCGCTGTCGAGGAAGCCTTGCAATGCAGGTACGATATCGCGGCTGCCATCGTCGAAGCCGAACCAGTCATATTGCGAGCCGTAATAGGTGTAGCCCTTGGAGAAGGTCGTCTGCTCGTCGCCGCTGATCCCGGCGGACAGCGTGACGAAGCTTTCGTCCGGAATGGCCTTTGTCGTCAGATTGATGACGCCGCCGCCGAATTCGCCGGGAAAGTTCGCCGAATAGGTCTTCTGGACGAGGCTGGAGGCGACGACATTGGTCGGAAAGATGTCGAGCGGGACCACGCGGCTCAATGGCTGGGGCGAGGGCAAGGGGAGGCCGTTCAGCAGCGCCAGCGAGTACCGATCGCCGAGGCCGCGGACATAGACGAGACCGTTGCCCACGGTCGACAGGCCGGTCACGCGGCTCAGCGCGCCTGCAATGTCCCCTTCGCCGGTACGCGCAATGGCTTCGGCGCTCAGGACCGAGATGACCTGCGTCGAATTTCGCTCGGGCTCGACGCGGCGGCGACCGGTCACGACGATGACGTCACCGCCGGGAACGGATACTTCGGGCGTCTCTTCCAGCTGGGTATTCTGGCCAGTGCCTTCGGCGGTATCGGTCAGTACGTCGTCGTCCGTCGGATCGGGCGCTTCGCCTTGGGCCACGCCGCTGGGCGGGCCGCCGGTTCCTTGTGCGAAGGCGAGGGCGGGGCAGGACAGCGCCGTGGTGAAGAGCAGCAATCCGGTCAGCTTTCTGCCGGTGGACATGCCGAAGGACATGGGTGACCCCCTCATTTGGTCGAATTTCTATGGTCGGTGCGGGGCCGGACCCGGCCCTGTCGAAGGTTCTGAAAGGGGGAGCGGGCCGATACGCCCGCTCCCCCGATCGGGATCGCGATCAGGAATAGACCGGCAGCGACGTGCAGGCGCTCACCGCGCTGTCGAACGTCGCCGCGGCGGAGTTGCAGGTCCAGCCGTTGATCCAGGTGTCGTTGCCCGGATAGACGGCCCCGATATTCGTCGGGTTGGTGAAGAAGCTGCTCAGCGCGGTCGGGTTGAACACCGCCACGCCATTCTCGTTCGCGCCGTTGACGAAGGTCATGGACAGCGTGTTCGTGAAATTGGCGTTGTTGTTCGTGCCCGCGTTGAAGATACCCTGCGTCTGATCTGCAGTCACGTTGCTCCCATTGCGGAAGTCGGTGGCGCAATCGAGCACGAAGGAATTGAAGCGCGGCGCGCCCAGCTCATCGTCGCCCGTCGTCTGGATCGTCTCGGAATTGTCGATGCGCAGGCACGGCGTCGACCCCGAACGGTCGACCAAAACGCTGTTGACGATCGCATAATCGGCACCGCCGCGAATGCGGATCGCCTGATCGCGCGTGCCGCTATTCGCGATGAAGGTCGCGTTCGAGATCTGCGTGTTTTGCCGCGGAGTCGAATTGTTGAAGGCGTTGCTCGAATCCGCTTCGATGATCGTGTCACCGACGCCGGCGCGCTGGACCGCGATCACGAACTGGAGATTGGCCTTCACGCCGGTATCGGTGTCGAGCGAATCGTCTTCCGCGCCGACCACGATCAGCCGCGTCGCGTTGACGCTGCCGCCGAAGAATTCGACGCCGTCGTCCGAGCTGTTGTAGCTCATCACGCGGTCGAAGGTGGTGCCGGTGCCGGTGCCGCCGGTGGTCAGCGCCTGCAATTCGTTATCGCCCGAAAGGACGAAGCCCGAATAGCGGATCTGGACATAGGCGAGGTCGCCGCTCTTGTCGTTGCGCGTGGCGCCGCCGAACAGAGCGGGCTGCGCCGCACCTTCGACCTGGCGTTCGCAATTCACGCTGCCCGGCGTGGCGCCCGGCGCGATGCAGTCGGTCACGGGCGCACGGCCGGCGAGGACGATCCCGCCCCACTGGCCCGACGAGCTGTCATTGTTGAGGCCCTGAACGTTGTCGCGGCTCGTGAAGATGATCGGACGCGACTGCGTACCCACTGCGGTCAGGCGGTTACCGCGATTGACCATCAGGAAGCTGGAACCGGCGGCATAGACGCGCACGCCCGGCTCGATCGTCAGATTGACGTTGCTGTCGGTCGCGCCGTCCGAACCGTCGGGGGCGGGGCCGCCATCGGTGCCGACATCGACGCGGCCGTTCATGCGGTAGAGGATGCCGCGGTTGAACGGCAGCGTGCTCGACGCGGTGAAGCGCGCGGGCATGGTGCAGACGCGATATTCGCCGGTCGGCCCGGTGATCGTGCCGTCATTGACCAGCTGATCGGGATTGGAAATCGTGGGGCAGCCCGCCGCCGGAGTCACCAGCGTGCTGGTCGGCGTGGGCGTCGGCGCAGGAGCGGGCGCTGGTGCCGGGGGATTGTTGATCGTGATGTCGCCGCCGGTGCCCGGCGAGACGATTTCGTCGGCCCCGCAGCTCGCCAATGCGAGCGCGCTGGTGCCGAGAACGAGCGTACGGAAAAGAATAGTCACGGGCAGCGGTCCCCTCAAAAAACCGGATGAAAATGTATCGCGAACCTTGATCGCGACTCGCCCGCTAGGCCTGCTGCGTGACAGTTTGTGTCCGTCCGTGACACTTCGCTTACAAAACCGGACGAATGGATCGGGAGGGCTGAAATCGGGGCGTTTTACCGTCTCCGACCGATGATCGCTGCGCCGCCGGGGTCCAAAATGACACCTAAATGACAATGTTACAGTTTTGTTGCGGGCGGGGGCTTCGCGCGGCATACAGGCTGCGGGAAAGAAGGAGATGCCTGATGATCGCTCTCGCACAGATCGCCGCGCTGGCCGTTGCCGCGCAAAGCCCTGCGGCCATGGCCGCCGACCCTGCCGGGCCCGATTACGGGACGCAGGAACTGGTGGAAGGTCGCAATGGTGCCGCGCTTCGCACGCTGACGGCGGAAGCCGACAAGGCCGCCGATGATCCGGCGCTGCTGATCAACCTTGCCGTCGCGCATGCGCGACGCGGAGATGAAGAACGCGCGCGCGACCTGTTCGAAGCCGCAATGGCGCATGACGAGCGCGCCGAGCTCGAAACAGTTGACGGTCGTTGGGTGGATTCGCGCGTGCTGGCGCGCAAGGGGCTCGCCATGCTCGCACGCGGGGAATTCGCCTCCACCGCATCGATCGCGTCACGTTAAAGCAGTTTAACGACCGCGCCCATGGGCGCAGGCACTATAGCGGCTTGCCCGAATTATCGGGTGAGCCGTTTTTTCGTTGGGACGAACGGGGGGAACTGGTTCATATCCGTGTCACCCCCGTGTCATGTATTGTAGCCAGAGCGACCGGGATGGTGGAGGGCGCAATGATTCGAGCCGCTTGGGCAAACAGAACGACATGGCAGGCCTTGCGGGCTTTGCCGCTGCTCGGCGCGGCCATGCTGTCCGTGCCCGCCCAGGCCGACGTGCTGCAGATCGACGATGGCGCCGCGCGCTGGATCGCCGGTGGCGCTCCCGAAGCTCTGCCCGAAACGGCGGTTCTGGCCGTCGATGGCGATTTCGAAGCAGTGGAAGGCATGATGCTGCCCGATCGCGTACTTGCCGATCCGCGCCTGCATGCGGCGGCCGTACCGGAAAATTACCGCGCCAAGGTGAATGAGCTGGCTGCGCGGTTCGATCTCAGCCCTTCGCTGATCGAAGCGCTGGTCTGGCAGGAAAGCCGCTGGCGCCACGATGCCCGCTCGCCCGTCGGCGCGCGCGGCCTTGCGCAATTGATGCCGGGCACTGCGCGCGATCTGGGCGTCAATCCGGACGATCCTTTCGCCAATCTGGAAGGCGGGGCGCGGTATCTGCGCGAACAGATCGATCGCTTCGATGGCGACTTGGAGAAAGCGCTCGCGGCCTATAATGCTGGTCCGGGGAGAGTGATGCGCGCAGGGGGGATCCCCCGCATTCGTGAAACCCAGCTTTACGTTGCGGCCATCATGGGCCGCCTGTCCGATCATTCCCGGGAGTAGATATTTCTATGCGTTCCGTATTTCGTGCCGCCGCTCTGGCGCTTCTGGCTTTGCCCACCGCTGCATTCGCGCAAGCCGCCGATCCCGCCGGTTCGCAGCCCATCGTCGCCGCACTCGGCTGGCTTCAGGGCACGCTGCTCGGCAATGTCGCTACCGCCGTGGCGGTCATGGCGGTCGCCGCGGTCGGCTTCATGATGCTGACCGGGCGTCTCAACTGGCGCTTCGGGGCGACCGTGATCATCGGCGTCTTCATCCTGTTCGGTGCCGCTTCGATCGTCGCGGGCATCCAGGGCGCGGCTTCGGGCGTGTAGGATGAGCCAGCTGGTCCGCCATCCCGTGCACCGTGCGCTCACTCGTCCGCAGATGTTCGCGGGCGTGACGTTCAATTATTTCATCATCAACGGGATGGTGACGACCGAGGCTTTCCTGATCACCGGCAGCTGGTTGGCCCTGCTGGTGTTCGCGGTGATGCACGCCATCGGCTATTTCGCCTGCCTGCGCGAACCGCGCATCTTCGACCTCTGGATCACGAAAGTGTCCAAGTGCCCGCGGGTCAAGAATTACAACAAATGGGGCTGCAACAGTTACGCCGCCTAGAACCGGCGGGCCGATCTGGCCTGCCAAACCATAAGGATCGCGACCTATGAGCAAGTGGAAAGGCGCAGCGGCCTGGAGCGCGAAGGAAGCGCGCGCCGGAGACCGGCTGCCCTATGCCCGCCTGGTCGACGAGAGCACGCTGCTGCTGCGCGACGGCAGCCTGATGACCGCATTGCAGGTTCCCGGCCTGCTGTTCGAGACCGAGGATAGCGAGGCGCTGAACGCCCACGCCGCCACGCGCGAAGTGATGCTGCGTTCGACGCTCGATGCGCGTTTCGTCATGTATCACCACGTGATCCGCCGTCGGGTCGAAGTCGATCTCGACGCGGCCTTTCCCGATCCGCTCAGCCGCCATATCGATGCGCGCTGGCAGGAACGGCTGGGTTCGGGATCGCTGTTCATCAACGATCAGTTCGTGACGCTAATCCGCCGCCCCGCTCGCGGCAAGGCGGGCTGGGTGGAACGCACGGCCAAGGCCTGGAAGAAGAAGGGCAAAGGCGGCGCAGAGATCGAGGTGGATCCCAAGGATCTGCGCTCGCTGCGCGCGGCGGCGACCGGCCTTGCCGCCTCGCTGTCGGCTTACGGCGCCCAGCCGCTGGGCGATTATGCCGGTCCGAACGGGACCACCAACAACGAACTGCTCGAACTGCTTTCCGCGCTCTACAACGGCGAGATGCGTCCGGTGCGCCGCCCGGGCGATGACGTCGATATCGGCCATATGCTGCCCTATCGCCGGGTCAGCTTCGGCCTGGACGCGCTGGAACAGCGCGGTTCGGGCGCGCCCGATTTCTCGGCGATCCTGGGCCTCAAGGATTATCCCGAAGCGACCACGCCCGGCCTGCTCGATGCGCTGCTGCGCCTGCCTTACGAGATGATCGTGAGCGAAAGCTACGCGCCGACCGAGCGGCAGACCGCGCGCGAACGCATGGATCTGGCGATCCGCCGCCTGAAATCCGCCGATGAGGAAGCGGCCGCCGAACGCGGCGACATGCTGGCCGCGCGCGACGCGCTGGGTGCGGGGTCGGTCGGCTTCGGCGATCATCACCTGACCGTTCTGGTGCGCGAGCGCGATCTGGCCCGGCTGGACGATGCCGCCGCCGCCTGCGCCGCCGCGATTTCCGACACCGGGGCAATCGCCGTGCGCGAAGACACCAATCTCGAACCCAGTTTCTGGGGCCAGTTCCCCGGCAACGAAGGCTATCTGGTGCGCCGTGCGCTGATCTCCAGCGCCAATATGGCAAGCTTCGGAAGCCTGCACGGTTTCGCTCTCGGCAAGCCGGACGGAAACCACTGGGGCGAGGCGGTGACGCTGCTCCAGACCACCAGTTCGACCCCCTTCTTCTTCAATTTCCACCACGGCGATCTGGGCAATTTCTCGGTCATCGGCCCGTCGGGGTCAGGCAAGACCGTGGTGATGAATTTCCTCGCCGCGCAGGCGCAAAAGTTCAAGCCGCGCACCGTACTGTTCGACAAGGATCGCGGGGCGGAACTGTTCATTCGCGGGATCGGCGGGCGCTACGATTCCATCCGATCGGGCGAGCCGACCGGGTTCAATCCGCTCGCTTTGCCCGATACGCCCGGCAATCGCGGTTTCCTGCGCGATTGGCTCAGCGTGATGCTGAAGGCGGAGGGGCCGGAAGAGGACGCGACCATCGCGACCGCGGTCGATGCGGCCTATGCCAATGACGGGTCGCTGCGGCGCCTGCGGCATTTCAAGGAATTGCTTTCGGGCGCGCGCCGTCCGCAGCCGGGCGATCTGGCCGATCGCCTCGCCGCCTGGATCGGGGATGGCGAGCATGGCTGGCTGTTCGACAATGCGGAGGACAAGCTCGATCTCGGCGCGCGCGTGCTGGGCTTCGACATGACCGCGCTGCTCGAAAATCCCAAGCTGCGCACGCCGACCATGATGTATCTCTTCCACCGCATCGAGGAGCGGCTGGACGGCGATCCGACCATGATCCTGATCGACGAGGGCTGGAAGGCGCTCGACGACGAGATTTTCGCCGCGCGCATCCGCGACTGGCTGAAGACCTTGAGAAAGCGCAACGCGCTGGTCGGCTTCGCCACGCAGAGCGCGCGCGATGCGCTGGAAAGCCGCATCTCGACCGCGCTGGTCGAACAGACCGCCACCATGGTGTTCATGCCCAACAGCCGCGCGCGGCCCGAGGATTACTGCGACGGGTTCGGCCTGACCCAGCACGAGCTGGCGCTGATCCGCACGCTGCCTGCGCACAGCCGCTGCTTCCTGATCCGCCAGCCCGATGCAAGCGTCGTCGTCCGGCTGGATCTTTCGGGCGCGCCCGAAGTGCTGACCGTGCTGTCGGGCCGCGAAAGTGCGGTTCGCCGGCTCGACCTGCTGCGTTCGGCGGTGGGCGATGCGCCTGCCGATTGGTTCCCCACGCTTACCGGCGCGCCCTGGCCGGGCGATGCGGGTGATGCCTTTGCGGACATTCCCGAAAAGCTCAACGTCACTCGACTGGCCGCCGAATGAGCGTCGATTGCTCTCAGGTCGCCGCGCAGGCAGGCTCGGGCGTCGCGGCGGCGCTGCGGGCGGTCGATTGCACGGCGGGCCAGGTCACGTCCGAAGCCTTCGGCCGCCTGTTTGCGCCGGGTGGATCGCTGGCCACGGTGCTCGCGATCCTGCTCACCCTCTTTATCGCGGTCTTCGGCTTCCTGCTGATTACCGGTCGCACCAATCTGAGCGTGCGTTCGCTCGTCCCGCGCATGATCACGCTGGGCTTCGTGCTGACCTTCGCGACGAGCTGGATCGCCTATCAGAGCGTGGTCTGGAATCTCGTTGTCGGCGGTCCCAACCAGATTGCCGGGCTGCTGACAGGCGTGGACGGGTCCGCGACCGACGTGTTCGCGCAGAAGATCGACGTGGTCTTCCTCGCCATTCAGGAAGCGAGCCAGGGACAGCAGGATATCTCCGCCTTCTCGCCGCAGGGGATGATGTGGATGGGCGCGATGCTGTTCATGCTCGGCACGCTGGGGCTGCTCGTCACGGCCAAGATCGCGCTGGCGATCATGCTGGCGCTGGGGCCGATCTTCGTCGTGATGGCGCTGTTCAACGGCACGCGCGGGCTGTTTGCGGGCTGGATCAAGGGCGTGGTGATGCTGGCGCTCGCACCGCTTTTCGCGGTGCTGGGCGGGACGGTGATGCTCGAACTCGCCGTGCCGATCCTCAGCGCTCTGGTAGCGACGCCGGGCGAGATCAATCCGCAGGCCGCGATGGGCTTCTTCATGATCGGCGCGGTGCATGTCGCGCTGATGTTCCTGGTGCTGAAAACGACTGCGACGATGGTCGGCGGGTGGACGGTCTTCGGCCTCGCCGGATCGGACAAAGACCGCGATACCGGCCCGAACATGGCGGCGGCACCTGCCGCTCCCACCACGGCGGGCTACGCTGCCCGCCAGACCGAAGCGGCGCAGGCGGCGAGCAATTCCATGGCCCAGGCCCGCCAGATCAATCTGTCCGCCCAGCAGGTCGCATCCGCCGCCAACGATGGAAGCATGGGCGCAGCCTATGGGGGCGGGGGCGGCGGTTCGCGCACGGTCAAGGTTCTTGCCACCGCTTCAGGTGGCGCTCAGGCATCGCCGCTTACATCGGGTCCGTCGCGTGCGCAGGGGGTGGGCAGCCGGTTCCGTTCCCCCGAAACGCGCGGGCCCGGTTCGCAATCTCTGGAGAAAAAACGATGATCCGCCCGGTCGCAACGGCGCTCGCTCTGGTGCTCGCATCCGCGGGGCCGCTGGCCGCGCCCGCATTCGCCGACGATGCCCGCCTTGTCGAAGTGCGCTACGACGAAACCCGCGTGGTCCGCATCAATGGCCAGGTAAAGGTCCAGGCCACGATCAAGTTCGCCGACGACGAAGCGATCGAGAACGTCGCCATCGGCGATAGCGAGAGCTGGCAGGTCACGCCCAACAAGCGCGCGAATCTGCTGTTCGTAAAGCCGCTGAGCCCGCGCGCCACGACCAATATGACGGTGGTGACGAATGAGCGAACCTATCTGTTCGATCTCGTCGCTTCCCCCTCGACGCGGCCGATCTACGTGCTGAGCTTTACCTATCCGGAAAAGCCGAAGCCCATCGAATTGCCCGGCGAAACCCAGATGGCGGACGCGCGCACCCCGACCGAAGTCGCGGCCGCGCAGGATCCGCTGGCAGTGCAGGATCCCGCGGACCTCAACTTTGCCTGGGCCGCATCGGGCGATGCGGCGCTGCTGCCGGTTCGGACCTTCGACGATGGCGAGGCGGTCTTCATGACCTGGCCCGAAGGCCGTGCCGTCCCCGCCATTCTGACCACCGGGCCCAAGGGACTGGAAGGCCCGGTCAATTTCACCGTGCGCGGCGACACGATCGTGGTCGACGGCGTGCCGCGCGAGATCGTGCTGCGATCGGGCGAGGACCGTGCCACACTTGTCAATTCGGGGCCCGAGCGCCCGCAGCGCGGTGCGGCCGCGACGAACGGGGCCGGAACGGCTTTCGCTTCGGCTAAGGAGATGAACTGATGCGTATGGCCATGCGACTTCCGCCCAAGAGCGAGACGACGGGCGCTGCCAACGATGTCGATCCGCGTGACGAGAGCGAGGCCGAAATCATCGATCTCGCCTCGCGCAATGCCTATCCCGCCGTCGCTGCCAAGAAGGGCAGGACCGAGGGGCTCGGCATGGTGGCGGGCATCGCGCTGGTCGCGGGGCTTGGTCTGGTCACGCTCTGGAGCATGAGCTCGGCGCGGATGGAAGAGCCCGAGGGCGTCGGCGGCCAGCAGGTCCAGCCCGCACCGCAACAGGCGGCTGTCGATCAGCAGGTTCCCCAGGGGATGGTCATTCCCGAAGCGGCGGTGACGCCCGCACAGGGCTATCAGGCCGATCCGGCACCGTCCCCGGTCTATTCCGCCCCGCCGCTGGTCACGCCGACTCCGATGGGCAATCCCTATGCCAGCCCCACGGTTGTGTTCGATTCCGGTGCATCGCCCGCCAGGCTCGCTCCGGGTGAAACCGGCACGCCTGCCGCAGGCGAGAGCGCGGTGACGGCGGGCAATTCGCCCGGCGATTTCGCCAGCCGCGTCGGCGGTGTCGGCGGCGCTCCGGCGCGCGCGCAGGCCATGGCCAATCCGGGCACCACGGTCACGCAGGGCACGCTGATTCCCGCCGTGCTCGAAACCGCGATCGACACCAACGTACCCGGCTATGTCCGCGCGGTCGTGAGCCAGGACGTGCGCAGCTTCGACGGGACGCGCGTGCTCGTGCCCCGGTCCAGCCGCCTGATCGGCCAATACCAGTCCGGCATCCAAGGCGGGCAGAAGCGCGCCTATGTCATCTGGACGCGCCTGATCCGGCCCGATGGGGCTTCGGTCAATCTCGCCTCGCCCGCGATTGGGTTCGACGGAACGACGGGCCTCGCCGGCAAGGTCTCGGGCGACGGGTTCTTCAGCCGCTTCGGATCGGCCATGCTCCTGTCCGTCGTCGGCGGACTTGGCACGCTGGCGACCGGCGGGGCGGGCGCGGTGGTACTTGGCGGCGCGGGCACCTCCGCTGCGGCTACGGCGGCGCAGCAGGACAGCCAGCGCAGCCCGACGGTGCGCGTGCGCCAGGGCGAACCGATCCGTATCTTCACCGCGCGCGATCTCGATTTCACGCAGGTCAGCTGAGCCGGACGGAGACGCGATGAGCGCCGAGATCCACCCCTTTCAGGGCCAGCCCGAGGACGTCGATCCTCAGCCCGTCATCGGCGAGCGCAGCGTCTATCTCGACGCCTATCTCGCCCCTTTTCGCGAGTGGCTGGATCGCGACACCGTCACGGAAATCCTCGTCAACGGTCCGGGCGAAGTGTGGGTGGAGGACAGCGCGCGTCCCGGCATGCAATGCCATCGCATGCCCGAAATCGACGACCGGCTGATCCAGCGCCTGGCCGAACAGGTCGCGCGCGTCAGCCATCAGGGGATCAATCGCGAACATCCGCTTCTGGGCGCGACGCTGCCCGATGGGGCGCGCGTCCAGTTCTGCGGCCCACCGGCCTCGCGCCGCCACTGGGCGATGGCGATCCGCCGTCACCGCAGGCTCGACCTACCGCTCGACGCTTACGATCGCGGGCCACTGCGCCCCGCCGTCCACGGCGCCATGCCCGATCCGCAGCAGGAGCCGATTCCGTTCCTGCGCGAAGCGATCCGCCAGCGCCGTACCATCCTGATCTCGGGCGGCACCAGCACCGGCAAGACGACGTTCCTCAACGCCATGCTCGGCGAAATTCCCAAGCACGAGCGTGTGGTGCTGGTCGAGGATACGCCCGAACTGAAACTGCCGGGCGAAAACGGCGTCGGCCTGGTTGCGGTGAAGGGCGAGCTGGGCGAAGCCAAGGTCACGTCGAACGAACTGCTCCAGGCCGCCCTGCGCCTTCGGCCCGACCGGATCGTGCTCGGCGAATTGCGCGGATCGGAAAGCGTCAGCTTCTTGCGCGCCATCAATACCGGCCATCCGGGCAGCTTTTCCACCATCCACGCCAACAGCCTGCGCGGCGCGCTCGAACAATTGTCGCTGATGGTGATGCAGACCGGCATCGGGCTGACCCGCAGCGATACGATCGCCTATGCCGCCAGCGTGATCGACGTGCTGGTCCAGCTGGGCCGCGACGATCGCGGCGGACGCGGGATCAGTCATATTTCGCTCAGCGCCGACCTCGTGTGACGCATTAGAATCTTGCGCGGACGAACCGCGCGATCGTCTCTGCGTACACCACGGGATTTCCACATCGTGTAATATTGCTGCGCAGGGGACTTGCCAAGGGCCTGCTTTGTGTTAGCCTGTCTGCGATAGACCGCAGGAAAGCGGCATCGACAGGGAGAGGAAACATGAGGGTTAAGGCCACTCTATTGGCCGGTCTGTGCGCCGGTGCATTCGCAATTCCAGCTCAGGCGCAATCGGCAGGCGACAGCGATCTCGAAGATCCGCAGATCAATTCGCCGACCATCATCGTCACTGCCCAGCGACAGAGCCAGAGCCTTCAGGAAGTTCCCATCGCAGTCAGCGCTTTCGACGCCGAAGCGCTTGAAGCGCAGCAGATCGAGAACGCGGCGGACCTTCAGCTGACGCTTCCCAACGTTTCCTTCACCAAATCGAACTTTACCGCGTCGAGCTTCACCATTCGCGGGATCGGCGATCTGTGCGTAGGCGTGACCTGCGACAGCGCGACGGCGATCCACACCAACGGATCGCCGCTGTTCGGCACGCGCCTGTTCGAAACCGAATATTTCGATCTCGAGCGGATCGAGGTGCTGCGCGGGCCGCAGGGAACTCTGTTCGGTCGCAACGCGACATCCGGCGTGGTCAACGTCGTCACCGCGAAGCCTGAAATGGGCCAATTCGCCGGGGCCGCCGAATTCGAATACGGCAATTACGACAGCATCAAGGCCAAGGGGATGATCAACGTGCCCCTGGGTGACAGCCTGGCGGCGCGCGTGGCGGGCTTCTATCTGAACCGGGACGGGTTCACGACCAATCTGTTCGACGATTCCCAGATCGACGGGCGCGACATGTATGCGGTGCGCGGTTCGCTGCGCTTCGAGCCCACCGCCAGCACCACGATCGACCTCATGGGGTATTATTTCCGCGAGAACGACGACCGGCTACGCATCCAGAAACAGCTGTGCCAGCGCGACCCCACCGGAGTGCTCGGCTGCCTCAACAACCGGCTCGATTTCGACAAGACCAACGCCAACTCCACGCTTGCCACCGTGCTGAGTTCGCAGGAATTGTTCCGCATTCAGGGCATCCCGGCCGTGCTCGGCCTGGGCAGCGTTTACGGCCGTGACGGCTATGCCAATTTCGACGAGCCAGACGATGTGCGCACGGTCAATACGGCCTTCACGCCCGACTATTTCGCCGATGAACTGCAGGTGCAGGCGCATCTCGACCAGCAATTGGGTTCGATGAACCTGTCGCTAACGGGCCTCTATCAGGAAACCAGCGTCGATTCGCGTCAGGACTACAATCTCGGCGTGCTCGACCGGTCGGGCTATGCGACCGCGCTCAACACGCTGGCCTTCTTTGCCGCGAACGGCCTGCCCACCGGCCTCGCGCCGCCATTTCCCGCCTTCGTACCGGGATCGAACGCCTATTTCGCGCCGATCGCTTCTGCGCTCACCCCGCAGGGGCCGGGTGGACCGCTCTGCACGTCCGACAATGACGAAGGCAATCGCGGCGCCTTCGAAGGCAATTCGCTGTGCTCCAGCGTCCCGCTGGCCTTCGACCGTTCGAACCAGGACCAGACCGCCTGGTCTGCAGAAGCGATCCTGAGCAGCGATTTCGACGGGCCGTTCAACTTCCTGATCGGCGGCATCTATGCCGAGACGGAGGTGAGCGAGAACAGTTACTACGTGAACTCGTTCGGCCTCGATTACGCCGCGGGCATTCTCGGAACGTTCTCCGCTTTCGCGAACGGCCTGCCGCCATCCTATCTCGCAACGTCGATGTATCGGAACAACACGACCGACTTCAAGCTGGAGAGTTTTGGCATCTTCGCGGAAGCCTATGTCGATCTTACCGACCGGCTGACTTTCACCGGCGGTATCCGTTACAACGACGACAGCAAGTCCGTGGCCGCGCGCACAACGTTTGCCAATTTCCTGAACCCGTTCAGCAATGACGGCGATCCGTTCGCTTCCCCCTTCGTCGGCACGTTCGACGCCGATGCGGGGCTAGCGGGCAACCAGCTGTTGCAGGAACGCAGCGTTTCGTTCGATGCGATCACCGGACGTGCCGTGCTCGATTACGAGATCACGCCCGACAACAACCTCTATGTCAGCTATTCGCGTGGCTACAAATCGGGCGGTATCAATCCGCCGCTCGCTCCGGTTTTCGCCGTGCCGGAAAGCTTCGATTCCGAGCAGATTGACGCGTTCGAGATCGGATCGAAGAACATCTTCCTGAATGGCGCGGCGCAGATCAATCTCACCGGCTTCTACTACAAGTACAAGAATCTGCAGCTCAGCCGCATCGTCGCGCGCACCTCGGTCAACGATACGATCGATGCCGACATCTACGGTGCCGAGCTGGAAACCGTGTTCCGCCCGAGCGACGATCTGCTGATCAACATGAATCTGAGCGTTCTGAGCGCAAAGGTGGCGGGCGATCAGTTCTTCAGCAATCCGCGCGATCCTGGCGGCGGCGATCCCAATGCCGTCATCATCAAGGATATCTCGAACGGTTCGCTTTGCGCGGTGACCGGAGCGGGGGCGCGCGCTTTCGTTTCGGCAGTCAACCCCGCACTGGGCTTACGCGGGCCGACCGCCTTCCCGTCAGACGGAGGGATCGCATCGACCGGTGCTTTCTCGATCTGTTCGGTGCTGGCCCAGCAGGCGGCGGCGATCGGTCCGGCCTTCGGCGGCATTCAGGTGCTGAGTCCGGGGGTAGAGGTCAATCTGCGCGGCAACACGTTGCCGCAGGCGCCCAATCTCAAGGCCTCGGTCGGTGCGCAATACACCATGCGTTTCGACAATGGCATGAGCCTGATCCCGCGCTTCGACCTCGCGCTGACGGGCGAGCAGTTCGGCAATGTGTTCAACGGACGGGTCAACCGGATCGAGCCTTTCGTGCAGGCGAATGCGCAGATCCAGCTGAACGGTCCGGACAATCGTTTCTTCGTGCGCGGTTTCGTCCAGAACATCTTCGATGCGAACTCGATCACGGGGCTTTACGTGACCGATGCGAGCTCGGGGAACTTCACGAATATCTTCACGCTCGATCCCCGGCGCTACGGCATCGCGGTGGGCGCAAGCTTCTAGGGTCGATCCCGAAAGGACAAAGAGGGAAGGGCCGGGCGTCACGTCCGGCCCTTTTCACATCCGCGATCGGTCCTTGGCGAAGGGCGAGAAATCGGTTTCGGTATCGAAGATTTCGAGCCCTTCGCGTCGTTTCAGCCAGCCGACGACGGCATAGGTAACGGGGGTCAGCACCGCTTCCCACAAAACCTTCAGCGCCCAGTTCGTGACCATCACCAGCAGGACGTCGCCCGTCTCCCAGACGCCGAGAAACGCGATCGGATAGAACAGCAGGCTGTCCACGCCCTGGCCGACCACCGTCGATCCGATTGTGCGCGTCCACAGCGCACGGCCCCTGGTCCAGATCTTCATCTTCGCCATGACGAAGGAATTGACGAATTCGCCCGCCCAGAAAGCGACGATCGAGGCGAGAACGATCCGCGGGACGAGGCCGAAAACCTGCTCGTAAGCATCCTGGCCCGTCCAGCTGGCTGCCGGGGGCATCGCCACGACGACTGCGCTCATCGCCGCCATGAAGATCAGCGCCGCAAAGCCCGCCCAGATTACGCGCCGGGCGCGGGCGTAGCCGTACACCTCGGTCAGTACGTCGCCCAGCACGTAGCTGACAGGGAAGAACAGGATGCCTGCGCCGAAGATGAAAGTGCCGTCGGCGGCGGGCCACCATCCATTGGGCCAGAACGGCAAGGGCACGGCGGAAAGCTTGGCCGCGCCGATGATGTTCGACAGCAGGAGAACGGTGACGAAGCCTGCCATGACGAGATCGAAATAGCGGAAGCGTGGGCTTTCATGCGGCGCGGTTTCGCGCGGAATTTCGGGCTTTTCCATTATCGGCCTGTCTATCCACGATTGGCCTGCTCGCAAAGCGGCGTTATGACGCCCCCGGCGCGCGCCCGTAGCTCATCTGGATAGAGCGCGAGACTTCTAATCTTGAGGCAGCAGGTTCGAGTCCTGCCGGGCGCGCCATTCGAGTGTCTCAACGATCGTTAGATCGCCTCACGCGGATCGGTCAGCTCGCAAGAACCCTTCGCGATCGTCCAAGTAGCTCTTCGACCCGGAAGACCAGCATCTCGGCATCGAAGGGTTTGGTGAGATAGTCGTCGGCACCCTCGTAGAATGCGATGGACTGGTCGTTCTGGCTGGCAACGGCCGACAGCATCATGACCGGAAGCAGCGTTGTTTTGGCGTCCCGCCTAAGTTCGCGAAGCAATTCCATCCCAGGCATTCCGGGCATTCTCTGGTCGAGAATAACGGCGTCAGGGCGCCTGCATCGGATGGTGTGGAGCGCTTCTTGCCCGTCTTCCAGCCAACCGAATGTATGGCCGGCATCGAAGAACGCCTCGCTGGCTACCTGGGCAGTAATCTCATCGTCGTCTACGAGAAAAATCTTAGCCACGACTCCGCCCCCAATTGCCTACGTTAATTGCGTCAAACTTTCGGTCCATTAAGTCTATAATTTCATAGATATACGCCGGGCATTAAGAAATTCCTACGCGATCTGATGGGATGGCTGGAAGGCAGCCTCTCTCTCAAGTTGCACGGATCCCATGGTGCCTTCATGATTGCGACCGGCTGCGGCGCCAGCCTCGCAGCTTGCCGCCGGACGGAGGGGTTTTCACCATCGCATCGCCTCCCTAAGGCGGCGGCGCCCATGATTTCCCGCTTCTACCGTAACGATCTCGACTCCCTCGAACGCGTCCACCGTCGCCGTAGCCTCGTGCTTTCGTCGGGGCGCGACTTTTCCTCGAACGATTATCTCGGCCTCGCCGGATCGCAGGACTTGCGCGACGCTGCTGTCGAGGCGCTGGAGCGTGGTGTGGCGCTCGGGTCCGGGGGATCGCGTCTGCTGCGAGGCAATACGGTGGAGCACGAGGCGCTGGAGGCCGAGGCAGCGCGCTTTTTCGGCAGCGAGAGCGCCCTGTTCGTCGGATCGGGCTTTGCTGCGAACAGCCTGATCTTCTCGACCCTGCCCCAGCCCGATGATCTTATCGTGCATGACAGCCTCATCCACGCGAGTGCGCATGAGGGCATGAAATTGTCGCGCGCGCCCCGCGTGAGCTTCGCTCACAACGATGTGGACGCAGCGTCCGATGCGATCGCCGATTGGCGCGCGGCAGGCGGGATCGGCACGCCCTGGATCGCGATCGAGACGCTGTACAGCATGGATGGCGATCGCGCGCGGATCGAAGAATTCCTCGCGCTTGCCGAGCGAACGGGCGCAGTCCTCGTGATGGACGAAGCGCACGCCGCGGGGGTTTTCGGCCCGGACGGACGCGGGCTGGCCGCCGGTTTCGCGGGGCGCGAAAACGTCGTCTCGCTGGTGACCTGCGGCAAGGCGATCGGCTGCGAAGGCGGGTTGATCCTGGGCCCGGCGCTGTTCCGCGATTTCCTGGTCAATCGAGGCCGCAGCTTCATCTTCTCGACCTCTCCTTCCCCATTGATGGCGGCGGTCGTGCGGGCGAGCCTGCGGATCGTGGAACAGGCCGACGAGCGGCGCGAGCGCCTCCGCGCGCTCGCCACATCGGCTGCGGACGCCTTCGCATCGCTCGGTTTCGCGCCCAGCGGGACGCATATCCAACCCATCGTGCTGCGCGACGAGGCGCGCACCATGCGGATCGCGGGCGCGCTGCAGGATAACGGCTTCGACATACGCGGTATTCGTCCGCCGACCGTGCCCGCAGGCACTTCGCGGCTGCGGGTATCGATTACGCTCAACAGCGAGGAAAGCGACATTCGCGATCTCGCGGAAATTCTGGGGAGGCTATTGTGAGCCGGACCTTCATCGTCACTGGCACCGATACGGATATCGGCAAAACCGTGTTTGCCGCAGGCCTGACGCGCGCGCTAGGCGCGACGTACTGGAAGCCGGTGCAGGCCGGACTCGACGACGGGTCCGATCGCGAGCGGGTCGCGGCGCTGGCCGGGCCCGGTGCCCACATCCTGCCGGAAGCCTACCGGCTTTCGACGCCCTGCTCGCCCCACCGCGCTGCCGAGCTGGACGGGGTCACGATCGATCGGGCCGCGCTCGCTTTGCCTGAAGTCGAGGGGCCGTTGGTGGTCGAAGGGGCGGGCGGGGCGCTGGTCCCGGTCACGCGGACACTGCTCTATGCCGATCTGTTCGCGGCGTGGCGCGCGCCAGTGGTGATCGTCGCGCGCACCGGGCTCGGCACGATCAACCACTCGCTTCTCACCATCGAAGCGCTACGCAGTCGCGGAATATCGATCCACGGCATGGCCTTCGTCGGCGCGGCGGAGGAGGATAGCGAGACTACGATCTGCGCCATCGGCGGCGTCAGGCGGCTCGGACGACTGCCCATGCTCGAGTCCCTCGACGCGGACTCGCTAGCGCTCGCCTTTTCCGACAATTTCGCGCTGGAGGATTTCCAGTGAGCAAGCCCCCCATTTGGCACCCCTTTACGCAGCACGGATTGAACGAACCGATCCCGGAAGTGTCGCGTGCCGATGGCGCGGTATTGTACCGCAAGGACGGCGGCGAGATGATCGATGCGATCTCGTCTTGGTGGGTCACGACGCATGGCCACGCACACCCGAAAATCGCGGCGGCCATCGCCGAGGAGGCGGCGCGGCTCGACCAGATCATCTTCGCTGGCTGGACGCATCGGCCCGCAGAAGATCTGGCGCGCGGCTTGCGGGCGTTGATGCCCGACACTCTCACGCGGGTATTCTTCTCCGATTCCGGTTCCACCAGCGTGGAAGTCGCGCTCAAGATGGCGCTCGGCTATTGGCTCAATCGGGGAGAGGATCGGCACCGGATCGTGGTGATGGATAACGGCTATCACGGCGATACCATCGGCACGATGTCGGTCGGCGCACGCGGGGCCTTCAACCGCGCTTACGAACCCTTGCTGTTCGACGTCACCTCGATACCCTTTCCAGCGTCGGGCTTGGAGCAGGCGACATACGACGCGCTGGACGCCGCGTGCAGGGAGGGAGCCGCCGCTTTCATCGTCGAACCGCTGGTTCTGGGGGCAGGCGGCATGCTGATGTATTCGGCGCGTGTCCTGTCGGAAATGCGGAGCATCTGTGCGAAATACGGCACCTTGTTCATCGCGGACGAGGTGATGACCGGCTGGGGCCGCACGGGCACGCTGCTGGCCTGCGAACAGGCGGGGATCGAGCCCGACATCCTCTGCCTGTCGAAAGGGCTGACAGGCGGCGCCGTTCCGCTGGCAGTGACGATGGCGAGCGAGCCGGTCTTCGAAGCGCATCTGAGTCCCGATCGCGCGCGGATGTTCTTCCATTCGTCCAGCTATACCGCGAACCCGATCGCTTGCGCCGCGGCGAACGCCAATCTCGCAATCTGGCGCGAGGAGCCGGTGATCGAGCGGATCGCCACGCTCGCCCGGCGACAGGAAGAGCATCTGGAGCAATTGAAAAACCACGCTCTGGTTCGCGGCGCCAGGCAGGTGGGCACGATCACGGCATTAGATGTGGGCGAAGCGGACGGCTACCTCTCGGACCTCGCCCCGCGCATGCTGGCGATGTTTCGCGAACGCGGCGTTCTGCTGCGCCCGCTGGGTAACACCGTCTACGTGATGCCGCCCTATTGCATCACGGCCGAGCAACTCGCTCGGGTCTATGGCGCGATTGCGGAGGTGCTCGACGCGCTGGCCATCCGTTAGTCGGCTAAGGCCGGTTCTTCGCGAAGAGCTGGTGAGGATCGTTGACCACGAGCGCGGTATCGCTTCGCGCCAGCGCCAGTAAGGTCAGGCGGCCTTCGCGCGCTCGGGCGATGGCAAGGCTGGACGGGGCGCTGATCGTCGCCAGCATGGGAATCCCGGCTCGCACCGTCTTCTCGACCAGCTCCTGGCTACATCTGGCCGTAAGAAGTACGAACCCCTCCCGATGATCGACCCCGGCGCGGCCGAGCGCCCCGATCAACTTGTCCAGCGCGTTATGCCTTCCGACATCCTCGCGGACCAGAACGATATCGCCTTCCGAATTGCAGAAGGCTGCGGCATGCGCGGCTCCGGTGGCCAGGCCCAGCTTTTGATACGACCGCATGGTATCGAGCGCGCGCTTGATCGCGGCGGGACCGACCGTGGGAATCGCGTCCACGGGATCGATCGGGGCGAGCGCCGCCGCCACGGAATCGATGCCGCATATGCCGCAGCTGCTTTCCGAAACCCGGCTGCGAGCACGTTCCAGCAGACGCTGATGACTGCGCGCAGGCAGATTGGCGCGCGCGACCCAGCCACCCCCGGTCTCAAATAAATCGACCCCGTCGATCTCTTCCGGGCGAGCCAACCCTTCTGCAAGGGCGAAGCCGGTCACGAAATCTTCCAGATCGGTCGGCGTGGCCATCATCACGGCATATCCGATGCCGTTGAACTCGATGGCGATCGGGATTTCGACCGGAACCACGCGTGTCGCATCCGAAGTGTCGAGAGTTTCGAAGTCGAGCTCCCGCACCGGATGGGTCTCCGCCCCCGCGCCGAGCGCCATCCCTGTCTCCAGCGCAGCCAGAGCCTGGGGCCCATTGACATTGATCGGCGGGCGACCGCGATACTCGACGCGATCCGCGCCGCACGCCTCCACCCAGGACCGAACGGACCGATTGCCGCTGTGCAGATGGTTCTCAAGTTTCTGCGCCAAAGCGCTCGGCCAGATGCCGAACAGCCAGTGGTCGGCGATAACGGCAGGTCCGGGTGCTTCCAGCGTGGCGAGCAAATCGTCGGCAATGGGATGCGCATCGACCGGAACGGTCAGCACGGCGTCGAAACCTTTTTCGTGCGCGAAATGAAGCGCGGCACACAATCCGCCCAACGGGCCGAGGCCCGCTTCCGGACGGTCGGCAAGGATTTGCGTTTCCGCGAGGCGCCGCGAGGAATCACGCTCGCATACCACGACCTGCGCGACGCGCTCGTCCAGAGACTCGATGGCATGGGCGAGCAGGCTCTTGCCGTTCAGCAGCGCATCGCTCTTGTCCGATCCGAACCGCCGACTGCGTCCCCCGGCGAGCACGGCGCCAAGTAGGTGCGGCATAAACCTGTCCGTGCTCCTGTTGTGGGTGGAACGCTTGCGCAAGCCGCTATCGGCCCGTTCTCCGACTTCGCTCATCCCCTTTGCGCGCTGCCGAACGCTTCTTCGATAACAGGATAGCCTGCATCCTCTGGAATACGGAGCATCGGCTGTGGGCCGCTTTCGTCGATTTGCGGGATAATCGTGCGTACGGGAGTAGCCAGCGCATGAGCGCGGGCTTTTTCGTAGCTGGCGAACTGGGCCAGGCGTTCGAGATTGCGCCGCGTCGGAAAGATTACCGAAATCTCCCCTTCGTCCGCCATGGCAAGCGCGCCCTTGGCGCTGGTCCAGAACAGGCGCGTGTTCTCGGTCTCGTCGACGGCCACATCGACGGCTCCGGTGCCGAGATCGGCGAGATAGAAGCGCGTGTCGAAAATACGGTCATGCGCCAGGCCGAGCGGCAGCCAGCGCGCGAAGGGTACCAATGCTTGCGCATCGATCTTCCAGCCGAACCGGTCCAGCACCGGGGCGAGCGCGCCCTCTTGAAGCGCCAGTTTTCGCGCCGCAGCAGCGCTTTCCGCGTCGATCGCGCCGGACAATCCCAGTGCCAGCCCGGTCTCCTCCAGCGTCTCGCGGATCGCGGCAATCCGGTGCGCTAGATCGTCTTGCACGTTTTCGGTCTCGCCCGGTGCGTGTCGCGCTGCCAGATCGCGGTCTTCGGGATCGACGCGGCCCCCGGGGAAGACGGCCATTCCGCCGGCGAACCGCAATTGCTTTGAGCGAACGACCATCAGGATCTCGGGCTCGGGCGCAGATCGTCCTTCGCGAAAGACGACCAGGGTGGCGGCGGGAATCGGATCAGATGGAGGGGGCATAAAGGCGAGTAGTGCATGCCGGGGGCAGTCTTGCCAAGCAGGGCCGCACATCGATGTTGTCGGAAAAATTTACACCGGGGAAATATCGCAGGGTTTCGTTAACCATAGAGGATTAGGTTTCGTGCAGATCGAGCGATTTGGCACGCAAAGTGCTTAGTATTCTCCGTCTCCAGAAGTCTTCGATCGGAGGCGGGCCGTTCCTGGTTTTTGGCTTGCCTCTTCCGCAAAAAAGAAGCCCCCGCGATTTGGTCGTCGCGGGGGCTTACTTTTAGTTTTGCGCGGGGCGGGGCGTTAAGCCCGTCCGGTCGGGATCAGCCTTCCGCCTTGGCGACCTGCTTTTCATCCATCAGCGCCTGCATTTCGCCGGCTTCGAACATTTCCATCATGATGTCGCTGCCGCCGACGAATTCGCCCTTCACATAAAGCTGCGGAATGGTCGGCCAGTCGGAAAAGGCCTTGATCCCCTGGCGGATTTCCATGTCCTGCAGAACGTCCACGCTTTCATAGCCGACGCCGCAATGATCAAGAATGGCGACCGCGCGGCTGGAAAAGCCGCATTGCGGGAAAAGCGGTGTGCCCTTCATGAAAAGGACGACGTCGTTGGCGCCGACGATGTCGGAAATGCGGCTTTTTACGTCGGACATAAAGACCGATCCTTCGATTACTGAAAACGGGTGGTCAGGACGTGGGGGCTTGGGTGGTCAGTTGCAAGGCGTGCAGTTCCCCGCCCATGCGCGTGCCCAGGGCCTCGTAGACCATTTTATGCTGCTGCACCCTGCTCTTGCCCGCAAAGGCGGGGCTGACGACATGGGCGGCGTAATGATCCCCGTCGCCTGCCAGATCGCGGATCGTCACTTCGGCTTCGGGAAGCCCTTCGCGGATCAGCCGGTCGATCTCGTCCGCTGCCATCGGCATGGGATCAGGCCCCCCCGCCGGATGCTTCACCCATGAACTGGCGCCGGGCTTCTACGCTGCATTCATTGAGCTTGCTGCGAATGTCGGCTTCGGTCACGTCGCAATCGGCTGCAGTCAGATCGCCGAGCAGCTTGCGGATCACGTCTTCATCGCCCGCTTCCTCGAAGTCGGCCTGGACGACCGCCTTCTTGTAAGCGTCGGTTTCCTCGTCGCTCAGATTCATCAGGCCCGCCGCCCATTCGCCGAGCAGTCGGTTGCGGCGCGCGGCGATCTTGAAGGCGTTTTCCTCGTCAAAAGCGAATTTGGCTTCTTCGCCCCGCTCGCGATCCTTGAAGTCCATAATCGTCATCCTCTCGAAAAATCAGGTCGCCGCGCAGATAGGCGCGCGGCGAGACGCGGGCAAGCCGGTCGCTGCACCGGATTTTTACATCGTGACGACGAGCTTGCCGATCGCGCTGCGGCTTTCGAGCTTGGCGATGGCTTCGTGCGCATTGTCGAGTGGGTAGGTCTCGCTGATCAGCGGGGCGATCTTGCCGTCCTGCCAAAGCTGGAACAGTTCGGCAATATTGGCGGCGTTCCTCTCCGGCTCGCGTGCGGTGAAGGCGCCCCAGAACACGCCGCGAATATCGCAGCTTTTCAGCAGGGTGAGGTTGAGCGGCATCTTGGCGATGCCCGCCGGGAAACCGATCACCAGGAACCGGCCCTCCCACGCGATCGAGCGCAGGGCCGGTTCGGAATAGTCCCCGCCGACGATGTCGTAGACAATGTCGGCACCTTCGGGCCCCACGGCGTCCTTGAATTGCTGGGCGAGCGCTTTCGACTGGTCCTTGTCGAACGGGGCGCGGTCGTAGATCACGACCTCGTCGGCACCCGCCTTTTTCGCGACTTCGCCCTTTTCTTCCGTCGAGACGGCGGCGACCACGCGTGCGCCATAGGCCTTGGCGAGTTCCACCGCCGAGAGGCCGACGCCGCCCGCCGCGCCGAGCACCAGCACGGTATCGCCCGCCTTGATGTCGCCGCGATCCTTGAGGCCGTGGATGGTGGTGCCGTAAGTCATCAGCAGCGCGCTGGCCTGCACGAGGTCGATACCCTCGGGGACTTTGAACAGGCGCGCGGCAGAAAGGACCACCTGTTCGCGAAGGCCGCCCGCGCCGGTCCCGGCGATCACCCGGTCACCGACCTGCCAGCCGCTGACGCCCTCGCCCAGCGCGGCGATCGTCCCCGAGATCTCGCCACCGGGCGAGAAAGGACGGGGCGGCTTCATCTGGTACATGTCCTTGATGATCAGGCTGTCGGGGAAATTGATCGCGCAGGCGGCGACATCGATCAGAACCTCGCCCTTGCCCGGCGTGGGGCTTTCGAGTTCCTCGACGACGAGCGTTTCGGGCCCGCCGACTTCTTTCGACAAGACTGCTTTCATGGCGGCTCTCTCCTGATTTTCGTTGAATTGGGTTTAGCGGCTGACGGCCAGCGGGCAATCCAGCCAGGGAAGGTCCTGCGCCCGGCCGGCCTCGTGATGCGTGATGGCATCGCCGCTTGCGAGCGTCAGGCCGATCTCGTCGAGACCCTCCAGCAGGCAACGCTTGCGAAACGGGTCTACATCGAAGGCGAAACGATCCTGAAACGGGGTCGTGACGATCTGGTTGTCCAGATCGATTGTGATCGGATCGGTGCGCGCGACTTCCAGCAGCCGATCGACCTGATCCTGCGGCAGTTCGACCGCCAATATGCCGTTCTTGAAGGCGTTGCCGGAAAAGATATCGGAAAAGCTGGGCGCGATCACGGCGGTCAATCCCATGTCGAGCATGGCCCAGGCGGCGTGTTCGCGGCTCGACCCGCAGCCGAAATTGTCGCCCGCGATCAGGATCGGCGCACGGGCGAAATCCTCAACGTCGAAGGGATTTCCCGGAGCCTGGCGGATCGTTTCGAACGCGCCTTTCCCCAGGCCTTCGCGGCTGACCGTCTTGAGCCAGTGCGCGGGGATGATCACGTCGGTATCGACGTTCTTGAGTCCCAGCGGAATGGCGCGACCGTGGATGGTGGAAACGGCGCGCATCAGTCGGTTTCGGGCTGTTCCCCGGAGGGGATCGGACCCGGCTGTCTGGCTTTGTTGCGATCCGACTTCTGCTTGCGCTTGCCGGCATACAGCAGCGCGGCGGCAATGGCGGCGGAGCCGATCGCACCTGCGATCGCGGCGGTGGATTTGGGAAGCTTGCTCATGGAAGTCTCATGCGGAAGGTGGCGAAGGCTGGCAAGATCAAAGCTGGCGGACATCGGCGATGCGCCCGGTGACGGCAGCAGCGGCGGCCATGGCGGGGCTCATCAGATGGGTGCGCGCGCCGGGGCCCTGACGGCCGACGAAATTGCGGTTCGAGGTGCTGGCGCAGCGTTCACCCGGCGGCACCTTGTCGGGGTTCATGGCGAGGCAGGCGGAACAGCCCGGCTCGCGCCATTCGAATCCGGCATCGGTGAAAACGCGGTCGAGCCCTTCTTCCTCCGCCTGCCGTTTGACGAGGCCCGATCCCGGCACCACGATCGCCCAGCGCACGCTCGCCGCCTTTTTCCGCCCGCGCAGCACTTCGGCCGCAGCGCGCAGATCTTCGATCCGGCTGTTGGTGCAGCTGCCGATGAAGACGTTCTCGATCCCGACATCGGCTATCGCGACGCCGGGTTCGAGCCCCATGTAATCGAGGCTCTTGCGCGCGGCGGCCTGCTTCGAGGGGTCAGCAAAGCTGTCGGGCGAAGGGATTTTTGCGCCGACCGCGATCACGTCTTCCGGGCTGGTGCCCCAGCTTACGGTCGGTTCAACATCGGCGGCGTCGATCACGACCGATTTGTCGAAGACGGCGCCTTCATCCGTGCGGAGCGAGCGCCACCATTCGACCGCACGATCCCACGCCTCGCCCTGCGGCGCGTAGGGGCGGCCTTTGAGATAGGAAAAAACGGTATCGTCGGGCGCGATCAGTCCGGCGCGCGCGCCGCCTTCGATCGACATGTTGCAGACTGTCAGCCGTCCTTCGACGCTCATATTTTCGAAAACAGTCCCACGATATTCGATCACATGGCCTGTCCCGCCACCCGTGCCGATCACGCCGATGATATGAAGGATCAGGTCCTTGGGCGTGACGCCGGGGCCGAGTTCGCCCTCGACCCGGATTTCCATCGTCTTGGAACGACGCAATTGCAGCGTCTGGGTCGCCAGCACATGCTCCACCTCGCTGGTACCGATCCCGAAAGCCAGCGCGCCGACACCGCCATGCGCGGCGGTGTGCGAATCGCCGCACACGATCGTCGCGCCGGGAAGCGAGAAACCCTGTTCCGGGCCGACGACATGGACGATCCCCTGTTCGGGCGCGACCGCGTCAATATAGCGGATGCCGAAGGAGGGCGCATTGCGCTCAAGCGCGGCGAGCTGCGCGGCGCTTTGCGGATCGTCGATGGGGAGGCGGGCCCCATCGGGCGCGAGCCGCGCAGTGGTCGGCAGATTGTGATCGGGCACGGCCAGCGTCAGATCGGGCCTGCGAACCGTGCGCCCGGCCAGTCTCAGCGCCTCGAAGGCCTGCGGGCTCGTGACCTCGTGGACCAGATGTCGGTCTATATAGAGAAGGCAGGTATCGTCGGAATCGGTGCGGTCGGGACGCGCCACGACATGGGCGTCCCAGATCTTTTCGTAGAGGGTGCGGGGGCGGCTGGCCATAATGATGCTTTGTGTGCGGCACGGCCCGCGCCCGCGCAAGACGGCAACGCCTTAATGCGCGATGGGATTACGAATGTCATGGAAAGGTAAGGTTTAATGCGCTAACTGACACTTATGTCAGCAAAGCCCTTCAGCCATCCGATTACCGTCCACCCCGAAGACATCGACTTCATGGGCCATGTGAACAACGCCCGCTATCTCGGCTGGGTGCAGGACACGGTGCTCGCCCATTGGCAGAAACTCGCCCCTGCGGAAGAGGTGGCGAGCAAGGCGTGGGTCGCCCTGAAGCACGAGATCACCTATCGCCGCCCGGCGTTCCTGCACGATGCGGTGATCGCGGAAACCGTGCTGGAAAAGATCGCCGGCGCGCGCTCGTTCTACAACACGGTGATTCGCCGGGGCGAGGAAGTCCTGGCCGAAGTGCAGAGCATGTGGTGCTGCCTCGACAGCGAAACGCATCGGCCGGCGCGCATCAGCAAGGCCGTGGCCGAAACCTTTTTCGGGCTGCCCGCAAAGGCCAAGACCACCGAGGCCTGAGGCCAACCGCCGGGAAACCTTTGCGCCGATGCGGCGGCGCTCCTATATTCCTGTCATGCCCAGCCGAACCGAAAGAGCCGTCGCGCCCCCGGGGCCGCGATTGCAGGCCGCGACCGGCCTTGCGCTGACGGCGGCCATCTTTGCCGCATGGCTGGGCCTCCATCTTTACGCCATGTTCGGTTTCGACCTGACCTGGGCCAGCCTGCCGCTCGCCTTCGTGATGGCGGCGCTGCTGTGCTGGCTGTCGGTCGGCATGTTCATTGCCAGCCACGATGCGATGCACGGATCGCTGGTGCCGGGCGGCGGACGGATCAACGATATGATCGGGGGCTTCCTGCTGTTCGTCTATGCGGGGTTCGCGTGGAAGCGGATGCGGAGCGCCCATCTCGCCCATCACAAGGCGCCCGGCACGGCCAGCGATCCCGATTTCAGCGTGGATCATCCCACGCGGTTCTGGCCTTGGTACGGCGTGTTCCTGCGTCGCTATTTCGGCTGGCAGTCGATGGCCTTCGTCGGCACGGTCGTCACCGTCTACTGGCTGGTGTTCGGCGTTCCGATCGCGAATATCGTCCTGCTGTACGGGCTGCCCGCGATCGGGTCCTCGCTCCAGCTGTTCTATTTCGGCACCTTTCGCCCGCATCGCCATGCAGAGGACGGTTTCGCCGACCGCCACAATGCGCGGAGCGACGATCTGGGGACGTTCGCATCGCTGGTGTCGTGTTTCCATTTCGGCTATCATCACGAACATCACCGCGCTCCGCACGTCCCCTGGTGGGGCCTGCCCGCCGCGCGGCGTTCCATGACCGTCCAAGAGACCCGCCCGTGAGCCTTCCCGCCATCCTCCTGACTGTGTTCCTGTCGATCGTCGGCATGGAGATATTCGCCTGGTGGGCGCATAAATACGTGATGCATGGATGGGGCTGGGCATGGCATCGCGACCATCACGAACCGCATGATAACACGCTGGAGAAGAACGATCTCTACGCCGTCACTTTCGGCACGATCGTGTTCGCGATGTTCGCCATCGGCTATGTCTATTCGGACCTGCTGTGGTGGATCGCCTTCGGGATCACCTGCTATGGCCTGATCTACACGATCATCCATGACGGGCTGGTTCACCAGCGCCTGTTCCGCTGGGTGCCCAAGCGCGGCTATGCCAAGCGGCTGGTGCAGGCGCACAAGCTGCACCACGCGACCGTGGGCAAGGAAGGCGGCGTCAGCTTCGGCTTCGTGTTCGCGAGCGATCCGGCGAAGCTGAAGGCCGAGCTGAAGCGCCAGCGCCAGGAGGGCAAGGCGGTGGTGCGCGAAAGCGCGGGGCTGGATCGCGCAGGCTAGCTATTCGGGACGCGTGGCGATCCAGCTTCCCGTGATCGCCAGAACCGCCAGCGAAATCCAGTAATAGGGCGTGCCGAGCGTCCAGTAGGTCAGCACCGCGCCCGCCGCCAGCGAGACCAGAGCGAGGATTTTCGCCCGCCGCCCGATGGCGCGCCGCGCCCGCCATTCGCGGATCGGCGGTCCCCAGCGCGGATGGTCGAGCAGGCGCTTCTCCCATGCGGGATTGCCCCGCGCGAAGAAGAAGGCGGCCAGCAGCAGAAACGGAACGGTGGGCAGGAGAGGCAGAAACGCGCCGATCGCGCCGAGCCCCAGGCTCAGCAAACCGAGTGCGAGATAGAGGCGGCGCATGATGGGGAGCGCCGCGCCGCGCCGTTCAGGCGGACAGCCGCGCGGCGTGTTCCTGCACCAGCGCGATCATGTTCGGCACCCCTTGCGTGCGGTTGCTCGACAGCTGGTTCTTGAGATCGAACGGGGCGAGCGCGTCCGCCACATCCATTTTCGCGACCTCGCCGGCGGGCTTGTCCTGCACGGCGGCGACCACCAGCGCGACGATGCCCTTGGTGATCGCGGCATTGCTGTCCGCGAGGAAGTGCAACTGGCCTGCATCGCCGGTGGGATAGACCCACACCGCCGCCGAACAGCCGCGCACCAGAGTGGCGTCGGTCTTGAGCGCATCGGGCATGGGTTCCAGATCGCGCCCCAGCTCGATCAGCAGGCGATAGCGTTCGTCGCCTTCGAGGAATTCATATTCTTCGGCGATGTCGTCGAGTGAGCGCATGCCCGCCATCTAGGCGCTTCGCTTCACAAATCCACCCCGCTTGCGATCGCTTCCAGTTTGCGGATGCGTTCTTTCAGGTCGGATATCTCGATCCGGGCCGCGCCGATGGTGCTGCCGGTTTCGGGCGCGTGGTTCATGCCGGCCAGCTCGCGCTCTTTCAGCGCCAGCCAGCCGCGCCAGCCGACCAGCAGGGCCGTGGCCGTGATTGCCAGCCCGATCAGGGCGGCGGCCGCGATGATGATGGTGGGTTCGAACATTTCCCTCATGTCCTTTCCTCAAACGGGCCCCAGGCCCTTCAGTCCTTGTCGTGTTTCTCGTCCTCGGTACGCAGCGCGTCGATCTCGGCGGAAAGCCGCCGCGTCTCGCGCGCGTCGAGGGAATTGTTGTCGGTGGCGATGCGTTCGAGCACGCGGATGCGTTCACGCAGATTTTCGACCTCGCGGCGCATTTCGCGCGACTCGCCGTCATCGCGTGAAGGTGCGAAGACGGGATTGCCGTCCTCGTCGCGCGTCACGCCCAGCGTATGATCGTGGCGCCGCGTGTAGATCTGGACGATCCCCCAGATGACGATGCCGACCAGCGCAACCAGAGCCCAACCGGTCATTGCACGCTCTCCTTCAGCTCACCGCCGTCGCGCAGATCCTCGATCTGCATGGCGAGATCGGAGCCGCGATCGGTGGCGATGCGTTCGAGAACGCGCACGCGGGCTTCCAGCTTCTGCGCCTTGGCGGCGTATTGCGCGGCCTGTTCGGCGGTCTTGTTGGCCATCAGCTCCATCTGCTTTTCCTTGTGCTTGAGCCAGGCCTGGAAGGTGTCCTGCGCGATGCCCAGGACGATGGCGACCAGCGCGACCGAGCCGATCATGATGGGGATGATTTCCCAGCCCATCAGTTCGCCTCCTTGCCGCTATCCTTCAGCCGCTCGAATTCGTGGCTGAGCTGGTAGCCGCTGTCGGTGACGATGCGTTCGACATTGGCGAGCCGGTCCTTCATCGCGCCCATCTCGGCGCGCAGCTGGGCGTTTTCCTGCGTCAGTAGCGCCACGCGCTCCTGCGCCTGACTGGTGTTGCCCGGCTTCAAGGACTGGCCCCACATGCCTTCGAGCGGATAGCCGTTCTTGATCTTGAGCCGGGTCGTATGGACCGAGGCGACGATCCCGGCCGCGCCGAGCGTGAAGGCACCCCCGATGATCCAGCCGAGATAGGGGAGGAGGTCGGTGAACTGCATCATGCCATCTCCCGCTTTTCGAAGCGCAGCGGCGTGCCGCTATCCTCGATTTCGACCGTGCGGGTGTCGCGCAGCGCCTCGATCTGGGTGGCGACGTCATAGCCCTTGTCGGTCACGATGCGTTCGAGGACGCGGACCCGGTCTTCGAGCTTCTGGACCTGGCTGGCATATTGGGCGGCGCGTTCGGCGGTGTGCTGCGCAGTGGCGGAAACCTGCATTTCCGCGACCTTGATCTTCTGCTTCGACCAGATGGCGACCATCGGAATGCCGCACCCCATGACGATACCTGCAAGCGGTATCAAAATTCCCAGATCCATTTCGTAATTCCTCCTGTTCCCCTTATCCTGCGCCCCTCAGCGCAGGCGCTCGATCTCTGCGGTGAGCCGCGGGTTCGAGCTGACATAGAATGTTTCGACTTCGGCCAGACGGCGATCCACGTCCTTCATCTTGGCGCGGATTTCGCGGGCCGTGCGCTTCGGGCTCTGCCGCACGCGCTGCCAATAGCGGTTCTCGTCCTGATCGGCGTAGAGATAGGGCGGCTTCTTATCGAGCAGCAGGCCGGCGATGAAGTATGCGGGCAGGGCGAAGCCGGTGATGAGGACCATGATGACGACTGCCATGCGCAGCCAGAACACATTGACCCCGGTATAATCCGCGAGGCCCGAGCACACGCCCATCAGCTTCGCATTCTGCTTGTCGCGATAGAGAGTGGTGCGGGGGCTGTTCATTTCATCGATCCTTTCTTCTCGGCCATCATCTGCTCGAGTTCGCGCAGCTGCTGGTTGTCGACCTCGCTGTCATGGACGAGGCGGGCGGGCTTGAAATCGGGATTGTCGGTGGCGACCAGGCGTTCGACCGTGTCCATCCGGTCGTCCAGTCGCTTGGCGAGATTGTAGAGCTCTTCGAGCAGGGCCTCGTCATCGGTCGTGATGCTGGCGGAGGTCTTCCACTTGGTGACGTAGTGAAGGACGATCCACGGCAGGGCGATCAGCAGAGCGACAACGAAAAAGACTTCTTCCATGGATCAACCCTCCTTATTTCCGGCGTCTTCGGGCTTGCCGAGCGCCTTTTTCATCTGTGCCAGTTCGTCGTCGATCGCGTCCGAGCCTTCCAGCGCGGCGATCTCGTCGGCCAGCGAGTTGCGGTCGCCATCGTCGGCGATCGACAGCGCATCGGCGCGGCCTTCAGCGTAATCGACGCGGCGTTCGAGCTGGTCGAAGCGCGCCAGCGCCTCGTCGGTCCGCTCGGTGCTCATCAGCGTGCGCAGCTTGACGCGGTTCTCCGCGCTTTCGAGGCGAGCGGCGATCGCGGTCTGGCGGCTGCGGGCTTCGCGTTTCTCGATGCGGTGGAGCGGACCAGCCGCGCCGCGCCGATGCGACGGCCTGTCCTGATCATCGGGGAGCGTGGGACCGGCAAGGAATTGATCGCCGAACGCCTCCACCGCCTGTCCACCCGCTGGGACGAGCCGCTGGTGACGATGAACTGCGCCGCTCTGCCCGAAACGCTGATCGAGGCCGAATTGTTCGGCCACGAGGCGGGCGCGTTCACGGGTGCGACCAAGCAGCGGGTTGGCCGGTTCGAGGAAGCGGACAAGGGCACGCTGTTTCTCGACGAGCTGGGCACGCTGTCGATGGGCGCGCAGGAGCGATTGTTGCGCGCGGTCGAATATGGCGAGGTAACGCGCATCGGCGCGAGCCGCCCTGTACGGGTCGACGTCCGCATCGTCGCCGCCACCAATGAAGATTTGCCGACCAAGGCCGAACGCGGCGATTTCCGCGCCGACCTGCTCGATCGCCTGAGCTTCGAAGTGATCACGCTGCCTCCCCTGCGGGTGCGCGAGGGTGATGTGGCAGTCCTGACCGAATATTTCGGACGGCGCATGGCGGCGGAAATCGGCTGGGACGGCTGGCCCGGCTTTGCCGACCATGTCCGCGAACAGATGGAGCAGTACGCCTGGCCGGGCAATGTCCGCGAATTGCGCAATGTGGTCGAACGCGCAGTCTATCGCTGGGACGATTGGGAAACGCCCATCGGCCACGTCATCTTCGATCCGTTCGACAGCCCGTGGAAGCCTGCGCCCTTACCCCTGCCGTCGGACAAGCGAGCGGCATTGGCGACTGGGGCGACCGCGGCGGCTCCAGAAGCGCTCGACTACGATTCGATCGCCGATCTGCGCGCCGCGGTGGACGAACACGAGAGGGCGATCGTCGAACATGCGCTCGGCAAGCACCGCTGGAACCAGCGCCAGACCGCCAAGGCGCTGGGCCTCAGCTACGACCAGCTGCGTCACTGCATAAAGAAGCACGGGCTGGGCGAAGATGGTTGATCAGCTGAATTCGGTTACGATGCGCGTTTTATAATCCAGTCCCTTGGCGGTCGCTTCTCGCTTGAGCTTATCGAGGCGTTCCTGAGAAATGCGATCGTTGAAGCGGATTTCGACGGCCTGAATATTCTGATCTGCACGAAATTGCGAATGCGTTGTCTCGATGACCAGATCTTCTTCACCCAAAGCGGTCAGCATCGGGAAAATGTCATCTTTTGCACCGTCAAGCGTCACGAACACGGTTCGGGTCTGATTTTCGCTTCCGATTACCAAACCATTGCCGCTCTCGTCTGCCCCACACGCCGATAGCGCGAAAGCCGACATCCCCAAGAACACTGTCGAAATCTTCATTTTCACCCCATCCGCTAAACCGAGGATTGGGTGGCCTATCCGTTTCCGACTTGCAAGTCGGAGCCGTTCGCTCTATCTCACACACATCCCGACATTGTCGCGACACTGGAGGGGCTGGCGCCGCGAGGGGCCGGCCACGAAGCTCTGTCGCTGCGATGCCTGTCAAATCTGGAGAACGAATGGCCGATCTGGCGCGTCTGACCGAAGTGATCGAACCCGAAGCCCAGGCGCTCGGCTTCGAGCTTGTGCGCGTCAAGATGATGCCGTCCGAGGCCAGAGACGGCGGGCAGGCCCTTCAGATCATGGCCGAGGATCCGAAGACCGGCCAGCTCGTGATCGAACAGTGCGCCGCCCTGTCGCGCCGTATCTCCGACCGGATCGATACGCTCGAAGAAGAGGGCGAAGTGCTGATCGACGGGGCCTATCACCTCGAAGTCAGCTCGCCGGGAATCGACCGCCCGCTGACCCGCGTGAAGGATTTCACCGACTGGGCCGGGCATGAGGTCAAGATCAGCATGGACAAGGCCTGGGACGGCCAGCGCACCTTGCGCGGCGATCTCAAGGGTATCGAGGATGGCATGGTGACCGTCGTCGATCGCAAGGCGGGCGAAATCAGCGTCCCGCGCGAACAGATTCATTCGGCGCAGCTCGTCTTGACCGACGCGCTGATCGCCGCCACCCAGCCGCTCGATACGAGCGGCGCCGACGAAATCGTCGAAACTGAAGAAAAGGCAGACGACTGATGGCCAGTGCCATTTCCGCCAACAAGGCCGAACTCCTCGCGATCGCCAATTCGGTCGCATCCGAGAAGATGATCGACAAATCCATCGTGATCGAAGCGATGGAAGAGGCGATCCAGAAGGCCGCGCGCGCCCGCTACGGCGCCGAGAATGACATCCGCGCCAAGCTCGATCCGAACAGCGGCGACCTGCGCCTGTGGCGCGTCGTCGAAGTGGTCGAGGAGGTCGAAGACTATTTCAAGGAAGTCGATCTCAAGGCCGCGCAAAAGCTTCAGGACGATGCCAAGATCGGCGATTTCATCGTCGACCCGCTGCCGCCGGTCGATCTCGGCCGCATTGATGCGCAGTCGGCCAAGCAGGTCATCTTCCAGAAGGTCCGCGATGCGGAGCGCGAGCGTCAGTATGAGGAATTCAAGGACCGCGCGGGCGAAGTCATCACCGGCGTGATCAAGTCGGTCGAATTCGGCCACGTCATCGTCAATCTGGGCCGGGCCGAAGGCGTCATCCGCCGCGACCAGCAGATTCCGCGCGAAGCCGCGCGTGTGGGCGAGCGCGTGCGTGCGCTTATCACCAAGGTGGAACGCAACAATCGCGGGCCCCAGATCTTCCTCAGCCGCGCCGCGCCCGATTTCATGCGCAAGCTGTTCGCGCAGGAAGTGCCCGAAATCTACGACGGCATCATCGAGATCAAGGCCGCCGCCCGCGATCCGGGCAGCCGCGCCAAGATCGGCGTTATCTCGCATGACAGCTCGATCGACCCGGTCGGGGCCTGCGTCGGCATGAAGGGCAGCCGCGTCCAGGCGGTCGTCCAGGAATTGCAGGGTGAAAAGATCGACATCATCCCCTGGAGCGAAGAGCAGGCGACCTTCATCGTCAACGCGCTCCAGCCCGCCACCGTCGCACGCGTCGTGCTTGACGAGGAAGAGGGCCGCATCGAAGTCGTCGTGCCTGACGACCAGCTGTCTCTCGCAATCGGCCGCCGCGGCCAGAACGTGCGCCTCGCCAGCCAGCTGACCGGTCACCAGATCGACATCATGACCGAGGAAGAGGCGAGCGAGAAGCGTTCGAAGGAATTCGCCGAACGCTCCAAGATGTTCGAGGAAGAGCTCGACGTGGACGAGACGCTGTCGCAGCTGCTCGTGGCCGAAGGCTTCGCCGAGCTGGACGAAGTGGCTTACGTCGAACTGGACGAGCTGGCCGCTATCGAAGGCTTCGACGAGGAGCTGGCCGAGGAACTGCAGAGCCGTGCCCTGGAAGCGATCGAGCGCCAGGAAGCCGCGCATCGCGAAACGCGCCGCGAGCTTGGCGTCGAAGACGATCTGGCGGAATTGCCGCATCTGACCGAACAGATGCTGGTCGTGCTCGGTAAGGCCGGGATCAAGACGCTCGACGATCTGGCCGATCTCGCCACCGACGAACTGATCGCCAAGAAGCGCGAAGCGCCGCGCCGCCGCCAGCCGGCGCCCGGGGATATGAGCGGCCCGCCGATGCGCCGTCCCGCGCAGCGTCCTGAAGACAAGGGCGGCGTGCTCGGCGAATTCGGTCTGAACGAAGAGCAGGGCAATGAGATCATCATGGCTGCCCGCGCACACTGGTTCGAGGATGAAGAGCCTGCGGCCGCCCCTGCCGCCGAAACACAGGAGGCCGCGCATGCGGACTCCGAACAATGAGCGCCTAGCGTCCCAGACAGACCGAGCCGAACCGGCTTCGTCCCCTGATGGGGGCGAGGGCCGGAAGGCTGCGCGTGCCGACCGCAAGCAGAGCGACCGGCGCTGCATCCTTGCAGGCGAATCCTCGCCGCGCGAGGGGCTGATCCGGCTTGCCGTATCGCCTTCGGGCCTGGTCCTGCCGGATGTGCAGGCCAAGGCACCGGGGCGGGGCGCCTGGATCGGCGTGACGCGCGCGGAACTGGAGGATGCCATCGCCAAGGGCCGTCTGAAGGCGGCGCTGGCGCGGGCGTTCAAGTCCGGCGATCTCCAAATTCCGCCCGATCTGCCCGAAAAGATCGAAAACGCTCTGGCCCGCATCCTGCTGGACCGGCTGGGACTGGAACTGAGGGCGGGAAGTCTTATCTTGGGCACCCAGCGCATCGCCGAAGCGGCGCGCGGCGGGGCGGTCGCATTGCTGTTCCACGCCGAAGATGCGAGTGAGGACGGGCGCAAGAAGCTCGACCAGGCCTGGCGCGTCGGGAGCGAGCGTGAGGGCAGCGGCGATCGCGGCCTCGTCTTGCCGCTGGACCGGATGGCGCTGTCTGTGGCATTGGGCCGCGAGAACGTGGTGCATCTGGCCGTGGGGCATCCCGCGGCGGCGGCGCGGATCGCAGGACTCCTGCAACGACTGGTCCATTTTACCGGGAGCGCATCCGATGCTCCCGCCCGGAACGCGGACTCAGGCGCGGCCCCAGGCGCCGCACCGAACGCGGATCGGGACGCGAACGACATGAATGACGACGCGGCGGCTCCCATTGGGGCGGGTCGCGAGACGAATACGGAAGAAAGAACGAGCTAGATGAGCGACGACGACAAGAAACCTGCCCGCAAGCCGCTGTCCCTCAAGGGCAGCCAGCCGGGCGAGGTCAAGCAGACCTTCAGCCATGGCCGCACCAACAAGGTGGCGGTCGAGGTGAAGCGCCGCCGCAAGCTCGTGAAGCCTGGCGAGGCCGCGCCTGCGCCCGCTCCGGCTCCCGAGGCGGCGCCTGCGCCCGCTCCGGCACAGGCCCCGACGCCGAGCCCCGCTCCGGCCCCGGCGCCCGCGCCGGTTACGAAGGCTCCCGCGCCCAAGCGTCCCGCGCCGTCCGACGAGACGCCGCAGGAACGCGTCGCCCGCCTCCAGCGCGAGGCCGAGGAAGACCGCCTGCGCATGGCCGAGGAAGCGCGCGTCCGTGAGGAGCGCGAGGCGAAACAGGCCGTCGAGGACGAGAAGAAGCGCGCCGAGACCAAGGCGCAGGAAAAGGAAGCGCAGAAGCAAGCCGAGCAGCAGGCCGAAAAGGATGCTGCCGCCCGCGCCGAGAAGAAAGCCGAGGCAGCCTCCGCGAGCGAGCAGGAGGCGTCCTCCGATGCCGCAACGGGCAATGCCGCAACCGGTGAAGCCGACGCTCCGGCCGCGCCCGCGCCGCGTCGCTTCACGCCGGTTGCCCGGCCCGAGCCCAAGCGCCCCGAAAAGCCCAAGAAGGACGACAAGAAGTCGCGCACCGCGACGACCGCGGAGCGTCCCGACAAGCGCCGTTCCGGCAAGCTGTCGGTCACCAAGGCGCTGAACGAGGACGAGGGCCGTCGGGCCCGTTCGCTCGCCGCGCTCAAGCGTGCTCGCGAAAAGGAGCGTCGCACGCATGGCGGCCCCAGCAAGCCGCGCGAAAAGCAGGTTCGCGACGTGGTGGTGCCGGAGGCGATTACCGTGCAGGAACTCGCCAACCGCATGGCCGAAAAGGGCGCGGACCTGGTCAAGGAATTGTTCAATCTCGGCATGATGGTCACCGTCAACCAGACGATCGACCAGGATACCGCCGAATTGCTGGTCGATCAGTTCGGCCACAACGTCCAGCGCGTGTCCGAAGCCGATGTCGACATCGTCAACGAAGAGGACAACGATCCCGAAGAGACGCTGCGTCCGCGTCCGCCGGTCGTCACCATCATGGGCCATGTCGATCACGGCAAGACCAGCCTGCTCGACGCGCTGCGCGGTGCCAATGTGGTGAAGGGTGAAGCCGGAGGCATCACGCAGCATATCGGCAGCTATCAGGTGAAGACGAAGAAGGGCGACGCGGTCACCTTCCTCGACACGCCAGGCCACGCCGCCTTTACCGAAATGCGTGCGCGCGGTGCCAATGTCACCGATATCGTGGTGCTGGTTGTCGCCGCCGACGACGGCGTGATGCCGCAGACGATCGAGGCGATCAATCACACCAAGGCCGCCGGCGTCCCGATGATCGTGGCGATCAACAAGGTCGACAAGCCCGAAGCCAATCCGGACAATATCCGCAACCGCCTGCTCGAACACGAAGTCATCGTGGAGAAGATGTCGGGCGACACGCAGGATGTCGAAATCTCCGCCAAGGAAAAGACCGGGCTCGACGAATTGCTCGAGGCGATCAATCTCCAGGCAGAGCTGCTCGAACTGAAGGCGCGACCCGATCGCGAGGCCGAGGCGACCGTGATCGAAGCGCAGCTCGACAAGGGCCGCGGCCCGGTCGCGACCGTGCTGGTCACGCGCGGCACTCTGAAGCGCGGCGATACGTTCGTGGTCGGCACGCAGAGCGGCCGTGTCCGTGCGATCGTCAACGATCAGGGCACGCAGATCAAGGAAGCCGGGCCGTCCATGCCGGTCGAGGTCCTGGGCCTTGGCGGCGTGCCCAATGCAGGCGACACGCTCACCGTGGTCGAGAACGAACAGCGCGCCCGCGAGGTTGCGGAGTTCCGCCAGACCAAGGCGACCGAAAAGCGAACCGCGCTCGCCCCCACCAATTTCGACACCATGTTCGCTGGCCTCCAGTCGAACGTGATCGAATTCCCGGTGCTGGTGAAGGCGGATGTGCAGGGGTCGGTCGAAGCGATCAACTCGGCGCTCCACAACCTGTCGAACGACGACATCAAGGTGCGCGTCCTGCATGCCGGAGTGGGTGCCATCACCGAAAGCGATGTGCAGCTGGCCGCCGCCAGCAATGCGCCGATCATCGGCTTCAACGTGCGCCCCAATCCCAAGGCGCGCGAACTGGTCAAGCGCGACAATGTCGAGATGAAGTATTTCGACGTGATCTATCACCTCACGGAAGAGATCACGAAGGAAATGCTCGGGGAACTCGGGCCGCTCAAGGTCGAGAACGTCATCGGCCGCGCCGAGGTCAAGGAAGTCTTCAAGTCCGGCAAGAAGGACAAGGCGGCAGGCCTGCTCGTGGTCGAAGGCATCATCCGCAAGGGCGTCCATGCGCGCCTTACGCGCGACGACGTCATCGTCTCGGCCACGACGATCGCCTCGCTGCGGCGCTTCAAGGACGACGTCGATGAGGTCCGCTCGGGTCTCGAATGCGGTGTCGTACTGGCGGATACGAACGACATCCGCGCAGGCGACCAGCTCGAAGTGTTCGAGGTGACGGAGCAAGAGCGGACTCTCTAGTCCGCTCGCCGACCCGCGATGGCAAAGCACGCGTCTTCGTCCGAACAGCAATCCGTCCGCGTCCTCAAGGTGGGGGAGCGGGTGCGGCATATCCTGTCCGAACTGCTCGCCCGGGGCGAGGCGCATGACGACGTGCTGCGCGCGCATACGATCAGCGTGACCGAGGTGCGGATGACGCCGGACCTCAGGAACGCCAAGGCTTACGTGAAGCCGCTGATGGGCGAGGACGAGACGGCAGTGCTGAAAGCGCTGCGCACCAACACTGCGTTCTTCCAGAAAGAGGTCGCGCAGCGGCTGGGATTGAAATTCGCCCCGCGCCTGAGCTTCCAGCCCGACGAAAGCTTCGACGAGGCGGACCGGATCGAGCGGTTGCTGAGCGACCCGAAGGTGGCCCGCGACCTCGACGAGGACTGATGGCCAAGCTCTATTTCTACTATGCCAGCATGAATGCGGGGAAGAGCTCCACACTGTTGCAGGCCGACTTCAACTATCGCGAGCGCGGCATGCGCACGATGGTATGGAGCGCGCGTCTCGATACGCGTGGCGAGGGCATGGTCAGGAGCCGGATCGGTCTGGAGGCGGATGCGCATCTCTACGATCCCGATACCGATTTGTGGCAGGCGATCCGCGCGGCGCACGATGTGCAACCGCTCGATTGCGTGTTGATCGACGAGGCGCAATTCCTGACGCGCGATCAGGTCTGGCAATGTGCGCGGTTGGCGGACGAAACGGGCATTCCGGTGATCTGCTATGGCCTGAGGACCGATTTTCAGGGCGAGCTCTTCCCCGGTTCTGCCGCATTGCTGGGCATTGCGGACAAATTGGTCGAACTGAAGGGCGTGTGCCATTGCGGGCGCAAGGCGACGATGAATCTGCGCGTCGATGAAAGCGGCAAGGCCGTCCGCGCGGGCGAGCAGACCGAGATCGGCGGCAACGAGCGCTACGTCGCGCTTTGCCGCAAGCATTTCACCAGCGCGCTGGCGGGCTGATCGCGCGCATCCTATCTAAGCCCCATGACCGAAACCCTCCTTCACGCCGCGATCCTGGTGCCGTGCCTGATCGTCGCTATCGTCTTCCACGAGGTGGCGCATGGCTGGATGGCGCTGATGCTCGGCGATCCGACGGCCAAGGAGCAGCGGCGGCTTTCACTCAATCCGATCCGCCATGTCGATCCCATCGGCACGCTGCTGGTGCCGGGCGCGCTGGCGCTGTTCGGCGGGCCGATCTTCGGCTGGGCGAAGCCGGTGCCGGTGAATGCGCGGCGGCTGAACAATCCGCGCTACGGCATGATGGCGGTGGCGGCGGCGGGACCGGGGACGAACCTGCTGCTGGCTTTGATCGGTGCGGTGCTGGTGGGCGTGTTCGCGGGTCTCGCCTTCGATGCGGGCGAGGCGCTGCCCGACTGGGCGGTGACGGCGGGCGGCACCTTCATTCTGATCAATGTCTTTCTCGCGCTGTTCAACCTGTTACCGATCCCGCCCTTCGACGGCTCGCACATCCTCGGCGGCCTCCTCCCCAGGCGCTATGCCCGCCACTGGCAGAAGGCGCAGGGGCTGGGCATGGTCTTCTTCGTAGTGCTCATCGCGGCGACCTGGGCCTTTCCCGATAGCGGTATCGTTGAGAACGTGGTCCTCCCGCCCGTGATGTGGGCACAACAGGTTTTCGCCGGGATCGCCGATGCGGTGGCACGGACGATCGCGACATGAGCCACCCCGCATCCGGCTGGCTGATCCTCGACAAGCCGCGCGGCATGGGTTCGACCCAGGCGGTCGGCGCGGTCAAGCGCGTCTTGCGGCAGGGCGGCCATGCGAAGACCAAGGTCGGCCATGGCGGCACGCTCGATCCGCTGGCCGAAGGGGTGCTTCCGATCGCATTGGGCGAGGCGACGAAGCTCGCCGGGCGCATGCTCGAAAGCGACAAGATCTACGCCTTCACCATCCAGTTCGGCGAAGAGACCGACACGCTCGATACGGAAGGCGAGGTTGTCCGCACGTCAGACCGGCGCCCGCCGATAGCGGCGGTTGCGGCGGTGCTCGACCATTTCACCGGCGAAATCGAGCAAGTCCCGCCCAAATATTCCGCGCTCATGATCGACGGCAAACGCGCCTACGACCGCGCCCGCGCAGGCGAGGAAGTCGAGATGAAGACCCGCCGCGTGACGGTGCACGATCTCTTCCTCCCCGGCACGGGGAGGGGGACCATCGACGAAGACGATGGTGGAAGGGCACCGCCCGCGACTGCGACTGGCGAGAGGTCGAATACGGAAAAGGTACCCCTCCACCATCCTGCTGATGGTCCCCCTTCCCGTGCCGGGGAGGAGCTGACGAGTGCCTTCGCCACCACGCTCGGCCGCCCCGATCCTTACGATCCGCAAGCGCCGCTGGAACTCGCGGACAGCGTCACACTCGTCGCGCATGTCTCGAAGGGGACGTATATCCGTTCGCTTGCACGGGACATCGCACACGCGCTTGGAACTGTGGGGCATGTTACCTATTTAAGGCGCATCAAGGCCGGGCCGTTCCGCGAGGAGCAGGCGATTTCGCTGGACACTCTTGAGGAAATCGCTAAGGGCGCGCCACTTGAACACCTTCTCCTGCCGCTGGAGGCCGGACTGGACGACATCCCGGTCCTACCCCTCGACCCGACAAGCGTGCAGGCGGTCCGCCAGGGCCGGGTCTTGTCGGAATTGTCCCAGCCCGATGGGCTCCACCTTGCGAAACTGGGCGCTGTCCCGATCGCCTTGATGGAGATCGAAGGCGGCACGGCCAGGGTCGTGCGGGGCTTCAACCTTCCCGATGTCGCGGAGTAGAATACATGTCGGTAACCGCCGAACGCAAAGCGGAAATCATCAAGGACAACGCCCAGAGCGAGGGCGACACCGGTTCCCCGGAAGTCCAGGTCGCCATCCTGACCGAACGCATCCGCAACCTGACCGAGCACTTCAAGGACAATCACAAGGACAACCACTCGCGTCGTGGGCTCCTGATGATGGTCAACCAGCGGCGCAAGCTGCTCGCCTTCCTCAAGAAGATGGATGTCGAGCGCTACAACGCCCTGATCCAGAAGCTGGGTCTGCGTAAGTAAGAGTTTTTGCGAAGGGGCGGCTCGATTGTCGCCCCTTCGTTTATCCGGCACCCGTGCAATACGGCAGGGTGCGGACCATGGAGGCGAAAAGCCTCGGACCGGACCGGGACGGAATACCCGGCACAGTAGGCCCCGCGACGCAATGTGGCGCGCGGGATCGTTAAGGAAAATACATGTTCGACACGAAAACCGTATCGCTGGAGTGGGGCGGAAAGACCCTCACTCTGGAAACCGGCCGCATCGCCCGTCAGGCCGATGGCGCCGTGCTGGCCACTTATGGCGAAACCGTGGTGCTCTGCGCCGTGACCGCCGCCAAGTCCGTGCGCGAAGGGCAGGATTTCTTCCCGCTGACCGTGCACTACCAGGAAAAATTCTCCGCTGCGGGCCGTATCCCGGGCGGCTTCTTCAAGCGCGAAGGCCGCGCCACGGAGAAGGAAACGCTGACCAGCCGTCTGATCGATCGCCCCGTGCGGCCGCTCTTCCCGGAAGGCTTCTACAACGAAATCAACGTGATTGCGCAGGTCCTCAGCTATGATGGCGAGACCGAGCCCGATATCGTCGCGATGATCGCCGCTTCGGCTGCGCTCACCATCAGCGGCGTGCCCTTCATGGGCCCGATCGGCGCGGCGCGCGTCGGCTTCCGCAATGGCGAATACGAACTGAACCCGTCGCTTTCCAGCGCGCTCGACGAAGAGGGTCGCCTCGATCTCGTCGTCGCCGCCACGCAGGACGCGGTGATGATGGTCGAATCCGAAGCCAAGGAGCTGACCGAAGAGGAAATGCTCGGCGCCGTGATGTTCGCGCACGAGGAAAGCCGTAAGGTCATCGGTGCGATCATCGATCTGGCCGAGCAGGCTGCCAACGATCCGTGGGACATGGATACCTCGGACGATACCTCGGCGATCAAAGAAAAGCTGCGCGGCATCGTCGGCGATGATATCGCCGCTGCCTACAAGCTGACCGACAAGTCGGCTCGCTCGGACGCGCTCAACGCCGCCCGCGCCAAGGCCAAGGAAGCCTTTGCCGACGAAGAACCGCAGACCCAGATGGTCGCCAACAAGGCGGTCAAGAAGCTGGAAAGCGAGATCGTGCGCGGCGCCATCCTCAAGGACGGCCAGCGTATCGACGGGCGCAAGCTCGATCAGGTCCGCCCGATCGAAGCGATGGTCGGCCTGCTGCCCCGCACGCACGGTTCGGCGCTGTTCACCCGCGGTGAAACGCAGGCGATCTGCACCACCACGCTGGGCACCAAGGATGCCGAGCAGATGATCGACGGGCTGGAAGGGCTCTCCTATTCGCCCTTCATGCTGCATTACAACTTCCCGCCCTATTCGGTCGGCGAAGTGGGTCGCTTCGGCTTCACCAGCCGCCGCGAAACCGGCCATGGCAAGCTTGCCTGGCGCGCGCTGCACCCGGTTCTGCCGAACCACGAAGATTTCCCTTACACGATCCGCATTCTGAGCGACATCACCGAGTCCAACGGCTCGTCCTCGATGGCGACGGTCTGCGGCGGGTGTCTGTCGATGATGGACGCCGGCGTTCCGATCGAACGTCCGGTCTCCGGCATTGCCATGGGCCTCATCCTCGAAGGCGACGAATTCGCCGTCCTGTCGGACATTCTGGGTGACGAAGATCACCTCGGCGACATGGACTTCAAGGTCGCGGGTTCGGAAAAGGGCATCACCTCGCTCCAGATGGACATCAAGGTCGCCGGCATCACGCAGGAGATCATGACCAAGGCGCTCGAACAGGCCAAGGCCGGTCGCGCGCATATTCTGGGCGAAATGAACAAGGCGCTCGGTTCTGCGCGCTCGGGCGTGTCCAAGCACGCGCCGCGCATCGAGACGATGCAGATCGACAAGTCCAAGATCCGCGACGTGATCGGCACGGGCGGCAAGGTGATCCGCGAGATCGTCGCCGAAACCGGTGCCAAGGTCGACATCGACGACGAGGGCACGATCAAGATTTCGTCGAGCAATGCCGACGAGATCGAAGCCGCGAAGAAGTGGATCGAAGGCATCGTCGAAGAAGCGGAAGTCGGCAAGATCTACAACGGCAAGGTCGTAAACATCGTCGATTTCGGTGCCTTCGTGAACTTCATGGGCGGCAAGGACGGTCTCGTCCATGTCAGCGAAATGAAGAACGAGCGCGTCGAAAAGCCGACCGACGTCGTGTCGGAAGGCCAGGAAGTGAAGGTCAAGGTCCTCGAAATCGACAATCGCGGCAAGGTCCGCCTGTCGATGCGCGTGGTCGACCAGGAAACCGGCGAAGAGCTGGAGGACACCCGTCCTCCGCGCGAACCGCGTGAAGGCGGTGGTGGCCGTGGCGGCGATCGCCGTGGCCCGCGTGGTGGCGGCGGCGGCGGTGGCCGTGGCGGCGACCGTGGTGGTCGCGGCGGCGGACGCGGCAATGACCGGGGCGGCAACCGCGATGGCGGCTCCAACGATGGACCGGCGCATGTGCCGGACTTCCTGAAGGACTGATCCTTCGGATGGACCAACAGAAAAGGGGCCGCGGCGATGCTGCGGCCCCTTTTTCGTGTCGGCAGTTTCTCTCTGCTGTCGGTCAGCCCATTTCGAGGATCGGCTTCATCACCTTGCCATCATGCAGGTCCTTAACCGCCTGGTTGATGTCGTCGAAGCTGTAGCGTTTCACCAGCCGATCGAACGGGAAGCGGTCCTGAAGGTGCAGGCGCACCAGTTCGGGGATGAACTGCTTGACCTTGGAATCGCCTTCCACGCAGCCGACGATCTTGCGACCCGACAGGATTTGTTCGTTGGCATCGAAGCTGTAATCGGTGCCCGAAGGCGGCGCGCCGACCACCACCATTGTGCCGCGCTTGGCAAGGCTGCCCCAGGCGGCGCGCGCGGCGTTGGCATTGCCGCTACACTCGATTGCGTAATCGACACCTTCGGCCACGATCTTGCGGATTTCCTCGCCGAGATCGGTGTCCTTCGAAACCTCGACCGAATGCGTCGCGCCCAGTTCCTTTGCGAGCTTCAGGCGTTCGGCGTTCATGTCGACTGCGATGATCGTGCTGCACCCGGCAAGGCGGGCCGCCATCACCGCCGACATACCCACGCTGCCGACGCCCGAGACCAAGAGGGCCGAACCCGCCTGGGGCTTAGCCGTGCGCAACACGGAGCCTGCGCCGGTCTGGATGCCGCAGCCCAGCGGGCCGAGTAGCGAGATGTCGACATCCTCCTCGATCTTCACGACATTGCGTTCATGCGCGATCGAAAGCGTGGCGAAGCTCGATTGCTGGAAGAAGGCGGCGTTGGGCCCGTCCGCGAAAACCGCGTCCTCGTCGCCCTGCCGCTTGTTCATGAAATTGAGCGCTTCGAAATCCTGGCAATAAGCCGGATCGCCTTCTTCGCAGGGGCGGCAATGGCCGCACGATCCGTATGAAAGCACCACCTTGTCGCCGGGTGCCAGATCGCGGACATGCTCGCCGACGGCCTTGACCGTGCCGGCACCTTCATGGCCGAGCACAACGGGGAAATTCGTCGGCAGATCGCCGTTCTGCACGGCGAGGTCGGTATGGCAGACGCCCACTGCGGCCAATTCGACCAGCACTTCATGCGCGCCGGGATCGTCGATGGTTTTCTCGACGATTTCGAAATCCGCTCCGGCTTTTTGGACCATGGCGATGCGGGCTTGGTTGGGCATAGGGGTGTCTCCTTCGTATCTACCCGATCAACCGCTGCCCAGGCCGGACAGTTCCGACGTGCATCGCAGCGAGCGCGGCGCTAGAGCCTGTCGCCATGCTTCCTCGCGAAACCCTTGCCACTGCGCAGATACCCGGCGGCGACACGCTGACCCTGATTTCCCACGGACGCGATTTCGTCATCATGCTCGGCAGGGACGAGCTGATGGGGACGCGGATGCAGTTCTCCGAAGAACAACTGGCCGAGCTCACGCTAGCCGAACTGGCGCGTCCGAAGCCACGGGTGCTGATCGGCGGCTATGGCATGGGCTTCACCTATCGAGCCGCGCTGGCGCATCTGCCGGAGGGTGGCAGCGTGACGGTGGCGGAAGTCGTGCCCGAAATCCTCGAATGGGCGCGCGGGCCTCTGTCCGACCTTACCGGACAGTCCCTGTCCGATCCGCGCGGCGAGGTGGTTCTGTGCGATGTCGCGGCGCTGATCGACGATGCCAATGACGGCACGCTACCCAAGTGGGATGCGATCCTGCTCGATGTCGATAACGGGCCCGATGGTATCGTGCGCGACCAGAACAGCCGGCTCTATACCCGCACCGGCCTCGCCAAGGCGCGCGAGGCGCTGAATATGGGCGGTATCCTGGCCATCTGGTCCGCCGCGCCGGACCACAAATTTACCGTGCGATTGAAGGAAGCGGGCTTCGCCGTGGATGTCCGCGCTGTCCGCGCACGGCCCAACAATAAGGGCCCGCGCCACACGATCTGGTTTGCTCGCAAGAGTTGAGCAACAGGGTCGAAACGACCTAGCGCCGCATGCGCAACCGGCCGAGGAAATCGGTCTTGCCGATCTTGATGCCCAGCATGCGCAGAATGTCGTACGCCGTGGCGGCGTGGAACGCGTAATTGGGCTGGCTGAAGCTCAGCAGGAAATCCTCGGCATCGAAGGGAAGCGACAGCTTGCCGAATTCGAAGCGGACTTCCTGGCCGATCTTTTCTTCGAGCTCTTCCAAGCCAACCTTTTCCAGCGCGGCCCTGGCCTCGTCCAGCTGCGCGCGTAGACCGTCGAAGCTGGCAGGCGGGGGCGCCATGTCGGGACTGAAGCGGCCTTCGTTCAGCGCCGCGATCGCGGACTGGGTGTGCACGGCGACGCTTTTCACCTGATAGGCGAATGGCAGCATGTCTTCGTAGATGCGTGCGCCCAGCACCGTCTCGGCAGCGCGGCCTTGCTCATCGCACCATGTGTCGGCGGTATCGATCAGGCCGCGCGTGCTGCCGATGATCTGCAATGCGCTGGGAACGAAGGCTGCGTGGAGCGAGATGGGCATAGCGGTTCCTTGAGGACTTGCGGACGGGGTCAGGCGACTTCTTCGAGACGGGTGAGATGGCGGCGGAAATCGGTCAGCGCGATCGAGCGGTCCCGCCCGGCATCCTTGGCGGCGTAAAGCGCCCTGTCGGTGCGCCTGATCACGGTTTCGAGGGTTTCTTCGGCCAGTACGGCCGACAGCCCGGCACTGGCAGTGACGGGGAAGGGCAGTTCCGGAACGCGCTGCGCCACCACGGCCGGGACGTTTCGCCTGGCGGCTTCGGCATCGCGCCGCCAGTCTTCGCCGTAGAGAAGCAGGACGAATTCCTCGCCCCCCATGCGCGCCGGAAAGATGTTTTCTCCCGCACCGAGCGCCGCGCCGACGGCGACGAGCACCCTGTCGCCCGTATCGTGGCCGAAATTGTCGTTGATGCGCTTGAAGAGATCGCAATCCAGCACCGCGATGCCGACGGGCCGCACCGCGCAGGAAGTGAAGTGATGTTCCAGTCCGCGCCGATTGGCAATCCCGGTGAGGGGGTCCAGCGCGCTGGCTTCGGTCGCCTGGCGCATTCCGACAAGAGCACGGTCGCGTTGGTCCTGCACGATCCGAAACCCGTCGCCGATGCCTATCGGTGTCACTATCAACTCGACCATCAAGGCAGCCAGCATGGCCTGGGCATAGAAGGGAAGCGGGCCTCCCAGTATAAGCTCGCTATAGATAGCGACCAGACCGACCGCGATGGCGGGGCCCCAGGCGATCGACTGGAACAGGGCGGGACGGCTTTTCTGGCGGATCGCGGACCAAAGGCCAAACGTCATCATCAGCACCATCACCAGCACCACAGCGCTGTGGACCCAGAGGGGTACTGACCCGCGCGCGATCAGAGGCGCGCATAGCGCGAGGCCGACGCCGATCGGAAAGACCGCCCAGAACAGCCGGCGCAAGTGATTGAGGCCGAGCGAGCGTTCGAGATAAGTCGCCATGACTGGTCCCGCGAGTGCGATGCTCACATCGGTAGCGACGAGGCGCGCGACGAGCAGCGCCTGCGGATCGGCGAAGATGAAACCCGCCATTGGCGGAAAGGTGAAGGCGAGCAGGCCGATCGCGAGCAGGCGCGCGCTGATCCAGAGCAGGAATTGGCGTCCGATCACGAAATAAAGGCCCGCCGCGCCCGCCGCGAAGGCGAGCATGCAGGCGGTCCATGCCCCGATCGTGAAACTCGCCCAATCCATCCGTGCGCTTCCGTGTCCCCTAAGGGGCTCTCTCGCACGCTGCGACGGCCCCGGCAATATATTGCCGCTTCGGGGCTATGGTTCGCTTAAGCGACAGCGTTAACGCCGCAGTTACGGCTGCCCGAATTCGACCGGGCGCGGCCCGTGCGGGCGGATCCGCACGGGTAATACCATCAGCGCACGCGCGGACCGCCGAACGGCAGCGGGGGCGGAGGACGTCGCGCACCGCGCGGCAGCTGTGCCTGATAGGCCCGCCCGCAATGTTCGACGCAATAGGGGAAGCCGGGATTGACCGCTTCGCCGCAGAAATGGAAATCCGGCTCGCCCGGATGGCCCATCGGCCAGCGGCAGACCTTTTCGCTCAGATCCAGCAGGCTGGTCTTGTCGGCGATGTCCGGGCTGGGCTTGGCGGGCACCAGGCGGCGCGGCGGCGCGGGCGGGATCGGCGGCTGCTGATCGCCGGGGCCCTGACGCAGGAAGCCACCCGGGCCGACCGAAACGATCTTGGGCGAATCCGGCTGCTTGTTGGGCATCGGCTGCGACGTGGCGCCGCCTGCGTTGGCGGAGTTGTTGACGGGCGGCGGAGCCGCAGCGGCGGGCGCAGGTGCAGTTGGGGCAGGCGTCGGCGTCGGCGCCGGAGCCGCTGCGGGCGCAGGCGCTTGTGTCGGCGCGGCCTTCTTGGCGGCGGGTTTCTTCGCCGCTGCGGGCTTGGCGGCGGGTGCCGCCTTCTTGGCGGGCGCAGCTTTCTTTTCGGCGGCCTTCACCGGAGACGGGCGCGCCTTCAGACCCAGGCGATGCGCCTTGCCGATGACGGCATTGCGGCTGACACCGCCCAATTCCTCCGCGATCTGGCTGGCGGTGGAGCCGCCTTCCCACATTTTCTTCAGCGTCGCGATGCGTTCGTCGGTCCAGCTCATGCGTCAATCGTATCCTGTCTGAGGCCGCAGTGTGCCCGCTGCGAATTTGCGGGACGACCGGGCCGGGCAAGCCTTGCCAGCGCGGGTGCCAGGGCCTAGTCGCGCCATCATGGCCGATCAAGCCCAGACTCCCCAATCGAGCCCCGCCGGGTTCGCAGCCGACACCGATGCCACATTCGTGCCGGGTGGGGATGCGGGAAGGACTCGCTTTGCGCCGCGCGGACAACCGGTCATCACCGGCATCAACCGCATCGGCCTTTGGAGCCTCTATATTAAGGAGGTTCGCCGGTTTCTCAAGGTCCAGACGCAGACGATCTGGGGTCCGGCGGTCAGTACGGTCCTGTTTCTGGTGATCTTCGACGTGGCCCTGGGGCGCGGCGATCGCAGTGTGCTGGGCGTGCCCTTCGCCGATTTCATCGCACCGGGCCTGATTGTCATGGCGATGATGCAGAACGCCTTTGCCAATGCGAGCTTCTCGTTTTTGTCGGGCAAGATCCAGGGGACGATCATCGATCTGCTGATGCCCCCGCTTTCCGAAGGCGAGCTGATGGCGGGGATCGTCCTAGCTGCGATGACGCGCGCTGTGGCAGTGGGTGCGGCGCTGGCCCTGGCGATCGCGCTGTATCCCGGCGCAGACCTGCATCTGGCGGGCTGGGGCGGAGCACTCGCCATCGTGTGGTTCGGCCTGATGGGTGCCGCGATGCTGAGCCTGTTCGGCCTCGTCACCTCGCTCTGGGCCGAGAAATTCGATCACAATGCGGCGATAACGACTCTCGTGGTGGCGCCGCTCGCGCTCCTTTCGGGCACGTTCTACCTGATCGACAATCTGGCCCCGCTGTTCCAGACGATCAGCCGTCTCAACCCGTTCTTTTACGTTATCTCGGGCTTCCGGTACGGATTCCTCGGCGCAAGCGATATCGGCGCGGGCACGATGCCGGTGGTCTGGGCGGGAATCGGGCTGGGCGCATTCAATCTGGCGCTGGCCGTCATCTGCTACAAGCTGCTGAAATCGGGCTGGAAGATCAAGGCCTGACGCTGGCGCTTCCGCGCGCACATTCCCCAATGAAGTTTAGTGAGTCAGCGCACGCTGCATGCGATAGCGGCCTTGCGCGAACCCATCGAACAGCCGCGCGACTTCGGGGTGGTCGACCGGGCCGTTCGCCGCGTCGCGCACCAGATTCTGCTGGCTGACATAGGCGACGTAGCTCTCGTCCTCGTTCTCGGCGAACAGGTGGTAGAAGGGCTGATCGCGATCGGGCCGAATGCTTTCGGGAATCGAATCGTACCATTCCTCGCTGTTCGCGAAGACCGGATCGATATCGAAGATCACGCCGCGAAAATCGAACATGCGGTGGCGCACGACATCGCCGATGGCGAAGCGGGTCTTGAGAAGGGCGGGGGCATCGATCGTGCGACCGGCCTGGGGAGAGAAGAACAGGCTGCGTTCCATAGATGTTGGATATGGGGTGCGGCCGCGTGGGCACAAGGGCGCGCAAGGGGTCGTCCACGGTTATCGTATGCGGAGCGCGTATAATTGCCTTGGCAAGTCCGCGCCCCTGCGCTAACGGCGCGGCTCCCAAACGACCGGGGATGCCGATCGGGCCACTGCCCGATGATCGCGCACTGCGGAGAGGTGGCAGAGTGGTCGAATGCGCTGCACTCGAAATGCAGTGTGCGGGCAACCGTACCGTGGGTTCGAATCCCACCCTCTCCGCCATTAATGCTTATCATCTGCGATCAGGTATGATCAAAATTGTTAGTTCTCCGGGCCTTACGGCAACCAGGAGATATCTTTTTTGATCACGCGATATCAGCCAATATCACACGGCAGGGGGTATGCGAGGGGGTATCGATATGCGGAACAGGGGGTATTGCAAAACTTCGGCGATCGACCACTCTAAACGGTATCGTAGGCGACAATTGGCAACCTTGACTTTCGCGTCCCGCTCAATCGCGATCATTAAATATCAATCCATTACAGAAGGATAGCACCTTCTTGAACGCGGAGCGTTCGTAGGACAGCTGGTCAGAAGCTTGTGGTAATCAAGTTTCGAAGAAAGATCAGAGAATGTTGACGGATGCTCAGTGCAAGGGCGCAAAAGGTGGAGCCAAACCTTACAAACTGACGGATTCTAGGGGGCTCTACCTTCATGTATCGCCGACCGGACACCGGTCTTGGAGGCATAAATACAGATATGGCGGCAAGGAGAAGCTTCGCACGCTTGGGAGCTATCCAGATGTCGGACTCAGGGAAGCACGTGAACTTCGCGACGAAGACAAGCGTTTGCTCAGGGGAGGAAAGGATCCGATTGTCGAGGCCAAGCGCGCATCGCTTGCTGGCCGCCTTGCTGCGGCTCATACCTTCGAGGTCATTGCGCGCGAATGGTTTTCAAAACAGGAGCTGCGTTGGAAGCCGGTCCATGCGAAGGACGTCATTGTAAGCTTGGAGCGCGATGTCTTCGAAGACATTGGTTCGCTTCCAATTACGGCAATTGATGCGACCCATGTGCTCGCGACCTTGCAGAAGGTCGAGGACCGAGGCGCTATTGAAACCGCTCATCGGCTGCGCCAGCGTATTTCAGCGATATACGCTTATGCGATCGCGAACGGCCATGCCACATCCGATCCTGCCGCATCGCTCGTGAAAGTGCTCAAGGCTAAACCGTCGAAGCGACGCTGGCCGGCAGTGATAACGATTAAAGAGGCTCAAGACGTATTGTCACTCACCGATACTGCCGAAGCCAGTCCGGTCGTCAAGCTCGCTGCGCGCTTCCTGGCGTTGACTGCACAGAGGCCGGGAATGATTCGGTGGCTCGAATGGGAAGACATCCGCGAGTTCAATCCTGAAGCCGGGGGGTGCGATACCGAAGCAATCTGGATTGCACCGGCGGTCAAAATGAAACAGGAACTGGAACAGCGCGAAGACGAAAGTTTCAATCATCCAGTGCCGCTTGGGCTGGCGGCATCGGACGTGCTGCGCGAAGCGTGGAAGTTCAGCGCTGGTAGCAATTACGTATTCCCTGGTGCGCATTCCATTCACAAGCCGATGTCGGAAAACGCTCTGAGCTACTTGCTTCTGAGAGAAGGTCTACGAAAGCGCCATGTCCCTCATGGCTGGCGTTCCACGTTCAGCACGATCATGAACGAGTGGATCGTTGAGCATGGTGGGCCACGAGACCCGCTGATTATTGATCTGATGCTCGCCCACACGCCGACCGGATTGTCGGGCAGTGAGCTTCGCTACATGCGGGCCAGCTTCATTGACCGGCGCCGCAAGCTTGCGGCGATTTGGGCTGATATTCTGCTATCCGACGCGTTAGCCGTCGGACAAATCGGTGAAGGGCGGCGGCGGCGCAAGGCCTGACCATCAAGCCTTGCGAACGCGGCGACGGCTCATAATCCAAGCCCAAACCTCCTCGCCCAACCACTTGACTGAACCGCCGATCTCGAAAGGTTGCGGGAAGTCAGGAAGCTTGCTGTAGCGCCGCGCGCTGACCACGCTGACATTGCACATATCTGCGATTTGCTTGCAGCACACGAATTTAGGTCCAGTGTATCTCATGAAAGTCCTCTATTGTTTAGGACATCCTCATTGAATCACACTGGCCTATCTGAAATCAGACAAAAATGATTCTGGCGGATTTAATGTCACCGTGATCGCAACACGTTGCGCACAGTCCCGACCGACGGCGGATAATAGCCGTGCGGATCAACCGGCAATTCACTTTGCTCGCGGAACTCCCTGAAAACCCGGTGTATGAAGCGCAAGAAAGGCGAACTCGGTCCCGATGCCGTGTCATGAGCGGTCGGCTGCGACGCCAAGACCTCTTCGTAGAGCGCCGCGAGATCGCGAATAAAGGTTTTTTGCTCCCTGTTCGGCTTGTTGCCGGGGCGCATACCAACGGGCCCAACTCCTTTCTGCTTAGGCTGATTTTGAGCGCGAACATATTCCTCGCGGATCGCTTCCACTTCATTGTGGAGGGCTGCGATGCCGGGAAGACCGGGGGTCATCCGAAGGTCTGACAAAGGATTACCGATTAATTTTGGAGAAATGAGGTCATCGAACTGGTTTTTTGCCATCTCAGCGCGAAACCGTCCGTGTAGGGCCTCCGCAAGCCTATGAAGTGTTTCAGACCGAATTGGTTCGACTTCGTCGGTTTCAACCTTGTGCCGCTGTATCTGCCCAACAAGTTCTTCAGCAGCTTGTGCGATCAATTTCGCACCATCTCGAATAGTGCGAAGGCAAGAAAGATAGGCTAGTTTGTCTAGACCTTCATTGGCGTTTTCATGCGCGAGCAGAAAAGCCAAACAAAGTTGAGCCAATCTAGCATGGCCATCTCTATCAATCCGATCAACGATTGCCGCGGGGAGGTTCTTAGGCAGAGCCTTTCCTCGGCCAGCGGAGTAACCGGATGAGAACGCATCAAGTGCAAAATTTCGGTCGAAAACGAGTTGGGCTGCTGCGAAGTCTACAGCCTTTTTTCGCATCTCATACGCGTTAGGCCGGTCGGGTGTATTCGTTGGGTCCGTAGGTGCCATCGAATTATCTAGCACCGAATAGCCCCTAGTTTTCTAGATAATTTTTGCTTTCGAGATCTGTTGCCGTTCGAATTATGCGGGTGCCAGCATCCCGTCTGACTTGCTTGCGCGCCGCGGTTTAGAGCATCGCAATGCCATCGAACGCGTCCCGTCAGGCTTCCTCATGGGATTGTTGGGTTCGGCATCGAATGCGCTTTCGCTTAAGCGACGAGAGAAAGGTTTCTCCTATCGCGTTGCCGTGGCAGATGCCGCGCCGGCTCATCGAAGCTCAAGGAGGACCTGTCAGTCAGCCCCCCCTCCAAAGGACCCATCTGGGCCGCTGATGTCATAGAGGCTCGGAAGTTTCGGGATGGACGGACCCCGCGAATAGATTGGCGAGGCATCTACCCCGCGTTGTCAAGTTTTCTGGGCAGCTCGACTAACGCTCTGACCGGAGAACGCGCGTGTCGGCTACGGCGCACCACAGACCGTCTTGAAGTAGGCTGCAAGCGCACTGTCTTCTTTCGGAGCACAGAGGCACGTAGCTGTCGGTCCGCTATGAACGGGGTTCAGCGCGCCGAATTTCGATGCTTGGCGGGCAGGAAGCGACTAATTCATCGTAGTCTGCTGGATGGTTGCCGGGGAAAGACGGCCCGAGTGTCAAAGAGCGAATACCCTTTCGATCGCCTCGCGACAGCGGTAGCGCCACGTAGGGCGTCGGGCCGCGGAGGCCTTCCCTGACGCCCACTGGTAGGGCATCTACGTGCCCTTCAGGACAGTTGCCGCCGTGATCACTAAGTCCGCTCGCCACGCCCGCATTCCGGATAAGGAGCCGGGAGATCCTGACCTCCCGTTCGAACCGATGCTGAGGTCGTTTAAACGCAAAAAGGTCGCTGACGAAGAATTGCGCCAGCTCGAGAAGCGCTTCCCGATCGTCGGGCTCCAGTTCATGCTTCTCTTGAAGCATGAACAGTCCCGCTCCGACGAAGCGGTCCAGTTCGGCACGATCATAGACGACGCGTCGGACGTTCACCCCCGCCCAATCCACGAGGAAGCGGGCGTCGATTCCAATAGCGCAGCCAGTTCCGCCGTCCCCGTAGCGCTCCCATTGGCCGGGGTCGTCATCAGTCGGGGATAGGCAGCCGATAAACATCTTGGTGTTGTTCTCAAGCCCAAGCAGCGCGGACGTGGCCAAAAGTCGTGGCACCATATCGACGAAGACCGGACGGTCCCAGTAGACTTCGAGAAAGCAATCCCGGGCGTAGGTATATTCGTCCGGATCGTTCATGCAGGCAAAGTCCGACAACCAGAGGGCGTTACCAGAGAGGATACCGCGCGCACCCGCAATGTTCGTGTAGTGGTAGAGCAACTCGCCTTCCCGCGGCTCATAGAAGTGGGGGGGGGAGCCCCGCGACCTCCTCCTCCACATAGTCCCCTTCGCTATCAGCCATTCGTCCGGATCCTTCGTCTAAGCCCTCGGTGTAGGACGTCGCGCTGCCTCGCAGTAAGCGGCGCAAATGAGGCAAGTCCAGGTTGTTATCTAATCGGCACCGAGAGAGGTGAAGGAGATCGACGATTACGCCGTTCACGAAGCGGATCAATGCTGAAAATTAGCCGAGGCGGTTGGCGTCGGGGATTACTCGAACTGGGCCGCATGCGGACAGTCCCCATTAGGACGGCGAACTCGGCTGTTCCGCCGCTCATACGGGATGGCGCAGGGAACATCTCGCGCACAGCAGTGCTTCCCCAGAGCCCACCTCTAATGTAAGCAAGCATTTGCGGGACCTAGCATCCTCCCGCTTAGACCCTGCCGGTCCAAGTGTTGCCTCATGGCTCCGCACCTGATGCGGACCAACAGTTGTGAGGTAAGCATGTCTCGACCGTCCGTAGTGCCAACTTTTTCGCAGCTGCTTTCCACCTTCTGGCGTATCGGATTGCTCAGCTTCGGCGGGCCAGCGGGGCAGATCGCTCTGATGCACCGCGAACTCGTTGAAGAACGTGGGTGGGTGAGTGAAGACGATTACCTGCATGCGCTCAATTTCTGCCACCTCCTGCCGGGGCCGGAGGCGCAGCAACTCGCAACCTGGGTCGGCTGGCGCCTACAAGGTTGGCGGGGCGGGCTGGCGGCGGGGCTGCTGTTTGTCATACCCGGTGCCGTCATCATACTTGCCCTCAGCATGCTTTATGCGGTCGCTGCCAACCTCGACTGGTTCGAGGCGCTCTTTCTTGGGGTTAAGGCGGCGGTTCTGGCAATTGTGCTGCAAGCCCTGATCCGGATTGCTGGGCGCGCTCTCAACACACGGTTCAAGCAGTCGCTCGCAATAGCGGCCTTTGCTGCGCTATTCCTGTTCGACCTGCCTTTTCCCTTGGTCATCCTCGGCGCTGGCATCCTCGGCCTGGCAATCGCCCGCATCAGTCCGCAATGGCTAGGCGTTTCGGCCCCACCTTCCACAATCGCTCTGGGACCGCGACCGTGGCGGGCATCGGTGCAATCTATCTCCATCTGGGCGCTTATCTGGGCAGCGCCGATGGTTTTCGTCTTGGCCACGCTGGGGCCGGACCACGTCCTGTGGGACATCGGGACGTTCTTCTCACAGCTGGCCGTAGTCACCTTCGGCGGTGCCTATGCGGTCCTAGCCTATATGGCGCAGGAGGCTGTGCAGGGATTCGGCTGGTTGCAGCCCGGCGAGATGGCAGATGGGCTAGGCCTTGCCGAGACGACGCCGGGGCCGCTGATCATGGTGACGCAGTTCGTTGGGTATCTCGCCGCCTATCGCGCGCCGGAGCCTTTCACGCCGTTTGTCGCAGGACTGTTGGGAGCCGGGCTGACGACCTGGGTGACCTTTGCGCCTTGCTTCTTGTGGATATTCGCCTTCGCCCCGTGGATCGACCGATTGGGCAATGCCGTGCGCATCAAGGGCGGGTTGGCGGCTATAACCGCGGCGGTCGTGGGCGTTATCGCGAACCTTGCCGCATGGTTCGCCTTACACGTGATTTTCTCCGCAGTAGGAGAAGCGCGGCTTGGGCCCGTGCGGCTCTACGTGCCGGATTGGGCAACGCTCGACTGGCGGGCAGCGCTGCTGACAGTGCTTGCCTGCGCTCTGGTCTTTCTCGCAAAGTGGTCGGTCGTGCGGGTGCTGGTCATCAGCGCCGTCGGCGGGCTGATCCTTTCGGCCCTGTGATCGGATATCAGAGTCGCACACCAAATTGCCCCAGCGCCCAGACCATTGCGAGGTAGAGCAGCACCGTCATCGCGCAACCGATCGCGAGTGCTGGCCAGAACGTCACGCCGCGGCCCAGCATCACCGGGATCGCGAGGAACATCGGCAGGCTCGGTAGGACGAACCAGAAGGTAGCGAAGGCGTGCTCGGCCATGCGCGCGGTATCTTCAGTATCGCGCCACAACCAGATCATCCCCAAGACCGAGATGAGCGGCAGCGAAGCGATCAGGGCGCCCAAGCCCGGAGCGCGCCGGGCGACCTCGCTGACGATGGCGATGATGATGCCGGACAATGCCGCCTTGAGCAGGAAATATCCCATCGCGCTTTCTCCTATCACCTTGCCGGTTCTGGCTCGGCAGCCGTGCTGTCATCCATACGCCGCATACGGTCGCGCAATTGGCCAACGCCCCAGCCATCCCGCGTCACCTTGAGGTAGATGGCGGGCAGCACGAGCATGTTGAGCACCGTCGAACTGGTCAGCCCGCACAGGATCACGATAGCCATGGGCGCCTGTATCTCGCTGCCCGGCTCGCCCATCGCGATGGCGAGCGGGACGAGCGCCAGCCCGGCGGAGATGGCGGTCATCAGGATCGGCACGAGCCGTTCCTCCGCCCCGCGCCGCACGGCCTCTGCCAGATCGCTGACCCCCTCGACTGCCTGAAGGTGCTTGATATGCGTCACCATCATCACCCCGTTGCGCGTGGCGATGCCGAACAGCGTGATGAAGCCGACGATCGTCGCCACCGACAGGACGCCGCCGGTCAGCCAGAGGCCAACCACGCCGCCAACCAGCGCGAGGGGCAGGTTGATCATCACCAGCGCCGCATCGTTGGATGAGCGGAACGCCTGGCGCAGCAGCAGGAACATACCCACCAGCACGATCAGGCCCAGCGCCAAGAGGGTGCGCGTTGCGCTGGCCGCGCTTTCGAACTGCCCGCCAAGCTCGATGTGCGATCCTTGCGGAAGGTCGATGCCTTCGAGCGCGGTTTCGACATCGGCGACGACGGCCCCCAGGTCGCGGCCGGAGACGTTCGCCATCACCAGCTGCATTCGCTCGACGCTTTCGCGCGTGATAGCGTTCGGCCCCTGGTCGCGCACCACGTCCGCGACGGCGGCAAGCGGCAGCAATTGGCCGTCGGGAGCGGCAAGGAGCATGTTCTCCATCTGCCCGGCATCGTTGTATTGCGCTGGGTCGTAGCGCACCACGACATCGGTGATGACGGGCCGCTCGACCAGCTGGCCCACTTCGGCCCCGGCGATTGCGGCCTGGATCGCGCCTGTCACATCCTCCACCGCGAGGCCGTAATTGGCGAGATCCGCACGGCGCAGGCGCACGCGGAGGTAGGGCACGCGGCTCTGCGTGTCCTTCTGCACATCGACCGCGCCGGGAATGGTCGAGACGGCGCTTTCTACCTGCGTCGTGATGGTCTGCAACGTGTCGCTATCGGGTGCGAAGACCTTGATCGCGATATTGGCGCGCGCGCCTGACAGGATGTGGTCGATCCGATGTCCGATAGGCTGACCGAAGATCGCTTGAACGCCGGGCACGGCACCTACGGCGCCACGAAGGGCAGAGACAAGCTCTTCCCGGTCTCGACCGTCCTCGGCCAAGGTCGCCTCGATTTCGGAAGCGAAAACTTCCTGCGCGTGCGGATCACCCGGAGCGCGGCCAGTGCGACGCGCTGTGGTCAGCACTTCAGGCTGCGAAAGCAGCGCGGCCTCGACCTCGCTCGCCGCGCGGTCGCTATCCTCCAGGCTGGTGCCGGGAAGCGTGGTCACGTTGACCGTCAGCGAGCCTTCGTTGAATTCGGGCAGGAAGGACCTGCCCGCCAGCGCAATGCCGATGCCGGCCGCAACGACCAACACCAGCGAGGCGAGGGCGAGCACTTTCCAGCGGTCCAGCCAGCGCGACAGGACGCCGTCATACCATGCCTTCATGCGGATGACCCATTTCGGTTCGTTGCCGACGTCCTCGGGCTTCCGGCTGAGCAGATCGTAGCTGAGCGCCGGGGTCAACGTGAGCGCCACGGCGAGGCTGGCCAGCAGCGATACGCCATAGGCCAGCGCGAGCGGCTGCAGCAGGCGCCCCTCAATGCCCGTCAGACCGAAGATCGGCAGGAAGACGAGCAGGATGATCAGCGTCGCAAAGATGATCGCACCCTGCACCTCGCTGGTGGCAGCGGCGACGACCTTGATGTCACTCTCCCGTTCTCCCTCAGGCTTCTCGCGCTCCAGTCGCAATCTCCGGACGACGTTCTCGACCACGATGATCGCATCATCGACCAGCATGCCAAGCGCGATGGCGAGCCCGCCCAGCGTCATCGTGTTGATCGTGCCGCCACCTGAATTGATGACGATAATCGCGCTCACCACCGAAACGGGGATCGCCGCCAGCGCCACGGCAGTTGCGCGCCAACTGACGAGGAAGATGAAGACAATGATCGCGACGAGGACCAGTCCCTCGATCAGCGCGGTGGTGACGTTGTCGACCGAGCGCTGGATGAAATCGGCCTGGCGGAATACCTGCGTCTCCAGCACCATGCCTTCAGGAAGGGTGCGCTGGATCTCGGCGAATACGGTGTCGAGCCGGTCGGTGAGTTCAAGCGTGTTGGCGCCGGGTTGCTTCTGGATCGCGAGGATCACGGCAGGTTCGCCATTAAATGCCCCGGTGCCGCGTTTCAGACCTTCGCCGATGCGGATCTCACCCACTTCGCGTGCGAGCACCGGCAGACCGCCCGCTTCGCCGACCACGACGTTGCCAAACTCTTCCGCACTGGCGGCACGACCCACGCCCTCGATCAGCAGTTCCTGGCCGTTCTCGACGACGACGCCCGCGCTCTGGTTGGCGCTGGCGCTGCTCATCGCCTCGACCACCTGATTGAGGCCAATGCCGCGCGCCGACAGCCGTGCCGGATCGACCAGCAGCTGCACCTGCCGCTCGTCCCCGCCGATAGTCATCACCTCGGCAATGCCGGGCACCGACATCACGCGCCGTCGCACGATCCAGTCGGCGGTGGATTTCAGCTCCATCGGGCTCGCCGTGTCGGACCGCATGGCGACGAACATGATCTCGCCCATTACCGAGCTGGCGGGCGTCATGTGCGGCGGCGGCACATCATCGGGGAGTTCGTCGGTGGCGGTCTGGAGCCGTTCTGCCGTCACGCGGCGCGCCTGCTCGGGCTCGGTCGACCAGTCGTATTCCATCGTCACGACCGCAAGACCGGTCGCGCTGTTCGAGCGGATACGTCGCAAGCCCGGCGCGCCGTTCAAGGCGGTTTCCAGCGGGATGGTGATGCGCTGCTCGACCTCGGTCGGCGTATATCCGCCAGCATCGACCACTACGGTGACAGTCGGCGCGGTAAGGTCGGGCAGCACGTCTACCGGCGTGCGCATGGCGGTCCATCCCCCGAACGCCGTCAATAGCAGCGCGATGGCATAGACCGCGATGCGGTTTTCGAGGCTCCAGCGGACCAGAGTTTCAAGCATTCCGGGGCGTTCAAGCATTGTCCGGCCCCTCAGTGCGCATGGCCGTGGCCGAACGCGCCGGGCGTTGCCGCCGCTGCACGCACAGCCGAGGCACCCTGCGATACCACGCGTTCGCCGGCCTCGATCTGGCCCTCCACCGCCACGCGATCACCGCTGCGGGACAGCACTGTCACCGCGCGGCGCTGGAATGTCTCACCGCCCAGCATCACGTAGACGACGTCCTGCCCGCCTTCGTTCAGGATTGCGCCTGCCGGAATTGTCAGCCGCTCGGTCGCGGTTCCGGTGCGCAAGCTACCCTGCAACCGCTGGCCGGGGCGAACCGCGCGGCTGTTCCAGGCGAAGATGACTGGCAGGGTGCGGGTGGCGGGATCGATAGCCGCACCACGTTGCACCAGCGAGACGTCGCCGCGGCCTAGGGAAATGGTTTCGCCCGCCAGGTTCAGGTCGATGCCCTGCGGACTGCCAACCTGCGCGGCGAGGCTCTCGGGAACGCGAGCGACCAGCCACAGCGCAGCGGGATTGCCGATACGCATGAGCTGTTCGCCGCCTTGCACACCCTTGCCCTGCACCAGCGAGCTTTCGAGGATCTCGCCGGAAATCGGCGCGACGACGGGCACACCGGCTCCGCCACCGGCCACGGCATTGCGCCGTTGCCGCGCCGAACGCAGCTGCGCTTCGGCAAGCCGCAGGTCGGTCCGTGCCTCGTCCAGACGCCGTGCCGGAACCGCTTCGGCTTCGACCAGGCTGTTCATCCGTTCAACTTCGCGTGCCGCTGCGTCGCGGGCGATGGACGCCTCGTTGATTGCCAGCTCGAGCGTGGCGACATCCTCGCCGCCGCCGAGCGTCGAGGAAATGCTCGCCAGCGTCTGCCCTCGGCGAACATTGCTGCCCGAGGAATAGACCCGCGGCGCGCGCACGATGCCGTCGACCGGCGCCGAAACGATGGCCTCGGCCTGCGGCTGCATCTGAACGTCGACCGTTACCGGCACGGTTTCGGCAAGCTCTTCCATCGTGGCGGGCGCGGTCATGAAGGGAATGCGCCACTGCACTTCCTTGGTGAAGGCGATCGCACCTTCGATCTCGGTTTCGGGTGGGGCCGCTTCTGCCCCTTCTTCGCTGATGGCGTAGATAGTCACTTCGCCAAGATCGTGCGAGGACACACCGCGCGGGTTGTCGAGCACAAGTCGCAGCCGTGCCGTGCCGCTCTTGGAAGCGGTCAGCAGCGGGCGGAATATCCCTTCGACATCGCTCGGCCCGGCTTCCGCCGTGTCGGTCGAACCATCGGGCCAGGTCAGTTCGGCGGTCAGGGTGCCGTCTGTGACCGGGTCATAGCTGTCGAGCCAGGTCAGGTGCGCGTCGAACCGGCGGTTCTTGCCCATGACCAGCGGCCTGTATTCGACGAACAGCTCGGTCGTCTCTGTGAAATCGGTGACCACGATCCCGCCGCCTCCGTGCCCATGCGCCTCTTCGGCGGGCGCGTCGGCACCGCTGCCGCAAGCGGCCAGCGACAGGGGCAGGAGGGCAGCAAGGCAAGCTGCGAGCAGGCGGGATCGGGTCATTGTCAGGATACTCGAAAGGTCAGATTATCAATGGTCGTGCGGCACGGATTCGTCGTGCGGCTCTTCCTCGGCGACGGGTTCGGCCACCGGTTCCGGCGCATCGTTGTCGTCATCGATCACCGCCGTTTCGGTTTCGGCGGTGTCCTCGTTCGCTGTCTCGCCGCACGCGGCCAGGGCAAACATCGCCGGAATGGCGGCAAGCATCATCGTTTTCTTCATCAGTAAGTCCTTCCAATGGCTAGGTCGTATTCGACGGCCGCGAGGGCCGCATCGGTTGCGAGCGCGATTACCGAGAGGTCGGCCTCGCGCGCGGCTTCATAGGCGTCGAGGAGTTCCACGACGCCGATCTCTCCCGCCTGGTAGGCGGTTTCGGCAATGGTTCCGAGGCGTCCGGCATCCTCGCGCGCGCCAGCGGCGGTGACGGCTGCTTCGCGGGCGGCAGAGAGCCGTGCGGCAGCGGCATTCTGCTCTGCCTCGACCCGGCGGCGGGCGATGAGAAGCTCGGATTCCAGCGCGGCGGCACGGGCCTCTTCACGCCGCACGGCAGCGGAGCCCGAGTTCCACAAGGGGACGGTGACACCGGCCGAAACGACGGGGCCGTAGGCGGTGTCGATCCCATCGTCCCGGCGCAGCACGCCAACGCCGACGGCAAGCTGTGGCAGTCGTGCCTGGTTGGCAGCGCGAACACGGTATTGCGCCGCCTCGATCCGGCGCTCGTCAGCAAGAAGGTCGGCGCGCTCACCCGGCTGCGCAGCGCTTGTAAGGCGCGTTATGGCCTCGAGTTCGACCTGTGGATCGGCAATTCCAGTGAGCGATGCCAGCGCAGCGCAATCGGCGGCAATATCGCCCCGTGCCCGCGCAAGCTGCGCCTCGGCAGCCCGCCGTTCGACCCGCACCCGGCGCACATCGTAGACGGCGGTATCGCCTGCCTCGGCGCGCGCGGTCGAGACCCGTTCTGCCTCGGCCAGTTCATCGCTGTAGCGCTGCCAGACGTCGAACTGCGCGCTCGCGGCGGCGCATTGCACATAGGCTTGGCGCACTTCGGCCACGAGCACCTGACGACGTCGTGCAATCTCGGCTTCCGTCGCGAGACCATCAGCGCGTGCAGCGTCCCGGAGCGATCCGCGGCGCCCGTTCAGATCGATGGGCTGGACGATCCCGAGCTGGTATTCGCTCTCGCCGCCAGCGCCCTCGCGCGACAGCTCGACACTCGGATTGTCGCGCGGGCCGATAACGTCAATCTCAGCCGCAGAAGCCGCCCGCGCCGCATCATCGCGAGCGGAAATTCCTTCGCGAGCGAGCGCACGCTTGATCGCCGCATCTTCGTCGACAACGTCCTGCGCACGCGCCGCAACGGGCATGGCGCACAACGCGATTGCAATGGAAATGGATGCATCGCGCATCCGCATTTTGGGCATGGATTCCTCCGCGTGAACTGACAGCCGGGCAGCCGCCCGGCAGGAACGTCAGATCGCGCGGGGTGGTCGCAATAGGGAATCCGGGCGTGAAAGCACCCTGAGATGAAGTTGCGTCAGGCCTTTTGCGGAAGCTGCACCAATCACGGCGTCGACCGCAGACATCTCCGGCAGCGGTATGTCTCCGCCGACGGCAAAAGCTGGCTTGTGATCGTGCGTCAGATCACCCGGCGCATCATCCTGCTCCACCGCACCTTCGCCGCTCGCCGATTGTTCGTGAGCGTGATCGTGGTGGTGTGAATGCACTGCGCCGATCGAACTAAGATCCTCATGCCCGCTCAAATGGGCACCCCACGCAGCACGCGGCACGATAAGCGCGCTTACGAGTAGGACGAGGGTGAGAATCCGAAACACGATGCCGCGATAACCGGCAGGAGCGCGTAACGCAATGTCGATGATTTCCCTCGGTGCGCGGGTCGTCCGCTTTTGACGTCTCAACTGCAATCCGGGATTGACCGCAATGGGGCGCAAAGCGGACACATGAAGCACAGCCGAGAACGCTTGCATCGAGGGGATGCTCAATGAATTCTCCTCGGCGCCGAATGTCTGAACAAGCCGAGAAGACCGGCAAGATGGAAGGCATGACGCGGCCTCCATTGTGGTCAGCTCCATTGAATTATACATCGGGAGGAAGCATCGCGACGCAGCGCGAAAATGGCGAATAGGCACGCGAGCGAAAGCCAAGTATCCGGTCCGCTTATCTGCGCGTTGAGGACCTTCAAAGGCTTGCACTTTAAATGCCTTCGACCATCGCAAACACGTATGGTTCGATAGTCCAAATCGCCCCGAAACGGTGTGGACGAAGCCCAGACAGACGGGGCTTTGCTCAAAGCCCCCTTCGAACATTCTGGCCCTGTCTTCGCCAGACAAGTTGTTCGACAAATGTCCACATGATCATGTCGCGTGGCGTGACCGCGACCTTGTGGACAAAATTCTTGCACCTTCCCATTCGGTCAGGACAAACAACCGGCAAAACGGGCGTTTTGTCCATGTAATTTTAGTAGGCGCAATACCGTAAAAATGGGGAACCCCATTTTTACATGCTGTGGACGTGGCCTCTGGCTTCAGTTCGAACTAGTTTTGTCGATCGGCCGGAACCCACCCTGATTGCAAACCTTTCGAGCAGACCGTTTGTCCACTGGTTCGGCTACTTCGCGCCTCAGGTCCTTTGTGTGGACAAGGCCCACACGCCGGAAGGTCAGCTCTACGAGCGCGACGAGAAGAACTTCGTAGAGTGGGGAGAGGCAAATCGCCCTCCCTTCGCCTGAAATTTTGCGGGGCTTGCAGGGTCCTTCCACGCAGGTCGAGGCGACCATTCATGAGGTTCAAGAACTGAAGGAGAGACGAAGCAAATCGGTAGGATGAAAATCAAGATCGATGCTTCCGCTGGATCGGCCGATCCAGCGTCTGCAAAAGGAAGTCTCGATGAAATACAACGAAAATAAGGAATACAACCCGGCCCTGCGTCTGCTGGCTCTGCCCCTCGTAGCCATGGCTTGGGCAGGACCGATACGAACTGTCCGATCGCCTCATCTGCCACCAAGTTCGATCGCATTCGGCGATTGCAAGCTGGTGATCGGTGTGACACCGGCAGACAATCCCGTCTTCAAGGATTTTTCCAAAGCGGCGATCGATCTTGCCAGCGATACGATCCTTATTCGGGCAGGATTGTCTCCAGAAATGGACAATCCTGTCACAGTCGATGTTGCGGTGCGGACTCCTGCTGAACTGCTGACTTTTCGCGCGCTGCATTTCATGGAGCGCGAAAATGGCGACCTGTGGCTTTGCGCTGAAAAGTCCCGGGGGCCTGCCATGAAGCTCGGAAGCAGCGGCCTGGAATTGCGTATGCGCCAGCCCTTTTGCGATGATGAACGCGCCGACGGCGCTTGCCGGGCCGCAGCGAGGATCATTCGCCTGTCGCGGGGGCAGATCTGATGGCCAAACCGTCCAAACCAAAGTCAAAAGCGAAATCTAAGACGCGTGCCGCCACTGATCCGAACCATCCTGAAAGCTGGCTCTATCTGCTCAGTGAGAACACTCTTACGTTCGGAGTGCTACGTTCGACATTCAAAGATCGAACCAATTCCGCTGTCGAATTTGGAAGGCGAAAATTGCAACCCATCCAACCACCGCCAACTGAACCCGATGCCATCACGGCGGAGAGGGTGGACGTGATTTTGCCGGAAGGTGCAGAAGATCAGTTCGCTACGTCCCTTCCGTTTCTCGAAGGGTGCGACGAAATGCAGGTCAATCCCGCAATCCTTGTCTATTTGACGATCCCGACCCCAGACGTGGACCGTATGCATCATGCTTGGGAAGAAGGACGCGCATTCGCGAGGATCCTTGCCGATGAGAGGGGGCTCGCCACACTGCTGATACAGCATGCGCCTGGACGGATATCATCACCGAACCAACCGCATCTTCATCTGCTGATCTGTCCTCGCAGGACTGCGAAGGCGGGTCTTCGTTATGGAGGTTTGGACAATGAGCTACTTTATAACGACGGCGCTCGTGTTCTCGTTGAGCGATGGGCCGAATTCACCGAAACTGGGAGTTGATCGACGTTTAAAGAGGGCGCTCATGACATGGGCGCCCCCTTGCTTACTTTCGAGCCATCCAGATCCCGGCAACCGCTTCGGCGTATGCTACATTTTGTTCCGCCGCAGCGCCGAAAACGACTAGCATCAACGAAAAAGGGGTAACTTGAGACCCTCCACGCAGGTCGATAAACCGGACCCGCCCTTGCAGGAAATAAACATCGGCATCGGCACGAAAAGTCTCGTGGAACCAGACCGAATCCGTTCTAGCGGGCACTAGACACGCTATGGTGCAAGCGTTTCCCATACACCATTGCTCATGCGCTAGACGTAACCAGCGTAGCTGCGCGAAGAAGGGCGGGTTGACGTAAACGAACCCGCCGAACCAAGCGTCTCGAAGCCAGTCGTCACCGTTGCCGAGGATGAACCTGCGAGTTGCGACTACCGGACTGGATGGGTGTCCGCACGGATCCAAGTCGACGCCGCCGAAGGCTGCATAAACCGGCTCCGTGAACTCTTCTGGCGTGAAGCGGCGATCGCAGTCATCTTTGTCGCCCTGGCCCCAATATGCTCTTTCAGGAGCACGTCGTTTTGCGTTCGGCGCCAAAACTTCCAGAATGCGGACGACACTCGCGATGGAGCCCCTTCCGTTCTCCACTGCCGAGATGGTTTTGGGTGAAAGCCCGGTGTGTTTTGCCAATCACGATATAGTGACAGTCTGCTTCACCCGCCGATTGCGCAATTGCTCGGTAAGCGTTCGGCCCGGCGCAACTCCTTTCAGCCTGTAATTGAGGGCTTTAACTGCGGCCTCCAGGGTCTTAGCGGATCCAATGCCGCGCTCGAGACGATAGATCGCTTGGGAACTGACCCCAGCGCGCGACACAAGGGATCTCTGCAGCCAGCCTTTTGGATAGCGGCAAGCGCGTATGTCCTCGATCAGAATATGATGCCTCCGACGTCCACATTCTAGGGATTTAGACATGCGGATTTCTGACGCAATGAAGGCGTTTAAGGTCGGCTTCGCGCCCTCATGTTGGCCGTTGCGGGGACGCTCAGATTGGTCTGAAAGGAGACATCCTCCTCAACGGATGTAGTCCACGGCGCGCGGAGGGTATGGCTCACCGTCTCCGCCCGGTTCTCGGTCGCGAGGTCCCGCTCTTCCTAGGGGGAATCGCGCAGGATGGAACTGCGATCATGCGTCGGGAACAGGCGCCCAAAGTTGGCCGATGCCCCCGGCGATACCTGAAAGGGCATTGCGGTGACTCCATGGTCGCGGAGCCAGGAATAGCGATGCCGGCCATTGGTGAAGATCGGGATGTCATCGTCGAGGCTGACGAAGGCCATGTCGCAATGGTCATAGGCCGCGAACCACTTGCCGATCCGCGGGTAGCGCTCGTCCTGTCCGTTGGCGCCACCCGGGACGATATATTGGTCGCTGCGCTGCCAAGCACGATCGAACGCCGCGACGTCGAGCCAAATGATTTCGTCATCCTCAACATCCCAGCCTTTGCCATTCGGGATGAATCGCCAGTCGATGATGCGGCTTGCCATGTAGCCCCATCTGTCAGCGCGACGCAGGAACTTCAACGTCTGTGTGATCCGATCAGGGCGCGCGCCTCAATACCCCAGGAAGGCTTCGAGCGCCGCGAGCGCGCGGCCCATCGTGCTGCGCAACGACGGCTCGTAGGCGCATAGATAGGTCATATCGCTATGGAGGAATCTAGCCTCATCGGGATCGTCGACAGCGAACGCGAGTTCGACCGCGCAATCGCCGGTGAAGCGCGCCCACTCGTCCAGTTCGGCATGCGCGGCCGCTGCGATCAGGCAGGTCATGAACTCCTTCGACGCCGGGAGCGCGGCATCGCCGTCGAGACGCAGCCGCCGCATCATTGTCCGGATATCTTTCGCGAGGTCGGGCCGCCGCGAGTTGGCGGCGACCTTCGCGAGCCCGTCGAGCAGGATGTTGCGCTGCTCGACCGCCATCTCGCCCGAGAAGTGGAAGCTTGCGGCCCTGATCAGCTCGATCGCGCGGTCGATACGCTCATTCTCGACGCGAAACAGCGAGCTCACATTGATCAGCGCGATCACGCTGTGCGCGGTCAGATCTTCGCCGCCGAGCGTGCGGTCGAGGATGTCGACGAACTCCTGTGGCGGGTCGGCAGCGGGGTCGGTGGCGCCTTCGATCGGACCTGGCAGGAAGCTGGTGGGAAAATGGAGGCGTCCCGAAATGCTGCCGGGTCCGGTTCCGAGTAGCAGCTCATGAAGGGCGGGGTCCCCGATATTCGCGGCGTGGGTTGAGGCGGCATTGCGGATACGGCCCATGAAGTCTGCATCGAGGCGGTCGGGTGAAGCGCCATCGGGGGCCCAGCGCGGCTCACGCCTGAGGTCGATCAGTGACTGCAACAGGAAGTTGCGGCCCCGGACATCGAGTGCCCAGTGCCCAAAATGATCGGCATCGACCTGTCCAAACGCAATGCGCTCGAACAACGACGCCTGCGCAAGCGCGGCAATCCGGCGCTGGAATGGCGGGAGGTCGGCAAGGATCTTCGTCCGAGCGAGTTCGCCCTCTACGATCACATAGGCCGCCATCAACAGCTGGGCGCGGGCGCCTGCGGTGTCGGGATCTAGGTCGCGCAGCTCTTCGACAATCTTGGTGAGTGGCGCGACGAGACCTGACGCGCTCGGTAGCGCCGCGAGGCCGAGCTCGACCATGCCGATCTTTGATATCAAATCGGCGCTCTCGCAGGCCCATTCGGCCAACGCGACCAGGCGATCAGGGGGCAGGTCCACAAGAGGGCTCGCTGCAGTGAAGCTGCCGTGGCTGGCGGTGAGCAAGGCCATCTTCGCGCCCTCGGCTTCGTCCCAGCGCAGCCAGTCGCCGACGATCCCGGGCAGGAGTTTTTCGCGATATGCGACGACATCGGCCACGGGTCTGGCACCCGCAAAAGCTTCATAATGAGAGCGAAAAGGTGGGGCGATCGTGGCGATATGCCCTTTGGCACCCGCCACTTCCGTCCGAATGCGCCGGGCCGCCGCGACCGGGGACTTGTCGAGCTGGGTTTCCAGCTCCTCGATCTCGTAAGACGTGAGTATCCGTTCGCCGATGAGGCCCCGCCACGCGACGAGTTGGTCGGGCGGTAAGCCCGCTTCGTTCAACATCCGCGTGAAAGCGGCGTTGCGGTCGGCGGCGCCGGGCATGAGCATCGGAGCGCCCTTGAGGCGATATTCGGTTTTTCCGTGGGTGAGGTGGATGGCCGTTCCGTCTTCCACCGTCTCGAGTGAAAGCCGCCATTTCCTGTGCCTCGTGTCGGAGATGTTCGTCGCTTGTCCGCCAGAGGCATAGAGCGCAGCGGTCGCGGCGTCGAACTTCTCGCGATCGAAGTCCACCGCCCCATGATCGATCCCGATTGTCTGATTGACGTCGAGCGCAAGCGATTCGCGAAAGGCCCTGTCGTCGATGAGTTTCTGCTGAAAAAACGGCGCATAGAGCAGGAGCATCGCAATACCGGTCGTGCGCTCGTCGGTCTCAATCGTCATCAACCGCCCCCTTCGCATGGGCAGCGATCGCGAGGCGGACATGCTCGACGAGCCAGTCATGGATGTCAGGCTGCTCGACGTGAAGATCGGTCATCAGCTCCTCGAGCCAGGCATCCATCCGCGCCAGCGCCGCGTCGGTCCGAGGTTCGACCCGGTTCATCAGCAGCCGAGCATAGGTGATCGCTGCGCCGTAACGCGCGATATTGCTCTGGTCACCTTCGAGACATCCGGCCCAATTGCGCATATCGGCGCAGGCAAGCAGCCAGTGCGATCGCGCCCGCGCTACCTCGTCAACGATCTCGTCGGTCCACTGCGCCTGGATCGATCGGGCGAGGTCGCCGAGCAGCCTGGCGAACCACGGATTCTCCTTCGACAAAACGAGCAATCCGCGCTGCTGGGCAAGACGCAAATTCTCGCGAAAGGCCTTCAGTGCGGCATTCTCTACTAGCTTTCCTTCAATAACGGGGCTCTTCGACAGATAATGAGCGATCTCAGCTTCGTCGCTCGGCATCAGTGCATAGCCATATTGCCGCAGCGCAGTCAGGTCGGCCCATAGCTCCTCGCGCGCTAGCCTACCCTCTTCCTCGAGCGCGGCGAGCAGATCGAGGCTCGTCCAGATCGGCGTCTCGCCGCCGCCATGCTCGATATGCGGATATTGGTTCATATGGCGGTCGTCGCTCACGACCACGGCGGCCTTCGGCGCAAGCTGGAGAATGGCGAGATTAGGGTGGGCCTTCGCGCCATCCTCCGAGAGCCAGCGGTCGAGACTTGCCGTTCCGGCAGCGATCGCCTCCGCTAGAAGCTGGCGAAGATTTTCGACAATCGCTTCCATTTCGCCGCCGCGACGTTCGGCCTCGAGCAGGGCCTTGGCGGTTGCCAGTTCCTGCTCCGAAACGAAGGGCCGAAAGCCGGCCGCGGCAATCTTGCCGAGCATTCCCGTCGCGCGGAGATACGCGACCGACAGGTCGTCGAGATAGAGATCGGCGCCTTGGGCGATCGGCTGCTCGCCCGGCCAGCGCTCCTCAGCGCGTTCGAGATAGCGGCGGGCCGCCTCCTCTTCGCCCTCGGTGACCACCCCGCGCAGGACGAGCGCGTCGACGAGCGCCTGGCAACTGCGCAGCGCGGGGGCGTGTGCCGAGAGATCAACAGTCTCGTCGAGGAAGGAGCCGGCGCGGGTTACCTTCGCCGAGCGGATCACATAGCGGGGCCGGTCGACCTCGCCGGTCGCCGCCGCGTCGACCAGCATCGCGGCGAGCGAGCGGCCGACGAGGTCGCCCAGCCCGGCGTCCACGGCGCCTTGCGGTGAAAACAGGTGGAGCTTGTCGTTCGCCATCAACCGCGTCAGCTCATGCGCCGCTGCAATGCGGCTCGGCTGGTGAAAGGGCAGTTCCTGACGCTCGAGAAGCAGCCAGCTCAGCGTCGCGTGCGGAAGGACGACTCCACGGGGATGCGTGAGAATGGCTTCCAGCCGTCCGAGCTTCGCGAGCGTGACAAGCGCGCTGCCGTCAAGGCCGATCGCGCCGTCGCCGATCGCTGGCCGGTCCTCGCGAACCCCGCTGAAGGCCGATACGATGACACGCTGCCGCGGATCGCTACACTCGGGATTGGCGATGATCGGAGTGAGCAGTAGTTCGAGGCTAGTCTGCCGCAGTGCGTCGGCTACAACCGGCAGCGGAGCGTCGCCGCGGCGCCATATGTCGGACACCCGGTCGACCTGCTCGTTCCACGCCGGCGCCCGTTCGACGAGCTCGGCAAGCGATATACGCTGGACGGGACCGTCGTTGTTGGACAGGGCCGCCGCCTGTTCGAACCACGCAAAGGCGTGCGTTTCATCCTCGCGACCCATCTGTGTCGCGAGCGTATAGGCGGTGAGCAGGATGCGCGGGTCCGCCGCGCCCTTCGTCGCCGCGAACTGCATCAGATCGGCCGTGCGCGGCGATCCGATCTGGTGCGCCAGCTGGGCCGCCTGAATGAGTTCGTCGGCTTCGCGCTTCTCACGTGCTGCCCATTGCGCCTCGACGAAGTGTGCAAGTTCGACCCATCGCCCCGAAAGGATCAGAATGTTGGATTGAAGGCTGCGGTCGTCACGTTCGTCTCGCTCGGCCAACAGCGCATCGACGAGCGTTTCAGCGCCCTTGAGATCGCCTTCGCGCATGCAGTTCCACGCGAGCGCGCTGCGAAGCACCGGCGAGCCGTCGATGAGGTCGGGGATGTCGGCGAGCAACCCCGCCACAACGTCGTGGCACTCATTGCTGATGAGCAGCCCTGCCATCATCTCGGCTTCGCGGAGGTTGTGTGTCCGCCGGACGAGCTCGCGTCCGAGCTCGGCGAGCCTGTCCGAAAAATCCTGCTCGGCGAGGTGCGCAACGAGGCGTTTCAAGTGGGCGGTGTCGGGCGAACGTGCATAGGCCTCCTCGAAATCGCGAGTCTCGAGACCGCCTGCCCCCCGGTCGAGCATGCGTTCGAGGCCCTCTCGCTCCGTTGAATTTAGCAGGCCGCCATCGGCGGCCAGTCGTTCGCGCGCCCGTGCGAATCGATCGGCATTGACCAGTAGGCGGATTTCGATGTCGAGCAGTCCGGGACGTGCGAGATGCTCGCCCATCATTGCGGCGTGCGCCTCGAAATAGGCGATCGCGGCCTTTGCGTCGGGGATCGAAGTCGCCATTGCTAGCCGCGCGATGGCAATATCGCTGTTGCCATCGGGCTCAAACGCCATGCGACGCGCAAGGTCGCGATCAACGGCGTCGCGATCGATTGGGACGCCCCAGGCGAGCGCGAGGGGAATATAGGCGATGATGTCGTCGCCCGACGCGAAGATCGCGGCCAACCTGGCTCGGGCGGCCTCGCTGTCCGCCGGATCGCGCAGCTCGAGCCAGAGGGCATGGGTGGCATTGAAGCGAGCTGCCCTCTGGCCAGCGAAGTGCCGCGCGGTCGCCACGCCGGCGCGAAACAGGCGCGCCGCCTCGCGCCGGTCCTCGAGCGCCGCAGGTGTATCGATGAGCGGGAAATGACGTGCGTCGAGCGGAACGCCGTTCACCGCGAACCGGCGCATGTCGGCGACGACGCTGTGTGTCATCCGCGCGAGCGCGGCGACATGGTAGAGCATCGGCGTGCGATCGAAATTGTCCGCGGTCAGGACGCACGCGTCGGCATAAGCCGCGTCCCAATCCTGTTTTTCGAGACGGCACGAGAGGAGAAGGAAGGCGCCGTCGCTGTCGAGATCGGCGATGCCAAGCCCCGCCTGTTCGATCCAGTCGAGCGCGGCGTCGAGGCCGTTCGCATTGTAGACGATCTGGAGCGCGGCCGAGCGAGCCAGCGCCGTATCGACGGACGCCAGTCTCAGCAGGCCGGCCTTCCAGTCCGCATTGGCGGCGAGGAAGGCACTCGCGATCGTCGCTTCTTCGGTGGGTGCGAGCGCGCGGCTGGCTGCGATCAGCCGATCGACCTCGGCAGCGTCGCCTTTGAGCACGAGCGCGCGCGCGCAGCGCGCGAGAAGACGCGCCCTGACCTGCGAAGGGCAGACGGAATAGGCCCCCTCGGAAAGTTGCCCCGCGAGTCGCCGCGCCGCTTCGATGCTGTCGAATCCGACAAAGAAGCGGCCTTTGCGGATATGCTCGGCCTCGGCTTCCGCCGCCTCGCCGAGCAAGCTCCTCGCGAGGTCGGAGAGATCTCCGGCGGGGGCGGGAGCGGGCGGCACGTGACCTGCGAGGAGATCGGCGAGCGGATCGACGTCTCCCGCGCGCGGGTCGGGAGCCGGCGCCAGCTCACCGATCAGCGCGATCGGAACCGCCTTCAGGACTGCGGCCGCGCTCTCCCGGTTGTGCCGCCCGCGGCGCTCGATGAGCAGTCCTGCCTCGCCGTAGAGCGTCTTCCACGCTGCATCGACGCACTCTTTCGCGCAGATGAAATTCAGTTCGGCGCGGGCCGCCTGCACGTCGCCGCGGTCCGTTTGCAACGCTGAAAGCGTCCGTATGCGAAGGCGCGCGCAGATTGCGGGGGGGTCGAGGTTCGCATCAGCCAGGCGCTGCAACCACTGATTACCCAATGGCGACAGCCCGTCTGTGCGCCTCTCACCGATCGCAACTAGGTCTTGCTGGAGGCCACTCCGGATCGTTCGACTGCTGTCGGGACAGACGGCGAGGAGGCCAAATACCCCGGAGCCCTTATCGATCGCTTCGGCCATCGCAATCAGGGCCGTCCAGAGCTCGTCAGTGGCGCGCAGTCCCTTCTTGACCTGGACTTCGATCGTCTCGCCTCCGGCCACCACCAGCCGGATGTCGTCTCCGCCGGTTCCCGTCTCGGCCTCGACGCCGACGAGGAGATCGTGCGCGAGATTTTCGAGCCAGCGGATCGGCTGCGCGCGCAGCATGTATATGAGAGCTATTGCGGTGACCGCGGCTTGGAAATTGAGGCCGCCCCCGGCCGCCGCGCCTCCGGCCTGCCGCCGCGATTTCTTTGCCGCTGCTCCCGCCCGGCTCATGCGCGTTCGCCGTTTTGGACCGTCGCGCCGCCGGCGAGTGCCGCTGCATTCTCTACCATCTTCATATGCTGAGGCTAGCGCGGCTCGCTGGTGCTTGAAATAGGGTTGATGGCTGACTGGGTTGGTGATGACAGCGTGCGCGGATTAGCTTTGCAATGTTGAAAAATGGGTGCGGCGTCGTTTGACGCAAATGTGAATTCATTTCCGGATACCTGACATTTAGTCACGAGTAGCGGGGAATGTCTGCTTTTCAAAGCTTGGCCCCCAATAGCGGTCCGACCGCAAGCGGCCCAGTTGCCGCTCTCGAAGGCTGTCGATCTATCAGATCCGACGCCACCATTCTTTTCGACGCACTTTGGCACAAACCTAATGTGCGGCCTATATCTGGGTGGCATCAGCCCGCTTCGCGTTCGAAGCCAAGGTGGCCTAATAAAATAGGTGACCGGCAAAAAACCGTTATGAGCCCAAAACCGATTGGGGGTATCATAGGGGGTAATACCCGCTTAGTTATCCAGAATAATGCTATAATTCCAGCATATTATAGTTTGAAAGTGCCTCCCACCCTCTCCGCCATCAATCTTCCGATCGGTCCAGGTAGGTCGGATCGTAAAGCAGGCTGAGATCTTCGGGTTCGCCCAGGATCGAGACGAGATCGTCTGCCTTCAGCTCAAGGCGCGGCTTGGCGATCATCAGCTGTCCGGCGCGCTCGATCATCATGACGAGGCAGGAGCCGGGCAGATCGACCTCGCGTAGCGGGACTTCGAGTTGCGAAGCCAGGGCCGGGATCTTTTCCGCACGCTCGCGCACGAAATGATCGTCGCGAACGAGCACTTCGGCCAGTTCGTTCTCGTCCTTCGCCGCCAGCCAGCGTTCCTCGAACCGGTCGCTTTGCGCCACTTCGGCGAGGTGGCCGACGATCCTGAGATCGAGCCCGGCGGGCTCTTCGGGCAGGATCAGATACATCAGCGTGTGGACGTTGCGCGCGCCCAGGATGTCGACGCTGGCGCGGCTGCCGAAGCGGAAGATGAAGAGCTGCGATTCCTCGATATCGGGGACGGTCTTGTAGGCGAGATACATGTTGGGCCGGATGGCGTGCACGTCCATCCGTTCGCCTTCGAAGACGTTGCGGATCGCCTCCTCGCTCATGCCGAAACGGTCCTGACCGACGCTGACCATCTCCTCGATCAGTGCCTTGCGATCGTAAGTGCCGCGCGTGCGGTCCATCAGCGCGCTGCGCGCCACCACGCTTTCGTAGCTCAGGTTCTGGGGCTGGGTGCGCTCGTGAACGATCGCGGTCAGCTCGTGCTCGATGCCTTCGAACGTATTGTGGCCGAGATGGCGATGCATGTGGAAGATCGCACCGCGCCGCTTCACGCGCTTGGAGGCGTAGAACTGGTAATACAGCCCGCACACCACGGACAGGGCGATCGTGAACAGGATCGCCACCGCGCCCATTTCGAGGATCAGCCAGAAGGCGAGCAGCACACCCGCGATCGGAACCCAGGGATAGAGTGGGGTGCGAAAACCCGGCCTGTAGCTGTCGATCCGGCTTTCGCGCATGACGATCACGGCCAGGCAGACGAGGCCGAACAGCAGGAGCTGGAAGGCGCTGGCGAGCTTGGCGACCGATTCGACGTCGAAGACGATCAGGACCGCGATCATGACGAGGACGGTGATGGCGATCGCCAGGATCGGCGTGCCGCTCTTGCCCAGACGCGCGAGGCGGGCGGGCAGAAGTTTGTCCTTCGCCATCGCATAGGGGTAGCGCGAGGCGGACATGATGCCCGCATTTCCGGTCGAGGCGAAGGCGGCGACGGCGGACACCACGATCAGCGTGACGCCCAGATCGTAGGGCAGCCAGCCGAGAAACCGCGAGCCGGCATCGGCCACCGGGGTCAGGCTTCCGAACAATTCTTCCGGGGGCATGACCGTGACGATGACGAGCGTCCCAAAGGTGTAGATCGCCGTCGCCGTGGCGAGCGACAGCGTCATGCCGAGCGGGATGTTGCGATCGGGGTTCTCGATCTCTTCGGCCACGCTGGCGACTTTCGTCAGGCCCGCATACGATACGAATACCAGCCCGATTGTGGCGAAAAATCCGCCGAACCCGTCGCGGAAGAAGCTGCCATAGCCGGGCTCGGGCGCGAAGGCGTCGGCAATGCCCGTCCGCGCGAGGCCGAAGATGCAGAAGGCGGTGAGGATTACGACCAGCGTGCCTACCAGGATGCGCTGCAACAGCGTGGTCTCCTTCGCGCCGAACATGTTCAACAGTCCGAAGGCGATGGTCAGCGCGATGGCGGTAACGGTGATCGGAAGATCGATATAGAGCGCGAGATACGCGCCCATGCCGACGAGGGCGAAGGCGCTCTTGAACACCACTGCAACCCACGATCCCAGGCCCCCGACCGTGCCCATCAGGGGCCCCATGCTGCGGTCGAGGAAGAAATAGGTGCCGCCCGAACGCGGCATGGCGGTAGATAGTTCGGCCATGCAATACATGGCGGGCAGGATCATCAGGCCCGCGACGAGATAGGCCAGCCAGACCGAATTGCCGGTTTGCGCCGCGGCGATGCCGGGCAGGAGGAAGAGGCCGGACGAGAACATCGCGCCGGTGGCCACCGCATAGACGTCAAAAAGCTTTAGGCTTTTGGCGAGTTTCGGTTTGCTGCCCGCTGGCGCGGATGCTTCCGCCATGATGTTCCCCCCGAAGATGTGCGTGACCCGTTGCTGTGAATAAAGGCCGGGAGCGCGAAGCGTTCCTCCTCTGCGCTGCTCGCTGATGATCGAACCGCTCTCCGGCGCAACGGATATTGCGCGCAACGCGATGGCCGCGAGGGGGCCGCTGGTCTATCGGAGGCGATACGATGTTTGATGGTCTCGACGCCCTGCTGCTCGCCCGCATACAGTTCGCCTTCACGGTGAGCTTCCATTTCATCTTCCCGGCCTTTTCGATCGGGCTGGCGAGCTACCTCGCGGTTCTCGAAGGATTATGGCTGAAGACGGGCAAGCCGCTCTATCTCGACCTGTTCAAATACTGGCTGAAGATCTTCGCAATCGCCTTCGCCATGGGCGTCGTGAGCGGCATCGTGATGAGTTACCAGTTCGGCACCAACTGGTCGGTGTTTTCGGACGTGGCCGGGCCGGTGATCGGGCCGTTGATGGCCTATGAAGTGCTGACCGCCTTCTTCCTCGAAGCGGGCTTCCTGGGCGTGATGCTGTTCGGGATGGAGCGGGTCGGCAAGAAGCTTCATTTCGCCGCCACGCTGATGGTGGCGGTCGGCACCACGATTTCCGCCTTCTGGATTCTCAGCGTCAATAGCTGGATGCACACGCCCGTCGGTTACGAGATGGGCGCCAACGGCCAGTTCCTGCCGGGGCCGAGCTGGTGGACGATCGTGTTCAATCCCAGCTTCCCCTATCGTCTCGTTCACACCGTCTTGGCCGCCTTCATCACCACGGCGTTCGTGGTCGGTGGGGTGGGGGCCTTCCATCTCATCAAGGACCGCACGAACGCGCATGCGAGAAAGATGTTCTCCATGGCGATGTGGATGGCCGCGCTCGTCGTGCCCGTGCAGATCGTGGCGGGCGACATGCACGGCCTCAACACGCTGGAGCATCAGCCGCAAAAGGTCATGGCGATGGAGGGGCATTACGAAAGCCACCCCGATGGCGCGCCGCTCTATCTGTTCGGAATTCCAAACGACGAGGAACAGCGGCTCGATTACGCGGTCGGCATTCCGAAGCTTTCCAGCCTGATCCTGAAGCACGATCTCGACGCGCCGCTGGCCGGGCTCGACACCATTCCCGACGACGAGCAGCCGCCGGTCGCCATCGTGTTCTGGAGTTTCCGCATCATGATCGGCATGGGGTTCGCCATGCTGGGGGTGGGGCTGTGGAGCCTGCTCGCGCGGTGGCGGGGGAAGCTCTACGATTGGAGCTGGCTGCACCGCGCCGCGCTGGTCATGGCGCCCAGCGGTTTCGTCGCGGTCCTTGCCGGCTGGATAACCACCGAGGTGGGCCGCCAGCCTTACGTGATCTACAATCTGCTGCGCACGGAAGATGCCGCCAGCCCGCTCGCTGCACCGGCGGTCGGCGCTTCGCTGGTCGCTTTCGTCGTGGTCTATTTCTTCGTCTTCGGCGCGGGCGTCTGGTACATCCTCCATCTGATGCGCAAAGCTCCCCATGCGGGCGAATACGGGGTCAAGCGCGGTGACAAGGGGCCGATCCGTACTGCCGGTATCACGCCCGGTCTCACGCAGGACCCGTCCGACGGGACCACCAAGGACCTGTCCGGCAGCAAGCAGGAACCGGAGGAGCGGCCATGACCATGGACCTCACCACCATCTGGGCGTTCATCATCGCCTTCGCCGTCTTCGCCTATGTCGTGATGGACGGCTTCGATCTCGGCATCGGCATTCTGTTCCCGACATTCGAGGTCGGGCCGGAGCGGGACCGGGCGATGAACTCGATCGCGCCTGTCTGGGACGGGAACGAAACCTGGCTGGTGCTGGGCGGGGGCGGGCTGTTTGCGGCCTTTCCGCTGGCCTATGCCGTGATCCTGCCCGCAACCTATCCGCTGATCATTGCCATGCTGCTGGGCCTCGTCTTTCGCGGTGTCGCCTTCGAATATCGCTGGCGCGATCCGTCGCATCGCAAATTGTGGGACGTGGCCTTTACCGGCGGCAGCCTTGTCGCGGCGATGGCGCAGGGGATGACTTTGGGCGCGCTGTTGCAGGGGATCGAAGTGGTCGATCGCGCCTATGCGGGCAGTTGGTGGGACTGGCTGACGCCGTACACGCTGCTGACCGGGCTCGGCACGGTGGCGGGCTATGCGCTTTTGGGCGCGACCTGGTTGGTCTGGAAGCTCGACGGCGAGAGCCAGCATCACGCCCGCAAACTCGGCAAGCGCGCGGCCTGGGCGACTTTCGTGCTGATGGGGGCGGTGAGCCTCTACAACGTGTTTCTCAATGCTGACTATGCAGAACGCTGGTTGAGCGCGCCGGAAATCTATTACGCCGCGCCGGTCCCGATCCTGACCGGATTGATCGCTCTGGCGCTGCTTCGCGCGCTGTCGGTGGAACGGCATTCGAAGCCGTTCTGGCTCAGCCTGGCGCTGTTCTTTTTCGGCATGGCCGGGCTGGGCGTCACCATCTGGCCGTATGTCATTCCGCCGGACGTCACGATCTGGGACGCCGCCGCGCCCGAACGCAGCCAGATTTTCATGCTGATCGGCGTCGCCATCACCATGCCGCTGATTATCGCCTACACCGCCTGGGCCTATTACGTGTTCCGCGGCAAGGTCGGGCATGAGGGGTATCACTAATGCGCTCAAGCAGCGAAGCGGAACCGAGCGAGGAAAAACCTCTCTGGCAACGCCTCGCCTGGATGGTTGCCATTTGGGCGGGCAGCGTCGCCGTGCTGGGCGCGGTCGCGATGGTGATCCGCTGGTGGCTGGGGGTCTGATTCCGTCCCTTATTGTATGTAATAGGTCGGCGATCCCGGCCCCACCGGCAGGCCGAGGATGAAGGTCCAAAGATAGAAGAACGCGCTCCAGGCTACGATGAAGAACATCGAGTAGGGCAACATCATCGCGATCAGCGTGCCGACGCCCAAATCCTTCTGATAGCGCGTCGCCCAGGCCAGAATCAGGCCGAAATAGCTCATCATCGGGGTGATGATGTTGGTGGTCGAATCGCCGATGCGATAGGCAGCCTGAATCGCTTCGGGGGAATAGCCGATCAGCATCAGCATCGGCACGAAGATTGGCGCGGTGACCGCCCATTGCGCGCTTGCGGAGCCGAGCGAGAGATTGATCAGCGCGCAGAGCAGGATGAAGAGGAAGAACACCGTCGGCCCCGTCATCCCGGTATCGACCAGGAATTGCGCCCCGGTCACCGCCGTGATCCCGCCCAGATTGGTCCAGCCGAAGAACGCGACGAATTGCGCGGCGAAGAACACCAGCACGATATAAAGGCCGAGCGAGGACAGCGCGCCCGCCATCGCGTCGATCACATCGCGATCGCTCTTCATCGTCTTGGCGGCGCGGCCATAGGCGTATCCCAGCACCACGAAAAAGATCAGGATCCAGACCACGAAACCGTCGAAGAAGGGCGAGTCCATCCGGTCGCCCGTCTCCGGATTGCGGAACACGCCCCATTCGGGCCACAGCGTCAGCGCCATCAGCGCGAAGACGCCGAGCATGGCGATCCCGGCCCAGCGCAGGCCCTTGCGCTCCGATGCGTCGAGCGGTTTCATCATCTCGTCGTCGAGAATGTCGGGATCGGCTTTCGATGCGTCGTATTTCCCCAGCTGGGGCTCCACGATGTAGATCGAGACGAAGCTGCCGATCGCCGTGATGAGGAAAGTGCTCGCGACCATGAAATACCAGTTCGCGGTCGCAAGAACGCGATAATCGGCATCGATCAATTGCGCGGCTTCCTGCGTGATCCCGGCGAGCAGCGGGTCGATCGTCCCGATTAGCAGATTGGCGCTGTAACCGCCCGAAACCCCTGCGAAGGCCGCCGCCATTCCGGCCAGGGGATGGCGGCCGAGCGCGTAATAGATCGCGCCGCCCAGCGGAATCAGAACGACATAGCCGACTTCGCTGGCCGTGTTCGAGATGATACCGGCAAACACGATCGCCACCGTGACAAGCTTGGGCGGAGCGCCCAGCACCATCGATCGCACCGCCGCGCTCAGCAGTCCGGATTTCTCCGCGACGCCCACGCCCAGCATCGCGACCAGCACCACGCCCAGGGGCGCGAAGCTGGTGAAATTATCGACGAGCCCTGTAAAGATGCGGCGAAGCCCGTCGCCATTCATCAGGCTGACTGCGCGGATCATCCCGTCCTCGGCCACGCCCGGCGCGCCCTGCGGCCGCGGATCGACCACCGCCACGCCCAGCACGCCGAAGATGCCGGACAGCAGGACGATGCCCAGCGCCAGCAGCGCGAACAGAGTGACCGGATGCGGCAGCAGATTGCCCAGCCATTCCACTCCGTCGAGGAAGCGGGTGAACGCGCCTCGCTTGGCGGGGGCTGCGGGATCGGGCTGATCGGCGGGAGGCGGAAATTCGGTCATGGTCACTCCGGTCGATGCCCGATCGCGTCAGGGCAGGGGCGGGAGGCGCAGAAGCGCACAGTATCGAAGCGCAGCCGGTAGCGGCCACTCGTGCAAGGGAGCAAGCCGCAAGTGAACCTGCGGTGGACGATCGGGCGAAACCTCTCGCGCCAAGGAACCGGCAGCCGTGCCGCCCATTCCCCTTCCATGATAAAACTCGCGATCCTCTGCCTCGTCATCGCCGCCGTTGCGGCCATCCTCGGTTTCGGGGGCCTTGCCGGGACGATGGTGGACGTCGCCATCGTTCTTGCCGTCATCGCGGCCGTGCTCTTCGTCGTCTTCCTGGTGCTCGGGATCATTGCGGGCAAGAAGGTGAAGAACACCTTCAAATAGAAGCCGGCCCCGCGATCACCGTCCGCGCAGAAACATGTTGATCGTCAGGCGCGCATCGGCCGGATCGTCGGTTAGCGCGGCGGGATCTGGTATGACGCCCGAATGCAGCAGCTTGCCGCGATAGAGGATCAGTCGGTCGGGCTGCGCCTCGACCTCTCCGATCAGTTCGTAGCGATCGCTGTCCCCGTACTGATAGCGCGGCTGGGGCATCCCGTATTCGCGCTCGTCCTCGGCCAAGGCGGCATTGTAGGCGGCTTCGCGTGCGGGCGTGATCGTTTCGAACCCGGTCCGGCGATGGCGATAGAAAGCGGTCCCGCCGCTCTCCGGCCCCAGCAGATAATGCATGATCGCCACGATTTCGCCGCTGGCATGATCGTAATGCGGGATGCGCTGGAGCGGGCTTAGTTTTTCCTCGGGCAGAGTGACGATCGAGAAGGTCGACACGTCGAGGCTGATCCCCTGCCGAAATCCGAACACCTGCTGGAGGGCGGAGAACATGAGATCGCGGTTGCGGTCGAGATAATCGGGCTCGCACCAGGCCCTAATGCCCGGATAGCTGGCACCTCCGTCCTGATACTCCGCCGCGCGTCCGCGAGCGAGCAACTCGTCCGCTCTGCCGCTGAAGCCGTCGATTTGCACCACCGGCTGCTTCTCCTGCCCGAAGCGGTGGACGGTGACGTGCGGTGTTTCTGGCATGGCTGGACTATGCCCTTCGGCGCGCCTAGTGTCGAGCCATCCCCGGGGAGCGTGCTGACGCTGAGAGGGGCGCGTAGCACCGCCCGACCCGTCGAACCTGAACCGATTAAGATCGGCGGAGGGAGTGGGCGGGCCTCGATCCGGACATCCGCTCTCTCTCCGTCGCGATGGAGAGAGACGCATGGCAGACATCAATTCCAAATTCGAGATCGGTGTCACCACCGGCCCGATCCGCGGCAGCCGCAAAGTGCATGTCGGCGCGAAAAGCGGCAGCGGCGTGCGTGTCGCCATGCGAGAAATCCAGCTGGAAGGCGACGAGGAGCCGGTCCGCGTCTACGACACCAGTGGGCCCTACACCGATGCCGACGCGCAGATCGACATTCAGGCTGGCCTGCCCAAGCTGCGCCGCGACTGGATCATGGCGCGCGGCGATGTCGAGGAATACGATGCGCGCGAAGTGAAGCCGGAGGATAACGGCCAGCTCGGCCCCGACCGTTCGGGCGGCGTGCCGCAATTCCCGAACGTCAACCACCGGCCCCTGCGCGCCAAATCCGGGGCGAACGTCAGCCAGATGCATTACGCGCGGCAGGGCATCATCACACCCGAGATGGAATATGTGGCGGAACGCGAGAATATCGGGCGCGACTATGTCCGCCGCGAGCTCGACGGGAATAGCTGGGGCGCCGCGATCCCGGAATATGTGACCCCCGAATTCGTCCGCGACGAGATCGCGCGGGGGCGGGCGATCATTCCCAACAACATCAACCACCCGGAAAGCGAACCGATGGCGATCGGGCGCAATTTCCTGGTCAAGATCAATGCCAATATCGGCAACTCCGCGGTTGCCAGTGACGTTGCGAGCGAAGTCGACAAGATGGTCTGGGCGACGCGCTGGGGCGCGGACACGATCATGGACTTGAGCACGGGCCGCAACATCCACGACACGCGCGAATGGATCATCCGCAATTCCGCCGTGCCCGTGGGCACCGTGCCGATCTACCAGGCGCTCGAAAAGGTCGGCGGCATTGCGGAAGACCTGACTTGGGAAATCTTCCGCGACACGCTGATCGAACAGGCCGAACAGGGCGTCGACTATTTCACCATCCACGCCGGCGTGCGCCTGCCTTACGTGCCGATGACCGCCAAGCGCGTCACCGGCATCGTCAGCCGCGGCGGATCGATCATGGCGAAATGGTGCCTAGCGCATCACAAGGAGAGCTTCCTCTACGAGCGCTTCGACGAGATCACCGAGATCATGAAGGCCTACGACATCGCCTATTCGCTGGGCGACGGCCTGCGCCCCGGCAGCATCGCCGACGCCAATGACGAGGCGCAATTCGCCGAGCTCTACACGCTGGGCGAACTCACCAAGCGCGCCTGGGAGCAGGACGTGCAGGTGATGATCGAAGGGCCGGGCCACGTGCCCATGCACAAGATCAAGGAGAACATGGACAAGCAGCTGGAGGCCTGCGGCGAAGCCCCCTTCTACACGCTCGGCCCGCTCGTCACCGATATCGCGCCGGGTTACGACCACATCACCAGCGGCATCGGCGCAGCGCAGATCGGCTGGTACGGCACCGCGATGCTCTGCTACGTCACGCCAAAGGAGCATCTCGGCCTGCCCGACCGCGACGATGTGAAGGTGGGCGTGGTGACCTACAAGCTGGCGGCTCATGCGGCGGATCTGGCGAAGGGCCACCCGGCGGCCAAGGTCCGCGACGACGCGCTGTCGAAAGCCCGCTTCGAATTCCGCTGGCGCGACCAGTTCAACCTCAGCCTCGACCCCGAAACCGCCGAGCAATATCACGACCAGACCCTCCCCGCGGAAGGCGCCAAGACGGCCCATTTCTGCTCGATGTGCGGCCCGAAATTCTGCTCGATGAAGATCACGCAGGAAGTGCGCGACTTCGCGGCGAAGCAGAACTCGGACAGCTATCTCGCGAGCGAGAACATCAAGCGCGAGACTTCGGCAGAAGAGGCCGAAGAAGCGCGCGAGGGCATGGAGGAGATGAGCAAGCTGTACCGGGAGAAGGGCGAGAAGCTGTACCTGCCCGAAGGCGAGACCGAATAGGAGTATCCGACCCTATGACGGAGACCGACGCTGAGGCCATTCTCGACGATCCGTTCGAACAGGACCGGCGCGAACGGCGCCGCCTGCCGATCATCGGCCTGTGGCTGTCTGCGATCTATGTCGTCGGTCTCGTCATATATCTGGCGGTGCAGGGCCAGAACCCGGCGGATTTGCGCCTGAACGAACTGGGGGACTTCCTCGGCGGGGTCTCCAGCCCGCTCGCCTTTCTGTGGCTGGTTCTGGGCTTCTTCCAGCAGAGCCGCGAGATCAGGCTGAGCAACAAGGCACTGCATCTCCAGGCCAGGGAAATGCGCCGCAGCGTCGATGAACATCGGCGGATTGCGGGTGGCCACGAGACGGGCAAGGTATGAACCCGCGCGACTGGCGGCAGAGCAGAACTCGGATTACTACCTCGCGAGCGAAAACGTCAAGCGCGAGACCTCTCCGCAAGAGGCCGAGGGCGCGCGAGGGTATTAGGAGGTGAGCGAGGTGTGTCGGGAGAAGGGGGAAAACTTGTATTTGCCTGAGGATTGATAGGGCAGATCGCTAGACAATCTATTGCGCCCACCATCATAACCGCTTCGGAGCGGAGGAGAGTAAAGTGGCGCGCGGACAAGAAAGCCTGAAGTTTAAATTTTCGAGACCGTGGACTGCGGAATCAAGAGCTGAACTACTGCATCTACTACGCGAAGAATCGAGGATTTGGAGAAGCTTCGACGGATCGGATGCGAGCATCCCATTAGGCTACGCTAGAGTGAACGTAGATTTAGAGCAATTTGATCGGATTGAACCGGAAAGCTTCGATCCGTCCAATGTTCGAGATTTTCTACCGCCAGCTTCAAGTAGCGCAGGCAAGTTATTTCTCGATGCTCTGAAAGAGCGTGACACGGAAAAATACTGTGACCTTGTATTTGCGTTCTTTGTTTCGAATGGATGGATTCCGAGCCCATTCACCACATCAAACTCAATCCAAGGCTCCAATTTCCGTCATCGCGAAGTGTTTGACCAGTACCTCCGGGGACTGGCTCTTTTAGGTGGTGCCGCTACGGCTGGAAGTGATGCTGAAACAGATGCGGTGGCTTTGTCAAATGACCGGGTGAAGAGTCAGCTTAGTACCCTAAAGGCCGACATGACGCGTAAATCAAAACTGCTGCAAGGAGCGCTAGGCAAAGCTCGCGCGGAGGTTTCCAAGCTTCGGGCGGACCGAAGCCAAATAAGGGCGATGGCAACAAGTGGCGCTCGCGTAGCCACTGACAGATTCGAAAGGGATCGAGAACGATGGAATCGGCAATTTTCGGATACCTATGATCGGTATACTAAGCAGCTTGAGTATAAGTCCGCGGTGGAGCTTTGGGACACCCGCGCAGAAAACCATCGAGTCGCCGCCAAGAAAACCCAACGATGGCTAATAGGATCTGGAATAGCTTTTGTAATTGGAATTGCACTTCTTGTGGTATTTCTCGGCGATCAAGTAGCTAGCTCATTCGTGACGGAGCGTTGCGATGCGCAGGGTTCTTGTGTCAATGGCTGGTCAGCGAAGGGCCCCCTGACAATAGGCTCGATCTTACTAGTGGCATCCCTAATTCTTTGGCTTCTACGCACCCTCAACAAGTTCTACCTTAGTTCGCGGCATTTGGCTTCGGACGCGGAAGAGCGAAAAGCCTTCGCTCAAACGTTTCTCGCTTTTCGGGAGGACGAATTGGTCGATGAGAAGCATGAGGCGATTGTTCTCGCAGCCTTGTTTCGGCCTACACAGGACGGAGTGGTTAGTGATGACACCAGCCCGCTAGACCCGTCGCTCGTATCAGTCCTATCTCGTAAGATCGGAGGTTGACCCGAATAGCGATGCTAAAAAGCGCCGGAACCAACTTCTCCACCAGCGCCCTCAGTTCGCTTGGCGTGGTGTGGTCGGCGACGATCTCGTGATAGCCGATGCCCGCCATGCGCAGCCCTTCTTTCTTCACCGCATCGCGCGCGGCGGCGCCGCATCTTATACCTTCAGCAGAAGAACTTTTCGCGATAACTGTCGTAAGCCAATAAACGCGGAAATTTCGGCAAAACATCGATCGGGGTTTCGTAGTCCTTCTTGCTGAAGAAGCGGGAGAATACGACACAACAATCATCGAGGTCGCGTCTGACTAGACGGTCGTTCAATGTAGGTTGAAGGTAAGCAATAAGTGCGTGTTCCGCTGCGGCGTGGTCGGTCCGATGCTTTTTTGTCCTTCGCCCGCTAGCACCACGGGTTGTTATTTCACCCAGAAAGAAACGAACGTTCTCTTGATTCCATAACTTATGGTGGTTGTAGAAGCGCGTGCGAGGGGTCTCTGTCAGTCCAATGTAGTTGATACGATTGTGCGACCCTACGCCGATGTATAGGGCGCAAGTGCCCCAGCCCCATCCTCGAGCCTCCGCAATAAATTCCTCCTTTGTCAGGTATGGCCCGTACCAATCTACAATAATCGCTTCGGGCATCTCATCTCCAAGAGTAATCTTTCTACAATTGATTGATCGCCAGAAACATCAGCAATTTGCAAGCGCAATCGCAAAGAATTGAGCGTGACATAGGCCGTCTTAAGTCAGTCTCTCCCCCCAATCGCCACTATCGCCCGATCCAGCGCCTGCAAAAACCGCGAGCGGTCAGCCTTGCTGAACGGCGGCGGACCGCCGCCAACACCGTCCATCCCGGCGCGCAGGTCTTCCATGATCGCGCGGGTGGCGAGGGCGCTGCCGATGTTGGCGGCGTCGAAGGGTTTGCCGTCGTGTCGCAGCACCGTTGCACCCGCGTTGCAGCAGCGTTCCGCCAGCAGGATGTCGGCGGTGATCACCACGCTGCGCGGGCCGGCGTGTTCCGCGATCCAGTCGTCCGCTGCGTCGAAACCGTCTCTCACCACCACGCGCTTGACCCGCTCGCTTACCGGCACGCGGAAGGGGCTGTTGCTGACCACGCGGACATGCGCGCCGTACCGTTCGGCCACGCGGTAGATTTCCTCCTTCACGGGGCAGGCATCGGCATCCACCAATATCGTCACAGGGTTCATGCGCGCGGACCTAGCAAATACGCACCCCGCGAAACAGCGGAACGAGCGGCTTCCCTGCGCGGGGCGAACCGTTCGGGGCGAGGCGCATCCCCACTGGCCTTCGCGGCGCAACCCGCCCATAGCGGCGCATGGCCGATCTCTATCGCAAGAACCTCGAATCCGAACGCCGCCAATTGTGGGCGACCTGCCGCCTCAAGGGATTGAAGCGCGACACGCCCGAGCGGCTTCGGATCGCCGAGATCGACCGGCTGCTGGCAGAGCACAAGGCGAAGGCCTCCAGCCCGAACGCGCAGCCGCCGGTCCATCGCGAAGAGGGCTAGGCCCTCACGAGTTTTTCATATTCTCCAGGCCCTTGACCGATCCGGGCTTCACGCTCGGATTGGAAGCGTTGGTCTTGACCTTTTCCTTCTTGGGTTTGCGGTTTTCGCGGCTCTTCTTTTGCTGGCCCTTGGCCATGGTCTCTTCCAATCGGGGCGGAAGGCCCCGCAGCGACCCTACGCGGCTTTCGCAAAAACCCTTGCATCAATTCGGTTGTCTGCAGGTGCTCGTCCACCGGCTGGCAGGTGCGGTGCGAGCGACGGTGCGGGGGAACGCGCCACCGGGCCATCCGTTTTCAAAGGAGTAGTCAACAACGGCCAGGAGGACCTTCATCATGCAAGTTCAATTCAATTCCGACAGCTCGGTCATGGGCACGGAAAACGTCGCCGAGCGGATCGAGGCGGCGGTGCGCGAGAAGCTGGCGCGGTTCGAAAGCAAGCTGACCCGGATCGAAATCCATGTGCGCGACGAAAACGGCGCCAAGCACGGGGCGGACGACAAGGCCTGCACCATCGAAGCGCGCATCAGCGGCGGCAAGCCCATCGGCGTCACCGGCAAGTCAGACACGGTCGACGGCGCGGCGCGCAAGGCGGCGAACACGCTGGCCCAACGGCTGGAGCGTCATCTTGGCAAGGCGGACAAGCATAAGCACGACCCAAAGCCCGAAAAGGTTATGTGACGATCGCTGGACCGTAAGAGGCCATCTTTCGGCCTCTATTGGAACCAGGCGCCGAGGCGTTCGTAGCTAGGGATGAAGGCGCGGGGATCGGAAGACCTGAACAGGTCCGAGCCCCGCGCCAATGCCTATCCTGGCTTACCACTCTCAAGGAGCAATTCATGAAGAAGCTCACTATCGCTCTCGCCTCGGCCGCCACTCTCGCGCTGGCCGCCTGCGGCTCGCCCGCCGAAGAAGACACGACCATGACCGAAGATACGGCGATGGCCGATCAGATGGCGAATGACGACATGGCTGCCGGCACGGTGGTCGAAGTCGCGCAGGGCAATCCCGATTTCTCGACGCTGGTTTCGGCCGTGACATCCGCCGATCTGGCGACCACGCTGTCGGGCACCGGCCCGTATACGGTGTTCGCGCCGACGAATGCGGCCTTCGAAAAGGTCCCGCAGGAAACGCGTGACGAGCTGATGAGCCCGGCCGGTCAGCAGGATCTGGCGAACATCCTCACCTATCATGTCGTTGAAGGCAATGTCGACGCTGCAACGCTGACGCAGGCTATTCAGGATGCAGGCGCCGATGGTTACACGATCAACACCGTCAATGGCGCCACGCTGACTGCGATGATGGACGGCGACAATGTCGTCCTTCGTGATGCGGCTGGCAACACGGCGATCGTGACCCAGACCGATGTGGAAGCGTCGAACGGCGTCATCCACGCGATCGATACGGTGCTGATGCCCGAATAATTCGGTCGGCACAGTAAGATAAAAGAGAGGCGGCTCCGGTTCGGGGCCGCCTTTTTTGTGCCTGGTTGCGCTCGAGTTTCGAAGGGCCTTTTCGCCCTTTCGCGGAAAGGAATTCAATCTATCGAGGGGGAAGGTGGCGGAAGCGTTACCGGAGCCGGCACATCGAGCGGCTGGACCTGATCGGGTCCGATGGCGGGCGGTGCCATGTCGGAACGGACGGTTTGAGCCTGAGGTTCGGGCGCCATCGCGACCCTCGTCCGGCTAGGCACGTTTCGAGTGACCGTCACACCGTATGCCTGGCTCTGATGGGCATTCCCACCCGCGCGGCTCCATTCGCTGTCGGCGAAGCCGGGATCGGGCTGCCAATCGCCACGTTCCAGCGCGGCCATTTCCGCATCCCATGCGCGGTCTTCCGCCGCGAGAGCGGCGTCGTAATGCGAATAGCGGCGATTGCGGTACAGTCCGCGGTTCCGCAATTCGCCGACTTCGAACCGGCCTTCGGGCGTTTCTATGGCGTATTGGTCGGCGGGGCGTTCCGCGGTCCGGGCGAGGCTCGGTGCGTCGGAATCGGCCTGGAAATCGTATCCCGGCCGCTCGCCGCCCACGCTGGCGCGCTGGAGAATTTCCGCATCGCCGATCTGCGCACCGATAACCGCGCCCCCGGTCGCACCGCCGATGGCGATGACTGCTGCGGCGAAAGCGATTTTCGGAGCGAGCCTCATGGTGGGAATAACGCTGCAATGCGCCTTCGCGTTCCGATCCCGAGGCGATATCGGATTACAGGCGCCAGACCATTGAAGCGCCGTCCGCCATGTTTCATAGGACGGGCGATGATTATCTTCTCTCTCCGCACGATCCTTTCGGCTTTCGGCGCGCTGACACTCGCGGGGTGCGGCGCGAGCGGCGGCGGTCCCGATGCGCGCGAGACGACTGCGTATGACGGGATTGCGAGCGGCGAGGCGATCCTGCTGTCGGGCACCGAACCGTTCTGGAACGCGCGGATCGAAGAGGGCACGATGCGGTATACGACCATGGAAGATCAGGAAGGGCGCGAATTTCCGGTCGAACGCTTTGCAGGGAATAACGGCCTCTCGTTCAGCGGCACGATCCCGGGCGAAGGCGGGAAATCGATCGACGTCGCCGTCACGCCGGGCGAATGCTCGGACCGGATGAGCGACCGTACCTATCCCTTCGTCGCGACCGTGGTGATCGGCAGCGAGACGCGCAGTGGCTGCGCCTATACCGACCGGCAGCCGTTCAGTGGGCCGGATCGGCCATGAGGCGCGGGTGACCGGTCAAGTCCCGCTTCTGCCCCGCCTGCTTGGCCTCGGGGGCCTGCTGCCGCAGATCGCCTGCGTCGCCGTGCTGTATCTCGGGCCGTCCGATTGGCGCGAACCGGCGGTGCTCATCGCATTCGCCTATGCGGCGCTGATCTTCACCTTTCTGGGCGGGACATGGTGGGGGATCGCTGCCTCGGCACCCGCAGCCGAACGGCGGCGGACGCTCGGCTGGGTCTGGATCGCGGCGGTGCTGCCCAGCCTGATCGCGCTGGCGGCGTTCCTGCCCTTCGTGTTCGACTTGATATGGCCGGAACCTTCGCTGGTTGCGCTTGGCGGGGCGATCCTGTTCAGCCCGCTGGTCGATCGCGCTCTCGGGCCGCTCGCGCCGCGCTGGTGGCTGGCCTTGCGCATTCCGCTCTCGCTCGGCCTCGGCGCGCTGACGATCGCCGCCGCGCTCTCCTAAATCCGTCCGACGCCTGCCCGTTCGAGCTCGGGGCCGAGCCGTCCGGTCAGCCACAGCCACCACATCTTGAAATCCGCTTTCAAGCTCCAGGCGGGGTACGTGAACGTGGCCGGGCGGTTCTTCTCGACGCCGAAATGCGCGATCCAGGCGAAGAAATAGCCCGCGATCGGCAGCGCGACGAGCAGCCACCAGTTGGCGGTGACGAGCGCGACCACCGCAAGCGCGACGACCAGGCTGGTGCCGATATAGTGGAGCGCGCGAGTGCGCGGCTTGGAATGCTCACGCAGATAGAACGGCCAGAATTCGGCGAAGGTGGTGTAGATGCGGGCCATGGCAACCAGCTTGCGTTCCTGTTGCAAGTGGGTCAAGTCGAGCGCGCAAAGTGCACAGAGCGGAACGATTTCGGGCGACGAGCGTGGTCAGGTGACGTGGGACAGGCTCGAACCGACAGCAAGGATCCGAAGTGAAGGATGACAGCGAACACCGGTCGGAGGATCGGCCCTCCAGCGATGCGCCGGACGGGACGCAAGATCGCGACGGTAGCGAGCGGTCCAGCAACCAATCGCAAATGCTGTTCGACGAAAGCCCCGGACGCTTTCTGGCCTCGCGCGGAGAAGGCAAGTTCGAAGGCGCATCGGGCATGCTGTTCGAACAGGCCATGGCGCAGACCCGCATGGCGATCTGCCTCACCGATCCCAACCAGCACGACAATCCGATCGTCTTCGCCAACCGCGCCTTTCGCGAGCTGACCGGCTATGACGAAGACGAAATCCTCGGTCGCAATTGCCGCTTCCTCCAGGGGCGCCGCACCGATCGCGAACAGGTTCAGGCCATGCGCCGCGCGATCGAGAGCGAAGAGGTCACGATCGTCGAATTGCTGAACTACCGCAAGGACGGCAGCGCTTTCTGGAACGCCCTGCATCTCGGGCCGATCTACAACGATGCGGGCGATCTAATCTATTTCTTCGGCAGCCAATGGGACGTCACCGACGTCAAGAGCGCGCGCGCCGGAGAACAGCATGCCCGCGTGCTGGCCCGCGAGTTGTCGCACCGCATGAAGAACATGTTCGCCGTCATTTCGGGAATCGTCACGGTCAGCGGGCGGATGCACAAGATCGAGGGCGAGGCAGCCGAAATCAATTCGCGGATTCAGGCGCTGGGCCGCGCGTACGAAACCACGCTGGACGACGCGGCCAGCGGCTCGATCGAACTGGGCCCGGCGATCCGCGCGATTCTGGAACCCTATCGAATGGCGGGCATGGCGATCTCGATCGACGGGAACGGCGCTCGCGTTCCTTTCGGCAGCGTGTCGGTGATCGGGCTCGTGCTGCACGAATTCGCCGCCAACGCGGAACAGCATGGCGCCTGGTCGACCGAGGGCGGCACCGTCACGGTCGATTGGGGCATCATCGAAGACGGCCAGAAGGCGCGGCTGGAATGGCGCGAAAGCGGCGGTCCCAAGATCGACGAAGCGACGATCGAGCCGGGAGTAGGTACGGCGATCATGGACCGCATCGTGCGTTCGGCAGCCGGGAAAATCGATCGGGTGTGGAACCCGGACGGTCTCGAGGCGGTTGTAGAGGTAACGATATAGGATGCCTGTCTTGTCTGACCCAATCTCGATATTGCTGGTGGATGATGAGCCTCTGATCCTGATGGATTTGGAATTCGCTGCCGAAGATCGGGGCTTCACGCCATGCTGTGCGTCCTGCGTCGGGGAAGCGATGAATCATATCGACGAAGGCGTCGATGTCGCTGTGCTGGATTTCAATCTTGTGGGCGGCGAAAATTGTCTTCCGATCGCGCGCGAACTGACCAAACGCTCCATTCCCTACATCATCCATTCGGGCGATGCGGACCGGCAGGAAGACGTATTCGACATGCTCGACGCGGTTTACGTTCCCAAGCCCGCATCCTCGGACAAGGTCATCGCGACTGCTCTGGTCGAGCTGCGCAACGCACAGAACGACGATGCGCCGAGTGCGGCCGCTGCCCAATAGCGAGCGTCCAGACGCGCACTCCAAATGAAACGGGGCGACGGATCGCTCCGCCGCCCCGAAAATTTCTGAGCCAGACCTCGCCTAGAACAGGCCCGGCACTTCGCGTTGCGCAGGGGTGGGGATCCTGGGCTGTAGCAATTGCTGCCGGTTGCCTGCCGATTGCACCGTCTGGTCCTGTCCGCCGCTGATCGGCGTGCAGGTGCGCCCGCCCAGAAAGTCCAGCGCTGCGCTGATGGACGTTTCGTTGGGATCGCCAAGAGCTTCGAAAATTTCGTCGTTCGCTGCGCAGGTCCGCTGCACCACGCTGGCAAGACCGGTGAAATATTCGCCCTGATCGTTGGCATTGGTCGTCTTGAACGCCACCGCGCGGAAGCGATCGTCGCAGGCCGAGCGATCGAAAGCGAATTGGCCGACGGGCTTTCCGAATGTATTGGTGCCGACCAGCGCGAGATTATTGCCGAGATAGGGAATGAAGGAATTGGTCACCAGCTCGCTCGCCGAAGCCGTGCCGCCGCGTCCGATCACAGCGATCTTGGTCGCAGAGATCGCTTCCGACTGGGCCGTGAAGCGATCGACCTCGTTCTCGGACGATTTCGACGGACGCAGCACGGTCTTGCTGAAGACCTGCCCGCTCTTGTCCGCTGCCATCAGATCGCCGAGCAGTTCCGCAACCGAAACCAGCCCGCCGCCATTATAGCGCAGATCGAGGATGACCTTGGTAATCCCCTGATTCTTGAACTGCTGGAACGCGGTGCGCAATTGCGGCCCCGCATCCTGTACGATGAAGGTGCGCAGATTGATGTAGCCGACCGGCCCGGTCCCGTCGTTCAGGATCTTGACGCCGTAGCGATCCGAGATCGGGTCGAGCGAGAATTCGGTCTTGCTGATATTGGCATTGCGTTCGGTGCCTTCGCGCGTGCGGAAGGTGAACGAACGCGAAAGGCCGGGGTCCGACGGGCCAAGCGCATTGATCACCGCTTGCGGGCCGCCGCTCGACATCAGGGACGCGACCGACTGGCCGCCGATGGTCAGCAATTCGGTGCCGCGATCCATGCCCGCCTGGAAGCCCGTTCCTGCCTCGAACGCTTCGAGCACGAAGACGCGATTGGCGCTGGTATCGTAGCCGAGGCGAATGCCGAAGCCGGCGCTCGACCCGTTCTGGATCAGCGCGTTTTCTTCCTTGATCGAGGTGATGTAGGTGAAGAAGCGATCCTTCGACTGCGCGCGTGCCGGGGCCACCAGCGCATCGATATAATCCTGAATATCCGTGTAGTTCGCCGCATTGACATTCGTCGCAAGCAGATCGGGGAACAGATACCATTCATTCAGCACGTCGCGCACGAATTGCTGGCGATTGGCCAGAGAGCAGCTGTCTCCGCCGGTAGCGGGCGGCGGCGTCGGCGTGGGCGAGACGTTGACCGGCGGCGCGGAAGAGCTCGACCCGCCGCCTCCGCAAGCGACCAGCGAAAAAGCGAGCGTAGCGGACAGGACCGTACGGGCAAAAGCCATAGATGCGACTCCGAATAGATGATTGCGATATCGGGAGAAGCTTCTCCCCCCGGACCAAGCATCTGTCAGTGTGCCTTAATCGTGGCTGAGTGCCAAGCACAGACGGTCGATCGACGCAGCGCTGCTTAAAAAAGGGGTGTTTTCGGATAAAAACGGTGCATAGTCCGCGCTTTCCCATGGCATCGCGATACGGCGCAGCCCACAGGAAGCGATCGAGAAAAGGCAATCGAAGGATTAAATAGCGTGAGCGATAGTCAGACCTGGGTGACCCGCGCGGTCGGTGGTGGAGCCTTCGCCAACGATCTGGCGATCGCGCGCTTCGGTTCGGAGAAGCTGCTCGGTCGTTCGGGCTTTGCGCTGACCAGCCCGGCCTTCCAGCATGGCGGCGAGCTCGATCCCAGCTTCACCGCGATCGAGGAAGATGCCGTCGCGCCGCCGCTCGAATGGACCGCTCCCCCGCCCGGAGCGCAGGAGATCGTTCTGATCGTGGAGGATGCGGACGCCCCAGCGGACAAGCCGCTTTTGCATTGGCTGGCATGGGGCTTCCCCGGCCAGCGCGGCAAGCTGTTCGAAGGCGAGGTGCCGCCGCGCGCTGGCAAGAATGCGCGCGGCAATTCCGAATGGCTGCTGCCCGATCCGCCGATCGGCAAGGAGCATCGCTATGTGTTCCAGCTGTTTGCGCTCGATCTGCCGATGACGCTGATGCCCGGCGCCAGCCGCGAAGACGTCGAAGCGTCGATCGAAGGCCATATCACCGCCTGCGCGGTGCTGACGGGGCGGTTCGAGGGGCACGAGCGCGAAAAACTCGATCTCGAAGAGGATCTCGGCATCGATCCGGACGATCTCGATCTCGACTGACCATTACCCAATGGTGCGCGCTCCGTGCCGGGGCCGCATCTCGATAATACAAGCCTGACAGGAAAGGACATATCATGGCTGGCAAGAACAACGCATTGCAGAAGCCGGTGAATCTCTCGCCGGAACTCGAAAACGTCGTGGGCAAGGGCCCGATGACGCGCGCTCAGGTCACTTCCAAAGTGTGGGACCACATCAAGGCGAACGATCTGCAGGATTCCAAGGATCGCCGCATGATCAATCCGGACGACAAGCTGGGCGCGGTGATCGGCAAGGAACAGATCTCGATGTTCAAGATGACCGGTGCCGTTTCCAAGCACATGAGCTGATTACAACCGCGTGATCAGTGTGGTCGGCGGCGGAACGGCCAGTCCGTTACGCCGCCGGCCCACAGCGCCCACCAGACGATGATCGGTTGTGCGATCATGCGCGGAACATGATAGGCCAGGCCTAGCCCCTGGTCGGGCCGCGCCATTTCGAGCGCGAAGTGATTGATATTGGCTGGGAAGACGCAGACGGCGTAGAGTCCGAGCCCGATCGCGCCCGCTTTCCGTAACGATGTCGACCACCCCTGCGCCAGCGCGGCAGCTCCAAGAATTTCGGCGATTCCGGTCAGGAAGACGATCTCGGTCGGGAAGGGAAGGCCGCCCGGCATGATCTCCAGAAACGGGCGCGGCGCAACCAGATGGAGCACCCCCGCAATCGCATAGAGCAGCGCGAGGACGAGGCGAAGGACGGTACGGATCATGTCCTCGCTCTCTTAAGACGTGCGAACGCTATCCGGTAGGGGCCTTGGCGTTCGCGAAGCGCTTGGTCCTTCCAGCGCAATCGTTATTCAGGATGGCCGCTCGTCTTTTTCGTCGATGACGGCAGGCTACAGGCGCTCCAACGTCAACGGGTCGCGTTCCCCGTCGTAAAACTGTTCGAGCGCCGCGATGAAAGCGTCCGCATCGGCCGCCGACGCTTCGAACAGGGTCATGGAACTGCGAAACTTCATCGCGTCGACCGTTCCGAGAATATCTTGCGCCGACAAAGTCCCGGCCCAGTCGAGCATGGCTTCGGTCGCCTGCTCCAGCCGGTCCCCCAGAACGGGGTGATCGGCGAAACGACGCGCCTCGCTTCGACCGGACAGGGCATACCGCGCCGCCATCGCGCTCGAACCGAGGCCAGCGATCTGGGGAAAGACGAACCACATCCAGTGGCCCTGTTTCCTGCCCGCCTGCAATTCTTCCAGAGCCGTGTCGAAAACATCGTCCTGTGCGGCGAGAAAATGGTCGAAGCGATCGGCGTCGGCCATGCCCGTCAGTCCGGTTTGAGCGGATCGTGGCCCCAATTCATCAGGCTGTACCGCCAATCCGTATCCTCGACATCGCCGTCCGGCCTCTGGGCGAGGTGGCGGTGAATATAGCCGACCACTTTGTCCATGTGGTCCCACTGGCTGTCGGTGAGATCCTCCTTGTTGGTGCGCTTGATCTCGACGATCCTTCGCCCGGATGTGTGGCCGGTGCTCTCGCCTCCATCACTATCGCCGACCGACTTGGATTCCTCGGTATCCAACCAGTCTTCCAGCTCCTTGGGCGCCATATTGACGCAGTCCCGAAATTCGGACCAGGTCTCTTCGCGATCGTCTTCGGTGTCGGAGGCCATCAGCTGTCGTCCTCATCGACATGCTCGGGCAGACCGTCCAGGTCGGTGGAGGCGTAGTCCTCCAGCTCCTCTTCGCTCATGCTGTCATACATCTGCTTGGAGGCGCCCTGAAGGTCGCCCACCTTGGTCTCGCCGCGCTTGGCCGACAAAGCGGCTCCAGCGGCTTTCTGCTGCGCCTTGCTCTGAGCGGGCATCAGTTCTTCGCCGACAATTCGCTGCCGCGCTTCAGCACCTCGTCACCGTCTTCCTGCTTGATCAGATAGGCGGGATTGTCTTCCGTGCCGTCCTTGGTGACTTCGCTACCCTTGAGGGTGCGCGTCACTTCGCGTTCGAAACGCTCCTTGATCTGGCCGCTCGCCGTGCCGTTGCCCCATTCCCATTCGACATACTGGTCGGTCTGGTAGCTATTGGAATTGCTCACGGAAATTCTCCTCGTACAATGTCGAGGAGTTCAATCCGTCAGAGCGAAGGGCGTTCCTGAAGCTGCGGCGGAGCGGGCCGTCAGTTTTCGACCGTTTGCAGCGGCGTGCCGTCTGTCGCGTCGTTGCCAGTGCCTTCGATATTGTCGGCATCGTCGATTTCGATGCCATCGATACCGGCCTCTTCGTCCTGCGCCTCAATCCGATCGGAAACGTTGACTTCGGATTCGACTTCGCCCTGCGAAGCCGCGCCGAAAATCCAGACGGCGGAAAGCAGGATGACGGCCAGCACGGTGCCGATGATCAGGACCCAGCGAACCACGCCTTCTTTCGAGCCGCCGCTGGCTTCGGTTTCGGAGACGTGGGTTTCGTTGCCTTCGCTACGCATGTGTCGCTTCTTCCCTTAAGATCAGGCGCGGTCGGTGTCGGATCGTTACCGCCTGCAGTCCCTAATGTTCCCTCTCGCGCGGCGCGTCAATCGCGCAGCAGCTCGTTGATGCCGGTCTTTTCGCGCGTTTGGGCATCCACCGTCTTCACGATCACCGCGCAGGCGAGCGAGGGGCCGCCGTTGGGATCGGGCAGAGTGCCGGGCACCACGACCGAAAACGGCGGAATTTCCCCACGCGTGACCTTGCCGCTCGCGCGCTCGACGATCTTGGTCGATTGGGTGATGAAGACGCCCATCGCCACCACCGATCCTTCGCCCACGATAACGCCTTCGACGATTTCGGAGCGGGCGCCGATGAAGCAATTGTCGCCGATGATCGTGGGATTGGCCTGCATCGGTTCCAGAACGCCGCCGATCCCGGCACCGGCCGAGATGTGGCAGTTCGCGCCGATCTGGGCGCAGCTGCCTATGCTGGCAAAAGTATCGACCATCGTGCCCTTGCCGACATAGGCGCCGATATTGACGAAGCTGGGCATAAGCACGCAGCCAGGCGCGATATAGGCACCTTCCCGCGCCACGGCGCCCGGCACCACGCGGAAGCCCGCCTCGTGAAAGCGCGCATCGTCCCATCCGGCAAACTTGCTCGGCACCTTGTCGAAAGCCGGATGGCCGGCGCTGCCGCCTTCCATCACGCGGTTGTCGTTGAGGCGGAAGCTAAGGAGAACGGCCTTTTTAAGCCACTGATTGACCTGCCAGCCGCCATTACCATCGGGCTGTGCCACGCGCGCCTCGCCGCTGTCGAGCATGGCGAGCGCGCGTTCGACGGCATCGCGCACGTCACGGCTGTCGGGCGTGACCGAGGCCCGGTCATCCCAGGCAGCTTCGATGGCTTGGGCGAGCTGTGCGGTCATTGAGACAATCCTTGAACGAGTGATCGAAACGAGTGGTCGAGGCGCTGTTAGTTATATGGGTGCGAACGGGCAAGCGCAGGGCGAAACAGCGTTAACAATCGCGACATCAGCTTGGTGTATGAAAGGCGGGCAAAGAGGGTTCGCCATGGCATCGAGAAACACGGTTCGCAATTATCGCCTCATGCTGCGCAGCGGCGCGGCGTCGGGTGCGCTCGCCCTGCTGGCCGCCTGCGGGGGAGGGGGCGGGGGAGGCCCCGTTATCAGCACGCCCACGCCGCAACCGGCTCCCGCACCGACACCCACGCCAACCCCGGCGCCTGCGCCTGCGCCCGCTCCGGCGCCTACACCCACACCTACTCCATCTTCATTCGACACGGCAGAGTTTCGCATGTCGGACGGGCCCGAACAGCATAAGGCGGTCAGCGCCTGGCAGCGTGGCGCCACCGGAACGGGCCGGACGATCGCGGTCATCGATACCGGCATCGACCTCGACAGCCCCGAATTTGCAGGCCGTATCCATCCCGATTCGCGCGATGTCGCAGGTGGCCGCAGCGTCGACGGCGAGGACGATCACGGTACGAACGTTTCGCTCGTCGCTGCGGCGGCGCGCAACAATCAGGGCATTCTCGGTATCGCGTTCGACGCGCGGGTTCTGGCCTTGCGTGCGGACAGGCCGGGTTCGTGCGGCAGCGACACGCCCGAGAACACCAATCTGACCTGCAGCTTCGGCGATGGCGATATTGCGCGCGGGATCGATCAGGCGGTCAGCTCGGGCGCGACGGTCATCAATCTCAGCCTTGGTGGAGGCGCCGCCGGACAGGCGACACTCGCCGCAGTTCGCCGCGCGGCAAGCGCTGGCGTGGTTATCGTCGTTGCCGCCGGCAATGGCGGCGACGGTAGCAAGGCCGATATCGATCCAAATCAACCGACACCGTTCGCGAGCAACATCCGCGACGCGGGCGGTGCCAATGTCATCATCGTCGGCTCGGTCGACGAGGGATCGCAGATTTCGAGCTTCAGCCAGCGGGCCGGAGCCCAGGCCAATTTCTTCCTGACGGCGCGCGGAGAACGGATCTGCTGCGTCTACGAAAACGGTCAAATCTTCGTCGGAACGGACGAGAGGGGCAGTTTCCGCCTGCTGTTTTCGGGCACCAGCTTCGCCGCGCCGCAAGTGTCCGGAGCCGTCGCCCTGATGGCTCAGGCCTTTCCCAATCTTACCGGCGCGCAGATCGTGCAGATCCTGCTCGAAACGGCGCGCGATCTCGGTGAGACAGGTATCGATACGACCTATGGGCGCGGCGTGCTCGACATCGCGGCGGCCTTCGCGCCGCGCGGTGCGACCACCGTGGCGGGCAGCACCAGCGTGATGCGGATCGGCGAGACGGCAGTGATCGGTTCCGCGCCGATGGGCGATGCGCTGGCGGGTTCGCAGGGACTGTCCGGTATTCTGCTCGACGAGTACAAGCGCGCTTACGAATACGATCTCACCAGCGGATCGCGCGGCGCGGTGCCCGAATATCGCCTCCACAATGCGCTTGCAGGTGGACAGCGCCAGATCGGCGGCGGCAGCGATGCGCTTTCGCTGGGCTTCACCGTTGGCGATGCGCGGTTCGCGGCGCAGACCACGGTCGAAGGCGCGATGGCGCGCCAGATGCAGCTCACGACGCACGAAGCCGACGGGGCCGAGGTGCTGGCCGCAAGGATGATCGCGCGCATCGCACCCGACATGAAGATCGGCTTCGCCATGCGCGAGGACGCATTCGGGCTCGCCAGCCGGATGCAGGCACAGGATCGCCCGGCTTTCCTCATTGCAAGCGATGCGGGCGGCGATGTCGGCTTCGCGCGCAGCACCGATGCGAGCGTGGCCGTAAGGCGAGAGTTCGGCAGTCTCGGCCTCACCGCCAGCGCCGAAAGCGGCGAGGCCTGGATCGGCAATCGCCGCCAGGGCGAAGATGTGTTCAGAGGCGTGCGCGACCGGCGCAAGACGCACAGTTTCGCGCTCGCCGCCGATCGCCGCTTCGGCGCGCTCGATACCACGCTCGGCCTGTCCTGGTTGCAGGAGGAGGAGACGATCCTCGGCGCCTATCTGGCGCAGGGTTTCGGTGCGGGCGGGGCGGATACGCTGTTTGTCGATGCATCCGGCCGGTGGGATATCGCACGCGGCTGGGCACTGGGTGCCGCCTATCGCCATGGCTTCAGTCGCGCCGATGCGAGCGGACTTATTTCGAGCGGATCGCGTTTCGAAAGCCAGGCTTGGTCGCTCGATCTGACGCGCGCGGGCGTGTTCGGAAATGCGGATACGCTCGGTTTCAGAGTGTCGCAGCCGCTGCGCGTCACGCGCGGCGGGATCGATCTGACGCTGCCTGTGAGCTACGATTATGCAAGCGAGACCGCCGGCTTTGCCACGCGCCGCCTCTCGCTTGCGCCATCCGGCCGTGAGACCGTGGGCGAGATCGCGTGGCGCGGTCCGCTGGCAAAGGGCTGGGCCTCGGCCAGTCTCTATTACCGCACCGATCCGGGGCATTACGCACAGGCACCAGCAGATGCGGGCGTGGCGGTGACGTGGAGCCGCGGCTTTTAGTCGGCCGCGGCGTCCAGATCAGGCAGGCATCCCCGCATCCAGCGCGAACTGGTGGGCGCGCTGGACCAGCGGGACCACGCGCTCGCTCATCGCCTTGGCGTGGGCGGAGCTGGCCGTACCGTCGATCACGCGCTTCTTGATGCCCTGCATGATCCCGGCGAGCCGGAACAGATTATAGGCGAAATACCAGTCCATCGGCGGGACCGGATAGCCGGTGCGCGCGACATAGCGTTCGACTGCCTCGTCCTGCGACGGGATGCCCAGCTCCTCGAGATCGAGCCCAAGCAGGCCCGCGCGCCCGTCCGCCGGATTGTGCCAGTTGAGCATGAGATAGGCGAAATCCGCGACCGGATCGCCGAGTGTGGAAAGCTCCCAATCGAGCACGGCGAGGACACGATTGGCGTCCTTTTCGAAGATCAGATTGTCGAGCCGGTAATCGCCGTGGACGACCGAGCTTTCGTGCTGCGGCGGGATCGTCTCGGGCAGCCATTCGATCAGCCGGTCCATTTCCGGAATCGTCTCGGTTTCGGACAGGCGGTATTGCTTGGTCCAGCGCGCGATCTGGCGGGCGCAGTAATCCTGCGGCTTGCCGAAATCGTCCATGCCGATCTTTGCCGGGTTCGTCGTGTGGAGATCGGCCATCGTATCGATCATCGCGTGATAGATCGCGCGGCGATCCTCCTTCGCGATGCCGGGGAGGGCCCCGTTCCACAGGGACCGCCCATCGGCGAGGCCCATGACGAAGAACATCGATCCGATGACGTCCGTATCCTCGCACAGGCCGTAGGTCTTCGGCACCGGAAACCCCGTCGGCCCCAGCGCCGACATCGCCTTGTATTCGCGGTCCACCGCATGCGCGCTGGGCAGCAATTTGCCGAAGGGCTGGCGGCGCAGGACATAGCTGCGAAAAGGTGTGTCGATCCTATAGGTCGGGTTGGACTGGCCGCCCTTGAACTTCGAATAGGAAATCGGCCCTTGGAAGCCTTCGACATTGGCTTCGAACCATGTCGTCAGCCGGTCGAGGTCGAGCGTGTCGGCATCCGGCACTGCGACCGTGCCGACCATCTCCTTGTCGAAATCGATCGTTTCGTCCGCCATCAGTCGAACACCACCACGCTGCGGGCGGAATGGCCATCGCGCATCGTATCGAAGCCCTTGTTGATGTCTTCCAGCGGAATACGCTCGGCAATGATGGTGTCGAGATCGAGCAGACCGCGCATATAGAAATCGACGAGGCGGGGGAGATCGACCGGGAAGTGGTTCATCCCCATGATCGCGCCCTGAAGCTTCTTGCCCGAAAGCAGGTCCATCGCGCCAAGGCCCACTTTGCAGTCCAGCGGCATCATACCGAGGATCGTGGCGGTCCCGCCGCGGCGCAGCAGCTTGACCGCGAGCTTGGCCGAGGCGTCGCGCCCCACCGCCTCGATCGCATGATGGACGCCGCCGCCGGTGATTTTCATCACCTGTTCGACAGCATCGTCCGCCATCGCGTCCACCGTGTGCGTGGCGCCGAGCGCTTCGGCGAGATCGCGTTTCTCCTTCAGCGGATCGATCGCAATGACCTTGCCCGCGCCCGCGATTTTGGCCGCGTTGACCACGGCAAGGCCGACCCCGCCGCAGCCGACGACCGCGACCGCTTCGCCCGGCACGACCGAGCAGGCGTTGAACACCGCGCCCGCACCCGTCGTCACCGCGCAGCCGATGATGGCGGCGCGATCCAGCGGCATGTCCTTGTCGATGGCGACGCAGGCGTGTTCGTGGATCAGCATCTGTTCGCAGAAGGCCGAAAGGTTCAGCATCTGCGCGACAGGGGCGCTGCCGTCGGCGCGCATGATGCGGGGATCGGCGGTCTGCGGGCGGCGGGTATCCGCCCCCATGCACAGCGCCATTCGTCCGGTGACGCAAAATTCGCAATGGCCGCAAAAGGCGGAAAGGCAGGTGACGACGTGATCGCCCGGCTTCACCGTCTTCACTTCGGAGCCGACCGCGCGCACCACGCCCGCCGCCTCGTGCCCCGGAATGGCGGGCATGGGGTGGGGGTAGGTGCCGTCGATGAAGTGAAGGTCGGAATGGCACAGGCCACACGCCTTGGTGTCGATCAGGACTTCGTGCGGCAGCGGATCGGCGAGTTTTACCTCGCCGATCGTGAGACTACCGGTCTGTTCGAGAATTGCGGCCTTTGCCATCAGCGCGAAGCTCCCACGTCACCGCTGCTCATGCCCGCGCTGGCTCCGGCGCTTCCCGCGCTTGCGGAATGAGCGTTGCCGCCCCGCAGCGCGTTCGACCCCGGCCCTTCATTGGGCGCGTGCTTGGCGAATTCCATGCGCGCGATGGAGCGGGCATGGACCTCGTCCGGACCGTCCGCCAGGCGAAGCGTGCGCTGGTGGGCATAGGCGTTTGCGAGCCCGTAATCGTTGGACACGCCGCCGCCGCCATGGGCCTGGATCGCATCGTCGATGATCTTGAGCGCCATGTTGGGCGCCTGCACCTTGATCATGGCGATTTCCTGCTTTGCGGACTTGTTACCGACCTTGTCCATCATGTCCGCCGCCTTGAGGCAGAGCAGGCGCGTCATATCAATGTCGATCCGGGCGCGTGCCACGCGCTCTTCCCAGACCGAATGCTTGTAGATCGGCTTGCCGAACGCTTCGCGCTCCTGAAGACGGCGGCACATCTTTTCGAGCGATTCCTCGGCGACGCCGATGGTGCGCATGCAGTGGTGGATACGGCCCGGGCCGAGGCGGCCCTGCGCGATCTCGAAGCCGCGCCCTTCGCCCAGAAGCATGTTCGAGGCGGGCACGCGCACGTCCTTCAATTCGACTTCCATGTGCCCGTGCGGCGCATCGTCATAGCCGAATACGGGCAGATGGCGCAGCACCGTCACGCCCTCTGCGTCGAGCGGCATCAGGATCATCGATTGCTGCGCGTGGCGCTGAGCGGAAAAGTCCGTCTTGCCCATCACGATCGCCACCTTGCAGCGCGGATCGCCCACGCCGGAAGACCACCATTTGCGACCGTTGATGACGTATTCGTCGCCATCCTTTTCGATCCGCGTCTCGATATTGGTGGCGTCCGAACTGGCGGTGTAGGGCTCGGTCATGAGGAAGGCGGAGCGGATCTCGCCATTCATCAGCGGATTGAGCCACTGGTCCTTCTGCTCGCGCGTGCCGTAGCGATGGAAGACTTCCATATTGCCGGTATCGGGCGCGGAGCAGTTGAAGACTTCGCTGGCGAAGCCGATGCGGCCCATTTCTTCCGCGCACATGGCGTATTCGAGATTGGTGAGGCCGGGGCCTTCGAATTCGAAGCTTTCATCGACATGATGATGGCTGTCATTGCGCGGCGGCATGAAGAGGTTCCAAAGGCCTTGTGCCTTGGCCTTGGCCTTCAGCTCCTCGACCACCGGGATCACCTTCCAGCGTTCCCCTTCCGCATCCTGTTCGAGATAGGTCGGCACGGCGGGGCGGATGTGATCGGCGATGAAGCTTTTCACGCGATCGCGCCAATAGGCCTGCCGTTCGGTGGGTTCGAAATCCATGTCTGAAGGTCCTCTCTCTCGTCTCGTTCAATCGGTTCGCGGCGCGAAACTGGCAGAGCAAAATAGCCGCGCCAACCCCTATTCGCCGCGCAATATTCAGGGTGGGGTGATCTGTGCGTCGCGATCGGCGCGTGCCGTAGCGTCGAGCGCGGCAAGCCTCGCTTCATGTTCGGCACGCGTAATCGGAAACCGAGCCAGCCAGAACGCCGCAATGGCCGCCAGAGCCGCCGAAAGCCCGCCGAACAGCAGCACCATCGTCGCGATGACGTCGCTCGCGATGGCCCCCTGAACGGCATCGTTGGGCAGGTCGGACAAAGCGATGACCTGACCGGTCACGAGGATGCCCGCGCCGGTTGCACATTTCTGGACGAACCAATTGCCGGAATAAAAAGTCGCTTCCGCCCGGCGTCCGGTTCGCTCTTCGAAGGCCTCTACTATTTCCGCAATCATCGAACTGGCCGAAATCAGCGCGACGATCCCGAACGCGTTCGCGACCAGGATAAAGGCGTAGAAGCCAGCGGTGGAGGCGATGCCGCCGACCTGCGGCCATGCTCCCAGCAGGAACAAGACATATGGCGCGAAGCCCAATGCGAAGGACCCCAGCATACCGATCGCCGCCGATTTCGGTTTGCCCCAGCGGGCATGCATCGGGCCGACGATGAAGAACATCAGCACAACGCTCGCGAACAAAACCACGGGATAAAGGATCAGGGCCAGACGATCGAACTGCCATACGAACAGGTTCAGATAATTGCTGATCGAGAAGGTCATGCCCTGCGAGACATAGGCCGCGAGCGCGCCTGCCGCGAAGATCAGGAAGGCACGCTCTCGAAACGCTTCTGCGATCTCGGCGAAGGCCAGCCGCAACGCAAAGGGCGCAGGCTTTGTCTCGGGCAGATGGGCGACCAGACGGTGCTGGCCGATTGCCGAACCGACCACCGAGACAAAGATGAGACACGCCCCGAAGATGCCGAACAGGCTGTAGCCGCCGGGCTCCAACATCCCTTCGGGGCCGGGCATAAAGACCGTGTAGGCAAGGAACATCATCGCGATCCCGCCGACCCAGCCGAACAAATAGCGATAACGGAATAGCGTGGTGCGCTCGTCGTAATCCTGCGTAATCTCGGGCAGCAGGCTGACAGAGGGCACCTCGCAGGCGGACAACAGGACGCGCACGACGATCGCGATGCCGAGCAATTCCCAGAAAGTGGGCGGGCCGTCGGTCGCCGGGTTCCAGAGCACTGCCCATGCCAAGGCCAAAGGCAACGCGGCGGCATAGAGCCAGGGGAGGCGGCGGCCCCAGCGCGTGTAGGTGCGATCGGACAGATAGCCGAGGATCGGATCGATAACCGCATCGACCAGCAGCGCGCAGGCGAGCGCCGCACTGACGAGCGCCGCATTCATGCCCAGAACCTGATTGTAGAAGATCAGCAGGAAGAAACTGAACCCGCTATCTTTCACGCCGAAGGCGACCGCACCGAACCCATGCACGATCTTGAGGCGCTGCGGCAGCGGGCCGGTGGTGAACGCCGTCAAGACGACACCCCGGAACCGCGACGAATTCGCGCATTGGTGGCCATTTCTCGCTCCTCTTTCCCGGCTTCGAGCCTAGGCTTGCAGCCACCGGCGTCAATCGAAACCGCTCGACGCTACGGCATGGCGGCTCGGCGCGATGGCCCTTGCGGAAGGGGTGCGAATCGACTTAACGTTTACGTCAACACGAAGAGTCGAAAACGAGAGAGAGGCCCGAAAATGTCCGATCCGGAAAGCTTCCGCGCCGAAGTGCGCGACTGGCTCGAAGCCAACTGCCCGCCCGAAATGCGCCAGCCCGTGCGGGACGAGGAAGACGTCTATTGGGGTGGCCGCAACGCCAGCTTCAAAAACGATGCGCAGAAGGCATGGTTCGAAGCGTGTCGCGACAAGGGTTACACCGTGCCCGAATGGCCCAAGGAATATGGCGGCGCGGGCCTGACGCCTGCGGAAGGCAAGATCCTGCGCCAGGAAATGGCCAGCATCGGGGCACGCCCGCCGCTGTCGAGCTTCGGCATCTGGATGCTTGGCCCGGCGCTGCTCCATTTCGGGACCGAAGGGCAGAAGCGGCGCTTCCTCAACGAAATCGCGCGGGGCGAAATCCGCTGGTGCCAGGGCTATTCCGAGCCGGGCAGCGGGTCGGACCTCGTCTCGATGCAGACCTATGGCGAAGACAAGGGCGATCATTGGATCGTCAACGGCCAGAAGATCTGGACCAGCTATGCCGACGAGGCGGACTGGATCTTCTGCCTGGTCCGCACCGACAAGCAGAACAAGTATCAGGGCATCACCTTCATGCTGTTCGACATGGCGAATGAGGGCGTTTCGACCAAGCCGATCAAGCTGATCAGCGGCAACAGCCCGTTCTGCGAAACCTTTATGGACGATGTGAAGGTGCCGAAAAGCTATGGCGAGGACATCCCCGGCTATGTCGGCGAGATCAATCGCGGCTGGGACGTCGCCAAATATCTGCTCGGCCACGAGCGTGAGATGATCTCGGCGACGGGCGGCGGCGATCGCGCCTCCTCGCTCGGTGCGGCGACCAGCCGTCAGGGCGAACTCGATCCGGTGCTGCGCGCGGAAATGGCGATGTTCGATGTCGATGCGCTGTCTTTCACCGCGATGAGCGAGAAGTTCATGGACGAGCTCAAGGTCAATAAGGGCCATCCCGCACAGCCGAACATGCTCAAATATGCCGGGACCGAGCTCAACAAGCGTCGTCACGAATTGCTGATGGCGGCAGGCGGCAGCCGCGCTCTGGAATGGGAGAGCGAAGAGACGAGCGGCGGCAAGACTGCCCGCAGCTGGCTGCGCACCAAGGCGAACAGCATCGAAGGCGGCACCAGCGAAGTGATGCTGAACGTCATTTCGAAGCGCATCCTCGACCTGCCGGGGGCCTGAGACTTCTTTTCAATCGCGTCGCCCCGGCGAAGGCCGGGGCGTTGTCGGCATCGCCCGACATGCCCGCACCCGATCCCGGTCTGCACCGGGATGACGATATAAAAGGCTGAATTATGCCCCTTTATCACGACGAAGATCAGGCGATGCTTGCCGAAACCGCCGAACAGTTCATGGCCGAACAGGGCGGCATCCAGAAACAATTGCGCCATTGGCGCGATCGCAATTGCAAGGACGGTTTCGGCCACGAATTGTGGAAGCAGTTCGCCGAAATGGGCTTCACCGGCATTCTGGTGGGCGAAGATCACGGCGGGCTCGACATGGGCCATGTCGAAGCCGGGATCGTGCTCGAAGAGATCGGCCGCAATCTGACGCCGTCGCCCTTCCTGTCCTCTTCCGTGCTCGCTGCAACGGCACTGCAACACGGTAGCGACGACGTCAAAACCCGCTGGTTGCCCGACATGGTCGCCGGCGAAAAGGTCTATGCCGTCGCCATAGACGAAGGCCCCAAGCACCGCCCCGAACGGATCGCCTGCAAGGCCGAAAAATCGGGCAACGGCTTCCGCCTGTCGGGCAAGAAGGATTTCGTGGTCTACGGTGCCAGCGCCGAGATGATCGTAGTCGCCGCCCGCACTTCGGGCAGCGATAGCGACGAGGACGGCGTGACGCTGTTCGCCGTTCCGCAGGACGCCAACGGCATGAGCCATGACAGCGTGCGCCTGGTCGACAGCTCGATGGCCAGCCACATCACGTTCGATGGCGTCGAACTGGACGGCGATGCGGTGATCGGCGAGGTCGATGGCGGGCGTTCGGTCCTGAACGCCATGCTCACTGCCGGTCGCGTCGGCGCGGCGGCCGAAGGCGTCGGCGTGGCGCGCGGGGCGATGGACATGACCGTCGATTATCTGAAGCAGCGCAAGCAGTTCGGCAAATTGATCGGCGAGTTCCAGGCGCTTCAGCACCGGGCCGCGCATCTCTATTCCGAAGTCGAGATCGCCCGCGCGGTGACGATCAAGGCGGCGCAGCTGCTCGACGGCGAAAGCGAAAAGGCCGAGCTGATGGCCAGCGTCGCCAAGGCCAAGGTCGCCAAGGCGGCGGGCCTTGCCGTGCGCGAAGGCGTGCAGATGCATGGCGGCATCGGCATGACCGACGAATACGATATCGGCCTCTATATGAAGCGCGACCGCGCGCTGCAGGAGTTCCTCGGCGACCAGTATTACCACGCCAACCGCGTGGCGGAACTGAGCGGATACTAAGAGACAGGCCCCGCCCGACGGGGCAAGGAGACAAGACATGACCCTCGAAGACCTATTCAGCCTCAAGGGGCGCGTCGCGCTCGTGACCGGCGGGAGCCGCGGGATCGGCCGCATGATCGTCGAAGGCTTCCTCGCCGCCGGTATCGACCGCGTCTACATCACCGCGCGCAAGGGCGGCGAATTGCATGAAACGGCCGAGGAACTGGGCGACCGGGTCGTCCCGATCCAGGGCGACATCTCGACCATGGAAGGCATTGAGGAACTGGTTTCCGAGCTGTCCGGCAAGGAAGACAAGCTCGATATCCTCGTCAACAATGCCGGGGCCGCCTGGGGTGCGGACTATACCGATTTCCCCGAAGCGGGCTGGGACAAGGTGATGGACCTGAACGTCAAGACGCCGTTCTTCCTGACCCAGAAGCTTCACACGCTCCTCACCGCCGCCGCCAGCGCGGATCGGCCAGCCAAGGTCATCAACATCACCTCGGTCGATGGGCAGCGCGTCAATCCGTGGGAAACCTACAGCTACCAGGCTTCGAAGGCCGCGCTGATCCATCTGACCCGGCGCATGGCCGCGCGTCTGGTGGACGATCACATCTACGTGACCAGCCTTGCTCCCGGCGCCTTCCCGTCGAACATGAACAAGGTCGCGCGCGACATGGAAGAGGAAAGCGCCAAGCGCATTCCGAACAAGCGCGTGGGCGACAAGTTCGATATGGGCGGCACCGCGGTCTACCTCGCCAGCCGGGCGGGCGACTACACGATCGGCGAAACGGTCACCGTGGATGGCGGCATCGTCAACGCCCATCTGCCGACCCATTTCGCGGATCCGGCTGCCGGACGCTGATCGAGAACTGCAACGGGCCGGGACGATCCCGGCCCGTTTCATTCAAACGATAAACTTGCGCGCCCGCATGCTGGTGATGGCGTCCTTGCCGATGATCAGATGATCCTCCAGCGCGATCCCCAGGCTGGCGGCGAACTGGTTCAACCGTCTGGTGCTGGCGATATCGCTGTCGCTCGGCTCGGCCGAGCCGGACGGATGGTTGTGCGCCAGCACCATCCGCCGCGCATCGCGGGATAGCGCCTTGGTGAAAATCTGCCGCAGCGACAGGCGCAGACCGGTGTGATCCCCTTCCGCCACCAATTCGTGCGCCAGCATGCGACCGTGGGTATCGGCGAAGATGGCGACCATCCGTTCGGTGTGCATGTCGCGCATGGCCAGCAGCAGCCCATCGGGTATAGAAATCCCGGTCATAGGTCGTCTCCGCGAAGTAGGTGCCTGCTTGCGACTGCGGCGAAGGAGAGTGCGGGCGCGAACCGTCGCTGCGGCCCAGCCACCCGCCGTCACGCCGCCACCGTTCGGGGTTTGGTCCGGATCGGGCCGCAGAGCGGTCACCGATCCGTAGGGAGCAAGCAGCTTGCGCGCAGCGGAAGCGGGATCGGGATGCTTGCCCCGAAGCCGAAAGATCAGTTCCGCGAGGCGATCCGTTCCCTGCGGGCGTGCAAGTACGTTCCCAGACCCGTAATAACCGTCGCGATCATAAAGGGCCACCGCTCCATAATTGCGTAAACGAGAGGCGGTATCTCCGCGTGGACGATCCGCAGCAGATGGGCGAGAACGGAAAGGAGCAGAACGGACCCTACCCATAGCGGCCACCATCGATCGGCGCGAAGAGCGATCGCAAGAACGATTGCGAAAGCCACGACATCGATCGCAACGCGGAACCACGGAATATCGTCATATTGAGTCCAGTGCCCTCGGATGAGCGCTTGGCCGATGACGGCGGCCAACATTCCAAAAAGTACGATCGCAACATGGCGCTCAGGTCTCCCTCCCTTTTTCAGGGCAAAAAAGACGACGAGGAACACAATGGTCACTTGGATAGCAAATCGTACCATCCCGGAACGCTGGATGATCCCGCCGCCGAAAGCAATCAGGCGACTTGCGACGCGCTCGCGGTCGTAAAGATTTCCTGGTCGGGGCAAGTCGGTTCGTCGGGTGCGTTCACCACACGCGACACGTCACGCAGCTGTCCGTGGACGCGCAGCGTATCGCCCTGGGCGGACACGAGGCCTTCGACCATCTTGCTCATCCGCTGCATCGCGGCCTGCGTCTTGGCGACGGGTGCGGCCACATCGCGCTGCGCGATGGCGGCGGTGTGCATCAGGCCGAGCGCTTCGATCAGCGCGTTCGAAACGGCGCTTTCGGTCGATTTCATCTGGCGCACGAGGCGTGCGGTGGCGGAATGGCTATCGAGCATGCTGGGTCTCCCACAGGCGGTTGAAGCGCCGGGGAGCAGGCCAGCCTAACTGAGCAGATCGATCAGAACATTGCCCGAAGCAGCGACCAGCACGAAAGCCGCCGCCACCAGGAACGCTCCGGCCACGACGAACAGTAAACGTCCGCCAACACCCAGATCGGAAGGTTTGACACCCCGGTGCAGCCATCCGGTCTGGCGATCCCATTCGGAAGACCGCTCGAAGATGAGAGCGTCGTCGAACGGGAGCGTTTCGCCCTCCGGCTGCGGTTCCAGTGATGCCGTGTCGGGAGCGGGGTGGGTGAGGGGGGATCGATCACCGGTGATCGGTTCACCGGTCCGATCGCTCCATGCGCGGTAGTCGCGCACGATCTGGCTGCGCGGCCGGGCGTCGAGCCGGCCTCGCACCGCATCGATGCGTTTGTCGACCGAATGCGGCGAGATATCGAGTTCGCGGGCGATTTCCTTGGACGTGAGGCCATCGGCAGCAAGCGCCATGGCTTGGCGTTGCTTCGCAGTGAGCGTTTCGAAGACAGAGGCTGTGGCTGCGTCGATCATCGGCGCAAGCCTAGGTTCGAATCGCGACACGCGCAAACGGGATGGGCGCATCGGGCCGGACCAAGGGGGTTCCTACCAAGTTTTAATCCGCTGGGCACTTGCCACGAGGCGGGGCCGAATTTCCAGGGCAGGCGAACTCAAAGGACTGCGGGCCGCAGACGGAATGTCCGCGGCCCGCATTTTCTTATCGGAGGAAAGCCTCAGCGGATGAAATAGCCCACCACGCTCCAGCGACCGTTTTCCTTGTGCATCACCACAGTCTCGACGCGCTCGGGCGAGGCGGAATAGGCAGTGTCGAAGGAAATCATGCGATAATCGCCAGCCGGCGCGCCGGGCAGGTCGCTACGGGCTTCGATCGATTTCTCCGTTCGGCTGACGAGCGATCCCAGCGGTTCGCGGATCGGTGCGACCTGCGCCGCCCAGCTGTCGGCGGTTACCGCCTGTTTGAACATCGATCCCGCTTCCGACCAGCTTTCGGTATATTCGCCCGCATCGATCAGGCGCACCCAATTGCGGGCGGCTTCGGTCGCGACGGCGTTTTCCTGAACGACGTTTTCCATCGTCTCTTCCCCCTTTTCGGAAGCGACCTGACCGGGTGCGATGGGATCGGACGGGGTGCTGGCGGTGAAAGCGAGAGTTGCGGCGATAAGGGCGGCTAGCATTGCGAAAGCTCCTATGATCCAGGGGCGATAGGATCGCGGTCCCGGGGTTGCTGATGGCTTCGCATGATCGCCGAGCGGTGCGGTCTCGCCCATCCCGGTTTGTTCGGGTGCGCTCTTTTGGGGGGCGGCGCTCTCCTTATCCCCCAAGATTCGTGCGGCCTCCCGGCTGCTCGACACCCCTAATTTCTTGCGGGCTTCGCGCAGGTAATCGTTGATCGTGTGGACCGACAGATCGAGCTCGGACGCGGCGGACTTCGCAGTGTGGCCTGCGAGCAGGAGGCGCAACACCTCCCTTTCGCGCTCGGTCAGATCCTGGACCCCCTCCGCCACCGGATCAGCTCATCAATTCGCGCACGAAGGGGATGAGGCCGGTCTGCCGCTGGCGCTTCATCCGCTCGGCATGGAGGATTTCACGCACCTTGGCGAAGCAGGCTTCGACATCGTCATTGATGACGACATAGTCGTAGGCGTCCCAGTGGCTGATCTCGCTGCGCGCGCGATCCATCCGAGCGTTGATCGTATCGGCATCGTCCGTCGCGCGGCCTTCCAGCCTGCGGCGCAGTTCGGCGATGCTGGGGGGAAGGATGAAGACGCGCACCACATCCTGCTGGTCTTTCTGATAAAGCTGCTGGGTGCCCTGCCAGTCGATGTCGAACAGGAAATCCTGCCCGTCCTTCAACGCGTTGCGGATCCTGCCCTTGGGCGTGCCGTAGCGGTTGCCGAAGACGGGGGCCCATTCGTAGAAATCGTCCTCTTCGATCATCGCGTCGAATTCGGCATCGCTGACGAAGTGGTAGTGAACGCCCTCGATCTCGCCGGGGCGCGGATGGCGGGTCGTCACGCTGACCGAGAGGCGGATTTCCTCATCCGCGTCGAGCAGCATGCGGCTGATCGTCGTCTTGCCCGCCCCGCTGGGGGAGGACAGGATGAACATCAAACCACGGCGATGGAGATTGGTGTCGGCGTCGGACGACGGGGTGGGAGAAGATTCGGCCATGCGGGCCTATGGGACGGCCCGCGGCTGCGAATCAAGTCCGCAGCCTATCGATCGGGTGACACGCCTGCCGGCTATCAGTCCTCGCCGCGGGCCTGTTCGATCAGTTCGCGATCGCCCTCGCGGCGTTGTCCGCCACGGCTCTTGCGGCGATCGTAAAGGGTTTTGACCAGCGCGCCGCCGCCTACGATGACGGCGCCGGGCAGGTTCTTCGTCGCGAGCTTGGCGAGGCCGAAGCTGACGAGCGACTGGCCCAGCGTCTTGCTCTGCACGATATCCTTCGCGACATCCTTGCCGTAGCGGCCTCGCAATATGCCTTTTTCGATCGCGCGGCGGGCGACATAGGAACCGGCGCGGATCACCACGTCGGCCATCATGAGATTGGTTGCGGGATTGTCGGTAGGGCCGGGCATGCCGTCGGTCCGGCCCGGCGTTTTCGTTCGCGCCTTCGCGATTGCCTTCGCGCCGTAAGTGCTGACGTGTTTTACCATGATACTGCCCCTGTCCGGCGCAGCGATGCTGCGCCTATTTCTTGCGACCGAAATCGACCGTGACGACGTTCGATCCGTCTTCGCTCTTCTCAACGAGCGGCGCATCGCCCTGTTCCGCGCCATCGTTTTCCGGATCTTCGGTCTCGGTCGGGTCCATATCCTCGACCGTCGCCTGGAACTGCAGGCCGAAATCGACTGCCGGATCCACAAATTGGGTGATCGCGGCATAGGGAATCACCAGTTCGGCGGGAATCTGGTTGAAGCTGAGGCCCACGCTGAAATGGTCCTCTTCCACCTTCAGATCCCAGAACTTGTTCTGGAGCACGATCGTCATCTCGTCGGGGAAACGTTCGCGCAGGGACGGCGGAACGCTGACACCCGCAGCATGCGTCTTGAACGTGATGTAGAAGTGGTGGGCCCCGGGCAATTCGCTGCCCCCGGCGACGATTTCGCCGAGGACGCGGCCGACCACGGCGCGCAGGGCTTCCTGCACGATGGCGTCATAGGGGATCAGGCTGTCGGGCGTTTCGTCGCTCATGGCCCGCTAGGTGGAGCGGCCTCGCGCGCCGGTCAAGCCGGAATGCTTGCGAAGCCGTGCACAGCTTCTATAGCGCGCCCCATGCGCACCGGCCGGATAGAGCGGAATACCGCGGAAACGAAAATCCTCGTCGAGGTCGATCTCGACGGGACGGGCAGTTACGACATCGCGACGGGAATCGGCTTTCTCGACCATATGGTCGAACAGTTCAGCCGCCATTCGCTGATCGACGTGACGTTGAAAGTGGATGGCGATCTCCATGTCGACCAGCACCATACGACCGAGGACAGCGCGCTGGCGCTGGGCCAGGCGCTCAGTCAGGCACTGGGCGACAAGGGTGGGATCGCGCGGTACGGCACGGCCTATTCGCCCATGGACGAGACGCTGGCGCGCGTGGCGCTCGATATTTCGGGCCGTCCGTGGCTGGTCTGGAAAGCCGGTTTCACCCAGACCAAACTGGGCGAGTGGGATACCGAGCTGATCGAACACTGGTTCCACTCGGTCGCGCAGACGGCAGGCATCACGCTGCATTGCGAGTTGATCTACGGCAGCAACAATCACCATATCTGCGAAGCGATGTACAAGGGCTTCGCACGCGCCATGCGCCAGGCGGTCGAGATCGATCCGCGCAAGGGCGGCGCGATCCCGAGCACGAAAGGCCAGCTCGGTGGGTAATTTCCAGACATCGGCTGCGCAGCAGCCGCAAGGCCGGAAGCGCAGTCTAAGACGCAGCTGGCCGAAGGCCACCTGCAGGGCCGCCCGCAGCGCCGCAAGGCGCGAGGATTTCGCGCGCCCGGATTGGCGTGCGGAGACGAAAAATGGCTGAAAGCGTCGCGCTCGTCGATTACGGCGCGGGCAATCTTCATTCGGTCGAGAATGCTCTGCGCAAGGTCGGGGCGGAGGTGGCCGTCACCGCCGATCCGGACGTGTTGCGCAGCGCCGACCGGATCGTGCTGCCCGGCGTCGGCTCGTTCCGTGCCTGCGCCGAAGGCTTGCGGGCGCAGACTGGCGCTGTCGAGGCGATGACCGAACGGGTTCGCGTCGGCGGCGCGCCCTTTCTCGGCATCTGCGTCGGCATGCAATTGCTCGCGACGCGCGGACTCGAACACGGGACCACGCCCGGCCTCGACTGGATCGCGGGCGAAGTGCGCGCGATCAAACCGATCGATGCGAGCGTAAAGGTGCCGCATATGGGGTGGAACGACGTTGCGCTGACCCCGCATGCCCAAAGCGATCCGGTGATCGAGATGGGCGAGGCCTATTTCCTCCATTCCTACCATTTCCACGTAGATAACGGGCGCGACGTGATCGCCATGACCGATCATGGTGGCGGTCTCGTTGCGGCGGTCGGGCGGGACAATCTGCTCGGCGTCCAGTTCCATCCCGAAAAGAGCCAAGCCTACGGGCTGGCATTGCTCGAAAGGTTTCTCGCATGGCGGCCCTGACCCGATGATCGTCTTTCCTGCCATCGATTTGAAGAACGGCCAGGTGGTACGCCTCGCCGAAGGCGATATGGATCGCGCGACCGTCTATGGCGACGATCCCGCCGCGCAGGCGCTGCTGTTCGCCGAGGCGGGGGCCGAGCACCTGCATGTGGTCGATCTCGACGGAGCCTTCGCGGGCGAGAGCCGCAATCGCGCGGCGGTGGAGCGGATCGTCGAGGCGTTTCCCGGCCATGTCCAATTGGGCGGAGGCATTCGCAAACCCGCCGATGTCGAGGGCTGGTTCGCGCTTGGCGTATCGCGACTGGTGATCGGATCGGCGGCCCTGAAAGACCCGCAATTCGTCAAGGACATGGCAAAGGAATGGGAGAACGGCATCGTCGTCGCAGTGGATGCGCGCGACGGGATGGTGGCGACCGAGGGCTGGGCGGAAGTGTCCGACGTGCCCGTCCATGACATGGCCCGCCGGTTCGAGGATGCGGGCGTCGCCTCGCTCCTGTTCACCGATATCGGGCGCGACGGGCTGCTGAAGGGCTGCAATATCGACGCCACGCTCGACCTTGCGCGCCGCACCGATATGCCGGTGATCGCAAGCGGCGGAGTGAAGGGGCTGGACGATATCCATGTCCTGTCGTTGCACGCTCACGAGGGGATCGAGGGCGTAATCACCGGGCGGGCGCTGTATGACGGGCGGCTGGATCTGGCGGCGGCACTGGCGATGGCGCGAAAATGACCGTCCGCGTCCGCGTGATCCCCTGTCTCGACGTGGCGAATGGCCGCGTGGTCAAGGGCGTCAATTTCGTCGACTTGAAGGACGCGGGCGACCCGGTCGAGCAGGCGCAGGCCTACGATGCGGCGGGCGCCGACGAATTGTGCTTCCTCGATATCTCCGCCAGCCACGAAGGGCGCGGGACGCTGCTCGACATCGTCCGGCGCACTGCCGCGGTCTGCTTCATGCCGCTGACCGTGGGTGGCGGCGTGCGCAGCGCCGAGGATGCGCGCGCGCTGCTGCTGGCAGGCGCGGACAAGGTCGCTGTCAACAGCGCGGCGGTCGAACGGCCCGAACTGGTCGCCGAAATCGCCCAGCGTTTCGGCAGCCAGTGCGTCGTGGCGAGCGTGGATGCCCGCCGCTCGGGAGATGGGTGGGAGATCTTCACCCATGGCGGGCGCCGCGCGACCGGGATCGATGCGGTCGAACACGCCGTCCGGCTCGCCGAACTGGGCGCGGGCGAATTGCTGGTGACCTCCATGGACGGAGATGGGACGAAAGCGGGCTACGACCTCGCTCTGACGCGCACCATCGCCGATGCCGTGCGCGTCCCGGTGATCGCCAGCGGCGGCGTCGGCACGCTCGATCATCTCGTCGAAGGCGTGACCGAGGGCCATGCGAGCGCCGTGCTCGCCGCCTCGATTTTCCATTTCGGCCAGCATTCGATTGCCGAGGCGCACGACGCGCTGCGCGCAGCGGGCCTGCCGGTGCGCGTCTAGAAACTGCAATTAGCCTGTCGAAGCCGTCTCGCCTGGAGACAGCGCGTGCGCGATGCCGCTTGCGCCCGATGTCGTGAATTAAAGGCCACCCATGACGAATCACCTTGCCGCTCTCGCTTCCCAGGTCGCGGACTTGCCGTTGGTGCATGCTATGTCGCAAGCCGTCGGCGAGCCGAGCGCACTTGCCGTGATCCTGACTGCGTCCGGCGCCTTGGTGGCCGGGCGCCTGATCGGTATCCGTTCGGGCACGCCGAGCGAGGATTGAGGCGACATCCGCGCGCGATGTTGATTTCGAAACCGTCGCGCCGCATGGATGCGCGGCCATGGAAACTCTCGCTCGCCTAGAAGCCACGATCGCCGACCGCCGCCGGGCGGACCCCGACACCAGCTATGTCGCCAGCCTCGCGGCGCGCGGCCTGCCGGTGATCGCGCGCAAATTCGGCGAGGAAGCGGTCGAGGCGGTCGTCGCCGCGTTGGCGCAAGACCGCGAGGAACTGGTCGGTGAAGCGGCCGACGTGCTGTTCCATCTGCTGGTCATGCTGGCGGAAAAGAACGTGACCTTGACCGAGGTGATGGCCGAACTCGATCGCCGCGAAGGCGTTTCCGGGCTCGAGGAAAAAGCGAACAGGAGCCGTTGATGCCGATCGATGCGACCCAGCCCTATGACGACGACAATGTCTTCGCCAAGATCCTGCGCGGCGAGATCCCTTCGACCAAGGCCTATGAGGACGATTGGGCCTACGCCTTCGAGGATATCAACGCGCAGGCCGAAATCCACACGCTGGTCGTGCCCAAGGGGCGCTATGTCAGCTGGGACGATTTCTCGGCCCGCGCTTCGGATGAAGAGATCGCGGGTTTCGTCCGCGCCGTGGGCACGGTGGCGCGGCAGAAGGGGCTGGTCGAGCCGGGCTATCGCCTGCTTGCGAATATCGGAGCGCATGGCGGGCAGGAAGTGCCGCATCTCCACGTCCACCTGTTCGGCGGCGAACCGCTGGGGCCGATGATCGCACGGCGCTAGGCCCTTCGTTTCGGGAGCCCGTCGTCCCGCACCAACGCTTCGTCGGTTTCGATTGCCGGGGGAGTCCGGTCTCGGCTAACGCGCCGCAATGGCTCGACCTTCCTTTCCCGATGGCACGATAGACGGCGCGTCGCATTTCTATGCGGTGCGCGTCTATTACGAGGATACGGACCTTTCGGGCATCACCTACCATGCCAATTACCTGCGCTGGTTCGAACGGGCTCGGTCGGACCTGTTGCGGCGCCTCGATATCGACCAGCGCGCCGCGATCGAGGCGGGGGTGGGGGCCTACGCCGTTTCCGAAGTGCGTCTGAAATATCTGCGCCCCGCTAAGCTCGACGATGACGTCATGATCGAAACGCGCTGCACCGAAATGCGCGCGGCGAGTTGCCGGATGCACCAGACTGCCCGCCGCGGCGACGAAGTGCTGGCGGAAGCGGAATTGCGGGTCGGCTTCGTCGCGCCCGATGGCCGCCCGCGCCGCCAGCCCGAAGAATGGCGCGACGCCTTTGCCCGTTTTATGGAAAACTCAGGACCGTAAATGACCACTATTTCCCTCCTTGCTGCCGCAGGGCCGACCCGGCTCGATCCGGTGGAACTGTTTCTTGACGCCGATATCGTCGTCCAGCTCGTTATGGCCGGGCTGCTGCTCGCCAGCATCTGGGTGTGGATGATCATCGTCGGCTTCGGCCTCAGGATGGGGCGGCTGAATGGTCAGACCAAATCCTACGAGGAGGATTTCTGGCAGGCGGAGAATTTCGACCGCTTCATGTCCGAACGCGGGCGCAAGGATCTTCCGCCCGCCCGCGTCGCCAATGCGGGCGTCGCCGAATGGCGCCGTTCGACACGCGACGGGGTTAAGGATCGCGACGGGGTGCGGCAGCGGCTCGCTTCGGCGATGGAAAGCCAGGTCGCGAACGAGGCGGATATTCTGGCGGACCGGCTGAACTTCCTCGCCACGGTCGGATCGGTCGCGCCCTTCGTGGGGCTGTTCGGGACGGTCTGGGGCATCATGAACAGCTTCTTCCAGATCGGCGCGCAGGAAAACTCCTCGCTGGCCGTGGTGGCGCCGGGTATTTCCGAAGCGCTCTTCGCCACCGCGATCGGGCTCTTCGCCGCCATCCCGGCGGTTATCGCCTATAACCGCTTCAGCCATTCGGTGAATCGCTACGAAGCGCGGCTGACGCGCTTTTCCGACCGCCTGCACTCCAGCTTCAGCCGCCAACTGGAGCTTAATTAATGGCGATGTCGCTCGGCTCGTCCTCCAGCCGGAGGCGGCGCGGCGGCTCGCGGCGCGCGCCCATGGCGGAGATCAACGTCACGCCCTTCGTCGACGTGATGCTGGTGCTGCTGATCATCTTCATGGTGACCGCGCCGCTGCTGAATTCGGGCGTCCCGCTCGACCTTCCCGACAGCCGCGCCAACGCCATGGATAACGAGGCGCAGTCGATCACGATCAGCCTGGATGCTGAGGGCAACGCCTTTATCGACGATACGCCCGTGCCTGCCGGCGGCTTCGCCGAGGCGCTCGAAGGAATTGACCAGAGCGCAGACGGTCCCGATGTCGTGCTGCGCGCCGATCGTGCGCTCGATTACGGCCGCGTTATGGCGATCATGGGCGAACTGAACCGCGCGGGGCTTAACCGCATCTCGCTGGTCACCGGTCGTTCATCGGACGCGCCATAGCCGCGTGATGATGGAGAGAACGGGTCTTGTAGGGGAAGAGCGCGTCGGCCTGTTCGTGGCCATCGCACTGCATGTCCTGCTGCTGATCGTGCTCCTGCTTCAGCCGACGAAGCGTGAGAGCGTGCAGCCGATCGAGCGGATGACGGTCAATCTGACGGACGAGGTCGGCCTGACGTCGACCGCGCCCGATCCGGTCAGCGAGAGCGCCGCGTCGACGGCGCCCGTCCTGAGCGACACACCCGCGCCACCGTCCGAGATCCTCCCACTACCGATCGAGCGACCGGTGGAACGGCCCGTCGAAAGACCGGTCGAGCGGCCCGTAACCCGTCCAGTGGAACGCCCGGCACCGCGTGCGGCAGAGCGCCCCACGCCCCGCCGGACGGAACGTGCGCGCACGCCCGCACCTGCGCCTGCCCCGTCGCGCCGTGCCGAGGCGCCTACCCGCACTGCCGAACGCCCGGCGCAACCCGCTGCCCGGACCGGAGGCGCTTCGCGCATCGGCGACAATTTCCTCGCCGGAGCAGGCGACAGCGCCACCAGCACCGAAACCCGCACGCCCGCCTCGCAGATCGGGGCAAGCGCCAAGGCCTCGATCGCGTCCGCCGTCGCGCGCCAGATCAAGCCGCACTGGCAGCCGCCGAACGGCCCGGAGGTCGAGAAGATCGTCACCTATGTGCGCTTCCAGCTCGACACGGACGGCAAATTGCGCGGGCGCCCCACCGTGGCGCGTCAGACCGGCGTCAACGACACCAACCGCGCCCAGGCCGACCGCCACGCCGAACAGGCGATCCGCGCCGTGCAACTGGCCGCGCCGTTCGACCTGCCGGAAGAATATTACGAGGCCTGGAAGACCATCACCGCCAACCTCGACTGGAGGCTCGCCCAATGATTTCGCGTATTCTCGCCCCGCTGCTGGCCACCGCAGCGCTCATCGCCACGCCGCTCAGCGCCCAAAATCAGGATTTGGGTGAAGCGCCTCCCGAAGGTGGGGTGATCGAAACCGTGGACGAGGGCGAAGGCCTGAATGTCTCGGTCAGCTACGAAGGCCGGCTCGACGATCTCGGCATCGCCATTCCCGCCTTCGCGACCGACCGCAACGTGCCGACGCCTGCGAACCAGTCGGGCACGTCCGCGCTCGGGATCGAGCTGGCGCGCGTCATTACATCGGACCTGCGCAATAACGGCCTGTTCAAGCCGACCGGCCCGGATTCGCTCCCGACGCCCAGCTATGCCGAGATCACCGCGCCCGCCTGGGCCACGTGGGACAATCGCCGCGCCGAAATGTTGGTGCATGGCTATGTGCGCGGGCGCAGCGACGGCAGGCTGACGGTCGGCTGCTATCTCTACGACATGGCTTTGCGTGACGAGCTGGTGCGCGAAGGCTGGGTGGTTCCGGCCGCCGACTGGCGCCGCGCCGCTCACAAATGCGCCGATCTCGTCTATTCGCGTCTGACCGGGGAAAGCCCGTTCTTCGACAGCCGCATCGCTTACATCGCTGAAACCGGCCCCAAGGATAACCGCACCAAGCGGCTCGCCATTATGGACAGCGACGGGGCGAACCATCGCTTCATCACCACCGGCCGCTCGACTGCGCTGACCCCTCGCTATTCCCCCGATTATCGTCAGCTCGTCTATCTGAGCTATGTCGACGGCAATCCGCGCATCTACGTCTACGACGTGGGCACGGGCAGCCAGACGCTGGTGACCGAAAGCGCCAATCCCACCTTCGCCCCGCGCTGGAGCCCGGACGGGCGCTACATCCTCTATTCTATGGCCGTGGGCGGCAATACCGACATCTATCGCGTGCCCGTGACAGGCGGCCAGAGTACGCGGCTGACCGACGCGCCGGGGATCGATATCGGTGGATCCTTCTCGCCCGATGGCCGCCAGATCGTGTTCGAAAGCGACCGGTCGGGCAATCAGCAATGCTATGTCATGAATGCCGACGGCACGAACCAGCGCCGGATCAGCTTCGGCGGATCGCGCTGCGCGACGCCCGAATGGAGCCCGCGCGGCGACCAGATCGCTTTCACCAATGCCAGCAATTTCAACATCTACGTCATGACGCCGAGCGGCGGGAATGCGCGCCGCCTGACCAGCGGATGGCAGGACGAAGCGCCCACCTGGTCGCCCAATGGCCGCATCGTCCAGTTTTTCCGCACCGAGCGCAATTCGGGCAACACCGGGTTGTGGCAGGTCGATCTGACGGGCGAGAACGAGCGCCAGTTGCCGACGCCGGTCGACGGATCGGACCCCGCCTGGGGACCGATCCTGCCGTAGGATCATTGGTTTGAGTATTGCATCTGCCGGGTCGCACACCGGTTTTGGAACAGTCGAAAAGGATCGGCCGCTATGAACACTCGCCTGACCGCCACCGTCTGCCTCGCCAGCGCGCTCGCGCTCGCCGCCTGTAAGAAGCAGCCGCCCGAAGAGCTGCCGCCTCCTCCGCAGCAGACTACGCCGACGACTACCCCCACGCCGACCGGACCGGGCGTGGCCGCTCCCGGCACGCAGCGCCATTTCACGGAAACTGTCGGCGCGGCGAACACGGTCGTCTATTTCGACACCGATCGCTACAATATCGATGCGGAGGACACGCGCCGCCTTCAGGTCCAGGCGCAGTATTTCAGCCAGTATCCGCAGATCACCTTCACCGTTGAAGGCCATGCGGACGAGCGCGGCACGCGCGAATACAACCTGGCTCTGGGTGAGCGGCGTGCGAATGCGGCGAAGAATTATCTCGTCAGCCTCGGCATTCCGGCGACACGCATCCGCACCGTCAGCTACGGCAAGGAACGCCCGGTTGCGCTCGGCAGCAATGAAAGCGCCTGGGCGCAGAACCGCCGCGCTGCGAGCGTCGTGATCAACTGATCCGATTGCGGGGCGGGGGAGCGTTCCTGTTACAGGACGCTCTCTCGCCTCTGCGACATTGGCATTGCGGGCGCGAGAGCCTAGGTTACTGGAGATGCCCGATTTCAAAGTGACTCATTTCGATGCCTAAGCCCCGTCGTTCCAACGATTGGGGCTTTCCCCGCTGGCGCGGCTATGAAAGCGAACGCGCGGCGGCGAACGTCAAATTGTGCGATCGCCATGGCTGCGAGGAAGTGGGCGATTGCCCCGCGCCCAAGGCGCCCAACAGCCGCGATCGCTGGTATTTCTGCCAGCGCCACGCCGCCGAATACAATCAGAAATGGGATTATTTCGAAGGCCTCGACAAGGCCGAGAAGGCTGCGCGCGCCAAGGCCGAGACGGCAGAGAATGCAGGCTATGCCGAAGCGCAGCATTATGGCTGGGGCGGCAGCGGCGATGGCTCGCGCACGCAGGACGAGATGCGCGCATTGGACGCGCTCGGCCTCGAGAGCGATGCCGACTTCCCCGCGATCAAGAAAGCCTGGCGCGAAAAGGCGAAAACTGTCCATCCCGACGTGAAGCCCAACGATGCCGAAGCGGCGCAGGAATTCCAGAAATTGCAGGTCGCCTACGAAGTGCTGAAAGCCGCCGAGGAACGGCGCGAGTGGAAGGGCTAGGCGAGCCGATCCGGCAGTAAAAACGAGGATATGCGGAGATGATCGGACTTTTGTCGGCTTTGCTCGGATCCGCCGCATCGGCGATCCCGCCGGAACCGCCCGTGGCCACGGTCGGAGTACCGATCGCTTCCTCGTCGCACGGTTTGTCGGGCCAGAGATTGGTCAGCTGGATGCCCGGTCCGGTCCGCTGTGAAAATGGCGAGGTCGCCTCGGTCGTTGAGGGACGCAGGCCCTACAATACGCTGTGGTCCGGGCGCGGGTCGGAGCCGCCGGCGATGAGTTTCGATTTCGCCATCGACGCGACGGGGCGGCCTGTCTCGATCACGCGGACGTCGCCCTCGCATTCCAATCATGGCTCCGGCGCCGCCGCAATGGTGTCGAGCCGGTTCGCGGCCAATGCCGCGCTTGATGGATGCTCCATTACCTATCGGCCTGTGATGCGCCCGATAGAAGAGGCGGAGCCGGTCGAGCTGGTATCCTACGTCATGACCGGCCAGACCCCGCGCCTTTCGAGGGAAGCTTACGATCGGCTTCATGCCGACGACGAGTGCCGCGCGGGCACGCAGCCGATCCTGCGGGCCTATCCGAATTTCGACCAGATCCCCGCGACGCCCGGTGTTCGCGACTGGACGGCGATCGGGTTCGACGTGGAGCCTTCGGGTGAAACGTCCAATGTTCGCCACCTTTACGGAACCGGCAACGAACCGCTCGATGGGGCGGCGGAAGAGGCGGTTGAGACCAGCCGTTTCAACGAAGGTCCGATGCGGCATAATTGCAGCTATCGGTATTGGCGCAATGCGGCGGTCTTGCCGGCACCGCCCGCGCCGCCGCGCGGGGCCGATTGGTCCGATCCCTGCGAAGCCCTGGAATGGGACCGCGCCCCACAGCTCGTTTTTCCCGAAGCCTACCGCTCGCGTTCGATCGAGGGGTGGGCCGATATCGCCTACGATGTCGCGCCTTGGGGCGAGATCGGCAATGTCCGCATCCTGCGCGCCGAACCGATCGACGATTTCGGCGAAGCGGCGAAGCGGATGATAGAGCGGTCGAGCAAGCAGGAGGGGCAGGCCATCACCGGCTGCGAAACCCGCGTCTTCTATCGCATGGAAGGAAACGCCGCATCTGCCCGTGATAGCGAGAGCAGCTAGGCCGACCGCTCCAGACGGCTCAGTACCGCCTTTGCCAACCGCTCGCCGAGGTCGGGCCCCTGTTCGGGATAGAGATAGGGCTCGATCATTTCCGCCTCCATCACTGCCAGTTCGCCCGACGGAAGCCGTGCCATGTCGATGCGGGCATACAGGGGGTCTTTGAAGGGCAGGGCGGAAATCACCGCACGGGCGCTGGCGAGATCGGTAGTGCTCGGCGCGAACACGCTTTCCTTCCCGCCATAGAGAGACTGGATGCGATAGTCGCCCGCAGCCGCCTGTTTCAGGACGCCGTGGCTGAACTCTCCGTCGATGAACACGAAGGTGAATTCGCCCTCCTCGACCACGCTCGCGAGGAAGGGCTGGATCAGGCAGGCATGGCCCATGCGCCAGTCCGTGTCGGGCAGGGCTTCGCGCGAAAAGCTGTGCTGGCCCAGCGCGCCCGCGCCGACGCGACGTTTGACCACCACGCGGTCGGTCTCGAACCGGTCGAGCGCGTCGGCGATGTCCGCGCGCCCCGCATCGTCGTGCCAGATAGTCGGAATGACTGGTACATCGCGCTCGGACAGGTCCAGCAGATAGCCCTTGTCGGCGTTCCAGCGGACGATTTCCGGCGGATTGCAGACGGTAATCCCCCGTGCTGCCAGCACGTCGAGCTTCGCGAGGAAATCTTGCGGATAGTCCTGATAGTCCCATGCCGTACCGAGAAGGACCAGCGCGGCTCCATCGAAAGCTTCGAGCGGCTCGCGCCAGTCGATCTCGAGCAGATCGAGTCCGGCGGTTTCGAAAGCGGGCCTCAAGGCGGCGATTTCGAGATCATGCTCGAACGCATCGCCGCGTCGGGGGCCGGGGCCCGGAAGCGTATCGGCGCAGGCGAGGAAGGCGATGCGGATCATATGAAAAGCCTCACGCCACCCCGGCTCGAGTCCGGGGTGGCGATATCCGTCGGGAGCCGCTCAGACCTGTTCGAGGGCCTGTTCGAAATCGGCGATCAGATCGTCCGCATCCTCGATCCCGATCGAGATGCGCACCAGATTGTCCGAAATGCCCAGTTCCGTGCGGCGTCCTTCGGCAACCGAGAGGTGAGTCATCGAAGCGGGATGGCTCGCCAGCGTCTCCGTCCCGCCGAGGCTGACGGCAAGCTTGGCGATCTTGAGCGCGTCGAGAAAGCGGAAGCATTCAGCCTCGCCGCCCTTCAGCAGCAGCGAGAAGGTCGATCCTGCACCGAGGCAATGGCGGTCGTAAATGTCCTGCTGACGCGCGCCTTCGATCATGCCGAGATAGCCGAGCCCTTCGACCTTCTCATGCTTGCTGAGATAGTCGCAGACCTTGGCCGCATTCTCGCCCGCGCGCTGCATGCGCAGTTCCACGGTCTCCAAGGACCGCAGCAGCATCCAGGCCGTGTTGGGATCGCAGATGCCGCCCATCGTGTTGCGCAAGCTGCGCACCGGATCCATCCACTTCTTAGCGCCGGCGATCGAGCCTGCCACGAGGTCCGAATGGCCGCCGACATATTTGGTCAGCGAATAGACCACGATGTCCGCGCCATGATCTAGCGGGCGCTGCCATAGCGGGCCAAGGAATGTGTTGTCGATCGCGATCGGGCAATCCCAGTCGAGCGCCGCGTCGCGCGCTTCCTTGACCGCCTCGATGTCGACCAGCGCATTGGTCGGATTGCCGGGGCTTTCGAGATAGATCATGCAGACCTTCCCGCCCTGATCGGATGCCTGCGCCTTCGCTTTTTCCAGCACCGCGTCGATCTCCTCGCGCGTGGCGCTGGCGGGGAAATCGACATAGGTGACGCCGAATTTCGCCAGCACCTTGGCTACGAAGCCCTCGGACGCGGCATAGAGCGGGCCGGAATGGACGATCACGTCGCCCTGGCTGGCATAGGCCAGCATCAGCACGCAGATCGCGGTCATGCCGCTGGAAAAGCTCAGCGCGTCTTCCGCCCCGTCCCAGATCGACAGGCGATCTTCGAGGATTTCCTGGTTCGGCGCGTTGAAGCGCGAATAGACCAGCCCGTCCGCGCCGCCGGGGCGCTTGCCGGTGATGCCTTCGAAGTGGCGCTTGCCGTCAGCCGCGCTGGGGAAAGCGAAGGTGCTGGTGAGGAAGATCGGCGGTTTCAGGCTGCCTTCCGACAGAGTCGGATCATAGCCATGGCCCATCATCAAGGTTGCAGGCTTCAGCGCGCGTCCGTCGATCTTGGTGACTTCCGGCTTGGGGTTTTTGCGCGGCGTGGTGGGGTCGATGATGTCGGTTTCGCTCACGGGTTGGAGCTCCTGAATGAAATGTCGAACCCCCAGGAAGGCGGGGGATCGCAAATGTCCTGGCAGCTGCGGGGCACCCGTTCCTAACCTCCGCAGGAACGCTTCTCCGCCACAGACTGTGATGGAAGCGGAGTAGAAGCGGCGCGGCAAGCGATCAACCCACGGCGAAGCTTGCCGGTTGGTTTACGAGACTTTCAGGATCGTTTCACGGGCGATGCGATAGATGGCGGTATGACTCGCTTTTTCTCCCGCTCCGCCTTCGGTTCCTCCAGCCGCGGATTGACCGCCGCGCTGGCTCTGGGAGCGGCCGCCACTGTCGCCGCTCCCGTTCTCGCGGAAGTTCCGCCGGCGCGCGCCTGGGAAATCGGCCCCATCATCAAAGGCCGCAATTATTCCGTCGGCATGCCATTGCAGCCAGAGGACACGCGCGAGGGCATCACCTTCGACATACCGAATATCCGTGAACGCTATGGCCACGTCCATTACGTCACGTTCGATCCGGGCAGCTTGCGCGGGGCGCGGTCTATCACGATGCGCTATCGCGTCGATGCCGCGCCTGGCACGCGGTTCGTCCCTCAGGAATCTACTGAGGAGCAGGCTTACATGTCGCTGTTCTTCCAGCGCCGTGGCGATAGCTGGAACGCAAAGGGACCCTACGAACATTTCCGCTGGTATTCGCCTTCGGACAGGAAGATTCCGCTACGGGCCGGGACGCACACTGTAACGATCCCGCTGGGGGGCGACTGGATATCGGTTTACGGTAAACCTTCGAGTCAGAACCCGGAAGCGTTCCGCGCGGCGCTTGCTCAAGCGGCCCGGATCGGGTTCACCTTCGGATCGGACAGCGGTCGGGGCCATGGAGTCTATGCGACCGGTCGGGCCAGCTTCACTCTGCTCGATTTCGAGATCGAATGAAGCGCGCCTCGGTTAGGGCCTAACCGACAGATCGAACTGCTCGATGTGCCAGCGCCTCTGCTCGGCGCTTGATCCTGGAACATCGTTGACCCGGCGCAAGACGATCGGGCCTTCCAGACGTATCCGCCTGCCGTCGGGATCGGTTGCGGCGATCTCTGCCTGACTTGTGTAATAGCTGGACCCGGCAGCGCCTTCCATGCGTCCCGATGGGACGGAGACGGTTATATCACGTAGGCCTGCAAACAAAGCGTCGAACCGTTTCTCGCTCCAGCGCGTCTTTGCGGTGTCGTTGAAAAATCGCCAAGCCTGATCATATTCGCGCAATTCGACGGCGCGGGCGAAATTGACGAGCACGTTGCGTGCGCCGGTTTCCCCGCGCTCGGCTTCGGGCGTGAGGACAGGGGGCGAGAGATCGGGGTAGCCATCGTCGATGCCTGACCCATCGGTATAGCCAGAAGGCGGCGTTGCGGAGCCCTGCGTGTCGACGCTCGGCGGAGGTGAGGCTTGCCCGGCGGGCACGGGCGGTTCCGACGTGCCGAGTTGGGCGGGACCGCTGCGTTCGGTCACCACGGTTTCGTCGGCATCCGAACAGCCGCCGAGTACGAGCGCGCCGGCGAAGCCGAAAAACATGAGGGTTCGTCGGAGAGGATGGGCCATGCCGCCTCAACCAGGGGCGGCCAGCGCCGTTCCCCCGGTCTTGAGCGGAAATGGACGCGCCTTATTTGGGCGCGAGCACCATCAGCATCTGGCGACCTTCGAGGCGCGGGAAGCTTTCGACCTTGGCGATTTCCTCGACATCGTCGCGGACCCGGTTGAGCAGGTCCATGCCGAGCTGCTGGTGCGCCATTTCGCGGCCGCGGAAGCGCAGGGTGCACTTCACCTTGTCACCGTTTTCGATGAACTTGACCACGTTGCGCATCTTCACGTCGTAATCGTGCGTGTCGATGTTCGGGCGCATCTTGACCTCTTTGATATCCTGGGTCTTCTGCGTCTTGCGCGCGAGGTTCGCCTTTTTCTGCGCCTCGTAGCGATGCTTGCCGACATCGAGGAACTTGCACACCGGCGGGTCCGCATTGGGGGACACTTCGACGAGGTTCAGACCCTTTTCGTTGGCCTGCTCGATCGCTTCGCGGGTGAACATGACGCCCAAATTCTCTCCCTCGTCATCGATGACGCGGACCTTGGGCGATTGGATGAAATTGTCGTAGCGAGGGCCGCTCTTGACTGGCGGCTGCATGGAACGACGGGGTGGACGGGCTATGGGGCTATCTCCTGTATCATTGCCTTGGATCGCCCCATGTAGGCATTCTCGCACGGATTCGGAAGTGGATAGTGCGGATTAGCCGTATCGGGCGTGATGGCGACGTCACGCGCGCCCGTCCCGACTATCCCGCCCGCCAAAGGGGGAAGCGCGCCAGGCGCCCCTTGGCAGGCACCACCGCATCGATCGCATTGGCGGGCTGGAGCGCCTTGAGAATGGCCGGATCGGCGGCGTTCATCCCGCCCGTATAGGCGCCGAAGGCTGGCAGGATCATGCGGCCCGAAGGCTTGCCGTCCACGCTGTCATTGGCGCTGATCACCGCGCAGGGGCGGCGGATATGGCGGCGCTGGACGGTCAATTGCACGCGCGGGTGATAATGGCCGGACAATTCGGGCCGGGTTTCGCCGGGAAGGGCGCGGTGGCGCAGGATCGTGCCGCCGATCTCCAGTTCCTCCACCAGCGTGCCGCCGCACCGCGCTTCCATGTCGGGATCGTGGTTTCCCGTGATCCACACCCAGTCGACCGCCTTGGTCAGCGCCTCCAGCATGCCGCAGGCATGCGGTTCCAGGCGCGTGCTGCCGTCCGAATCGTGAAAATTATCCCCCAGGGTAATCACCCGGCGCGCGCCGGTCTCGCGGATGGCCAGCGCCACCCGCTCCAGCGTTTCGCGGCTGTCATAGGGTGGTATCGGCTGGCCGTGGCCCGCGAAGAAGCTGCCTTTTTCCAGATGCAGGTCGGCCACCAGCAAGGCCTGCTCGCGCGGCCAGTAGAGTGCGCGTCCTGTGGTGAGCAGCCATTCCTGATCGGCGAACGAAAGGGGAACCATGGCCCGCTATTGCCCTTGTGGATTCGGCTTGGCAAGGGGGCAGGATGACCGACTGGACCCAGCAGACAGAAACCGCCCGCACCTGGTTCGAAACCTTGCGGGACCGCATCTGCGCCGAATTCGAAGCGATCGAGCGCGAGGCGGGATCCGACGCTGCCTTCGAATATCTGCCCTGGCAGCGACACGAAGAGGGCAATCCCGATCCCGGCGGCGGCACGCGCGGGCTGATGAAGGGCGAGGTGTTCGAAAAGGTCGGGGTCAACGTGTCCACCGTGCGCGGACGGTTCGAATCCGAATTCGCCAAGACGATGAACGGCGTCGACCCCGACGATCCGCGCTTCGTCGCCACCGGTATCAGCCTGGTGGCGCATATGAAGAACCCGCACGTTCCGGCAGTGCATATGAACACGCGTTTCCTGGTGACGGGCAGGGCGTGGTTCGGAGGCGGCGCGGATCTGAATCCGCCGATCCCCTATCCGCAAGACACCGAAGACTTCCACGCCCGGTTCCGCGCCGCCTGCGCCGCGCACAATCCGACCTATTACGAGCGGTTTTCGAAATGGGCGGACGAGTATTTCTACATCCCCCATCGCGGCGTCCATCGCGGGGTGGGCGGGATCTTCTACGACCATCTCGAATGTGAGGACGAGGACGCCTTCGCGCGCAATTTCGCCTTCACCAAGGATGTCGGCGAAGCCTTCCTCGACATCTTCCCTGAACTGGTGCGCCGCCGGATGGAAAGCGATTTCACCCCGGCCGACAAGCTGACCCAGCTCGAATGGCGGGGGCGCTACGCCGAATTCAATCTGGTGTACGACAGGGGCACTCTGTTCGGTCTCAAGACCGGCGGCAATATCGACGCGATCCTGATGAGCCTGCCGCCGGAAGCGGTCTGGACCTGATCAGTCGCGGTCGGCCCAGACGCGGACCCAGTCCACTTCCATCTGCACGCCGCCCGCCTTCACCGCGTCGACCGTGCTTTGCGGAATGCCGTAATAGGGCTTCTCGATCTTGTTGACCTTGCCCGGATAGACGCCGCCGATCGCGAAATTGAGGATCAGGTGCTTGGGCGTATCGAAGCGCCATTCGCCATAGCGTTCGATCTCTTCGCGCGTGACGGTATAGAATACGTCACCATCGACATCGAAGGCGATCTTCCGGTCGGTCCATTCCACGCCGTAGACGTGCCAGCCCATCGCGTTCTGCCCGGCGGGGAATTGCCGGCGTTCGACCAGCGGCGTCTCGCCCGAATAGCCGGGGCCATGGATTGCCACGGCGGTCCATTCAGGTTCGCCGACATATTCCATGATGTCGATCTCGCCCGTATAGGGCCATTGCCCGTTGCCGAGCAGCCAGAAGGCGGGCCAGGCGCCGCGTTCGCGCGGCATGCGGATGCGCGCTTCGGCGCGGCCATGCGTGAAATCGAACTTGCCGCGCGAATCGATCCGGCCCGAAATGAAATCGGCCTGGCGTTCCGTTTTGGTGTCGGCCCCCGGCTTCCACACCGGGCGCAGGATCAGCGCGCCGCCATCGGCGCCCGACACATCGTCGGAAAAAGCAATCGTTTCGGGGCTGTCGGTATAGGCCTGCTGTTCGTCGTTGACCCAGAAATCCATGCCTTCGACATTCCATTTGGCGCGGTCGAGCGCAGGCGCATCGAATTCGTCGGCAAAGATCAACTCGCGTTCGGCAGTTGCGGTTTGCACGGTGAGCGGCGCATCGGGCCGGTTCATCTGACTGGCTGGCTGGCATGCGGCGAGCGCGACCAGGCTTGCGAGCGCAAAACGGGTTTTCATCATCGACCTGCTCCCTGAATTTTCTTGTGAACGTTATCATGGAGGCATTGCGCGGCTTTGGCCAGCCCCGATGGCTGCCATCCAGTCAGCATCGCGAAAGCAGGGTTTGCGCATCGTGCCCGAAACTCGCAGAGCCTGCCTGCATTGACCGAACGAACAGATATTTTGCGGAGAAACCTTCATGCGTCGCATCGTCGCCCCTTTCGCCCTGCTGCTGGCCAGCACCGCCTGCACTTCGATGTCGGGTGAGATGCCCCTGTCCACCGCAACGCCCGAACCCATGGTTTCGCCCATTCTGACCGGGCCTGAAGCGCTCGATACGCTGACCTATGCGCAGCCGCAGATCGCGCGGGTCACGCATGTCGCGCTCGACCTGGCGCTCGATTTCGAAGGGCAGGGCATTGGCGGGACCGCGACGCTCGATGTGCTGGCCCGCGACGATGCGCGCGAGATCGTGCTCGATTCGAACGGGTTGCGCATCGCCAGCGTCACCGATGCTGCGGGCCGCGATCTGCCGTTCACCGTGGGTGAGGCGGTGGCCGAAGGCGGCAAGGGCGCGCCGCTGACCATCACGATGGGCGATGCGCGCACGATTCGCATCCGGTATGCCGCGCCCGAGGATGCCGAAGCGCTGCAATGGTTGAGCCCGGAACAGACCGCGGGCGGCGAATACCCGTTCCTCTTCAGCCAGGGCCAGGCGATCCTCAATCGCAGCTGGATCCCGACGCAAGACAGCCCCGGCATCCGCCAGACCTGGGAAGCGCGGATCACCGCGCCCAAGCCGCTCGACGTGGTGATGAGCGGGGTGCGCCAGGGCGAGCCGGAGGATCTGGGCGATGGACGCCGCGCCTTCCGCTTCGTGATGGACAAGCCGGTGCCGCCCTATCTGATCGCGATCGCGGCGGGCGATATCGATTTTCGCGCGCTCGGTCCGCGCAGCGGCGTCTGGGCCGAACCGTCGGTAATCGAACGGGCCGCGCGCGAAGTGGGCGATACCGAAGCGATGATCGCGGCGGCGGAAGACCTCTACGGCGAATATCGCTGGGGCCGTTACGACATGATCGTGCTGCCCCCCGCCTTTCCCTATGGCGGGATGGAAAACCCGGTGATGACCTTCCTCACCCCCACCTTCATCGCGGGCGACCGGTCGAACAACGGCCTCGTCGCGCACGAGCTGGCGCATAGCTGGTCGGGCAATCTGGTTACCAATGCGGTGTGGGGCGATGGCTGGCTGAACGAAGGCGTCACCAGCTATTTCGAAAACCGAATCGTGGAAGAAGTCTACGGCAAGAAGCGCGCCGAACAGGAAGCCGCGCTCGCCTTTGCGAATATCGAGGAGACGCTGGCCGAAGTCGGCCGGGATGCGCCGGGCACCGCGCTTCATAATGATGGCAGCGGCGAACTGATCGGCAGCGCCATCGCCTACGACAAGGGGCATTTCTTCATGCGCACGGTCGAACGGATCGTGGGTCGTGAACGCTTCGATGCGTGGCTGCGCCAGTGGTTCGACAACCACGCTTTCGAACCGGCGACCAGCGCGCTGCTGCTCGCCGACATGCAGGAAAACCTCGTCCGCTCTCCCGCCGAAGCGGAGCGCCTCATGCTGCGCGAATGGATTTTCGAGCCCGGCCTTCCGAGCAATGTCGCGCGTCCCGATCCGGCGGCCTTCGCCGCAGTGGATAGCGCGGTCGACACCTACGCAAGCAATGGCACGATCCCCGCTGGCTGGAACGGCTGGACTGCGGCGGAGCGGATGCGCTTCCTCGACAACATCCCCAAGGATCGCAGCGCGGCGCAGCTTGCCGAGCTGGACCGGCAGCTGAACCTGTCAGGGACTGGCAATAACGAGATCCGCTTCCTGTGGCTCGAACTGGCGCTCGCCAATCGGTACGAGCCGGCGGTGCCGCAGGCCGAAGAATTCCTCGCTCGCGTGGGCCGCGCGAAATTCGTGCGGCCGCTATTCGCAGTGCTGATGGGCGAGGGCGAATGGGGCCAGCCGATCGCGCGGCGGATCTACGCCCAAACGCGGGACAGCTATCATGCCGTGACGCGGGCCGGCGTCGATCGGGTGCTGGGGATCGCCGGATAAGCGGCCTTGTCCCGGCCCGGCGTCGAAAAGAGCCGATCGACGCCGGGCCACGGCAGGTTTTGCGTTGCAATAAACAGCCCGCCACCGCACATCTAGCGACGATGCTGCGCCAGTACGAACTTGTGGAACGGGTCAAGGAATACGACCCCGACGCCGATGAGGCGATGCTCAATCGCGCTTATGTCTATACCGTGCAGAAGCACGGTACCCAGACGCGGGCGAGCGGCGATCCGTATTTCAGCCATCCGGTCGAAGTCGCCGGACTGATGACCGATCTCAAGCTCGACCAGGAAACGATCGCTACCGCGCTTCTGCACGATACGGTGGAAGATACGCTCGCCACTATCGCCGATATCGAGCTGAACTTCGGCCCCAAGGTGGCGCGGCTGGTCGATGGCGTCACCAAGCTGTCGAAGATCGAACAGATGCCCGAAAACGAGCGGGCGGCGGAAAACCTCCGGAAATTCCTGCTCGCGATGAGCGAGGACATCCGCGTGCTGCTCGTCAAATTGGGCGACCGGCTGCACAATATGCGCACGCTCCATTTCATTAAGAATCCGGACAAGCGCCAGCGCATCGCGCGCGAGACGATGGATATCTACGCCCCTCTCGCGGAGCGGGTGGGGATGTATGAATATATGCGCGAGATGCAGCTGCTCGCCTTCGAACAGCTGGAGCCCGAAGCCTATCGCACCATCGAGAACCGTCTCGATCAACTGCGTGCGCTCGACACCGGGCAGGTCGACAAGATCGCACTCGATATCAAGCACGCGCTCGCCGAGGCGGGATTGAAGGTCGAAGTGACGGGCCGCGAGAAGCACCCTTATTCGATCTGGCGCAAGATGGCCGAACGCCATGTCAGCTTCGAACAGGTGACCGACATCATGGCCTTCCGCGTTATCACCGATGACGAGGCGGATTGCTACGCGGCCTTGGGCGTCCTCCACCGCACGTGGCAATTCCTGCCGGGCAAGTTCAAGGACTACATCTCGACGCCGAAGACCAACGGCTATCGCAGTCTTCACACCAGCCTGATGTACGAAAATTCGATGCGCGTCGAAGTGCAGATCCGCACGCGCGAAATGCATCGGCTGAACGAATTCGGCCTCGCCGCGCACTGGGCCTACAAGCAGGGTGGCGCGAGCGGTACGGTCAGGCCGGACGGGCAGGTCGGCTGGCTGCGCGATCTGATCGAGATCGTCGATACGAGCCACGATCCCGAAGAACTGCTCGAACATACCAAGCTCGCCATCTATCAGGATCGCATCTTCGCCTTCACGCCCAAGGGCGCGCTGTTCCAGCTTCCCAAAGGGGCGACGCCGGTCGATTTCGCCTTCGCGGTGCACAGCGATCTCGGCACGCAGACCGTGGGCGCGAAGATCAACGGCCGCCACGTTCCGCTGCGCACGCCGCTGGCGAATGGCGATGTGGTGGAGATCATCAAGGGCAAGGAGGCCGAGCCGCAATTGTCCTGGCTGGCCTTCGTCGTCACCGGCAAGGCGCGCGCCACCATCCGCCGCGCAGTGCGGCTGAAGGAGCGCGCCGAACTCGCCGAGATCGGCCAGAAACTCTATCAGGAAATCGCCGCCAAGGTTCCTGCCAAGATCGGCAAGAAGGCGCTCGGCGAAGCGCTCGAACGTCTCGAAATGGAAGAGCCCGAAGATCTTTATTTCGCGATCGGTTCGGCCAAGATCGAGGACAGGGAGGTGATGGAGGCGCTGCTGCCCGGCTGCACCACCGAATTGCCTGAGGGGCAGGACTGGACGCCGGGGAAGAAAGCGCTCTCGATCCGCGGTCTGACGCCGGGCGTCGGCTTCGACCTCGCGAAATGCTGCCATCCGGTTCCCGGCGACCGGATCGTCGGCACGCGGCGCACGGGCGAGAAGGTGGAGGTCCACACGATCGACTGCCACCGGCTGGCGAGCGGGATCGATTCAGACTGGATCGACCTCTCGTGGACGCGTCAGTCGGTCGGCGCGGTGGGGCGGCTGTGCGTGACGCTTTACGACCGGCCCGGAACCTTGGCCGAGATGGCGGGCATATTCGCCCAGAACAACGTCAACGTGACCTCGCTGGATCAGGTCCAGCTCGACCATCCCTTCACGACCTACGAGGTCGACCTGCAGGTGCAGGATCTGGCGCATCTGACGCGGATCCTGAGCGCCCTGAGAGCCAGCGACTCGGTCGCGCAGGCGGAGCGTATCTAGTCGCCTTCAGTCGGCAGGCGACGTCCTTACCGGCACGGGGATGTTGCAGATATCCGCGCCGCCCGCAGGCACGATGAAGAACGGATCGCGCCGATTGGCCCGCGCTTCGGCATAGCGGGCGAAGGTCTCGCTTTCGGTCGAGAGATATTCGAAACGGGGCTGTTCGGCGGCGGGCAGATCGCTCGCCACTCGGATCGAGCGGATCGGCGTGCGCTCGTCCGTTTCCTCGCTCGTATAGAAACCCAGAGCGCCCGATCCGCGCGGGAGCGAGGAGAGGTGCTCCATTCCCGAAACGATCCGGCCGACGAGCGCGATATTTCGGTCGAGATGGCGCGGCGCATGGCCGATCACCGTGTATAGCTCCGCGCCCGAGCCGGTGTCGGGCGACATCCCTCGTCCGACGCCGACCATGCCGTAGCAATGGACGGGCCAGACAACTTCCGAGCTTCCTTCTCCCGCCCCGGCTCCGAATGGCCAACCTTTGATCATCATTGTTTCTACAGCGTAACTATCCCCTTGTTGTCGTTCGATTATCTGCCGCACCTGCGGCAAGTCTGGCATGCCGCCCCGCTCAATGAGGTCCGCCACCGCCGACATCCGCTGAGTGGCAGTGACCGGATAAAGCGGCTGAATTTCGAAAGGAGCAACATAGTCGCTCTCCTCCATCACCCGCAGCCCCTCCGGCAAAGACTTCGCCGCACCCTCCGCCTCCGGATTGTCGTAATTGGGATCGCCCCACTGGACGACGTAATTGTCCTGCACTCGATTGACGCTGATCCCGTCATACCAGCCCGCGCGGGCGAGGGTGCGGATATTGGCGACCCAGCCTTGGCTGAAAGGTTCGGGCATCAGTTGGATCACGACCTTGCGCGGCTCCCCGTCCCGGTCCGGGGCCAGCATCATCACCAGAAGATCTTCGGCGGGAATCGCGCCCCATTCGTCCGCTGACGCCTCAGCGACGATTTGGTTTGGACTCGGCGCATCCTGAGCGATTGCGGGGATGGGCAGGGCTAGGGTGGCCAGGGCGGCGGTGAGGGTGCGGATCATGGCCGCCATCCTGCCACGCATATCCTTACTTGCAAGCGCGCATCGCCCGGCTAGGCTTGCAGGCGATGGAGCACACTCCCCGCATCGCGATCCTCGTCGCCCGCCTCACCGATGGGCCTGTATCCTGCCTCGCTTCGCTTAACGGCCAGCGCGGCTTTCACGAGGACGATCTGTTCCTCGCGACCGGGACCGATTGGGCCGAAACGCTGAACCGCGCGTGGGAGACCGCGATCGCGACGGAACGCGATTACGATGCGTTTCTGTGGATCGACGAAGATCTGATCCTCGATCACGGCGCGCTCGATCGCCTCTTCGCGGATGCGGTCATGGTCGCGAACCCGCACGAGCCGCTGGTGATGGCGGGCGCGGTGCTGGCCCCTTCGCGCGATCGCCCTGTCGGCGGCGCTTTCGTCCAGCGCGATCCGGCCCACCCGCTCGAACTCGATCTGATAAGGGCCGACCGCGTACCGCAAATGGCAGCGAGCGTTTCGGGCGAGGCTGTGCTGGTCACGCGCGCCGCTCATGCCGAACTCGGGATTCTGGACGCTGGGCTGGACGGGCCGCGCGCCGCGCTCGATTACGGGTTGCGCGCTTACGAAGCGGGCGTACCGGTGATGCTTGCGGGCGAACCGGTCGGCGTGCTCGCAAGCGAACGGAAACCCATCGTCTGGTCCGAAGATGCCGCGATCGCATCCCGGCATGCGCCCGGCCTGCTGGAAAGAGTGCGCAACGCCTTCGGTCTGTGACCCCGGATTTTCGGTCCCAAGCCAGGCCCGATCATCCCCCGCTTGCACACGCGGCATACGACCGCTAGAGCGCCGCCTTCCCGATCCCGGCGCATATTGTCGCGCCGACCCGGGAATGCGGAGCAGTGGCCGAGTGGTCGAAGGCGCACGCCTGGAAAGTGTGTATACGGTAACCCCGTATCGAGGGTTCGAATCCCTCCTGCTCCGCCACTCCTTTTGCGGATTTTGCTCAATGGCTGCTGATCGTTGCAGGCGCCGCTCGATGCCGCGCTCGCGATCATTGCGCGAGATAGGCGCGCCAGATTTGCTTCCCGATCCGATCGTAACGGACCATCGCCTCGATCAGGCTTTGCAAACCGTCGGAAGGACACAGCGCTTCGGGTAGAAGCGGATCGCGCGTGATCTGCCTGATGGCCCTGCGGCCGAGCTGCAACGTTTCCGCTGCGGCGGCGGGGAGCTCCATGCTCTCCACGACAATGGCGCTTCGATCGAGATGTTCGGCGAGCGAGAGGTGGGCCGCGCACAGCGCCTCGCCCTGCCAGAGCGATCGATAGCGTTCGACGCGATCCTTATCCACTTCGCGAGCCTCGATTACGAGCAACGAGGATACCGCTTCGAGACTGGCCAAGCGGCTTCGTGCGGCATCGGCCCCTGCGATGAGATTGTCCGGGCGCGCCCAGACATTGGTTTCGGCTTCGGCGAACCCTTCCAGCTCGAGCGCACGCAATGTCCGCCGCCAAGCTGTCCGGTCGGCCCGCTCCTGGGGGCCGGCAATGGCAAGCAGCCAATGCCCCTGCCATTCGACCCGGCTGCTCAATCGCGTGCGCCATCCGAGAATGCGCTGCTTGAGCGGCTCTGCCTTGGGACCGATCGCGTAACGTCCGCGAGCGATCGGGCGCACCCGCCCGTCGGCCTTCAATCGGGTCAGGGCCGTGCGGATGCCGGGCGCTTCGATACCGAGAGCTGCCCCTGCACGGACCAGCTCGGCGACCGAGAAATCGGCCGGATCGCCGGTATCGAAGAGGTCGAGGATCACGGTCCTTGCGCTCATCATCTCGGGGCCGGCCTTGTCAATTAGCATGTTGCGCGTTTCGTCCAAACGTGACAGGTTGTGAAACAACTTGATGGGAGGCAGGAATGGTGCCGCTTGAAGGCATAACGGTAATCGATCTCACCAGCGTTGTCGCGGGGCCGCTTGCTACCCAGATTCTCGCCCAGCAGGGTGCCCGCGTCTGGAAGGTCGAGCCGCCCGAAGGCGATCGTTCGCGGTTTCTGGGGGCGGTGGCATCTCCCGCTTTCAGTTCGACGCATGTCGCGCTCAACGCGGATAAGCAGTCGATCGCCATCGATCTGGGCTGTCCGGACGGAATTGCGATGCTGCGCCGACTGGTGCCCGAGGCGGATCTGTTGATTCACAATTTCCGGCCCGGCGTGATGGAGCGGATGGGGCTCGGCGTCGATGCTCTGCATGCGCTCCGTCAGGATCTCGTCATAGCCAGGATCAGCGGATTCGGACCGGAAGGCCCGATGAGCGCGGTGCGCGCCTACGATCCGATCGTGCAGGCGGAAGCCGGCATGGCGACATGGACCAGCGATGGTCCGATCCTCGCGCCACAGTGGATGTGCGACAAGAATGCAGGGCTTTATGCCGCACAGGCAGCCACCGCAGCGCTGTTTGCTCGCGAACGCAGCGGGAAGGGGGCGGTGATCGACATTTCCATGCTCGAAGCTGCAATCGCCTATGGGTGGATCGACCTGCATGGCGATCTCGCTTTCCCCGATAGCCCATCGCGTATGCCGGATATCGGCTCGGTCTATCGCCCATGGGCGACGAGGGACGGCTGGATCGTGGTGGTCATGCTGTCGCAGGACGAATTCGAAGGGTGGGCACGCGCGATCGAAGCCACGGATTTGCTCGAAAATCCTCTCTTCGCCGACATGACCAAGCGGTTTCTCAACTGGAACGAGCTGAGGGCGTCTTGTGCTCCGCGCATTGCCAGGCTTACGACCAAGGAAGCGGTCCGACGCCTCGCCGAAGAAGGGGTGCCGTCTGGGGTGGTCAATCGTTCCGGATCGCTGCCCGACCACGTGCAGGTGGCTCATGACCAATTCGTGACCGTCACCCACCATCCGCAGGCAGGCCGCGTCCGCCGAACGCGCCCCGTGGCGCGGTTCGATGGCGCGAGATGCGAACTCGATAGCCATGCGCCGCGAGTGGGAGAACACAGCCACAGTGTCCTCCAGGCGGTCGGGCTGAGCCCGGCGGAAATCTCCGCTGCCTTCGAAAGCGGCGCCGTGCACGCGCCCGGGGAGAAGAACTGATGGATTTCGAAACGCTGACTTACTCGGTGGATAATCGCATCGCGACGATCACGCTCGATCGCCCCGAACATTTCAATGCGATCGCGCATAAAATGCCGCGCGAGATCCGCGCCGCAGTCGAGCTGGCGGAAGCCGATCACGATGTCCATGTCATCATCGTGCGCGGCGCGGGGCCCGGCTTTTGCGCAGGTTACGACCTTAAACACTATGCGGAGCGCAAGGGTGCCATCAGCGGTTCGCAGGACGTGCCGTGGGATCCCACGCTCGACTTCCAGATGATGTGGCGCAACACGCAGGATTTCATGGCTCTCTGGCGCGCGACCAAGCCGACGATCGCGCGGGTTCACGGCGCGGCGGTCGCGGGTGGGTCCGACATCGCATTGTGCTGCGATTTCCTGATCATGGCCGAGGATGCGCGCATCGGATATCCGCCCGCGCGCGTCTGGGGTGTGCCCACGCCGGCGATGTGGGTTTACCGCCTGGGTCCGCAGATGGCGAAGCGGATGATGATGACCGGCGACCTGATCGACGGGCGCGAAGCGGTGCGTATCGGCCTCGCGCTGGAGGCCGTGCCGGAGGCGGCGCTCGACGATGCGGTCGATCGCCTTGCGGGCAGACTGCGCGGCGTTCCCAAAAATCAGCTGATGATGACCAAGACGGTCGTCAATCAGGCCTATGACAATATGGGTCTGAACACGACGCAGATGTTCGCCACTTTGTTCGATGGCGTCTCGCGCCATTCGCCGGAAGGTATCTGGTTTCGCGAACGCGCTCAGGAAGTCGGCTTCAAGCAAGCGGTAGCCGAACGCGACAGCGGCGATCCGATCGCGAGCCAGGTGTCGAAGCGCATGCCGAAAGAGGACTGAGAGACAAGGATGAAAACGCCGATACCGACAATCGAACGGCGCGACACGCACGAGGTGCTGAACCAACCGCCGCCCTTCGAGGACGTCAATCTGTTTACGAGCGATCGCGGCCTTGCCGAGGCCTTTTCGCACGCGGGGGGCGACACGGATGCGGCGCGTCTCGAAGCGCTTGGCGAACGCTGCGGATCGGCCGAAGTGATCGCATGGGGCGTCGAAGCCAATCGGAATCCGCCGGTTCTGGAAAGTTTCGACCGCTATGGACACCGCATCGACGAGGTGCGATTCCATCCCGCCTATCACGAATTGATGCGCCTCGGCCTCGATGCGGGGTTCGCGGCGTCGGCATGGTTGCCCGGCGAGAAAGGGCATGCGCTTCACGCGGCAATCCTGTTCCTGACCGGGCAGGCCGATTCCGGCACCAGTTGCCCGATGACGATGACCTATGCCGCTGTGCCTGCGCTGCGCGCCGAGGCCGCTGTCGCCGAGGCATGGCTGCCGCGTATTCTTGCAAGCCGCTACGATCCAGCCTTCCGCCCGCCGGAGGAAAAAGCGGGCGTCACGATCGGCATGGCGATGACGGAAAAGCAGGGCGGCAGCGACGTGCGGGCCAACACCACGCACGCCGTCCCTGTCGCAGAGGCGGGGTGGTACAGCCTCACAGGCCACAAATGGTTCTGCAGCGCGCCGATGTGCGATGCATTCCTGACGCTCGCCTATGCCGAGGGAGGCCTGACCTGCTTCCTCGTGCCGAGATGGCTTCCGGACGGGGAACGCAATGCGGGCTTCCGGATCATGCGCCTGAAGGACAAGCTGGGCGATCGATCCAACGCTTCGTCGGAGATCGAATATCATGGTGCGCTGGCGCAGCGTGTCGGCCCCGAAGGGCGCGGGGTCGCGACCATCATTCAGATGGTCCAGCACACGCGCCTCGATTGCGTGGTCGGATCGGCGCAACAGATGCGCGGCGCGCTTGCCCAGGCGCTCTGGCATACAGCGCACCGCTCCGCCTTCCAGAAGCGCCTGATCGACCAGCCGGCGATGGAAGCCTTGCTTGCAGACCTTGCCATCGAAAGCGAAGCGGCGACCGCATTGGGCTTCCGGCTTGCACAGGCTTTCGACGATAGCGATCCCTTGGCGCGCCTGTTGACCCCGATCGCCAAGTACTGGGTGTGCAAGCGGGCGCCCGGAATGGTCTACGAAGCGATGGAAGCGCATGGAGGCGCGGGTTATGTGGAAACAGGACCGATGCCGCGCCTGTTCCGGCAGTCTCCGCTGAACGCGATCTGGGAAGGCTCGGGCAATGTCATTGCGCTCGACGTGCTGCGCGCGATCAATCGCGAGCCTGACGGAGTGGAAGCGCTGCAGGCCTATCTGGCCAAGGCGCGCGGTCGCATTGCGGCCTACGATGCTTGGATCGACGGGATCGATTTGCGCGGCATAGGGGAAGGAACGGCGCGATTGCTGGTCGAAAGACTGGCCCTAGCAGCGCAGGCGGCGGTGCTGATCGGACAGGATAATCCGATCGCCGAAGCCTTCTGCCGTCTGCGGCTCGAGCCGCGCGGTCATGCCTTCGGTGCCTTCGATGCCGCAATCGATACGCGCGCAATCATCGACCGTGCGATGCCTTCGACATGAGCGTCCGGATTTCAGACGAAGGCGCGGTTCGTACCGTCACGATCGATCGGCCGGAATGCCGGAACGCCGTCGATCCCGAAACGGCCGTTGCATTGCGCCAGGCGTTCACCGAGTTCGAGGAAGACGACAGCCTGGCGGCAGCTGTCCTGACCGGGGCGGGCGGATATTTCTGTGCCGGCTTCGACTTGAGGGCTGTGGGCCGGGGTGACGACGCGTATGAGCCAGAAGGTGTCGGACCGATGGGGCCGACGCGAATGCTGGTGTCGAAACCGGTCATCGCCGCAGTCGAGGGTCATGCGGTCGCAGGGGGGCTTGAACTCGCCCTGTGGTGCGATCTGCGCGTCGCCTCGCGCAGTGCGGTGTTCGGCGTGTTCTGCCGCCGCTGGGGCGTCCCTTTGATCGACGGTGGTACGGTTCGCTTGCCGCGCATCGTGGGCCAGGGAAGGGCGCTCGATATGATCCTGACAGGGCGGCCGGTCGATGCCGATGAAGCTCTGGCGATGGGGCTTGCCAATCGCGTGGTCGACGAAGGCGGCGCGCTTGGCGCGGCGCAGGAACTGGCGGCGCAAATCGTGCGCTTTCCCGCAATGTGCATGCGGATCGATCGCATGTCCGTCTATCGCCAGTGGGATTTCGACCTCGCCGACGCGCTTCGCTTCGAAGGGCGCGAAGGGGCCAAGCCGTTGCGCGCCGAAGCGAGCGCTGGCGCGAGCCGGTTCACGAGCGGAGCAGGGCGCGGCGGCAAAGTGGAATAAGACTTCTCTCTCTCTCGCCACCACTCGCTCGCCAAGCGGATATATCAAGGAGCCAAGATCATGGCCCCGATAATACCCGATCGGGACCCAAGACGCGGTGCGACGATTGTGTGCCGCGTCCCTCCCGGCAGATAGCCGGCATCGAGTTCGCGTGTCCGCGCAGCGATCCGTTCGCGCAGGTTCGGCGTTTCGAGAACACCGCCCCCCAGGACCACCGTTTCCACCGATGTCGACGCGAACAGCGTGTGGCAGGCCTGAGCGAGGTATCCCGCCACGCGGTCATGCGCGGGATGGGTAGGGGGCAGGTCCGACAGCGTCGCTCCCCAGCGCGCGGATATGGCCGGTCCTCCGGCAAGGCCTTCCAGGCAATCTCCGTGAAAAGGGCAGACCCCTTTAAACTCGACATCTTCTACGGGACGACGCGGGTAGTAATGGCCCATTTCGGGATGGGCGGCGCCATGGACGCAGCGTCCGTCTATGACCAGGCCCACACCGATCCCGGTGCCCACGGTCATATAGGCCAGCGAACCCGCTTCGTCCCGCGCCTGCGCCTCGGCGAGCGCGGCGGCGTTGACGTCGGTCTCGACCGCGACGGGGACGCTCAGACCCTCGGCAAGCGCACCGGCGAAATCGTACCGGCTCCAGCCCGGCTTGGGGGTGGCCAGGATATGACCATGGTCCGGCCGCTGCTGATCGAGCCCGACCGGGCCGAACGTCGCCAGGCCCAGCGCCGATATGGCGGGTTGCGAGGCAAACCAGTCGAGCGCGTCGGCGACCGTTTCGTCCGGGCCACGGGTGGGAATGGTGTGCGTGGCGGCGATCGAGTCCGGCGAAGGTCCGACCGCGAGGACGCACTTGGTGCCGCCCGCCTCTATTCCGCCGATCATCGCGCCTGCACCTCGCCAGCCAGGCTGACGGTTTCGCTATCGAAAGCAAGCTGCAGGAGCGGGGCAGGCGCACCGACGAATCCGTGCGCCCCCGGATCGTCGACGAAACTCGCCGCGATGCCTTCCGCACTCACGAACCAGCTATAGGCGCGGCGGGGATCGTCCGCCGGATTGGCGAGCACGAGGCCGCTGCCGTTGAGCGGAGCCCACGGCCCCGACAGCGAGTGTGAAGCCATGCCATACAGTCCGGTCGGTCCGGCATTCGCATCGGGCGCAAAGGTTGACGTCTGTGTCACCCAGAAAAGATAATACATTCCGTTGCGAAAAACGACATGGGCGCGTTCGAGCTCGTTGTTGACGCCATCCGCATGGACGAGCGGCGGCAAGAGCGACCATCCCGACCCGTCCCGCCGTGCTAACCCGACAGCGCCGTTGTAATCCGAACCGGTCGCGGCGAGCGATGCGGTGAAGACGAGATATTCCGCGCCATCCATCGGATCGCGGAAGAAGGCCGGATCGCGAAACGCCTTGATCCGGCCCGGCTCGCCGTGATGCTCGTCCGCCGCGCAATATTCGGGGGTCAGAGTCTCGATCGAGGGGCGGGGGGCAGACCATTCTCCGATCGCTCCATCATCTGAAACGGGCGCGCTCGCTTCGAACAGGCGCTGCTGATAGCCGCCGGACCGCCCGACGATACCGGCGCCGGTGAAGAACAGCGTCAGCCTACCTTCGTCGAACAGGGCGGAACCGGCCCATTCGCGTTCATAAGGCACGGAAAATCGTGGAAGGACGGCTCCCCTGTCCACCCATCCTTTTTGCTCGCGCACGAGCCAGCGGATGTCGGCTTCGAAATGTCGGGCCTCGGGATCGCCCCGATCGGGCGCCGACAGGGCCATCCACATCTCACGCGGCCCCAATCGGGCGATCGATCCGTCACGATTTTGGACCGGCCACATATCCCAATAATATCGGTCCTCGCTCCCCACCGGTCGCGGCGCGTTGCCGATTTTCGGGACTGACGGGCAGCTTTCGGGTGCGATCGCGGCCGCGTGGGCCCTGGTCCATGCAGTGGTCACGGTGCGTCCTCGGATTATCTCGAAACAAAGCGATGCTGGCCGGACCGATAAGCGAACCGGTCCGGCCAGCGGGGGGATCAGAAGTCGAACCGTACGGAAGCCGACAGCGTGCGCCCGTTGATCGAACGGGCACGGACGATCCCGTTCGCTGGAATCGCGCCTTCCTCCGCTTCGGTAAATCCTTCGACGTCGAAGACATTGTTGGCGTTCAGTGACAGGGTGATCCCGTCCGCCGGTCGCAGATTGACGAAGGCGTTGACGGCGGTGAAGCCGAGGAGGACGAGCTGGTTGCTGTCCTGCGCGTAGCTATCGCTGGTGCCTACCGCATTCACGCCCAGTCCGAACAGCTCGCTGTCATAGGCCGCGGTCGCCTGATAGATCCAGTCGGCCTGGCGGCGCGGCATGTTGCCGACATTGGCCGGGCTGATATTGTCGCGGTCGATCTCGGCATCGGTGTAAGTCGCACCGCCCGACAGGCTGAACGGACCCATCCGGTAAGAGCCTTCCAGCTCCACGCCGCGCGCCTTGTAGGCCCGGCTGAAGACGGTCTGGGTGGTCGCTTCGAAATTCTCCTCCTCGGTCCGCGCATCGAATGCCGTGGCGTAAAAGGACAGGCCGCCGGCGCGATATTTGACGCCGATTTCCGCCTGCTTGACGAAATCGACTGCTACGTCGCTATTGCGCAACTCGCCGGTAGCCGGATCGATATTGTTGGCGTTGAACAGGATGCGATCCGCATTGGCCCGGCCACCCCGGCTGTAGCGCCCGAAGATCGAGAAGGAGTCCGAGACGAGATAGTTCGCACCGACCGAGTAGGAGAGGTAATCCGTGTCGTAATCGACCAGGGCCGCGCCTGTGGTGGGCAGCACGCTGACCAGCGTTTCGGCCCGGTTGATGGCCCCGTTTCCGTTGATGTCACGAGTCGTCACCGGCCCGTCGCCGAAGGTACGACCCTTGGCCTCGCTGAAATCCCAGCGGATGCTGCCATCGAGAGACAGTCCGCCGAATTCCAAGCCCAGAGCGGCGAAGGGCGCCTTGGTCGTATATTCGAGATCGTAGGAGCGGCGGCAGCAATTGCCGAAGAACGCCGCGCTGTACCCGACCGTGCCGTTCTGGGTCTGCGGCACGCCTGCCGCATTGCGGACATCCAGCAACACGGCATCGCCATCGCCCTGGACGCTCATCAGATGCGAAGTCCACAGCCAGGCGGTGTCGATATCCTGCTGCGAATAATAGAAACCGCCCGTCAGGCTTGCCGAACCGCCGCCGACATCGAATTCGGTCGTCGCCCGCAGATCGTTGGTCAGATTGTCGAGGCTGTTGAGCCTCGTGTTGAAAGTGACGATGTTGGCCACCAGCCCGTTGCCGCCGAGCGATGCTGGATTGGCGACGATCTGGCCTGCCTGCGGGCCGGTGGCATAAAAGAGGCTCGAGCTCGGACCGCCGATCGCATCGGCGGCGGCCTGCGCTCCGGTCACGCTACCCGGGAAGGGCGAGACGAACGCGCCGCTGATGTCGGCATAGCGGAAGCGATTGGTCACCGTAAAACCGCCGACATCGAACTCAGCTTCAAAGCCGCCGGCCAGCACTTTGGGGTGCATACCTTCATCGATGTTGTAGGTCTGGACCTGGTTCGCTTGATCGAGGGTCGTGATCGGCCTGAAATTGCGCGAATGGAGCGAATTCGAATTGATCGAGAAATTCGCGATGCTGGTATAGGTCGGGTCGGCATCGCTGCCGGTCACGAATACCGGGTTCGGCAGGTAGGCGACCGAGTGATCGTTCAGATACTTGCCGTAGACGCGCACATAGCCGTTTGCGAAATTGCGGGTGATATTGGCTTTGATCTGGCCGCCGCGTGACCCGTCATAACCGACATCGCGCGGACCGTCGCCGATATGGCTGAAACCGCCGATGTGGAAATCGGTGTTGTCATCGATGCTGCCGCCATAGTCGAAATCGGCGCGGAACTCGCGATAGTCCAGCCCGGCGGTCAGACCCAGCGATCCGCCTTCGCGCGTGCCGGTCTTGGAAATGAAATTGATGACGCCGCCGGGCGAATTTGACGCGAAGGTCGATGCGGACCCGCCGCGCACCGCTTCGACTCGAGCAACCGAATAGTCGGTACGAAGGAAGATGTCGGCATTGCCGAACGTGATGTCGCCGAATTCGAGGATCGGAAGACCGTCTTCCTGAAGCTGCAGGAACTTGGCACCGCCCGAAGCGACCGGCAGACCGCGCACGGCGATATTGGCATTCCCATCGCCGCCCGAGCTTTCCGAACGGATGCCCGGAATCTGGCGGATGAGTTCTGCCGAAGACCGCGGCGCGAGATCGACGAGCGCCTCGCTGTCGATCGAACTGACGGAAACCGAGCTGTCCAGCACGTTCTGACCGCGCGCGACTGCCGTGACGACGATCTCCGATGCGTCGATGACGGGCGGATCTTCTTCCGATGTGGCGGCATCCTGCGCCATGGCAGGCATGGCGAAAGCCGAAAGCGCAGCGCTCAGGGCAAGGGTGTGACGGATTTTCATGGCAGCTCTCCTCCTGCATTCGCGTCGATGGCGCGATTCGACCTTAGGACTACCTCTCCTGCAATCGTTTGCAACCGATTTGTTGCAAACGATTGCAAATCGTACTCCGTGCTGTCATCAAGTCGCTCAAGAGCTCCCATCGAGAGGGCCCCAGACGAGAGGATCCGCCATGAAAAACGCGGCAAAACCAAGGCTTTCCCTGCTTCGAATCGTCGAAATGAATATCGGCTTTTTCGGGCTGCAATTCAGTTTCGGGCTGCAACAGGCCAATATGGGGCCGATCTACGGTTTCCTGGGCGCGGACGAGGCCACCATGCCGCTTCTGTGGCTGGCGGGTCCGATGACCGGCCTGATCGTCCAGCCCATCGTTGGCGCATTGAGCGATCGTACGTCGAGCCGTTTGGGGCGTCGCACTCCTTATTTCCTGATCGGTGCGATCCTGTGTTCGCTGGCTCTGTTCGCCATGCCGTATTCGCCCACATTGTGGGTCGCGGCTTCGCTGCTGTGGATCCTCGATGCGGGCAACAATATCACGATGGAACCCTATCGCGCCTACGTTTCCGACCGCCTCGCGCCCGACCAGCGGCCCGTAGGGTTCCTCACGCAAAGCGCCTTCACCGGTCTCGCGCAGACGCTGAGCTATCTGGCGCCGACTCTGCTGACGGCGTTCTTCGCGAAGGACGTAATCGACGCGAACGGCGTTCCGGCGATCGTGAGAGTGGCTTTCATCATCGGAGCGATCCTGTCGATCAGCACGATCGTGTGGTCGATCTGGCGCGTGCCGGAATTGCCTCTGAGCGAAGCGGAACAGGCGGACCTCGCCGCGCGCCCGCTATCCGCGTCATCCGCCTTTTCGGACATCGCAACCGCCATTCGCGAGATGCCCAGGCCGATGCGCCAGCTTGCCTTTGCGATGCTGTGCCAGTGGTATGCAATGTTCGTGTACTGGCAGTACATAGCCTTTGCGATTGGTCGTTCGCTCTACGATACTGCCGATCCCCAAAGCGCGGCCTTTCGTGAAGCGACGCTCACCGCGCAGCAGATCGGTGCTTTCTACAATTTCATCGCCTTCGCTTCCGCCTTGGCCCTGATCCCGATCGTGCGCCGTCTGGGAGCGCGATCGGTCCATGCGGTTTGCCTTGCCGCGTCGGGCGCGGCGATGCTGTTGATACCGGGGATGGAAGCCAAGGCCGGACTGTTCGTGCTGATGCTGGGGATCGGGCTGGGTTGGGCGGGCATGATGGGCAACACCTATGTCATGCTGGCCGATGCGATTCCGCCTGCGCGAACGGGCATCTATATGGGTATCTTCAACATGTTCATCGTGATTCCGATGCTGATCGAAACGGTGACGATGCCGCTGATTTACGAACCTCTGCTGGGCTCCGATCCGCGCAATGCGCTGATGCTGGGAGGAGGGCTGATGCTTCTGGGCGCGGTGGCGACTCTGTTCGTGCAGGCAGGCGGACGTCCCGCACGGGCCGTGTCGGAGGCCGCGTCTGTTCCGCCGACCTAGTCGCGTGTAGACGCTGGGACGATGAGCGCGAAAGAAACACCCAGGGGCCGCCCCGCCGTCCGCACCCTCAGCGATCTCGCGGGCATTGCCGGGGTGTCTGCAGGCACTGTCAGCCGGGCGCTTGCAGGCAACAGCCTGGTCAACACGGACACGCGCGACCGCATCGTCGCTCTCGCGCGCGAGCATGGTTTCCGGCCGAACAAGATGGCCAGCAGCCTGCGCCGCCAGAAGACGGACGTCATCGGCATCGCCATCCCGCTGGGCCACGATCGCAGACAGCAGATTTCCGACACCTTCTTCATGACGCTGCTGGGCCATCTCGCCGATGCACTTACCGAGCGTGGCTACGACCTGATGCTGCGCCGCGTGATCCCCGAACGCGACGAGGACTGGCTGGACCGTTTCATCGGATCGGGATTGGTCGATGGAGTGCTGGTGATCGGCCAGTCCGACCAGTTCGACCGGATCGAGGATGCAGCCGACGGCTATCTGCCGATGGTCGTCTGGGGCAATCATGCCGAAGGGCAGCGCCATTGCGTGGTCGGCACGGACAACCGCCTGGGCGGGCGGCTTGCGACCGAGCGGCTGATCGCTGGCGGTGCGCGGCATATCTATTTTCTGGGCGACACATCCGCAGTCGAATTCGCAGCTCGCTATGCCGGCGCGCTCGATGCGGCAGGCCGGTTTGGCGTGACGATCACACCCCTCACGAGCCACCTCTCCAGCGATCGGCTGGAAGCGGAGGTGGCCGCCAATCTCGATCGTCCGTTCGCGCCCGGAGACGCCATCTTCGCCGCGACCGACACGCTGGCCATCGCCAGTCTCGCGCGGCTGAAGGCGCTCGGCATCTCTGTGCCCGACGAGGTGCGCATCATCGGGTTCGACGATCTCCCGCTGGCCGCCCAGACATTTCCGCCGCTCACCACCGTTCGCCAGGACATACGCGCGGGCGCCTTCGCGATGGTCGATCTGCTGATCCGCCGACTGTCGGGCGAGGAAACCGAAAGCATCGTGATGCCGCCGCGCCTCGTCGTCCGGCAGACAGGGTAGCGCGGATCGGGGAACGGCCCTGTCTCTCGGGCCTTTTGTCCTGTGCGCGACCGGCCGCTTCCCTGGCCCCGCAGCGCCGCGAAAGGGCTTCCAGACAGTGTCTTCGACCGACGACGAAAGCGCCGCTGTGACCGGCATGGGTGCAAAGGTGCTGCGCATCGTTCGAAATATCGGCGATGGCCCGGTGCTGTACCTGTGCGACGACGACACCGAGGCCGAGAGCCTTGCCACGGCGCTCGAGGCGCTGCTGCCGGAGGTGACGATTGTCCATCTTCCCGCAAGCGATACCTTGCCGGGCGACGATGCGCCGCCATCGCCAGCCAATGTCGGCCACCGCGTCACCGCGCTGCGGCGGCTGCGACAGCTTTCGTCCGACGAAGGACACAAGGATCTCGTCGTGGTGACCACGGGAGAGGCCGCCGCGCGGCGTTATCTCCCTGCAGACGCTTTCGATGCCGAACCACCCTGCATCCGCGTCGGCGATCCGATCGATCCCGACGACTTTCGCGAAGATGCGATCGAACTCGGCTATTTCCTCGACGATCGCATCGACGAGCCGGGCGAGATCGCAATTCGCGGCGAGGTGATCGATCTCTATCCCGCCGATGCCGGAGAGCCCGTGCGGATCGATCTGGCCGATGGCCGGATCGCAGCGATCCATCATTTCGATGCCATCTCGCAATTGCGCAGCGATGCCTGCGACGCGGTTGCGATAGGCCGCGCGGCAGAGCCGGAGGGAGACGCGACGGCTACGCTTGTCGATCATATGACACCCGGCATCCTGTTGCTGTCGCCAAGGGCGGAAAAGCGGCGCAGGCGGTTCGCAAAGCTCGCGCAGCGTGCGGCGAAAGAGAGCAAGGCCGATCTGGACGCCGTCGACGACGCCCGCTGGCAGGCGGCGATCGAAAACTGGCGGTTGGAAAGCGATGGTTCCTCGATCGCTCTCGAAGCGATTCCCCGCTTCGCGGAAAAGAAATCCCCGGCGCGGGCGGCCATACGCTTTCTGAAGTCCGAACGCGAAGCGGGTCGCGCTATCGCCATTGTCGGCAGCGAGCGCGACCTGCGGTTTCTGCGCAGCCGTCTGGGCCATGCCTTCGAAATCGTCGAGCATTGCGAGAGCCTGCGCGCCTTATCCGCGAAAGACGACAATGCGCTCAATTTCCTGTGCGCCCCGCTCGATCGCGGAGCGCGCGATGACGATGTCGCGCTCATTGCGGCGGCGGATATTCTGGGCTCGCGCGCGCTGCTCGATACCTCGCCTTCCGTTGCGCGTCAGGTCGGCCTTGTCGGAGCGGAATTGCAGCCGGGCGATCTGGTGATTCACGAAGATCACGGCTTTGCCAGAGTTATCGGTCTGGAACCCGCGCCAGAAGCGCAGGGGGGCGAGGTGATCGCGCTCGAATATGCAAAGGAAGCGCGGCGTCTGGTGCCCACCAGCGACGCGGCCCTGCTGTGGCGTTACGGCGGCGATGCCGACAGCGTGAAACTGGACAAGCTCGATGGCACGGGCTGGAACAAGCGCCGCGCGGAAATCGACAAGGCGATCGCGGAAACCGCGAAATCGCTGATCACTCTGGCTGAAGAACGGGCCAGGCAGTCGGCCCCGGCGATGGAGCCCGATGCCTCGGCCTATGAACGCTTCGTCTCGGGCTTTCCCTATAACGAGACGTCCGATCAGGCGCGCGCCATCGCTTCGGTGCGCGACGATCTGGCTTCCGGCAAGCCGATGGAGCGGCTCGTCATCGGCGATGTCGGCTACGGCAAGACCGAAGTGGCTCTGCGCGCCGCGGCGATCGCCGCGCTGTCGGGTTATCAGGTTATCGTGGCCGCGCCGACCACGGTGCTGGCGCGCCAGCATCTGGAGGAATTTACGCGCCGCTTCGCCGATACCGGCGTCAAGGTCGCCGGTCTGTCCCGGCTGACGAGCGCGGCGGAGAAGAAGTCGGTCATGGCGGGTTTGGCGGACGGATCGATCGGCGTGGTCGTCGGCACCGCAGCGGTCGTCGGGAAGTCGGTCGAATATGCCAAGCTCGGCCTTGTCGTAATCGACGAGGAACAGCGCTTCGGTGCAGCCGACAAGGCGAAATTGCGACAGGCCGCCGACGTCCATCTCCTGGTGATGAGCGCGACGCCCATTCCGCGCACGCTGCACCGGGCGATGATCGGCTTGCAACAGGTATCCGTGATCGCCACGCCGCCCGCCCGCCGCCAGCCGATCCGCACCACGACCAGCACGATCGACGATCCGGCGATCGGCCTTGCACTGCGCCGGGAAAAGATGCGCAAGGGGCAGAGCTTCGTCGTCGTCCCGCGCATCGCCGATCTGGACGCCATGCGAGAGCGGATCGAGACGATCGCGCCCGATCTCACCATCGTCGAGGTGCACGGCAAGATGCCCGGTGGCGAACTGGACGAGGCGATGGTCCGGTTCGCGGCAGGTGATGGGGATATCCTGCTTGCGACCAATATCATCGAGGCCGGGCTCGACGTGCCGCGGGCCAACACGATGATCGTCTGGCGATCGGATCGGTTCGGCCTTGCGCAATTGCATCAACTGCGCGGACGCGTGGGGCGGGGGCGAAGGCGCGGGCAGGTGATCCTGACCACAGCTGAGGAAACGATTTCGCAAGCGAGCGAGAAGCGTCTGCGCACGCTCGAAACCTTCGATCAGCTCGGCTCCGGTTTCTCGATCGCCAGCGCCGATCTCGATCAGCGCGGAGCGGGCGATATTCTGAGCGATGCGCAGGCCGGGCACATGAAATTGATCGGCATCGATCTCTACCAGCATTTGCTCGAAGGGGCGCTTCGTCGGGCGCGCGGCGAAGCGCAACGCGAATGGCGTCCCGAAATCCGTACCGGCATCACGGGTGCGTTCCCGCCCGACTGGATTCCCGAAGAAGAGGTGCGCCTCAATCTCTACATCCGCCTCGCCCGATTGAGCGAGCGCGCCGAGCTGGATGCGTTCGAAGCGGAACTGGCCGACCGGTTCGGACCTTTGCCGGACGCCGCGCAGTCGCTGATCGATCTGGCCCTGCTGACGATACTCGCACTCGAAACCGGTATCCGCGCCGTGAATGCCGGCCCCAAGGCGATAGCCCTTACGCCGGCGGAAGCGGACGAAGACGCTCTGGAAGCGGTCGGGCTCGTCGCGAGCGACGATCGGTGGCTGGCCAGCCCGGACAAACCCTTCGCCGAACCGGCTCGCGCGGCGATCTCCATTCTCGAAGCTCTGGTAGAGAAATGAGGTAGGAGGGACCGATCGCGTGCGACATTCCCCAAGAGCCTGAAGGCTGTTCGCAGCGCGTCCGGTCCGTTTGTAATCCGTCGTGGCGCGTGCCAAGCCGTGCTCCATGACAGATGCTCCTTCCAGGCCGAGCTGGCGCTTCGCAATCGATCGCGGCGGCACATTCACCGATGTCGTCGCAACCACGCCCGACGGGCGGCTGGTGACCGACAAGCTGCTGTCCGAAAATCCCGAACATTACGAAGATGCCGCCAGCGAAGCCGTGCGCCGATTGATGGCGGCATATGGCGAGGGCGACGAGGCGGCTCCCATCGCCGAAATGCGCGTCGGCACCACGGTCGCCACCAATGCCCTGCTCGAACGCAAGGGGGCGCGGCTGGCTCTGGCGATCACGCGCGGCTTTGCCGATGCGCTCAGGATCGGCACGTAGGCGCGGCCGGACATCTTTGCGCGCCATATCCTCCTGCCCGAACAACTGCCCGAAACTGTGGTCGAGATCACGGAGCGCGTCGCGGTCGATGGCGAAGTTCTCGAACCTTTGGATATCGAGGCGGCGAAGCGCGAATTCACGGCTCTGCGCGAGGACGGATACGATTCGATCGCCATCGTCCTGATGCATGGCTGGACGCATCGCGATCACGAAATGGCTCTGGCGGATCTGGCGCGCGAGCTTGGCTTCGCGCAGGTCAGCGTCAGCCACGAGGTCGCGCCTCTGATCCGCCTGATCCCGCGCGGCGATACGACCTCCGTCGATGCTTATCTCTCGCCCGTCCTCGATCGGTACACCGATAATCTGCGTGCGAGCCTGCCGGAAACGGGTGCGCTGCGCTTCATGCAGTCGAATGGCGGCCTCGCCGAAGTCGGCGCGTTTCGGGGCAAGGATGCGATCCTGTCCGGCCCGGCGGGCGGTGTTGTCGGCATGGGGGCGACCGGCGCCGCGCTCGGCCACACGAAGCTGATCGGGTTCGACATGGGCGGGACCAGCACCGATGTCGCGCATTATGCAGGCGAATACGAGCTGACCGGCGACAGCACGGTGGCGGGCGTGCGCGTGGCCGCGCCGATGATGCAGATCCACACCGTCGCGGCAGGCGGCGGATCGATCTGCAGTTTCGACGGATCGCGCTTCCGCGTCGGCCCGGAAAGCGCAGGAGCGGACCCGGGCCCCGCCTGCTATCGCAAGGGCGGGCCGCTGACGGTGACCGACTGCAATCTCGTTCTGGGCCGGATCGATCCAGCCTTTTTCCCAAACGTATTCGGCCCCGATGGCGACGCGCCGCTGGACCCGGCGGCTGCGCGGGCCCGTCTGGAAGAGATCGCCGCCGCTCTTCCAGAGCCGCGCCCGATCGAGGATATCGCCGAGGGCTTTCTCGCCATCGCGGTGGACAGCATGGCGAATGCGATCCGCAAGATCAGCGTGGCGCGCGGCCATGACGTGACGCAATACGCGCTCGCCTGTTTCGGCGGCGCGGGCGGACAACACGCCTGCAAGGTGGCGGACGAATTGGGCATCGAAACGGTGCTGGTTCACCCGCTGGCAGGGATGCTCTCCGCCTACGGGATTGGCCTTGCCCCGGTGAAGGCGATCCGCGAGGTCAGTCTGGTGCGGCCACTGGAGGAATCCTATGATGACGGCCTCGCGGCTTTGCAGGACGAAGCGCGCGCGGCCCTGCTCGAACAGGGGATCGCGGAAGATGCGATAGAGATCGACAGCCGTGCGCGGCTGCGGTTTTCCGGCAGCGACAGCATCCTGACCGTGGATTGCGAAGACAAGGGCGCGATGGATACGAACTTCCGCCGTCTCCACCGCCAGCGCTTCGGCTATTCCGACGATAAGGCCCCGATCGTGGTCGAGGCCCTGAGCGTCGAGGCGAGCGGCTTTTCCGGCGGGCTCGACGCGGCAGAGGTGGAGCCGGTGGCGGCGGGCGGGACGCCTTCTGGCGAATGGACCACGCTGGAACGAGCCGCGATGAGCGCGGATGATGGCGTGGACGGGCCGGCCCTGATAATCGATCCCGGCTCCACCACCGTGGTCGAGCCCGGCTGGCAGGCGCGCCTCCAGTCGGAAGGCAGCCTCGTGCTCACGCGAACCGAACCCCTTGAGCGCAATCAGGCGGCGGGCGTTTCGGCGCATCGCCATGTCGATCCGGTCCGGCTCGAAATCTACAACAATCTCTTTATGGCCATCGCCGAGGAGATGGGCGTCGTGCTCCAGAGCACGGCGAGTTCGGTCAATATCAAGGAACGGCTCGATTTCTCCTGCGCTCTGTTCGACGCGCAAGGCGCGCTGATCGCCAATGCGCCCCACATTCCGGTGCATCTGGGAAGCATGGGCGATTCCATCGCGCGCGTGATCGAAACGCGTGGGGGCGCGCGGGATGGACGCGGATTTCGCCGTGGCGATGCCTATATGCTCAACGATCCCTATCGCGGCGGCACGCACCTGCCCGACATCACCGTGATCGTTCCCGTCTTCTATGGCGAGGCTTCGCACCTGCCCGACGCCTTCGTCGCCGCGCGCGGCCATCATGCCGATATCGGCGGGATCGCGCCCGGATCGATGCCTCCCGAAAGCCGCACGATCGTGGAAGAAGGCGTGATGATCGACGATTTCCTCCTCGTCGACGAAGGAGCGTTCCGCGAAGATGCGGTCCGAACCCTGCTGGCGAGCGCGGATTATCCCGCGCGCAATCCCGATCGCAACCTGTCCGATCTGCGCGCCCAGCTCGCCGCCTGCACGCGCGGGGCCGAATTGCTGCACAGCGCCGCGCGCGATTCCGGCGGCGAGACGGTTGCGGCCTATATGGGCCACGTGCTGGCGAATGCGGAAGAAAGCGTGCGGCGGCTGCTCGATCGGCTCGAAGACGGGCAGTTCGCCTATCCGATGGATAATGGCGCAGTGGTGAAGGTGACGATCCGTATCGATCGCGAAGCACGATCCGCCGTCATCGACTTTACCGGGACCAGCGATCAGCGCCCGGACAATTTCAACGCGCCGCGCTCGATCACCCGCGCCGCCGCGCTTTATGTGCTGCGCACGCTGATCGACGATGCGATCCCGATGAACGATGGCTGCCTGCGCCCGGTCGATCTGATCGTGCCCGAAGGATCGATGCTGAACCCGCGCCCCGGCGCGGCGGTGGTGGCGGGCAATGTCGAGACCAGCCAGACCGTCACCGATGCGCTGTTCGCCGCAACGGGCCGCCTTGCGCCCAGCCAAGGGACGATGAACAACTTCACCTTCGGGAACGAGAGCGACCAGTATTACGAGACGATCTGCGGCGGATCGGGCGCGGGGCCGGACCATGACGGGACGAGTGCGGTCCAGACCCACATGACCAATTCGCGCCTGACCGATCCGGAAATTCTCGAAACGCGCCTCCCTGTGCGGCTCGACCGCTTCGCCATACGGCGCGGATCGGGCGGGAAGGGCGCGCATACCGGCGGTGACGGGGTGGAGCGGCGCGTGACCTTCCTCGAACCGATGCGCGCCAATATCCTCGCCAATCGCCGCAAGCATCCGCCGCAGGGCATTTGCGGTGGCGGCGATGCCGAGCCGGGACGCAACTGGGTCGAACGGGCCGACGGATCGCGCGAGGATCTGGGCGCAACCGGATCGGCCGAAATGCGCCGCGGCGATGCTTTCGTGATCCTGACCCCCGGCGGCGGAGGATACGGCGCATGAATTACTGGCCGCTGCTCGGCATCGCGCTGGTCGTCATCGGTTTCGCGCTGCAGTTCAATCCGCTCCTCGTGGTGGTCGGCGCGGCGGTCGCGACCGGGCTTCTCGCCGGGCTCGACATCGTCGCGGTGGTCGAAGCGCTGGGCCGCGCCTTCAACGATAATCGCTATATCTCGGTGACCTGGATCATCCTGCCGGTGATCGGCCTGCTCGAACGCTATGGTCTGCAGCAGCGCGCACGGAGCCTGATCGAGAGCGTGCGCGGTGCGACGATGGGCAAACTGCTGGTCCTCTATCTCGGCTTCCGCCAGATCACGGCGGCGCTGGGGATGAAGGATATCGGCGGCCACCCTCAGGCGGTGCGGCCTCTGGTCGCACCGATGGCGGAGGCGGCGGCCACCAAATCGCACGGGGCCCTGCCCGAAGCCGAGCGGCAGAAAGTGCTCGCCATGTCGGCGGCGACCGACAATGTCGGGCTCTTCTTCGGTGAGGACATCTTCTTCGCGATCGCCTCTATCCTGCTGATCCAGGGCGTGTTCGAAGCGGCGGGCTATCCGCTGACGCCGCTGCAACTTTCCGTCTGGGCGATCCCGACCGCAATCTGCGCTTTCCTGATCCACGGCGGACGCATCCTGGCGATGGACCGGCGCATGGGCAGGCTCACCCCTCCTGCTAGCGGGGAGGAGCGGGCATGATTACCTATGAATGGCTCTACATCCTCGCGGGCGGCTTCTTCGCGGTCTGGGCGCTGCTGTCCTTGCGCGACCGGCGCTGGGGCAATGGCGCGTTCTGGGGATTGCTCGCGGCGAGCTTCCTCTTCGGCAGCCATATCGGCGATTTCGCCAATGGCGTGCTGGTGCTGGCGATGGTGGCTATCGCGGGGCTGGGCCTGCTGAAGCGCAGCGATCCGCCGACCACCACGCCGGAAGAGCGGCTGAATTTCTCCGAACTGTTCGGCAATCGCCTGTTCCTGCCTGCGCTGATCGTGCCGCTGACGGCAGTGGTGGGTACGCTGCTCTACAATTACACGCCTTTCGGCGAGACCGGCCTGTTCGAAGCGCGGCGCGAAACGCTGATCCTGTTCGGTGTGGGCGTGGTGGTGGCGCTGGTGGCGGCCATCGTCTGGCTGCGCCCCCCGGCGCTCGCACCAGCCGAAGAGGGCAGGCGTTTGCTCGATTCGATCGGGTGGGCGGCGATCCTGCCGCAGATGCTGGCCGCCTTGGGCGCGGTATTCGCGCTCGCCGGGGTGGGCGAGGTGATCGGCGCGCTGGCGGGGCAGGTGATTCCCGAAAACAGCGTGCTCGTCTCGGTTATCGTCTACTGCTTCGGCATGGCGCTGTTCACGATGATCATGGGCAATGCCTTTGCCGCCTTCCCGGTGATGGCTGCCGCGATCGGTATTCCGCTGCTGGTCGAGGGGTTCGACGGCAATCCGGCGGTGATCGGCGCGGTGGGGATGCTGGCGGGATTTTGCGGCACGCTGCTCACCCCGATGGCGGCCAATTTCAACATCGTGCCCGCAGCCCTGCTGGAACTGGACGACCAGAACGGCGTGATCCGCCAACAGGTGTGGACGGCAATCCCGCTTTGGGTGTGCAACGTGGCGATCATCTATGTTGCGGGGTTCTGGTTGTGGAACTGACCGAAACTATCGCGCGTAGCTACGCCCGGATCGCGCTGGGCCATGTGGCGCGGCCTTACCCTTTCAAGGACGATCACGTCTTTGCCTCGGACGCGGATGTCCGCCCCCCACGCGAGGCGCATCCGGTGTTCTTTGGCAGCTTCGACTGGCATAGCTGCGTGCATGGCTGGTGGACGCTGCTGACGCTGCGGCGGCTGTTCCCGGACATGCCCGAAGCGAACGAGATCGCGGCGCTGGCCGAGGCGACCTTCACGCCCGAAAAACTGGCGAGCGAACTGGCCTATCTCGACCGCCCCGAAGCGCGCGGTTTCGAGCGGCCCTATGGCTGGGGCTGGCTGCTCGCTTTGCACGCCGAGTCCGCGCGGCATGAAGATCGCGCATGGGGTGCGAAGCTGGAGCCACTCGCCCGCGCCTTCGCGGAACGGTTCGCCGCCTATCTGCCGTTGCTGACCTATCCGATCACGGTCGGCACCCATTTCAACACCAGCTTCGCTCTGGTGCTGGCGCGCGACTGGGCGGAGGATCGCGATGCAGCGCTCGTCGCGACCATCGACGATTGGGCCGAGACCGCCTTTGCGGATCGCAGCGACTATCGCGGGTGGGAGCCGGGCGGAGACGAATTCCTCTCACCCGTTCTCACCGCTGCCCTGCTGATGAGCCGCGTCTGGCCGCGCGATCGGTTCGCGCCGTGGTTCGCAGCGTTGGTGATCGATAATCGCTGGCTGGAGCGCGAATGCGAGCCCGCCTTCGTGTCCGACCGCAGCGACGGCAAGATCGCCCATCTCGACGGCCTCAATCTCAGCCGCGCCTGGGCCTTGCGCGAAATCGCCTCCGCCATCGCGCCGCATCCCGCCGGGGCGGACCTGCGCGCGCTGGCCGACCGGCACTTCGCCGCCGCCGAAGCCAGCGTTGCGGGCGATTATATGGGAGAACACTGGCTGGCGAGCTTCGCGCTGCTGGCGCTGCTCGCCCCGCGCTAGTCGACGAAATCGCTCACCCGTTCGACGATGATCGCCGGAGCCATGCCGCCCGCCGCGCACATCGTGACGAGGCCATATCGCTTGTCCTGCCGCTCCAGCTCGTCGACGATCGTGCCGATCAGGATCGATCCGGTCGCGCCGATCGGATGGCCCAAGGCGATCGAGCCGCCATTCACATTGACCCTGTCCCAATCGAGCCCCAGATCGCGCACGAATTTCGCCGCGACCACTGCGAAGGCCTCGTTGATTTCGAACAGGTCGATCTCGTCCACGCTCAGCCCGGCCTTCTCCAGCACCTTCTTCGCCGCCGGGACGGGGGCATTCAGCATCAGCGTGGGATCATCGCCCATATTGGCCGTCGCCACGATGCGCGCGCGCGGCTTCAGCCCGTGCTTCTCGGCATAGTCCCGGCTCGTCACCAGCACCGCCGCCGCGCCGTCGACCACGCCGGACGAATTGCCCGCATGGTGGAAATGCTCGATCTCGACGTCGGGATATTTCGCATTCACCAGTCCGCGAAACGTGGTGCCCTGTTTGTCGAGCGGCACGTCGGCGATCTTGGTGAAGGCGGGCTCCAGTTCGGCGAGGCCTTCGCGCGTGGTCTGGGGGCGGGGAAATTCCTCGCGGTCGAGCACGATCTTGCCCTCGTCGTCGGTCACCGGAACCACCGATTTGTCGAACCGGCCCTCGGCAATCGCCTGGGCGGCGCGCTGCTGGCTGCGATAGCCGACCTCGTCCAGCTCCTCCCTTGTGAAGCCTTCCATGCTGGCGATGGCATCGCCGCACACGCCCTGATGGCTTTGCGGGTGGGTCGCCTGCAGCCGCTCGTTATAGCTGCCCATCATCGGCGGCCTGAGGCCCGCCGCCATCTTGTCCTTCGCCATCTGTGCGGTCAGGCTCATCATCTCGGTGCCGCCCGCGACGACGCAATCTTCCATCCCGCTCATCACCTGCGCCGCGGCCAGCGCTACGCTGGTGATCCCGCCGCCGCAGAACCGGTCGAGCGTGGTGCCGCTCGAGGTTACGTCATAGCCCGCATCGAGCGCGGCCATCCGCCCCAGATCGCCCGCCTGCATCCCGTCCTGCGTGCTGACCGACCAGATCACGTCGTCTACCGTCGCCGTGTCGAGATCGTTGCGCTCCGCGATCGCTTTCAGAACCGTCGCGGCGAGATGCTGCGGGTGCATGGCGGCGAGCGCGCCTTTTCCCTGCTTCCCGATCCCACGCGGGGTGCGGACGGCGTCGATGATATAGGCTTCAGGCATGGCGTGCTCCTCTCTCGCTCCGGCGATTGCCGGTTGACGTTTGCGTAAGCCTCAAGCAGCACTGCGGCAAGACCAGTTTCGAAATGCAATGGAGAGAGGCATGAGCGAAGAGGTACAGACCGAGGTCGAGGACGGCGTTCTGATCGTCACGATCAACCGCCCCGAAGCCAAGAACGCCATGAACAAAGCGGCGGCAGAAGGGATCGCCGCAGCGATGGACCGGCTGGACGCGGAAGACGATCTGCGCGTCGCCATCCTGACCGGGGCAGGGGGCACGTTCTGTTCGGGTATGGATCTGAAGGGATTCCTGCGCGGAGAAAGCCCCAGCATCGAAGGGCGCGGCTTCGGCGGGGTGGTCCAGGCGCCGCCATCCAAACCGCTGATCGCGGCCGTCGAAGGCTATGCGCTGGCCGGTGGGCTCGAATTGATGATCGCCTGTGATCTCGTGGTGGCGAACGAAGGTGCCAAGTTCGGCATCCCCGAAGCCAAGCGCGGCCTCGTCGCGGCGGCAGGCGGCGTGATGATGCTGCCCGATCAGATCCCCGAACGGATCGCGATGGAGCTGGCGTTGACAGGCGATTTCATCGACGCCGCGCGCGCTTACGAGCTTGGCCTGATCAACCGCGTGGTTTCCGGCTCCGCCCTTGAAGGCGCGAAGGAACTGGCGCGCAAGATCGCCGAAAACGGCCCGCTGGCAGTGCGCGTGTCAAAACAGATCCTCAAGGAATCGCGCGGCTGGTCGATGGACGAACGCTACGACAAGCAGGCGCAGCTGATCGGCCCGGTCTTCGTCAGCGAGGACGCCCGCGAAGGTGCAGCCGCCTTTGCCGAGAAGCGCAAGCCGAACTGGAAGGGGAAATAAGCATGGCCGTCATCGACGTACCCGAGCCCGAATATATGCAGGACGAGGAGATCGCGATCTTCTCGGATGCGGTCGGCAAGTTCTATGAAAAGCACGCACCCGAAAAGCGCGTGTTGAAATGGCGCGAGGACGGCCAGGTCGAACGCGAATTTTGGAACGAGGCGGGCGCAGCGGGCTTGCTCGGCGCGTCCGTGCCTGAGGAATATGGCGGCCATGGCGGCGATTTCCGCCACGAAATGGTGGTGATCGACCAGCAGGGCAAACACGGCGTCGAAGGCTTTTCCGCCAGCCTGCACAACACCGTGATCCTGCCCTATCTGGTCCGCCACGGGACCGAGGAGCAGAAGAAGAAATATCTGCCAAAGCTGGTTTCGGGCGAGCTTGTCAGCGCCATCGCCATGACGGAACCGGGCGTCGGTTCCGACCTCCAGAGCATTACCACGACCGCGCTGAAGGACGGGAACGGTTACCGCATCAACGGGGCGAAGACCTATATCTCGAACGGCCAGATCGCCGATTTCGTGATCGTCGTCGCCAAGACCGATCCGAAGGAGCGGGCCAAGGGCATCTCGCTGATGCTGCTGGAGACCGAGGGCGCCGAAGGGTTCCAGCGCGGCAAGAAGCTCGACAAGGTCGGATTGGATGCGCAGGACACCAGCGAATTGTTCTTCGACGACGTGTTCGTCCCGGCGGAAAACGTGCTCGGCGGGGAAGAGGGCAAGGGCTTCTACCAGCTGATGGGCGAATTGCCGCAGGAACGCCTCATCATCGCCATGGGCGGGATGACCACGATCGAACGCGCGCTGGAAGAAACGGTGAAGTTCACGAAAGAACGCAAGGCGTTCGGGCAGACGATCTGGGATTTCCAGAACACCCAGTTCGTACTCGCGGATCTCAAAGCGAAGGGCACGGCGGCGAAAATCTTCGTCAACGATTGCATTGCCAAGCACCTGAAGGGCGAGCTGGACGTGCCGACCGCCTGCATGGCCAAATACTGGGTCACCGAATTGCAGGGCGAGGTGGTCGACAAGTGCCTGCAGCTGCATGGCGGGGCGGGCTATATCAACGATTACCCGATCGCGCGCATGTTCCGCGACAGCCGCATCACGCGCATCTTCGGCGGATCGAACGAGATCATGAAAATGGTGATCGCGCGTTCGATGTGATCCTTACGCGTAACGGGAAGGGGGACCATGCTTTGCGAGCGGTCCCCCTCTCCGATATTCGGAGGCCTCAGACCTCCACCACCTTCTGTTCGATCGCGCCGAAGATCGAGTGGCCCTCGCGGTCTTTCATCTCGACGCGGACGGTGTCGCCTGCGCGCATGAAGCGGGTCTTGGCCTCGCCGTCATAGATCGTTTCGATCATGCGGATTTCGGCGATGCAGCTATAGCCGCGCCCGCCTTCGCTGACCGGCTTGCCCGGACCGCCATCTTCGCCCTTGTTCGAGACCGTGCCCGATCCGATGATCGCGCCCGCGCCCAGATCGCGCGTCTTGGCGGCGTGGGCGACCAGCTCGGCGAGGCTGAAAGTCGCATCCTCGCCCGCTTCGGCGCGTCCGAAGGGTTCGCCGTTATAGTCCACCATCAAGGGCAGATGGATCACGCTGTCCTTCCACGCATCGCCCAGTTCGTCCGGCGTCACCGCGACGGGCGAGAACGCGCTGGAGGGCTTGGACTGGAAGAAGCCGAACCCCTTGCCAAGTTCCGCCGGGATCAGGCCGCGCAAGGACACATCGTTGACGAGCATCAGCAGCTTGATGTGATCCTCCGCCTGTTCCTTCGATACGCCCATCGGCACATCGTCGGTGATGACGGCGATCTCGCCTTCCATATCGCAGCCCCAGGCGGGATCGCCCAAGGGGATGTCGGCGCGCGGCGGCAGGAATTTGTCCGAACCGCCCTGGTACATAAGCGGGTCGTGATAGAAGCTTTCCGGTACTTCCGCATCACGCGCTTTGCGCACCAGTTCGACGTGATTGATATAGGCCGAACCGTCCGCCCACTGATAGGCGCGCGGCAGCGGCGAATGCGCCTCGCGCTCGTGGAAGCGTTCGCAAGGCACGGCTTCGTGTTCGACATCGGTGTAGAGCGCTTGCAGCTTGGGTGCGATGGCTTCCCAATCGTCCAGCGCAGCCTGCAATGTCGGCGCGATGTTGTCGGCGGCGCAATAGCGGGTCAGGTCCTTGGACACGACCACCAGCTTCCCGTCGCGGGTTCCATCGTTGAGCGTGGCGAGTTTCATGTATGTCCTCTCAGGTGTTTTCGGGATTGTCGGGCTGCGCGCCGGGATGGGCGCGCTGAAATTCGGTCATGGCGAGGCAGGATCGCTCGATCCGCGCGATATGCGGCTTGTCGGCAAAGCCGAAATCGAAGCGCCGTGCATTGTAGATCTGCGGCAACAGAACGACTTCGAACAGGCCGGGGCGGTCGAACAGGAAGTCCTTCGTGTCGAGCTGGGCCAATCGCTCTTCCAGCGGATCGAGCGTGCGGGCCAGGAAATGGCGGTAGAAGGTGTCGACCTCGTCCTGCGAATGGCCGAGCGGGTCTTTCAAATATTTCAGCACCGGAAGATTCAGCGGCGCGTGGAGTTCGGTGGCGATCGCATAGGCCAGCTCGCGCGCGGTGAAGCGATCCTCGATATCGGACGGCAGCAGGCGCGGCGTATCGGGATAGGCTTCGTCCAGCCATTCGAGCTGCGCCATCGATTGCGCCCGGTCGCGCCCCTTCGCTTCCAGCATCGGCACCGATCCGAACGGGTTGCGCGCCCGGTAGGCCTCGTCCTTCTGTTCGCTCTTGAGCAGATTGACGGGCACGTATTCATGGGCGAGCCCCTTCAATTCCAGCGCGATGCGCAGGCGATAGGAGGTGGAACTGCGGTAATAGCCGTGCAGGCGAATGTCTTGGGTCATCACCTCTCCCAATGCATGGCGCGCGCCGTAGGTCCGGCGCGCGCGGAATTGGAAGTCAGAACGCCGGAATGCCCGTGATCGCCCGGCCCAGGATCAGGGCGTGGACATCGTGCGTGCCTTCGTAGGTGTTGACCGTTTCCAGGTTCACCATGTGACGGATCACCTGATATTCCTCGGAAATCCCGTTGCCGCCATGCATGTCGCGGGCCTTGCGCGCGATGTCCAGCGCCTTGCCGACATTGTTGCGCTTGACGATCGAGATCATCTCGGGCGCGAATTTGCCCTCGTCCATCAGACGCCCGACGCGCAGGCTCGCCTGCAGGCCAAGGCCGATGTCCGTCAGCATGTCGGCCAGCTTCAGCTGGTAGAGCTGTTTGGACGCCAGCGGCACGTCGAATTGGTGCCGGTCGAGCCCATATTGCCGCGCGGCGTGCATGCAGAATTCCGCCGCACCCATCGCACCCCAGCTGATGCCGTAGCGTGCGCGGTTGAGACAGCCGAACGGCCCCTTCAATCCTTCCACATTGGGAAGCAGCGCATCGGCGCCCACGCGCACCTCGTCCATCACGATCATTCCGGTGGTGCTGGCGCGCAGGCTCATCTTGCCTTCGATCTTGGGTGCGGAGAGCCCTTCCATCCCCTTCTCCAGAACGAAGCCGCGGATCTTGCCGCCATGCGCCTCGCTCTTGGCCCAAACCACGAAGACGTCGGCGAAGGGGGAGTTGGAGATCCAGGTCTTGGACCCCGAAATGACGTATCCGTCGCCATCCTGCTTCGCGACCGTCTTCATCGAGCCGGGATCGCTGCCCGCATCGGGTTCTGTCAGGCCGAAGCAGCCGATCAGTTCGCCGCTGGCAAGGCCGGGCAGGTATTTGCGGTGTTGCTCGTCCGATCCGTAGGCGTGGATCGGATACATCACGAGGCTCGACTGGACGCTCGCCATCGAGCGATAGCCGCTATCGACCCGCTCGATCTCGCGCGCGATCAACCCGTAGGCGACATAGCCCGCGCCCGCGCCGCCGAATTCCTCGGGGATGGTCGCGCCCAGGAGGCCGGCCTGACCCATCAGGGGGAACAGTTCGGGCGCGTCCTTTTCCGAGCTGAAGGCTTCGCGAACGCGCGGCTGCAATTCGCCTTGCGCGAAGGCATGCGCCGCGTCGCGGATCATGCGTTCGTCTTCGCTCAACTGGTCGTCCAGGGCGAAGGGATCGTCCCATGCGAAGGGCACCATGCCAGCCATATTATCTCCTCATCTCGTTGGCTAAGAGATGGCAGGCTTGGAGGGGTGCTTCAAGGGGACGCGAGCGACGGCGGTCGCGCTGCGCTCGAAATTTTTGCTCAGCGCAGGGCGTTCTGGACGGAATCGATGATGGCGGCGGGCGGGCAGGGCTTGGCCAGGGCATGCGATTGCGGGAAGCGTTCGGACACCTCGCCCGGCGTGTAGTTGCCCGAATGGAAGATCACCGGAATATCTTCGGCCATCATCTGTTCGGCCAGCGGGAAGACGTTGCCGTCTCCCAATTGCACATCGAGGATAGCGAGGTCGGGCTTCTGCTTCTGATAGGCGAGCATGGCGGAGGAGATATCGGTATAGGGCCCTTCGACCGTATAGCCCGCTTCTTCTACCGTGGCACACAGATCCCAGGCGACGATCGTTTCATCTTCCGCAACGAGAATGACTGGCTGGCCCATAGTTCCGTTCTCCTCTCATCCCCCATCGCTCGCGAAGTTTCGCGCCGAGTCGCAAGGCTAGGGGTCTAGGAGAGGACGTCAAGCTGTAACATAAATCAATCGAGCCGTCCGAACTTGGCTTCGTAGGCGGCTTTGTCTCCGCCGGTAAGCAGGCGGGCCTGCGTGACCCAGTCGTCGCGCCTGATGCGGCCCTGGAAGCGGCCAAGCTTGGAATCCACGCGATCGATCTCGGCATCGTCCCAGTTCGCGATCGTTTCCAGCGAGGTGATGCCGAGCCCTTCCAGCGTGGCGGCAAGTTTGGGGCCGACGCCCTTGAGACGCGTCAGATCGTCTTTCCCATCCGCATTCAGCGACGCGGTGGCAGGAGCCGGTACCGGAGCTTGGGGCTGTGCGGGCGCAGGCGTCTCTGTTGAAGAAGGCGTATCCACGACCTCTTCCGCACGGGTTTCCTGCGCGTCTTCTACGCTGGCGGAAACCGCCGCGCCCGTTCCCGCCAGCCCCATGGGCGTCGCGGGCGGCACAGTCGAGGGCGCTTCCTTCCGTGTGGCGGAGGCAGTCGGAGCCGGAGAGGGGGATGGCGCAGCGCCCGCGGCGGGAGCGGAATCGATCAACGCCTGATTGCGCGCAGCGGGCGCGGCGCCTTCGTCGAGCACGTCCTGCCGTTCGCCCGTCACCTTGGTCCGGCGGCTCGCATTGAAAAGGAACCACGCGATCGCGAGGCCGATCAGGAAGGCGACCAGCAGCAGCGGCCAGTTCGCTTCAATCATCTCCATCATCATGCGTCTCCGTCAGTATCGTCATTGTCGAATTCGGGCCTGTCGGGGGCAGGGCGGTTCCACAGCGCCCATCCCGCCGCCACGCCCAGCCCATAGGCGCTCAGCATAATCACGGTAATTTCGAACCAGATCGGCATCAGCGGGCTCCCGGCGTATCGACGGGCGTGGGGACGAGCGGTTCGGTGGCGATGACCGAGAATTCGATGCGCCGGTTGGCCGGATCGCCGGGCGCCAGTCCCTCGACCGGCTCCTGCGATCCGATCCCGCGTGCGCGCAGCCCGTCTCGCGGAATGCCGCGAACGACCAAGCCTTCGCGCACGGTGCGCGCCCGTTCCTGGCTCAAGGCGAGATTGCCGGGCTCGGGCCCGGTATTGTCGGTGTGCCCGGTAATCGCGATGATCGATCCGAGACAGGGGCGCAGCGCATCGGCGACCTCGTCGAGGAGAACGCGGCTCGCCGGATCGAGCGCGGCGGAGCCTTCCTCGAACCGGATCGAGCGTGAGCGCAAAAGCCCTTCGACATCCTCCTGACAGTGGAGCGGCGTGTATTGCAGCGTACCGGCCTGCGCAGTGGCCGATCCGTCCGCCCAGGAAACGCCGCCGATACCCGGTACGGCGGCGACAGCTTCGGCCACGCGCGCGCGCTTGGCTTCCGGCAGCGATCCGGCATTTTCGAGGACGGGATGGCGCGTGGGCGATCCCAGCGGGTTGATCAGCCGGGCCGTCACCGTCCCGCCATCGGCGGAAGCGATAGCAGCTTCGACTTCGGAGGATTTGGACGCGAGAAAACCGGCGCCATAGCTTTGGCCCGCGACATAGCCGATTCCCGCGACGAGCGCGGCACCGGCGACAAGAAAAAGTGTTGGGCGAAGGGACATGTCCCGCGCCTTAGCGAGCGTGGGCGCGGAGCAAAAGGGGGCTTTGCCCGCCTGGCCTGTGTCTCAATCGGTGTCGGGGGCCACGTTGCGGCGGAAGAGGACGCGGTCCTCAGGCCCGAAGCCCTTGCGCCAGATCACCCAGCCATAGGTCAGCAGGATCGCCGGGATGCCGAAGACCAGCTCCGCCCATTCGGGAAGGCGAGTCACCCCGTAGCCCACCACCACGGCGGGCGCTGCCGCCCACACCACCGCCCAGCGCCAATTGTTGACCGGATGGCCCAGAATCCGCCCGAGCAGGATCGCCTTGACGAGACTTGCGAGGCCGAGCGCGATCATCAGCGCGATCGCGGCGGCGGCGGCTTTGAACGGTTCGGGATATTGCAGTTCGTCGACCAGCAGGATCAGTCCCACAGTCAGCACCGCCTGGAAGGCGATGGTGGCGATGGAGATCCAAAGATTGCGGACCCGCGCGACATAGATCAGCGCGGCTTCCGACACGACCGCCGTCGCCGCGACGACCTCGGCGGCGAGGAGGAAAGCGAGCGCGCCGGTGCCGCCGACAAAATTCGGGCCGACCAAGCCCATCACCGCCTCGCCCGGCACGCCTAGCGCCAGTGCGATCCCCGCCTGCATCGCCGTGATCCAGAATCCGACCTGACAGACCTGCTGCGCGATCTTGACGTAATTCTTCGTTTTCAGATTTTTGGTGATGACCGGGCCGAGGATCGGCTCGAAGCTCGTCTTCAGCTTCTGCGGCAGGCTCGCGACCTGCTGCGCCACATAATAGACCCCCACGGCGGCGGGCGCGGCGAACAGGCCGAGGAGGAAGATGTCGATACGCCGCGTGCCCCATTCGATCGCGTCCGCAGTCGCCAGCGGCAGGGCGCGCACCGTCATTTTGCTCATGGCGTGCGGGCGCGGGCGCCAGCCTTTGGGGAGGCCATAGCTCTTGAGGAACGACCACAGACCTACCGCCAGACCGGCGTAGATCGATATCAGATAGGCCAGATTGAGGCCGGAAGACTGAAGGGCGGGGATGAAATAGAACACCCCCGCCATAATCGAGATCGTCCACGGCTCTACCACGGCTCGCGCCCTCACGGTGGTGGCGATGTCGTATTTATAGGCCTGGGCGGCAAGGACGATCTCGGTCAGCGCGTAGCCGGGAATGGCGAGCACGATCAGCAGGTCGAGCCAGTTGTACTCGCCCGACGGGAAGAGCGGCGCGGGCACCAGCCAGAAGAACAGGGCGGCGAGTGAGGAGAACAGCGTCGCCAGCAGAATGCCGTCGAAGACGACATTGGTGGGATGCGTCTTGCCCTCGCCTTCGGCCAGGCGCTGCGCAAGCCCGCGCTTTTCGCCGAGCGAGCACAGGAGCGCGACGAGTTCGACCACAACGAGGGCCGAGGCGAACCGGCCGAGTTCCGCCGCGCCGTAGAGCCGTCCGGCGATGAAGAGGAAGGGCAGGCGCGCGGCAAGGCGCAGGAGGAAGCCGAAGAAATTGGTGCGACCACCTTTGGCCAGCGCAGCGATATCGCCGTCCGGCTCTTCCGGCGGCGTACCGGTCGGGGTGCCGGGGACAGGCCCGACATTGGGGGTTGTCGGTGGCAGGCCCATGCTCAGGCGCTGCGTTCCGCGCGCAACGGTCTTGCAAGCAGGTCGGACACCACACCGCGCGCTTCCGCGCCGTCCAGCAGGCGTTCGACGGCGGCGACGATCGGCATGGCGATATCCATGTTGCGCGCCATGCGCGCGAGGACCGGCGCGGTGTGTGCGCCTTCCGCCACTGTGCGGCGATCCGCCATCAGATCGGCGGCGCTGCGCCCTGCGCCAAGCGCCTTGCCGAGCGAGAAATTGCGGCTGGAGGTGGACGAGCAGGTAAGCACCAGATCGCCCAGTCCGCACAGACCCGCCAGCGTCTCCGCCCGCGCGCCCAGCGCCTCGCCAAAGCGCAGCATTTCGGCATAGCCGCGTGCGATCAGGGCGGCGCGGGCGTTCTGGCCGAGGTCGAGCCCGTCCACCACGCCGCAGGCGATGGCGAGCACGTTCTTGACCGCACCGCCGATTTCCGCGCCCGCGACATCGTTCGAGAAATAGGGGCGAAAGGCTGGCCGGGCGATCAGGGATGCGAGCCGGTCCCACTGATCCTCGCCCCCGCCGCACGCCAGGGTGACGGCGGTGGGAAGACCTTCGGCGACTTCGTGCGCGAAAGTGGGCCCGGACAGCACGGCGATGGCCGAACCGGGCGCGGCATCGCGCGCGACGTGGTTCATCAGCCGCCCGGTACTCGCCTCGATCCCCTTCGAACACAGCACCAGATCGTTCGGATGGCTGGGCATCGCTTCCAGAACGCTGCCCATATGCTGCGCCGGCGTGACGACCAGAGCGACGTCGAGATAGGCCATCTCGGCCAGATCGCTGGTAGCGCGGATGGTCGGCGCGAACTGCGCGGAGGGGAGATAGACCGAATTGGTGCGCGCGGAATTGATTTCCTCGACCAGAGCCTCTTCGCGCGCCCACAGCAGCACGTCGCGCCCGTCGCTCGCCAGCATCTGGGCGAGCGCCGTGCCCCAGGCGCCTGCGCCGATGACGCCGACCGAGGGAGAGGAACCGGTCGCGCTCATGCCTTCACGCCCGCGCCGCGCGCCGGTTCGGCATCCGGGTCCAGCGGCCAGCGCGGCTTTGCGGCGATGTCCAGCGGATCGGGCCGGAACCCGTCCAGCGCCAGTCGCTCGCATCCCGCCCAGGCGATCATGGCCGCATTGTCGGTGCAGAGGCTGGGCGGCGGAGCGACGAAACGCATCCCGCGCGTCTGTGCGAATTCCTCCAGACCCGCGCGGATCGCGGCATTGGCCGCCACGCCCCCGGCAACGACGAGGGCGGGCACAGGATCGATCCGATCCGCGCTGAATGCCAGCCGATCGAGCACGCAATCGAGCGCGGCCTGCTGGAAGCTCGCCGCGATATCGGCATTGGAATGGATGCCCGCATCCTTCGCCCGCAGCACCGCGCTTTTCAGCCCCGCGAAGGAGAAATGCGGTTCCTTCGAACCGAGCAGGGGGCGAGGCAGAGGCACATTCGCCGCATCTCCCTCTTTCGCCAGCCGCTCCACCGCCGGGCCGCCGGGATAGCCGAGCCCCAGCACCTTGGCGCTCTTGTCGAAGGCTTCGCCCAGCGCATCGTCGATCGTCGTCGCGAGGCGGCGATAGTTGCCCACGCCTTCGACCAGCAGGATCTGGCAATGTCCGCCCGACACCAGCAGCAGCAGATAGGGAAAGCCGAGATCGGGATCGCTGAGGCGCGGGGAAAGAGCGTGGCCTTCCAGATGATTGACTGCGATCAGCGGCGTCTCGCTCGCCATCGCCAGCGCCTTGGCGCTCACCAGGCCGACCATCACGCCGCCGATCAGGCCCGGCCCGGCCGTGGCGGCGATGGCGTCGCAATCGGCAAGCGTCTTGCCCGCATCCTTCAGCACCGCATCGATCATCGGGGCCAGTCGCTCGGCATGGGCGCGCGCCGCGATTTCGGGGACGACGCCGCCATAGGGTGCATGTTCCGCGTCCTGCGAGGCGATGCGCTGCGCCAGAATCGTGCGGTCGCTCGTGACGAGCGCCGCCGCGGTTTCGTCGCAGCTCGATTCTATTCCCAGTACCAGGCCCATCGCACTTTCCCTTAGCGACCCACACCGCTAGGGCAAGGCGACGCGATGCCAGCCTCCAATTCCCAAACCCCTCGTCTCGATCGCCCCATCCGCCTCGGCACGCGCCGTTCGCCTCTGGCGATGGCGCAGGCGAGCGAAGCCAGAGCGCGCCTGTGCGCGGCGCATGGCTGGGACGAAAGCGCAGTCGACCTGATGCCGGTGATCGCCAGCGGCGACAGGATACAGGACCGCCCGCTGGCGGAAATCGGCGGCAAGGCGCTTTGGACGCGCGAGCTCGACATCTGGCTGGAAGAGGGCTGGATCGACGGTGCAGTGCATTCGATGAAGGATGTGGAGACGATCCGGCCGGAGGGGTTCTCGATCATCGCCATTCTGGAACGCGAGGACCGGGCGGACCGATTGCTCGGCGCCGAAACGGTCGTGGCTCTGCCCCAAGGCGCCACTATCGGGACCAGCGCACCGCGCCGCGCCGCCCAATTGCTGCACCGGCGGCCCGATTGCCGCGTGGTCACGTTTCGCGGCAATGTCGCGACGCGCATGGCGAAGCTCGCCGCCGGAGAAGTCGATGCGACCTTTCTTGCCGCTGCAGGCCTCAACCGGCTGGGCGAGGATGCGGTCGGTACGCGGCTCGATCCCGAAGACTGGCTGCCCGCGCCCGGCCAGGCCGCGATCGGCATCGAATGCCGCGCCGGGGACGAGACGATGCAAGATATCTTCGCGGCGATCGACCACCGCGCGAGCCATGACGAGGTGATGGCCGAACGCGCGCTGCTCGCCGGACTGGGCGGATCGTGCCACAGCCCGGTTGCCGCGCTCAGCCGGATCGAGGGCGAAGAGCTGGTTTTGCGCGCCGCGATCTACAGTGCGGAAGGCGCGATCCGGATCGAGGACGAAGCGCGCATGGCGCGTGACGATCGCGAAGGCCCGCGCATTTTGGCCGAAACATTGCTGAAGGAAGCGCCCGAACAGGTCCGCGCCCTGTTCGAAGGCGCGGCGTGAGCCGTCCGGCCTTCCTGCTCCGCCCCGAACCGGGCTGGAGCGTGAGCGCCGCGAATGCCCGCGCCATCGGCCTTGGTATCGAAGGCGAGCCGCTCGCCCGCGTGGAACCCGTTTCCTGGGAAGCGCCCGCACGATCTTTCGACGGCCTGCTGATCGGCAGCGCCAACGTGTTTCGCCACGGCGGGCCGGGCCTTGCGGCCTTGCGCGATCGGCCCGTTCATTGTGTCGGCGAGACGACGGCCGAAGCCGCGCGCGCTGCCGGTTTTACCGTCGAAACGGTTGGGCGGGGCGGGCTGGCGCCTGTCGTCGCATCGCTGGCCGGGCGTAATCTCGACCTTATGCGCCTGTGCGGGGAAGCGCGCATCGCGCTCGATGTACCTGCCGGGATCGCGGTGACGGACGTCATCGTCTATCGCGTACGCCATCTGCCGATCGCTCCGGCGCTCGCCGAGCAAATGCGCACGGGCGGCGTGGTGGTGCTGCATTCCGCCGAGCTGGCAGGCCATTTCGCTTCGGAATGCGACCGTCTCGGACTGGATCGGTCCAGCTTCGAACCGGTCCTGATCGGACCGCGCCTGGTGCCTATGATCGGGACCGGCTGGCGCGCCGTCCACATCGCAGAGCGGCCGGAGGACGCGGCTCTGCTGGCCTTGGCCGCGCAAGTGTGTAGTAAGGCAGGGTAAAGGCGCGCCGGTTCATTCCGGTGCGGGGGCAAAAGGTACAACAGCGCGGGATCGCAAGCGGACCTGAATGAACGATACCATTTATACCAATCGCGGTGCCGGATCGGGGCGCAAATCCTTCCGCCCGGTGCTGATCGCGCTCACCGCGTCCTTCCTGCTGGGCGGGGCGGTGATCGGTTACGGAACCTATCGCTATTTCGACGCTCAGGCGGGGGCGCAGGCCGGGACCGAGAGCGATCCGGCACAGGCCGAAGCGGCGATGATGGCTGGCGAGACAGCGCAAGCGGCGCAGGCAACCGCCTCGCCCACGCCGACACCGCGCGCCAGCGCCACCAATGCCGCGCGCCAGGCCGCCGCGGTGGAGCGCGTGGTGGACCAGCAGGGCGGGATCGACCAGCGATTGGCCGCCGCGGAACAGCGTCTGGCCCGGCTCGACCTTCAGGCGCAGGCGACGGCAGGCAACACCGCCCGCGCCGAAGGGTTGCTGATCGCCTTCGCCACGCGCCGCGCCATCGAAAAGGGGGCGGAGCTGGGCTTCCTCGCCGATCAGTTGCGGCTCCGCTTCGGTGACGCGATGCCCAATGCCGTGCGCACCATCATCGACCAGTCGCGCAACCCGATCACGCTCGACATGCTGACGGCCCGGCTCGACGGGCTGGCACCCAGCCTGTCGGAACCCGATCGCCGGTTCAGCTGGGATCTCGTGCGCAGCGAATTGTCGCAGCTCTTCGTCGTTCGCCGCGAAAGCACGCCGTCGCCGCAGCCCGAACGGCGCCTCGACCGGGCGCGCATGTTCCTCGAAAGCGGACGCACCGAAGCGGCCATCGCCGAAGTGCGCAATCTGCCCGGTGCGGACAATGCCGCGCAATGGATCGCGCGCGCCGAACAATATGCGGCCACCCAGCGCGCGCTCGACCTGATCGAGACCGCCGCCGTTCTCGAACCGCGCCGCCTGCGCGACGGGGCGGGCAACCGGATCGAACAGGCAAGCCCGGTTCAGGGCGCGCCCGAACTCTGAAATCTCAGGCGCGCAGCAGCTCCGGCAGGTCGCCGGTGATCCCGCGCGCTTCGTCCATGAACCAGTCCTTCAACGGGCCGATGCGCTGGACGCCGCCCATGCCGAAGCGGCGCACGGCCGATGCGGTCTTGCCGGGCACGCCGAACAGGCGCGTCAGCCCGTCGGTCGCCAGCGCCACCATGAAACTGTCGAGCCCGCGCCAGCGCTCGTACCGCGCCAGCACCTGCGCATCGCCGAGATCTAGGCCGAGCCGCAGTGCCTCTTCGAACACCTCCACCAGCGCGCCGACATCGCGCAGGCCGAGATTGAGGCCCTGGCCCGCGATCGGGTGGATGCCATGCGCGGCATCGCCGACCAGCGCGAGGCGCCGATCGGTAATGGTGGCGGTGTGATGAAAGCCGAGCGGGAAGCTCGATCGCGGGCCGACGTCGGTGATAGCGCCCAGAATGCCGTGCATCCGCTCCTCGACTTCGGCCAGAAAGGCCCGGTCGCCGAGCTTGAGCGTGCCCGCCGCATCCTTTTCATCGACCGTCCAGACCAGCGCGCTATGGTGCGAACCGTCTTCCCCGTCGCGCATCGGCAGAAGCGCGAACGGCCCTGCGGGGTAAAAGATTTCCCACGCCACCCCGTCATGCGGCTTGGCATGCGTGAGCCCGGCGATGATGGCGCGGTGATCGTATTGCCACTGGGCGATCGAGATCCCCGCCTCCTCGCGCGTGGGCGATCCGCGCCCTTCCGCGCCGACCATCACTGCGGCCTTCAGCACGCTGCCGTCCGCGAGAGTGACCGAAACGCCATGCTCGCCGCGCTCTCGCGCCACGATTTCGGCGCGTTCGTGCCATTGGATCGCGGGCTCGGCGCGCGCGGCTTCGAACAGAGCGAGCCGCAGCTGGCGGTTCGGGAACATCCGACCGAGCGAGCCTTCATGCGGTTCGGGCGTGAAGTCGATCCGGCCCGGCTTCATCTGGTCGGTGACGGCGATGGATTCGATCGGACAGGCGAACGGCTCCAGCGCGTCGCCCAGGCCGATATGGCGGAACAGGCGCCAGCTGGCGGTAGAAATGGCGGAAGCGCGCCCGTCGAAACCTTCCGCCGTCAGATCGGCGGGATCGGCGCGGTCGACCACGTGGCTGGTGATCCCTTTGGTCGCCGCAGCCAGCGCCAGCGTCATGCCGACGAGGCCGCCACCGATTATGATCAGATCGCAGGTATCGTTCTCGGCCATGTCGGGGCTCCTTAGCTCGTTGCGCGGCGCACGTCCGGGCAGTAGAGCCTGCCGCGTGAGCGAGGCAAGGATATTGACGGATTTTCGCGCCGCTCTGGCGCTGTGCCTCGTCGTCCTGCTTTCGCTCGTTGCCCAGCCGTTGGGGGCACAGCCGGTCCGCGCGCAGGACGCGCGCTTCGGCGATGCGAACATGGCGGTGGCGCTTTATGCCGATGGCGCGCCGGTGGCGGGCGAGGAGTGGATGCTTGCCTTGCGCTTCCGGCCCAGCGCGCCCGAATGGCACGGCTATTACGCCAATCCGGGCGATGCGGGGCAGGGCATGGACCTGACGCTGGACCTGCCGGACGGCTGGACGATGGGCGAGCCGATCTATCCCGTGCCCGAGCGGCTCGTGATCGCAGGGCTGATGAACCACATCTACGAAGGCGATTACACGGTGCTCGTCCCCGTCCGGGTGGGGTCCGATGCCGCCGCGCTCGACGCGCCGTTGACGGGGTTCGTCGCCTATCTCGCCTGCACCGACCGGATCTGCGTGCCGCAGGATGCGCGCCTGGAAGCGACGCGCGGTGGCGATTTCGACCGCTGGCGAGCCGAGGTCGCGCCCCTGCTGGACCGCGAGGGCGGGTTCGAAATCGTCGGCGAGACGCTGCGCGTCGCGATTCCCCTGCCTGCCGATCTGGCGCTGAGCGATCCGCATATTTTCGTGCGGCAGAGCGATCTGGGGGGCGGCGCGCGTGTGGATTATGCAGCGCCCCAGCGTTTCGTGCGCAAAGGCAACCTGCTGGTTGCGGATATCCCGCTGGCAGGCGCAGCGCCGGAAGGGAGCGGCCTTGCCAGCCTGTCCGGCATTATCGGCTTCGGCGACGGGGAGGGGCTGCGGTTCGATGCCGTCCCGCAGTCGATCTCCATCGATGGCGCGATGCCTCTCGCCTCCGAAGCGGAATTGCCGTCGCTCTGGCTCTTGATCCTCGCTTCTTTCGCAGGCGGATTGCTGCTCAACATCATGCCCTGCGTTTTTCCGATCCTCAGCCTGAAGGCGCTGGCTCTCGCCAAAGCGGGCGGTGACGAGCGGGCGGCGCGGCATGATGCGCTGGCCTATATGGCGGGCGTGGTGCTCGCCTGCGCCGTGCTGGGCGCGCTGGTGATGACCCTGCGAGCGGCGGGCCAGCAGGTCGGCTGGGCGTTTCAATTGCAGGAGTCGGGCGTGGTTCTGGCGCTGTTCGCCCTGACCGCCGCGATCACTGCCAATTTCCTCGGCCTGTTCGAACTGCCCGGCTTCGCCATTTCGGGCCGGGGGCCGAGTACGAGCGGATCCTTCGCCACCGGCCTCCTCGCCGCCTTTGTCGCGACGCCGTGCACCGGGCCGTTCATGGCGCTCGCTCTTGGCGCGGCTCTGGTGCTCGCTCCGCTGGAGGGCATGGCGATCTTCGTGGCGCTGGGCGTCGGGCTGGCGCTGCCCTTCGTCGCAGTCGGTTTCGTGCCCCGGCTTCGACGGCTGCTACCGCGCCCCGGCCCCTGGCTCGCGCGGTTTCGCGCCTGGATGGCCTTGCCCATGGGGCTGACGGTGGTGGCGCTGGGATGGCTGGTCTGGCGGCTCGGCGGGTGGACATTCGTCGGCTTGGCGGCGCTGATTGCGATCCTCGTGGTGGCGGGACTGGTCGTGCTTCTGGCGCGGGGCAACAGGCTCGGCTGGGCCGCGCTCGTGGCTGCGCTTCTCCTCGGATGGTGGAGCGCCAGTCAGCCCCTCGCGCGCGAGGTTTCCGCTGCGGACAGCCTGCTCGATCCCCAACCTTTTTCCGAAAGCGCGCTGGCAGAAGCGCGTGCTTCGGGCCGTCCCGTCTTCGTCTGGTTTACGGCCGATTGGTGCGTCACCTGCAAGGTCAATGAAAGCGTCGCGATCGAGCGCGAGGCGACTCGTGCCGCATTCGAAGAAGCGGGCGTCGTAACCCTGCGCGGCGACTGGACGCGCCGGGACGAGGCGATTGCCAGCTTCCTCGCCGATCAGGGCGCGGCGGGCGTTCCGCTCTATCTCTGGTATCCGCCGGGGAGCGAGGCGCGGCAATTGCCGCAAGTGCTCACGCCGCAGGCTCTGCCCGATCTGGCGCGCGATCCTTCGCCCGCAGCCGCGCCCGGCAGCGATCGATAAGTTCGCCCGGCAGCGGGCTGGCATTCAGGATGACCGAACCCGCGCCCGGCACCGTCGCTTCGACCGAGCGCCCGCCGGTCAGCGCGTCGAGCCCCGGCTCGTCCGCCGGGCTGGCGCCGCGCCAGATCCACGCTTCGCCCATTTTGGTCGAATCCACGAACAGCCGCGTGACGTGCGAATTGCCGATCAGGGCCAGGATCGCCTGCGCGCGCGGATCGGCGCGGACCAGCCGTTCGTAGGCAACGCGCGTGCCATCCTCATCATCGAGGCAGGACAGCGCCATTAAGGGCCGCTCACCGGGCTTTCCGTAGATGATCCGCTCCACCGCGCCCTCGCGCGGCTGGCCTTCCACCCAGGCGGCGTCTTCGGTGTCGGGCGACTGGATCGGATCGGCGGGCGCTTCCCGCTCGTCGATCGGGATGCGCGCGACGTAATCGTCCGATGCGGGCGGCTTGCAGGCGGCAAGGGCCAGAAGCGGCAGGAACGGAAGGAAGCGACGCATCGCGGCCCCGCTAATCCCCATCATGCCCGGCATGCAAGTCCGCTATCCCCAGCCTAGCGCGCACGGATGAAGGCGCGCAGATCGCGCGACAGCTTCGCGCGGTCTTCTTCGCGCACATACATCATGTGGCCCGCGTCGTAATAATGGAACTCCACCCGGTCCTGCGGGATGCCGACGCGGTTCAGCGAATATTCCGCGCCGAAGAACGGCGTGGCGAAATCGTAATAGCCTTGCGCCACGAAGGTGCGCAGCCCGGAATTTTCCCGCATCGCCTTGCCGATATAAGGCGCGACGTTGAGATAGGCACCGCGCCCCTGGCCAAGCGTCCAGTCCCAATTGCGGCCCGGTTCGAACCCGATCGACTGATATTCGCGGCGCGTTTCGAAGCCGAGCGTTTCGCGCAGCCAGCTGTTGATCGCGGCGGTATAGCCTGCATCGATGCCATAGAAGCTCGGATCGTTATCGGGCGTCTCGCCGGCGGAGTCGAAATCGCGGCCCGTATAGCGCGCATCGAGCCGCCCGATCGTGAGGCCGCGATCGCGCAGCAATTCCTTGTAGAACCGCTGGTCCGTCACGCGCAATTCGGCCTGGTCGAGATAGGTTTCGGACAGGCCGGTCAGCCGCGCCATCTCCGCGCGAACCGCGGCGCGCTCGGCAGCGGGCAGGTCCTGCCCCTTGAGCAGCGCGGAAGCATAGGGCCCGATGGCGAAACGGCGCGCTTCCTCCACGATCGCCTCGACCGAAGGCGCCTGCACCTTGCCGTGATAATAGGCGGCGGCGGCCATGTTGGGGAGGGTGACGACATAGGCCAGCTCGTTACCCGGCGTCGGCTCGCGCCCGGCGAAATCGAGAATGGTCGATATCAGGACAAGGCCGTTCAGACCGACATCGTTGAACGTACCCGCCTCCAGCTCGTTGACGACGGCGGCGGTGCGAGTGGTGCCGTAGCTTTCCCCGCCGAGATATTTCGGGCTGTTCCAGCGACCGTTCTCGTTCAGCCACAACCGGATCACGTCCGCCACGGCGCGCGCATCCTGGCTGATGCCGTAATATTTCTTGGGGTCGGTCCCTTCGGTCAGATAGCTGAAGCCGGTGCCCGGCGGATCGATGAAGACGAGGTCCGCGACGTCGAGCAGGCTGTCAGGATTGTCGAGGATGGGGTAGGGCGGCGCGCCATCGTCGCGCGCATCGCCGGGTATCGCGACCCGCTTGGGCCCGAAGGCGCCCATCTGCAACCAGACCGATCCCGAGCCCGGCCCGCCATTGAACAGGAAGAAGACCGGGCGCGAGGTGTCGCGCGGAGTGGCGACATAGCTGGTCGTGACGATCACCGCCTCGGCCTTGGTTTCGTCTTCGGAGAACAAGACGTTCTCCTTGACGGTGGCGGTATAGGACACGCGCTTGCCGCCGAACGTGCCGATCAGATCGCGGCTTTTGACCTGCGGTATGATTTCGCCAACGGTTTCCGCTTTTGGTTGCTCCTGCGCGAAGGAAGCGGACGGGACGGCGGTGAGAGTGAGAGCGGCCAGCGCGACGGGGAACTTCATGGCTCAGGTTATGGCAGGGCCGACGCGCTAGGTAAACGCGCGGATTTGACCCATCAATCTCAGGCGGCCCGCGGTTGAATACGATCGAGTTCGCCATTCAAAGCGCGCTTCGCGATACGCAGCTCGGCGCTGGTCTGGAGACGAAGGAAGTATCCTTCGGACATGCGGAAATAACGGGTAAGGCGAAGATCGAGCTCGCCGTCGACGCGCTCACTACCGTCGATCAGGGCTTGGAGGCGCGCCTGATCGACCTCGATGGATTTCGCCAAAGCAGAGGTATCAAGCTGAAGCGGCTCCATGAATTCGGACACGAGCAATTCGCCCGCATGGGGGATATGCAGCCAATCGGAGCGATCAGTGATAGTCGACGATTTCGACATCGTATGCGTGTCCGCCTTTCCAACGAAAGCATATACGCCATTGCGCATTAATTGAAACCGAATGCTGTCCGACACGGTCGGAAGAGAGTGCGTGCAGCCGGTTGCTGGGCGGCAGCCTGAGGTCGTCGAGCGTTTCGGCAGCGTCAAGAATGGCGAGTTTGGCTAAGGCACGTGGCTGAATGTCAGGCGGCAGCTTCCTGCTGCACTGACCAGACCAGAGCCGTTCTGCTTCCTTGTCGGCGAAAGTTTCGATCATGTCTGCCTCATTCGATGCAGCTTGCTAATGATCAAGAAAGACCGGCGCTCAAAAATTCCAAGCCTGTCGTCTAATTGGCATATTTCATCAAGCGTCTGTTTTTATGCAATAAGTTATCCACAGATATGGATGGCGTCGCACAGCTACGGCTTGCCGCCCATCTTCTTGTAGCGCGTCTTGCCGTACCGCGTCTTGCGCGTGCCCGGCTTGCCTTCGTTGCTGCGACCGACCAGCGGCGCTTTCTTGTCCTGTTCTCCAAGGCCGAGTTCGTCGTTTTCGAGGCGGCGGATCTCGTCGCGGAGGCGACCCGCCTCTTCGAATTCGAGATCGGCGGCGGCATTGCGCATGCGCTTCTCCAGATCCTCGATATAGGCGCGCAGATTGTGACCGACCAGGTTGTTGCGCTCGTCGTCCCCGGTGTCGACGGTGACGCCGTCGCCCGCCGCAGTGTGCGCGACGATGTCGGCGATCTGGCGCTTGATCGTCTGCGGGGTGATCCCGTGTTCCTCGTTATATTCGCGCTGCTTCTCGCGGCGGCGGCCGGTTTCGGCCATCGCGCGTTCCATCGATCCGGTGATCCGGTCGGCATAGAGGATCACGTGTCCGTCCACATTGCGGGCGGCGCGGCCGATTGTCTGGATCAGCGAGGTTTCGGAGCGCAGGAAGCCTTCCTTGTCCGCATCGAGAATGCAGACGAGGCCGCATTCGGGAATATCGAGCCCTTCGCGCAAGAGATTGATGCCGACCAGCACATCGTAAACGCCCAGTCTCAGGTCGCGGATCAGTTCGATGCGTTCGAGCGTCTCGACGTCGGAGTGCATGTAGCGGACCCTGACGCCCGCTTCGTGCATGAACTCGGTCAGATCTTCGGCCATGCGCTTGGTGAGCGTGGTCACCAGCGTGCGATAGCCCTGCGCGGCGGTCTTCTTGCACTCCTCGATGCAGTCCTGCACCTGATCTTCGACGGGGCGGATATTGACCGGCGGGTCGATCAGGCCGGTGGGGCGGATGACCTGTTCGGCGAAGACGCCGCCGGTCTGTTCCATCTCCCAGCTTCCCGGCGTGGCCGAAACGCAAAAGGTCTGCGGGCGCATCGCGTCCCATTCGTTGAACCGCAGAGGGCGGTTGTCGATACAGCTCGGCAGGCGGAAGCCGTATTCGGCCAGCGTGATCTTGCGGCGATGGTCCCCGCGCGCCATCGCGCCGACCTGGGGCACGGTCTGGTGGCTTTCATCGACGAAAAGAAGCGCATTTTCGGGCAAATATTCGAACAGGGTTGGCGGCGGTTCGCCGGGAAGCCGACCGGTCAGGAAGCGGGAGTAATTCTCGATCCCCGCGCAGCTGCCGGTGGCCGCGATCATTTCGAGGTCGAAATTGGTGCGCTGTTCCAGCCGCTGGGCTTCGAGCAGGCGGCCTTCCTCGTTCAATTCCTTCAGCCGCTCGGTCAGTTCGAAGCGGATCGCTTCGGCGGCCTGTTTCATTGTCGGGCCGGGGGTAACGTAGTGCGAATTGGCATAGACGCGCACCTTGTCGAGGATCTGCCCCTTCTTGCCGGTCAGCGGGTCGAATTCCGCGATCTCCTCGATATCGTCGCCGAAGAAGCTGATCCGCCAGGCGGTGTCCTCAAGGTGGCTGGGGAAGAGTTCGAGATTGTCGCCCCGCACCCGGAAATTGCCGCGCGCGAAGCCTGCATCGTTGCGCTTGTATTGCAGCGCGACGAGCTTGCGGATCAGCTCGCGCTGGTCGACCGTCTCGTCCTTCTTGATGTCGAAGATCATCGCCGAATAGGTTTCGACCGAGCCGATACCGTAGAGGCAGCTGACAGAGGCGACGATGATGACGTCGTCGCGCTCCAGAAGCGCACGCGTGGCCGAATGGCGCATCCGGTCGATCGCCTCGTTCACCGAGCTTTCCTTCTCGATATAGGTGTCCGAGCGGGGAACGTAGGCTTCGGGCTGATAATAGTCGTAATAGCTGACGAAATATTCGACTGCGTTGTTGGGGAAGAAGCTCTTGAATTCCCCGTAAAGCTGCGCGGCGAGGATCTTGTTGGGGGCCAGGATCAGCGCCGGGCGCTGCAATTCCTCGATCACCTTGGCCATGGTGAAGGTCTTGCCCGAGCCGGTCACGCCGAGCAGCACCTGGGTCTGTTCGCCCTCCTTCGCGCTTTCGGTCAATTCGGCGATCGCCGTCGGCTGGTCGCCTGCGGGGGTATAGTCGCTCACCAGTTCGAAGCGCTTGCCGCCCATGGATTTCTCCGGGCGGTTGGGCTTGTGGGGCACGAATTGCCCGGTGGTGTCGGGCTCTTCCAGCCCCCTGCGGATAACGAGTTCGGCCATGCGCGCACATATGGGGAACGCGAGGGCACGAGGCAACGGGCGGAGGCGCTTTGGCTTGCGTTACGGTTTCGTGACACGACGAAGACGCATGCGCTTTCGGGATCGGATCGGCGGGGGTCCGCGTTATGAAGCCATGATGGCAACGTTACCGTTCAAAGACATTCCGCTGCGCGAAGCCGCGCTCCAGCACAAGGCGGAGCTGGCGCGGCGCTGGGCGCTGGCGAGCGAGCCGTGCGCGGAAGAGGTATCGACCCCGCCGACCAAGCTGCTGCTGGGCGAGCTGGGCTGGGTGGCCGAACCCCTGAAGCGCCTGTTCCGGCCCGCGCTCGACATCCCGCAGGCCCGCCATCCGCAGACGGTGATGCTGCTGCCCGGCTTCGGCGCGCACCCCATCCGCATGCGCTACATGGCGCGGCAGCTCGAAAAGGCGGGGCACACGGCGAAACGATGGGGCGTGGGATATAATTTCGGCGCCACCGAAGACCGCTTCCGCAAGGTGGAAAATCGCCTGATCGACCTTTTCGATCGCAAGGGCGAGCCGGTCGTCCTCGTCGGCTGGAGCCTCGGCGGGGTCATGGCGCGTGAAATCGCAAAGCTGCATCCCGAAAAGGTTTCCAAGATCATCACCATGGGTTCGCCTTTTTCGGGCAGCCCGCGCGCCAACAATGGCTGGCGCGCCTATCAGGCGATTGCCGGGCACCGGGTGGACGAGCCCGAATTCGACGCCATTCCGGCCGAAAAGCCTCCGGTGGAAACGATTGCGCTGTGGAGCCCGCGCGACGGCGTCGTCAGCCCGCGCAGCGCCTGTGGCCGCCCCGGAGAGCGCGATCGGACGGTGTGCCTGCGCTGTACCCATATGGGCTTCGTGAACACGCCAGAGGCGATCGAAGCGGTATTACGGGAACTGGACGCGCGTTGATCCTTTGTTAAGGTGACGGGGCGTTGCACCGCACCATTCTTATCGAACCTGCCGATTCCGGCAGGGCGAGACATATCGGGGGACCATGGCCGCTAGCGACCAATTCGATGAAATGCACATGCCAGACGGCTCCGTGCGCGAGGCTTATGGCGGCTATCAGGATTGGTTCGCGGAACAGGACGGGTCGTTTCTCAAGCGCAAGCACCGCGATGCCGAACACGCTTTCCGCCGCACCGGCATCACCTTCAACGTCTATGGCGAGGACGAGGCCGAAGAGCGGCTGATCCCCTTCGACATGGTGCCGCGCATCATTTCCGCCGGCGAATGGCGCCGGTTGACGCGCGGGATCGAACAGCGCGTGTCGGCCCTCAACGCCTTCATGCACGATCTCTATCACCGGCAGGAGATCATCCGCGCGGGCCGCGTGCCCGAACGCCTGTTTCGCAATAATGCCGCCTGGCTCCCCAACATGGTCGGCTTCACGCCGCCGGGCGGGGTCTATACGCATATCGTCGGCATCGATCTGGTGCGGACCGGGCCGGACGAATTCTTCGTGCTGGAAGACAATGCGCGCACGCCCAGCGGCGTCTCCTACATGCTCGAAAATCGCGAAACGATGATGAACATGTTCCCTGAACTGTTCATGCGCGTACCGGTGGAATCGGTTTCCAACTATCCGCGCCGCCTCGCCCGCAGCCTGGCGGCCTGTGCGCCAGATTGTACCGAAGGCAAGCCGGTGATCGCCGTGCTGACGCCGGGCATCTACAATTCCGCCTATTTCGAACACGCCTTCCTGGCCGATCAGATGGGTGCCGAACTGGTCGAGGGCAGCGATCTGCGTGTCGTCGGCGGGCGCGTACAGATGCGCACCACCGGCGGCTACAAGCCGGTCGACGTGATCTATCGCCGGGTCGACGATGAATTTCTCGATCCGCTGACCTTCAATCCGGACAGCGTTCTGGGCGTTCCGGGCATCATGGACGTCTATCGCGCGGGCCGAATCACCATCGCCAATGCGCCCGGCACCGGCGTGTGCGACGACAAGGCGATCTACAGTTTCATGCCGGAAATCGTGGAGTTCTACACTGGCGAGAAACCGCTGCTTCCCAATGTCGAAACGTGGCGCTGCGCCGAAGAGGACAGTCTGAAGTACGTGCTCGACAATCTCGAAGAGTTGGTGGTCAAGGAAGTCCACGGCTCGGGCGGATACGGGATGCTGATCGGCCCGACGGCATCCAAGCGCGAGATCGCCGCTTTTCGCGACAAGCTGAAGGAGAGGCCGGAAAACTACATCGCGCAGCCGACGCTGTCGCTGTCGACCTGCCCGATCTTCACCAAGCAGGGCCTCGCGCCGCGCCATGTAGACCTGCGACCCTTCGTGCTCGTTTCGCCCGACAATGTGGACATCACACCGGGCGGGCTGACGCGCGTGGCGCTTCAGAAAGGGTCTTTGGTGGTCAATTCCAGCCAGGGTGGCGGAACCAAGGATACGTGGGTGTTGAAGGACTGATGTTAGCCCGGACAGCCAATTCGCTCTTCTGGATGTTCCGCTATCTTGAGCGGGCCGAGAATACGGCGCGCCTGCTCGATACGGGCGTTCGCATGGCCCTGACGCGCGACGTCGTCAGCGCGGAAGAGGAATGGCGCTCCGTCATCCTCACCGCCGGACAGCAGCCGGGCTACGAAGCCAAGCACGCCAGCTATACCGGCATGCAGGCGTGGAATTACGTTCTGCGCGACAAGGACAATCCCGCCAGCGTGCTCGCCATGCTCGGCAATGTGCGGTCCAATGCGCGCCAGTCGCGCAACGTCATCACCGGCGAGGTCTGGGAAGCGATCAACGACAGCTGGTTGCAGATCAGCGAGATGCTGGCCCGCCCGGTGGGCGAACAGCGGGTGGGCGACGTTCTGGCGGCGGTACGGCGCGCGGGCACTCTGACCCATGGCGCGGTGATCGGCACCATGCTGCGCGACGAAAGCTTCCATTTTGCCCGTGCGGGCACGTTTATCGAGCGGTCGGACAGCATCGCGCGCATCCTCGACATGAAATATTACCTGCTGCTGCCCTCGCTCTCCTATGTGGGCTCCAGCCTCGATACCGGGCAGTGGGATACGGTCCTGCGCGCCGTGTCGGGCGATCGCGCCTATCGCTGGCTCAACGCAGGGCAGGTCGATGCGCGGGGCATCGTCGAATTTCTGGTGCTGGACGAGCGTTTCCCGCGCAGCCTCTCCTACTGCCAGACGGCCCTGCGCGAAAATCTCGCGGCGCTCGCCCGGATGCGCGGGTGCGAAGGGCAGAGCAACCGCTTGATGCGCAGCGCCGACATATCCTTGAGCGAACGCACTATCGATTCGATCTTCGATCAGGGGCTGCACGAATTCCTGCGCCAGTTCATGGCGTCGAACGCGACGATCGGCGCGGCCATTTCCGAAGATTACAGGTTCCTGTCCTGATGCGCCTCTCCATCCGCCACACCACCCGCTATCGCTTCTCCGAACCGGTTGTCCACGCGCTGCAGCGCCTGCGCCTGACGCCCAAGGAAACGCAGGGTCAGGAAATCGTGTCCTGGGAGATGGAGTACGATAACGCAGCGCCCGAACTGACTTACGAAGATCAGCACCACAACACGACGACGCTGGTTTCTGTCGTTAGCGAGGCGTCGATCGTCACGATCACCTGCCGGGGGGAAGTCAACACCAGCGACCATGCCGGCGTGATCGGGCAGCACGCCGGGCACTTGCCGCTATGGAGCTTTTGCAGCCAGAGCGACCTGACCCGGCCCGGCCCCAAGATGCGTGCGCTCGCCGCGGAGTTGCGCGGGCGCGATCTCGGACCTCTCGACATGCTTCATGCTCTGTCGGCCGAGATCCTCGATCGCGTCGAATATCGGATCGGCAGCACCGGGGTCGACACGAAAGGCGAAGAGGCGCTCGGCAAGGGGGCCGGGGTCTGCCAGGACCATGCCCATATCTTCATCGGCGCGGCCCGGATGCTCGACATTCCGGCGCGCTATGTCAGCGGCTATCTGATGATGGACGACCGGGTCGAACAGGACGCGACCCACGCCTGGACCGAGGCCTATGTCGAAGGGCTGGGCTGGGTCGGTTTCGACATTTCCAACGGGATCAGCCCGGATCAGCGCTACGTCCGGGTTGCCACGGGACGCGATTATCGCGATGCCGCTCCGGTCACCGGAATCAGCTTCGGCACGGCGTCGCAGGAGCTTGAGGTGGAAGTCGCGGTCGAACAGCGACAGGTTCAGCAGTAACGCCTGAAGGGCGAGGGATTTCAATGACATATTGTGTAGGCATGATGGTCGACAAGGGCCTCGTGTTGATGAGCGACACGCGCACCAATTCGGGCGTCGACAACATTTCGGTGTTCCGGAAAATGTTCTCCTGGCGGGTCGAGGGGGAGCGGATCATCACGGTGATGACGGCGGGCAATCTCGCCACGACGCAGGCCGTGGTCAGCCAGCTGGAAGAGCGCACCAAGGCGCCGGACGAGCGGGACAACGTGCTGCTGAAATCGCCGACCATGTTTCAGGTCGCCAGCGAGATCGGACGCCTGCTGCGCCATACGGTCGGCAACCGCCAGCAGGAAAACGGCGATCGCGGGCGGGGACGTTTTACCGCTTCGATCATCGTGGCGGGCCAGATAGCAGGCATGGAGCCGCGCCTGTTCCTGGTCTATCCCGAAGGCAATTTCATCGAAGCGAGCGCGGACACACCCTTCTTCCAGATCGGCGAGACGAAATACGGCCGCCCGATCATCCTGCGCGGATACGACCGCGAAATGAGCATGGAAGATGCGGTCAAGCTGCTGATGGTGAGCTTCGATTCGACGCTGAAGGCCAATCTCTCGGTCGGTCTGCCGCTCGATCTGATGGTGATCCCGCGCGACACGTTCGAAGCGACACATACGGACCGGATCGCGCATGACGATCCCTATTTCCAGGCGATCTCGGCGGGCTGGGGCGATGCGCTGAAACACGCGTTTCATTCGCTGCCCGATTACAGTTTCTACCAGCCCGACCCGGAGTAAATCAGCGGCAGAAGCTGCCGCTCCCTTCCTCAAGATGGAAGTGATTGGCGTGCGCCGCGTTGTAATCCGGTCCCAGTACCGTTCCGAAGCGTTTGCAGGCGCTGCGCTGTACGGTCTGCAGAAATTCGCGCTCCTCCGCATCGCCTGCATTCCAATCTTCGAGGACGCTGATCCTGCGCCCGTCGGCAAGCACAAAAGCGGCCACATCGATGGCTTCCGCGCGCGCATGGGCGGAGCGGCGGCCCGTGCCCGCGACATTGCGGCAGGAATAGCTGCCCATCGTTTCGATGCGGATCAGCGAACGGCCCAGGATCTGCCGCGCCGCCCGATCGACGCCGTAGCGCGCCCATCCAGAGAACGTGCGCGCCAGCGGGCAAGTGACAGCGCCCAGATTGGTGACGGCGATATTGGCCGCGTCGCCTGACAACCCCTCGATCCGCACCGTGTTGATGGTGGAACAGCCCGCGCCATAATAGGCATCCGGCTGGACCGTAAAACGCGTCTGATTTTCGGCCAGTTCGGCAAGACAACGCCGCGCTTCGCGTGTCGGTTCGGGCGGGGTGACCGGGCGGCTGATCGGGCCGCTCGGCACCCGCTCCGGCGCGCGTCCGGCGGGAAGGGCATTGCAGGCGGCAAGCAGAACGAGAAGCGGCAGGGCAGCGGCGCGTCGAAACATGCCCTCTGCTATGCCGCAGCTCTGGTTAACGCAGGCCGAAGAGAGCCCGCGTCACCTTCACTCGCTCAATACCCCGAGGCCTGCCCGTCCTTGCGCATCTCGGTCGCTCCGGTGAGAACCCCGGTTTCGGGATCGCGCGCGATCGCCTGATAGCCGCCGAACATGATCCCATTATCGACCACTTCGACCTTGTGGCCCATCCCGCGCAGCCGCTCGATCGTGGCGGCAGGGATGCCCGGCTCGACATAGAGCGTGCCCATCGGATCCTCGATTTCGCCGTCCAGAGTATCGGTCGGCTGGCGGCCGCCATCGTGGTTGAACCGCGCCGCATCGCCCGCTTCCTGCAGGTTCATCCCGTAATCGACGATGTTGACCAGCACCTGGACGTGGCCCTGCGGCTGCATCCCGCCGCCCATCAGGCCGAGCGTCATGTAAGGCGCGCCGTCCTTCTTCACGAAAGCGGGAATGATCGTCTGGAAGGGGCGCTTGCCGGGCTCGTATGCATTGGGATGCGCGGGATCGAGGCTGTAGAGCTCGCCGCGGTCCTGAAACATGAAGCCGAGGCCATCGGGCACCAGCCCGCCGCCCATACCGCGATAGTTCGACTGGATGAGGCTCACCATCATGCCGTCGCCATCGACCACGGTCAGATAGGTGGTGTCGCCTTCGCCCTCCAGCTTGGGCTCGCCGGGGCCGTAGGCGGTGGCTTTCGCCGGATCGATCAGCGCGAACCGCTCGCGCCCGTAGCGCTCGCTCAAGAGGTCCATCGGCGTCGGCGAGAAGTCTGGATCGGCATAGAAGCGTGCGACGTCCTCGTAAGCCAGGCGCTTGGCTTCGGTCATGTAGTGCATGGCTTCCGGGCTGCCGCGCTCCCACTGGGCCAGATCGACATTCTTCAGGATGTTGACCATTTGCAAGGCGGCAAAGCCCTGGCTGTTGGGCGGCAGTTCGCACAGTTCGAATCCGTCGCGATAAATCGCGCAGGCGGGATCGACCCACTCGCTGTCATGCGCGGCGAAATCGGCGCGGGTGAAGGCGCTGCCCTGACGCTGGAGGTAATCCACCATCGTCTCGGTCAGCGCGCCGTCATAGAACGCATCGCGCCCTTCGCGACCGATAGTCTCCAATGTGTTGGCGAGGTCGGGGTTCCTGAACATCTCGCCCGCTTCCGGCGCGCTGCCATCCGCAAACCAGACCTGCCGCGCATTCGAGAAGTCGAAGTCGTCCTCGCGCCGCGAATAGGCGGCGAGGGAGCGTTCCAGATACATGGCGATCACGGGCGCGACCGGATGGCCTTCGCGCGCGTAGCGCACCGTCGGCGCGAGATTGTCCGCCATCGGGCGCTTGCCGAACCGTTCATGCAGCGCGAACCACGCATCGACCGTGCCGGGAATAGTGACGGGGAGGGGGCCGTAAGCGGGTATCGATGTCGCATCGCCGAGCTTTTCCTTCAGCTGGGTGAGCGTCTGCCCGCGCGGGCTGCGGCCCGATCCGTTGAGGCCGTAAAGCTTTTCGGTCTTCGGATCCCAGACGATGGCGAACAGATCGCCACCGATGCCGTTTCCGGTCGGCTCCATCAGACCGAGCGCGGCGTTGGCGGCAATCGCCGCATCGACCGCGCTGCCGCCTGCCTTCAGGGTATCGAGCGCCACTTGGGTCGCCAGCGGATGCGCGGTGGCGGCCATGCCGTTTTCCGCGATCACCGGGCTGCGCGACCAGTTCGCGCCGACCGGGCGCCCGCCGCCGCCGATCTGCTCCTCGATGGGTTTCGCATCCTGCGCCGTGGCGGGGTGGGCGATCAGGGCCAGGATGGCCGCGGCGGTAAGGAAACGCATTGAATTCTCTCCCAATCAGGCGTGAGCTTTGTGGCCTTCCGTTGCCTTGCTGACAAGCACGATCGCCAGCCAAGATGCGATGAAGCCGGGCACGATTTCGTAAAGGCCCTGACCGTTGATGAAATCGCTGTTCCACCCCAGCGCGATCCAGATCCCGACCACGGCGGCACCGGTCAGAAGGCCGGCCACTGCGCCTGCGCCCGTCATCCGGTCCCAGGTCAATGCCAGAATAATCAGCGGGCCGAACGCCGCGCCGAAGCCGGCCCATGCGTTCGAGACGAGGCCGAGAACCTCGCTGTTGGGATCGCGCGCGATGAAGATCGCGGCCACCGCCACCAGCGCCACGCAGATGCGCCCGACATTCACCGCCTCGCGCTCGCTGGCGTGTTTGCGCAGGAACAGGCGGTAGAAATCCTCGGTCAGCGAGCTGGAGGAGACGAGCAGCTGCGAGCTGATCGTGCTCATGATCGCGGCGAGCAGGGCTGCGAACAGGAAGCCGGTGATGAGCGGATGGAAGAGCAGGTCCGACAGGACGATGAAGATCGTCTCCGGATCGTCGAGCACGATGCCGTTGCGCTGCGCATAGGCGCGGCCCGCGATCCCCACGCCGAGCGCGCCGATCAGCGCCACGCCCATCCAGGCGAGCCCGATATTGCGCGCAACCTTGACCTTTTCGACCGTGCTGATCGCCATGAAGCGCACGATGATATGCGGCTGCCCGAAATAGCCCAGCCCCCAGGTCACGGCGCTGACGAAGCCCAGGAAGGTGAGGCCCTGCGTCAGGCTGAGGAAGCCCGGCTGGCTCGCCGCGACCGCCTCGATCGATCCGCCCGCCGTGCCGCCGGGGCCGAACATCACCACAAGCGGCATCAGCACCAGCGCGACCACCATGATGCAGCCTTGCACGAAATCGGTCAGGCTGACGGCCAGGAACCCGCCCACCATCGTATAGGCCAGCACCACCAGCGCGGTGATCCAGATGCCCATCATGTAATCGCTCATCCCGCCCGCAGGCAGAATGTCGGCAAAGGCGGTCTCGAACAGTTTGCCCCCGCCGACGAGGCCCGCCGCGGTATAGACCGTGAAGAAGACGACGATCACGAGGCCGGACACGACGCGCAGCGTCTTCGCCTTGTCGGGAAAACGGTTGGCGAGGAATTCGGGGATGGTCAGCGCATTGCCCATCTCCTCGGTCTGCTGGCGCAGGCGAGGGGCGACGATGATCCAGTTCGCGACCGCACCCACGAACAGGCCGATCCCGATCCACGCTTCGACCAGGCCCGCCGCATAGAGCGCGCCGGGCAGGCCCAGCAGCAGCCATCCGCTCATGTCGGAAGCCCCCGCGCTCAGCGCCGCGACCGCCGGATGAAGATTGCGCCCGGCCAGCATGTATCCCTCGCTGGTATCGGTCGATCGTTTCCAGGCGAACAGGCCGATCCCGATCATCAGGAGGAAATAGAGGGCGAGCGTTATGAGGGTTCCTGTTTGCATGGGGCGATACATACAGACGCGAGAGGCTCTGTCATCCTTGGGCCGGAAATTTGATCGAAGCCAAGCCGGTGGGGTCTGCGCGGCTTATATCTTTACGCTGAGGCTCACCGGATCGAAGCTTCCTGTCCCCGGCGAGCCGTGTCGACGGGTCGCGGATGTGGCCCATCCGACACATCGGCGTGGTGAAAATGACGCCGCCTCACCGATTTTTCGCCAGTTTCATCGAGACGACACGCAACCGACACGGCCCGGTCATGCGCGGATACGAAAGGCCCTCGCGTCTTCCAATGACGGGAAAAAAGCCATGTCGCATCTTACCTCGCTCGTCCGCCTGCTCGTCCTGTCGAGCGCTCTTGTTCCCGTGACGGCCTTGCAGGCACAGGCCGCCGCCCAGCCCGAGCAAGGCGAGGAAGCTGCGGAGGCGAGCGGCAACGAGATCATCGTCACCGCGCAGAAGATCGAACAGCGCGCCGCCGATGTGCCGATCACCATTTCCGCCATGCGCGGCGAGCGGATTCAGGAACTGGGCGTCACCGACCTCGACGAATTGTCGAACTACGTGCCCGGCCTGAACATTCAGGAACAGAGCGCCAACAATCCCGGCGTGGTGATTCGCGGGATCACGTCGGATTCGGGCTCCTCGCAACAGGGGCCGCGCGTGACGCTCTATTACAATGGCGTCGATATCTCGCGCTCGCGCGGGTCGTATCAGGCGATCTACGATCTCGACCGGGTCGAGGTTATCAAGGGCCCGCAGGCGACCTTGTTCGGAACGGCCAGCGCCGTTGGCGCGATCAGCCTCGTCTCCGCGCCTCCGCGCCCCGGTTTCTCGGCCGAAATCACGGGCGGGTACGGTAATTTCGATGCCACTTTGCTCTCAGGCTACGTCAATGCCGGATCGGACGTCCTGGCAGGGCGGATCGCCTTCGAGTGGCGCACGCGCGACGGATATGTCGAAAATCTCGCCGCCTCGCAGGAGGAAGAATTGTACGCGCAGGACAATCTGGGGCTTCGCGGCTCGCTGCGCTTCATGCCTACCGATCGCCTGACCGTCGACCTGATCGGGACGTTCGACCGTCAGCGCAATGGCGGCACACCGTTCATCTCGGGCACTTTCGCTACCACCAATGGCCCCGCCGATCCGTTCGGCCCGGCGCAATTGGGCGGCTCGCCATATTCGCAAGCACATCTGGGCGATGCGCAGCTTGGCCTCGACCGTGAAGTCTATGACGCGAACCTCACTGCCGAATACGAATTCGGCGACAGCTGGACCTTCACCACCGTCAACGGATATCGCGAATTCGACAGCGCCGAAGTATTCGATGCCGATGGCGGGCCTGCGCCCTTCCTCGAATTCGCCGAGATCGCGGACGGCTGGCAGTTCAGCCACGAAGGCCGCTTCAGCTATGTCGATCCGATGTGGCGCGCGGCGTTCGGGTGGAATTTCTTCACCGAGAAGGGGCGCCAGAACGTACCGTTCTCGACCGAGGAAGGCACCTTCCTGCAATGCCTGACCTCGGTGGCGACACCGCGCCCCTTGATCCCCGGTATTCCGTGTGTAGCGCCGGACGGATCGGTGTCGGCCTCTCAGGTCACCGCTCTCGTAACAGGCGGGGCCGCATCGGCGATTCCCTATACCTCGACCTTCGAGAACCGCGGCGAGAATCAGAGCTATTCGGTTTTCGCCGACGTGACCTACATCGCGACCCCCGCGCTTGAACTGACCGCAGGCGCGCGGTTGCTGATCGAACAGCGCAAGTCCGGCTATGTCACCGATGTTCCCAACTCGATCATTACCGGCGCGCCCCTGATCCCGGGGCAGGTCGATACCGACGGCCGCGTGTTCGAGGCCGACCGCAGCTATTCCGTCGTGCTCCCACGCTTCAACGCGCTTTACCGTCTGACCCCGGATCTCAACGTCTTCGCCACCGTCTCGAAGGGACGCCGTTCGCCGGTGGTGCAGTTGAGCGCACGGCGCGCGGGCGGGGCGGTCGTGTCGAACTTGCAGGAAGTGCCCGAGGAAACGGTATGGAATTACGAGGGCGGGCTCAAATTCGCCAGCGGGATCGTGTCGGGATCGCTGGGCGTCTATTACCAGGAATATCAAGGCTTCCAGGTCAGCATCACGCAGCCCGACGGTACCACGGTTACGCGGAGCGCGGGCAGCGCCAGCAATCTCGGCGTCGAAGGGGAACTCGCGGTAAACCCGACCGACTGGCTCAATGTGTTCGGCAATGTCGGCTATATCGACGGGGGGATCGACGACAAGCCGGAGAACGGCGTCTTCGCGGGCGATCGCTTCCGTCTCCAGCCGGAATGGCAGGCGGCGGGCGGCTTTACCTTGGATGCGCCAATCGGCAACGGGATGCGCGTCTTCGCGACGCCCAGCGTGACCTATCGCAGCCGCATCTTCTTCGAAGTGCCGAACAGCCCGCTGATTTCGCAGGAAGGCGTGACGCTGGTGAATGCGCGCGCAGGCGTGAGCTTCGCCGACGACAGCTTCGAGATCGCCGGGTTTATCCGCAATGCCTTCGACGAGGACTATCTGCTCGATGCCGGCAATACTGGCGGCGCCTTCGGGATCCCGACTTTCATTCCCGCCGAACCGCGTCTTTATGGGGTGAGCGCAACCGCCCGTTTCTAACATCGTCACCGGGGCGGTTTGTAGAGCCGCCCCTTTCGGCCCTGGGCGAGGCGCGCTAGGCATCGCGGGATGCCCGCGATCGAACCCGTCACCGCGCTGATGGCGCTTGGCTTTTGCGCGGTGCACCTGTTCGTCGGGAAACTGCGCTTCCTCGATGTCGAGCCGCGCAGCCGCTGGCTGAGCTTTGCGGGCGGGGTGGCGGTCGCCTATGTGTTCCTGCACATCCTGCCCGAACTGGGCGCGCATGGAGCGACGTTTCAGCGCGCCATGGGCCTAGCGCGCGGAGCGGCGGAGGCTTGGGTCTATACGATGTCGCTGGCAGGGCTCGCGCTGTTCTACGGGATCGAGCGGGCGCTGGTCGTCTCGCGCGGGGGCCGCGATCGTACCAACAAACGACCCGGCAGCGGCATCTTCTGGCTGCACATCGCGGCGAGCGGCTTGCTCATCTTTATCGTCGCCTATCTTCTCAACCACCGCGAGGACGAGACGGCGGGCGGGTTGATCCTGTTCTTCGTCGCGCTGCTGCTCCACTTCGTCACGGCCGATTTCGCCAGCCGCGCCGATCATCCCGAAATTTACGACCATGCAGGTCGCTGGGCGCTGGTGGGCGCCACGTTGGCGGGGTGGATCACCGGCCTGTTGGTGGAGCTGCCCGAAATCGCCATCGGCTGTCTGTTCGCTTTCGTCGGCGGGGCGATGGTCCTTGTGATATTGAAGGAAGAACTGCCGGAGGAGCGGGAGAGCAAGTTCTGGCCGTTCCTGCTTGGCGCGACGCTGTATGCAGGGCTGGTGCTGGCGGAATTCTATCTGACCGGGTGAAAAGACCGGTAGAGGTATCGGACCTTCCAGCGGACAGAAGGGTTGAAGGGGTGAACCCTTCATTCTTCAAAGGCCCGACTCCATGAACCGTTTTTCCGAAACCACCGTCCTCGTCACAGGCTCGTCTTCCGGCATCGGTGCCGCGATCGCGCGCCGGTTTTCCGCAGAAGGGGCGAATGTCGTCCTGAATTCCCGCACGCGCGAGGATATTGAAAAGGTCGCGAAGAATCTGCCTGACGATCGCACTCTGATCGTCGAAGGCGCGATCGGCGGCGCGGATTTTGCGAAGGAGATCGTCGGGAAGACCGTCGAACGCTTCGGTGGGCTCGACGTGCTGGTGAACAATGCCGGCATCGCCGCCGCAGGTCCCCTGGCCGAGGCGGACGAGGACGATATCGAGAGCGTGATCGATATCAACGTGAAGGGCATGCTCTATATGTGCCGCGCGGCCATCCCCGAACTGGTGAAGAGCCAGAGTGCGGGTGGTGCTTCGATTATCAACACCTCCAGCGTGTCGGGCAGCGGCGGCGACTGGACCATGCCGATCTACAACGCATCGAAAGGCGCGGTGACCAATCTGACTCGCGGTCTTGCTCTCCAATTGGGCGCGCAGGGCATCCGCGTGAACGCCGTCCTGCCTTCGCTGACCCGGACCGATATGAGCGAGGGCATTCGCGACAATAAGAACCTGATGGACGCGTTTCTGCGCCGCATTCCCTTGGGCCGCGTCGGCGAGCCGGAAGATGTGGGGAGCGTCGTCGCCTTTCTGGCGAGCGAGGATGCGCGGTTCGTGACGGGGGCGAACCTGCCGGTCGATGGCGGGGTCAGCGCGTCGAACGGACAGCCGAATTTCATGGCGCTCGGCGACTGACTTTGGGCCATCGACCTATCATCGCGCCGCCGCTTCGCCTCGGCTCGCTCGCCGCACTTGTTTTGCTAGCGGCGTGTTCGAACGATCCGCCGGACTCGCAGAACGACCGGAACTCCGGAGAGGTCGTTACGCGCACCGAACCGGGCGAGGTCGCTCCGCCTGACCCGTCCAGCTCTGCGGAATCGGAGCGTACCGAAAGCCCGGCTCCGCAAACAGAAGATGAGAGGAGCGTTGCCGGGGCTTCCGTGCAGGACACGATACCGGCGCGTTTCCACGGGCTTTGGTCGGAAGATCTCGACCATTGCCGCGTGCCCGGACACCAGCGCTACGACATCGGAGCGAGCCGCATCGGCTTTTTCGAAAGCACCGGCATCGTGCGCACGGTGCGGGTTCGCGGCGACTACGCCGCCGCGACCGTCTTCGAACAATATGGCGACGGCCCGGGCACCCGATACGCCTTTTATATGGCGCTTGAAGGTCCGGACCGGATGCGGGCGCGCTACGATACCAGGGACGGATTCGTGCTGCGCCGCTGCCCGGACTGATCGGACCCCGGCGGGCGGACCTCAGCCGTCCTTGCGCTTGGCCTTCTTGCGCTCGTGCGGATCCAGGATCGCCTTGCGCAGGCGAATGGTCTGCGGCGTCACTTCGACCATCTCGTCATCGTCGATATAGGCGATGGCCTGTTCCAGCGTCATCACGCGCGGGGGCGTCAGGCGGATCGCATCGTCCTTGCCGGTCGAACGGAAGTTGGTGAGCTGCTTGGACTTCAGCGGGTTGACTTCGAGGTCCTGCGGCTTGGCATTCTCGCCGATCACCATGCCTTCATAGATCTTTGCGCCGCCGCTAATGAACAGCTCGCCGCGATCTTCCAGCGCGTACAGGGCGTAACCGGTCGCCTCGCCCGCCACCATCGAGATCAGCACGCCGTTCTGGCGGCCTTCGATGGGGCCTTTATGCGCGTCGTATTTCTCGAACAGGCGGTTCATGATGCCGGTGCCGCGCGTGTCGGACAGGAATTCGCCGTGATAGCCGATCAGGCCGCGGCTGGGGGCGGAGAAGGTCACGCGCGTCTTGCCCGCGCCGGAGGGGCGCATGTCGGTCAGCTCGGCCTTGCGGCGCTGCATCTTTTCCACGACCGTGCCGGAATGCTCGTCGTCCACGTCGATGACGACCGTTTCGAACGGCTCCATGCGCTGACCGTTTTCTTCACGGAACAGGACGCGCGGGCGCGAAATGCCCAGCTCGAAGCCTTCGCGGCGCATCGTTTCGATGAGGACGCCGAGCTGCAATTCGCCGCGCCCGGCGACTTCGAAGCTGTCCTTGTCGGCGCTTTCGGTAACGCGGATGGCGACATTGGTTTCCGCCTCGCGCATCAGGCGATCGCGGATCATGCGGCTGGTGACCTTCGATCCCTCGCGGCCCGCCAGCGGACTGTCATTGACCGAGAAGCGCATTGCCAGCGTGGGCGGATCGATCGGCTGGGCGGCAATCGGTTCGGTCACGGCCGGATCCGCGATGGTGTTCGACACGGTCGCCTTTTCGAGGCCCGCCATGGCGATGATGTCGCCCGCCTGCGCGCTTTCGACCGGCACGCGGTCGAGCCCGTCGAAGCTCATCAGCTTGGTCGCGCGGCCGACTTCGACCACGTTGCCGTCGGCATCCAAAGCGCGGATCGGATCGTTGATCTTGACCGTGCCGGACTGGACCCGGCCCGTCAGGACGCGGCCCATGAAATTGTCGCGGTCGAGCAGGGTGGCGAGGAAGCTGAACGGCCCGCTGGTGTCGAGGCCGGGGGACGGGACATGGTCCACGATCAGCTTGAACAGCGGTTCGAGATCGCCCGAGCGCGCGGTCGCATCGGGGCTGGCATAGCCATCGCGACCCGAGGCCCAGAGCGAGGGGAAGTCGAGCTGCTCGTCATTCGCATCGAGGCTGAGGAACAGCTCGAAACATTCGTCCAGCACTTCGTCGGGGCGGGCATCGCTGCGGTCGATCTTGTTTACGACGACGATCGGCTTGAGGCCTAGCGCCAGCGCCTTGCCGGTGACGAACTTGGTCTGCGGCATCGGGCCTTCCGCAGCGTCGACCAGCAAGATCACGCCGTCGACCATGCTCAGGATACGCTCCACCTCGGCGCCGAAATCGGCGTGGCCGGGGGTGTCGACGATGTTGATACGCGTCGTCTTGCCTTCGTGCTCCCATTCCACGCTGGTGCACTTGGCGAGGATGGTGATCCCGCGTTCCTTTTCCAGATCGCCCGAATCCATCGCGCGTTCTTCCACGCGCTGGTTTTCGCGGAAGGTGCCGGACTGGCGGAACAGCTGGTCGACCAGCGTGGTCTTGCCGTGGTCGACGTGGGCGATAATGGCGACATTGCGCAGGTCGCGGGACATGGGCGGGGTGCTTTCGTGAGGATCGGAAAAAGGGGGAACGGGCGAGCGAACACCCTGTCCGCGCGGCCCCTAGCCGACTTGCTGCAATGCGGCAAGCTCACAGACGGCTTCACACCCTCGCCAAGCCGTAGCGGAAGGTGTGGCGGGCGCGCAACACGGATCGAAGCTCGTCGAAATGGCGGGATCGCGCTTGTTCCGGGTGCCTGCGCCACGTAAAGGGCGGCGGTGCAAGCGCGGCTCTACCGCGCGCATAGGAGAGAAAAGCGGTTCGAACGATACCGCTTTGAAGAAGAGAGGTTTTTTCATGAATTTTTCGCGTTCGTTTTCGCGTGGCGTTTCCGCCGGCCTGTTTGCCGGTGTCGCCGCGATCGCCCTCATGCCCAGCGCCGTCGCCGCGCAGGCGATCGAGGAAGATACGACGACGCTCGACAATGATGCCGACCTGACGGATGGCGAGCCCGATGTGGCCCCCGCCGCCGATAACGACGTTATCATCGTCACCGCGACCAAGCGTGCCCAGACCCTTCAGGAAACGCCCGTCTCGGTCAGCGTTACCACGGGCGAGACGCTCGAACGCGCGGAAATCCGCGACCTGCTCGACCTGCAGACGGTCGCACCGTCGCTGCGCGTCAGCCAGCTGCAGAGCTCGGCCAACACCACCTTCTTCATCCGCGGCTTCGGCAACGGCGCGAACAATGTCGGCGTCGAGCCTTCGGTCGGCGTGTTCATCGACGGGGTCTACCGTTCGCGTTCGGCGGCGCAGATCAACGATCTCGCCAATGTCGCGCGCATCGAAGTGCTGCGCGGGCCGCAGTCGACCCTGTTCGGCAAGAACGCCAGCGCCGGCATCATCTCGGTCGTCACGCGCGAACCGCAATTCGACTTCGGCGGCAGCGCCGCGCTGACCTACGGCAATTACGACAATATCGTCGTGCGCGGCGACGTCACCGGCCCGATCACCGACAGCGTCGCCTTCTCTCTGGAAGGCAATTACAACACGCGCGACGGCTATGTCGACGTCGTCAACCTCGACGAGAAGATCAACGATCGCAACCGCTACGGCGCGCGCGCCCAGCTTCTCTTCGACAATGGCGGGGCGCTGCGTGTCCGCGCGATCGGCGATTACTCCAAGATCGACGAGAATTGCTGCTTCGCCGGCAACGTCCTCGCCGGGCCGACCTTCGCTGCGACCCGCGCGGTGGGCGGCAATGTCGCGGCGAACGATCCGTTCAGCTACGAAGCCTATCTGAACCAGCTGCCGACCAACGACATCGAAAGCTATGGCGGCTCGCTCCAGGCCGATTACGAGATCGGCGCTTTCTCGCTGACCTCGATCACTGCGTATCGCGAACTGCGCGCTTTCAACCAGCAGGACGTCGATTTCACCAGCGCGGACATCGTCAGCGAATTCCGTGACCAGGCGGTCGACACCTTCACGCAGGAACTGCGCCTGACGTCGGACTTCGACGGGCCGTTCAACTTCCTGCTCGGCGGCTTCTATTTCAACGAAGACGTGGTGCAGACCAGCGGTCTCGACAATGGTGCTGCGGCACGGCCGTTCTTCAATGCGTTGGCGGGAGGACGGCTTCCCGCCGCCGAAGCCGGTCTGGGCATTCCTGTGGGCGGCAGCTTCGCCGCCGGCCCGCTGTCGCGTGAAGCCTTCACGCTTCAGAACGAAAGCTATTCCGTCTTCGGAACGGTGGATTTCGAAGTCACCGATCGCATCACGCTGACCGGTGGCTTCAACTACACGAAGGACGAGAAGGACTTCACTCTCGCACAGCAATCCTTCGATCCGCTGGCGAACGTGAATCTCGTCGATGCCTTCATCGTCGGCCAGATCGCCCGTGCGCTGAACGTGGCGCCCGGCGCGGTGACCCCTACGGTCATCAATGGCTTTGCGACCAATCCCGCCACACGACCGGCCTTCGGAGCGATCACGAGCGCCGCGCTCAATCCGGCGGTGAACCCGCTGCTCGCCCTTCAGCCGCTGCAGTTCATCCCGCCCTTCCTGGGCGTGCCGAACGCGGTCGAACCGGGTCAGACGGAAGACGACGACTGGAGCTATACCGGCCGCATCGCCTACGAGGTGAACAACAATATCAACGCGTATTTCACCTATGCCACCGGCTTCAAGGCGAGTTCGGTCAATCTGTCACGCGACAGCCGTCCGCTGGCGAGCAATTACACGCCGGGTCCGCGCGGCAGCCTGATCCTCGCGCCGTCCTCGCCGATCCGCGACGCGGGCATCGCGGTGCCGAATCTGGGAACCGGGTCGCGCTTCGCCGGGCCGGAAGAATCGGAAGTCTACGAACTCGGCATCAAGCTGGACTACCCAGGCTTCGCGCTGAACGTCGCGCTGTTCGATCAGACGCTGGACGGCTTCCAGTCGAACGTCTTCACCGGCACCGGCTTCGCTCTGGCGAATGCGGGCGAGCAATCGACGCGGGGCTTCGAGCTCGACAGCACGATCAACCCGACCGACGCTCTGGTGTTCACCTTCGCGCTGACCCATCTCGATCCGATCTATAACAGCTTCACCAATTCGGCTGTCGGCGATCTGACGGGCACGCGCCCGGCGGGGATCCCCTCGTTCACGATCGCCACTTCGGCGACCTATACGCAGGAATTGGGATCGAGCGGCAATCTGCTGATCGGACGCGTGGATTTCTATCACGAGAGCGATACTCAGCTGATCGAAGGCGTTCCGGGCTTCGGCACATTCGAACAGCAGCGCGCGATCGCCCGCAACTACACGCGCGAAGTCAATCAGGTGAACGCCTCGCTGACCTTCGCGATGGAGAACGGGTTCGAAGTGACCGGCTATGTCCGCAATCTGGGCGACGAGCAGTACCTCACCCAGATCTTCCCCAGCACCGCGCAGGCGGGCTCGATCTCGGGCTATCCCAGCCAGCCGCGTACGTATGGCGTGACGGCGCGGGTCCGGTTCTAAGACCGCGCTTCACAGCACCGGATAAGGAGAAGGGGGCTTTCGGGCCCCCTTTTTTGTCCTGTGAAGCGAGCATGAGAAAGCCGGGACGGCGGAGCGTCGTGTCAGAGCGCGCGCAGCGCCTGTGCCGGCTTGGCCCGCAGCAGAGGCAGCGAGCCGCCGATCGCGAAGGCCATCACGACGGCAAGCCCCATGCCGAGCACGGCGAAGATCTCGCTCCAGTCGGGCAGCCAGTCGAATTCGAACAATTGCGTGATGACCAGCCAGGCGAGCAGGCTACCGAGCCCCAGAGCCACCACGGCCAGCGCCAGCGCCAGCACGCCGTATTCGATCAATTGCATCGCCAGCACCTGCCGCCGGTCCGCGCCGAGGACGCGCAGGATCACGGTGTCGTAGGTCCGCGCCGCACGCGCAGCGGCGATGGCCCCCAGCAGCACGGCGAGGCCCGCCAGCACGGCCACGCTTGCCGCCGCCAGCGTGGCGAGGCCGACCTGTTCGAGCAGCGTGCGCGCCTGTGCGAGAATGCCGCCGACCTCGATCACCGAGGAAGACGGAAATTCGCGCACCAGCCCCTGGAGGATCGGCGCAGTGGGCGTTCCGTCCGCAAGCTCGATCGTGGCGGCGAGATTGTGCGGCACATCGTCGAGGGCATTGGGGCTGAGCACGAAGACGTAATTGAAGCCCAGGCTTTCCCAATCGATCGTGCGCAGATTGGCGATGCGCGCAGTGCGCTCGGTCCCCAGCACGCCGAAGGTCAGCAGATCGCCGATTTCGAGCCCGGCGGCCTCGGCGAATTCCTGATCGACGCTGACCAGCGCCTCGCCCTCGTGGAACGGGCCCCACCAGTCGCCTTCGACGATGGTGTTGCCGGGAGGAACCTCGTCGGCATAGGTCAGGCCGCGTTCGCCGCGCAGCGCCCACGCGCCGTCGGGGATTTCCTCGAGTTCGGCGGTGCGGGTCATGTCGCCGTCTGACCCGAAGGCCAGCACCGCGCCGCGCAGGGCGGGAACGGTGCGGATATCGGCCTCGGGATCTTCGCTGCGGACGAGGTCTTCGAACGCGCTCACACGATCGCGCGGCACATCGAGGACGAAGTAGTCGGGGGCCTGATCGGGAACGCGGCGCTCGATATTGCCGTCGATGGCGGATTGGACCGCGGCGAGGAGCACGAAGGCGGCAAGCCCGAAGCCGAGCGCAGTAACCAGCGCGCCGGTCGAAGAGCCGGGGCGGTGGAGATTGGCAAGCGCATTGCGCGCGATCGGATTATGCGGGCGAGGGAGCGCACCGGCGATTTTGCGGATCGCGAAACCAAGAAGAGCGAGCAATCCCAAAGCGGCCGCCGCGCCGATCAGGAACAGGCCAGATAGCTGCCAATTGCTCGCCGTCAGAAGCGCCAGCGCGACGATCGCGGCCAGCCCCGCGCCGACGGCGATCAGGGCCTGCCGGTCCCGCGCCAGCGGTGCGATCCGCGCACGCATCAGCGCCATGGCAGGGAAATGGCGCGCGCGCAGCAGCGGGGGCGCGGCGAACACGAAGGCTACGAGCAGCCCGTACGCCAGCGCGGTCAGCAGAGCGAGCGGATCGACCACGAAGCCGGTTTCGACCGGCAGCAGGCCGGACAGCGCCACGGCCAGAAGCGGCGTCACCGCCACGCCCACCAGCAGCCCGGCAAGGCTGCCCGCCAGCGCCGCCGCCCCGATCTGGAGCGCGTAGATGCGCGCGATATCGGTGCTGCTCGCGCCCAGGATCTTGAGCGTCGCGATCGCCTGCCGCCGCGCGTCGAGATAGGACGTTACGCCGCCGCCGATTCCGATCCCGGCGATGACGAGCGCGGCAAGGCCGACCAGAGTCAGGAATTCGCTCATCCGGCTGACGAAGCGATCGGCGCCGGGCGACGCGCGATCGGCGGTGCGGAAATCGAATCCAGCTTCGGGGAAGCGGTCCTCCAATTCGTCGCGCACGGCCTGCGGATCGCGCGGCGTGGCAAAAGCGACGCGGGTCTTGCTCTGGAACATCGATCCCGGCGCAAGCAATCCGGCCGCTTCCGGCAGGCCTTCCGCCACGATCACGGTCGGGCCCAATTGGAATCCTTCGCTCAATTTGTCGGGCTCGGTCGCGATGATGCCGCCGACTGTCAGCGTGCGCGTACCGATGGCGATGGTCTGGCCGGGTTCGACGCCGAGTCGTTCGGCAGCGCCGCGATCGAGCCAGGCCTCGTCCAGCGCGGGCGCACCCACATTGCGACCGTCTTGCAGGGTCAATGCACCGTAGAGCGGATAGGCATCGTCGACCGCCTTCAAGCCGATCGGCACCGCCTGATCGCCGCGCCGCGCCATCGCCTGCAACCGGTATCCACGCGTCAGCGACCCGTATTCGGCGAGGGCGGCGTCTTCTTGCGCGTTGAGCGAACGCTGCCACAATTCGATTTCGAGGTCGCCGCCGAGCAGTTCCTGCCCGCTCGACGCGATCTCTCCTTCGATCGCCGCAGTCAGAGTCCCGATCGCCGCCAGCGCGCCTGTGCCCAGAAACAGGCAGACCAGCAAAAGGCGCAATCCCTTGAACCGCGCATTCAGATCGCGCCGCGCGATCCGCCAGGCTTCGCCCCAGGTCATGTGCGCGTGTCGCTCGCAATCACCCCGTCGCCCAGCTGAATCACCCGATCGCAGTGTTTGGCGAGTTCCGGATCGTGCGTGATGACGAGTAGGGTAGCGCCCGTTTCCGCGCGGCGGGCGAAGAGCAGATCGACGATTTCCTGACCCGTCGCCGCGTCGAGATTGCCCGTGGGCTCATCGGCAAAGATCAAATCGGGTCGCGGGGCGATGGCGCGGGCGATGGCCACGCGCTGCTGTTCACCCCCGGACAATTGCTGCGGATAATGGTCGAGCCGATGGCCGAGCCCGACTGCCTCCAACTCCGTTCGGGCGCGTGGCTGCGCTTCCTTCTCTCCCGACAGTTCCATCGGCGTGGCCACGTTTTCCTGCGCGGTCATGGTCGGCAGGAGGTGAAAGGCCTGCAGCACGATCCCGATCCGCCCGCGCCGCGCATGGGCCAGCGCATCCTCGTCCATGCCGACGAAATCCTGACCCGCGACTTGAAGCGTACCCCCGCTCGCGCGTTCGAGACCGGACAGGACAGCCATCAGCGAGCTCTTGCCCGATCCGGACGGGCCGAGCAGCGCCACCGTTTCGCCCGGCATCACGTCGAGATCGACGCCGCGCAGGATTTCAACCGGCGCTTCCGCGGTTCCAAGAGTGAGGGTGAGATTGCGGGCGGAGATCGCAGCTTGAGAATTGGTCACATCGCTGCGATGGCACAGGGTGCCGTCCGTCACAAGGAGCCTCGCCGGTGCATCTCGTCCGTTTGTCGATCCTTCCGCTGCTGATCCTCCTTGCCGCCTGCGGCCAAAGCGCCGACCCTGCGCCCCAGGCCGACGAAACGGCACGTCGGGCGACGCCCTCCGCCGCGAACGACGATACGCCGCAAGTCCCTGTAAGCGGGCCGGAGCGCCGCATCCTCGCCTTCGGGGACAGTCTTTTCGCAGGCTACGGCGTGGGAGTGGAGAACAGCTATCCCGCCAAGCTGGAAGACGCGCTGCGGGCGCGGGGGATCGATGCGCGGATCGTCAATGCGGGCGTGTCGGGGGATACCAGCGGGGCGGGGCGCCAGCGTCTGCCCTTCGTGCTGGACAAGCAGACGGATATCGATCTCGTCATTCTGGAACTGGGCGGAAACGATCTGCTGCGCGGTATCCCGCCGGCCGAGACGCGCGCCAATTTCGAAACGATGCTGGGCGAATTGCGTGAGCGGGGCATTCCAGTCCTGCTGATGGGAATGCGGGCACCGCCCAATTACGGGCCGGAGTTCCAGCGAGAATTCGACGCGCTCTACGGCGATCTGGCGAGAGAATACGGGGCCGAGCTGATCCCGTTCTGGCTGGAGACGGTCTACCAGCGGCCCGAGCTCTTCCAAGACGACCGCATCCACCCGACCGAAGAGGGCCTGCAGGTCCTGGCGATCGACACGGTCGCGCAGGTGGCCGAGGCCTTGCCGGAGCCCGATGAGTAGAAGCCAAGAAACGCGCGGGAGAAAAGATCAGGGGCGCGTAACCGCGCCATCGCGCACTTCCCAGACGGACGCTTCGCCCGCGATAGCTTCGAAGGGGGCGGTCTCCGTCCCCGTCATCCAAACCTGTGCGCCGCCGCCGCGCAACCGATCGAACAAGGCCACGCGCCGATCGGGATCGAGATGCGCGGCGACCTCGTCCAGCAAGAGCAGCGAGGCACGGCCTCTCGCCGCGAGCGCCGCGTGCGCCAGCGTCATTGCGAGCAGCAGCGCCTTCTGTTCTCCGGTCGAACAGGCGGCGGCCTGCATCCGTTTCGCGGCGTAGAGCACGTCCAGATCGTCGCGATGGGGGCCGGTCAGCGTCCGCTGGGCGGCGCGATCGCGGCGGCGCCCGTCATGAAGCGCCTGCGACAGGGCTTCGAAACCGAGCGGGCCGCCCGGCGCGTAGCTTAATGCGGGACGGGGGAAGGGCGCTTCGGGTTGCGCCACGATCTCGGCCATCATCGCATCGACCAGCCGCGCGCGTCCCGCAGAGAGCGCGTCGCCATGTTCGGCGAGCTGCTTTTCGATCGCATCGAGCCAGGCGGGATCGGGCTCGCGATCTTCGCCGAGCAGGCGGTTACGTTCGCGCAAGGCCGCTTCGTAACGGTTGGCGTGGCTCGCATGCTCGGGATCGAGCGCAAGCGCCAGCCGGTCCATATAGCGTCTTCGATCCTGCGCAGGCCCGGTGAAGAGGCCATCCATCGCCGGGGTGAGCCAGCCGATCGCGATCCATTCGCCGAGCGAGACGGCGCTGGTCTCGGCGCTGTTGATGCGCACGCGGCGGCGGCCCGGCTGCGCGGCTTCGGTATAAGTGCCGATCCGAACGGGTTCGTCACCGACATTATCGTGAGCCAGGCTCGCGCCGATCGCGAAACCGCCGGGCCCGTCCTGGCGCGCCATATCGGCCAGCGCCGCCCGCCGCATGCCCCGGCCCGGCGCGAGGAGAGAGAGCGCCTCGAGGATATTGGTCTTGCCCGCTCCATTTCCGCCGACGAGCAGGTTCAGCCGACCGGTCCCATCGATCGCGGTTTCGGCATGGTTGCGGAAGTTCGAAAGAGAGATGCGGTCGAGCGCCATGAGCGGGTGAGGAGATAGCCGTGCGCTCGCGATACCGCCACTCGAATTGGGTGGATTCCAAAATGTGGTGAGATTTCCCAACCTTTCGGATTGATGAACGAACGCGTCAGGAAGCGAGGAGGCCGAAACGGCGAAATTCAGCCGTTTTTCAAGTTTGGCACGGCGGTTGCAATCATTCTGGCATCCCCGGAAGGGCCGGGGTTCAGGGAAAAAGGAAATTCAAAAATGTCTCTCTTCAAAGCCAACAACGCCTTCGCCGCCATCGCCGCTTTCGCCATTTCGGCCATCTGCATGGCCGCCGCGATCGTCCCCGCCAGCCCGTCCGGCCTCATCGCCTAAGCCCATTTAGCAACAAGGAAATCATCTCATGTTCGACTTCGACGGCAACAAGCTGTTCGCAGCCGCCTTCTCGCTCGCCCTCTCGGCCGTGTTTCTCGCCACCGCGATCGTCCCCGCCACTCCGAACGGAATGCTGGCATGAACGATCTTCGCAACTCATCCACCGGCGGCACGCCCAGCAAGAGCTTCGCGCTCGACCGCCGCAATGCCAAGCTGATGGGCGTGTGCTCCGGCATTGCCCGCCATTTCGGAATCGACGTCACTCTGGTGCGGGTCGGCTTCGTCCTCGGCACGCTGCTCGGCTTCGGCAGCTTCCTGCTGATCTACCTCGCGATCGGACTGATCGCGGATTAAGGGGAGGGAGATGATCCGTTCTCCCTCCCGACCGCCAGGCCGCCCCCTCGGAAGCAATCGCAGAGAAATTTACATAGCGGAGATTCCGCCGTCGAGCTTCAGCTCCGCGCCGGTCATGAATTTGCTCTCGTCGCTGGCGAGATAGACAACGGCATCGGCGATATCGTTGGGTTCGCCGACCTTCTTCAAGGGGATTTGGCGGGCAAGCTTTTCCAGCAGCACGTCCTTGTCCAGATTGTGGTTCTTCGCCGTCCCGTCGAGTATCGGCGTATCCACGAAGGTCGGGTGGACCGAATTGCAGCGGATATCCATGCGGTTCTTGGCACAGTGGAGCGCGATCGACTTCGACAGCATCCACACCGCCGCCTTCGACGAATTATAGGCCGGCATGGTGTCGCTGGCGATCAGCCCGGCAATGCTGGAGATATTCACGATCGATCCCGGCGCATGTTCGCGCATCAGCGGAAGCGCGGCCTGACAACCATGAAAGATCGAATCCACATTGACTGAGAAGCACCGCTTCCAGTCGTCGAAATCGCAGGTCTCGATATTGCCGCCAACGCCGATCCCGGCATTGTTGACCAGCACGTTCAACCCGCCGAGCTTGTCGCGCGCCATATCGACGGCCTTCGTCCAATCGTCCGGTTCGGTGACGTCGTGGGCGCAGGCAAAGGCGGTTCCTTCGCCGAATTCCTCGTTGATCAGTCGCGCGGTTTCTTCGGCGCCTTCGCCGTTCCGGTCAGTGCAGAGCACGCGCGCGCCTTCTTCAGCCAGCCGGGTCGCATGGGCGCGCCCCAGACCTTGCGCCGCACCCGTCACCAGCGCCAGCTTGCCCGCGCACCTGCCTTTATTCGCCCGGCCCTTATTCGCTTCGGCCATAGTCACTCTCCTGCGATTATATCCTGTCCCAGCAGCAAGAGCAGGCGCACGTCGACGCCGCAACCTTCGGCGCGTTTCCGGTCGAGAAAATCCTTCAGCCCGGCGCGCGAAACGCGGTGCACCGCGATATCCTCGCTGTCGGTTCCGCCACCGGGTCCGATCTCTTCGAGCTCGGTCGCGCGGACGAGCGTGAAGCTTTCGCTGACCATGCCGGGAGAGGAATAGAACCGCCCGATCTCTTCCAGCCTGCCCGCGCGAAAGCCGGTCTCCTCCTCAAGTTCGCGGCCTGCGGCGGCCAGATCGTCTTCATCGGCATAGCCCTCTTCATCGCCAATCAGGCCCGCGGGCAGTTCGATGCAATTGCAACCCGGCGGCACGCGATATTGTTCGACGAGGATCACGTCGTCGCCGATCAGGGGCAGGATCACGGCGGCGCGGATATTGCGCGCACGCCCGACATATTCCCACCGCCCCCGCGTCTTGGCGGTGATGTAGTCGCCCTGCCACTCGATCGTCTCGGGGGCGTCGTGGTCGGGCGTGTTGCGGGGATCGATCATGGATTTCCGTTCGGGACTGGCATTCGGCACGGGCGAGGCTGAATCGAAGGTCAGACCTCGATCAGCCGATCGGGCAGCTCGTTGGTGTCCTCGGCATCGCGCGGGAAGCGCTCGGCCAGAACCGCGCCGACATCGCGTACGCCCACCGCCAGACCTTCGGCGATGCGCCCTTCGCGAATTTCGGCCAGCATGTCTGCCATCGCCTCACCCCATACCTCTGCCGGGACCTGCCCTGCGATCGTTTCGTCGGCGACGATCTCCGCGCGGTGCTCGCGCATGGAGAGGTAGAGGAGGACGCCGGTGCGCCCATGCGTGCGGCTCTCCGCACCGACCTTGAAATGACGGATCGCGGCGTCGCGTGCGCGCGCGGCTTTTACGGGTTTGGGAATGAGGGCGAACCGCAATGGATCGATGGCCAGAAGCAACCAGGTCGCCGCGAACGCCGTGAGGCCCAGTGCGATCGTCATGCTCGCAAGTTCTCCCGTCGTCCAATCGTGCCCCCAGCCGCCGATCAGGGCGTCCCACAGGTCGAGGAAAGGCAGGGGCAGGGCGGCAAACACGCTCATCGCGGTAAAGGCCATGCCCGCCGCGTAAACGAGCACGACGTCCGAAAAGCCATCGCTGCGATCGGCCAGGACGGTCACGATTTCGCCGCTGGTCGCCCTTTCCGCTTGTGCGACGGCATCAGAAACGAGCTTATGCTCCTTTTCGGAAAGATACGCCATCTACCAGCCTCCCGAAGCGCCGCCGCCACCGGACATGCCGCCGCCGAAGCCACCGAACCCGCCGCCTCCGAAGCCGCCGCCACCGCCCCAATCGTCGCCGTCGGAAAGGCCGCGAACCACGGCCTTGCCAGCTTCCCACAGGATGATGTCGCGCGCCGCATTGCCCCATGGGCCGCCTCGTCCGCGCCTTCTGCCTCCGAAGCGACGCTTGCGCCCGCGGCCGCGCAACATCGGAAGGACGAAGAAGAACAGGAGGAAGGCGATCCAGATGATCGTGCCGATTGGAAAACCACCATCGCGCGACTGACGTTCCTGCCGGGCGGCCTGCTGCGCCTCTTCGATCGCGATCGCGTCTTCCGGACTGTTCGCCAGGTGATCCAGGATGGCATCGACACCCTGCGTCACTCCGGCATCGAAATCGCCTGCCTTGAATTGCGGCGTGATCACATCGTTGATGACGCGCCCGGCCATGATCCCGCCGAAATACGGGTGGAGCCCGTAGCCGACCTCGATCCGCATACGGCGTTCGTCCTTGGCAACGAGCAGCAACAGCCCGGTGTCCCGCTGCTCGCCCCCGATGCCCCACTCGCCGAACAACCGGGTCGCATAGGGCTCGATGGTCTCACCGCCCAGAGAAGGTACCGTCGCGACTATGATCGACCGTCCGGTTTCGCGATTGTAATCGCGCAACCGCTGGTCGAGTGCGGTTTCGGTCGCGTCGGACAGCATGTCCGCGCCATCATAGACCGGCCCGTCGGGGCGCGGCGGCAGCTCCGCCTGCGCCAGGGCAGGCGCGGTAGCGAGGGCCGCTAGGAGCAGCCAGCATGCAAGGAACAGGCGCATCATCGCGCCGCTCAGTTCGCGCTTTCAGTTCCGGGCGTCTGTACGGCCGTCGCGCTATTTCCGGTGATGCCGCTCATATCCACCTCCGGATTTTCCCGGCTGACGGCATCGGCTTCGAAATATTCGAGCGGCTCGGCACCGTGAATGATGTTCGCCCCGATGGTCGAGGGGAAGGTGCGGATTTCCGTGTTATAATCGCGCGCCGCTTCGTTATAGCGTACGCGTTCGGTGTTGATGAGATTGTTCGCCTCGTCGATAGCGACCATCAAATCCCCGAAGCGCGGCTGGCTGGCGAGCTGCGGATAGTTTTCGACCACGGTGCGAAGCTGGCCCAGTGCCTGTGTAAGCTGGTTCTGCGCTTCGTTGAAACGCTGAAACTCTTCGGGATCGCTGAGATCGTCGGTCGTGATGTTGATCGAGGTCGCGCGGGCGCGGGCATCGACGACGCCCTGAAGAATGTTCTGCTCCGAAATCGCAGCGGCTTGAACCACCGAAACGAGATTGGGAATGACATCCGAACGCCGCTGAAGGGCGGTTTCGACATTGCCCCACTGCGCCTTGGCCGCCTCTTCCTTGGTCGGGACCGAATTGATCCCGCAGGCCGACAGCGTGAGCGCGGCCATGGCTACGATTGCGGTACGGAAAGCGGCGATGCGTTTCATGATGCGACAAATTCCCCTGATGAGTGTCTTGGAAAGATAGCACACCCGATGCGCGGTTCAAGCGTGGGTGGACGATTTCCGGTGCTTGATCGCGCCGCCGGGAAAAGGCAAATCGGCGCCGGGTCATAGATAGAGAGGACGGCATGGCACTGGGAACCGAATTCAGGAAATTCATCGCGCGCGGCAATGTGATCGATCTCGCGGTCGGCGTGGTGATCGGCGCGGCGTTCAGCGGCATCGTTACGCAATTGACCGAGGCGGTGCTGATGCCGCTGATCGGCTGGATCTTTGGCGATATCGACTTTTCGAACTGGTTCCTGATGCTGGGCGACGTTCCGGAAGGCTATGAGGGCGCGCTCGACAATTACGAGCAGCTGAAGGAAGCGGGCGTGGCCATGATCGGCTATGGCGCGCTGATCACTGCGATGATCAATTTCCTGATCGTCGCCTTCGCGCTCTTCATGCTGGTCCGCAGCGTCAACAAGGTGACCGAGGAAATTCAGCGCAAACAGGCGGAAACCGAAGAGAGCTCGACCAACCCGGAAGTGCCCACCGATCCGCAGCTGGACGTTCTGAAGAAGATCCTGGCGGAACTGAAGGACGGCAAATCCGCGCCTTCATCCACTTCACATTAAGGCGGAAGCGCCTATATGGGGTCTGTCGGTTTCGACCGACTATGGCGATAAATGGTGCCGTGCAATAGGTACAACGGACCCGGGGGCAGTACCCGGCGGCTCCACCACAAACCGCGTATTTTCGGGGTTTATGACGGGGCCGAACTAGGATCGACGTGTGCTGAAAGACGGTATTTTCGCCCGGGCTGAGTAACCCGTAAAACTGTTCGCAACACACAAGTGCCAACGATAACGAAGCACTCGCTCTCGCTGCGTAATCTGACGGCCTAGCGGCCTGATCTTACAAAGCTAAAGCGCGGTTGGACCCACCGGGCAACAGAAGCGGATTCCGGGGCTCCGGGGGTAGCTAGCAACAGAAACCCCCACCTCACACCTTCGAGATTTCAAGCGATGACGAGGCTCATGCCTCTGGTCGTTCCGCCGCTTCCTTCTCCGCGCGCTCGTAGCGCAGGCAGTCGAGGATTTTCGCGCCGCCCAAGAACACTGCGCCCGCCGTCGCCGCCATGAGGACGTAGCCCATCGGGCCGGGATAGATCTCGGTGTAATGCGCGCCGCGCGTCATCGCGCCCAGAGCCAGGGCGAAGATGATCAGATACGCTTCGAAGCGATTCTTGATCACGAAGAGGCGCTTGATCTTATGCAGCACAGGGAACGCGATCCTTTCTTAACCATACCCAACGCAAGAGCCGTGCCAGGCGAGGATTCTTGCGGCATGCGATGGTTAAGGCAAACGCGCTTGTAAAGCTATCCGACAGCGCCGGTCGAGTTTGCCTGCGTCAGAGCAGTTCGTCCAGCGACAGCACGCCGAGCAAGGCTTCGCGCGCGTCCCTGACGCGCCCTGCCAGCGATTCACTGCCGATCTCGGAAGGGTGGATGGTTTCGGGCCACATTTCGGCCACCACCGCCTCGATCCGCGTCGCCTTTCCTTCGTCGAGCAGGAAGCGCGCATCCACGGTCCTGGGATCGGCGACGACGCGCAAACGCAGGCAGGCCGGCCCGCCGCCATTGGCCATCGACTGGCGCACATCGACCGGGATGACCTTGCGGATCGGGCCGTTGCTCTCCAGCATCCGCTCGCACCACGACCAGACGCTGGCGCTATCCCGACACTCGCTCGGCACGACCAGCGCCATTTCGCCCGAGGGCAGCGTGAGAAGTTGGGCGTTGAACAGATAGGTCCGGATCGCTTCTTCGAGGCTGACAGCCTCTTCGGGCACTTCGACCACTTCCAGCGCCGGAAAGGCGGCGCGGATCGCTGCGTAGGCGCCCTGCTGGTCCGCAAAGGCGCGGGCGTGGGTGAACAACACCCGCTCGTTGGCGACTGCGACCACGTCGTTATGGAAAGCCCCGGCGGCGATGGCTTCGGGGTTCTGTTCGATGAAGACGCAGGCGTCGGGGTTCAGCTGATGGAGGCGCGCCACCGCGCGGCTGGCCTGTTCGTGCTGGCGCGCGGGGAATTTGCCGCCCTGCCGACCCCATACGAACACTTCGACACCGGGCGATCCGTGGCTTTCGCAAAAGCGCATGTGATTGGCCGCGCCTTCGTCTCCGAAGCTGGAAGGCACCGCGTCATGCACTGCGAAATGGCGGGGATCGGCAAAGGCGATGTCGAGCTGGGCCTTGGTATCCCGCCATTCCTGCCCGCGATGCAGCATGGTGACGAGATTGGCGGGCGTCAGATGGCAACGATTGTCGGCGGTATCGGGTGCCGGGCTGACCGTGGCGGCATTGGCAGTCCACATGCTGGAGGCAGACCAGGCGGCGGCGAGGAGCGGGCCATCCAGGCTCTCGTCCGCGCCGATCGCATGCAGCAGGCCGTCATTCGGGCGCGGCAGTGGCAGCAGAAAACCCTGCGTCAGTCCGCGTTCCATGTTCCCGCGCATCTTCGCAATGCCTTGCAGGGCGGCGGCGCGCGGAAAGCTCGGATCGCCCTTGTGGCTGGCGCTCGCGATATTGCCGAGGCTCAGCCCTGCGTAATTGTGCGACGGGCCGACGATCCCGTCGAAATTGATTTCGACCAGGCTCATCGCGTCACGCTCCAGACCTCGTCGCCCACGGCGACTTCGAGAGCCTGTGCACAAGCCGCATCGATCGCGATATTGCCGTCCGCGTCGACTTCCCGCCGACCGTAGGCGCAGCGGAAATCCTTGAGCGATCCGGTGGCGATCAGCGCGCGTTCCCCGATATCGAGCGAGATGTCGCTCAACGTGCCCGGCGTCGCTTCGGCGATGCTCTTCACCTGATCGGTCCGCGCGGTCATGGTGGGGCCGCCATCGAAGATGTCGACGTAGTTTTCGTACGCGAAGCCTTCCTGTTCCAGCATCCGCATCGCAGCGCGGCCGGTGGGGTGGGGCAGGCCGATCACCTTGCGCGCATCCTCGTCCAGCATCGCGATATAGACAGGGTGCTTGGGCATCAGATCGGCGATGAACTGATTGCCGTTGATGGCGTTGAAATAGTCCGCTTCCTGAAAGCTCATCCCGAAGAAGCGCCCCGCGACCCCGTCCCAGAACGGCGATCCGCCCGCATCGTCGATGATCCCGCGCAATTCGGCGAGGATACGCGGGGCGAAGCGCAGGCGATGCATGGCGATGAAGAGATAACGGCTGCGCGCCAGGAGCAGGCCGAGCCCGCCCGCACGCTCGTTGGGGTGAAGGAACAGGCCGCCCACCTCGCTCGCTCCTTCCAGATCGGTGACGAGGCTGAGCAGTTCGGCGCGCACCGTGCGGTCCAGTTCCTGGCTGTGCTGCGTCAGCGTGGTGAGACGATAGGAATAGAACGGCCATTGCTGGCCGACCTGGGTGAACAGCTGGCACGTCCCGCGCACCTGTCCGTTTTCGGTATTTTCCAGCACCAATACGAACTGATCGTCGCCGAGCTCGTCGTCTTCTCGCGCGAAGGCGGCTTCGGCGCGAGCCAGCTTGGCTTCCAGTGCGCTGCGATCGGCGGGCAGATTGGTGAAGCCGCCCCCGGTCAGTTTCGCCATTTCGTAAAGCGGTTCGATGTCTTCGGGCCGGGCGGCGCGCAGGCGGAAGGTCAAAGCGGGTCTCCGTTGGCGAGTTTTTCGAGCACCAGAGCCGACAGCGCGGCACGCTCGGCAAGCGAGGGGACGATCATGTATTCGTCCGGCGAGTGGATCGCGCCGCCGCGTACGCCCATCGTGTCGACCACGGGGACGCCGCAGGAGGCGATGTTGTTGCCATCGCACACGCCGCCGGTCGGCTGCCAGCCGATAGTCTGCCCCAATTCGGCGCCGCAGGTCTTCACCAGGTCGAACAGTTTCTGCGCGCGATCGTCCACCGGCTTGGGTGGGCGGGTCACGCCGCCATGGCGATGGATCGCGATTTCGTGCTTCGCCTCGATCGCGGCGAGGATCGGGGCCAGTTCGCCGTCGAACCGCTCCATCGCGTCGGTGGATTTGGGGCGGATGTTGAAGCGCAGGATGGCGAGATCGGGCACGACATTGTTGGCCGCGCCGCCTTCGATCTTGGCCGGATTGATCGTGATATCGTCCTTGGCGAGATCCACGATCCGCATCACGAGATCGGAGGCGGCGACGATGGCATTGCGCCCGTCCTGCGGATTGCGGCCGGCATGGGCGCTGCGGCCGCGCAGAGTGATCGAATAATTCCCCGTCCCCCCGCGCGCATGGGCGAGCGTTCCATCGGGCCGGGCGCTGGGCTCGTAAGTCAGCGCGGCGTATTTGCCCTGCGCCAGTTTTTCGATGAGGGGGCGGCTGGCGAGGCTGCCGGTTTCCTCATCCGAATTGATCATCACGTCATAGCCGAGACGGTCGGCATTCCCGCTCGCCTCGAAGGCCCTGAGCGCATGCAGGATCACGCACAGGCCGCCCTTCATATCGGCGGTGCCGGGGCCGTTGACGGTCTCGTCGTCCAGCCAGCTGTTTTCCTGAAACGGGTGATCGACCGGATAGACGGTGTCCATGTGCCCTGTCAGCACCACGCGCCGAGCCGCTTCGGGGCGGACGCGCAGGACCAAGTGCCTGCCGTGCGGCTTTTCGAATTCGGTCCCGTCGGCGGAAATGGCGGAGACCGGCGCGGGCTCGACCAGTTCGACCTCGCCCGGAAGCACTGAGAATGCGCTGGATAGCTTGTCGGCCATCACCGCCAGCCCTTCGAGATTGGCGGTTCCGCTGTTGACCGACGCCCAATCGAGCGTCTGGTCGAGCATGGTCTTCGCGTCGATGCGGTCGAGCAGGGCGTTTTGTGTGATCATCGCCAGCGGGCTTAGCGGCGGTCCATAGGGTTTTCCAGCCCAGTGCCCGCTGCGTACGGCACCGAGCCACGAGTCTGCGCGGACGGCCCCCAACGCCATGGGAATTGGCTTGCAAGCGAAGGCTTGCAAATTCCCGTGCCCCCGGACATAAACGGGCTCGCTCCTCCCCGGGATCCGCTTTTCGATTATTAGCAGTATACGGGTGAGTTGCCTTTCATGACCGATTACGTGAACCGCGCCGGGATCCAGGCCGATCCGGCCTTGGCCGATTTCATCGAGAACGAGATTCTCCAGCCGCTCGGCAAAGATACGGGCGCCTTCTGGACGGGCTTCGCGTCCCTGCTCGAACGCTTCGTCCCGCGCAACCGGGCGCTTCTCGACACGCGCGGAGAACTCCAGGCGAAGATCGACAGCTGGCATCTGGATCGGGCCGGGCAGACGCACGATGCAGATGCGTATCGCGCGTTCCTCGAAGAGATCGGCTATCTCGTTCCCGAGCCCGAAGCGTTTACGATCGGGACCGAAAACGTCGATCCCGAAATCGCGACCATGGCCGGGCCGCAGCTCGTGGTGCCCATTCTCAATGCGCGTTTCCTCCTCAACGCTGCCAATGCGCGGTGGGGCAGCCTGTATGATGCGCTGTACGGCACCGATGCGCTCGACGCGCCGCCGCCAAAGCCCGGCGGGTACGACCGCGCGCGCGGCGATGCGGTGATCGCGGAAGGACGCCGGTTCCTCGACGAAGTCCTGCCGCTGGCGAGCGGGAGCTGGCGCGATATCGCTGGCGCGGAGGATATCGACCTTGCCGATAAGAGCGCCTTCGTCGGCCGGATCGATGACGGCCTGCTGTTCCGCAACAATGGCCTGCACATCGAAGTGCAGTTCGCATCCGACCACCCGGTCGGTAAAACCGACAAGGCCGGAATCAGCGACATCGTCCTCGAAGCGGCACTGACCACGATCGCCGACCTTGAGGATTCGGTCGCCGCAGTCGATGCCGAGGACAAATTGCTCGGCTATCGCAACTGGCTCGGCGTGATCCGGGGCGATCTGGAAGAAAGCTTCGAGAAGGGCGGATCGACACAGACGCGGCGGCTGTGCGAAGACAAGATCTTTCGCGACGCGGAAGGGGCCGAACATCGCCTGCCGGGCCGCAGCCTCATGTTCGTCCGCAATGTCGGGCACCTGATGACCAATCCCGCCATGCTGTGGGACGGCGGCGAGATTCCGGAAGGGATCATGGATGCTGTCGTAACCGGAGCGATCGGCGCGCTCGACGTGGCTGGCAAGGGGCGCTTCGGAAATTCGCGGACCGGTTCGATCTATATCGTGAAGCCCAAGATGCACGGGCCCGAAGAATGCGCCTTCACCAACGATTTGTTCGATGCGGTGGAGGATATGCTCGGGCTCGATCGGCATACCATGAAGGTCGGCGTGATGGACGAGGAACGGCGCACATCCGCCAATCTCGCCGCCTGTATCCATGCGGTGAAGGACCGCGTCGTCTTCATCAACACCGGCTTCCTCGATCGGACGGGTGACGAGATGCACACCTCGATGCGGGCCGGGCCGATGCTGCGCAAGGGCGCGATGAAAGGCTCTGCGTGGCTCAAGGCCTACGAGGCGCGCAATGTCGGTATCGGTCTCGCTCATGGACTTTCGGGCCGGGCGCAGATCGGGAAGGGCATGTGGGCCGCGCCCGATCTGATGGGTCAGATGATGCTGGAAAAGATTGGCCATCTGCGCGCCGGGGCCAACACCGCCTGGGTGCCGAGCCCGACTGCCGCAACCCTGCATGCGATCCATTACCACCGCGAGGACGTGTTCGAGATCCAGCGGGGCCTGCCCGATGCGGCGAAGCTGGACGAGCTGCTGACGATCCCGCTGGCCGAGGGCGTGAACTGGTCGGAAGAGGAAATCCGCGAGGAGCTCGACAACAATTGCCAGGGCCTTCTGGGCTATGTCGTGCGCTGGATCGATCAGGGCGTCGGCTGTTCCAAAGTGCCGGACATCAACGATGTCGGGCTGATGGAGGACCGCGCGACGCTGCGGATCAGTTCGCAGCATATCGCCAACTGGCTGCTGCACGGTGTCGTCAGCGAGGATCAGGTTATGGATTCGCTCACTCGCATGGCCGCCAAGGTGGACGAACAGAATGCGGGCGATCCGGCATACGAACCGCTGCTCGAAAATCAGGACGCGCCTGCTTTCAGCGCGGCGAAGGATCTGATTTTCAAGGGCGTCGATCAGCCGAGCGGGTATACCGAACCGCTGCTGCACCAATGGCGGCGGGAAAAGAAGGCGGCGGGCTGAAGGTCAGCTCGTGCCTGGATAGGGCTCGTTCTTGAGCAGCCTGGCAAGATGGGCGGCATTTGCGGCCACCGTGGCCGCAGTGACGTCCGTCTTGTCGGGCGTCTCGTCCAGATCCTTGAAGTCGATGCTGCCCATGGCTTCACCGACCCAATAGCAGGCGGCAGCGGCAGGGATCGTCCAGCCGGTATCGTTGAGCGACTGGAAAAGCTGCGCCGAACTCCAGTGAGCGCCATCCTCATTGCCCACGATCGCGGTCACCGCGATTTTGCCCGAACTCGGCATTCGGCCCTTGTCGTCGGTTTCGCCTAGAAACGCATCCATGCGTTCGAGCACGCGCTTGGCGATCGAACCGATCTGTCCCATCCAGATCGGGCCGCCGAAGATCAGGATATCGTGCGCGAGGATTTTTGTGCGCAGTTCTGGCCAGTCGTCTCCGTCGCCTTCGTCCGAGGTGACCCCGGGCAGCACATTGTAGTCGGCGATCCGCAGCATCTCGGTGATCTCGACATCGTGATTGGAGAATTTTTCCCTCAGCAATGCGATCATCGCGTCGGTCGAGCTGGGCTCGCCGCTGCTTTTCTTGAGCGAACAATTGATGGCGATGGCTTTGACGGACATGGAAATTGTCTCCTTCAGCCCGTCAATGCATGGCGCGACGCTATCGTTTCGCCATCCCGTCCACCTGCCTCGCCAGTGCGACGAAATCGGCGACGCGCAAGGTTTCGGCCCGCCGTTGCGCATCGATACCGAGGGTTTCCATCGCCTCGATCGCGCCCGGCACGCCCTTGAGGCTTTGACGCAGCATCTTGCGGCGTTGCCCGAAGGCGGCTTCGGTGAGGCGTTCGAGCGTGCGGGCGCTGACGCCGTCCGGCATGGACGCGGGCGTCACATGGACGATGGCGCTCATCACCTTGGGTGGGGGCGTGAAGGCGCTGCGATGGACCTTCATCGCCAGCTTCGCCGTGCCGCGCCACTGGGCCAGAACCGCCAGCCGGCCATAGGCAGAACCTCCAGGCGCGGCGACGATCCGTTGGGCGACTTCCTGCTGGAACATCAGCGTCAGCCCCGTCCAGAGCGGGGGCCATGTCTCGCCCGACAGCCAGCGCACGAACAGCGCGGTGCCGACATTATAGGGCAGGTTGGCGACCACTTCGAACGGTTCGCCGCCCATCAACTCTGCATGGTCGAGCTTCATCGCGTCGCCCGGAACCACGGTCAATCGGTCGGGAAACGCCTCGGACAGTTCGGCAAGCGCGGGCAGGCAGCGCGGGTCCATTTCGATCGCGGTGACGCGCGCTCCGGCACGCAGCAACGCACGGGTCAAGCCGCCGGGGCCGGGGCCGATCTCGAGCACGTTGCGACCCGCCAGATCGCCGGGAACGGCTGCGATCCGGTCCAGCAAATGTTCGTCGAAGAGGAAATTCTGGCCGAGCGCCTTGCTGGCGGACAGACCGTGCCGGGCGATCACTTCGCGCAAGGGGGGCAGGTCGGCCATCAAGGCTTCGCTCGCCGTTCAGCCATCGCACTTGCCATGCGCAGTGCGGCGATCATCGCGCCGGGATCGGCCAGGCCCTTGCCTGCGATGTCGAACGCCGTTCCGTGGTCGGGCGAAGTGCGGACGATGGGCAGGCCGAGCGTGACATTGACGCCCTCGTCGAAATCGAGCGCCTTGATGGGGACCAGCGCCTGATCGTGATACATCGCCAGTGCCGCATCGTAGGTCTGGCGCGCGCGTGGGGTGAAGAGCGCGTCGGCGGGGTGCGGACCTGTCACCGCCATGCCTTCTGCGCGCAGCGTTTCGATGGCGGGGGCGATGATGTCGCGCTCCTCGCTGCCGAATTTGCCGCCTTCGCCCGCGTGGGGATTGAGGCCGCAGATCGCGATGCGCGGAGCCGCGATCCCGAAATCCCGCGTAAGAGCCGCGGCAGTTATTCGCGCTTTCGCGGCAATCGTCGCCTTGTCGAGCAGGCGGGGCACGTCGGCGAGAGCACAATGCACAGTCACCGGAACCGCGCGCAGGCTCGGCCCGGCCAGCATCATCACGACATCGTTTGGCCCCAGCCCGCAGGCGGCGGCGAGAAATTCGGTCTGGCCGGGAAATTCGAAACCGACGCGCGCCAGATGGGCTTTGGAGACGGGAGCGGTGACGGCTGCGGACGCCTTGCCGAGCAAGGCCATGCGGACCGCCCCGGCCAGCGAGCCGAGCGCGAGCGCCGCTCCCGCATCGTCGGGCACTCCCGGGCGATAGGTGCCGTCCTCCGCTCCGAGCACCGGAAGGCCCCGATCGAAAGCGTCGTTCGCTTCTGCCGCATCGTCGATAGGCACGATAGGGCAGGCGAGATCGCGAACCGCAGCCGCTTTCTCCAGCACGGTAGTACCGCCGACTACGAAAAAGGGCGCAAGCTTGCTTTCACGGCGCCGCGCCCAGCTCGCGACGATGATCTCCGGCCCGATCCCCGCCGGATCGCCAAGCGATACGGCGAGAGGGGGCATGTCAATTATACTCGATATAGGCGTCGTTGCGCAGATCGCGCAGGTAACGCTGGGCGCGCTTGCCGATGCGCTCATCCTCGATCTGGTTCATCAGAGTCTCGAAATCGGGTCCGGCATTCTGTTCGGGATCGTCACGACCGCACAGCATCAGCACACGGATGCCGTCTTCCACGCTGCCGAAGGGCGGGGTGGTCTGACCGATCTGCAATTGCAGAATCGCGTTCTGCAAAGCCTCGGGAAGCGAGCGAACGCGGATTTCGTCGTTGGTGACGATGCTGGCGCCGAGCGCAGCGGCCGCGCTGTCCGCATCGCCGCAGCCGCGAATCTGCGACACGCCTTGGGTGAAGGCCTGCACGCGCGCAGCCGCCTGCGCCTGCGTGGTGCCCGGATCGAATCCGATCGAGATCTGCTTGAGGCTGAGCACGGCGTCACGCGGATCGGCGGTCAGCACCTGACGCTTGTCGATCAGATACAGGATCGAGAACCCGCCCGGAATGGGCAGGGGGCCGACCAATTGGCCGGGCTGCATCTGGCCTGCGACTTCCGATAGCTGGGCGGGCAACTGGCCGAGCCGCACCCAGCCCAGATCGCCGCCCACGGCTGCTGTCGACGCTTCGGAGAACTGACGTGCATAAGCGACGAAACTGCCGCCCTGGCGCAATTGTTCGACGATACGCCGCGCATTGTCCTGCACCGCGGCCTGGCTTTCGGGCGTTGCGGACAGGAAGATTTCACCCAGCCGGAATTCTTCGGTCCCACGCGAGGCTTCGAGCCGCTCGAGCTGCTCGTTCACTTCTTCACCCGATACGCTGACGAACGGAGCCACATTGCGGCGCAGCAGGCGCTGCCAGGCAAGCTCGCCGCGAATCTGGCGCTTCAGGGACGCGGGCGAGGAACCGACCTGCTGGAGATAGGCCGCCATCGCGCCGTCTTTCTGGCCGAAATTCTGTTGGGCCACGGCGTTGTAACGCTGCTCCACCTCCTGGTCGGTGACCTCGATTTCCTGCGCTGCGGCTTCCTGAATTTGCAGGGTTTCGTCGATGAGATTGCGCAGCACCTGCATTTTGAGGCGCTGGAAATCCTCGGCGCTCAATTCGTGATCGTTCGCTGCCGTGACGAGCGCTACCCGCTGATCGACATCGGTTCCGGTGATGACATCGCCGTTCACGACCGCGGTCGCCGTGCGAACGTTCGGATTGCTCTCGCCCAGCAAGGTCACCGATTCGGGCAGGCCCAGCGGATTGCCTGCTTCGGGCGCATCGGCCTGCACCTGCGCGATGGCAGGCAGCGGCGCAGCCATCAGGCCGAGCATCGCCGTAAGGGAAACGAGAGAGGATAGCGGTTTGCGCGTCACGTAGATCGTCCAATTGCGGCGCCATGCAGGCGCCCGGATACAGCCCGGTCTTGCCGCCGTCCGGCTTAACCGTAGCTGATTGGCGGCGGCGATTAGCGCATAGGAGCCCGCATGCCAACGGGCGCGGCCCGCTCGCGTCAGCGGAAGCCCAGATTGCGAAGCGCGAAATAGACCTGGAACGTGTCGCCGCGCTGCGCATCGCCCGTGTCGAGATAGTCGCGCCGCCAGGTCAGCCCCATTTCGAGGCAATCGTCCTCGTAGGCGACACCCAGCCGCGTACGGATAGGCTGGAAGCCGTCCGATCCGAGATTGGGATCCTCGTCGCGATTGGTGAGATTGAAGACGCCGGAGCCGAATACAGACCAGTAGCGGCGGAAGGCGACACGCGCGGCGGCGCGCAATTCCTCGCGATCCTGCAAATCCTCGACCTGGAAGATATTCCGGTTGAGCCGGAGATAGCCGACCTCGGCGTAGGTTCGCGCGCTGCCGACAGTCGCGTCGATCTCGTTGCGGCGCACCGCCAGATTATCCTTGTCGAGGCGGAAGCGGTGGGTCAGCTTCACGAAATCGCGGAACCGCACTTGGGTCCGTCCGACGATGTCCGATACGCGCTCCGACAGGCCCGTGCCGTCGACGAAGACGCCCGGATCCTTGTCCAGCCTATAGGTCTGGCCGAGCGTGGTCTTCAGATCCCATCCCGGCGCGCGCAACTGCCAGTCCACGCCATAGGTCACGCGCGCCCCGTCCTCGACCCGGTCGTATCCGGGAAAGCGGTTGAGCGCGAAGAGGTTGGAATCCTCCAGATCGATCGCGCGCGAATCCTCGTTGGGGATCGCGAGGTTGCGGATCGGCGGGCTAGCGGCGAACTGAACGCGCGGGGTCAGCACCTGATCCCAGCCGAGGAATTGGCCCACCAGCGGCCATTCGACATCCACCGCCGCGACTGCGATCCCACGCGCTTCCCATCCCGGATTGCCGCGATAGAGCGCCGTATCGGTGAGCGCATTGTCGCTCGAATGGTAGACATCGCCGCGCACCAGGCCGGTCAGAGTCACCAGCTGGCCCATCCCGGTCACGCGGCGCAGATCCCAGCGCGCGCGGGCGAAGGCGCGCTGCGTGTCCTGTCCCTCGTCGCGCAGGATGGCGAGGCTGTTGGCCTGTAGCTCGACCTTGCCGCCCAGAACCGGATCGTTGAGCCGATACCGATAGTCGATCGCGGGCAGGGCCAGCGGAACCTGCCCCTGATCCGCGCCCAATCGCAAGGTCTGCGTCGCCCAGCCGGCGATCGAGAGATAGGATTGCCGGTCGATCCGCTCGAGATCGATGGTGGAGCGCAGGCGATCGTCGCGGCTGATGTCATAACGGCGCAGGAACGTGCGGTCGCTGGCGCGGCGCACCGATCCGGTCAGGCTCCAATTGGGATCGAACTGGAACTGGCCGTTGGCGAAGACATAGCCGCGAAAATCGCGTTCTCCGACGCGATTGCCCGTCAGACTGGAGATGCGGCGGCTGTAGGTCGCATACCCCGTGATCTGGAACGCGCCCTTATCGGTAAGCTGGCGGTACTGCCCGCTCACCATGGGGAGCGCTTCGGTGAAGAGATACGCGCTCGCGGTCGCATCGCGATTGGGGCCGAGACGCCAGTAGTAACTGCCGCTGACCTCGACGCCGTTGCTTTTCGAAATGCGCAGATCGGGCACCAGGAAGCCTGCGACCGGCCCTCCATCGGTGCGGATCGAAAGGCCGGGCAACGGCAGGAGACGCGCACCGAACAGTTCGAGATAGGCGTTGCGGAACCGGACCCGGCTGTCGCTGGGGTCGTACGTCACGCGATCGGCGGTGATCCGCCAGCTCGGCGCCTTGTCGCATCCTTCGGGCGTGGTGACTGAGCAGGCGGTGTAAGCCGCGCGTTCCAGCTCGATCGTTCCGTCCGCACCGCGCGATCCGGTTTCTGCGGCCAGCCGCCCGCCCTGGCGCAGCGCCAGCAGCAGGTTCTCCATCGCGCCGGCTTCGAATTCGTCGGTCAGCACCACGCTTTCCGAAAACAGCTGATTGCCGTTTTCGTCGACGAAGCGCACGCGTCCTTCGGCGAGGATTTCGCCGCTATTGCGGTTCCAGGTGACGCGATCGGCGCGTACCGAGCGATCGCCGCTGCGCAGGACGACGCTGCCGCTGGCAGTAACGGTGTCGCTGGGCGAATCGTAGCTGAGCGTGTCGGCTTCGAAGGCGATCTCGTCGCTGTCGGCGCTCTGGCCGGTCGGCAGGTCGACCGTGTCCTGCGGTGCATCTTCCAGCGGGCGCGTGGAGAGGTCGGCGCTTTCTTCCTCGTCCTCGAACCGGTCGGGATCGGACCGGTCGGCCTGATCCTGCGCGGTGGCCATGCCGGTGGCCGCACCGTCCTGCGCGAGGGCGGCGGAGCCGTGAAAACCGGCTATCAGACAGATGCTTAGCGCGCTGGACAGCGAGAGCCCCGCCCGGATGCGGTGCAAATCGGGCGCGGATACGCTGGGCGTGTGCATGGCTTGCCTATCGCATCGCCGCTCCCTAACTGCAATCGCGTTCACGAGCGGCCTTTCGCATAGCCTCAAATCGCGTCGCGGCCGCGCCACACCTATTACTCGCGGGAGTTCCCATGCAGATCGAATTCAGCCCATCGCGTCCCGAAGGATTGCGTCTCGTCGCCCAGGCCACCGTCAAGGGCACGTTGCCCGACGGGCTGGAGCGGGCGATGGAAGAAGGCGCGAAGGCGGCACGTTTCAAGGGCTCGGCAGGCCAGCTGTTCGACGGCTTCGTCGAGCGTGACGGCGCGGTCCTGCGCCTGGTCCTGGTCGGCACCGGCGCTGCCGACGCCGAAGGACGCGCGGCGAATTGCGAGAAGGCTGGTGCTGCGATTTCGGCCAAGTACCAGTCGGCGGGCGAGGAGACGATCGGCTTCGATGCGACCGGCCTCGCCGCCGAAGATCTCGCGCATGTCCTGCTCGGCCTCAGGCTGCGCAATTGGCGTTACGACATCTATCGCACCAAGCTGAAGGACGAGCAGAAGGTGACGCTGCAGCGCGTCGTCGTCCTGAACGCGCCCGAAGGTGCCGAAGACGCCTGGAACGAGGCCGCTCATCTCGCCGACGGGATCGAGTTCACGCGCGAACTCGTCACCGAGCCTGCCAACATCATTTACCCCGAAACCTTCGTGGAACGCTGCCAGAAGCGCTTCGAAGGCAGTGGCGCGGAACTGATCGTGCTCGACGAAGCGAAGATGGAAGGGCTCGGCATGGGTGCGCTGCTCGGCGTCGGGCAGGGCTCGGCCCGCGATTCGCGCATCCTCGCCATTCGCTGGAACGGCGGCACGGACGGCGAAGCGCCGATCGCCTTCGTCGGCAAGGGTGTGACGTTCGACACGGGCGGCATTTCGATCAAGCCCGGACCCGGCATGGAAGACATGAAGTGGGATATGGGCGGCGCCGGCGCGGTCGCAGGCGCGATGCTGGCGCTGGTGCGGCGCAAGGCCAAGGCCAACGTGGTCGGCGTGGTCGGCCTGGTCGAGAACATGCCCGACGGGAACGCGCAGCGCCCCGGCGACGTGGTCACCTCAATGTCCGGCCAGACGATCGAGGTCCTGAACACCGACGCCGAAGGCCGCCTGGTTCTGTGCGACGCGCTCCACTGGACGCAGAAGGAATTCAAGCCCGCCCGGATCGTCGATTTCGCGACGCTGACCGGTGCGATCATCGTATCGCTGGGCAACGAACATGCGGGCGTGTTCTCGAACGACGATGCGCTGGCGCAGGATCTTGCCGATGCGGGCAAGGCCAGCGGAGACAAGGTGTGGCGCCTGCCCATCGGCCCGGCCTACGACAAGCTGATCGACAGCCCGATCGCCGACATGAAGAATATCGGCGGCAAGGGCGCGGGCTCGATCACGGCGGCGCAGTTCCTCCACCGCTTCATCGAAGACGGCACCCCCTGGGCGCACTGCGACATTGCGGGCACCGTGTGGAGCGACAAGCCCGGTGCCACCTGGGGCAAGGGCGCGACCGGTTTCGGTGTGCGCCTGATCGACCGGCTGGTCGCCGACACGATCGAAGGCTGATCGGCCAATGGCAGGCGGCGGTACAGGCAAGATGCGGCGCAAGGGCGACCTGCCGCACAAGACCTGCGCCGCCTGCGGGCTCGATTTCGCCTGGCGCAAGAAGTGGGAGCGGGATTGGGACAGCGTGAAATACTGTTCCGAACGCTGCCGCCGCTCTGCAAAAACGACCGCCCAATCGGCCTGATCGCATGCGCGTCGACTTTTACCAACTGACCCGCGATCCGGTCGAAAAGGTCGTTCCTGCGCTCGCCCGCAAGACCCTGCAGGCGGGCCAGCGCATGCTGATCGTCGGCGCGGATCAGGAGCAGCGCCGGATCATTGCCGAAGAATTGTGGAAGGAAGGCCCGGCGCATTTCCTCGCCAATGGGGAGGCGGCGGAGCCGCACGCCGCGCGCCAGCCGATCCTGCTGTCGGACAGCTGCGAGCCGCTCAACGAAGCGCGCTTTCTCCTGCTCGCGGATGGCGTCTGGCGCGAAGAGGCGAGCGCCTTCGCGCGCACGTTCCTGATGTTCGGCCCCGACCAGACCGAGGCTGCGCGCGGGTTGTGGCGCGAACTGAAAGCGCGTGCCGCCAGCGACGGCACCGTCGAATTCGGCGCGTTCCGCCAGAACGAGGATGGCGGCTGGAACCCTCTGTGACTCCCACCTGTTGGTTGGGAAAAGGAGGCTTTTCTTGCGTATCGCCGGTTCCATCGCCGCTCTGTTTCTGCTCGCAGCCTGCGGTGCGTCGGAAGACGAGCCGCCGCGCGACGATCCGCAGCCCAAGGGCCATTACGTCGTCGATCCCGAAACGGGAGCGACACGCGCCTCGATCACCAATGAAGACGGCACCACGATCCTGCGCGCAGGTGATGGCAGCGAAGGCGAGGTGGCCGAGCTGCCCACCGGCTTCACCGTCTATCCCGACGCCGAAATACGCTCCACCGTGGAAGTAGGGCGCGGCGAGCGGCGCTCGGTCACGATGACGCTTGCCAGCGATGCGCCCCCGGCGGACATGATCGCCTTCTATCGCGCCGAGGCGGAGGCGGCGGGCGTTGCGGTCGATGTCGAGCTTGCCACCGATACGCTTTCGATGGTCGGCGGGCGTGCCGAGGACGGGACGCATTTCACCTTCCAGGCGGCGCGCGAGGAGGACGAGACGGTGGGCCAGCTTACCGTGGGCCAGCTCAGCGTGGATCAGCTCCATGGAAACAGGCCACGCAACTGATGCTTGCCGTTGTGCCCCCACGCGTCTACGGGCGCGCGCATTGCACCCCCTAAATTCGAGGAAATTACGATGGCGGTTACCCGCACCTTTTCGATCATCAAGCCCGATGCCACGCGCCGCAATCTGACCGGCGCCGTCACCAAGATGCTGGAAGATGCCGGCCTGCGCGTCGTCGCGTCCAAGCGCATCCAGATGAGCGAAGACCAGGCGAAGAAGTTTTACGAAGTCCACGCCGAACGCCCGTTCTACGGCGAACTGGTCGACTTCATGACCAGCGGCCCGGTCGTCGTTCAGGTGCTCGAAGGCGAAGACGCCGTGAAGCGCAATCGCGACGTGATGGGCGCCACCAACCCGGCCGACGCCGAAGACGGCACCATCCGCAAGACCTATGCCGAGAGCATCGAAGCCAATTCGGTCCACGGTTCGGATTCGGACGAGAACGCGAAGACCGAAATCGAATTCTTCTTCAACGACGACGAAATCGTCGGCTGATTTAGGACGCCGAAAAGCCCGCGATCTGCGAACGGTGCGCGTGATGCGCGCCGTTCGCGGCACGGGCCTGTTCGGCGCCCATGCCCTCTAGCGCCTCGTCGGTCAGCGTAAGGCCGAGCGCGGCGTAGATCTGCGCGATCTCGCTCTGCCAGTCGCGCCCCAATGCTGCGAAATCGACGCGGGCCAGAGGGCCTGTGAAATCGGCGAGCGCTGCGGCCATCCGTTCTTCGCGCAGCGCCAGCTTGCGAGCCCATTCCTGCCGGATCTTCTCAAGCGACAGCTCCGCGCTCTGGAAGGCGGACTGCGCCGCCACCAGCGACACCGAACTTGCCAGCACATCGTCCGGCTCGCGCCGCGTGACCACCAGCCGCGTGCCCGGAAGCTCGGCTAGCAGCGCGGGGATATCCTCGGCGAACTTCGGACATTTCAGCACTCTGGGCCGGTCCGCATTGCCCATCATCGCGGCATCGGTGCGCAGGATGCGGGCGAATTCGCGATAGAGCGGGGCTGCATCGCGCGCCTCGCTGAAGGCGACGTAGCCGGGAATGCGCCATTGCGCTTCGAAGGCGCACACGTCGAGCGCGGTGGTCAGCCAGCCCAATTCCTCGTCCGCGCGGGTGGGTCCGAAGGGGTGCTGGCTGTCGAGCCACGGATTGACGAGCCGTGCAATGGCCAAGCCCGCACGTAATTTGAGCGGACGCCAGTCGAAAACATTGCCTGCGGGAGGCACCGGATCGACCGCATTGCAGAACCGCGTTCCCGCATGGCGCGGATCGGCGGCAAGCAGGCGGTGAACCCGCGTGGTGCCCGCGCGCATCTGGCCGACCACGGCGATCGGTGGCGTAATCGGCGTTTCCGCGAGATCGGGCCGTTCGCGCCACAAGCGGCCCAGCGCATGGCGCTTCTCGATGGCGGCGACGATCTGGCCATAGGCCATGGTGTGGCCCAGCGCGTTGAGCTGCGCTTCTTCGCGCAGCGAGCGGCACAGCGCCTCCAGCCGGGCGCGGAAATCGGCCACATCCTCGGGTGGACGGATCGATATTTCGTCGTCAGGCGCAAAACCCTCGCTGCCCTTGGCCCACAGAAAATCCGGATCGAGCGGCGGCTGCACGGTCAGCCCGCGTTCCCACATGCCGGCAATCGCGCGGTTGGCCAGCGTGGCGGTGCGCGACACGCAGAGGGGGTGAGGGCGGGGCGGCATCAGACGGTCGCGCAGGCCCCGGCATGCCGCAGCACATGTTCGGCAAGGATGCGCGGATAAAGCTGATGTTCGGCGATGCGGACCCGCTCGGCGAGACTCTTGGCGGTCTCGCCCGGGCGGATGGCGACCGCGATCCTTCCCAGCACCTCGCCCGCATCGAGTTCCTCGGTCACCAGATGGACCGACACGCCGCCATGCGTGTCGCCCGCCGCGATGGCGCGGGCATGGGTGTCGAGACCGGTGTATTTCGGCAGCAGCGAGGGATGGATGTTGAGCATTCGCCCCTTCCAGCGCCGCACGAAGCCCGGCGTCAGAATGCGCATGTAACCGGCGAGCGCGATATGATCGGCCCCTGCCTTGCGGGCCGCATCTTCCATCGCTGCGTCATGGTCTTCGCGCGCCATGTCCTTGTGCGAGAGGGCAAAGGTCGCGATTCCCTCCGCCTCGGCCAAAGCAAGCGCTTCCGCATCCGGATCGTTGCTGGCCACCAGCGCGATTTCGTAAGGCGCGCCATCCAGGCGGCTGGCATAGAGCAGCGCCGCCATATTGCTTCCGCGACCCGAGACGAAAACCGCGACGCGCGCCCGTTGCAGGGCGGTTTCAGGCATTATGCACGGCTTCCCAATCGGCGCGCGCGGACCAGACGCCCGCCGCGCCGCGCACGGTGCAGCCGCGCTCGCCTTCGACGATCTCGCCCACCGCCAGCACCGTATCGCCCGCCTCTTCAATCCGCGTGCGGACCATCTCGGCCTGCGCGGGCTCGACGGCGAGCACCATGCCGACGCCGCAATTGAAGGTGCGCGCCATTTCTTCCGGTTCGATCGCGCCCTGCGCCTGGAGAAAGGCCATCAGGCGCGGCTGGTCCCACAGACCGGCATCGACCATCGCATGCGCGCCCTTGGGCAAGACGCGCGGAATATTCTCGAGCAGCCCCCCGCCGGTGATATGCGCCATCGCGTCGATCAGCCCGTCGCGTACGAGGGGAAGCAGGCTCTTCACGTAAATCCGGGTCGGCTCGATCAGGGCATCGATCAGCAGGCGATCGGAACCGAACAGGGCCGGGCGGTCGAGCTTCCAGCCCTTGTCCGCCGCAAGCTTCCTGACGAGCGAATAGCCGTTGGAATGCACACCCGAACTGGCGAGACCGAGCAATATATGGCCCGGCGCAACGCGCTCGCCCGTCAGCTGTTCGCCACGCTCCACCGCGCCGACGCAGAAGCCTGCGAGATCGTAGTCCCCCGGTTGGTACATGCCCGGCATTTCCGCCGTCTCGCCACCGATCAGCGCGCAGCCCGCCATTTTGCAGCCTTCGGCGATGCCTGCGATCACACGCTCGGCAATGCCGTTTTCCAGCCTGCCGGTGGCGAAATAATCGAGGAAGAACAGCGGCTCCGCCCCCTGAACGATCAGATCGTTCACGCACATCGCGACGAGATCGATCCCAACCGAATCGTGCCGGTCATGATCGATGGCGAGCTTAAGCTTGGTGCCGACACCGTCATTCGCTGCGACCAGCAGCGGATCGGTGTAGCCTGCAGCCTTGGGGTCGAAGAAGCCGCCGAACCCGCCGATTTCGCCATCGGCGCCGGGGCGCGCAGTGGCCTTCACCAGCGGCCCGATCGCCTTGACCAGCGCGTTGCCTGCGGCGATCGAAACCCCCGCATCGGAATAGGTATAGGACGAATTCTTTTCCTGCATGGCGCCTGCCATACGCATTCGCGCTTGGATTTCCATAAGCCATTGGGCAAAAGGCGCGCGGTTTCCCCCATGCACTTGATCCCATCCCTTCCTGCGCTGCGCCGTCCGCTCCCGATTTTCGCCGGGTTGGCGGCGCTTGTCCTGCTTGCGGCGGCGGTCTGGGCGCAGGTGGGGGGCGAGCGCGGCATCGCTCCAGTCGCTGCCTCAAGTGACATTTCGGTCACGGGGATCGAAGTCGACGCCACCGGCAAGAGCAGCGACGAAGCGCGCGCTAACGGCTGGGAGCAGGCACAGCGCAAGGCGTGGGAGCGGCTGAAGGGCCCGGAATTGTCGGATTCGCAGATAGCCGGTCTCGTTTCGGCGATCGTGATCGAACGCGAGCAATTGGGTCCGCGCCGCTATATCGCGCGGCTGGGCGTCATTTTCGACCGGCAGCGCGCCAATGCCTATCTTGGCGGCACCGAACAGGCGCGCCGGTCCGCGCCGATGCTGCTGGTACCGGTGACGTTTTCCGCCGGGACGGAGCTGGTCTACGAGATGCGCAATCCCTGGCAGCGCGCCTGGGCCGAATATCAATCGGGGTCTAGCCGGATCGACTATGTCCGTCCGGCGGGATCGGGTGGCGATTCGCTGCTGGTCACTTACGGGCAGATCGGGCGTCGAAGCCGAATCTGGTGGCGCACCGTGCTAGATCAGTTCAGCGCATCGGACGTTCTCGTGCCGATCGCGGACCTGCGATACACCTATCCCGGCGGACCGATCGAAGGCACGTTCACGGCGCGCCATGGACCGGACAATGTCTATCTCGCCGGATTCCGGATGACGGCCGCCAATCCCGAACAATTGCCCGCGATGCTGGAAAAGGCCGTGGTCCGCTTCGACGCGATCTTCGAACAGGCGCTCGCCAATGGGCGGCTGGCGCCCGATCCCACGCTGGACCTCGGCGATCTGGAGATCGATCCGGCGATCCAGCGCTTGATCGATCTGGGCCGGGCCGAGGCCGAGCGTGAGCGGGCAGCGGCGGCCGCGGCGCGCGCTACGCGCGAGAACCAGCAGGCCGAACCGGGCTCGAGCGTAACGTCCGCGCCGATCGACAATCCGCCCCCGCCGGGCTCTGTCGGGCTCTACACAGTCCAGATCGCTACGCCCGATGCCGACGCATTCAACGCAGGCGTTGCGCAGGTGCGCGGCGCTTCGGGCGTTCGCACCGCCGGGATCCGCAGCACGGCGATCGGCGGCACGTCGGTCCTGACGGTCGGCTTCGAAGGTTCGATCGACCAGCTCGCCGCCGCTCTGCGCAGCCAGGGCTTCACGGTCCGGCAGGCGAACAACGCGCTGTCCGTCAGCCGCTAGGCGCATCGTCGCGACCGCCATTCCAGTGTCTCAGATCGCTCTTCCGCTTTCCGTCGCCGATCCCGATCGGGCGGTGCGGATCGTGGTGGGTGGTGCGAATCGAGCCGCCATCGCCGCATTGGCGGAGCCATCGGACTGGCCCTATCGCACGGCGGTTCTGGTGGGGCCGCCACGCTCGGGCAAGACGCTGCTGGCGCGCTGGTTCGCGTCGTCCGGGCATGGAGAGGCGATCGACGGGGCGGACCGCTGGGATGAAACGGCGCTGTTCCATCGCTGGAACCGCGCGCAGGAGGATGGCCGCCCACTGCTCCTCGTCAGCGATGCGGATGGATGGAGGATCGACCTGCCGGATCTGCGCTCGCGCCTGGGCGGATCAATCCAGCTTGCAATCGCCCCGCCGGACGACGTCATGGCGGGCGAGCTTATCCTGGCGCATGCGGAGCAGCGCGGCCTGCAACTCGCGCCTGCGGCGGCGGATTACCTCGTCCCGCGCGTCACCCGCAGCCATGCCGCTATCGAGAAAGTGGTGGCGGAAATCGACCGCATTTCCCTTGAACGGAAACTGCCCGCCACCATGTCGGTATGGCGCGATGCGCTCGAAGCGGTCCAGGGGCCGGAGCAGGGGCGCTTGCTTTGATACGCGATTGGTGGGAGAATCCTGCGTCATGTTCGACCGGCTGACCGCCTATCTCGACTCCATCCGCGCGCGCGATCCCGCGCCGCGCAGCCGCTGGGAAATCCTCACCTATCCGGGCGTCTGGGCGGTGTTCTGGCACCGCATCGCGCATTGGCTGTTCGAAGCCGAATTGCATTTCCTTGCCCGGTTCGTGAATCATTTCAGTCGCTTCCTGACCGCGATCGACATTCATCCGGGCGCGAAGATCGGACGCAATTTCTTCATCGACCACGGCTTTACCGTGATCGGCGAGACGGCGGTGATCGGCAACGACGTGACGATCTACCAGAACGTGACGTTGGGTGGGACCAATCCGACCAATGGGATCGGGGGCAAGCGCCACCCGACCATCATGGACAATGTCATCATCGGATCGGGTGCGCAGGTGATCGGCCCGATCACGGTGGGCGAGCGCGCGCGGATCGGCGCCAATGCGGTCGTCACCGACGACGTGCCCGAAGGCGCGACGATGATCGGCTTCAAGGCGCGCAGCACGCTGGTGCCGGTCGAAACCTATATGCGCGAGTTCATGCCCTACGGCACGCCGTGCGAGGAACCGTGCGAGCCCGACATGCGCCGGTTCGAGGCGCTGGAGCAGCAGCTGACGGAAATGCGTGCCGAGCTGGAAGCGCTTCGCAAGATATCGACGCCCGAAGCTTCCGACATTGCGGACGCCAAGCGGAGCGGATCGACAAACTGATGCAGCCGAGCGGTGGATCAGGTGGCGCGGTTTTGCCATTCCCCGCGCGCAATGCCGACCAGATCGGCTTCACGCGTGATGAGCTGACGCGCATTCTCGACCTGTATGGCCGGATGGTCGCGGCAGGCGAATGGCGCGATTACGCGATGGATTTCACGCGCGATTTCGCCAGCTTCGCCGCCTTTCGCCGCGCTGCGGAAAAGCCTCAGGCCCGCGTGGAAAAGCGGCCTTCGCTGCGCCAGCGGCAGGGCATGTGGACTTTATTCGGAGAGCACGGCCAAGTGCTGAAACGCGGCCATGAATTGGCTAGCGTGCTCGCGCCGATGGAGCGGCGGCTGATGAAGGCCGTCGATACGTAAGTTTCGTTCGAGAAAAGGCCGAGGTCCCAAGACCCCGGCCCCTTTTTCTAGCCAGCCACGACGCCCGCCACCGGCACGCGCGCCTTCCACTCATTGGGCAATCCTGCGACCACCTTGTTGCGGATCGGCGTCCAGAAGGCCGACAGGCTGAGCAGGGCGGACCCGATCACCAGCGCGGTCAGCGCGAAGGTCAGCTCAACCGCACCGAAGCGGTCGAACAGGAAGGCCAGCGCCACGAGGACATAGGCGAGGGCGGAAACCAGCAGCGCCCGCCGGTCGATCGCCAGCGCGACAAGGCCGAACAGGACATAGATCGCCAGCACGCCGATTGCGGAACCGACGCCGACCCGATCGGCCCCATCCATCACGCCGAGCGAATAGAACACCGGATGTGCGATCATCGGTGCTGCGAGCAGGTGCAGCCAGAAGGCGACATCGCTGCAGCGCGTGGTGCGTTCTCGATCCGAAACGTCCCAGCGCATCGCGAACGCGAACACGCCGAGGCCCATTCCGAAGGTCAGTGCCAGCAAAGTGTCGCCGACCGTATTCTCGTTCAGTTCGAGCGGGCCGTATAGGACGGACACGATCAGCGCGATGACTGTGACGGCGGCGGCACCTGCACCGGCGGCGACAGTGATCGGCACCATGAAGCGCTTCCAGTGGAAATAGGCAGCGCCCGCCGCCAGCAGGCCAGCCCCGGCCACGAACAACGCGCCGGTGCTTTCATTGTCCATCGCGCCAAGAGACAGCCCGATGCCCATCGCGGCGGCGAAACATCCACCGACGAAAGCCAGCAGCAGGATGATGCTGGGCAGCGCCATGCGGCGGCGGCGGGTGAAGAATTCGGAGAGCGGCCAGGCAGTCGCGGCGATCAGGGCCCCGGCAAACAGGGTCGTGAGCGCGCTGCGCCATTCGGATGCGGCAGACCAGGCTGCGATCTCGGCTTCGGTCGGTTCGACATTGGAGCCAAGCGTCCAGATATCCGTCATCGGCGCCATGGCACTCGCGATCGCCTGCCCGATCGCGCCTGCCGCGACCAGCATGATGATCACGCCGATCGCCACGAAGATGTCGTTGAAGCTGTTGATCAGCCGGAAATTCTCTTCGTCACCGCGCGGCATGTCGCGAATCTGCGTCATATGCGCGCGGAACGCAGCCGCCGCTTCGGCGCTGAGCGCCCCGGCACTGACGGCGGAATTGATGTCCTCTTCTGAATACACCGGACGACTCCTACCCTGTTGAAGGGCGGATACTACGTCCGGTGTGTTATTCAGTCAATACGCCTGAGGATTGGCGTGTCAGCCGCGTGCCGAGCTTGGCCCGGTGCCGGTGACCTTCTGCATCGCGGTCAGGATCGCGCCCGACTGTTCGGACCCGCTCTGCGGAGCCTTCAGGTTCGAGAAGTCGCTGATCTTGTCCCAGTTTTCGGCAAAGCCTTCGACCGTGCGCTGCTCTTCCGGCAGCCACACCGCGTCGTTCATCACGGTCCAGGCGCTGTGGAAACCGCCCGCACCCGCGCCGACGATGGCGTTGGTCGGCGCATCTTCGCTGACGAGGAAGAGCGCGGCGGGGACCACGTTCACCGGATCGAACAGTTCGAAGGCCTGCTCGGGGAACAGATCCTCGGTCATGCGCGTGCCCGCGACGGGGCTAAGCGTGTTGACCTTGATGTTGTACTTCGCGCCTTCGAGATAGAGCGTCTTGGTGAGGCCTGCGAGGCCCAGCTTGGCCGCGCCGTAATTGGCCTGGCCGAAATTGCCGAACAGGCCGGTGGAGCTCGCGGTCATCAGCACGCGGCCATAGGCCTGTTCGCGCATGGTTTCCCACGCCGCCTTGGTGGCGTTGGCGCTGCCCAGAAGGTGAACCTTCACCACGAAGTCGAAATCCGCCGGTTCCATCTTGGCGAAGCTCTTGTCGCGCAGCACGCCGGCATTGTTGATGAGGACGTGGACGCCTCCCCATTTCTGCTTGGCGTCGGCGATCATCTTTTCCATCTGATCGTATTCGGTGACCGATGCGCCGTTGGCGATCGCTTCGCCGCCCGCCTTTTCGATTTCTTCGACCACCTTGGCCGCCGCGTCGGACGTGCCGGTGCCGTCACGCGATCCGCCCAGATCGTTGACGACCACCTTGGCGCCGCGCTTGGCGAGTTCGAGCGCGTATTCGCGGCCCAAACCGCCGCCTGCGCCGGTGACGATGGCTACCTTGTCCTTGAAATCGATGCTCATGCGGCTCTCCGTTCTCGTTTACGTTAAGGTCAATCTGGGAAGCGGAATGCCATGTGCGCCGCCTGCTGGCAACAGGCCGCACGGCAGGGCGCGATGCCGTAGGGGCGGGACGAGCTTCGAGAGCGGATTTTTGCGCGAATCGCGCCTCAGAGCGCCTCGATCGCCGGGATCAGCTCGTCCATCTGATGGATCAGCGCATCCGCTTCGAAATCATCTTCGCTCAGATCGCAATAGCCGTAACAGGCGGCGATGAAGCGCACGTCCGCCGCACGCGCCGCATCGCGGTCGTAACTGCTGTCGCCGATATAGATCAGCGATCCGCCGCCGCAGCGGTCCCGCGCGGCCAGTATGGGATCGGGCAGCGGCTTGGCGCGATACTGTCCATCCTCGCCTTTGCCGAGGCTGTCGCCACCGATCACGCATTCGAAGCGATCGATAAGGTCCAGTTCCGTCAGGACGCCGCGCGCGAAATCCTCGAACTTGTTGGTGACGACGGCGAGGCGCGCCCCGCGTGTGGCCAGCCTATCGAGCGTTTCGATTACGCCCGGATAGGGACGGGTGTGGACCGCGTAATGATCTCCGTAATAGGCCAGCATCGCTTTGTAGAGGCGCTTGAACTCGTCTCTGTCGAGGCCGCCTTCCGCCTCGCTCTGGGCGTCCACCGCCTGGCTCAGCATCGCCTTCGCGCCGCCGCCGATCAGATCCTTCGCATTGTCGATCGGGACCGTCGCGAACCCGCCCAGCGTCAGCGCGTGATTGACTGCCGTGCCGAGATCGCGGTGGGTTTCGAGGAGAGTGCCGTCGAGGTCGAAGCACACGATGTCGAAGGGAAAATCGCTCATGGCGCGGATGGGTGCAGGATACGCCTTCAAACCGCAAGCTTGTCGTGGCAAGGCGCACAGCATGAGCCATCACGAATTCGCCGCCATCATCCTCGCCGCAGGCAAGGGCACGCGCATGAAGAGCGCGCTGCACAAGGTCCTCCATCCCATTGCCGGGCGCCCGATGCTCAAGCATCTCATGGCGAGCGTGGAGGCGCTGGGCCCGAAAAAGCAGGTCGTGGTGGTCGGCGCAGGGCGCGAGCAGGTCGAAGGCGCGCTGGGCGATACGGCGGAGACCTGCCTTCAGGAACCCCAGCTCGGCACCGGCCACGCGGTCCAGCAGGCGCAGGAGCGGCTGGCGGGTTTCAAGGGCGACGTGCTGGTCCTTTACGGCGATGTCCCCTTCGTGCGCGGCGAGACCATGCAGGCCATGCTCGATCGCCTCCATGCCGAGGATGCGCCGAAAGTCGTCGTGCTTGGATTCGAACCGGACGACGCGCTGGCCTATGGCCGCGTGATCGCCGACGATGCGGGCCGGATCGCGAAGATGGTCGAATTCAAGGATGCGAGCGAGGACGAGCGCAGCTGCCGTCTGTGCAATTCGGGCCTGATGGCGGCGCGGGCCGAGGATATGTTCGCGCTGCTCGACCGCGTCGGCAACGACAATGTGCAGGGCGAATACTACCTCCCCGACATCGTCAATATCGCGATATCGGACGGGGACGTTTGCGCCGCTGTCACCACAGCCGATCCGGGCGAGGTTGCCGGCATCAATTCGCGCGGCGAACTCGCCGCAGCCGAAGCGCTCTGGCAGGCGGAGCAGCGGGCGCACTGGATGGCCGAAGGCGTAACGCTGCGCGCGCCCGAGACCGTGTTCTTCAGCTGGGACACGCAATTGGGGCGCGACGTCACGATCGATCCCAATGTCGTGTTCGGCCCCGGCGTCACCGTGGCGGATGGCGCGCACATCAAGAGCTTCAGCCATCTCGAAGGCGCGAGCGTGGGGGAAAAGGCGCAAGTCGGCCCCTATGCCCGCCTGCGGCCGGGCGCGGTGATGGCGAAGGACAGCTTCGTCGGCAATTTCGTCGAGATGAAGAACGCCCACCTTGGCGAAGGCGCCAAGGCCAGCCACCTTACGTATCTCGGCGATGCGGAGGTGGGCGCGCGCGCCAATATCGGCGCGGGCACGATCACCTGCAATTACGACGGCTATTTCAAATATCGCACCGTGATCGGCGAAGGTGCCTTCATCGGATCGAACAGCGCACTGATCGCTCCGGTCAGGATCGGGCGGGACGCCATCGTGGCGGCAGGCAGCGCGGTGACGAGCGATGTGGCCGATGGCGACCTTCGCATGGTGCGCGGCGAGCAGATCGTGAAACCGGGTTGGGCCGACCGCTTCCACGACGCGATGCGCAAGAAGAAAGCCGCGAAAAAGGACTGACGCCGCCGGACCGCAAATCGGACGTCAGCGGCGGCGCCAGGCCTGGACGGTCCGTTCACCCAATTTCGCGCTTGCGAGGGGTTCGTAATCGCTTTGCAGCGCGTTGCGGACCAATTGCCCCGCCGTTGCGTTTTGTCGCGTCAACGGGTCGTTTGCAGTCACGATGACGGAAGGGTGCGTGGCGAGGACACGCGCGACCTCTCCTGACTGATCCACGCCGAGAGCATTCGTTTCGAGGGCGTTGTTCAAGTGATCGGGATAGACGAAGCGCGTCGCGATGCAGCTGTCGGTGGTGGTGTAGAGAACGCTCGGCCCGTCGAAAATCCACAGGCATTCGCTGTCGCGATCGACGAACGGCGCGATCGCCTGAGACAGATGCGCCACGCTCGCGCGCCGATCCGCACTCTTCCCCGCCTGATCGAGCCCGACATAGAACAGCGCATAAAAGCCAAACAGCATGAGGACCGAGACCCGTGCAAGCGGCGCCGGGGATGCGAACAGGGGCAGGGCCAGCACTATGGCCGCCGGCACCAGCGCGGCCAGATAATAGAGATAGACCGTACCTGGCAGGAAAACCGTCCCCACCAGACCGACAGCGAACAGCGCATAGCTGGCATAAAGCACGGAATCGCGGGGCGGCGCCAGCCGCACCGCCGCCCAAAGGCCGAGCAGGGCGGAGACGAGGATCGGTATCATGGCAATCGGCAGCTCGCCGCGCCAGCGCCCAGCGCCTTCGCGCAGGAAGAAGGAGCCGAAATTGGCCCACCAGAACGCCTCTCCTGCGCCCAAGGCCGCGAAGATCGCATAAGTCAGCACGGTGGGCGCAATCCCGATCGCGGCAAAGAAGAGGGCGCGTTTTGCGAGGTAGTCAGGTTGAACGCCTTGGCGATGGAAGCGCAGAAGAGCGAGCCCGCCCAGCGTCATGCAAACGGGGAGTGCCGTGTACTTCACCTGGAGAGCCAGCCCGCCGAGCAACATGGCCCATGCAGCTCGCCTAAAAGAAAGGTGCTCGCGATCGCTCGTCACGAGATAGAGCGCGCCCAGAAGAAGCGGCAGGAAGAACACCTCGCTCTGCCCGGCATGGCTCCCATAAAGCGGCAGCATCAGCGGGTAGGCGATCCCCGCCAGCAGCGCCCCCCAGCGATCGGCGAGCGGCCGGGCGAGCTCGTATATCGACAGGCTGCCCGCAAGGGTGAACGCCATCGCCAGCACTTGATACGCGACCGGTGACGGTCCGCCGACCGCGTGCGCCATGGCGAACAGCGCGAATAGCCCTGCGGGTTTGCGGTCCCACAGATCGGCATAGGGCAGCGCCCCGTCGAGCCAGCGTAGACCGATCAGCGAATAGAGCTGCTCGTCGTAATCCGCCGCTGGATCGCCCAGCCAAATCGCGCGTGTCGCGACGACGGCGAGCGCCAGCACCAAGGGCGCCAGCCAACGAGCCTCGCTCTTTATGCGATGGGTAGCAAGGGGAAGGGCTTGCGGCGCGGACATCGTCCGCCGCCATGCCCGATCATGGTTAAGGAGCGGTGTGCACCGCCCTTAGGACTGGATCAGCCCTCGACGTGTTCGGCCAGAACGGTCAGGCCCTTTTCGCCCACTTCGGCAAAGCCGCCGCGCACTTCTATGCTCTCGGGCGTGCCGCCTTCGGTCTTGTAGACCTGTACCGCGCCGTCGCGGATCGTCGACATGAAAGGCGCATGGCCTTCGAGCACGCCGAACTCGCCCTCGGTTCCGGGCACGACGACCATATGCACATCCTCCGAACGGACGAGCTTGGCGGGGGTCACGAGTTCGAAATGCAGTGCCATCTGTTCCTCACATCTCTCTCCCCATTAAGAGGAGAGACAACGCGACTTGCGAGCTTGCCCGCCAGTCGCAGTCGAGAGGGGCCAAGCGCGGCCCCTCTCTCTGAGTTTTCTCCCCGCGAATAGGGGGAGGGTTATCGCTTACGCGTCTTCCGCGAGCTTCTTGGCCTTTTCGACCGCCTGATCGATGCCGCCGACCATGTAGAAGGCGGCTTCGGGAAGGTGATCGTATTCACCGTCGACCACCGCCTTGAAGCTCTTCACCGTGTCTTCCAGCTGTACGAACTGGCCGGGAATGTTGGTGAACACTTCCGCGACGTGGAAGGGCTGGCTGAGGAACTTCTGGATCTTGCGCGCGCGCGCGACCGTCAGTTTGTCCTCTTCCGACAGCTCGTCCATGCCAAGAATGGCGATGATGTCCTGCAAGCTCTTATATTTCTGCAGCGTTTCCTGAACGCGGCGGGCCGTCTCGTAATGCTCCTGACCCACGACGCGCGGTTCGAGAACACGGCTGGTCGAATCGAGCGGATCGACCGCCGGATAGATGCCGAGTTCGGAAATCGCGCGGTTCAGCGTGGTGGTCGCGTCCAAGTGAGCGAAGGAGGTGGCGGGCGCCGGGTCGGTCAAATCGTCCGCGGGGACGTAAATCGCCTGCACCGAAGTGATCGAGCCCTTGTTCGTGGAGGTGATGCGCTCCTGAAGGTTGCCCATGTCGGTCGCCAGCGTCGGCTGATAGCCCACCGCCGAAGGAATACGGCCGAGCAGTGCCGAGACTTCCGAGCCCGCCTGCGTGAAGCGGAAGATGTTGTCGACGAAGAAGAGCACGTCCTGGCCTTCCTGATCGCGGAAATATTCCGCCATGGTCAGGCCCGACAGGGCGACGCGCGCGCGGGCGCCCGGCGGCTCGTTCATCTGGCCGAAGACCAGCGCCACCTTGGAACCCTCCGAGATCGCGTTCCCGTCCGCGTCCTTGGCGATGACGCCCGCGTCGAGGAATTCGTGATAGAGATCGTTACCCTCGCGGGTGCGCTCGCCCACGCCCGCGAACACGGACACGCCGCCATGGCCCTTGGCGATGTTGTTGATCAACTCCTGGATCAGAACGGTCTTGCCGACGCCTGCGCCGCCGAACAGGCCGATCTTACCGCCCTTGGCATAGGGAGCGAGAAGGTCGATGACCTTGATGCCGGTGACGAGAATGGCCGCTTCGGTCGACTGGTCGACGAACAGCGGAGCTTCGGCGTGGATCGGAGCGGTTTGATCGGCGCCGATGGGGCCGCGCTCGTCGATTGCTTCGCCGACCACGTTCATGATGCGGCCCAGCGTCTTCGGGCCGACCGGAACGCTGATCTGCGCGCCGGTGTTGATGACCTCCTGCCCGCGCACGAGCCCGTCGGTGCCGTCCATCGCGATGGTGCGCACGGTGTTTTCGCCGAGATGCTGGGCGACTTCGAGAACCAGCGTGTTGGAGCCGTTCTTCGTTTCGAGCGCGGTCAGGATCGGCGGCAGTTCGCTTTCGAAAGCGACGTCGACGACGGCGCCGATGACCTGGGAAATCGTGCCGTTAGGCGACTGGTTGAGTACGGGTGCGGTGGCCATGATGTCTATCCTGACTTGGTCCTGAAATGCTTGAACGGGGCGCGTCAGCCGACGCAGACATTGTCCGGTTCTGCGAAGACCCAGTCGCCGTCGCCGGCGGTAAGGGTCGCGGAATTGCGGAGATACTCGTCTTCGCCGAGGCCGAACTCGCAGATCACGTCTTCCGAGCCGAGCCCGGCGCGCTTGCACACTGCGGTGTTGACGGCTTCTTCCTCGGGGCAGGCTTCGGCGTATTTCGCAGTGAAGAGAGCCTGATCGGGCGCGGGCAGCGAAGGGGCCGCCTCTGCAACCGGCGCAGCGGCTTCGTCAACCGGCTGCGGCGCGGGCTCTTCACCACAGGCGGCGAGGAGGGCGAGGGGAAGAAGCAGAGCGAACTTTTTCACAGGTATCAAATCCTAGGGAAACGGGTGAGGGGGGAAAGGTCGCTTATTCGACCGTACAATCTTCAGGGATATCGACGAGAGCGTATCCATCACCGCGAGCGGCAATGATCGATTGCCGCTCCGTTTCAGGCGTATCGCCATCGAGCGTGTAACGGCAGGTGAACGAGGTGCCATCGGCTTCGGCAGTGCATTGCGCTTCGACGACTTCGGGCGCTTCCTGGCACTGTGCGAGCGCCAGCTGGACTTCCGCAATGCTGGGCACATTGCCATCCGCACCGACGACCTGCGCGGCAGGATCGGTCTCACCGAGATCGTCGAGTGTTCCGGTCGCATAAGCCTCCACCGGTTCATCCTCGACCGGCTCGGCGCAGGCCGACAAACCGCACGCCGCGAAAGCGAGCGCTGCGGCGCCGCGGGCAAGCGAGGCGCGGATCGCGATCACAGCGCTTCCGCCCCGGCGATGATTTCGATCAATTCGGTCGTGATCGCGGCCTGGCGGCTGCGGTTGTACTGGATGGTCAGATCCTTGATCAGGTCGCCCGCGTTGCGTGTCGCGTTGTCCATCGCGGTCATCGAGGCACCCTGTTCGCTCGCCTCGCGCTCGAGCAGCGCGCCGAACAGCTGCGTCTTGACGTAACGGGGCAGCAATTCCTCGAGAATGCCTTCCTCGTCCGGCTCGTATTCGACCACGGCATCGCCGGATTTCGGCGCGTCGCTCTCGATCGAGGGGACGGGGATCAGCTGGTCGACCGTCGGATCCTGCACCAGAGCGCTCTGGAACACCGGATAGACGAGGTGCGCGACGTCGAATTCGCCCTTCTCGAACCGTTCGATCAGATCGTCGGCGATCGCTTCGGCTTCGTCGAAACCGGGGGTGCGGACCTCGGACGTGTCGAAATGCTTTTCGATCCGGTCGGCATAGTCGCGCTTGATCGGCGCGCGGCCCTTCTTGCCGACGAGGTAGAACTGCACGTCCTTGCCTTCGTTGAGAAGCGCGCGCGCCTTGACCTTGGCTGCCTTGACGATGTTGGCATTGAGACCGCCGCACAACCCCTTGTCGGTATTGACCACGACCAGCAAATGACGCTTGTCCATGCCCGTGCCTGCGAGCAGGCGCGGGGCGGAACCGCCCGAAATGCGGGAGGCGAGGCTGGCCATGACGCCTGCCAGCCGCTCCGAATACGGACGCGCCGCTTCGGCCGCAGCCTGCGCACGACGCAGCTTGGCCGCTGCGACCATCTGCTTGGCCTTGGTGATCTTCTGGGTCGACTTGACCGAGTTGATCCGGCCCTTGAGTTCCTTGAGGCTTGCCATGTCCTGAGTTCAGCCTTCCAGCGCTTTTACTTCCACGAGTTCCGGCGCGGATTGCAGCCAGTTCTCATATTTGGCGAAAACGTCTTTCGTATAATCCTGAGCATGGTGGAAATCGAAAGCATCGCGATCCGCCCACTCTTCGAAAATCATGATCGTGCTCGAACCGTCAGCTGCACGGCGCGGTTCGAACGCGATGCACCCTTCTTCGCCACGAGTCGCGGGAACGATGGCAGCCACGGCGTTGCACGCGGCGTCCATGTGTTCCTTTTTGACCGGGATCGTGGCGAAGACGGTATAACTCATTCGGCGATCAGGCGAACTGCTTAGCGAAGGTGTCGAGCGCGCTCACCACCTTGTTCTTCGTGTCGTCTTCGAACTTACCGGTGGTGCGGATCGTTTCCAGCACGTCGGCATGTTCGCTGCGCATATAGCTCAGCATGGCGGCTTCGTATTCGGTCACGCGGTTGGTCTCGATTGTGTCGAGATAGCCATTGGTGCCCGCATAGATCGAAACGACCTGTTCTTCCACCGGCATGGGCGAGAACTGGCGCTGCTTGAGCAGCTCGGTCAGGCGCGCACCGCGGTTGAGCAGCTTCTGCGTTGCGGCGTCGAGGTCCGAACCGAACTGCGCGAAGGCCGCCATTTCGCGGTACTGCGCAAGGTCGAGCTTCATCGAGCCGGCGACCTTCTTCATCGCCTTGGTCTGCGCGGCACCGCCGACGCGGCTGACCGACAGGCCGACGTTGATGGCCGGGCGGATACCCTGATAGAACAGGTCCGTTTCGAGGAAGATCTGCCCGTCCGTGATCGAGATCACATTGGTGGGAATATAGGCCGAAACGTCACCCGCCTGCGTTTCGATGATCGGCAGCGCGGTCAGCGAGCCACCGCCTTCGCTTTCGTTCATCTTGGCCGCACGCTCGAGCAGGCGGCTGTGAAGATAGAAAACGTCGCCCGGATAGGCTTCGCGGCCCGGCGGGCGGCGCAGCAGCAGCGACATCTGGCGATAGGCGACTGCCTGCTTGGAAAGGTCGTCATACACGATCACGGCGTGCATGCCGTTGTCACGGAAGAATTCGCCCATCGCGGCGCCGGTATAGGGCGCGAGATACTGAAGCGGGGCGGGCTCCGACGCGGTCGCGGCAACCACGATCGTATAGTCCATCGCGCCGTTTTCTTCGAGGCTCTTCACGATCTGCGCGACCGTCGAACGCTTCTGACCGACGGCGACATAGATGCAGTAGAGCTTCTTCTTCTCGTCGTCCGACTGGTTGTTTTCGCGCTGGTTGATGAAGGTATCGATCGCCACCGCGCTCTTGCCGGTCTGACGGTCGCCGATGATCAGCTCGCGCTGGCCACGGCCGACGGGAACGAGTGCGTCGATCGCCTTGAGGCCCGACTGAACGGGTTCCGAAACCGATTCGCGCGGGATGATGCCCGGCGCCTTCTGTTCGACGAGGCGACGTTCGGTCGTCGCGATCGGGCCCTTGCCGTCGATCGGGTTGCCGAGCGCGTCCACCACACGGCCGAGCAGGGCCTTGCCCACCGGCACGTCGACGATGGTCTGCGTGCGCTTAACGCTGTCGCCTTCCTTGATGTCGTTGTCCGACCCGAAGATCACCGCGCCGACATTGTCGGCTTCCAGGTTCAGGGCCATGCCCTGCACACCATTGGCGAATTCGATCATCTCGCCAGCCTGTACCTTGTCGAGGCCGTGGATGCGGGCGATCCCGTCACCCACCGACAGCACGGTGCCCACTTCGCTGACTTCGGCTTCGGTGCCGAAATTGGCGATCTGGTCCTTGATGACCTTGGAGATTTCTGCGGCGCGGATATCCATGATGTAAGTCCTTTAGGCCTTCATTGCCTGGGAAAGCGAATTGAGACGGGTGCGGATCGAGCCGTCGATCCGCTTCGATCCGATGGTGACGACAAGGCCGCCGAGCAGGTCGGGGTCAACCTTGGTCGTAAGCTTGACGGTGCGACCCTCGCGAGCGGTCAGCTTGGCCTTCAACTGGTCGAGCTGTGTATCGGTAAGAGCGTGCGCGCTGGCGACTTCGGCGCTGACTTCGCCGCGCTGTGCGGCGGCGATGGCGCGGAACGACCGGATGATGGCGGGCAGTTTCGACAGGCGGCGGTTCTGCGCCAGCGTGCCGAGGAAATTCTGAGTCAGTTCCGACAGGCCCATGATCGCGGACACGCCCCACAGCGCCTTGTTCGCAGCATCGCGCGATACCTTGGGACTTGTGGTCAGCAGAGCGAGTTCGGACGATTCGGAAAGGCCGGCCTCGATCTTGTCGAGATCCGATTCGACCGCAGTCACGGTCCCGCTCTCGCTCGCCAGATCGAACAGGGCGGACGCATAGCGCCCTGCAAGGCTTGCCTGTATACCGGCGGAAGTCTCCACGCGCTCTCGTCCTCTCGGGTGACGGAAAAAATACCGATGCGAAACGCCGGCCGTGTCGAGTGGGCTATTGCCTCTCCGGCCAGGCTGGCGCGCGACTAGCACCGGGTCTGCAAATTGGCAACCGGCTGTCCTTCGCGAATGCAGTCGCCCGGCTTTTATCGCATCCCGCAATCGGGTACATTCCCATGAATATAGGGAGAGAGGCCATGTCCACCGTCCTGCGAAGCGAACCGTTGGCGCCTGAATGCGGCGTGACCGTCCACGATGTCCAGTTGGCCGAAGCGGAGGGCGAAACGCTCGATGCGATTCGGCAAGCGGTGTTCGAACATGGTGTGGCGGTGTTTCGCGGCCAGTCTCTCTCGCCCGAACAGCACATCGATCTGGCGAAGCGCTGGGGCGGGATCGACATCAACAATTATTTCCCGCTTACGGACACTCATCCCGAAATCGCGGTGGTGCGAAAGGCTGCCGAACAGCAGACCAATATGGCGGTGCCTGGCACACCGATCACAGCTACGATCAGGTTCCGGCCATGGGATCGATCCTGGTCGCGCGCACGCTTCCGCCGAAAGGAGGCGACACACTGTTCGCCCATATGGGCGCGGCCTACGATGCGCTGGACGAGGATACCAAGCGCGAGATCGAAGACTTGGAAGCGTTCCACACCGCAGACCATGTCTACAAGGAGGGCGGAATTTATGCCCGGACCGATATCGGCGGTGAGTTACGCGGCCAGGATCTTCAGACCGGCGCGACTCACCCGGTCGTGGTGCGCCATCCCCGGACCGGGCGAAAGCTGCTCTACGTCAATCCGTCCTTCACCGTCACCATCGCCGGGCGCAGCCGCGAAGACAGTCTCCCGCTGCTGGAACGTCTCTTCGCCGAAGCGCGCAATCCGGACCACCACGCGCGCGTCGTGTGGGAGCCGGGCACGGTCGCGATCTGGGACAATCGCACCACCTGGCACAATGCGCTGAACGATTATCAAGGCCACGCGCGCGAAATGCACCGCATCACTCTGACGGGCGAAAAGCTGGCGGCGTGATCCGCACTCAGTCGGTGACCGCCTCGCATTCATAGACCAGCCGTTCGTTTGGGCTGGAGGGCAGGGCGGCGAGCACGCCGCTTTGCATTTCGCCGAGCGTGGTCGCCGCGTCGTCCGCCTCGCAGCTCGGGGCATTGTATTCGCCGCGTGCGGAGCGGGCGGCGGCCATGGCGTCGCGCGCGAGGAGATAGCGCTCGGTCCGGAAAATGCCGCGCTCGGGATCGAAGCTATTCACCGCCACCGCCATCTCGTCGTTCGGCACAAGCGCGCGCGACCATGTTCCGCCTGATCTGCCGTACTGGGTCCGACCGTTGACGCAGCCTTCGGGCGACCAATCGAAGCGCACTTCGCCGGTCTGGGCGTTGGTCACGCGGCTGCGCTGCGTGTCGAGACGGCACACGAAGCTGCGCGCTTCGGGCGATGCCGTGCCGCCTTTCGTTGGATTGCCGGAGTCGCGGTCCTGCATGACATTGGCGACGCGCCGGTCGATCTCGTCGATCCCCGGCCGGGTGAGATGGACGAGAAGGGCGATAACGATCGCGCCGATGCCGAAGGCCAACGCCACGCGGTTGCGAACTGGCCAGCCGCTGGGAGTCGGCTCATCTTCGTCGGGCTGGGGCGGGCGGCGCTTTTCGAACGCCCACCAGATCGCGCCCGCGCCGATCAGCAGCAGCACCATGCTCGCCAGCATCCGGTCGTCGCGCTCGTCGCGCACCTGCATTTCCGCCTCTAAGCGCGCGCGATCCAATCGTTCGCGCTGTTCCTCGCCGCGCGCCGCCATGTCCTGGCGCGCCGCCGCCTGTTCGCGTTCCAGCCGGTCACGCTCCTCGTCTTCCAGATCGGCGAGGCTGCGGCAGGCGGTGTCGTTGGTGCGGGCGGTGACGTCGTGGGCGCGCAGAAACGGGATCAGCTCGCGGTTCGAGACCGCGAAGAAGAATTCCGCGTCCGATCCGCCCGAATCTGCGCCGAAGCTGTTGACGCCGAGCACGCGCCCGCATCCGTCGAGCAGCGGACCGCCCGAATTGCCGCGCGCGATGGGGGCGGTGTGCAGCACGGTGTCGAAATTCCGGCTCGGGCGCATTCCGGCAAGGAAGCCGCGGCTTTTCACCGGCGGCTGGCTCTTGAAGATGTCGCCGATCTCCAGTCCCTGCGCCCGGTCGACATTCATCGGATAACCGACCGCGAAAGCCTCGCCGCTGTCCGAAACCGTCCCGCCCGCCAGCGTCAGCGGCGGCAGGCGTAGCCCGCTGGTGATGCGTAGCAGCGCAAGGTCGCTGCGCGGATCGACCGCCACGATTTTTGCATAGCCCGCGTCCGCCCCGTCCGAGGGGACGATCCCGATGCGCAGGCGATCGTCCATCATCGCATCGCGCACGACATGGGCGTTGGTCACGATCCGGTCCGGCGCAACCGCCCAGCCGGTGCCGTGACCGATGGGATAGACCTCTTCGCCGTCGGGCGTATCCTCAATGCCGATGATCACCACGCGCACCACGCCGCGCGCCGCCGCGTCGATATCGGCGGGTTCTGCGTGGAGAGGCGATTGGAGCATCGCGACCAGCGCGGCCAGACCGAAAAGCAGGGCGAGAAAGCGGGCCATCGCCGCAGCCTCTACCGCGCGGCGGACATTGACCGCAAGCTTCGGGATGCGCGGTTCGGCGGAGCGCGCTATCGCCCCGTCTCATGGCGAGCGAAACGATTCCCCTGACCGACGACGAGTGCTGGCGGATCGCGCTGGCGAAGGATCGCGCCTATGACGGGCACTTCGTGACCGGCGTGCATTCGACGGGCATTTACTGCCGCCCATCCTGCCCGGCGCGGGCGCCGAAGCGCGAGAATGTCCGCTTCTATTCCTCCCCTCCCGAAGCCGAGGCGGCAGGCCTTCGCGCCTGCAAACGGTGCGCGCCAGACCAGATCAGCCGCGAGGATAGGGCGTTGCGTGCCGCGATCGCGGAGATCAAGGCCGCAGCGCAGGCTGGCGATACCACGCCCTCGCTCGGCGAGCTTGCACAACGGGTCGACTACTCGCCCGCGCATTTTCAGCGGCTGTTTTCGCGGGCCACCGGACTGTCTCCTGCCGCCTATGCACGCGCCCTTCGCGCAGAGCGGGCATGCAGCGCGCTGGGCCGGGCGGACAGCGTGACGGACGCGATCTACGATGCGGGGTATAAGGCGCCGAGCCGTTTCTACGCCGATACGGAAGGACGATTGGGCATGGCTGCAAGCGATTGGCGGCACGGTGGACGGGGTGTGCGCATAGCCTGGAGCGTGGTCGAAACGAGCCTGGGAGCGATGCTGGTCGCCGCGACCGACAAAGGCGTGTGCTGCCTCGCTTTCGGGGAGGGTGAAGCCGATCTGCGCGCTCGCTTTCCCGAGGCCGACCTCGTCGCGGCTGGAGACGATTTCCGCGCCCTGTTCGCGCGCGTCGCTCAAGCGGTCGAACGCCCGGGCACCGGCGCGGACATACCGCTCGACGTGAAGGGCACTGCGTTCCAGCAGCGCGTCTGGCAGGCGCTGCGCGAAATTCCGGCGGGCGAGACCCGCAGCTATGGCGAACTGGCCGCCGCGCTCGGCAACCCCAAGGCCAGCCGCGCGGTCGGCGGCGCGAACGGAGCGAACCATGTCGCAGTTCTGATCCCGTGCCACCGCGTGATTGCGGCGGATGGCGGGCTGGGTGGCTATGCCTATGGGACCGAGATCAAGGCGGAATTGCTCAAGCGGGAAAGGCCCGATCGGGCCTGAGCTTCGCTTGCGCGTGGTCAATCGTATCGAGCATTTTACGCGCGTCTCAGGTCGTCGAGAGGCGTCGCAACAGCGCGGTCGAACCGTATCGATAGATCGGGGCGAGCAATTCGCTAGGGATCATCCCGAACGGACGCTCGCCCCTGATATGGCAATCAATCGCTGCCGATGAAGATCGCCTTGGCGTTGGCGAATTCCTTGACACCGAAGCCGCCATGTTCGCGGCCGTAGCCCGAATCCTTCACGCCTCCGAAGGGCATGGACGGATCCGCGACGCCATAGGTGTTGATATAGACCATGCCGGTGTCGAAATGCTTCGACGCGAGTTCGATCGCGCGTTCGGTGTCGCCACACAGGATACCGCCGCCAAGGCCATAGCGGCTGTCATTGGCGATACGCATCGCGTCCTCGTCGTCCTTGGCGCGGATGACGCTGGCCACGGGGCCGAACAATTCGTCGTCATAGGCGGGCTGGCCGGGCTCGACATCGGTCAACACGGTGGCGGGATAGAAGGCGCCCGGACCGTCCGGCACCTTACCGCCACACGCGATCTTGGCGCCCTTCGAAACAGACTTTTCGACCTGTTCGTGCAGATCCTTGCGCTGATCGACCGAGGACATCGGGCCCATATCGGTACCTTCCTTGGTCGGATCGCCGGTCTCGACGCCTTCGAAGCGGGCGACGAATTTCTCGATGAAGGCATCGTAGACCTTGTCAGTAACGATGAAGCGCTTGCCGTTGATGCACGTCTGGCCGTTATTATAAAGGCGCGCCTGCGCGCAGACCTTGGTGGCGAGATCGAGATCGGCGTCTTCGAGCACCATGTAGGCATCGTTCGAGCCCAGCTCCATCACCGTCTTCTTGATGACCTTTGCGGCCTTTTCTGCCACGTGACGGCCCGCCCCATCCGAACCGGTCAGCGTCACGCCGCGCACCTTGTCGTGCGCGATGATCTCGTCCGAGGTATCGTGATCGATGACGAGCACGGTGAAGACATTGTCGGGAAGGCCGCCTTCCTTGAAGATCTTCTCCAGCATCAGCCCGCTGCCGACGCAGAGCGAGGAGTGCTTCAGCAGCACGCCATTGCCGACCATCAGGCTGGCGATGGCGTAGCGGACGACCTGATAGGACGGGAAGTTCCAGGGCTGGATGCCGTAGATGACGCCGATCGGCGAATAGGTGACGATGCCGCGCGCCGCGTTGTTAGGATCGCGCTTCTCGTCGGCCAGCTCGCTGGGCCCGGTCTTCGCGGTATAGTCGCAAATCCCGGCGCACAGTTCGACTTCGTCGCGGCTGTCGCCGATCAGCTTGCCGACCTCTGCGGTCATCAGCTGGGCCAGCTCTTCCTTGTTGTCGCGCAGGGCCTTGCCGATGCCCTTGATGATTTCGGCGCGCTCTTCGAGGCTGCGCGTCTTCCATTTCGTGAACGCCTCGTGGCAGGCATCGACCTTCTTGAAGGCTTCGTCCTTCGTCATCTGGGTATAGGTTTCGATGTCCTTGCCGGTGGCGGGGTTGACGGTTGTGACAGTGGCCATGAATGGGGTTCTTTCCTGTTGGAGTTACAGGACTAAGGGGCGAGAGGGCCGATCGGTTCCGTTTCGCAACCGGAATCGCGGCCGCCGGGCGACGGGTTGCAGCCTGCATAGGGCCACCCGTTCGACAGGCTTCGTCTCAGGCCGCTTGAGCTGGTCCGATCATTCCTCGCGCGCCCAGCCGCCGCCGGCCGGATCCAGCGTGGCGAGGAAGCTATCCGCGCTGTCGAGATATTCCTTCTTCCGGTCGTCATCCATCCGATCCCAGGTCGAATAGATCCGTCCGATGCGGTGATTGCTTTCCAGCCGGTCGCGATGGCGATCCATGAAATGCCAGTAGAGCGGATTGAACGGGCAGGCCCCTTCGCCGGTCTTTTTGCTAGGCGAAAAGGTACAGTTCGAACAATAGTTCGACATCTTGTTGATGTAATTCCCGCTCGCCGCATAGGGCTTGGACGCCAGCTTGCCCCCATCGGCATAGAGGATCATCGCCGCAACGTTGGGCAGCTCTACCCATTCATAGGCGTCGGCATAGACGACCAGATACCAGTCCTGCACTTCGCGCGGATTGATCCCCGCCAGCAGGGCGAAATTGCCGAGCACCATCAGCCGCTGAATATGATGCGCGTGGGCATTGTCGCGCGTCGACCGGATACAATCGGCAAGGCAGGCCATGTCGGTCTCGCCCGTCCAGTAGAATTCGGGCAGGCCGCGCTGGGCGTTGAGCGCGTTGGCCTTCTGCAGATGCGGCATCTGATGCCAGTAGAAACAGCGGACATATTCGCGCCATCCGATCAGTTGGCGGATGAAACCTTCGACGCTGTTGAGCGGCGCGTTTCCATCCTCATACGCTTTTTCGGCGCGCTGGCACAGTTCCAGAGGGTCGAGCAGGCCGAGATTGATGCTGGTCGACAGCATCGAGTGAAACAGATCGTCCTCGCCGCAGACCATCGCGTCCTGAAACGGACCGAATTTCTCGATCCGCTCGGCGAAGAAGGCATCGGCGGCTTTCTCGGCCTCGTCTCGCGTGACGGGCCAGCGGAACGTATCGAGATTGCCGAAATGGTCGGCAAAGCGATCCTCGACCAAATCGATGCAATCCTGCGTGATTTCGTCGGGTTCGAACTTGGGTCGTTCGGGCGCGGACAGGCCTTCCTTGGGCGGTTTCCTGTTCTCGCTGTCGTAATTCCATTCGCCGCCTTCGGGCTTGCCGTCCTCCTTCATCAGGAGCCCGGTCTTGCGGCGCATCTCTCGGTAGAAGAATTCCATGCGGAGGCTGTCGCGATCCTCGGCCCAGTCCTCGAATTCGGACTGCGAGCAGATGAAGCGATCGTCGCGCAGGATCTCGACCTCGCAGGCGAACTTGTCCGCCCATTGCTCCATATCCTCGCGCACGCGCCACTCGCCCGCTTCGACCACGCTGACGAGGCGCGGCTCGTGCCGCTCGATCGCGCGGGCGGTTTCGCCGGTGAAGCTGCCAGCATTGTCCTCGGCGTCCAGCTTCACGTAATCGACCGTCCAGCCGGCATCCTCCAGCTCGGCGGCGAAATGGCGCATGGCGGAAAAGATCAGGACGATCTTCTGCTTGTGATGCTTGACGTAGGTCGCCTCGTCCCAGACCTCCATCATCAGGACGACCGTATCGTCTTTGGTCCGCCCGCGCAGCGAAGCCAGGGTGCGGGTCAGCTGATCGCCGAGAATGGGAACGAGGACGGGGCCGGTGCTGTCAGATGCCATGCGCGCCTAACGGTTCATGGCCACAGGCGTTTCCGGACGGAAAATTACCCGGCCTTCGTACTCGCGCCGCTTTCCTCTTCATCCTCTTCGCTCTCGATCGCGATGGCGCCGACCGGGACGGGGCCGCCACCGGCCTTGGCCTGTTCCAACCGGGCGATCGCGTCCTTGGCCGAACGATTGTCGGAGTGGGGGTTGTTGGCGATGATCTTGAGCAGGGCGATCGCGGAATCGTAGTGACCCTCGGACGCGTAATGCATGGCGAGGGCGGATCGGAACTCGGTCGATTCAGGCCGGAAACCGAATGCGGTTTCCAGCGCCGGACCGACCATCGCGTCACGCTCGCCAGTCCGCTGGAAGGTCTGCGCATAAAGGTAAAGCGCCAGAGGATCGCGCGGGTCGAGCCGGTTCGCTGCAAGGAAGGACGCGCGTGCTTCTCCCCACAGGCTTTCGTCGGCCTCGTCGGCTTCTTCGCCATGATCGAACGGTTCGAGAAGGATGCGGCCGTTCAGGACATGCGCGCGCGCCAGATCGGGATCAATGGCAAGGGCACGATCAATCGATCCCTGCGCCGCGGTGAAGTCATAGGGCGGTTCCGCCTCGCCCTCGCTGCGATGCGCGAGGCGGTAGTCGAGTTCGGCAAGCTGCAGCCATGCGAGCGCCGAGTTACGTTCGGCGGCAAAGCGCACCAGTCGTTCGCGCACCTTCATCGGTTCGGGCGAGGCCAGCCGGTCGAGCGTCAATTCGACCAGTTCCGAAGCCTCGTCGTCCAGCGTGGTGACGGTTATGGCGTCGCGATAGGGGATCGACTTGTCCGATTTCGAATATCCCATCGATTTGCGCACATATCCGCGCAGCGATCGTTCGAGTTCGCCCAGATCGCCGAAATTCTTTTCTGCGGCGGCCAGATTGTCCATGCCCGAATTGATGTCGCGCAGATACCGCATGATCTGATTGCCACGCTCGTCCGGATCCGAATAGAGCATGTGGGTCAGCGCCCAAGCCCAGCCATAGAAAGCCGATGTCTCCGCTCCGTTCATTCCCGAATACGTGTCGGACAGCAGCCGTTCGATCGGAATGTTCGGACCGTTCTGGACCGAGTAGGCGCGATGATGGGCGGGAAATCCGAACGTCCAGTCGCCGTTCCGCTTGAACTCGGCGGTCGAGACGTACTCCGCAAACCCTTCCACGAACCAGGCGGGGGCCGGAATGGCGAAATTGTGGAACATGAAATGGTGTGCGTATTCGTGAAAGAGCACGCGCTTGCCGCTAAGATCGGTGCGATCGCCGCCAAATTCGCGATTGCCGACGGCAAAGGTCTGGCCAAGGCGCACGGAATAGAAGCCCGCCGCACCCTTGTGCAGCGCATCGACCGCGTTGGAATTCCTCAGCAGATAGATCGTCAGCTTGGCGGGATCATCCTTCGCCGGTCGGCTGAATATCATCCGCAGCAGCGCGTCGAATTTTTCGACCTCGTGCGTGAAATCTTCAAGCTGGCCCGCGCTTCCATCCGAATAGATGGTGAAGTGATGCGAATCGGCGCGATGCCACGTTTCTGCCGCAGAAACAGCATTTGCCCCTGCAACGCTCAAAAATACCGCGAGCATCGTAATGCTCTTGCGAAAAAGAACCGATTTCATTTCTGACCCCAACGTCCCGGTAGTCAATACAGACTATCAAAGTTGGCCGCAGGGTCCAGCAGCTATTTACACGAAACTGTACGGGTCGACATCCACACCCACCCGGACGCCCGCCGGATGGTTCAAAGCGCCCAGCCATTCGCGGATCGTGTCCTGAAGTCTGGCGCTGCGTTTCGCGTTGATGAGCAGGCGATAGCGGTAGCGCCCGCGGAGAAGGCTCAGCGGAGCGGGGGCCGGGCCGTAGATCGCCATGTCGTCGCTTCTGGGGCGGGCGTCGCCGATGCGGCGGGCGGCATCGCGTGCTTCGCTTTCCTCCTCGCTCGACACGATGATCGCGGCCCAGCGGCCGAAGGGCGGGGCGCCCGCCATGCGGCGCGCTTCGGTTTCCGCTTCGTAGAAGGCGTCGCGATCGCCTGCGGCCAGCGCCGCGATCACCGGCGCATCGGGATGGCGGGTCTGGATCAGCACTTCGCCGGGTTTGGACCCGCGCCCCGCACGACCCGCGACCTGAGCGACCTGCTGATAGGTGCGCTCTGCCGCGCGCAGATCGCCGCCTTCGAGGCCCAGATCGGCATCGACCACGCCGACAAGGGTCAGCTCGGGGAAATGGAACCCCTTGGTTACCAATTGCGTCCCTACAATCACGTCCACGCCGCCATTTTCGACCAGCGCGACGAATTCCGCCGCGCGGCCGGGCGAATTCAGCGTATCGGACGTGGCGACGAACACGCGCGCATCCGGCAGGCGCTCGGCCACCTCGTCAGCGATCCGCTCCACGCCCGGTCCGCAGGCGACCAGGCAATCGGGTTCGCCGCATTCGGGGCAGGTTTCGGGCGGCGGCGTCTCGTGGCCGCAATGGTGGCAGGCGAGGCGGCGGGAAAAGCGATGTTCGACCAGCCAGGCGCTGCAATTGGGGCATTGGAAGCGGAAGCCGCAATTTCGGCACAGCGTCAGCGGCGCATAACCGCGCCGATTGAGGAACAGCAGGGACTGTTCGCCGCGCGCCAGCCGCTCTTCCAACGCTTCGACCAGCGGCGGCGCAAGCCACGATCCGCGCCCCGGCACGTGTTCGGTCAGGTTAATCGTGCGGATTTCGGGCAGCTCCGCTCCACCGAAGCGGCTGGGCAGGTCGAGCTTGGCGTACGTGCCGCTCTCCACCATCGCCAGGCTTTCGAGCGCGGGCGTGGCGCTGGCGAGGACGACAGGGATTTCCTCGAACGCGGCACGCATCACCGCCACGTCGCGGGCGTTGTAGCGCACGCCGTCATCCTGCTTGAAGCTCACTTCGTGCGCTTCGTCCACCACAATCAGGCCGAGCTTCGCATAGGGCAGGAACAGCGCCGACCGGGCGCCAACCACGACCTGCGCGGTCCCGTTCGCAATGGCGCGCCAGGCGCGGCGACGTTCGGTGGATTTGAGCGAGGAATGCCACAGAACCGGCTTGGCCCCGAACCGCTCCTCGAACCGCGACAGGAACGCTTCGGTCAGCGCGATCTCCGGCAGGAGGACGAGCACCTGCCGTTCCATCCTGAGCGCATCGGCGATGGGCTCGAAATACGTCTCGGTCTTGCCCGATCCGGTCACGCCGTCGAGCAGGAAGGGCGCGAATTTTCCTTCCCTCACCGCCTGAGCGATCGTTCCGGCAGCGGCTTGCTGCTGGGCCGACAGATCGACCTCGGCGAAATCGGGGCGTGCGGGGTGGTAGGGGCGGTCGCAATCGACTTCGACCGGTTCGAGGCAGCCCTGATTGACGAGGCCGCGCAGCACGCCTTCCGATACGCCCGCGATCCCCGCCAGCTCGCGGATCGTCGCCTGTTCCCCCTCCAGCGCTTCCAGAGCGGCCTGTCGCTGCGGCGTCATGCGTTCGGGCAGGCCGCCCGTGAGGCGGTATTCGATCGTGGTGGCCGGGCCTTTCAGCGCACCGCCCGAACTCAGCGCCATCCGCGCCACGCTGGCGAGGGGGGCGCAGTAATAAACCGCCGTCCATTCGATCAGCCGTCGCAGGGGTGCGGGGAGGGGTGGAATCGGCAGCAAGCCCCTCAGCGCGCGCAGTTTTTCCGCCGGAACCTCGGCCCCGGGCAGCCGTTCCGCCTCCCAGACGATTCCGATCACCGCGCGCGGGCCCAGCGGACATTCGACCACCTGGCCCGGTTCGACCATCATCCCTTCGGGGACCTTGTAATCGAGCGGGCCGAGGGCGGCATTGAGGACGAGGCAGCGCACGCGGTTCATGAACGCGTCAATATGGGCGGGGCACGCTCAGGAAAACAAGGGTGGGACCTTAAAGGAGACTGCAAATGACCGATATTCTCATCCTTTCCGATAGCAGAGCATCATCCGCGGGCGCATCGTCGCTCGATCGACCGACCGGGCGGCGCGGCTTTCTCGGCAAAATCGGCGGTGGGCTCGGCGCAGGCGCGGCCCTGCTGTCACTGCCCGCCTGCACCAGCTTCGGCGGCGGCGGCTTCAGCCTGGTCGATGCGGTCGAGCGGCTGCTGTTCCTGTCGAGCGAGCGCGCTTTCACGCGCATGCTCCAGCCCGATGGGTTCTGGGACGAGCAGGTCGCGCAATTGGGTCTGGGCGGATTGTTGGGCGCGCGCGGCGATGTGCTCGGCCGGATCCTCACCTCCGCGCTGTTCAAGAACCGTCTCGAAGGCGCGTTTGCCAATTTCGCCTATGATGCGGCCTATCGCGCTGCGCCGATCGTGACCGATGCGGTGCGGGTGATCGGTTTTTCCAACGCCATCGATCTGGTGCGAGGCGGGCCGACTGCCGCGACATCCTATCTGCGCGGCAGCATGGGTTCGCGCCTGATCGACGCGATGGTGCCGGAACTCGGACAAGCCATGCGCGTCGCGCAGGATCCGCTGGTGGGCGAGCTGCTGGCCGGCCTCACCGGCGTCGACGTGCCGCGCATCGCGACCACGTTTGCAAGCCGGATCGACGACACGATCTGGAACGAGATCGGCCGCGAGGAGAGCCTGATCCGCGCCAATCCCCGAAGCGCCAACGATCCCCTGATCGCTGGCGTCTTCGGAGCGGAAGCGGCGTTCTAGAGCGTCAGAAGCGGTAGAACAGCGACACTTGGCTCACATGCGTGTGCCGGGTGTTGCCGTTGTCGCGCGGGCGGATCTGGAACAGATATCCGCCGGTCAGATCGAGCGTGGGCGTAATGCGCGCAGTCGCACCGGCGTTGAGGCGCCACTGGTCGATCCGCTGCGGGCCGCCTTCGTTGCGGTCGCGCAATTGGTAGAGGAGTTCGCCCGAAGCGAATCCGGTCACCTTGTTGGCGATCGGCGTGCGGAAGCGAGCGCGCTGGCGCAGGCGCAGGGCCATGCGATCGGCGCCGTCATAGAAGCGCTCCTCGATCCGGCTGCGGAAATCGAACTTGCCCACGCCGAAGGTCAGCTGCTGATAGGGGCGCACTTCGGTGAAGCCGTCTTCGTCGTGGATTTCGATCCCGCCGCCGAGGGCGACCGCATCGGAAACATCGGTGTTGAATTCCGCACCGAGGATATATTCGTTCGGCCCGTCGCGACGGCGGGTTTCGAGCTCCAGCTTGAAGTCGGTTCCGGGCGCGATGTCGCCCTTGATGCCGGTTTCGATCCACAGCTCGTCGTCGCTGGTGGCGGCGCGCGCGGCACTCGGTTGCATAATGGCGCCCAGGGCGGCAAAGCCGATCGCAAGGGCCGGAAGGGTGTTCGACACGGATTGAATCCTTCGGTTGGAAAACAGTCGTAATTACGACACAAAAATGAAATTTTCCCCAGCCGGATTTTTATGACCGGTTCGTGACAGGAGCGCTCGCCAGATGAAATTTTTTGCCGACACCGCCGAGATCGCAGAGATCGAGGAACTGATCGATATCGGCCTGCTGGACGGCGTCACCACCAACCCGTCGCTTATCGCCAAGTCGGGCCGCGACTTCATGGAGGTGACGAAGGAAATCTGCGCGCTGGTCGATGGGCCGGTAAGCGCGGAGGTCGTGGCGCTCGATCATCCCACCATGATGAAGGAAGCGGACAAGCTGCGCGCCATCGCCGACAATGTCTGCATCAAGGTGCCGCTCACGATCGACGGGCTGAAGACCTGCAAGGCACTGGCAGAAGACGGCACGATGGTGAATGTCACCCTGTGCTTTTCTGCCAATCAGGCGCTGTTGGCCGCCAAGGCCGGGGCGACCTTCATCTCGCCCTTCATCGGGCGCCACGACGATAACGGCTTCGACGGGATGGACCTTATTCGTGATATTCGCCTGATCTACGACAATTACGGTTACGAGACCGAAATCCTCGCTGCCAGTATCCGCCATGCGACTCACGTGCTGGAAAGCGCGCGCATCGGTGCCGATGTGGCGACCATGCCGCCCAAAGTGATCAAGGCGCTGTTCAATCACGTCCTCACCGACAAGGGGATCGAAGGCTTCCTGAAGGATTGGGCGGGAACGGGTCAGTCGATCCTGTGATTTTCCATACATGACCGAACAGACGCCCCTCGACCGTTTCAAGCAGGCCCTGACCGGCACGGCCCGCGCCTTGGCGCGTGAGGATGAGGTCGAAGTCGCCTGGAGCGCGGATAGCCCGTCTCAGGCGGGCAAGAACTTCCGCGTTCCCCTGCCGGGCCGCACGCTGCCGCACGATCAGGCGCGGCAGGCGCGCGGTTTTGCGGACAGTTTCGCGCTGCGGCTGCGCCATCACGACGAGGGGGTCCATTCGAGCGGCGCCCCGCGCGAGCCGATCGCGCGCGCCTGTTACGACGCGATCGAACAGACCCGCTACGAAGCTCTGGGCGCGACCCGCTATTCGGGCATCCGCGCCAATCTCACATCGGCGGTCGAGATGCGCACGGCGTCCGATCCGATCGCGCGCGCCACCGAAGCCTCGCAGGTGCCGCTTCCGACCGCGCTGTCGCTGATGCTGCGCGAGGCGCTCACCGGCGATCCGATCCCCGAGCGCGCCCGCGAAGGCGTCGACATGGTGCGTGAGGAAATCGAGGCAAAGGCGGGCATGGACATCGCTTCCATGGCCGACAATCTCGAAGACCAGTCCGCCTTCCAGAAACTGGCGCTCGACATGCTGCGCCATCTCGACCTGACCTTGCCGGAGGATGCCGAGGATTCGGGCGACGACACCGGCGAGGACGAGGGCGAAGCGCCCGAAGAGGACGAAACTGGCGAGGACGAACAAGACGAAGGTGATGCCGAGCCGCAGTCGAGCGAGATCGCCGGCGAGCCCGCGCAGGGCGAAAGCGATGCCGACACCGATGGCGAGGAGGGCGGCGAGCAGGAAATGGGCGAGGGCGATCCCGCCGACGATGGCGAGGAGGGCATGCAGCCCGTCCGCCCGAACCGCCCCTGGACCGATCTGCCCGAAGAGTTCGACTACAAGCACTTCACCGACAAGTTCGACGAAGTGGTCGAGGCACCCGAGCTGTGCGACCACGAGGAACTCGACCGGCTGAGGAGCTATCTCGACAGCCAGCTGGCGGGCCTTCAGGGCATCGTCACCCGGCTCGCCAACCGTTTGCAGCGCCGCCTGATGGCGCAGCAGAACCGCAGCTGGGATTTCGACCAGGAAGAGGGCCTGCTCGACGCCGCGCGCCTGACCCGCGTGGTCATCAGCCCCGGCCATGCGCTCAGCTACAAGGTGGAGCGGGATACCGAGTTCAAGGACACGGTCGTCACGCTGCTGATCGACAATTCCGGATCGATGCGCGGGCGTCCGATCTCCATCGCCGCGATCAGCGCGGATATTCTGGCGCGTACGCTGGAACGCTGCGGGGTGAAGACCGAAATCCTCGGCTTCACCACCCGCGCCTGGAAGGGCGGCCAATCGCGCGAGGCATGGCTGGCGGACGGTCGCCCCGCCGATCCGGGCCGCCTCAACGATCTCAGGCACATCATCTACAAGAAGGCCGACGAGCCCTGGCGCCGCGCGCGCCGCAATCTCGGCCTGATGATGCGCGAAGGATTGCTGAAGGAAAACATCGACGGTGAGGCGCTGTTGTGGGCGCACACCCGCCTGCTCGCCCGACCAGAGGATCGCCGCATCTTGATGGTCATCAGCGACGGCGCCCCGGTCGACGACAGCACGCTGAGCGTCAATCAGGCAGGCTATCTCGAAGGACATCTGCGCAAGGTGATCGGCTGGATCGAGAAGCAATCGCCGGTGCAATTGGTCGCGATCGGCATCGGTCATGACGTTACGCGCTATTACAAACGCGCGGTGACGATCATGGATGTCGAGCAATTGGGCGGCACGATCATCGAGCAGTTGGCTGGGCTATTCGAGGGGGAAAAAGGGTGAAGGTTTCAGAAGCCGTCGCTACCCGCCGTTCCGTCCGCGCCTTTACCGACCAGCCGGTCGAGCGCGCAATCCTAACCCGCATTCTCGAAAAGGCGCAGCGTTCGCCTTCGGGCGGCAATACGCAGCCTTGGCATGGCATCGTCCTCACCGGCGAGCCGATGCAGGCACTGTTCGACCGCATCGCCGAGGAATTTCCCAAGGGCCGCGCGGCGCACAAGCCCGAATACGACATCTATCCGCCGGAACTCGACGGTGCCTATGAACAGCGCCGCTTCGGTGTCGGCGAGGACATGTACGGCGCGCTCGACATCGCGCGCGAGGACAAGGGCAAGCGGCTCGAATGGTTCGCGCGCAATTTCCGCGCCTTCGGTGCGCCGGTGCTGATGCTGGTCCATACGCCCAAATATATGGGCCCGCCGCAATGGAGCGATATCGGCATGTGGTTGCAGACCGTCGCGCTGCTGCTGCGCGAGGAGGGGCTGGATAGCTGCTTTCAAGAAGCGTGGGCCGTCTATTCCCCGCAAATCCGTGAGGTGGTCGACATTCCCGAAGATCACATTTTCTTCTGCGGCATGGCGATCGGCTATCGCGACGAGGATGCGGCGGTGAATCGCTTCGACGTGAAGCGCGCCGGTCTGGACGAAAGCGTACGCTTCGAGGGGTGGGGCGCCTAGTCCTTGCCCTGCTGTTCGGCGCTGACTTGGTGCGCGATATCGGGATCGCGCCAGATCATCACGCCCATGATCACGAACCATGCCAGCATCAGGAAGGCGAGAAACCGCTCATAGAGGCCGTCCCAGCCCGTGGGCATCATGAACAGGCCCGGCCCCAGCAGAGCGAAAGTTCCGCCCAGCAGATAGCAGGCGATGCCGATCCGCTTGTCGATCTCGTAAATCTGGCCCGCCGTCAGCAGCGCGGCGAGGGGAAACGCGACCCCAAGCGTATAGACCAGATAGATGTGGATCACCGGACCATCGCCGGTGGAATAGGCCTCATACGCGGCAATCAGAGTAACTGCGGCGGCATAGACGACCAGGAGAGCGGCGCCGATCTTCCAGTCCTTGCGGTCGATCCGCCAGCGCAGCAGGCCCGCGGTCGCGGCCAGAACGCCGAGGACGAAGGCGTAAAGGCCGAGATCCGCCAGCAGGTCGTATTCTCCCGCGGCCATGTCGGATATGGTATCGGCTGCCAGTCCGATACGGTCGGACAGCGCCACGCCCAGCAGATCGGTGACGGCCGTGGCGAGACTGCCGGTAACGGCCAGGCCGCCCAGAATGCGCGACGTGGCGTCGCTTCCCGAATTCTTGCTCATTGGAATGCCCCGCTTGCGCTTGCCGGTCGGTTCGACCATTTGCCGCGTCATGACCGAAGCCCTGACCGACGCTCCCTTGCGCCTGTTCAACTCTCTTAACAGGCAGGTTGAGCCCTTCGTTCCCGTCCATCCGGGCGAGGCGCGCGTCTATAGCTGCGGGCCGACGGTCTATAACTACCCGCATATCGGCAATATGCGCGCCTATGTGTTCGCGGACGTTCTGGGGCGGACGTTGAGCTGGAAGGGCTACGATCTCACCCACATCATCAACATCACCGATGTCGGCCATCTGACCGACGATGGCGATGCCGGTGAGGATAAGCTGGAAAAGGCGGCAGCGCAGAAATCGCAGTCCATCTGGGACATCGCAAAGCATTATACCGAGGCGTTCAAGGCGGATGTGCGCGCTCTCAATATCCGCCAGCCATCGCAATGGTCGGTCGCCACCGATTACATCGAGCCGATGATCGACTTTGCGAAGAGCATCGCGGACAAGCATTGCTACGAAATCGACAGCGGGCTCTATTTCGACGTTTCGACCATCGCGGATTACGGCCGATTGGCGCGTGCCATCACCGAAGAGGGTGAGGGGCGGATCGAGACGGTCGAAGGCAAGCGCAACGCCGCCGATTTCGCGATCTGGCGCAAGACGCCGCCGGGCGAGACGCGGCAGATGGAATGGGACAGCCCTTGGGGCAAGGGCGCGCCGGGCTGGCATCTGGAATGTTCGGTGATGGGGGAGAAGCTGCTGGGCTTCCCCTTCGACATTCACACCGGCGGGATCGACCACCGCGAAATCCACCATCCAAACGAGATTGCGCAGAACCAAGCCTTCTGTGGCTCTGGCAAAGTTTCCGGGGGCTTGGACGAGGCGACGCATTCCGGCGCGAAGATCTGGATGCACAACAATTTCCTCGTCGAGCGTTCGGGCAAAATGAGCAAATCGTCGGGCGAGTTTCTGCGGCTCCAGCTGCTGATCGACAAGGGCTACCATCCGCTCGCCTATCGGATGATGTGCCTCCAGGCACATTACCGCAGCGAGCTGGAATTCAGCTGGGAAGGGCTGGGGGCCGCGCTGACCCGGTTGAAGCGGCTGGTGATGGCGGTCGAAAAGCTGCGCGACGAACCTTCGCAGGCGGTCGCCGAGCATCCCAAATTCGCACCCATCCTGACGAGGTTCGAGGATGCGATTGCCGACGATCTCAACACCCCTGTCGTCCTCACGGCATTGGAAGACGCGCTGGCGGTGAAGAAGGTCGATGCCGGAATGAAACGCGCCGTTGTAGAAGAGATGGACCGGGTGCTCGGCCTCGATCTGCTTCGGCTGAAGCGCACCGACCTGCGCCTGCGTCCAAAGAACGCCCAGATCACCGAAGCCGAGATCGAGGCCGATCTGCTCCGCCGCAAAGAAGCGCGCCTTGCCAAGGATTTCGCCACTTCCGACGCGATCCGCGCCAGCCTTTCCGCCAAGGGCGTGGAAGTGATGGACGGCGATCCGCTAGGCTGGGAATGGAAGCTCGCATGACCAAAGCCGTCCTCTCCGCCATGATCCGCCCGCTGGTCGAGCCGCGCCTGCCCGACTGGGTCGAGCCGCTGTGGTTCGCCAGCAAGGACGAGGCGCTGGAGCTTGCGCCGCAGGCCGAAATCGGCTGGTTCGATTTCACCCATCCCGAACCGATGGTGGAGGTGGTGAAGGCCGCAACGTCGCTGAAATGGCTCAATTCGATCTATGCGGGGCTCGATTTCCTCCCCCTCGACCTGCTCGATGAACGCGGCGTCACGGTCACCAACGGGGTCGGCATCAATGCGATCACGATCGCCGAATACACGGTCATGCTGATGCTGGCGCACGCTAAGGGTTACCGCGACGTGGTGCGTGCGCAGGACCGGCGCGAATGGCTGATGGACAGCCCCGGCAAACGCGAACTGGCGGGCGAGCGGGTGCTGCTCTTGGGCCTCGGCGCGATCGGATCGCTGGTGAAGACGCGGCTGGAAGCGTTCGACATGGACGTCGTGCCGGTGCGCCGCTCGCGCCACGAAAATTCGCTCGCGCCGGACGAATGGCGCGGCCAGCTCGGCAATTTCGACTGGGTGGTGCTTGCCGTCCCCTCCACGCCCGAAACGGTCGGCATGATCGGCGCGGAGGAACTCGCGGCGATGAAAAGCACCGCCGTCCTCGTCAACATCGCGCGCGGCGACGTGGTGGATCAGCCCGCGCTCCTTGCCGCACTCGAAGAAAAGCGGATCGAGGCTGCGCTGCTCGACGTGACCGATCCGGAACCGCTGCCCGAGGATCACCCGCTCTGGGCGCTCGATAACGCGCAGATCACCATGCACCTTTCGGGCCGCGCGCAGACGAAGATGTTCATGCGGTCCGCCGATCGCTTCATCGAGAATCTTCAGCGCTGGCACGATGGCGAGCAAGTCGCGCCGCAGATGGATCTGACGCTCGGTTATTGAGCGGACCGTAACCCGGAACGTCACACGGTGGGCCGCCGTTAATGTCTCGAAACGGAGACCACTATGCCCACCTTGAAAGACACGTACCCGCTCTACCTCTGCAACAAGGCGGAGCAGCCCAACACCGATCTCGAAGTCACCGACAAGTTCACCGGCGAGGTCGCGTTCAAGACTGCGCTCGCCACGCCCGAGATCATCGACAAGGCCATTGCCGGCACCGTCCGCGCCGCAGAGCCGATGGCACGGCTCGCCAGCTATCAGCGCAAGGCGGTGCTGATGCATTGCGTGGAGCGGTTTCGCGAACGTTATGACGAGTTGGCCTATTCGCTCTGCGTTGAAGCGGGCAAACCCATCGGCGATAGCGAGGGCGAGGTCGACCGCCTGATCGACACGTTCGAAATCGCTGCGGAGGAAAGCGTGCGGATGGGCGGCGAGGTCATGCCGCTCGACATATCTGAGCGCGCGGCAGGCTATCAGGCGATGTGGAAGCGCGTGCCGGTGGGTCCGTGCAGCTTCATTTCGCCGTTCAATTTCCCCCTCAACCTCGCCGCGCACAAGATCGCGCCCGCTCTCGCGGTGGGCTGCCCCTTCGTCCTCAAGCCTGCCAGCAAGACGCCGCTGGGCGCGCTGATCATCGGGGAAATTCTGGCCGAAACCGATCTGCCTGAGGGCGCGTTCAGCATCCTGCCCGCCAGCCGCGACGGCGCGGATCTATTCACCGAGGACGAGCGCCTTAAGCTCTTGAGCTTCACCGGATCGGACACGGTCGGCTGGGCGCTCAAGGCCAAGGCGGGCAAGAAGAAGGTCGTGCTCGAACTGGGCGGCAACGCCGCTGTCGTCATCGACCACGACGCCGATCTCAACGATGCGTGCGAGCGCGTGATCAAGGGCACGTTCTACCAGTCCGGCCAGAGCTGCATCAGCGTCCAGCGGATCGTGATCCACGAGGACGTCTATGACGAATTCCGGGAAAAACTGGTCGCTGCGGCGAAGGAACTGAAGGTTGGCGACCCCAAACAGCGCGACACCTTCATCGGCCCGATGATCGACGACGACGAGGCCGAGCGGCTGGAAAGCTGGATCGGCGAGGCGGTCGATAACGGCGCGACAGTGCTCTGCGGCGGCGGGCGCGACGGGCGGCTGGTCGAAGCGACTCTGCTCGAAAACGTCGATCGCGCGGCGAAGATCGTCAACGAAGAGGCGTTCGGCCCGGTCGCCGTGCTGATGAAATTCCGCGAATGGGACGATGCGCTGGCCGAAGTGAACCGCAGCGAGTTCGGCCTTCAGGCGGGCATCTTCACGCGCGATCTGTTCAAGGTGCTCGAAGCCTGGGACCGAGTCGATGTCGGTGGGCTGATGGTCAACGAAATCCCAAGCTACCGCGTCGACAACATGCCCTATGGCGGGGTGAAGAACTCCGGCCTGGGACGCGAAGGCATCCGCTTTTCGATGGAGGACATGACCGAGATCCGGAACATGGTGATCAGGCGGAACTGATCGTGATCGGGCGGTGGGGGACCTATCCCCTCCCGCCCGACCGTCATCCTTCTTCCAGCAACAACACCTCGCAGGTCACGATCAGGCGCGGGCTCGGCAAAAGCCGGTGTTCGACTTCGGTGACGGTCGCATCCGCCACCAATTGGCCGGCGAGCGCGAATTCGTGATCGGGCAGGGCGGCTATGAAGCGCTCGCCCGCCGCAACCGCGTCCTCGCCTGCGAACAGCAGAATGAAGCCATGCCGCGCGCCTGCGAAGGTGATGCTGGCCCAGGCACGCTCGGACTGCGCGAGAAGCTGGCCCCGATGCTCGCTCAGAGCCAGTAACGCGTCGCGAAGTCGGTCTGCCGCAGTCTTGCGAGCGCGTTTCGGCGGTTTCGCGACCACGAGCGCGGAGGTCATAACGTCAGACATACAGCGGCTCCTCGTAATCGTTCATCCAGCGCGTGACGCGCTGTTCGGTGCGCCCGCGCGGTTCGCGTCCGCGCCGCAGATCGAGCACGAATCGCGGATCGCGCGCCGCGAGGCGTCCGAAGGTGGTGGCGGCCATGCGGTGGCGGCGGAGGAATTTCTCGACTTTGCGAAGCAGCATGTTTCCCTCTGTGGCAGGTGACGAGTCGCTTGATGTTCACGATACGTTCCAGTCGAAATCCTACTTGTCTAGGAAAAATACTAAGCTATAGGAAAAATATAACGCGGCACTCGGAAAGGACCGCTCATGGACAGGCAGGAACCGCTCGACCGTTTCGATCCCGAGGAGCGCCATGCGCGCGCGCGGCTCGCTGCCATTGCCAAGGAGCAGGGCCACACGCTGAGCGCGCTGGCGCGGTTGATCGGGCGCAATCCCGCTTATCTCCATCAATATCTCAATCGCGGCAGCCCCCGCCATCTCGACGAGCCTGACCTGCTGCGGATCGCGGAGTTTCTCGGAGTCGCGCGCGACGCCATCGCCACTCGCTCGCTTGCTCGTCCAGCCGGGCAGTCCTCCGCCAATCCGCCGGTCGCTTCGCGCGAAGACGCGTATATCTCGGTGCCGCGCCTTCCGCTCGAAGCGTCGGCGGGGCCGGGATCGGTAGGCGCGGAGGAAATTTCCTATGACACCTTTCAATTTTCCAAGCGCTGGCTGCGCGAGATGGGGCTGGACGGGGCGGATCTGTCCGCCATCCGGGTCGAGGGCGACAGTATGGAGCCGCTGCTGCGTTCGGGTGACGAAATCTTCGTCGACCGCACGCGGCGCACGGGCGAGGGCGTGTTCGTCGTCCGCATCGGAGATGCGCTCCACGTCAAGCAGATCCAGGCCAGCGCGCCGGGCCGGATCGCTCTGGTCAGCGCCAACGACGCCTATGCACCGATCGAGCTTGCGCGGGACGAGGTCGAAGTGATCGGCCGCGTGGTGTGGAAGGGCGGGCGGATGTGAATGCGCCTGGTTTGGCGTGCGCTGGAACGAGAGGCGCGTGCGTTCGTATGAGCTTCATCGACTGCGTGAGTGGGCACGCAAATCTTTGATCTTGCAGGAGCATCGCCATGAAGACGTCCCTTATCCCCATCCGCCTCATCCCCGCTCTCGCCGCGACCGTCCTGTTGGGCGGCTGTTCGGCCTATGGCGGCCTCGGCGGGCTTGGCGGAATTCTCGGCGGCGACACATATCGCAGCGGCTCGGGCGGGTACGAACCCTATCGCGGGGACGATCTTTACGGGACCAATTACAGCAACGATTTCGAGCGCGCGGCCTTCAACGCCTGCGGACGCCAGGCCTCGCAATATGGCCGCGTGGCGATCGACCGGGTTGAGCAGATCGACCGCAATGCCGTGCGCGTGATCGGCCGGATCGATTCGCGCGATTCGCGCCGCGATGAATTCGGCTGCACGTTCCGCAGTGATGGGCGGATCGTCGATTTCCGCTTGGGCTGACTTCAAGCCGACTCTCATTTCGACGTAGTGGTGGGCGAGCCGGTCCTGCGGCCTCGGAAATTCCCTTCCTTTCGCGCTCGCTATGAAGGAGCCGCTATGTTCACCAAGAATCCCTGGCCAGGCATCGGGTTCGATGCCTGGCTCCTTTCCCTCGACGCCATGACTGTCATCGGGCTTCGCACCATGCGGATCGCGCAGGGTGGCGCGTTGGGCGATCGCGAGGCGCAGCGCATGGTCGAGGAAAAGATGCTCGCCATGGTCATGCTGCCCTTCGCCCTCTGGTCCTCGCCCACCGATAGCGCCGCCACCGTCACCCGGCGCGGCCTATCCCATTTCGGCAAGACCGTGCGCGCCAATCGGCGGCGGCTTTCGAAGGCCGCGTAACGGCCACCCGATCGGGGCGGCATTGCAAAGCCGGGGGCGCTGGGCCATCTCCGCGGCATGACCGAAACGACGACTACACCGCCCCGCAATCCGCCGATGAAGGCGGGCATCATCCCCGTCACGCCGCTCCAGCAGAATTGCTCGCTGATATGGTGCACCGCCACCAATAAGGGCGCGCTGGTCGATCCGGGCGGCGATCTCGACAAGGTGAAGGCGGCGCTGAAGAATTCCGGCGTGGAGCTTGAAAAGATTCTGCTCACGCACGGCCATATCGACCATTGCGGCGAAGCGGGCATTCTCGCCAAGGAACTGGGCGTTCCCATCGAAGGCCCGCACGAAGCGGATCGGTTCTGGATCGCCCGGCTCGACGACGACGGGGCGCGGTTCGGCGTCCACGGCCAGACCTTCGAACCCGATCGCTGGCTGGAAGAGGGCGAGACGGTCACGGTCGGCGATCTGGAGCTGGAAGTCTTCCACTGCCCCGGCCACACGCCCGGCCATGTCATCTTCTACCATCGCCCCAGCAAATTCGCTCTGGTCGGCGATGTTTTGTTCCAGGGCAGTATCGGTCGGACCGATTTTCCGATGGGCAACCACCAGGATCTGATCGATGCGATCGTGACCAAGCTCTGGCCGCTGGGGGACGATGTGACGTTCATCCCCGGCCACGGCCCCACCAGCACATTCGGGCAGGAGCGCAAGACCAACGCCTTCGTAAGCGACGCGGCGCTGGCCTGACGGATCAGATCACGGCGAGCGCAATCCCCACTGCATAGCCCGCCAGGAAGAGCTGCGTCACGAAGGTGACGATCACGCCAACCTTGCGGGGCAGGGTGGGGTTTTCGCCGTCCATGCCGATCCCGTGGGCCACACGCGCCAGCAGATAGATGCCCGCCGTGGCCGACAGCCACAGATCGCCGTGCCCGGCCAGTTCGATTCCGGCGATAAGGATCAGGAAGAAGGCGGTGTTCTCGACGAAATTGAGCTGCGCGCGCATCCGCCGCGTCAGCGGTCCGCCGCCATCGTCCCCGTGGCTGGTCTTGGTCGCCAGGCGCAGCTGGCCGACTCTGAAAGCGAGCCAGATATTGATCAGCGCCGCGGCAGCGGCGGAGGTAAGCGTGATCGGCAGGACGATATCCATGCGGCAGGTTCCCCGGTTTTGCGTGAGACGCTCTGCTAGGGCCCGGCCAGTGTGCTTGCAACGTGCGAAAATATCGCTATAGCGCCCGCCTTCACCGTCACGGGTTGGAATTTTCGGTCTGCCGCGCTCTTGTGCGGTCCCGGACCTTCCCCTAGGGCGGCCACCAACCATTCGAATTGATTGAGGAACAGGTGCCGCCATGGCCGTCCCCAAAAGAAAAGTATCGCCCCACCGCCGCGGCAATCGCCGTTCGCACGATTCGCTCAAGGTCGAAGCACATCACGAATGCTCGAACTGCGGCGAACTGAAGCGTCCGCACAATCTGTGCCCGCATTGCGGTTTCTACAACGGCCGCGAAGTCATCGCCGTCGGTCTCTGACCGTTAGCGACCGGAGAACGCCATGAGCTTGCCGCGTATCGCCGTTGACGCGATGGGCGGCGACGAGGGCGTTCGCGTCATGGTCGAAGGCGCCGCATTGGCGCGTCGCGACCACGACAGCTTCAAATTCCTGCTGGTGGGTGACCGGGCGCGGATCGAAGCCGCGCTCGAAGAGCATCCCAACATGCGCGGCGCGTCCGAAATCCTCCATTGCGAGGATGTGGTCGCGGGCGACGAAAAGCCCAGCCGCGCACTCCGCCGGGCCAAGACCACCAGCATGGGCCTCGCCGTCGATGCGGTGAAGCGGGGCGAGGCAGGTGCCGCCGTCAGCGCCGGGAACACCGGCGCGCTGATGGCGATGAGCAAGCTTGCCCTGCGCACCATGCCGGGGCTCGATCGGCCCGCGCTGGCCGCGCTGCTTCCCACGCTGACCGACGACGACGTGATTATGCTCGATCTGGGCGCCAATCGCGAATGCGACGCGCGCAATCTCGTCCAGTTCGCGATCATGGGCGCCGCCTATTCGCGCATTGTAACGGGGCGCGAGCGTCCGCGCGTGCGCCTCCTCAATATCGGCACCGAGGAAACCAAGGGCACCGAGGACATTCAGGAAGCCGCCAACCGCCTGCGTGCGGCGACGGGCCTGGCGATGGATTTCGAAGGCTTCGTGGAAGCCGACAAGATCAATCGCGGCCAGTGCGACGTGGTGGTGTGCGATGGCTTTTCCGGCAATATCGCTCTCAAGGCTATCGAAGGCGCGGCCCGCTTCGTCACCGATCTGCTGAAGCAGGCCTTCAGCTCCTCGATCCGGTCCAAGGTCGGCTTCCTCGTCTCGCGGCCCGCGACCGAGTTGCTGAAGCACCATCTCGATCCCAACAACCACAACGGCGCGGTCTTCCTCGGACTCAACGGCGTGGTCGTCAAAAGCCATGGCAGCGCCAATGCCAAGGGTGTCGCCAACGCGGTGAAGGTCGCTGCACGCCTGCTCGAAGACGATATCGTCAACCGCATCGCCCACGATCTGGGTGAAGTGTCGGATACCGGCTTCGCGGCGACCGGAAACGCGAAGTGATTCGCTCGGTCCTGACCGGTACCGGCTCGGCTCTGCCGCGCCAGGTCTTTACCAATGCCGATCTGGCGGAGCGGATCGACACGTCCGACGAGTGGATCGTCGAGCGCACCGGCATCCGCCAGCGCCATCTCGCCGAAGAGGACGAGACCACCTCCAGCCTCGCCACCGAAGCCGCGCGCCGTGCGCTCGACGCTGCGGGTGTCGAAGCGAGCGAGATCGGCCTGATCGTTCTTGCCACGGCAACGCCCGACCACACCTTTCCCGCCACCGCCACGCAGGTCCAGCACGCGCTGGGCTGCAATAGCGGCGTGGCCTTCGACGTGCAGGCGGTCTGTTCCGGCTTCCTCTACGCGCTTGCGACGGCCGATTCGCTGCTGCGCACGGGCATGGCGAAAAAGGCGCTTGTGATCGGCGCGGAAACCTTCAGCCGCATTCTCGACTGGGAGGACCGCACCACCTGCGTCCTCTTCGGCGACGGGGCGGGGGCAGTCGTTCTAGAGGCGCGCGAGGTCGCGGAAGACGGCCCGGGCATCATTGCCAGCAAGCTGCATGCCGACGGAGCGCACAAGGAATTGCTCTATGTCGATGGCGGCCCGTCGACCACCGGCACGGTCGGCAAGCTCAGAATGCGCGGGCGCGAAGTTTTCCGCCACGCGGTCGTCAATCTCGCCGAAGTCCTGAGGGAAACGATCGAGGAGGCCGGTATCGCGGTCGACCAGATCGACTGGGTGGTCCCGCATCAGGCGAATGCGCGCATCCTCGATGCGACGGCGCGCAAATTGGGCCTGCCGGCGGAAAGGGTGGTCGTCACCGTGGATCGCCACGCCAATACTTCGGCCGCCTCGGTTCCGCTCGCGCTCGATGTGGCGGTGCGCGACGGGCGTGTGAAAGAGGGCGATCTGGTCCTGTTCGAAGCGATGGGCGGCGGCTTCACCTGGGGTGCCGCGCTCGCACGCATGTGACCATTTCGGGACGCTTCGGCCCCTTTGGTTGCAGCTTTCGTACCCTGCGCCTATAGACTTAGGTTAATCGATACAGGGTCGCACCTGTTAGGAAAGGAAGCGACATGCGCTCCGTGGGCACATTAACCCGCGCCGATCTGGCTGAGACCATCAATCGCAAGATGGGTTTCAGCCGTGCGGAATCGCTCGACATGGTCGAAGCGATCCTGAAGAATATGTGCGACGCGCTGAGCGATGGCGAGAACGTGAAGATCTCCGGCTTTGGCAGTTTTGTGCTGCGCGACAAGAACGAGCGTGTCGGCCGCAATCCCAAGACCGGGGTCGAAGTTCCGATCACCTCGCGCCGCGTGCTGACTTTCCGCGCCAGCCAATTGTTGAAGGACCGCATCGCCCAAGGGTGATCGCGCTTGCCGGGAGGGACGCATGGCTGAATTCGACGCCACATTCGAAGACGGCAAGGATGACGGCGCCCTGCGCACCATCGGAGAGGTCGCCCGCGCGCTCGGCATCAAGCAACACGTCCTGCGCTATTGGGAGCAGCAGTTTGCGCAGCTTCAGCCGCTGAAGCGCAGCGGCAATCGCCGCTATTACCGCCCTGCCGATATCGCCCTGATCGAGCGGATCGACCGGCTGGTCAATCGTGACGGCTATACGCTGAAAGGTGCGCAGGCGGCGCTTCGCGAGCAGGGCAATCGTTCGGCTGAAGATACCTCATCGGCCCCGCGGGGCGAAAGCGCGGCTGCGAGCAAGGGCGCAGAGGACGTGTCCGAAATCCTCCCGCGCCTCAAGGCCATACGGGACGATCTGCGCGCCGCTCTGGCGGCCTGATCCCACCCGGCCCCGGCTGCGCGCGCGGCCTTTCGACAGAGATCCGGATACGAAGCGGGGGCGGAATCGCTTCCGCCCCCGCCAGTCCGGTCTTGAAACCGTCTTACAGCCCGTCGACGCTCTTGCTCACGAGGATGTTCACCGCCACGCGGCGGTTCTGTGCCTTGCCCTGCTCGGTGTAATTGTCGGCCAGGGGATCGGCTTCGGCCATGCCGGTCGGCGTCAGCATCCGGTAGGGCTTCCAGCCGCATTGCTGCTGGAGATAATTGACCACGCGCGCGGCGCGCTTCTCGCTCAATTCCTGGTTGAATTCGTAATCGCCGGTCGAATCGGTGTATCCCACCACCAGCAGCAGGGCGTTGTCCGTGCTGTCGGCCTGCGCGGCGGCGGCGCAAAGATCGGCCTGCGCCTGCCCCGAAAGCTGGGCCTTGCCGGTGTCGAAGAACACATTGGTCGTGCCCTTCACATTATACTGGTCGATGTCGCCCACGCGGCTGCGCAGCGCATCGGTGGCGGCGGTCTGCTCGGCGAAACCCTGAGCGGTGCCGCGCTGGATCATCGAGGCGAATTCGAGATCCTTGTTGCGGAAATCGATCGCGCTCGCGACCAGCTCGCCATCCGCGGTCTGTAGGGTTTCGACGCTGACCGGCAGGCCGTTGACCAGCGCATCGGCGGCCATGTCCTTGTTGCCGAGGCCCAGGAAGCCGCCCTTGCCCTTGACCCGCGTTTCCTGGTCGATCGTGACCACGGTGTTCGTGCCGTCATCGGCGGTGATCTGGATGCGATTGTCGCGCCGGGCGGAGATGATCCCCTCGACATCGGGCCCTTCCACAAGGGCGGATCCATAGACATCGACCGTTTCCGGCTGAACGCGGTCCTGCTGGGCGTGAAGCCCGGTGGCGGGAAGGGCGATCGCGGCGGCGATGGCAAGCGCGCGGGGCGCGGCGGTGAGTGTGTTCATTGCTTGCTCCTTCACGAACGGAAACGCGGCGCCGGGCCGTGCTTCGAGAGAAAGCGGGCCGGGTGCCATCGCGGCCTGTCGCCCGGATGAACGAATCTGTCAAAAATGAGGCATCGGGGGGCGGGCGGGTCGAGTGCTGCGACCAATGGAGCTTGGGGGAGCTTGGGGGGGCTTGGGGGAGCGTGGCAAAGGTCTCTATTCCGCCGCCAGCAGATCTTCCGCCCCACCGAGATCGACGCTGACGAGGCGGCTGATCCCCTTCTCGATCATGGTGACGCCGAACAGGCGATGCATGCGGCTCATCGTCACGGCGTTGTGCGTCACGATCAGGTAACGGGTGTCGGTTTGCTTCACCATGGCGTCAAGCAGGTCGCAGAACCGGTCGATATTGGCATCGTCCAGCGGGGCGTCGACTTCGTCCAGCACGCAGATCGGGGCCGGATTGGTCAGGAACAGGGCGAAGATCAACGCCACGGCTGTCAGCGCCTGCTCTCCGCCTGAAAGCAGCGTCAGCGATTGCAGGCGCTTGCCGGGCGGCTGGGCAAAGATTTCAAGCCCGGCTTCGAGCACGTCGTCGCTGTCGATCAGGGCCAGATGCGCCTTGCCGCCGCTGTCGCCGGGCAGATTGCCCGCATCGAAAAGCTGCGCGAACAGGCGCTGGAAATGTTCGTTCACTTCCTCGAACGCCGCCTTCAACCGCTCTCGACCTTCGCGATTGAGGCTGCCGATGGAGCCACGCAACCGTGCGACCGCTTCGGCCAGCTCGGCCTGTTCCTCGGCATTGGCACCGTGCTCGCCCTCGATCCGCGCAAGCTCGTCGGCGGCGACCAGATTGACCGGGCCGATGCGTTCGCGACTGGCGCTGAGGCGGTCCATCTCCTCGCTTTCCGTTTCGGCGGAGCGCAAGGTGTCCTCCTCGAACTGAAACCGTTCGGGCAGCAGCGGGGGCGGACACTGGAAGCGCTCGCCCGAAACACGGCCCATTTCGATCCGGCGCAATTCCTGATTCTCGGCGCGCGCGGACAGCCCGGCGCGCTCCTCGCGGGCGGCGGCCAGCGCTTCGTTGGCGGCAGCGAAGGCGCGGTCCGCCTCCTCGCCTGCCGCCTGCGCTTCCGACAGGGCGGCTTCGGCCGTGGCCAGCTCTTCGGAAAGCCGGGCGCGCACCGCATCGCCCTGCTCGATCTCGCGCATCAGGCCTTCAGGCTTGGCGGCGATCACCGCGCGCTCCTCGCCGATCTCTTCCAGCCGCCGCGCCATGTCGGACAGCCGCCGCGCGGCATCGCCCGATCGCGCCTGCCAGCCCGCCATGTCCGAACGCTGCCCCGCCGTTCGCTCGCGCGCCACGGCCAGCGCCTGATCGTGCGCGGCGAGCGCCGCAGCGGCACCCTGCATCGCGGCGCGCGCAGCTTCGTTGCGGTCGCGTGCGGCATCGCGCTTGTCCCGCCCGGCGGATGGATCGGGCAGGGCGCTGCGCTTGGCCTCCGCTTCGGCAAGATCGACGCGTGCGCTGTCGAGCCGCTCCTCGTGTTCGGATGCTGCGGCGTCCAATTCGGCAAGGCGCGCCGTCACCCGCTCGCGCGCCGCTTCGGCCTGGTCGAGCGCGCGCAGGGCCTGCCGTTCGGCGTCGGAGGCGGCGGCGGATTGGCGTTCGGCGGCGACCAGATCGCGCTGCAACTGCGCCAGCTCATCGCGCGTGGCGGCCTCGCGCGTTTCCGCTTCCCTGGCCGTTTCGCGCAAGGGCGGGAGCGCCGCGTCGAGCTCGGCCAGGCGATTCTCCGCTTCCAGCCGCGCCGCATCCGCCGCCCCTTCGCCGCGCGCGACCAGACCGTCCCAGCGCCGCAAATGCCCTTTGAAAGTGACGAGCCATTCTCCCGGCTCCAGCGCGCGCCCATCGTCGCTTTCCGCAACATGCACCAGTGCCAGGCGCGCCGCGAGCTCGCTGGGACAGTCCGCCACATGGTCGAGCAAGGCATCGTCGAGGCGGTGCTGTGTCTCGCCCCCGGTCCAGTAGCGCCCCTCTTCCCCCTCGGGCGATCCGAGCAGGGCCCTCCCATCGCGGCCCAATGCCGCTGCCAAAGCACGCTCGAATCCCGGTTCGGCGCGCACCGAATCGATTGCCGGCCCGCGGCCCGATCGCTTCGCCGCCGCCCGCTGACGTGCCTCGCGATCGCGAGTCAGCGCCTGCCATTCGCGCTCCACTCCGGATAGTTCGGCACGCGCTTCCGAAAGGGCACTGGCGGCCTCGTCGCGCGCGGTCTGGAGCGCTGCCTTGCGTTCCCGCATGGCTTCGAGCGCCTTGCGATGCGCTTGCAGTTGCGTTGCAGCGCCTTCGGCAGCTTCGCGGGCTTGGGCCACCGCATCCGTACCATCCTGCCGGGCAAGCGCCGCGCGCTGGTCGGCCATGCGGCGTCCTTCGCTTAGAGTGCGATCAAGCCGGACGCGCGCTTGTGCGATTTCCGCTTCGACCACGCGCCATTCGGCCTCGACGCCGGCCAGATCCGCCGTCGCATTCGCCAAAGCCAGTTCGGCGGCGCGGCTGGCACGTTCGGCATCTTCGGCGCGCGCCGCGAGGGTCGGGCGCATCGCCTCGTCCTCGGCCAGCGCTTTCTCGTTCGCTGCCAGTTCCTTGTCGAGCCGCGCCAGCGCCTCGGCGGCATCGCGCGTCAAGCGGTCCGCCTCGCCGCGATCCTCTTCGAGGCGTGCCGTCTGGCGGTCCAGATCGGCGAGGCGCTGTTCGGCGGTTTCGAGCTGGTTGGTGAGTGCCGCCATCCGATGGCCATGCGCGCTCGCATCGTCGCGCCGGTCGGCCAGTTCCTCGCGCGCGGCCGCCAGCTTTTCGGCGGCAAGACGCTGTGCCTTCTGCGCCGCGTCGCTATCGGATTGCGCGGCCTGAACTCGCGCTTCGGCGCCCTTCGCGGCCCTTTTCGCCTCGGCCGCCGCGCGCGCGGCATCGCGCCAGCGCACGAATACCAGACGCGCTTCGGCGGTGCGGATCTGTTCGGACAATTCGCCGTAGCGCTCGGCCTGTCGCGCCTGGCGCTTCAGTGACGCGATCTGGCTGTCGAGCCCCGCCATCAAATCTTCAAGGCGCGCCAGATTGGCCTCGGTCTGGCGCAATTTGCTCTCGGCATCGCGACGGCGGACATGGAGGCCCGCAATCCCCGCCGCTTCTTCCAGCATCTGCCGCCGCTCGGTCGGCTTGGCGGCAATGACCTGCGCGATCTTGCCCTGGCTGACGAGCGCGGGACTATGCGCCCCGGTGGCCGCATCGGCGAAGATCAGCGCGACGTCCTTGGCGCGCACATCTCGCCCGTTCAGGCGATAGGCCGATCCCGCCCCGCGTTCGATCCGGCGGACGACTTCCAGCTCGTCGCCATCCGAGCGCGTACCCGACAGGACGACCTCCGCGAAATCGCGCGGCGGGCGCGTGGCGGTGCCGGCGAAAATGACATCCTCCATCCCGCCCGATCGCATGCTCTTGGGCGAGTTTTCGCCCATGACCCAGCGGATCGCTTCGAGAAGGTTGGACTTGCCGCAGCCATTCGGGCCGACGACGCCGGTCAGCCCCGGCTCGATGCTCAGCGTGGCAGGCTCGACGAAGCTCTTGAAGCCGCTGAGCCTGAGCTTGCCGAGCTGCATCGATCCCGCTTAGCGCGCGCCGGCCTGCTGGAGCCGCTGTTCGATCTGGGGCCAGGGAGCAGTCGGTTCGAGTTCGAGCTTGCGACCGTTGAGGAAGAAGCTCGGCGTGCCGGTCACATCCAGCTCACGCGACTGGGTTTCGGAGCGTTCCGCGATAGCTTCCATAGCGGAAAAATCGGCAAGGCAGGTGCGCGCCTGGTCCTCACTGAGGCCACGCGCGGCGAAGAAATCGTAGAAATCCGCGACACCTGCAGCCTGAACGAAACGCTGATCTTCGGGCAGCGAGAGCGCCTGACCGAATTGCTCCTGACGTTCGAATACCGGATTCAGCACTTCCTCCAGGTTCTTCCAAACCTGATCGGACAGCGGGTGATAGGTCTCGGGCGCACCGCAGCGGACCATCTGAGCCAGGATCAGATCGTGCGGACCGTGAATCTGGTTGCGCAATTCGTAGCTGACCTTGCCGGTGGCGACGTAATCTTCCTTGAGCTGATCCGCCCCGTTCTGCGCAAAGGCTGCGCAGGCGGGACAGGTCAGCGAAGCGTATTCGATCAATTTGATCGGCGCATCCGGATTGCCGAGCAGATACCCGTCGGAATCCGTCACCTGCACGGTGTCCACCCAGTTCGTGCCCGCTGGCGCTTCGACCGCGGCGACCGGTTCGCCCGACAGCGCTTCTTCGTCGGCCGCATCGGTGGAATCGCAGGCGGCGATCGCGAGAGTCAGCGGAGCGGCGAGGGCGGCAAGAGCGAAGGAGCGGATGCGAGTCATACGAAGTCCTGAAATGTGAAATACGAAATGCAGGCCGCTTCTAGCCAGCGATGGCTCCGCTGGAAAGAGCGGGAAGCCCCGACTAGCGCCGCTTGTCGAGCACCGGGCGAAGCGCGGCCCAATTGTGCACGCCATCGAGGAGCGTTCCGTTCATCACGAAGCTCGGCGTGCCTTGCAGCCCGTATTTCTCGACATCGGCCTGGCTCGCTTCGGCAAGCGCGTTGGCCTTGGCCTCGTCGGTCAGGCAGCGATCGAGTTCGGCGCGGGAATAGCCGCGATTTTCCATCAGCTCGTAAAAGCCGAGGTCGCTGGCGATGGCCTGGCGCCGTGCCCCGTTCGATCCGAACTGCCAGCGCGCCTGTTGAGCGCGCGTGGTCTTGCGGCCCTTTTCGAACCAGGCGTCCTGGCTCAGCATGATGGCGTTGTGATTGCCCGCGAATTTCTTCGGATCGCCGCAATGCGTCAGCAGCGCTGCGGTCAGATCGAAGGGATCGCGCAGCAAATGGCGGATTTCGTAGCTGACATCGCCCTTCGGCAGATAGCCAAGCTTGATCGCCGCATCGCCTTCGCGCGCGAAATCGGCGCAGTGCGAGCAGGTGTAGCTCATGAATTCGACGAGTTTGGTCTTGGCCTTGGGGTTGCCGATGCGATGCCCGTTATCGCTTTCGACAATTGTGGCCCCCCAATTCTGCGCCAGCGCCGCCGCGCCGGTGCCCACCAGAGCCAGCGCGGCCAGTGCCGATCCGATCCGGGCGGCCAGTTTGCGACCGCGAAATTTCGTCGTCATATCTCGCATCATCCTGTTCAATCGCCGAAACTGCGCGCCAGAGATTCGAGCACGGTGCGCAATTCCGGATCGCCGATATCGCGCAGGCTTTCGCCCAATTCCATCGGAATGGGCTTGAGCGAAGGCGGCGCCTTGGTCTTTGCCATGTCCTCGGGTGGCTTAACCGTACCTTGCCGCATCTTGACCCGCGCCACTGCGCGATAGCCGAAGAAGGTGTTCACCCGCTCCATGATTTCGGGAATCACGTGCTGGATCAGCGGAGCGTGCGCTGGGCTGACGACGAGCTGGAGCACGCCCTCCGATTTTTCACCGGGAGGGAAGCGGATCGATTCGGGCGCGCAGACCCTCGCGTGCGTCGTACCGACGATTTCCGGCCAGCGCGTGACGACCGAGGACTGGACGAAGCCGAAGCGGCGAAAGGCAGTGCGCCCGATCTGGGGCATTAGGTCGGAAACGGCGCGCGCCGGCCCGCCGCGCGGGCGATGATATTCGCGGAATTTGGCTTTCTTGCGCGGTTTGGCATCGGTCCGCGAAGCAGAGGGCGTCTTGGCCGGGGTGTCGTCGCTTTCCATTACGCAGGGGCCTATGCCATAGGACCGGCGTGACCTCCAGCATCGCGGCCCATCTTCTCGCCTGGTACGACGATCATGCGCGCGTGCTGCCGTGGCGAGCGCAGCCGGGTGAGCCGCCGAACGATCCCTATCGCGTCTGGCTGTCGGAAATCATGCTGCAGCAGACCACCGTCGCGGCGGTGAAACCGTATTTCCACGCCTTTACCGATCGCTGGCCCACCATCGACGATCTGGCCGCCGCGCCGGAAGAGGAGATCATGGCCGCGTGGGCGGGGCTGGGATATTATTCGCGGGCGCGCAATCTGGTGAAGGCGGCGCGCGCGGTGGCGCAGCGCGGCGGCTTTCCCGAGACGGAAAAGGGCCTGCGCGAATTGCCGGGGCTCGGCGCTTATACCGCGGCTGCGGTGGCGGCGATCGCATTCGAGCAGCGCGCCGTTGTGGTGGACGCCAATGTCGAGCGCGTCGTTTCGCGCCTGTTCGCGATCGACGAGGTTCTGCCCGGCGCGCGCAAATCGATCCGGGCAAAGACGGATGCGATCACACCCGACCGGCGCGCGGGCGATTTTGCGCAGGGCATGATGGATCTCGGCGCGACGATCTGCACGACGCGGGATCCGAAATGCCTGCTCTGCCCCTTGGCGGGCGATTGCGAGGGCAGGATCGCAGGCGATCCGGCGCGCTTTCCCGTCAAACCGGCTAAGAAAGCGAAACCGCTGAGACAGGGCCGCGCCTGGTGGATCGAACGTGAGGGACCGGAAGGGCCGGTGGTCTGGCTGGTAACGCGTCCGGGCAAGGGCATGCTCGGCGGCATGCGCGCTCTGCCCGATGACGGCTGGTCCGCGCGGGGCGATGGCCTCGGAGGGGAAGAGGGCGAGATGCTCGGCCTGGTGCGCCATGGATTCACGCATTTCGACCTGGAATTGTCGGTCGTGCGCGGGTCCGTCCCTCTGGGAGAAGGCGAATGGTGGCGGATCGACCGGATCGAGGCTGCCGGCCTACCGACGCTTTATGCAAAGGCCGCGCGGCTCGCGCTGGCCTGACTCCGCGCCTGAAGATCCCGCGTCAGATAATCCCGCCGCCGAGCGACAGGCGGATCACCGCGACAAGTAGTACGATCAGGCAGAAATTGCGGCCCGAGCGCTTGGACGACAATTGCCCGGCAACCACGCCAGCCACGATCAGCGGCAGGGCGAACCAGTTTCCCCAACCAAGCAGGGGAATGGTCGAAGGGATCACGATGACCAGCGAGAGAAGTCCGAGCAGGAAAGAAATGATGTTGAGCATGTGTCATAGATAGGCAACACGGCGCGCGGCGCAAGGGCTCGATGCCCCGGTCGAACGGGTTGCAATCCGCAATCCATCGTTCACAGTGCCGCGCGTAGAGGGCAAAAGCCCTGACCGTCAGAGAGGAACACGACTTGGTCTATCGCGACTTCGACACTGCCTTTTCCCGCCGCGCGCTGCTGCGCGGAGGAGCTCTTCTCGGCGCGGGCGCTGCCCTTTCCGGCGCACCGGCGCTGTTCGCGCAGGACAAGGCGGCGGCAAGCAACGCGATGCGCGCGATGTGGCCGTCGGTCGCCGCAATGGTCGATAAATATGTCGACGAGCGCAAGGTCGCCAACATGGTCGCCACGCTCGGCTGGGGGCAACAGGCACCGACCACGATTGCGAAGGGCACGCTGGCCATCGGGCAGAGCCAGCGCGCCGATATCGATTCGCTCTATCGCATCTATTCGATGACCAAGCCGATCACCGGCATGGCTGCGATGATCCTGATCGACGAGGGCAAATTGGGCCTCGACCAGCCGCTCGCTGAAATCCTGCCGAAATTCGCCGATATGCGCGTTCAGCGGACCTATGACGGATCGCTGACCGATACCGTGCCCGCCGAACGCCCGATCACCATCCGCCAATTGCTGACCCACACTGCCGGGCTCGGCTACAATATCGTTCAGAAAGGCCCGATCTCGCAGGCCTACGTCCAGCGCGGGATCGTGCCCGGCCAGGTAAGCCGCCTGCCGATCCCAGGCCTTGGGCGCGCGCCTGCGGTAAAAGGTCTCGACACTTTCGCGGACCGGCTGGCCGAGATGCCACTGGTACTTCAGCCGGGATCGAAATGGAGTTATTCGGTCGGGCTCGACCTGATGGGCCGCGTGATCGAAGTCGCTAGCGGGATGCCGTTTGATCGCTTCCTCGACGAGCGGATTTTCCAGCCTACCGGCATGACCAGCACCTGGTTCCGCGTCCCGCAGAGCGAGATCGGGCGTTTCACGGCCAATTACGGTATCGTCAACGGTGTGCCGATTCCGATCGATCCCGCACGCGCCTCCATCTATCTGGACGAGCCGTCCTTCCCCTTCGGCGGGGCTGGCCTGGTCTCGTCGCCCCGCGATTACGACCGCTTCCTGCGCATGCTGCTGGGATACGGCGCGATCGACGGGACGCGCGTGATGAGCGAGGCGGCGGTCAAGCTCGGCACGTCGAACATCCTGCCCGAAACCGCCACTACCGAAGGCACATGGGTCGCTGGCCAAGGTTATGGCGCGGGCGGCCGCGTCAGCGACGGCTCCTACGGTTGGGGCGGCGCGGCGGGAACGGTCGCCTTCGTGAATTTCGCGGCCGATCTGCGCGCGGCCCTGTTCACGCAGTATATGCCGTCCGAAGCCTATCCGATCCATGAAGGCTTCCCCGCCGCGGTGGTGTCTGACCTTACTGCCATGCGGGCGGCGGCCTGATCGCGGTGGCGGCTTCGTCTCCTCTGGCCTTCACCGGATCGCGGATCGACCGCGCCGACCACGTTCGGGCCGATCCCGAGCGCTTGGCAGGCATGATGGGCTGGCGCGCGCGGCTGCTCGCGCTCGACGGCCTGATGCCGGGCGTGGACGATACAGGCGCGCTTGCCTGGACCAGCCTCGCCGAGGCTCCCGAAGATGCCGAACTGGTCTTTCTCGGGCTGGATGGAGACCGGCCCTGTTTCGCCTGTGTCCCGCCCCGGGGCGACAGCGCGCCGCGCATGGCCAATCCGGCACTGTGGGCGGCGATGGCCGCGCTCTCGGCCGACGACCTCGCGGTCTATGGCGGCGCGCGCAGTCTGGTGGACTGGCACGCGCGGCATCGCTTCTGCGCCCAGTGCGGCGGGGCGACGCAAATCGCCAAAGGCGGCTGGCAGCGCAATTGCACGAATTGCGGCGCGCAGCATTTTCCGCGCACCGATCCCGTCACGATCATGCTGGTGGAACATGAAGACCGCCTGATGCTGGGGCGTGGGCTCGGCTGGGGCGAGGGCCGCTTTTCCGCGCTCGCCGGTTTCGTGGAGCCGGGCGAGAGCATCGAAGAGGCAGTCGCGCGCGAGGTGCTGGAGGAAAGCGGCGTAGCGGTTCGCGATGTCACTTATGTCGCCAGCCAGCCCTGGCCGTTTCCGAGCCAGCTGATGATCGGCTGCCACGCCTTTGCCGACGATGACGCGTTGACGCTGGACGAGACCGAGCTGGCCGAACTGCGCTGGTTCACGCGCGGCGAGGTCAAGGCCGCGCTCGAAGGCGGGCCCGATGCGGCCTTCGCCAAACCCCCGCGCGAGGCGATCGCGACGCATTTGCTGACCTGGTGGAGCGAAAAATGACCGAACCCCGCACGCTGACGATCGACATCTGGTCCGATGTCATGTGCCCGTGGTGTCTGGTCGGCTGGGGCAATCTCAGACAGGCGCTCGATAGCCTCGAAGGCGAGATCGCGGCGAACCTGCGCTGGCATGCTTTCGAGCTGAACCCCGACATGCCGGAAGAGGGCGAGGAGCGCACTGCGCATATCGCGCGCAAATACGGCCGCACGCTGGAACAGTCGCGCGACGTGCAGGGCCAGATGCGCGCAGCGGCCGAGGCGGCTGGCGTGTCGCTCGATTACGAGGGCGAGGAGCCCGCACCGGACGCGATGATGTGGAACACCTTCGCCGCGCACAAGCTGCTGGTGTGGGCGGGCGAAGTGCACGGCCATGACCGCCAGACCGCGCTCAAACTCGCTCTGTTCGAAGCGCATTTCAACGCGCGCCGCCCGATCGGCGAAAGGGACGTCCTGCTCGACGTGGCGGAAGAAACCGGGTTCGATCGCGAGGCCGCCGGAGAGGCACTCGACAGCAAGGAATGGGCGCACAAGGTGCGGGCCGAGGAAAGCGCGGCTTACGATCTCAATGTAACCGGCGTGCCCGCCATGGTGGTGGAGAACGCCTTCATGATCCCCGGCGCGCAATCACCGCAAGTCTATCGCGATGCGCTGAGGCGGGTGGCGGAGAAAATTCCCACCTGACATGCGGGACGCCCCGCCGGGTGAGGGCGGGGCGTTGTATCATCGATCCTGTCGACAATTAGCTGTTGCGATTTTCCTGAATCGCCGCGCGGGTCTTGGGACCCTTTTGCGCATCCTGGGCGGGATTGTCCGATCCCACTTCGGGTTCGCGATTGGCGGGATCCGTCGCGCCGTTCAATTCGGCACGCTTGCCGACCCTGCGGTTGACTTCGCCGCCGGACGAACCGGACTGCGAAGGCGTTGCGCCTTCGGTGATGTCGGCGATCAATTCGTTGTCGGGATGGCGGGACTGGCGTTCGGGCATTTTTGAAATCTCCTTTACCCTTCAACGGGTAAGGGAGTGGTCCCGTTCCAATTAAATCAGTCCGAGCCTTTGCAGCTTGGTTGCGATCTTGCCGGGGATCACGTCGCCCACTTCCTCGCCATCCTTGAGATCGCGAGGAGGCTCGCCCTTAAGATAGCGCCAGCCCTGATGCGCGCGCTTGGGCTTGGGGAGGACCGGGATCAATTTGGGTTCGAGGTCGATGAACCAGCGGCCATTGTCCTGTTCGGTGAAGCCGATGATGGGGCTGCGCGCGACGAGATTGTGCTCGTGGATCCAGAACAGCGACCCGCCGATGCATTCCTCCCATCGCGTGGGGCGATAGCGTGTGTTCACGCTCATGCGCGGGCGATTGGCGAACCAGCTTTCGATATCGGCATAGCTTTTCGCGCCAAAGGCGATCTTGGTCAGGTTGAGCGGCATCGGGTCCGATATGGGAACTGACGGCCGATTGTCATCCCACCACGCCGCTCGCGACCGCCAGGCCGAGGAAGGCGAAGAAGCCCATGGAATCGGTAATCATCGTCACGAAGACGCTCGACGCCACCGCCGGGTCCTGATCCAGCCGATCGAAGATGACAGGGACGAGGACGCCCGCGAGCCCTGCCACCAGCACGTTCACCACCATCGCCGCTGCGATCACACCGCCGAGCAGGGGGGTGAAGAATACCCCAGTCGCCAGCCCGATCAGCACCGCGATAGTGACGCCGTTCAGCATCGCGACGCGCAGTTCGCGCCACAGGATCCGCCGCGTGTTCGATCGCGTGAGCTGGTTCATCGCGATGGCGCGGACCGTCACCGCCATGGTCTGGGTGCCCGCATTGCCGCCGATACTGGCGACGATCGGCATGAGGACGGCGAGCGCAACCAATTGTTCGATAGCCGCGCCGAACAGGGCAATGATAAAGCTGGCGAGCAGGGCCGTGCCCAGATTGGCGATCAGCCAGCGCACGCGGGCGGAATAGGCGTCGCGGATCGGTTCGTTGATGTCGCCATCGCCCGCGCCGGACATCAGCAGCGCGTCCTCGCCCGCTTCCTCGGCAATGATGTGGACCACGTCGTCCACCGTCATCTGGCCGACCAGCCGCCCGCTCTCGTCCACCACGGCGGCGCTAATGAGAGCGTATTTCTGGAACATATTGCCGACCTCTTCCTGGTCGAGCATGGCGGGGATCAGCGTCTGGTCGCGCTTCATCACGTCGGCGAGCGCGACGCTGCGCGGCGTGCGCAATATCCACGAGAGCTGGCAGGTGCCGACTGGGTGATGCCGTTCGTCCACCACGAAAACCTCGAAGAAATCCTGCGGCAGGTCGCGCCCGTCGCGCAAGAAATCGATGAGATCGCCCACGCTCATATGCTCGGGCACCGCGACCAGTTCGCGGCTCATCAGGCGCCCGGCGGTCTCCTCGGGATAGGCGAGCGCGCTTTCGATCGCGATGCGATCTTCATCGCCCAGCTCGGCGAGGATCGCCTGCTGGTCTTCCTCGTCGAGATCCTCGATCAGCTGGACGGCGTCGTCGGTTTCGAGCTGTTCGGCGATCTGCGCCACGCTGGCCGCGGGCAGATCCTCCATCATGTCGTCGCGGACGTAATCGTTCAATTCGGCGACCACGTCGCCGGTCATCAGATCGGTGATGGCGGAGGCGAGCTTCCGCCGATCCTCGCGGTCGAACAGTTCGAGCAGGTCGGCCACGTCGGCGGGGTGGAGCGGTTCGACCAGGTCGTAGACCGCGCCCTCGTCGCCTTCGTCCAGCGCGTCTTCCACGCGGCGGACGAATTCGGGCTTGAGCGTATTCTCCTCGTCCATCCGCTCGTCGTCGATGCGGTCGTCCGGACGGCCGCCATCCTCGGGCAGGTCGTCCGTCAGCCGGTCGTCGTCGAGGAGAGCATCGTCTGCCATGCGGCCCGCTCTAGGCGGTCGCACGCGGATGGCAAGCGAGAGGGTGACATCAGGGCCCGAGCGCCTATGTAGGCGGCCACATATTCATCAGGAGACAGACACGATGGCCGACACTCTCACATTCACGCTCGACACCGGAGACGGCGAAAACAAGGACGTGGTCATCAAGCTGCGCCCCGATCTCGCGCCCGGCCATGTCGAGCGGATCACCGAACTCGTCGGCGAAGGCTTCTACGACGGCGTTGTGTTCCACCGCGTGATCCCCGGCTTCATGGCGCAGGGCGGCGATCCTACCGGCACCGGCATGGGCGGCAGCGACAAGCCCGACCTGAAGGCCGAATTCAACGCCGAACCGCATGTGCGCGGGACCTGCTCGATGGCCCGCACCCAAGTGCCCGACAGCGCGAACAGCCAGTTCTTCATCTGCTTCGACGACGCGCATTTCCTCGACGGCCAGTACACCGTCTGGGGCCAGGTCGAGAGCGGCATGGAACACGTCGATGCCCTGCCCAAGGGCGAACCGCCGAAGGAGCCGGGCAAGATCGTGAAGGCGACCGTTTCGTAAGCCTCACGAATAGCGACGAGGGAAGGGCGGCCAGGTGCCGCCCTTTTCGTTGAAAGGAGCGCCCCCCTCGGGTAAAGGCGCGGCACTCATGAAACAGACAAATTCCCCCAAGACCTACCGGGTCAAGTCCTTCGGCTGCCAGATGAACGTCTATGACGGCGAGCGCATGGCCGAGATGCTGGCCGAGCGCGGCATCGCGCCTGCGCCCGAGGGGGAGGAGGCCGACCTCGTCGTCCTCAACACTTGCCACATCCGCGAGAAGGCGGCGGAGAAGGTCTATTCCGACATCGGTCGCCTGACCAAGGCGGGCCGGGCGGCGGGGAAGGAACCGCTGATTGCGGTCGCGGGCTGCGTCGCGCAGGCCGAGGGCGAGGAGATCATGGCGCGCGCGCCCGCCGTTTCCATGGTGGTCGGCCCGCAGGCCTATCACCGCCTGCCGGATATGCTCGACCGGGCAGTGAAGGGCGAGCGGGCGACCGATACGGACATGCCCGCGATCGCGAAATTCGCGGCCCTGCCAGAGCGCAGGCGCGTGACGCCGAACGCCTTTCTCACCGTGCAGGAAGGTTGCGACAAGTTCTGCACCTATTGCGTAGTGCCCTATACGCGCGGCGCGGAAATCAGCCGACCCTATCGGGACCTCGTGACCGAAGCGCGCAAGCTGGTCGATGCGGGCGCAAAGGAGATCACGCTGCTCGGCCAGAACGTCTCGGCGTGGAGCGGCGAGGACGAGCGCGGTCATGCGGTCGGCCTCGCAGGCCTGATCCGCGATCTCGCGAAGATCGATGGCCTTGCACGCATCCGCTACACCACCAGCCATCCTGCCGATATGGACGATGCCCTGATCGCTGCGCACGGCGAGATCGACAAGCTGATGCCCTTCCTCCACCTGCCGGTACAGGCGGGCAGCGACCGGGTGCTGAAGGCGATGAACCGCTCGCACACCGCCGAAAGCTATCTGAGGCTCCTCGAACGCTTCCGCGCCGCTCGACCCGACCTCGCGCTCTCGGGTGATTTCATCGTCGGCTTCCCCGGCGAGACCGATGCCGAGTTCGAAGAGACCCTCGCGCTGGTGGACGAGGTCAAATACGCGCAGGCCTTCAGCTTCAAATATTCGCCCCGTCCCGGCACGCCCGCGGCGACGATGGACGGGCAAGTCGCAAAAGAGGTCATGGACGATCGCCTCCAGCGCCTCCAGGCAGCGCTCAACCGCGACCAACTCGCCTTCAATCGCGCCACAGAAGGCCGGACTTGCCAGGTCCTGGTGGAACGCAAGGGCAAGCTCCCCGGCCAATGGCTCGGCAAGTCGCCCTGGCTTCAGAGTGTGTGGTTCGCCAGAGAAGATGGGGGAGACTGCGCGATCGGCGATCTGGTCGATGTGACGCTGGGCGAGGCCGGGCCGAATTCCATGGCCGGTCGGCTCGATCAGGAACAGCCAGTCTCCGCCTGATCGCTATTGCCTCATGAAGGCTCTATCTCGCCGCCGGTTCGACCCTTGTCTGCAATCAGGCCGCGATAGCGCCGCAGGGTCATATTGCGGACCGATCCGCTTCGGGCGTAATACTGCGTGTCGTAAAGAGCCGTCAGATAAGCCTGATCGAATTCCGTCCATCCGGCGGGAGCGGTTTCACCTTCGTCGAACAGAGTCATGATCGTGGGGATCCGCGTATCGGAACCTTCGACACGTTCGCTACCGGTCATGCCCAAAATCCGCATCGAAGCGTAATCGGCGAGCTGGCGGAATGTCTTACCGGAAACATGGGCAAGATCGATCAACACGACCGATCCGGTGAGTTCCATGCTGATAGGGATCTGAAGCCGACTGGCTTTGTAAACGCGAAGAACGGGCATCTCGATGTGTCTGCCATTGATTAAGACCACTTCGTACGGGATTTCCCGTCCGGCGCTGTCTCGCATCATCTGTGTGTGCCAGGCGCGCACGCCGCTGTCTTCTTTGGCCACGCGATCAAACTCGTGGCGCATCATGTCGTTGAACAGCCACGGCTCGTCCTCGCGCAGACGCTCGAACAGGCCGGGTGCGTCATTCACGAAGGCGACCAGCGTATTGATCTTGCAGTCCGGTTCAGCCAGCTTTGCGCCGACCTGTCTCGCATTCGCTTCGATCCGATCCTCGACCAGCGCCGCCATTTCTTCGGGCATGCCGCTGACCTTGAGGCAGACCGGATCCTGGAAGCGTGAAATCGGCTTGTCGACGCGCGAGCGGCGGGTGATGGTTTCGGCGAGATCCTTGACCGCATCGGCTTCCGTTTTGCCGACTACGACGATTTCATCGTCGGAAGGAGCATCCTGTGCTGTCAGCGGAGAAGCGATCAGGGCGCTCGCCAGAAGAACACGCTTGAGGCCAAATCCACGCATCATTTTCTCCTTCCGAAAGATTGATAAATCAAAAGGTATAGAGAATCTCACGATAGGCAAGTCCGATCATGTATTATCGAAATTGACTTGCTTTGATCCCAAGATTCAAAAACTGATCGGGACGACTTCTCAAATTTGTACGGATAGTATTGCGATCGACGCGCGGGACGCCGATTTGGCTTCGGCACGAAACTGGAAAACATTGCCCTACCGATCGAGATCCTGCCCTTTCGCTGACCGATAGCGCCGCAGTGTCGCGTTCTGAAGCGAACCGCTCATGGCGTAATAAGGCGCGTCATAGAGCGCAGTAAGATAGGCTTCATCGAAAGTCGAAAGCGCAGAAGGTGTCGAGCCTGGATCATCGAACAGGGTCGTGATCGAAGGGATGGACTGGCTTTCAGCGCTCACATTCTCGCTGCCGCTCAGCGCCAGGATGCGCAAAGTAGCGTAATCGGCAAGTTGCCGGAAAGTCTTGTTTTCGATCCGAGCGAGATCGAAGAGGACTACTGCGCCTGTGAGCTCCATGCTGATCGGAATGAGGCGCCGACTCGAATCATAGCTTCTCAGATTGCGCATGAAGACGTCACGTCCGTAACGCGGCAGTTTGATCTTCTGTATTGGTATTTCGCGCCCATCCTTGTCGCGCAGCATCTGCGTATGCCAGGCGCGCACGCCGTCTTTTTCGTCAGCCAGAAGCGCGAATTCGTGCTCGAGCATATCGTTGAAAAGCCAAGGTTCTTCGGCGCGAAGATGGGTCAGGAGATCCGGCGCGTCGTTGACGAAAGCCACCAGCGCATTGATCGCGCAATCCGGCTTCCCAACTTTTGCGCCCACTCGCTCGACATTCTCCCTGATGCGTTCTTCGACCATGGCAGCCATGTCCATGGGCATGCCGCTCACCTTGACGCAAACCGGACCTTGGAAACGCGAAATCGGTTTGTCGATGCGAGACTTGCGAGTGATATTTTCGGCGAGATCCCTGACCGCTTCGGCCTCGCTTTGGCCGATGACGATGATCTCGTCCTCGGGCGAGGTGTCCTGCGCCGCGAGAGGGGCTGTCCCAAAAAGAATGATCGAAACCAGGTAAATGAAGCGGGACCGGCGCATCGAATATTCCTCCCCAAGTATTTTGGGAAGAATGACTTATTCAAGCGCACGAATCAAGGATCGTCAGTCAAACACGAAGATCGATCGTCTCAGTCTTCCATGCCGAGATTGGTGCGATACCGAGTAACGGCTGCCGCAATGACCTGCCCGTCACGGCTATTGGCAGGCAAGTCGTAAAGCGATTCGAGATAGGCGCGATCGAACTCGCTCAACTCGGTCGGTTGATAGGGCGAACGCGGACCGAACAGCGTCAGCATCGTCGGAAGGCTGGAACGCGCCGTGTCGATCTCGTCACTGACCGAAGCGAGAATGCGGATCGTGGCGTAATCGGCGAGCTGGCGGAAAGTCTTTTCCCTGAGCGCGCCCGTTTCGACCAGCACCACGGCGCCGGTCAGATTGACGCGCGTCCTGCCGAACCGGCTTGCATTTTCGATCATGTTGATAGTGCTTGCGATCGAATCCTCGCCGCTGGTCCCGCGTTGTTTGCCCGGAATCTGCGACCCGTCCATATTGCGTTCGTCGAAAACATGCCAAGCGCGCACGGCTTCCGATCCGTCGTAGATCCGGTCAAGCTGATAGCTTAACAGGCCTTCGAACAGCCACGGCTCATCGGTACGCAGATTATCGACGGCCTGGGTGACGTTGTTGAGAACCCCGACAAACGCATTCGGCTTGCAACCTTCTTCGCCGAGCGACACGCCGCGGATGGAGGATACGTTGTCGCGGATACGTTGCGCGACCAGTTCGGCCATATCGTCCGGCAATCCCGATACCTTTACGCAGACCGCGTCATCGAAGCGAGCGATCGGCTTGCCCGCGCGCGAGGGCCGGGTGATGATCTTTCCGAGTTCCTCGACCACTTCGCGATCGCTCTCGCCCGTAACGATGATGGTGTTTTCAGGATCGGCGACGGCGTCTTGGGTCTGCTCGACCTCCGCTTGCGCGTGAACGGCAGCGGGGGCGAACATCAGGGCGGCGCCGAGGGCGAGGGCTTGGATCGTTTGTCTCATGGCGAGACCTATTGCAGACAAATTGTTCAAAACAAGGAAGAATACGACGTAGCGCGATCCTTGCTCGACGAACGTAAATGCGTTTATCTGTGCTCGCGCGATTCAATATCCGAAAGTTCCGGGACATTTCTGCAAAGAGTTTCGCGGATTATTCTTCCACTCGATCGGCCGCGCGATATCGCCTGCCTGCAGCGGCAATAACTTGAGCATCGCGACTGTTGATGGGAAGTTCGTATAGCGCATCGAGATAGGCCCGATCGAACCCGCTCAGCTCTGGCGGCTGGTACGCAGATGAAGGGTCGAACAGCGTGAGGATTGTAGGCAGACTTGGCCGCGAACCGTCGATTTCGTCGGTGACCGAAGCAAGGATGCGGATCGTCGCGTAATCGGCGAGCTGTCGGAAAGTCTTGCCTTGCAGAGCGGCCGTCTCCACCAAAACCACGGCTCCCGCGATCTCGACCGGAGTTCTGTTGGAACGCCCGGTGTAATGAACTCTGTTGGCGGAACTGGCGATCGATTGCGCGTCGCTGGCGCCGCGTTGCTTCCCGGGAATTTCCGTACCGTCGATATTGCGCTCGCCGAAGACATGCCATGCTCGTACCGCTTCCGAGCCCTTCGAAATCCGCTTTTTCTGATATATGAACAAACCGGTAAACAGCCATTTTTCCTCCTTGAGAAGGCTGTCGAAGACTTCGTTCACGTTATTGAGAACGCCGACGAAGGCGTTCGGCTTGCATCCCTCGCCCCCCATCCGGAGTGCGGGAATGGAGGAGATGTTATCCTTTATGCGGGTGGCAACGAGTTCCGCCATTTCAACGGGTAATCCCGAAACTTTTAAACAGATGGGATTGTGGAATCGAGCGATCGCCTTGTTCGCGCGTGCCGGGCGGGTGATGACCTTGCCAAGTTCTTTTACGCGTTCACGGTCGGATTCACCGGTAACGACAATCGTATCGTCATTATTGGATTTCGGTTCGACTGCCGAGGATTGTTCTCCTGCTCCGTCCACCGACTGCGATTGCGCTGCTGCAGAAGTGAAGATGCATGCCGAGCTAAGGATGAGGGCGGACAATGCTTTTTTCATTCCGAGTCTTTCGCAAGCAATTCATTCATTGCAAACATTTAGAGAGCCTCGTGTAAAGCGAAAACCAATCAAATGATGATGCTCCGACTTCGCGGCAGACGACGCTGCTCCATCAATGGCCTAATTTTGCGAATTGAAGATTGCCTCGGCATCGATGGTTCGGGGCAATCGGAACAGTTGGAAGCGAACTTTCCGACGGCGCCAACACGGCAAGCGGATTTTCACCATTTCGTCGTAGTCGGGATCGGCTCGCCATCCGTCGAATCGTACGCTCACCTTGTGACGTGCGCAGGGCCGACCGAGCACATGTTACGCGGTATCCTCGCCGCGTGTTCGGGGCTGCGACGTTTATGGAATTCAACAAAATTTCTTTGCCTCACTTCGGCAGGAGCGAGCGCATCGCTCTGTCGGGATTGCCGCGCTTCATGCGGGCCATTGTCAGAACCTCGCCCCTGGGGCTGGCGGCGCTGGCCGCGCCGGCGCTGGCGGATATTCCCTACACCACTGACGATCCGGGGACGTTGGCGGCTGGCGAGTACGAGATCCTCGCCTATTCGGACGGCACCATCACCAGCATGGATTTCGAAGGCGAAGCCGGGATCGATGTGAGCGTCGGGATCGCGGATAATTTTCAACTCGGCGTTACTGTGCCGGTGGCGAATTTTGGGCCGCAGCTGGAAACCGATCGCTTCGCCATCGGCGATACGACGATACAGGCCAAGATCGGGTTGATCGCGGGAGAACCCGGCCAAGTGTCGCTCGCCATCGCGCCGACCCTGGCCGTGGGGATGGCGAGCGAGGGAAGGAGCAAGACGGGCTTCGACCTGCCGATCTGGATCGGGACCGATATCGGAGACTGGTCGCTTTATGGTGGGGGAGGCTATTCCTTCTCGAGCGACGAAGATGGGGGCGATTTGCCCTTTATCGGCGCCGTCGTCAGCAAGCGGATAATACCGAGTCTGTCGCTAGGTGGAGAATTCTACGCGCAGGGCGAAGGTCTTGGCGGACAGAAGCTTTATCTGTTCGGACCTGGTCTGGCGTGGGATTTCGCCCCGGACTGACCTTGGCCGCAGCCGGCCAGGCAGTTCTGGGCGATAGCGACGGGAGCGGCGATTTCCATGTTTTCGCCGCGCTGCGCCTGGCGCGGTAATCCACTGAAATAGCAACGCAGGACGCTTGCTCTCGGCGCGAAGGCTCCTAAATTCCCTTTCGGAACACGAAAGGAGCGCATGGCTCGAAAACCCGCAAACCGGCCGGAGCGTGATCAGCGCATCGGCTTCAGCAAGCCTCCCGTCCCTCAGCGCGAGGTACGACGGGCCCAGCTCGATCTGAGCTTCGATAATCAGAGCCTTCTGGGTGCCCTGTTCGGACAGTTCGACGCCAATCTGGTGCAGGTGGAAAACCGCCTCGGCGTATTCATCTCGGCGCGGGGGAACGAGCTGCATCTCGAAGGGCCGGAAGATAGCGTCGCCCGGGCGCGCGATGTATTGAGAGCGATGTATGACAAGCTCGCCATCGGTCAGGATCTCGATGCGGGTCTGATCGAATCGATCATCGCCATGTCGGACGAGCCGACCCTCGACGGGATCGTCGAGGGCGAGCCGGGCGAGCGGGCGGGTATGCCGCCGATCATGATCCGCACCCGGCGCAAGACGATCGTGCCGCGCTCCGCCACGCAGGCGACTTATATGCGCAGCCTGGTGCGCGACGATATCATCTTCGCTCTCGGCCCGGCGGGGACGGGTAAGACCTATCTCGCCGTGGCGCAGGCCGTCGCGCAGCTCATCACCGGAAGCGTCCAGCGCCTGATCCTGTCGCGCCCGGCGGTCGAGGCGGGCGAGAAGCTCGGCTTCCTGCCGGGCGATATGAAGGACAAGGTCGATCCCTATCTGCGCCCACTCTACGATGCGCTCTACGATTGCATGCCGCCCGAACAGGTCGAGCGGCGGCTCGCTTCCGGAGAGATCGAGATCGCGCCGATCGCCTTTATGCGCGGACGCACGCTGGCCGATGCCTTTGTGATCCTGGACGAGGCGCAGAACACCACGCGCGAGCAGATGAAGATGTTCCTGACGCGCTTCGGGCAGAACAGCCGAATGGTCATCTGCGGCGATCCGCGCCAGGTCGACATTCCCGGCGGCGACCGGATGAGCGGGCTGGCCGATGCGGTCGACAAGCTCGAAGGCGTCGATGGTTTCGGCACGATCCGGTTCACGGCGGCCGATGTCGTGCGCCACCCGATCGTGGGGCGGATCGTCGAGGCCTATGAGGGGCCTGCCGCCTGATGGATCTCGATATCGAGGTCGACGGCTGGCCTGCGGACGAAGCGGATTGGGCGGACCTTGCCGAGCGTGCGTATTCCGCCGCCGAATCGGTCGAACCCGCGCTCGCCAATCCGCGCCTGACGGCTAGCGTCCTGTTCACGCTGGACGAGGAAGTGTGGGCGCTGAACAAGGAATGGCGGGCGAAGGACAAGCCGACGAACGTTTTGTCCTTCCCCATGCTGTCGCGCGATGCGCTGACCGGTCTGGCTGAGGAAGGCGCTCCGGAAATGCTGGGCGATCTCGCTCTCGCTTACGAGACCTGCGCGCGCGAGGCGGAGGAAAAAGGCATCCCGCTCGCCCGGCATACCGCCCACTTAATCGTCCATGGTCTGCTGCATCTGGCGGGTCACGATCATGTCGAAAGCGACGATCAGGCCGAAGCGATGGAACGATTGGAAATTGCGGCGCTTGCCAAACTGGACATCGCCGACCCATATGGGGACCGCGACTAGCTTAAGGAGCACGCAAGAGGGCCATGCCCGATCCTGACACCGCCGCGGGAGACGCGGAAAGTAACGGCGGACTGGTGTCCGCTTTCAAACGCATGTTCGGAGCCGGAGAGGGCGGGCGCTCGCTGCGCGCGCAGCTCGAAGAGGCTATCGACGAACACGAACACGGCCACGACCAGAGCGTGGACGAGGATTCGCCCGAGGAGAAGGCCAAGGGCGATCTCAGCCCGGTCGAGCGGCAGATGCTGCGCAATCTCCTCCATTTCAGCGAGCACGACGCGGATGACGTTGCCGTGCCGCGGGGTGAGATCGTGGCGATCCGCGCCGATGCCAGCTGGGACGAGATGATCGCGATCTTCGCGGATAACGGCCATTCGCGCATGCCGGTCTATCGCGACCAGTTGGACGATGTGATCGGGATGATTCACATCAAGGACGTGTTCCCCTATCTCGCCAAGGCCGATCCGCCGCCCAGCGACTGGACCGCGCTGATGCGGCAGCCCCTTTACGTGCCCCAGACCCGCAACGCGCTCGACGTGCTGGCGGATATGCGCTCGCAACGGATGCACCTCGCCATCGTGCTGGACGAGTTTTCCGGCACGGACGGGATTATCACGATCGAGGATCTGGTCGAGGAGATCGTCGGCGAAATCGAGGACGAGCATGACGATGCGCCGCTCGAAATGATCCGTCCGATGGGCGACGGGATCTGGGAATGCGACGCGCGTGCCGAACTGGACGATGTCGCCGAGCTGATCGATGCACGCCTCGCCGAAGTCGAGGAAGCGGTCGATACGCTGGGCGGCCTGGCTTTCGTTTTGGCAGAACAGGTGCCGCCGGTGGGCACGATCGTCGATCATCCCAGCGGCTGGCGCATCGAAGTGACCGAGGGCGACGAAACCCACGTCACACGCTTGCGGTTGCATGCGCCGCAAGAAAGCCTGGAAGAAGATTAAAGGTTGCGAAATCTGCAATTCCCGCTCGACAGCAAGTGGGGCGGTGAATACGAGTAGGCCCCATGGCCGTTCGTCGTCTTCCACCCTTGCGCGCATTGGAAGCTTTCGTGCGCACGGTGCGCATGGGGTCCGCACGTGCCGCTGCGGATGAATTGGGCCTAAGCCCCTCGGCCCTGTCGCGCCGGATCGGGAATCTCGAAAGCTTTGTGGGCAAGAAGCTGTTCACGCGCGCCCGCCAGTCGATGCAGCTGACCGACGAGGGGCAGGCATTCTACGAAGCGGTCAATCCGCATCTTGAATCGCTTGCGCGCGCGGTGGAAAGCCAGTCCGAAAACCTGTCGCTTCTTCGCCTGCGTCTCGGCGTCCTCCCGCTGTTCGGCAGCCAGCGTCTGTTTCCGCGCCTTGCGGAATTGCGTCGTTCGCATCCCCTCCTGCATATCGACATCGATACCGGTCCGCATATCGAGGACCGGGTCGGCGATACGCTCGATGCCGGGATCATCCTGTCGCGCGGCCCGGCGAGCGGGCTTCATGCGGTGCGGCTCGACCATAATCGCGTCCACGCGATCGCCAGTCGCGATATCGCCGCGGCAGTGGGCGACGAACCCGATCGGGCAAGGCTGGAAGCGCAGACTTTCCTCATCCACAACGAATTGCCCGCCAGTTTCGAAGCGTGGAAGGCGGCGCTGGCAATGCACGATCTCGAACCGGCGGCGATCGACCATTACGATTCGGGTCAGCTGATGCTCGAGGCGGCCAAGCAGGGCCTCGGCATCGCAATCATGCATGACGATCACATGCGCCGCGCGGCCGACGATCGGCTGACAAACCTCTTCGGCGTCGATGTCGAAAGCCCGTATAGCTATTGGTTCGTCTGCAAGCCCACGGCGCTGGAAGAACGACCGGTGCGCATCTTCCACGACTGGCTGGTCAGGGCCGAGCTTTAAGTCTTTTCTGTGGAGGCGGGAGGGCGATACCGGATCGCCTCGACCGTATGCTGGTAATCGCGCAGGGGTTTGCCGAGCACCTCCTCCAGGCGCTCGACGATCTGCGTGCGCGCCTGGGCGGCGATGGCCTTTCTGCCGCGATGGTCTTCGGGGCTGAACGGGTCTAGGAAGTGGATATCCAGTCGGAACGTTCCGGGCCGCGCCATCACGCGCATCGCATTGTGGAGGCCGCTTTCCTCGCCGATCCAGCTGATTTCTTCGGCGACCGCGCCGTAATCCATCACCACCGGCTGGACCAGGACGCCGGAAGGCGGCGGTTCGAGCACGCTCAACATGCTGGATTTGAAGGGAAGGATAGACTGGCCGTCGGTCACCGTGCCTTCGGGAAAGACCGTGACCGACCAATTGTCCTGCAGCGCTTCCTTCAATGCGTTGATCTGCTCGGCCACGCCCATCCGGTTTTCGCGCTTCACAAACACGGTGCGGTTGAGACTGCATAGCCAGCCGATCACGGGCACTTCGGACAATTCCTGCTTGGCGACGAAGGCAGTCCCACTCGCTCCGGCTAGCGCCAGAATGTCGATCCATGACAGGTGATTGGAAACGAAGAACACGTCGCGCCGCAACGGAGTGCCGATCCGATGGACCTTCGCACCCACCACGCGCGCGGTGTAGCGCAGGAACAGCATGGGGAAGGGCGATCCGTATGCGAAGATGCGATAGAGATAATGGAGCGGTACGAATACGATCAGCAAAGCGAGAATGCCGATCGCCCGTATCGTGAAGCGGATCCAACCGGGTACGGTCAGGGGCACCGTTTCGCCACGCATCGCGGCCATGCGCTTGCGCCCGTATTTCTCCGCCCGGCGGCGGGCCCGATCGCTCAAAGCCGGTTTATCCACCGGCGCCTCGCTCACTTCTCGTCGCGTTCCAGACGAACGCCGTAAAGCTCCATACGGTGATCGACGAGGCGGTATCCCAGCTTTTCCGCGATCTGTTTCTGTAGGGCTTCGAGTTCGGGATCGACGAATTCGACCACTTTGCCCGTCTCGACATCGATCAGATGGTCGTGATGCGCTTCGGGCGCAGCTTCGTAGCGCGAGCGGCCGTCACCGAAATCGTGCCGGTCGAGAATGCCGGCCTCTTCGAACAAGCGCACCGTGCGATAGACGGTGGCGATCGAAATGCCCGGATCGATCTTGTTCGCGCGTTCATGCACCATCTCGACATCGGGATGGTCATCCGCGTCGGACAGGACGCGCGCGATGACGCGGCGCTGTTCGGTGATGCGCAGACCTTTGTCGGCGCAAAGCTGTTCGAGATCGATCCGATGCGGCAAGACTGGCTCCGGCTAAACAAAACGCCCCGAACCCATAGGGGGGCGGGGCGTTTGGCTCAAGTCGAAGACCTGTATGATCAGTCGACTTTCTTCTTGCGGCCGCGCTTTTGGCCGGGCTTGCGGCCGAGACCGATCTGCTTGGCGAGTTCGCGGCGCTTTTCAGCGTAGTTCGGAGCGACCATCGGATAGTCGGACGGAAGATCCCAGCGCTGGCGGTATTCTTCCGGCGACATGTCGTAATTGGTGCGAAGATAGCGCTTGAGCATCTTCAGCTTCTTACCGTCTTCTAGGCAGACGATGTAATCGGGCTTGACCGAAGCGCGGACGGACACCGCCGGCTCAGGGCGTTCTTCTTCCTGCTGCTTTTCGCCGCCGAGGCCCGAAAGAGCGGAATAGACGGTTTCGATCAGCGTAGGGACGTCGGCGACTTCGACATTGTTGTTGGCAACATGTGCCGCAACGATGTCCGACGTGAGAGTGATGAGCGTTTCCGACATGTCGGTCTGGAAATCTTCCATGGATTTTCTCCTTTTTTTGGGCCCCTAGACCCTCGATATAGTGAATGTCCAGTCGAACAACCGGTTTCGACACAAAAACTGTAGCCTTTTACCTAAAGGAACGATTAAAGTCCCAAAATCAGACGCTTTTGCCGAAAGTTATCGCATCGATGCGCGATCCGTCGCCCAGTCGGTAATAATCGGGACGGCGTCCGATCTGTTCGAAGCCGAGTGCTGCATAGAGACCGCGCGCCGGATTGTTCGCCCGCATTTCCAGAAACACGCGATCGGCACCGGACTGGCGGGCCTGGCTGAAAAAGGCTTCGAGAAGCTTTCGGCCAAGACCGTGCTGGCGAAACCGGGGGCGCACTCCGATAAGCAGCAATTCCTCCTCTCCCGGCGCACGGCGAATAAGCGCGAAACCCGCAGGCTCCCGTACGCCCGCCGTAAGGGTGAGGCTGCCTGTGCTGTCGATAATCAGCGCATAGGTGTGCGGCATGGCGAGAGAATTGGCGACTTGTGAGCGAGTCCAGGCTTCGCCCCAATGCGGCTCGAACGCTTCGTCCATGACTGCCATGATCTGATCGAGCGTGGTCACGAGCGAAGCTTCCCTTGCGGGAGTTTCGCGTCGGGTGCTCTGCCGTAGATCGGGGCGAGCCTGTCGGTGAACAGTGCTTGCGGCAGCGCGTTTGCGTACCGCGCATCGGGAAGGATGTCGTGCGCTTCGCCGAAGCCGCGCTGTTCGACCAGCATGGATGCTTTCGCTCCCGCGACCAGATCGATGTCGAACCGGGCCGCTGCAGCTTCGGGAGCCAGCGAAGAATGGCTCTCGATCGGCTCTCCGCTGGCGGCGAAGGGCTGGACGAAGATCTCCCCATGCCCGCCGGTCATCGCGACGAGAATATCGCGCTTTTCGTCAAAGCTCCTGGCCATCGCAGCGATCAGTGCCAGCGTCGGATATCCGAACACTTCGGCACCCCAGGCGATCGCAAGCGAGCGCGCGGCGGCGAGGCCGATCCGGGTTCCGGTAAAGCTGCCGGGGCCGAGCGAGACGAGAATGCGCGCCGCGCGGCCCCGATCCGGCAATTCGGCAATCAGCGGTATCAGGCGCTCGGCATGGCCGCGCCCGATCGTTTCGTGGCGATGATCGAGCAGTTGCATGCCATCATCTTCGAAAAGGGCGACCGAACACGCTTCGGTCGCGCATTCGATCGCCAGTAATCGCTTATCGGTTTGCATCGAATGCGCGATGCCTCAGCCGGGGGCAGGCTTCAAGGCACCGTCGCGAGACCGGTCAGGCTATACGCGTGAATTTGTCGAAATCCGGGCGCGGACTGCGCTCGAAAATGCTCTCCGCATCGCCATAGCCGATCGAGCAGATGAAATTGACCTTATGCTTCGGATCGTCGGCGAAGAACGCCTTTTCGACTGCCTCGACATCGAAGCCGGACATCGGGCCGGTATCGAGGCCGAGTGCGCGGGCGGCGATAATCAGATAGGCCCCCTGCAGCGCGGAATTGCGGAAGGCGCCTTCCTTGCGCCCTTCCTCGTCACCTTCGAACCAGCTCTTGGCGTCGGTGTGCGGAAACAGCCAGGGCAGTTCCTCGTGAAAGTCGATATCGTAGCCGACCAGCGCGGTGACGGGCGCAGCCTTCACCTTGTCCTTGTTGCCGTCGGACACGCATTCGACAAGCTTCGCCTTCGCTTCGTCCGACTTGACCCAGACGATCCGCGCGGGCTGCATATTGGCAGAGGTCGGCCCCATCTTCATCAATTCATAAATCGCGTGAAGCTGTTCGTCCGAGACGTCCTTGTCGAGCCAGCCATTATAGCTGCGCGCTTCGCGAAAAATCTGGTCGAGCGCATCGTCGGACAAATGCGTATCGTGAAACTGCTTGGGCATGGATGAACCTCGTAACTGGAGGATGGTGCGCTCAGGCGGCGCGAACTTCTTCGACCTCGGGAACGTAGTGCTTCAAGAGCCCCTCGATCCCGTGCTTGAGCGTCGCTGTGGAAGACGGGCAGCCGGCACAGGCGCCCTGCATGGTCAGATAGACGATCCCGTCCTTGAATCCGCGATAGCGAATGTCTCCGCCATCGCCGGCGACCGCAGGGCGGACACGGGTTTCGAGAAGTTCGTTGATCTGGGCCACGATGTCGGCATTAACGGGATCGTCCTCGACCAGCATCGCCTCCTCTTCGGGAGGGACCGAGAAGCCCCCGGCCGTGCCGGGCGCTGCCACGAACAACGGCGCTTCGCTGACGAAATGGTCGAGCAGGATCGACAGGACCATCGGCTTCAGGTCCGTCCAGTCGACGCCGGGTGCGGCGGTGACGGTGATAAAATCGCTGCCGAAAAACACGTTCACCACGTCGCCGGTATCGAAGATTGCCTGGGCCAGCGGGCTCGCTTCGGCGGCTTCGGGATCGGAGAATTCGCGCGTGCCGTTATCCATCACCGGGCGACCGGGAAGGAATTTGAGGCTGGCGGGATTGGGCGTGGTTTCGGTCTCTATGAACATGGCTGTCGAGATAGGCAGGAGGCGGAGCGCCTACAAGGCGGAGCTGGCTGGCAAGGGACAATTCGCGCGCGCTCTATCGGAATTATCGGGCATTCACTCGCGCTTCAGCGCCGCAATCCCTATAGAGGCAACATGACATTCATCGCGCGCGCATTCCGGCGCCTCGCCTTTCTCGCCCCTCTTTCCGCTCTCGCCGTTCCGCATGCGGCGGCGCAGCCATCCGCCGTGGCAACTGCGCCTGCGAGCGGTGCGGTCGCGCTTCACGATCCGATTGCGCTTCAGACCGGAGACGAGACGCCGTGGATCTACGAGGGCAGCGATGTGCCGCGCGATCCCGAATGGCTGTTCGGCAAGATGAAGAACGGCCTGCGCTACGCGGTGCGCCGCAACGGCGTGCCGCCCGATCAGGTCTCGATTCGCGTTCGTATCGATGCCGGTTCGCTTCATGAAAGCGACAAGGAGCGGGGCTATGCCCATCTGCTCGAACACATGCTGTTCCGCGAAAGCAAATATCTGGGGCCGGCCCAGGCGATCCCGACATGGCAGCGGCTTGGCGCGACCTTCGGCAGCGATACCAATGCCGAAACCACGCCGACCCACACCGTCTACAAGCTCGACCTCCCCAATATCGATGCGGCGAAGCTCGACGAGAGCATGAAACTGCTGTCGGGCATGGTGCGCGCGCCTGTCCTGAGCGATGCGAATGTGCGCGCCGAAGTGCCGATCGTGCTCGCCGAAATGCGGGAGCGGGGCGGCGCAGCGCAGCGCAGCGGCGATGCGACGCGCAAGACACTGTTCGCCGGACAACGCCTTGCCACGCGCAGCCCGATCGGAACGCTGGAAACCTTGAGCGCGGCGCGCGGTCGCAGCGTGTCTAACTTCTACAAGCGCTGGTATCGGCCCGAGAACACCGTGATTGTGGCGGTGGGCGACATGGATCCGCAGATCCTCGCCGCCGAAATCGAGAAGTGGTTCGGCGAATGGAAGGGCAGCGGCAAGGCCGTGGCTGCTCCCGATTTCGGCGATCCGGTCGCGCCCGTAGGAGCCGATCCGGCCAATCCGGTGGGCGAGACCTCGGTAACGGTCGAATCCGATCTGCCGCGGTCCTTCACGTATGCGGTCCTGCGGCCCTGGCGTCCGGTGCAGGACACGATTGCCTATAATCAGGGCCTGCTGCGCGATTCGCTGGCGCAACAGCTCATCAATCGGCGGCTCGAAGCGCGAGCACGAGGCGGAGGCAGCTATCTTTACGCCCAGGTTCAGCAGGACGATGTCAGCCGTTCGACCGATGCGACCTTCGTCAGTTTCGCGCCGATCGGTGAGGATTGGCGCGGCGCGCTGACCGATGTACGCGCGGTCATCGCCGATGCCCTCGCCACCCCGCCGAGCGAGGAAGAGCTGGCGCGCGAAATCGCCGAATTCGAGCAGGTCTTCGTCAGCTCGGTGGAAGAACGTGCCGTGCTCGCCGGTGGCAGACTTGCCGACGATATCGTTCAGGCCGTCGACATTCGCGAAGCGGTCGCCGCGCCCGAAACCGTGCTGACGGTGTTCCGCGGCATGAAGGATACGATTACGCCCGAACAGATCCTCGATCACACTCGCGCCTTGTTCGATGGCGCAGTGATCCGCGCTTCCTATACCACGCCTGCCACCGGCGAGGCGGACGCCGCCGCGTTGCGCGCCGCATTGTCCGCGCCGGTCGAGCCGGATGCGAGCGCCCGCGTCACGGCAAGCGAGATCTCCTTCGCCGATCAGCCTGCCATCGGCGAGCCGGGCGAGGTCGCTTCCGCGCAGCCGATCGGCGTGCTCGATATCGAGCGGGTCGACTTTGCGAACGGGGTCAAGACGATCCTGTGGTCGAACGACGCGGAACCGGGCCGCGTGGCGGTAAAGGTTCGCTTCGGCGGCGGATATCGCGCCGTTGGGCCGGAGGATGCGGTCTATGCCAGGCTCGGCCAGATGGCGCTTGTCGGTTCGGGTGTCGGCGAACTCGGCCAGGACGAACTCGATCGCATCTCGACGGGCCGCAAGATGGGCTTCGATTTCGGTATCGACGAGGGCGGCTTCACCTTCTTCGCGCAGACCCGTGCGGAGGATCTTGCGGATCAGCTTTACCTGTTTGCCGCGAAGCTGGCGGTGCCGCGCTGGGATCCGAACCCGGTCCTGCGCGCCAAGGCGGCGGCGCGGCTGGCTTACGAAAGCTATGCGACCAGCCCGGCAGGCGTTCTGGGTCGCGATCTCGACAGTCTGATCCGCGATGGCGATCCGCGCTATGCGACGCCCGATCTGGCGGCTTTGGAAGCGGCGACGCCGGAAGGTTTCCGCGCGTTCTGGGAGCCTATCCTTGCGCAGGGTCCGATCGAAGTGCTGGTCTTCGGCGATTTCGAACGCGACGCGGCGGTCGAGGCTTTGGCGAAGAGCTTCGGCGCGCTGGAACCGCGCAGTGCGCTGTCGCCGGACGTCACTGCGCGCATTCCCGGTTTTCCCGAAGCGGGCGAGACCGAAGTGCTGTATCATCGCGGCGATGCCAATCAGGCGGCGGCGGTGATCGCCTGGCCGAGCGGGGGCGGCGTGACGGACCTGCGGGAATCGCGCCAGCTCGAAATCCTCGTCCAAGTGTTCAACAACCGATTGCTCGATGCGATGCGCGAGCGTGCCGGTGCCAGCTATGCGCCCAATGTGCGCAGCGAATGGCCGAACGACATCGACGGGGGCGGACGGATCAGCGCGCTCGCGCAATTGCAGCCCAAGGACGTGCCGATCTTTTTCGAAGAGGCAGACCGGATCGCGCGCGATCTTTCGACGACACCGCCGAGCGCGGACGAACTCGAGCGCGTTACCGAGCCGCTGCGTCAGTATATCTCGCGCGCTTCGACGGGAAATCTGTTCTGGCTGTTCCAGCTCGAAGGCAGCACGCAGGATCCAAGGCGGATCGCGCTACTGCGCTCGCTCCTGAACGATTATTCGCGCACCACCCCCCAGGCGATGCAGGCGCTGGCGCAGAAATATTTCGGTGGGCGCGAAGGCTGGCGGTTGGCGGTGATCCCCGAGGGACAGGCGCTCGCCTCGCGTCCGAAGGGCCGATAACCGATCACGGCAATCGGGCTTTTGGGCTGGCCAAGCAAAACCTGTTTGCGCCACGGGGTGCACTGGTCTTGCGTAATAGGCCAAACCTGATGTGAGGGACGATACGATGACAGAGGCGTGGAGCCCCGATAGCTGGAAGCAGGCCGAAGCGCGGCATCTGCCCGTGTACGAGGATGCCGCCGCGCTGGCAGCAGCGGAAGAGGCGCTGGCCTCGCACCCGCCGCTCGTGTTCGCCGGAGAAGCGCGCGCGCTCAAGGCGGACTTGGCCGAGGTCGCGGCAGGGCGGGCGTTCCTGTTGCAGGGCGGCGATTGCGCCGAAAGCTTCGCCGAATTCCACCCCAACAATATTCGCGATACCTTCCGCGTGCTGTTGCAGATGGCGGTCGTCCTGACCTTTGCCAGCAAGCGCCCGGTGGTGAAGGTCGGCCGGATGGCGGGCCAGTTCGCCAAGCCGCGCAGCGCGCAGACCGAAACGCAGGACGGTATCACGCTGGCGAGCTATTTCGGTGACAATATCAACGGCATCGAATTCGACGCCGCCAGTCGCGCGCCCGATCCCCAGCGCATGGTGCGCGCCTGTTCGCAGGCCGCCGCCACGTTGAATCTGCTGCGCGCCTTCGCAGGCGGTGGCTACGCCAATCTGCGGCAGGTCCACCAGTGGACGCTCGATTTCATGGGCCGCAGCCCGTGGGCGGACAAGTTCAAGGACGTGGCCGACCGCATCGGCGAAGCGCTCGACTTCATGGAAGCGTGTGGGATCGACCCCGAAACCATGCCGCAATTGCAGCGCACCAGCTTCTACACCAGCCACGAGGCGCTGCTGCTCCCTTACGAGCAGGCACTGACGCGGCGCGACAGCCTGACCGGCGACTGGTACGATACCAGCGCGCATATGGTCTGGATCGGCGATCGCACGCGCTTCGATGGCAGCGCGCATATCGAATTCGCGCGTGGGATCGGCAATCCGCTCGGAATGAAATGCGGGCCGAGCCTTGAGCCCGATGCGATGCTCCGCCTGCTCGACACACTGAACCCCAATCGCGAGGCGGGGCGGATCACTTTGATCGCGCGCTTCGGGCACGAGAAGGTCGAAGCGGGCCTTCCCCCGCTGGTGCGTGCCGCCAAGCGGGAAGGGCACCCGGTGGTGTGGAGCTGCGATCCGATGCACGGCAACGTCGTCAAGTCGGAGAGCGGCTACAAAACCCGGCCCTTCGACCGCATCCTGCGCGAAGCGAGGGATTTCTTCGCGGTCCACCGCGCGGAAGGGACGCATCCCGGCGGCATCCATGTCGAGATGACCGGTCAGGACGTGACCGAATGCGTCGGCGGCGCGGTCGCCATTACCGACGATGCGCTGGGCGATCGCTATCACACCCATTGCGATCCGCGCCTGAATGCGGCGCAATCGCTCGAACTCGCCTTCCTGCTTGCGGAGATGTTGAACGAGGAGGAGGCGGAGCGCCGCGCCGCCGCTTAACACAGGTTAAGGTTCGCGAAGAAAATCCGTGCTTTCCCTTTCGCGTTCGGGTTCCGTTCGCCATGTAGGCGGCGGCCCGTGCGAATCCCGCGGGCGCAGATATGCGAAGGGGGCACGAGCATGGCCCATATCCAGACCCGTTCCCAACCGGATATCCGGGGCGCCCATGCGCCTGATAGCGCGCCTGAATTGGCCAGTGCTTTCGCCAGCACACGCGCGCTGAGCGAGGCTTTGGTCGAGCCGCTGAGCGATGCGGACGCGACGATCCAGTCGATGGAAGATGCCTCGCCCGCCAAATGGCATCTGGCGCACACGACCTGGTTCTGGGAAACCTTTCTGCTGCGCGAACATGCGCCCGGCTACACTCTGTTCGACGAACGCTGGCCCTTCATCCACAACAGCTATTACGAGGCCGAAGGCGAGCGGATCGCGCGCTTTTCCCGCGGAATGCTTTCGCGCCCGACGCTGGACGAGATCCTCGCCTATCGCGCGCATGTCACGCAGGCGATGGACGTTCTGCTGGAAAACCCCGAGCACGAGCCGCTGATCCGCCTCGGCATCGCGCACGAACAGCAGCACCAGGAATTGCTGCTGACCGATATCAAGCACGCCCTGTTCCAGAACCCGCTGGGCCCGGCGATGTGGCCGAGCGATGGTGCAGGGCCGGAAACGGGTGCATCCGATCTGGGCTGGCACAGCCATCCCGGCGGAATCGCCAAGATCGGCCATCAGACGGGCGGATTTGCCTTCGACAATGAAGGCCCGGTCCACCGCGTTCTGCTCGAACCCTTCGCTCTGGCCGATCGGCTCGTAACGAACGGCGAATGGGCGGATTTCATCGCCGATGGCGGATACGAGACCGCCGCGCTCTGGCTGTCGGACGGGTGGGGCTGGGTCAACGAAAACGGCGTTCGCGCGCCGTCATATTGGAAAGGGGATCGCCACTTCACCCATTCCGGCTGGCAAGAGCGCGACCCGAACGCGCCTGTCACGCATATCAGCTATTACGAAGCCGATGCCTATGCGAGCTGGGCGGGCCATCGCCTGCCGACCGAGTTCGAATGGGAAGCGGTTGCGCGTGGTCAGGAAGGCGAAACGGCCTCGCACGATCCAGCAGGTGGCAATCAGCTGGATTGCGCCGCGCCGCCGCTTCCCGTTGGCGGCACCAATCTGTTCGGCGATTGCTGGCAATTCACGCGATCGGGCTATCTGCCCTATCCACGTTTCCAGCCTGCCGAAGGCGCGGTGGGCGAATATAACGGCAAGTTCATGAGCGGTCAGTTCGTCCTCAAGGGGGCGAGCTGCGCGACCGCGCGGGGGCATTCGCGCAGTTCCTACCGCAATTTCTTCTACCCGCATCAACGCTGGCAATTCACCGGCCTAAGGCTCGCAAAGGATATCTGATGGCAAGCGAAGGGGGCATCGCGCTCGTCGATCTGGACGAACAGGGAGTCGACCGGGCTTTCCGCGCGGACGTGCTGGACGGGCTGGGCTACGACCAGAAGGCGATACCCGCCCGCTGGCTCTACGACGAAGCCGGCTCGCAATTGTTCGAGGATATCACCCAAATCCCCGAATATTACCCGACCCGCGCCGAAACCGAGATCCTGACCCGGCGCGGCGCGGAATTCGCCGAAGCGATCGGCAAGGATCGGGCTGTGGTGGAATTCGGATCGGGCAGCTCGGTCAAGACGCCGCTACTGCTCAACGCGATCAACCCGGCGGCTTACGTCCCGCTCGATATCTCGGGCGATTTCCTGCGCCAGGCGGCGGACGATCTCTCGGCCAAGTTTCCGGGTCTGCCGGTGTATCCGATAGAAGCCGATTTCATGCGCGAGGTCGATCTTCCGCGCGCGGTGCATAGCCTGCCCAAGCTCGGCTTTTTCCCCGGATCGACCATCGGCAACATGGTCCCGCGCACTGCGGTCGATCTGCTGCGATCGATGCGGGCGACCTTGCAGGCCGATCACGGGGTACAGCCCATGCTGCTGATCGGGATGGATCTGGTGAAGGATCCGGACGTGCTCGAAGCCGCCTATGACGATGCGGGCGGCGTGACGGCGGAATTCAACTACAATCTTGCGCGCCGGATCAATCGCGAACTCGGCGGTACGATCCCGCTCGACGCCATGCGCCACGAGGCGCGCTGGAACGACCGAATGGCTCGGGTCGAGATGCACCTTGTCGCCACGCGCGACATCGCGTTCGAAGTTTCCGGTCGGTCGTTTCAGATGGCCGAGGGTGAGAGCATTCACACCGAGAACAGCCACAAATTCACCCGGCGCAGCTCGCATCTCCTGTTGCAGGCAGCCGGCTGGTCGCCGCGCAAGCGCTGGCGCGACAGCAAGAAGCGCTTCTCGCTGATTCTCGCCGAAGCGACCGAGCCCCGCAACGCGCCCTGATCGCTCCATTATAACGCGGTCTTCGTTCAGAGTTCTGGCAGGCGAAAAGGGCTAAGAAACGGGCATGGATTTCTCCGCCGCTTTCGATGCCATTGCCGAGATCGTGCGCGCCATCCCGCGTTTCGAGCTGCTGATGATCGCGCTCGCCGCGATGGTCGGCGGGTGGATCGGTTCGATGCTGGTGCGCAATCGCGTTCCGGGCGGGCGTCTGGTCCGCACTGCGTCGACTTTCGCCCTGGTGGGAGTGCTGGTGACGGTCGTCCTGCAGCTTTCCCGCATGGATCCGCGCCTCGACATCGCCGTGCCCGAACTCGGCCTGCCCCAACAGGTGGTCGCGGGCGGGGAGACGCGCGTGCCGCTCTCGCCTGACGGACATTTCTGGCTGGAAGCCGAATTGAACGGCGTGCCCGCGAACTTCCTCGTCGATACCGGCGCGACAGTGACCGCCGTGTCGCAGGACGTCGCCGCCGCGGCGGGGCTGGAAGCGCGCCGGGGCGGCATTCCCGTACGGATCACCACTGCCAATGGCCCGATCAACGCCTCCATCTCCAGCGCCGAATCCCTAAGCTTCGGTAATGTCGAGGCGCGCGGGATCGACGTGGTGATCGCGCCCAATCTGGGCCGCACCAATGTGCTGGGAATGAACGTCTTGTCGCGCCTCGCCAGTTGGCGGGTGGAGGACAACACGCTGATCCTGGTTCCGGACGAAGAGGATCGCGGCGAGGGCGAATAGGCGCGCTGCGCTTGTCCGCGCGGCTTCGACCTGCCACGCGCTACCCATGCAGAATCCCGATCCCTTTCTCATCACCGAAGGCATCCACAATTTCCGCGATTTCGGCGGCTGGCTCGGAGCAGACGGCAGACAGGTCCGCACCGGCCTGCTCTACCGTTCCGGTCAGCATGTCGAGGCGAGCGACGCCGATCTCGCCGCCATCGATGCGCTCGACATCCGCACCGTGATCGATTTGCGGGGGGAGGGCGAACGCGCGCGCAATCCCTGCCGTCGGGTCGAGGGGTGGGACGGCGACGTCCTGTTCTACGAAGGCGAGACCAGTTCCAGCCCGCCGCATATGGACATCACGCCCGAGACCACCACTGCCGAATTCGCGCGCGAGCGCATGCTGGCGGTTTATACCCGCATGCCCGTCAATCCGGCGATGCAGACCATGTTTGCGCGGTATCTGCGCGCGCTGGTGGAGCGCGACGGGGCGAGCCTGGTCCACTGTTTTGCGGGCAAGGACCGCACCGGCATCGCGGCGACGCTCGTCCTGCACATTCTCGGCGTTAGCGAGGCGGACCAGCGCGCCGAATTCCTGCGCACCAACGACGCGCCGACCATCGATGTGCTGCGCCGCCAGTCCGTGCCGGGGATCGAGGCGCGCCTTGGGCGTACGCTGGACGAGGAGGGCATTCGTGCGCTTCTGGAAGTGCATGGCGACTATCTCGACCGCTTCCATGCGATCGTGAACGAGTCATACGGATCGCTCGACGCCTGGCTCGAAGCCGAGATAGGTGTGGACGATGCATTGCGCGAAGCGCTTCGCGAGCGCTACCTGACGTGACAAGAGCGGCCCCGCTTCCCATATAGCGGCCCAGACACTTCGACAGACCTTCGTAAGAGATTTTTCATGGCTACCCATCGCACCAAGCTCCTCATCATCGGTTCCGGCCCGGCGGGTTATTCCGCCGCGATCTATGGCGCGCGGGCTATGATGGAGCCGATCGTGGTCCAGGGCCTCCAGCCCGGTGGACAGCTGACGATCACCACCGATGTCGAGAATTATCCCGGCTTTCGCGACGTGGTGCAGGGCCCCTGGCTGATGGAAGAGATGAAGGCGCAGGCCGAACATGTCGGCACGCGGATGCTGTGGGACACGATCGTCGAGATCGATCTCGAAAACGGCAGCCCTTTTCGCGCAATCGGCGACAGCGGGGACGAATATATCGGCGATGCGCTGGTGATCGCTACGGGCGCGCAGGCGAAATGGCTCGGCGTTCCGGGCGAACAGGAACTGGGCGGCAAGGGCGTGTCGGCCTGCGCGACCTGCGACGGGTTCTTCTATCGCGGCAAGAAGGTGGCCGTGATCGGCGGCGGCAACACCGCTGTCGAGGAAGCGCTCTACCTCACCAATCATTCCGACGACGTGACGCTGATCCACCGCCGCGAGGAATTGCGCGCCGAGAAGATCCTGCAGGACCGGCTGCTGAAGCATCCCAAGATCACCGTTCTCTGGAACAAGGCGGTCGAGCGATTCGAAGGCGATCCGCTGGCGGGCGGGCTCACGCATCTGGCACTGCGCGACACGGTCGACGGGTCGAGCAGCGACCTGAAGGTGGATGGTGCCTTCGTCGCGATCGGCCATGCACCTGCCACCGAGCTGGTGAAGGGCAAGCTGCCGCTCGACGATGGCGGCTATGTCGTTGTCGAACCTGGTACGCCGCGCACTGAAATCCCCGGCGTCTTCGCCTGCGGAGATGTGATGGACCACACCTATCGCCAGGCCGTCACTGCGGCGGGCACGGGCTGCATGGCGGCGCTCGACGCCGAACGCTTCCTGGCCGGGCTCGAAATCGAGCTCGACGGTCATGTGGAAGAGGTGGAAGCGGCGGAGTAGCGCTAGAGCAGCGTTGGGTCCGCGAACAGCGTCAGCGCCACCGCGCGCCAGGCGAGGCAGATAAGCGCCAGCGTCGAGAGCAGGAACAGCAGGAAGCGCACCGAGACGATATTGACGGTCGCCTGCCAGATCGAGTGCACGATCCTGATCGCGACATAAATCCAGGCGAACACCGGATCGAGCGCACCGGGGCCCATGATCGCGATGATGACCACGGCGGCGTAGAAGACCGTCGGCTGTTCCATCAGATGGGCGTAATTATGCGCCTTCCAATTGATCCTGTCCGGAATCACGCCTTCGAGATCCTGGCCACGCCCGCCGGGCTTGGCGTTTTTCAATCCTCCGCCCTTGGACATCGCCGGCAGACGCGTGAACGCCATCCAGAACAGCATGACCAGCGACCAGGCGACCAGCACGGCGGCGGGTGCGAGCATTTGAGCCTGCATTGAATTTTCTCCCTGTTGCGCGCGAAACTAGGGCCGCGCGAAGGGCTGTCAATCGCTGGTGAGAGTTTCGGCGAACCGCGCCGGGTCGCAATTGCCGCCGGTGACCATGATTACCGAGTTTTCGCTCGGCGGCACTTTCCCCGCGAGCGCCGCTGCCAGCGCCGCCGCGCCGCCGGGTTCGACGACAAGATTGAGATTGGAAAAGGCGAACCGCTGCGCTGCGCGGATTTCGGCATCGGTCACCGTTACGCTTGGTTCGGCGCGATCCTTCAGGACCGCGAGATTGATCGGCTTGGTAGCATCGGGCTGGAGTGCGTCGCAGATGGTGGAGGGCGGATTGTCGCCGACGCGCACGATCTCGCCTGTTTCCAGTGCTTTTCCGACCATGTCCCAGCCTTCCGGCTCCACGACATGGATCGCGCTGTCGGGGCAGGCGAGCGACAGCCCCGCCGCAAGGCCGCCGCCGCCGCAGCATACGAGGATGCGATCGGGCGTCTGGCCGAGCTGAGATGCGATTTCCACGCCCGCGCTGCCTTGGCCTTCGATCACCCACGGATCCCCGAAAGCATGGACCAGCGTCGCGCCGCTTTCCTCGACCAATAGGGCTGCAACCTCGTCACGGTCCTCGCCGGGGCGCTCGTACAGCACGATCTCGGCGCCCAAAGCGCGCGTCGCGTCCAGTTTCACCTGGGGCGCGTTGCGTGGCATCACGATCGTGGCCTTGATCCCCAACCGTCGCGCCGCCCAGGCGACGCCCTGCGCGTGATTGCCGCTCGACACCGCGACCACGCCGCGCGCGCGCTCCTCGTCGGAAAGGTTGGCGAGCCGCCACCATCCGCCGCGGATCTTGAAAGCGCCGATCGGTTGCAGGCTCTCCGCCTTCACATGGCAGCGAACACCGCCGATTTCGACGGGGAGCAAGGGTGTCGGCGGAAGGATTTCGGCGATCGAGCGTGCGGCGGCCAGCACGCCGACACGGGTCGGCATCTGCTCGGAAACGGGGGCGACGGGCAAATCTTCGCTTTGGATCATTTGGCGCACCTAGCGCATTTCGCTAGGGAGCCGGCAAGATTCGAATACGGAGAAGCGCAAAATGTCGAAAGTCCTGGTAATCGGCGCGGGCGGCGTCAGCAGCGTGTGCGTCCACAAGATGGCGATGAACAAGGCCATCTTTTCGGACATCCACCTTGCAAGCCGCACGAAATCGAAATGCGACAGCATTGCAAAGAGCGTGAAAGAGCGCACCGGCGTCGATGTCGCGACCTATGAGATCGACGCCGAAGAAGTCCCGGCGATGGTCAATCTGATCCGCAAGATCGAACCCAGCCTCGTCGTCAATCTGGCGCTTCCTTATCAGGACCTGCCGATCATGGATGCTTGCCTCGAGGCGGGCGTCGATTATCTCGATACGGCGAATTACGAGCCCAAGGACGAGGCCAAGTTCGAATATCACTGGCAGTGGGCCTATCACGACCGTTTCAAGGAAGCGGGGCTGATGGCCTTGCTCGGGTCGGGCTTTGATCCGGGGGTCACCAGCGTCTTCACCATGTGGCTCAAGAAGCATAAGCTGAAGAGCATCCGCCAGCTCGACATTCTGGACTGCAATGGCGGCGATCACGGCCAGGCCTTCGCCACCAATTTCAATCCCGAGATCAATATCCGCGAAGTGACCGCGCCTGCCCGCCACTGGGAAAACGGCGAATTCGTCGAGACGCCCGCCATGGCTAAGAAGGTCGAGTTCGACTTCGAGGCGGTCGGCAAGAAGAACATGTACATGATGTATCACGAGGAGCTTGAAAGCCTCGCCAAGTTCAATCCGGAATTGGAGCGCGCGCGCTTCTGGATGACGTTCGGCGATGAATATATCAAGCATCTGACCGTGCTGCAGAATGTCGGCATGACGCGGATCGATCCGGTCAAGTATCAGGGCAAGGAGATCATCCCGCTCCAGTTCCTCGCCGCCGTGCTGCCCAAGCCCGAAACGCTGGGCGAGACGACCAAGGGCAACACCAATATCGGCGTCATCGCCACCGGCGAGGCGCTGGACGGTTCGGGCGAGAAGACCTTCTACATCAACAATATCTGCAGCCACGAAAAGGCTTACGAGGAAACCGGCAATCAGGCGGTCAGCTACACCACCGGCGTGCCTGCCATGATCGGCTCGGCCATGATGGTGCAGGGCACATGGGAAGGCGATGGCGTCTTCAACATGGAGCAGATGGACCCCGATCCCTTCATGGACATGCTCAACGATCACGGTCTGCCCTGGCAGGTCAAGGAGCTCGACGGGCCGGTGGATTTCTAGTCGGTGGACATCGGCGGTGATTTCACGCGTCGGATTCTTCGATCCATCGGGATAAAAAAAGGCGCAGCCGTTCTCGATTTCGGTTGTGGTTCGGGGGCTGTCACCTTCGAACTGGCAAAGATCGTCGGCTCCGAAGGTTCGGTGACGGGCGTCGATAGCGGCCCCGAATCGATCGAAAATGCGAGAGCCGAGGCCGAGGCGAGGGGCGTTGCAAATGTGAAGTTCCGCCAGATAGATCTTACTGCTTTGCCTGAAGACCTTGGTAGATATGATGCAATGTTCGGGCGGCGAGTGCTGATGTACCTCCCAAATCCGCTGGAGGCGGTGAAAGCGTTATCCGAGCACCTGAAGCCCGGCGGCGTTTTTATCGCACACGAACACGACTTCGCGTTTCGTTATTCCGGCAACCACAATCATCCTGCCTTTGATCGTGGCAGAGACCTTGCTCAAGCCATGCTGGAACATGAAGGAGCGCAGACCCGGCTGGGGCCTAAGCTTTTCGAAATGTTCGACGAGGCGGGTTTGACCCGGCGCAATGCGCGCACCGCAGTGTTGACCCATACTCCCGACAATCCGTATCCGCTTGCGGATATGTTGCGAATGTCGAAATCGCGGATCGACGCAGCATCGCTGTTATCCCGCCAGGAATACGAAGAATTGCTCGAACAGCTTGAGAAAGAGCAATCGATTGAGGGGATTTATCTCGCCGATCTGATGTTCGGGGTGTGGGGGTACAAAGACTGATGGAAACCAGAGCCGGCGATCCGGGGGCTTTCGCCCAATTCGATCTGAACCGCGTCGACAGCCCCGCTTTCGTCGTCGACGCCGCGAAGCTGCGCGCGAATTGTCAGGTGCTGGCGGACATTCGCGACGCGGCGGATATCAAGATGCTGTCCGCCCTGAAGGCGTTCAGCATGTTTTCCGCCGCGCCGATCGTCGGGGAATATCTCGACGGGGTCTGCACCTCCGGCCTTTACGAAGCGCGGCTGGCGTCCGAATTCTACGATGGCGAGATCAGCACCTATTGCGCGGCTTACAAGCCCGAAGACCTCGACGAGGTCATCCGCCTGTCCGATCACGTCATCTTCAATTCCCCGCAGCAGATCGAGCGCGCCACGCTGATCCTCGAAAATGCACGTGCGGCGGGGCAGGATTTCGATGTCGGCCTGCGCATCAACCCGCAGGTCCCCACCGGGGAGGTACCGCGCTACGACCCGTCTAGCCCGGGCAGCCGCCTCGGTTTCCCGATCGACCAATTGACGCCCGAAATGATGGAGGGGATCGACGGGATCCATTTCCACAATCTTTGCGAGCAGGATTTCGAGCCGCTGCATCGGACCTGGGACAAGGTGTTCGACGCGATCGAGCCGTGGTTCGGCCAGTTGAAATGGATCAATATGGGCGGCGGCCATCACATCACCCGCGCCGATTACCAGCGCGACGAATTGGTCGAATTCCTGAAGGATGCGAAGGAGGATTCGGGCGCCGAGATCTATCTCGAACCGGGCGAGGCCGTGGCGCTCGATGCGGGCATTCTCGTCGGCACCATTCTCGATAACGGCACGAACGAAGTGCCCTTCGCGATTCTCGACGTGTCGGCCACCTGCCACATGCCCGACGTGATCGAAGCGCCGTACCGCCCCGCGATGCTGGGCGAACAGCCGGGCGAGGCGCCCGTCAGGCTTGGCGGCCCGTCCTGCCTCGCAGGGGACGTGATCGGCGATTATTCGCTGCCCGTTCCCAACCAGCCGGGCCAGCGGGTCGCCTTCCTCGACCAGGCACATTATTCGATGGTGAAGACCAACACGTTCAACGGGGTGCCGCTTCCGTCCATCTGGCTGTGGGACAGCGAAAGCGACCAGCTCGAACTGGTGCGCGAATTCGGTTACGAGGAATTTCGGAACCGTCTTTCCTGACAGCGTTGAATCCCTGCACTCCTGCGAGTTGCCGCTTCGCGGATTTCACTTGCAGTTCATGGCGCAGTCCCTAGAAGCGCCGCTCCGCTGCCCCAAGGGGACTCGAACCGCAAGGCAGCCTTGTCTGAAACCTAACCGTTTTGGGGGTCCCTTGAATTGCCGCATTTTCCTGACGCCCGGTCTGTAGTTCGCGCCTTTTCGCCGGACGAGCCCGTCATTCTCAACCGGCCGCATGCAGCGGCGCGGGCGGCGCGGTTCTTCGTCGAAAAGTTTCCCGGCAAGTCGCTCTATGCGGTGAAGGCGAATCCCTCGCCCGATCTCATTCGCGTATTGTGGGACAATGGCGTGACGCATTACGACGTCGCCTCGATCGCCGAAGTGCGGCTGGTCCGCGGTCTGCTGCCCGATGCGGTGCTGTGCTTCATGCACCCGATCAAGGCCCCCGGTGCAATCCGCGAAGCGTATTTCGTACACGGCGTCCGCACGTTCAGCCTCGATTCCTCCGAAGAGCTGGCGAAGATCGTCGCGGCGACCCGCACGGAAGACGGCACGGCGGCGCGCGACCTGCGCCTCTGCATCCGTCTGCGCGTCTCCAGCGAATATTCCGAATTGAGCCTCGCATCGAAATTCGGCTGCGACCTGACCGAGGCGCCGACCCTGCTGCGCGAGGCGCGGCAATATGCGGACTGGCTGGGCGTATGCTTCCATGTCGGCAGCCAGGCGATGACGCCCTTCGCGTATGTGCAGGCGCTCGACCGCACGCGCGCCGCGATTGCCGAGGCTTCGGTCGTGATCGACATGATCGATGTCGGCGGCGGGTTTCCGAGCGTCTATCCGGGGCTCGAACCGCCCCCGCTTGAAGACTATTTCGCGTTGATCCACCAGCACTTCTATGCGCTCCCCATCGCCTACAACGCCGAATTGTGGTGCGAGCCCGGTCGTGCGCTGTGTGCGGAATACAGCAGCCTGATCGTGCGCGTCGAAAAGCGCCGGGGCGAGGAATTGTACATCAACGACGGTGCCTATGGCGCGCTGTTCGATGCCGCGCATGTGGCGTGGAAATTCCCGGTCCGCGCGCTGGAAGACGATCTCATCAAGCCCGAAATGGACTTCGCCTTCTACGGCCCGACCTGCGACGATGCGGATTACATGCAGGGCCCGTTCCCGCTGCCGTCCGACATCCAGGCGGGCGATTATATCGAGATCGGCATGCTCGGCGCCTATGGCGCGGCGATGAAGACCGATTTCAACGGCTTCGGCGCGACGCGGCACGTGGTGGTCGAGGACGAGCCCATGGCCAGCCTTTACGACGGCAGCCGCACGCGCGTGGCGAGCGATAACGTGGTGAGCTTGCGGTAGAGCGCGCCGCGCGGCAGGGTCGGGTCATGTGCAATCTTTATCGCATGACCAGGAATGTCGACGAGGTCGCGCTTTGGTTCGATGCCGTGGACGCTGTCGGCGGCGCGAATTTCGGCAGCGAGGTCTATCCCGGCTATCCGGGGCCTGTCGTCGCCGAGGGCCGCGTTCGCTCGATGAATTGGGGCTTCCCCCTGCAGTTGAAGGGCAAGGCCGGTCAGACGCTGAAACCCCGCCCGGTCAACAACACGCGCACCGACAAGCTCGACAGCTTCTTCTGGCGCTACAGCTTCGAAGAACGGCGCTGCCTGATCCCGCTCACCGCCTGGGCGGAAGCGGAGGGGCCGAAGGGCGGCAAGACCCGCACATGGTTCGCGCGACCCGATGCGGAGATCATCGCAGTGGCGGGTCTCTGGCGATCGAGCGACGAATGGGGCGACGTCTATTCCATGATCATGACCGACGCCGCCGGACTGGCCGCCGAATGCCATGATCGCATGCCGGTGCTGCTGGCGAGGGATGACTGGGCGCATTGGACCGATGCCTCGCCCAAAGCGGCGCGGGAACTGTGCGTACCGTGGCGCGGCGAACTGACGATGGACCGAACCGACGAGGCGTGGACCAAGCGCTAAGCCCTATCCGTAGGTGCGGCGATGCGCGTCGAGCACCGGCTTGACCCGCCCCAGCGCCGCTCCGATCAGGTCGGGAAATTCCCCGCTGTCCAACTCCAGCACGGCATTGTGCGCAGCGGCGATGCGGCGCGTTTCGGCCCAATCGATTCCCAGCGCGATCGCCCATTCGCGGAATTGGTCGGCAGCCCCGGCCTCGGGGTAAAGCGCCTTCTCGAGTGTCGGATGGAAGCCGAGCCGCCGGTTCATCGGCAGCAGGGAAAGCGGAGGGCCCTTGTCGAGATAGACCAGCGTGTCGTCGACATGCAGCGTCCCGCTCGCGCGGTGGAGGGCGAGGACCGACGAGAAATGGACGCTCTCGTCCGAGCACACGAGCGGCACGCCTTCGGGCGTAGAGAAGGCGAAATCGGCTCCGTACCGCTCCGCCAAGGCCGCGTCCTCGCACAGCGTCTCTTGCCAGGGCAGTTCGGGAAACCGTTCGAGATGCCGCGCCGTGCCATAGAGCGCCGCGCCCGGAAACGCCGCGTGCATCCATTCGCAATGGAGCGTGTGAAAGGGATGGAGATTGAGGATCGCTTCGATCGTCGCGCCCTTCGTCAATCCCATGACCTCGCGATGCAGGTCGGGCGGCAGCGTATAGCTGTCGAGGAACACGAAATTGCCGTTGGCGAGCCGCACCAGCGACGCGTGGGTGCCGAAATCGACCACACCGCCGATCTTCATTTCACCGGCAATGCGCCAGAACCCATCCGCCAATTGTTCGATCGTTTCGGCCATCGCGCCTTATCCTTCTTCGAAGCCCACGAAGCGTGCCGCCTCGTCCACGGGTTTACGTTCGCTGACCACAGCGTTGGCGGGGAAATCCTCGTCCGGCCAGCCCATGGCGACCGCTTTCATGATCACCTGATCGTCCGGTATGCCTGCATGTTCGCGCACGACCGGGCTTTGCATGATGCCTTGCGAATTGATGACGCAGCCGAGCCCGCGCGACCAGGCCGCGTTGACGAGCGCGGTGGTGACCGCGCCGCAATCGAAGGCGGTGTCGTCGCTGCCGCTCAGCTCGCGGTCGTAGGTCACGATCACGCAGACCGGCGCATCGAACTGGCGAAAGCCGCGCAGCACCCAGTCCTGCCGCGCATCCTTGTCGTCACGCTCGATCCCCATCGCGCCGAACAATTGCTTGGCTACGCCGATCTGCCGCTCGCGATGGACGCCTGCGAAGGGCTCTCCCCGGCGGAACTCCCGGCTGTCGGGCTCGCCCGCAAGGATGCGCTCGGTATTGCCCTTGCGGATCCGGTCGAGCGGTTCGCCGGTGATGACGTGGAAATGCCACGGCTGCGTGTTCATCGAGGTGGGTGAGCGCATGGCGAGCGCCAGGATCTCCTCGATCAGATCGCGCGGCACGGGCTTGTCGAGATAGCCGCGGATCGATCGGCGGGAGGTGACGATGTCGGCGTAGGTCTGGTTCGGGTTTCCGCTCATGGCCGTTCTCTAGCCGCCGCTGGCCGCGCCGCCAAATCCCTTACGGCACTCGCGCGCCATCATGGCCGTGCACGCGGCATGCAACGACCCTGCGATGGAGTGGGGAAAAGCTGACAATCGAAAAAGATCGCTTCTCCATTGCGGGATCGGGCAGGCAGGAAGCTGAAACGCAGATTTCGGCGCGCCCGATCCGACAGCGGGAGCGCATCGGGAATGGCCTCGCTCTCGGTCCAGCCATAGACCTGACAGAATCTTTCGCCGGGGCACAGGGCGCGGGCGCGTTCGATGAGGGCAGCGGGATCGTCCGAGCGGGCGACCAGCACGAAATGGACTCGCGGATCGCCGGAGCTGGGGAGCGGCCGGTCATCGCGGCGTTCGATCACACGGGGGGTATCCTGCGCGCCTGCGGTGATGGTGCGCATCGCCGCGCCGTCCTCGGCGAAACTGCGGGTGGGGAGGGCGAGGCGCTCGACCGCTTCGGCTGTGGCTTCGAGGCCGAGCGGGTCGGGTTCGCTCCCGCGATAGCGCGCGCTCAGCGCCTGGGGCGTGCCCCAGAAGCCGCGCCAGCGATAGAAGATGTGCGGGCCTTCGACGGCGACCTTGTCGAGGCGGGGGCTCCACCACGGCCAGACGTAATCGGCGTGGTAGTGGGTCGCATTGCCGACGGGCGCGTGGACATAACCCCCCAGCGCTTCGATGGCGCGGCGGCGGGCGGACTGCATCGCGGCGGCGGGATAGGTCCGCGCGAGCGATCCGTCGCAGGTGAAGCTGAACTGGCACCCGGTCGCGCGCTCCGATCCTTCGAAGACGACGCCGCAGACGGTGTTCGCGAAGGCGGGGTGGCGTACGCGGTTGAGCACCACCTGCATGACGGCGCGCTGGTCCGCCTCGCCTTGGTCCCCGCTCCCTTGGCCCGCTTCGGCCAAAGCCGCCAGCGCAAGGCATCCGGTCGCGCGTTCGCGATCGACACCGTTGCCGGTGAAGGCGAAGGGACGGGCCGTGCCGACACCGCCCGCCGCCAGCGGCACGGACGCATTGCGCGCCCGCGCTTCCTCCGGCCCGAGCCGCGACCAGACCACTGCCGCATCGTCGGCATCGGCGGGCAGGGCGTCGAGCGGAAGCGGGGTGCCGGTACTTGGAGACGCTGCGACCGGGCGCTCAACTTCAGCGGGCGGTGCGGGCGAACCCGCTCTCCAGATGGCCAGAGCCGCGAACACTGCGATCAGAAGCGCCCCGATCGCATAGAGCGGAGCGTTATCGCGCCAGCGCGAGGCGGAAGAGGACGGTGCTGTCATCGTCTGCCGCCGCTAGGTTGGCGAAAGGCAGGGGCTGTCACGCCGCCTGGCGCAGTTCCAGCTCCATGCGGTCCCAAATCTCGACCAGCGCATCGCCCAGTTCGTGCATCATTTCGACCGTATGGGCCGGGCCGGGGGTGAAGCGCAGGCGCTCCGTCCCGCGCGGCACGGTGGGGAAATTGATCGGCTGCACGTAGACGCCGTACTCGGCGAGCAGGATGTCGCTGATCTTCTTCGCGCGCACCGGATCGCCCACCATCAGCGGGACGATATGGGTGGTCGAATCCATCACCGGCAGGCCACGTTCGCGCAGGATCGCCTTCAGCATGGCCGCATTGGCCTGCTGCGCATCGCGTTCCTCGCTCGAACTTTTCAGATGCCTCACCGCCGCCAGCACGCCAGCGACCAGCACAGGAGACAGCGAGGTAGTGAAGATGAAGCCCGGCGCATAGCTGCGGATGCAGTCGATCACGCGGGTGTCGGCTGCGATATAGCCGCCCATCACGCCGAACGCCTTGCCCAGCGTGCCTTCGATGATGTCGATGCGGTGCGCCGCTTCGTCACGCTCCGAAATGCCGCCGCCGCGCGGACCGTACATTCCGACCGCGTGGACCTCGTCGATATAGGTCAGCGCATTGTATTTTTCGGCAAGGTCGCAAATTTCGTGGATCGGCGCGACATCGCCATCCATCGAATAGACGCTTTCGAAGGCGATCAGCTTGGGCACGTCCGCGTCTTCGGCAGCGAGAAGCTGTTCGAGGTGATCGAGATCGTTGTGGCGGAACACCCGCTTCTCGCAGCCCGAATTGCGGATGCCGGCGATCATGCTGGCATGGTTCAGCTCGTCGGAGAAGATCACGCAGCCCGGCAGCAGCTTGGCGAGCGTGGACAAGGTGGCATCGTTCGAGACGTAGCCGCTGGTGAACAGCAGCGCGCCTTCCTTGCCGTGGAGATCGGCCAGTTCCCGTTCGAGCGCGACGTGCAGATGCGTGTTGCCGCCGATATTGCGCGTGCCGCCCGAACCAGCGCCGACATCGTGCAGCGCTTCTTCCATGGCTTCGATCACCTTGGGATGCTGGCCCATGGCGAGGTAATCGTTGGAACACCACACGGTGATCGGCTTGGGGCCGTTATGCCCGTGGAAGCAGCGCGCATTGGGGAACGCGCCCTTGTTGCGCATGATGTCGATGAAGACGCGATAGCGGCCCTCGGAATGGAGCCGATCGATCGCCTGGTCGAAGATGTGTCCGTAATTCACGCGTAACACCGCTATCCACGCCGCCTTTCGAGCGGCCGTCATAGGCTCGCCATCTAATCCTTAAAGCGCGCTTTCGCCACCGCGATCTTTGCGAACGATTCGCAAGGGCCTGCGGGCGCTTGCGCCGCTAGAACTGCACCAGATGCTCGATCCCGTGCCGTGCGAACGCAGGGGCCAGGCGGTCGAAATCATCCGCCGGTCCGGTCGTGACGGCGAAATCCGGCTTTGCGCGCTCGAACGCCTGGCCCTCGACCAGGCTGGCGATCCGCCGCGCGATACCGTCCGCCCCGTGGATGAACCGCACTTCGGGCCCAAACGCCTCGCGCAGCTCGGGCTCGAGCAGGGGGAAATGGGTGCAGGCCAGCACGACCGTGTCGAGATCCTGGCCGTTTTCCTGAAGCACCAGCCCCTTGGCTGCGTCCGCCACCGCATCGACGCTGACCGTGTCGCCGCGCAATTTGGCCTCGCCCAGCGCAACCAGATCGTTTGCGCCGTATCGCAGCAGCGTCTTGCCCTTGGCGAATTCGCGCTCGAGGTCGTCGACATAGCGCTGGCGCACGGTCGCTTCGGTGCCCAGCAGGCCGATCGTGCCGGTTTTCGTCATGGCGGCGGCGGGCTTGATCGCAGGCACGGTGCCTACGATCGGCGTTTCCAGCACATCGCGCACCATGCCGAGCGCAATCGTGCTGGCGGTGTTGCAGGCGATGCAGATGAGGCGCGGTTGGAAGCGTTCGGCCATGCGGCCCAGCAGGCCGGAGACGCGCGCGGCGATCTCCGCTTCGGTCTTCGCGCCGTAGGGCAGGCCTGCGATATCGGCGGCATAGATCACCGGCGCCTGCGGCATCAGCGCGCGCAGTTCGGCGAGCACGGTCAGTCCGCCGACGCCCGAATCGAACAGCAGGATGGGGGCGGGGCCTGCGCTTTCTTCCAAAACCGTTCGTCCTCTGCTTGCCGAAGGACCGTCCTTCACCGTAGACCCTGCGCTAGACAAAAAAGCGGTCCCCCGACAACCGCCTTCGCGGTCACGAGGTGGGGACGAACGGAGTTCCAGGTGGACAATATTCTCGCCGCGCTGCTCGGCTATCTTATCGGATCGATACCCTTCGGCCTGCTGCTGACGAAAGCTGCCGGGCTCGGCGATGTGCGCCAGCAGGGCAGTGGCAATATCGGCGCCACCAACGTGCTGCGCACCGGCAACAAGAAAGTGGCGGCGGCGACTTTGCTGCTCGATCTGGCGAAGGGATTCGTGCCGGTCGCGCTGGCGGGCGCGATCTGGGGCGAGGTGGCGATGGCGTTCGCCGCCGGTGCGGCGGTGATCGGCCATTGCTATCCCGTCTGGCTCGGCTTCAAGGGGGGCAAGGGCGTGGCGACCAATGCGGGTGTCAGCTTCGGCCTCGCCTGGCCCATCGGGCTGGTCTACGCAGCGGTTTGGCTGGGCGTACTGGCCGCGTTCCGCATCTCCTCGCTCGCCGGACTATGCGCGGTGGTGGCGGCTGCGGCGGCGGCGCCGCTGTTCGGCTATCCGCAATTCTTCCCGGTGCTTGACGCGATCGCCGTGCTGGTGATCTATCTCCACCGCGCCAATATCGCCCGGCTGTTGAAGGGTGAAGAGCCGAAGGTGGGCGGCAAGACGTGACATTGACCCAGGCCGAGGCGTTTGCGCGCATTCGCCTGCTGCGGTCCCCGCGCATCGGCCCGGTCAGCTACGCTCAATTGCTGGCGCGATACGGCGATGCCGAGACGGCGCTGGAAGCCCTGCCGACGATCGGCAGAAGCGGCGGCGGTTCCTACAGCGCGGTGCCACGCGAAAAGGTGGAGCGCGAGGTCGAGGCGGTGCGCCGGGCGGGCGCGAAATACTTGTTTCACGATCGGCCGGATTACCCCGCTCCGCTGCGCGAAATCGACGGAGCGCCGCCGATCCTGACCTTTCGCGGCGATCTCGCTCTGGCCGCGCGGCCCTGCGTCGCCGTGGTCGGCGCGCGCAATGCCAGTGCGGCGGCGGTGAAGCTGGCGCGCGATTTCTCGCAAGGGTTGGCGGAAGCGGGCTTCACGGTGGTTTCGGGTTTGGCACGCGGGATCGACGGCGCGGCGCATGAAGGCGCGTTTCCACAGACCATCGGCGTGATCGCCAGCGGGATCGATATCGCCTATCCGCCGCAGCATCGGGACTTGCAGGACCGGATCGCGAGCGAAGGTCTGCTGATCGCCGAACAGCCACCCGGCACCGAACCGCGCGGCAGCCATTTCCCCAGCCGCAACCGCATCATCGCCGGGCTCGCCTCGGGGACGCTCGTCGTCGAAGCGGCAGTGAAATCCGGCAGCCTCATCACCGCGCGGCTGGCGGGCGAGGCGGGGCGCGAGGTCATGGCGATCCCCGGCAGCCCGCTGGAGCCGCGCAGCCACGGCTGCAACCATCTGATCCGCGAAGGCGCGGTGCTGGTCAATTCGCCCGAGGATGTCGTGGAACTGCTGAGCGGCTTCGACGGAAGCCCGCGATCGACCTTCCGCGAGCCGGTGGGCACGTTCGATCACGCACCCGAAGAGCTGGCGGAAGCGGAACCGGCTGACATCGCCGCCCTGCTCACGACCGCACCCGTTTCGGTGGACGAGCTGATCCGCCAGTCGGGCGCAGGCGCGGCGGCGGTGCAATTGGCGCTGCTGGAACTGGAAATCGCCGGAAGGCTGGAGCGGCACGCCGCAGGGCGGGTCTCGCTCAGGTAAGCGCCGCGCCATCTTTTCTCGCTGGATAACTATCCCGCTTGACGCCGCTCTCACCCGATCCCCATTTTCGCGCGTATACGCACACGTGCACGTATAGGCACACCTAAGGGACGGCTCTCACATCCATGCAACTCGTCATCGTTGAATCACCGGCGAAAGCCAAAACCATCGAGAAATATCTCGGCAAGGACTTCAAGGTTCTCGCCAGTTACGGCCATGTCCGCGATCTGCCGCCCAAGGATGGCAGCGTGCGACCTGACGAGGATTTCGCGATGGACTGGGAACTCTATCGCGACAAGCAGAGCCGCTTCAAGGAAATCGCGGACGCCGCCAAGAAGGCCGATCGCCTCGTCCTCGCCACCGACCCCGATCGCGAGGGGGAGGCGATCAGCTGGCATGTCCGCGAGCTGCTGAGGAACCGCAAGGCCCTGCCGACCAAGGTCGACCGCGTGACTTTCAACGCGATCACCAAAGGCGCGGTGACAGAGGCGATGAAATCCCCGCGCGAGCTCGACCAGCCCTTGATCGACGCCTATCTGGCGCGCCGCGCGCTCGATTATCTTTACGGCTTCACGCTCTCGCCCGTCCTCTGGCGGCGCCTGCCGGGCGCCAAGAGCGCGGGCCGCGTCCAGTCGGTCGCCCTGCGCCTGGTGTGCGAGCGCGAGCGCGAGATCGAAGCCTTCCGGCCCGACGAATATTGGAGCGTGCTCGCCAAGCTCCAGCATGACGGCACCGCCTTCGATGCCCGGCTGGTCCGGTATGACGGCAAGAAGCTCGAGAAGCTGACGCTCGGCGAAGAGGGCAGCGCGATGGCCGCCAGGAAGGCGGTCGAGGAAGGGCGCTTCACGGTCGAAGAGGTCGAGACCAAGCCGCTGAAGCGCAATCCCGCGCCTCCCTTCACAACATCCACCCTGCAGCAGGAAGCAGCCCGCAAGCTCGGCTTCTCCGCCAGCCACACGATGCGACTGGCCCAGTCGCTCTACGAGGCGGGCGCGATCACCTATATGCGGACCGACGGCGTGCAGATGGACATGAGCGCCATCATGGCTGCGCGCGATGCCATCGTGGAGCGGTTCAGCGACGATTACCGTCCGGAAAAACCGCGTTTTTACAGCACCAAGGCGAAGAATGCTCAGGAAGCGCACGAAGCGATCCGGCCGACCGATTTCCGCAAGGACCGCGCCGGATCGGGCGACGAGGCCAAGCTTTACGACCTGATCTTCAAGCGCGCCATGGCGAGCCAGATGGCGACCGCGCTTTTGGAGCGCACCACCGTGACGCTGCGCGATGCGACCGGCCAGCACGAGCTGCGCGCGACCGGCCAGGTGGTCAAATTCCCCGGATATTTCGCAGTTTATCAAGAAGGTAGGGACGATACCGACGACGAGGACGAGGGCCTGCTCCCCGTCCTTCGCAAGGGCGATGCGCCGAGCAAGAGCGCGGTCGAGGCGAACCAGCATTTCACCCAGCCGCCGCCGCGCTTTTCCGAAGCCTCGCTGGTGAAACGCCTGGAAGAACTCGGCATCGGACGGCCCTCCACCTATGCCAGCACCATCCAGACCCTGCGCGATCGCGCCTATGTCCGGATGGAGAAAAACCGTTTCTTCGCAGAGGAATCGGGCCGATTGCTGACGGCATTTCTCGAGCGGTTCTTCCCGACCTACGTCGCCTACGAATTCACCGCCGGGATGGAGGACGAGCTCGACGAGGTGAGTGCCGGGAACGAGGCCTGGAAGACATTGCTCGAAGCCTTCTGGAAAGACTTCAAGCCCAAAACCGAAGAGGTGATGGAGAAGAAGCCGTCCGAAGTCACCGAGGTGCTGGACGAATATCTTTCCGACTTCCTCTTCCCCGAACGCGCCGATGGCAAGGATCCGCGCTTCTGCCCGTTATGCGAACAGGAGGGGCGCGATGGCGGGCGCTTGGCGCTTCGCGGCGGGCGCTATGGCGCGTTCGTCGCCTGCGCCAATTATCCCGACTGCAAATACACGCGCCGCTTCGCCCAGCCGGGCGCGGATGGCGAGGATCCTGCCGATGACGGCGTGATGGGTGAGGATCCGGAGACCGGCCTGCCGGTCGAGCGCAAGAGTGGACGCTTCGGGCCGTATGTCCAGCTCGGCGAGGGCAAGGAAGCCAAGCGCGCGAGCATTCCCAAGGATCTCGACGATTTCGATCTCGAATGGGCGATCAAGCTGCTGAACCTGCCGCGCATCGTCGGCCAGCATCCCGAAACCGGCAAGGATATCGAAGCCGCGATAGGGCGTTACGGGCCGTATCTCAGGCACGATGGCAAATACGGCAAGCTGTCGAACACGCGCGAAGTGTTCGAAGTCGGCATGAACCGAGCGGTCGATATCCTCGCCCAGTCGGCCAATCGCGGCGGCGGACGCGCCAAGGCGGAACCGATCAAGACGTTGGGCGAACATCCGACCAGCGGCGGCGAAATGAAGGTGATGCCGGGCCGCTACGGTCCCTATGTCACCGACGGGACGACAAATGCGACGATCCCCAAGGACATGAAGCCCGAGGACGTGACCGAATCGCAGGCGATCGAACTTATCGACGCGCGAGCGGCCAAGGGCCCGGCGAAGAAAAAGCGCAAGGCCCCCGCAAAGAAGAAGGCCCCGGCGAAGAAAGCCGCTGCGAAGAAGGCTCCGGCGAAGAAAGCCCCTACTAAGAAACCCGCTGCAAAGAAGAAGGCGGCGCCTAAGAAGACGGAGGCCGAGTGATGGCGAAGGAGTTTTTCGAACGCCACAAACAGCCCTGGAAAGCCGAAGAGGCAGGCCAGCTGCGCATGCTGGCCGGCAAGGGCAAGGGCCTCAAGGAAATCGCCAAGGCAATCGGGCGGAGCGAGGAGTCGACCAAGGATTTCGCGAAGAAGAACAAGATCGAAATTTTGAAGAAGCGGTAAGCAGTTTGTCGGTTCTCTTAATGAGGTGACGCTCAAATCTGATGAGCAAGGTCGCTGTAGACAGTCTCAAAATCGCGATTTAAAAATCTTGAGGATTCGAATTCGGAAAAACCCCGAAAGGGAGGAGTCACTGCTATGCGGCGCAAAATGCCAAGGAGAAAAATGCTTCTTCTCATGATGGGTGTGCTCGGATTCGTTGCATCACCATCTTTGGCAGAGACTACGGCGCCTTCATTTGACCGAAGATCGCTCAACATGCTCACCTCAGGACCATTATCGGCCAGCGCTGATCGCGTTTCGGCCTTTGCCGTCACCGTGGATCTGTGGGTCGATCCTAGCGGGAAGATCTACAAGTGCTCCTCCTCGCTTTTCGCCGGAGAGATAAACAAGGTCGATGAAGTCTGCGCGAGTTACGAGCAGGTAAAATTGGTTCCGGCAAAAAATCATGAGGACGAGCCGACCTTCGGACGTCTGATAACCATGTTGAAAATCGTCAGTCACGGTCAAAAGAACGAGAGGGAAGTCAGAAACGCTACAACGTCTCCCGATGTCGAAATTGTTTTGAACAAATTTCCTGAGGGTTCCGATGGCCCGTACAACCTTTCTCTTGTCGTGGCGGTCGACGATCAGGGTAACGTCGCCGAATGCGACGGCTCGCCTGAAATTGCCGAGGTGCTGAAAAAAATTGTCTGTTCCCGGATCGAGGATGGTAATTTCGGCGTGATGACCTCTCAGAGCGGACAGGCGGTGCCGTATGTCACTAACCTGAGCGCGAGGTTTACGTCACAAGCGCAGTGACCGTTCGAGTAGTGAAGGAAAATCCTTCACCGCACCCAGTCCAGCCCCATCTCCTCGAACATCTCCTTGTCCTCGCTCCAGCGCTCATCGGTCTTCACGTGCAGGAAGAGATGGACCTTGCGGCCCAGCAGCTCGCTTAATTCCTCGCGCGCGGCCTGTCCGATTTCCTTGATGCGGCTGCCGCCCTTGCCGAGGACTATGGCGCGCTGGTTGTCGCGCATAACGACGATCTGCTGGTGGATTTCGACGCTGCCGTCCTGGCGCTCGACATATTTCTCGGGCCGCACTGCGCTGTCATAGGGCAGTTCCTCATGCAGCTGCTTGTAGAGCTGTTCGCGCGTGATCTCGCAGGCCAGCAAGCGCTCGCTCGCATCGCTGACCTGGTCTTCGGGATACATCCACGGCGCTTCCGGCATCAGCGCGGCGAGGGCGGCTTTCATCTCCGCGACGCCATCGCCCGTCAGGGCGGACACGAAGTAGATTTCGGTAAAGTCGGCCTTTTCGCCCAGCTCCTGCGCCAGGGCGAGCAGCGGCTCTTTCTTCGCCCGGTCCACCTTGTTCAGAACCAGGATCTTGCGTTCGGGCCGACCGGCAATCTGTTCGATCAGCGGTTCCAGTTCGTGCCTGCGCTGCTTGATCGGATCGACCATCAGCAGCACCGCGTCCGCCGCTTCCGCGCCTTCCCAGGCCGCGCTCACCATTGCGCGGTCGAGGCGCCTTTTGGGAGCGAAGATGCCGGGCGTGTCGACGAGGATCATCTGCGTGTCGGGATCGGTATCGGGGTGCAGCGCGATGCCCATCATGCGGGCGCGCGTGGTCTGTGCCTTGGCGCTGGTGATCGCCACTTTCTGGCCGACCAGCTGGTTCACCAGCGTGGACTTGCCCGCATTCGGCGCGCCGATCACGGCGACGACGCCGCATTTGGTCTGGCCGCCTTTGATCTGATTGTCGCTCACCCGTATTTCTCCATGAAAGTCTTTGCCGCCGCCTTCTCCGCCTCGCCCTTGCTGCCGGCGGTGCCTTGCGCCTCGCCGACCTTGTGGACCTTGACCCGGACGGTGAATTTCGCCGCGTGATCGGGGCCCGACCGGTCGACGACTTCGTATTCGGGCGGTTTGCGTTGATTGCCCGCTGCCCATTCCTGCAGCGCGCTTTTGGGATGCTTGGCCTTGCCTGCGCCGCTTTCCAGCGCAGGCCGCCACAATTGGTGCACGAGATCGCGCGTGGCGGCAAAGCCGTGTTCGATGAAATGCGCGCCCAGCAGCGATTCCATGACGTCGCCCAGAATATTGTCGCTGTCCCGCCCGCCATCGGCCATGGCCTGTTTCGAGATGCGGACATGCGGCGCAAGGCCGATGCCGCGCGCGATTTCGGCGCACATGGCGCGGCTGACGAGAGCGTTCAGGCGCTGCGACAGCTTGCCTTCCGGCGCTTCGCTGCGTTCGAACAGCCAGTCCGCAATGGCGAGGCCCAGCACCCGGTCGCCCAGAAATTCCAGCCGTTCGTAATCGCGCTTTTCCCCCATGCTGCCATGGGTGAGCGCGGCCAGCCACAGGGCCTGATCGGTGACCGTATAGCCGGTCGCTTCCAGCCACTGCCTCGCTTCGGGCGTCAATTCGCTCATAATCGTGGCCTCATAGGGTTTGTCCGATGCGGTCCCACCGCGCGGCGGTGAACCAGGTCCAGGGTTTGACCCATTCGGCGCTGCCATCGGTGGAAAAAAGGATCATGCTCGCGCGTCCCACGAGCCGATCCGCAGGCACCAGACCGACTCCGCCGCCGGGTTGCGCGGCATAGCGGCTATCCTGCGAATTGTCGCGGTTGTCGCCCATTACGAACAGACGGCCATCGGGAATTGCGATGAGACCGAAATCGTCCGCCGGCCCATAGCCCAGGTCGAGCACGCGATAGGAGCGACCGTTGGGTAAGGTTTCGATCGCGCTGGGATAGTCGCAGACCGGGCCTTCCTGCGTCGTCCGTTCGCGCGCGGCGGGATGGCAGCCCGTGTTCGCGGACAGCGGAATTGCGAGCGGCGCCGCCCCGTCCTGCGGCACGGGCGCGCCGTTCAGCAGCAGACGCCCGCCGCGCAATTCCACAATATCGCCGGGCAGGCCGATCACCCGCTTGATGTAATCGACCTCGTCATAGGGATGCTTGAAAATCACGACATCGCCGCGTTCTGGCAGGCGCGCAAAGATCCGACCTTTCAGGACGGGCGCATCGAAGGGCAGCGACAGGCGCGAATAGCCATAGGGCCATTTCGCCGCCACGATGTAATCCCCGTTCCGCAGCAGCGGCAGCATGCTTTCGCTAGGGATGGTGAAGGGCGCGAACAAGAGCGTTCGGAAGAGGATGACGGCCAGCACCAGCTTGAGCACGAAGGCGAGAAAACTGCCCCAGCTCTCGTCCTTCTCGGATCGGCCGTCCGCCCGGTCCCCGTCGCGCCGGGCATCCGACGGTTCGAGCTTGGCACTCGTTGTCATTCCGGCCAGGCTTCGGGCTTGTCGATCATCGCAGCGATCCCTAGGCGCAGGCGGATCGCCACGAAAGGATTTTCGCATATGTCCGCCGCACCCGACCATGCCGCCGCTGTCGATATCTGGACGCGTATCGAAGCGCTGCCGCGCCCCACGCTGGGCGAGCTTTTCAGTAGCAAGCGCGACGGGGGAGAGGGCGCGGACGAACCGGCCGGGGCGGAGCGAGTCGCCATGCTGTCGGGCCGGATCGGCTGGGGCAAAGAGGAATCGGCGGGCGGCATCCTGTTCGACTGGTCGAAGACGCATCTCGACAGCGCGCTTCTCGATGCATTCGAAGATCTCGCCAAGGCTTGCGATTTCGCCGGGCGGCGGGCGGCGCTGCTGGCGGGCGAGCGGATCAACGTCACCGAAAACCGCGCCGTAACCCACACTGCGGAACGCGGGACCGGGGCGGATGCGGATGTGGAGGAGGCCGCGGCGCTCCACGACCGGATGCGAATGCTGGTCGAAGCGATCCACCAGGGTGCTCTGGGCGAGGTGAAGCACCTGATCCATATCGGCATCGGCGGTAGCGCGCTGGGCCCCGCGCTCGCCATCGACGCACTGGCCCGCGACTTCCCGCTGGTGGACGTCCATGTCGTCTCGAATATCGACGGCGTGGCGCTGGAAGCGGCGTTCGAAGCCTGCGATCCGGCGACGACCATGATCGCGGTGGCCAGCAAGACCTTCACCACCATCGAGACCATGACCAATGCGCAGAGCGCGCTCACGTGGCTCAAGGATAATGGCGTCGCCGATCCTTCGGGCAGAGTGGTCGCACTGACGGCGAGCCCGGAAAAGGCAGTCGAATGGGGTGTCGACGAGACGCGGGTGCTGCCCTTCATGGAAAGCGTCGGCGGGCGCTATTCGCTGTGGTCCTCGATCGGCTTTCCGGTCGCGATCGCGGTGGGATGGGACGATTTCGAAGCGATGCTGGCAGGTGCGCAGGCGGTCGACCGGCATTTCGCCGAACAGGAAGGGCGGGCCAATCTCCCGCTCCTCGCCGCTTTCGCCGATCGGTATTACGCCCGCGTCCGGGGCTGCCAGACCCGCGCCGTCTTTGCCTATGACGAGCGGTTCGGCCTGTTTCCCGACTATCTCCAGCAGCTCGAAATGGAATCGAACGGCAAGCGGGTCACAACCGACATGCAACCGGTGAACGAGCCGACTGCGCCGATCACCTGGGGCGGCGTGGGCACCGATGCGCAGCATGCGGTGTTCCAATTGCTGCATCAGGGCACGCATCTGATCCCGGTCGATTTCATCGCCAGCATCGCGCCGGGCGATGCGCTCGACCCGGCGCATCACCGAATCCTGCTGATGAATTGCTTCGCGCAAGGGGCCGCCTTGATGAAAGGCGATCCGGGCGACAATCCCGCGCGCCATTTCCCCGGCGACCGGCCGAGCGCCACCATGCTGGCCGACGATCTCGACGCGGCGAGCCTAGGCGCGCTGATCGCGTTCCACGAACACCGCACCTTCGCCAATGCCGTGTTGATGGGGATCAATCCGTTCGACCAGTTCGGCGTGGAGCTGGGCAAGAGCATGGCCAAGGCAATCGAGCGCGGCGGGGAAAGTTTCGACGCCAGCACCGAAGCCCTGCTTGACGCGGCAGGGATGGCACAATGAACCGCGCCGCCCGTTTGGCCCTGTCTGTCGCGGCTTTCGTCACGGGGGCGCTCGCCGCGCCGCTCGCGGCCCATGGGCCCGACCGCATCCTGTTCATCGGCAACAGCTTCACGCAGGGCGCGAACAGTGCGGTGCTGCGATATCGCCCCGACAGCGTCGAGGATCTGAACGCCGAAAAGCCCGAAGATCGCGTCGGCGGCATCCCCGCTCTGTTCGCCAAATTCGCCGAGCAGGCGGGCATGGAATGGTCGGTCCACCACGAATTGCGCGGCGGCACGACGCTCGATTTCCACCTCAACGAAAAGCGCGAGGCGATCGATCAGGGCTGGGACGTGGTGGTGATGCAGCAATATTCGACGCTGAATCCCGAACGTCCGCTCGATGCCACCGACACGCGCCGCGATGCCCCCGCGCTCGCCGCTTTGTTTACTGCCGCGAAGCCCGACGTGCGCGTTTATCTGATGTCGACCTGGAGCCGCGCCGACCAGACCTACAAGCCGAACGGCCACTGGTATGGAAAGCCGGTGGAGACCATGGCGCTCGACCTCAGGCGCGAACTGGACGCGGTCGACGCGGCGAGCGAGGATATCGATGCGGTGATACCCGTGGGCGAAGCGTGGAATGCCGCGATGGCAGCGGGAATCGCCGATCCCAACCCCTATGACGGGCGGGATTACGACACGATCGATCTGTGGAGCTACGATCACTACCATGCCAGCGCGGAAGGGTCATATCTCGAAGCGCTGACGGTGTTCGCGCAAGTGACCGGCTACGATGTGCGTCAATTCGGCGGGAGCGAGCGCGCCGCTCACGAACTCGGGATCGAAGGCAAGGTGGCCGAAGCCTTGCAGCGCATCGCGGCAGCCCAGGTGGGCATGGCCGAGTGACTCAAGGACCCGACGAAGGAAACAGCGGCTCCAATACCGGCGAGCAGGCACCCGCCGCGCCGCCGCCCGTTCGGATTCAGGAAAACGTGCTGGCGCGCAGCGAGAGGAAGCTGCTGAACGCGATCTGCGCCCGCCTGCCGGGCTGGGTTACGCCCGACATGATGACCTTCCTCGGCATGGTGGGGGCGGTGCTCGTCTTCGCGGGCTATCTGCTCAGCAATCTGGGCGAAAATTGGCTGTTCCTCGCCATCGCGGGCTATGCGGTGCAATGGTTCGGCGATTCCACGGATGGGAGCCTGGCGCGCTTCCGCAAGATCGAACGCCCGCGCTACGGCTATTTCCTCGACCATAGCTGCGACGGACTGGCGACGCTGCTGGTGCTCGCGGGGATCGGCCTGTCGCCTTACGTCGAACTGGAGTCGGCGCTGGTCGCGCTGGCGGGCTATCTCCTACTCTCGATCCACGCCTTCCTGCGCGTTCGAGTGCTGAGCGAGATGAAACTGTCCTACCTTGCCGCCGGGCCAACCGAGCTGCGCTTCCTGTTGATCGGCTTCACGCTGGCGATGATGACGTTCGGCAGCGAAGGGCAGGGCTGGTTCGGGCGGATTTCCGGCTTCGATATTTTTACCGCGTCTGCGGGCACGATCATGATCGTCCTGTTCGTCCATCAGACCCTCGTGACTGCGCGGCGATTGGCGGTGGAAGAGCCCGCGCGCAACGCGGAATGGCGCGGGCGCAGTTGAGCCGTGCTTGACTTTAGGCGCGGGCGCGCCCACTTCACGGTCACCGAAGCGCGCTAGCCAGCGTGAAGCGGCGATGTGAGAGACATCCATCGCCCCGGCCGCGCCTCGGCAATTTCCCAGACTCCCCTTTTCACGCGGGTGGTTTCCAAACCCCGCGACCGTGCGCCCATTTTCGCGCGCGCGCCGCATTTCATGCGAGTTTTCATGACACAGTTTTCCGATCTCGGCCTCTCACAGCCGGTTCTCCAGGCCCTCGACCTCAAGGGCTATTCCACGCCGACGCCGATCCAGGCGCAGGCGATCCCGCCCGTCCTTTCAGGCCGCGACCTGCTCGGCATCGCGCAGACCGGCACGGGCAAGACCGCCGCCTTCATGCTGCCCAGCATCGACCGGCTGCGCGATGCGGACAAGCAGACTCCGTTCAAATCCTGCCGCATGCTGGTGCTCGCCCCGACGCGCGAACTGGCCGGGCAGATCGCCCAGAGCGCCAAGGATTACGGCGCGCTGGCGGGCCTCAAGGTCCATTCCATCGTCGGCGGCACTTCGGTCAACAAGGACCGCAACAAGCTGCATCGCGGCACCGACATTCTCGTCGCGACGCCGGGCCGCCTGCTCGACCTGATCGACCAGAAGGCGTTCAATCTGAACGGCGTCGAAGTGCTGGTGCTGGACGAAGCGGACCAGATGCTGGACCTCGGCTTCATCCATGCGCTGCGCAAGATCCACCAGCTCGCGCCGAAAGAGCGCCAGACGCTGTTCTTCAGCGCCACCATGCCGAAACAGATCAAGGAACTGGTCGGCGCCTATTGCAAGGATCCGGTCCAGGTCAGCGTGACGCCCGAAAGCACCACCGCCGAAAGGATCGAGCAATATCTCTTCATGGTCCAGCAGGACGAGAAGCAGAGCCTGCTCGAACTGATCCTGTCGGGCCGCCATCAGGTGCCCGGCAAGATCGAGCGCGTTCTGATCTTCGCGCGCACCAAGCATGGCTGCGACCGCGTGGTGAAGAAGCTGGCGCAGACTGGCATCCAGGCGAATGCGATCCACGGCAATAAGAGCCAGCCGCAGCGCGAACGCGCGCTCGACGAGTTCAAGCGCGCCAAGACGCCGGTGCTGATCGCGACCGACGTGGCCGCGCGAGGGATCGACATTCCCGGCGTCAGCCACGTGATCAATTACGAGTTGCCCAACGTGCCCGAACAATATGTCCACCGCATCGGGCGCACCGCGCGCGCCGGGGCGGACGGGATTGCCATCGCTTTCTGTGCCGAGGACGAGCGGAGTTATCTCAAGGATATCCGCAAGACGACCGATGCCGAATTCGAGCGTCTGCCACTGCCCGACAATTTCCGTGCCGTGGTCGAAGGTGTCGGCCCGACCAAGCCTGCGCCAAAGCAGCAGCGCATGGCGCGCCCGCGCGTCACGCCCACTGGCGATGCCGCCAAGCAGCGCAAGGCCAAGCATCCGGCACGCAAGGGCCGGCCCCAAGGTTCGGGCGGTCAGGGCCAAGGGTCCGGCCAGTCCGGCGGCAACCGCAACCGGCGCCGCCGGAGCGGTGGTGGCGGTGGCGGCGGCGCCCCGCGCGGCTGATCTTCAGCGGGGCGCTTCGGCGTCCCGCTCTTCAGGCTCCGGCGAGACGATCCGCAGCTTGGCGAAGGCTTCGGGCTGGTTGTCGGCAAGGAATTCCAGCATTCCTTCGCGAATATCGCAGCGCAGGTCGAACAGGGTGGGCGAATCCTTCGCGCTCATCAGCAGGCGGACCTCGATCGCGTCACGCTTGGTTTCGGTCACCTGCGTCACCTGCACGCGCTGATCCCAGCGCGGATTGGCGCGCACCTGCCGTTCGAATTCCGCGCGAATCGGCCCGATCCGGGTCGTGGGATCGAGATAGAGGAACACTGTGCCGAGAAGCTGCGAGGTCTTCTTTGTCCAGTTCTGGAACGCGCCTTCGAGGAAATGGGTGGTCGGCACGATCAACCGCCGCTCGTCCCAGATCTTCACCACCACGTAGGTCGTGCGGATATCCTCGATCCAGCCCCATTCGCCTTCGATGATGACGACATCGTCGATATTGATCGGTTCGGTCAGCGCCATCTGGACGCCAGCGATCAGGTTCTTGAGCGCTGGCTGGGCGGCGGCACCGACGGCGAGGCCCGCCAGACCCGCCGAGGCCACCAGCGTCAGCCCGACATCGCGCACGCCGGGAATCGACAGCAGCACCAGACCCACCGTCACGAACACGATCAGGAAGGTGGCGATGCGGTTCAGCATGGTCAGCTTGGTACGGCGGCGGCGCGCGGCGAGATTGTCCGCCACGGTGATATCGGCGCGCAGCTTCATCGCCTCCACCAGCGCATGGAGGATCGAAAGCGCGATCCAGCCGACCAGCGCGGGCATCACGAACCCGGCGACCTTCTGCCAGACGGTGTCGAAAACGGGGATTTCCCGCGCCGTCATCACCAAGGCCAGCGCGATCAGCGCATAGCGGGTCGGACGGGCGAGACGGCGCACCAGCACATCGTCCGCTTCGCTGTGCGATCGACGCGCCAACCTGCGCAGAACGGTAAAGGCGATCCAGTGCACGGCCAGCGCGGTAAGGATCGCGATGGTGGCATAGGCGACGAGGTTCCAGGGATAGGGCAGCAGCCCGGCGGTCTGGACAACGCGATCGGTAATGGGGTCTTTCATGCTGTCTCCCGTTCGGAACGACGTGATCGGTACAGCATCCCTCCCAAGGGACGCGCTTTCAATAGCTGAGCGCGGCGCGGGGTTCCCGCCCGGTTCGCGCCAAACTTCGATGGCCCTCGCGGTTGGCAATCGCGCCACCGGCCTCCATATCGCCCGCTCATACTCTTTCTCCCCCCGATTGGAGCGCCCGATGGCCGCGAACAGCGAGACGAACGAATACGATTACGACCTCTTCACCATCGGTGCCGGATCAGGGGGCGTGCGCGCCAGCCGCGTGTCCGCCGCGCACGGTGCCAAGGTCGCGATCGCCGAAGAGCATCGGGTGGGCGGAACTTGCGTGATCCGGGGCTGCGTGCCCAAGAAGATGCTCGTCTACGGCGCGCATTTCGCCGAGGATCTGGAAGATTGCCAGCGGTTCGGCTGGGAGATCGGCGAGCGCAAGTTCGACTGGAAGACCCTGCGCGACAATGTTCTCGACGATGTGACCCGGATCGAGGGGGCCTATACCGACACGCTCGAAAATCACGACGTTACGATCTTCAAGGAACGCGCCGAGATCACCGGCCCGCACGAGATCACGCTGGCAAGCGGCAAGACCGTGACGGCCAAACATATCCTGATCGCCACCGGCGCGCATCCGCGCATGCCCGAATGCCAGGGTGCCGAACACGCGATCAGCTCGAACGAGGCGTTCCACCTCGACGAATTGCCGAAGAAGATCATCATCGCGGGCGGGGGCTATATCGCCAACGAATTCGCAGGCATTTTCAACGAGTTCGGCTGCGACGTTCACATCGTCAATCGCGGCGAGGTGCTGCTGCGCCAATATGACGAGGCGGTGCGCGATCGTCTGTTGCAGATCAGCACGATGAAGGGGATCAAGTTCCGCTTCAACACCACCTTCGAATATATCAAGCCGTGCGACGAGGGTGGCTATTTCGTCAAATTGTCGGATTGCGACGAGGAGAAGGCCGATCTCGTGATGTTCGCGGTCGGCCGCGTGCCGAACACCAAGGGGCTCGGCCTGGAAAATGCAGGCGTCGAGCTTGGCGAGGCGGGCGAAATCAAGGTCGATCGCTTCAGCAAGACCAATGTCGATCACATCTATGCCGTGGGCGACGTGACTGACCGCGTTCAGCTGACGCCTGTCGCCATCCGCGAAGGCCAGGCCTTTGCCGACACCGTGTTCGGCAAGGGCGATCCGGTGGCCGTGGACCACAGCTGCATTCCCAGCGCCGTCTTCAGCCACCCGCCGATCGCGGCAGTCGGCATGACCGAGGGCGAAGCGAAGAACAAGCTCGGCAGCGTGAAGGTCTATCTCAGCGATTTCCGCCCGATGAAGAACGTGCTGGCAGGCCGTAACGAACGCAGCCTGATCAAGATGATCTGCGATGGAGAGAACGGCAAGATCGTGGGCATCCACATGATCGCGCCCGAAGCGCCCGAGATGATGCAGGCCGCCGCCATCGCGGTGAAGGCAGGGCTCACCAAGGCCGATTTCGACGCGACCGTGGCGATCCATCCGACCATGGCGGAAGAAATCGTGCTGATGCGGTAATTGCCGGTCCGATGTAGCGGGTCTGCGATTGGCAAGCGATGCGCGACCCGTCACAAGCGGGCGGTGTCGCGAATCGGTATCGGGGGACGAGAACCGTAATGACCATGCTTGCCTCGCGCGGACAATTGCGCGCCAGTTTCATTCGCTGGGCGCTGTTTACCGTGCCGCTTATCGTGTTGCTGGGTTTCCTCGCCGGTCAGGCTGGCGGGCCGGATTCCCTGTGGTTCCAGACGCTCGACAAGCCTGCGATCTATCCGCCCCCGGCCACGTTCGGGATCGTGTGGTCGATCCTCTATGTCATGGTCGGCCTGGCGCTGGCGCTAATCTGCGCGGCGTGGGGCGCGCGCGGACGCACGCTCGCGCTGGTCGTGTTCGCGGTGCATTTCCTCTGCAATCTCGCCTGGACGCCGGTTTTCTTCGGAATGCAGGAGATGACCGGCGGGCTCGTGGTGCTGGGCCTCGTGATCGCAACGTTGATCGCCACCATCGTGCTGTTCTGGAAGATCCGCGTTCTGGCGGGCGTTCTGTTGTTGCCTTATCTCGCCTGGGTGCTGTTCGCCTTCGTGCTGAACTGGCAGTTTCTTCAGCTCAATCCCGATCTCGACGGCGGCCTTCCCGATGCTCCGGTAGAGCGGATGCGGATCGGCACCTGAATCGGCAATTGAAGCCGGGCCGCGCTGCGCCTAGATAGGCGTCATGCAGAGCCAGAACCCGCTGATCGCCGATTTCGTCAAGCTCGCCAATTCGGCGGCCGGAACCTTTGCCGGAATGACCCGCGAGGCGCGCGAGACTGCGCGCGAGCGCGCGCGCGAAGCGTTCGGCGGCATGGATTTCGTGACGCGCGAGGAATTCGACGCGGTCAAGGCGATGGCCGCCAAGGCGCGCGAACAGGCCGACGATCTCGCCGCGCGCGTCGCAGCCCTGGAAGCCAAGTCTTCGTGACTTTCGCCCCGGACTAGGGGCTGCCCATGCACCTGTCCGCCCCCGCTATCGTGATCGCTGCGCGCCCGCATGGCGAGACGGCGGTGATCGCGCGACTGTTCACGCACGAAGCTGGCGTGGTTGCGGCCTATGTGGCGGGCGGACGCGGGCGTCAGCTGCGCCCGGTGGTGATACCCGGCAATATCGTCGCGGCGGAAATCCGCGCCAAATCCGACAGCCAATTGCCGTTCGCGCGGCTGGAACTTTCCGTCAGCCGCGGCCCGTGGTTGAGCGAGCCGCTGCCATCCGCCGCCATCGCCTGGGCCTGTGCGGTGACGGCCGCGACCCTGCCCGAACGCAATCCCTATCCCGCACTCCACGCCGCGCTCGGCGCGCTGCTCGATGCGGTCTGCCATGCCCCGTCGGCGCGCGGCTGGGTCGAAGCGCTGATCGGATACGAGACCCTGCTGCTGCGCGAAGCGGGCTATGGCGGAAGCGCCACGACCCGGCCCGAGATAGCCGATCTAGGCCGGGGCCTCGAAATTCTCGACCGGCTGGAGGGCCCGATCGCGACCTATCTGATTGCCGACATGCGCGCCGATGTTATGGCCGCCCGCAGACAATTGCGCGACCGGTTGGCGAGGATTTTGGCATGAAGATCGCAGTTTTGCCCGGCGACGGGATCGGCCCCGAAGTGACCGCAGCGGCGCTGCGCGTGCTCGACACGCTGGCGCTGCCCGGCCTGGTATTGTTCGATGGCGATGTGGGCGGCATCGCCTATAAGCGCCACGGCCATCCGCTTCCGCCCGAAACGCTGGAGATGGCGCGCGCCGCCGATGCGGTTCTGTTCGGCGCGGTCGGCGATCCGGATTGCGACGATCTGCCGCGCGAACACCGCCCGGAACAGGCGATCCTGGGCCTGCGCGCCGAACTCGGCCTGTTCGCCAATCTGCGCCCGGCGGCGGGCTGGCCGGGGCTGGAGGATCTGTCGCCTCTGAAGCCGCAGCTCGCGCGCGGGATCGATCTGCTGGTGGTCCGCGAGTTGAACGGCGATGTCTATTTCGGCGCCAAGGGCGAGCGCGACAGCGATGGCGGGCGCGAAGGGTGGGATTCCATGTCCTATAACGAGGCCGAAGTGCGCCGCATCGCCCATACCGGCTTTCGTGCCGCGCAGTCGCGCCGCAAGCGCCTGACCAGCGTGGATAAGGCCAACGTGCTCGAAACCAGCCGCATCTGGCGCGAAACGGTGATCGATGTCGCGCGCGACTATCCCGATGTCACGCTCGACCACATGTATGTCGACAATGCCGCGATGCAGCTCGTCAAGAGCCCCGGCCGGTTCGACGTGATCCTGACCGGAAACCTGTTCGGCGATATCCTGTCCGATCAGGCGAGCGCCTGCGTCGGTTCGATCGGGCTCCTGCCCAGCGCCTCCCTCGGCGAACGCACGACAGAACACGGCACGTTCGGCCTGTATGAGCCCATCCATGGCAGCGCGCCGGACATTGCTGGTGAGGGCAAGTCCAACCCGCTCGCCGCGATCCTCAGCCTCGCCATGCTGCTGCGCCATTCGCTGGGGCGCGAGGCGGATGCGGGCCGGGTGGAGCGTGCGGTGGCGCAAGTGCTGAAGGACGGCGTGCACGGAGCGGATCTGGGCGGCACTGCCTCGACCGAAGCGATCTGCTATGCCGTTATTAGGGCGCTGGAAACCATATCTTGAGAATTGCGGCTTAGGCGAACATGGCATGGACATGACGCCTTCGATCCTTTCCGAAGAGACGATAGTGAGCCAATCGGTGGCAACGCCGCTCGAACTCGCCATCGTGCTGCCGACATTCAACGAACGCGACAATCTCGCGCCCCTGATGGACCGGATCGCGGACGCGCTCGGCCCGGTGGGCTGGGAAGTCGTGGTGGTGGACGACCACTCTTCCGACGGCACGTCCGACGAGGCGCGCCGCCTGGCCCTGTCCGACCCGCGCATTCGCGTGATCGAACGGATCGGCAGGCGCGGCCTGTCGAGCGCGGCGATCGAAGGTTTCTGCGCCACCGCCGCACCCTATGCCGCGGTGATGGACGCCGATCACCAGCACGATCCCAAGCTGCTCGTGCCGATGCTGGCCGCGGTCAAGGCGGGCGAGGCCGATGTCGCCGTCGCCAGCCGCTTCGCCGAAGGGGCCAGCATGGCCGAATGGAACCGCCCGGACCGCGAAAAGCTGTCGGGTGTGGCCAACACGCTGGCCCGCAAGCTGACGGGCGTGGATCTCAGCGATCCGATGAGCGGGTATTTCCTGCTCGAAGCCGCCACTGCCCGCAAACTCGCGCCGAAACTGTCGGCGATCGGCTTCAAGATATTGCTCGACCTGCTCGCCACCAGCGAAGAGGCTCTGCGCGTCAAGGATTTCCCGATGAACTTTTCCGCCCGCCGCTCCGGCGAAAGCAAGCTCGATCGCGCGATCGCGTTCGATTTCCTCGCCGGGCTTTACGATAAGAGCTTCGGACGCGTGATACCTACCCGGTTTGCCCTGTTCGGAACGGTCGGCCTGATCGGCGTGGTCGTCCACATGGCTCTGCTGTATCTGTTCCTCGCTGCGGGCACCCAGTTCAGCATCGGCCAGGCCGTGGCGACGTTCGGCGCGATGACGTTCAATTTCTGGCTCAACAATTTCCTGACCTATCGCGACCGGCGCCTGACCGAATCGAAGGCAGTGTTCTGGGGCTGGGTCAGCTTCATCGCCGCCTGTTCGATCGGCGCCTTCGCGAATGTCGCGGTGGCGACCACGCTGCACGATCGCGGACTTCACGAAATCGCGGCCGCTTTGGTCGGGATCGGGATCGGGTCGGTCTGGAATTATGCCCTGTCGAGCCGCTTCGTCTGGGGCCGCTTCTAAGCGTCTACTGCCAGCTTTTCAGCCAGGTGTATTCGAGAAACGCCATTTTCCCATCGAGCGGGGCTGCGGACAGGATCGGGTAGAACCAGGCGAACAGCGCCGCGCTGATCGCGAGCGGACCCAATGCCAGCCAGCGCCTGCCGCTCTGCCACAGCGCGTCGAGCGCCAGCGCCAGCGCGGCGAGCAGGAACATGCTCGGCAACAGGTAATGATAATAGAACTGGATGGGCTTGGCTGCCACGATCCAGAAGCCGAGCGTGAGCAGATAGAGCAGCGCGACCGACAGCGCGGCGGGATCGCGCTTTGCCAGACCGCGCCAAAGGCACCAGACGAGCGCGGGCAGGCCCAGCAGCATGGTCAGTGGATTGCCGATCAGCAGAATACCGCGATAGGCGCCATCGACCGGTTCGTAGAGATACCAGATCGCCCGCCAGTTCAGCACCCATTGCCACCACACCGATTGGTAGGGATGGGGCTTCACCACGTTTTCCTGCATTGTCAGCATGGTACGGTGCAGGTCGAGAATGTTGGCAGGTGCGCCCGCGCTGCCGATTGCGCCCTCACTGAAGAGATAGGCTGGCAGATAGGTCGCGGCGTATACCATCAGCGGGAGCAGGCCGAGCCAGAATGCGGCTTCGACCAGCGTGATCCCCGGCACCGGCAGGCCGCGACGGCTGAGGAACAGACGCCGCCGCCCCGCCGCCCAGCGCAGGGCCAGGAAGACGAGACCGGGCACGGGTGCCAGCACCAGCGCGTTCCATTTCGACGCCATGGCGAGGCCCAGCATCACGCCCGCGATCGCAAGGCGTCGGCGCCCCGTCTCCGGCTCGCGCATGGCCGCTACACTTTGCCAGAAGGCGAGCGCGAGGAAGGCGAGATAGAAGATGTCGAGCATCGCGATGCGCGCATTCACGAACAGCAGGAAACCGGTCGCGAGCAGGACGCCATAGGCGAGCGTGGCGAACCGGCTCAGCGTGGCGAACCACAACGCGCGCATGGACGCGAATAGTGCGGCCGTACCGGCCACCACCGGAAGGACGCGCCAGCCCAGGGGAGTGTCGTCGATAACCAGGACGCTCAAGGCCAGCAATTGCTTGGCGAAAGGCGGATGTTCGCGATTGGTGAACTCGCCGAGCGATAGCCACTCGCGCAGGGCGGGAACGTAATGGACCTCGTCGAAATAGGCGATGCTGGGGATTGTCAGCCGCACGCAGCACAGGGCCAGGAATGCGATTGCCAGCAGCGCGCACCAGTCGATGGGATCCTGCGATGCAGTGCGCGCTGATTTCATTCCGGGCCCGGTACGGTCGGCTCGCGCGCTTGACAAGTCCGGTGCTTGCCCCGGATGCTGTCCACCACAGTTGCGTTCCCGCCACAGCTTTTTGCGAAGCGCCCGGATCGCGCAATCAGGCCCGGTGTTGCGTCGGCATCGTGCTATGCTACTCGGAAACCCACCGAACTTTCGGGCCTGTTTGGTGGAAAAAGTCGCAATCGCCCGGTCGCCTTCGATGATCGAAGAAATGGAGAATTTGTAATGAAACGTGCTCTTGCACTCGGCGCAGCCGCAGCCGCCATGATCGCGGCTCCGCTTGCCGCTGCCGATCGCATGTCCGCTCCGGTGGAAAGCGAATCGGAAATCGGCGGTGCGAACCGCGGCCTCCTGCTGGTCGGCGTCGCAGCCGCTCTCGTCACCGTCATCCTCGTCGCCAATGAGGACAATGACGACGAAGCGGTCAGCCCCTGAGGCCTCGGCGTTATGAATAAAGAGGGGCGGGAGGGCGACTTCCCGCCCCTTTTTGCTGCGCCCCCTTTTTATCGTGCGCCCCGCCAGCTTTGTTGCGAGCTGCGGCGCCCTTGCCTAAGCGTGCAGGCATGAAAAAGACCACCGGAACCGACCGCTCGATCACTCAGACCTGGCGCCCCGCCACACAGGCAGTCCGCGGCGGCACCTGGCGGTCGGAACATGGCGAGACCAGCGAGGCGCTGTTTCTCACCTCCGGCTACACCTACGACGATGCGCAGACCGTGGCCGATCGCTTCGCTGGCGAGGCCGAGGGCATGACCTATTCGCGCCTCCAGAATCCGACCGTTGCGATGCTGGAGGAACGGATCGCGCTGCTCGAAGGGGCGGAAGCCTGCCGCGCGCAGGCGAGCGGTATGGCGGCGATGTCGACCGCGCTTCTGTGTCAGCTTTCTGCGGGCGACCATGTCGTCGGCGCGCGCGCGGCTTTCGGTTCGTGCCGCTGGCTGCTCGACAGCCTGCTGCCCCGTTTCGGGATCGAGACGACAGTGGTCGACAGCGCCGATAACGAGGCGTGGGAGCGGGCGATCAGGCCCAACACCAAGGTCTTCTTCTTCGAAACGCCCGCCAATCCGACGCTCGACATCGTGGATATGGATTACGTGTGCCGCCTGGCGAAGGATCGCGGCATCGTGACGGTGGTGGATAACGCCTTTGCCACCAGCGCCTTACAGAAACCGATGGATTTCGGCGCGGACGTGGTCGCGTATTCTGCCACCAAGCTGATGGACGGGCAGGGCCGGGTGCTGGCGGGCGCGGTGTGCGGATCGAAGGAATGGATCGACGAGGTCCTGCTGCCGTTCCAGCGCAACACCGGGCCCAATATCGCGCCGTTCAACGCCTGGGTGGTCTTGAAGGGACTCGAAACGTTGAGCCTGCGCGCGCACAGGCAGAGCGAGAATGCCGTCATGCTCGGCAAGGCAATCGAGGGGCGCAGGCTTGAAATGCGCCACCCCGGCCTTTCCAGCCATCCGCGCCACGCGCTTGCCATGCAGCAGATGGCCGCGACCGGGCCGGTCTTCGCTTTCGATGTCGGCGATCGCGCAACCGCCTTCGCCGTGCTCGACGCGCTGCAGCTCATCGACCTCTCCAACAATATCGGCGATTCGCGCAGCCTGATGTGTCACCCCGCCAGCACGACCCACGCCGGAATGACGGCCGAAGCGCGTGACGAAATGGGCGTGAGCGAGGGGCTTCTGCGGATCAATGTCGGGCTGGAGGATGTCGAGGATCTGATCGAGGATCTCGACCGCGCGCTCGACACGGCGGGGCTGTAACTCCCGGTCAGGCCGGGCAGCAATCGTCGAGCGCTGCGCCAAGCGCGGCGGCGGTCGACCACGCGCGGTTGCAGGGCGCATCGTCTGTCAGCGCGGCATGCGCGGCGAGGCCTTCGCCATCGATCATGGCCAGAATCAGACCCTCGTCGCGCGTCATGCCCGGCGCGCAGCAGGGGGCGAGGCGGATCTTGCGGCGCGAGCTGCCTGCGAGTTCGACTACGAGACTGCGCGCAAGCGTCAGCGGGCGCTGGAAGCCCGATCCGAACGTATCGAGAGCCAGCAGCGCCGCCGAAGCGTCGCGCAATCCGCAGCCGACCATGCGGCGAATCAGCACCATCGCGACGCGCCTTCCGCGGTTCTCCGGCATCGGCAGCACCAGCGCGGTTTCGGGCCGGCCGGGCGCGGGAGCAGGGGTGGGAGCGGCGTTGGACATCGGATCCTCCTTGTTTCGGTCCCACCATAATATGCAAATGCAAATCATTCGCAACAGGTGATCGGACGCAGGAGGCAGTTATTCCCAAGCCAGTTCTGCTTGCAGCCAATCCCGCGGCTTGTCGTAATCAGACTTCGCAGGCGATCCCGTCATCGTCGCGGTCCAGACCGGCGCGATAGCCGGGATCGCCGCGCCGCAGCGGCGCCTTTCCGGCGGCTCGCACGGCGGCGCAATTGGCGTAATAGACGCGCCCGTCGATCGATTGCGCGGTGGCAACCGGCTGTGACGCGCGCCCGCTGCGATGGCAGTGATAGCCGCCCGTCTTGCGATTGTTGTGGCAGCCTTCGCCGTTCAGCCCGCCGGGATGGGCGATGGCCGGTCCGGCCCAGGGGAGAGTGGCCGCTGCCCCGGCAAGGGCCAGCAGTGTGAGGAATGTCCTTCGCATCGGCCGAGCCTAGGCCACGTTTCTTGCCAATTCCCTGCCCGCCCTTGCCCTCGGCGCGTCTATGCCTATTCTGAAGCGCGATGAAATTTCTCTTCCCCCATGCCGCCATCACGCACGACATCACCGTGAGGGTCTCGGTCAATTACATGCCCGAACAATCGCGGCCCGAGGTCGGCAAGTGGTTCTGGGTCTATCACATCCGGATCGAGAACGGATCGGACGAGACCGTGACGCTCAGGCGCCGACACTGGCGGATCACCGATGGCGAAGGGCGGATCAGCATCGTCGATGGCGACGGAGTGGTCGGCGAAGAGCCCACGCTCGCGCCCGGCCAGTCGCACGATTACGTGTCGGGCTGCCCGCTCGAAACGCCGCACGGGTCGATGGAAGGTTTCTACACCTTTCACCGTCAGGACGGATCGCCGATGGAGGTGCGCATCCCCTTCTTCCCGCTCGCTGCGCCCGCGACGACGCATTGAGGCACGGGGACTAGATTCCGGGCGCGTCCGCCTCGGAATCGTCTTCCGGATCGGTGTCGGTCGGCGCGATCTTCAGCTTCGCTTCGAGGCCGAGCCAGGCGGCCAAATTCTCGAAGTCGCGCGTGACCGGATAATGGGCGAGTTCGGCACGCGACGGGTCGATCCGCAGCACAAGTCGCTTTTTCTTGCACTGCAGGCGTGACGCCGCGAGCGCGGGGCGCGATCCGCCGCCGAGCTTGCGCGCCAGCCGAAAGCCGAGCCCCCAGGTCACGGCTTCATGCAAGGTATCGCGATCGGCCAGTGCCAGCAGTCGCTCGGGATAATCGGTCCGCCCGATGCTGGCATGGAGCGCCGCGCAGATCTGGGCGCGTTCGCGCGGCGTGCAGTCGATCCAGCGCTTGTCGAGCGCCCAGGCGATGGCGTGCGACAGTCGCAGATTGGGCTCGACCCGCTGCAAGGCATCGGACAATTGCGCCGCGACCAGCCGCAGGCGCTCGGTATTCGCAGATCCGTCGGAGCGTCCGCCATCGCCCGCCAGATCGACGCTCCAGCCTGCGACCAGAGCCGCATCGGTGATCGCTGCGCCCAGCATGGTCGCGAATTCACTGACGCCCGCAATCAAGGGATCCTTGGCGCGCTGGACGGGATCGAGCCGGTCGAATAGCAGCCCTTCGCGAATGCCCCAGCTGGAAAAGACCAGCTCGTCCGGCTCCAGCGATTTGAGCAGCGGGCGCAGCAGGGCCGCGGCGTCGGGCAGATATTCGGCGCGCATCTGGCTGATGCCGGGGCATTGAGCCAGCTTTTCGGGATCGGCGGAAATCAGCCGCTGCGCCAGCGTGTCGGCCTCTTCAACGTCGAGCCGGAAGCCGTGCGGATCGCTCAAGGGATAATCGCGCCGCATCATCGCATAGGCGGCAAAGGCCCGCCATGTACCGCCGACCATATAGAGCGGGCCGGGATGCGCCGCCGCCCAGCCGACCCGATCGAGCTGCGCGCGCACGCGCTTGGCGAAGCCCTTCTTGTCGGACCGGTCGAGCGCGGGAAGACGCAGAGTACCGAGCGGAAGGCTGGACGCCTGATGGCATTCGCCGTCCACAATCGAGACCAGTTCGAGGCTTCCGCCGCCGAGATCCGCCACCACTCCGCGCGCGCCGGGGAAGGCGCCGATCGCGCCGGTCGCGCTGATCCGTGCTTCTTCCTCGCCCGTCAGCAGGCGCGGTTCGAGGCCGAGTGCGGCGACGGCGGCAAGAAATTCCGGCCCGTTTTCCGCATCGCGCGCCGCCGCCGTGGCAACGGTCTGTATGTCGGTGACGCCGAGATCGTCGAGAATGCGCGCATAGCGGGCGAGCGCGCCGAGCGCCTCGTCGCTGGCCTCTTCGGGTATCCGCCCCGTTTCGGACAGATCGCGCCCGAGCCGTGCGGCCACTTTCTCGTTCCAGACCGTTCGCGGCGCGCGGGGCGATCCTTCGTAGATGACCATACGCACCGTGTTCGATCCGATGTCGATCACTGCGCGCGGCAGGTGGACGATGCGCTTCTCGCGCCGTGTGCCGAACGCTTCGCTCACGATGCGGCCTCCTGCTCGGGATGCTGGCCCAGGCGCAGGCGTGGCACGGCATCGGCTTCCAGCGCCTGGCCGCGACCGGATAGGGAGGGATTGCTCATGAAATAGCGATGGCAGTTGAAGCCTTCCGCTTCCACCCCATCGGTGTCGGCATCGTCCGATCCCATGCGCTCGTACTGGCCGTCGGCATGCAATTCCCAGCTCTGTTCGGTGTCGAGGATGTTGGCCAGCATGACCTGGCCCAGCACCTGATCGTGCACGGTCTTGTTGGTGATGGGCACCATCACCTCCACCCGCCGATCGAGATTGCGGCTCATCGCGTCGGCGCTGGTGATATAGACTTTGGCCTGACGACTGGGCAGCGTCTTGCCATTGGCGAAGGCCCAGATGCGGCCATGTTCCAGAAAGCGCCCGATAATCGATTTGACCTGGATGTTCTCGGACAGGCCGGGAATCCCCGCCTTCAGCGAACAGATGCCGCGCACCACCATGCGGATTTCCACGCCCGCCGCGCTGGCTTCGTAAAGCTTGTCGATCATCCCGCGATTGGTGATCGCGTTGAGCTTGACCCAGATGCCGGACGGCTCACCCGCGCGCGCGGCGGCGATTTCCGCGTCGATCAGCTCGTACAGTTTTTCGCGGATGCCGCCGGGCGATATCGACAGCGCTTCGAGCTTTTCGGGCTCGATATAGCCGGTGACGAAATTGAACAGCCGCGCGGCATCGCGGCCCAGGGCCGGATCGGCGGTAAAGAAACTGAGGTCGGTATAGATCTTGGCGTTGATCGGGTGATAATTGCCCGTGCCGAAATGGCAGTAGGTGCGGTACCCATCTTCTTCGCGGCGGACCACCAGGCTGACCTTGGCGTGGGTCTTCAACTCGGTGAAGCCGTAGATCACCTGCACGCCCGCGCGCTCCAGCTCGCTCGCCCAGCGGATATTGCGCTCCTCGTCGAAGCGGGCCTTCAATTCGACCACGGCGGTCACGGCCTTGCCGTTCTGTGCCGCCTCGACCAGCGCGGAGATCACCGGGGACTGGTCGCCCGCGCGATAGAGCGTCTGCTTGATCGAGACGACATTGGGATCGTTCGCCGCCTGGGCGAGGAAATCGACCACCACGTCGAAACTTTCGAAGGGGTGATGGATGACGATGTCCTTTTCGCGGATGGCGGAAAAGCAATCGCCGTCATGCTCCAGAATGCGCTCGGGATAGCGCGGGCTGAAGGGCGAGAATTTGAGATCGGGGCGCGGCTCGTCGCAGATCGCGTCGAGATTGCGCAGGCCCAGCATCCCTTCGGTCTTCACGATCATGGCGGCATCGACGTCGAATTGTTCGCGCAGCAGCGCTTCTGCCTTGTCGTCGCACTCGTCGTCCAGTTCGAGCAGGACAGCGCGGCCCCGGCGGCGGCGCTGGATCGCGGTGCGGAAATAGCGGACGAGATCCTCGGCCTCTTCCTCCACCTCGATATCGCTGTCCCTCAATACGCGGAAAACCCCGTCGCCCAAGATCTTGAAACCGGGGAAGAGCAGGGTGGCAAAGCGCGTTACCAGCTTTTCGATGGCGATATAGACCGCCTTGTCTCCCGGCACGCGCACGAAACGCGGCGCGCCGCTTGGGATCAGCACCATCTCCATCAGATCCGCCTTGCGCTTGCCGCGCTTCAGGCGAAAGATGAGGCCCAGCCCCATGGTCTGGACGAAGGGGAAGGGGTGGCTCGGATCGATCGCCTGCGGCGTGATCAGAGGAAGGATATCGGTGGTGAAATACTCTTCCGCCCATTTTGCCTGCTCTTCGTCGAGCTGGTCGGTATCGGCGATGAGGATGCCTGTTTCCGCCAGGAGATCGCGCAAGGCGAGCAGGCTGCGCTGCTGGCGATCCTCCAGCTTCAGCACCTGTTCGCGGATCGCGTTCAATTGCTGGCGCGGGGTGCGCCCATCGATCGCATGCGTATCGATCCCGCGCGTCATCTGCCCTTCCAGCCCCGCGATGCGCACCATGGTGAATTCGTCGAGATTGCTGGCGGAGATCGACAGGAAGCGCAGGCGTTCGAGCAGCGGATAGGCCGGGTTCTCGGCCTCTGCCAGCACGCGGCGGTTGAAGCTCAGCCAGGACAATTCGCGGTTGGTGTAACGTTCCGCCGCCTCGTCCAGCGTCACGGGCGTCGCCGAAGCGGTGTCCGAGGTGTCGACGGGGTCGGAGGCGTTCATCGGCGTATCGTCCATCTGCTCGGCGCTAGAGGCGCTGTGCTACGGAAATGTGGCAGAGGTATCGCCCTGTCAAACCGTTCGCTTGGAAATGCTCGCATATTGCGCGAGCGCGCCGCTCTGCCTATTCGCTGGCTCCATGAAGCGCACCCACCTGCCCCTGAACGCCCTGCGCGTCTACGACGCGGCCGCCCGGCACCTCTCCTTCACCCGCGCCGCGGACGAGCTGGCGGTGACGCCCGCCGCCGTCGGCCAGCAGATCAGGGCGCTGGAGGACCATCTCGGCACGGTCCTGTTCCGCCGCACCAGCAAGGGGCTGGAGCTGACGGCGGAAGGCGCCGCCGGGCTCGATCCCTTGCGCGAAGGGTTCCTGAAATTCGAAGAAAGCGTCAGCGCGATGCAGGCGGGGCAGGCGAGCGACAGCTACACTATCGCCGTCCCGCGCGAATTCTACGCCCAGTGGCTCGCCCCCCGGCTGGCGGAATTCGGCGCCGACAAGCCGGAGACGCGCTTTACCTTCGTCGCGGACGAGCATGCCGACTTCACCGAAGCCAATCTCGACTGCGCGATCCGGCTGGTGGACGGGCCGGGCGATCTCGAAGGCGTGGAACTCGCCCCCGCCGCGCGGATGACCGTGGCCCGCGCCGAAGCGCATGGCGGCGCGCCGGACCGCTGGATCGACTGGGGCGTGGCGCTGCCGGAAGGCGAGAGCGCGGCGATCACCGTCTCGAACGCCGGACAGGCCCTGTCGAGCGCGCTGGCCGGGCTGGGCCGGGCGATGCTGCCCGAATTGCTGGTGAAGGATGCGGTCGAGGATGGCCGCCTCGAAGCGCTCGCCGGGCCGGAACCGGGCCGCCGGGCCTACTGGCTGGTTGCGCCCACGCCGCAATGGCGGACGCGCAAGGTGAAGAGCCTGGTGGATTTTTTGAGTAGTTGAGTTTGTGTTTCGAACTCGCCTCCGCGAGTTGGTGGGCCGTCGGCCCGTCTGCGACTCCCTCGGTGCTGTTCCCTCCGCTTCGCTCCGGGGCACCTGCGGGGCGCGCCGTGCGCTTGCGGTCCGCTGGTCGCGGACCGGACCATTCCCGGCCTGAAGGCATGGCGGCGGAGCTCGGTCGGCGACCAGCCGACCGCAAGGGCGACCGCCCGCCCGGAGCGACCGCAGGGAGCGAGGACATCGCGCGCCGGATGGCGTGCGCAAAACAAGAAACGCTCGGTCGGCGACCAGCCGACCGCAAGGCCGACTGGCCGCCCGCAGCGACCGCAGGGAGCGAGGACATCGCGCGCCGGATGGCGTGCGCAAAACAAAAAACCTCAACGCTAGCTCTTGGCACCCGCGCTCTCGGCCTGGTCCCTGAAACCTACTCCGCGCTCTCGGCCCGGTCCCCCGAAGCCAAGGCCAAGCCCTCCGCAAGGCCCTCCTCGCGCCCTTCGCTTCTGGCCCGCGCCAGCAGCTCGTCAAGCTCCGCGCGGTGGCGGATTGCGCCGGACATTTCCTCTAGGATTTCGGCCCGGATGCGTTCGTACAAGGGATGGCCGGCGGTGACGTGCGCCGCGTATTTGTCCGGGCGGCGGTTGCGAAGGAAGAACATCACCAGCGCCTCGTTGTGCTTGGTGCCGTAGCTCATCATCCCGCCATCGGGCATGGCCTTCCAGACCGGCGTGCCCTCGATCGCGCGGGCGAGGGCGCTGTGTTCGAGATGGTCGACCCCGCGCTCCACCGCCGCGTCCCAGGCATTGGCGAAGCCTTCCGCGCCGGGCCGGGCGCGCAGCTTGTAGAGCGCCTCCATGCTCCGCCCGATATGCCGCGCCGCCTTGCTGACGATGCCGGTGGCGGCGAGATGGGCGATGAAGGCGCGCTGCTTGTCGGGCGTGATCGAATTGCGGCGCGGTTGCTTGTGAATGAAGGGCGCAAAGCCGAGCAACGGATCGTCCGCCCCCGGCTCCGGCCCGACGAAAGCGACGGCGGAGGTCGCCTGCCGCGCAATGGCGCGAGTGGGGGTGAGAAGGGTGGGTTTGGAAGGGTGTTCGTGTTTCGAGGAGTTTTTGTGTTCCGAGCCCACCTCCGTGGGTCCGTCCTCGGTGCTATTCGCGCGTCTTCGCGATGCGGCACCTGCGGGGCGCGCTGTGCGCTTGCGGGCGCTCACGCGCCCGTCTCCGGGCCGAGATTACAGGGGTAGGAAAAGCCCGGTCCGCGACCAGCGGACCGCAAGGCCGACTGGCCGCCCGGAGCGCTTTGCGCGGAGGCAGCCAAGGCGGACGGACGTCCGCCGCCCGGCGCTTGAGGGGCTAAACAAACGAATCCCTCTGCAGGGCTAAACGAGGACTCGGAGACGAAGCGGGGAGGGGTGTGGTCTAGCATGACCACGCTCAGATTGCAGATTTTACCCGTGTAGGAAAATTGATTCCTCTTCCCATCTCTTTAAAATTGGAACACCAAGGTGTTTAATGCTGCAACTTAGCAATGGACCTCAGATGGAAAATCCCGGTGATGCTTTACGCGACATGGCGGCCAAGTTATTATCTGCACGTTATGGTGGTGCGACGATTGAAAAACGCGTTATTGGGAAGAAGGTTGACGTATTTTTCGAAATAGAAAGTTTTGGCAAGAAGACAAGAATATTCGTAGAGGCTAAGGACTATGAAAAACCTTTAAGGAGGTCCCAGATTAGCAAAATTTGGAGTGATTATTCTGGAATAATCAATGGCAATAATCCAGCTTTACTTCTGATAGTTACTAGAAATGGGTTAACCACCGACGCTGACGCTTACGTAAGCGACGAGCAGAACCAAATTCGGCACCAAACGATAAGGCAGATTGAAAATGATGCTCTTGGTTTGGAAGGCTATATAGAATCGCAGGTGAAAGTTTTTGAAGAGGATGGACTTAGCGATTATTATATTCCTGCACGTGCGCTCAAAATAAATTACAGTGAAGATCAAATCCGAAATTACGGGCCTGAAATTGACGCGTTTAATGAGATAACAGAATGGATAGACGGTAAGACGTCAACGCCGATCGCAATCTTGGCCGGTTACGGGGCAGGTAAATCGAGCTTGGCAAAGAGGTTAATGGCCTATCAAAGTGGTCGAGCGCTAAATGACAATGATTCTCGACGTCCTATCTTAATACGTCTTGGCGGTCTTACTCGTTATTCGAGTATAGAAGGTCTTCTCGGTGGCACGTTCACGAGCGAATTTCCTACACCAAATTTTAACTTTCAGGTCTTTGTCAAACTGAATAAACTCGGTCGTATCCTTATCATCCTCGATGGCTTCGATGAGATGAAGCATGCTATGTCTTGGGTCGATTTTAAAAATCAAATTAGAGACCTTAACAGGCTGATTGACGGCGATTCAAGGGTGATACTTCTTGGAAGACCAACAGCTTTTTTATCACTTGAGGAGCAGCTTTTTGTACTCCGCGGAGTAAGGAGGTTTGGCACACAAAATCGTCATGACATCGATTGGCCCCAATTTGCTGAGTTCGAGCTTTGTGAATTTAACGCCGAAGAGGTCTCGCTATTTATTAAAAAATATTTAAGTTATAAGCTGAAGAGGCTGAATGTCGGCGATTCAACAGTCGGCGAGAGAATTGAGGAGGTGCAAGAGATAACCTCTATAGATACAAAGCTTTTCGCGAAGCCTGTCCATCTTAAAATACTCGTTGATCTTGCTGCTGATATTAAGGTCAATCTTGAAAGAATTTCTGGCGGCGTAACGCGATGGGCGCTCTATGAAATGTTTTTTGCTGAGTTATCCGATCGCGAGGCGGCGAAAGAGGCGCGCAGGCCTCTATCCTCGAATAATCGATTAACCTTCCTGCGAGAATTGGCTTATTGGCTTTGGTCAAGTAAGGATGGGCAAATTTCCTTCCAAGTCGAAGACCTACCGCAAGAGCTATTTTGACGTGACCCCCTGATTTTCCTCCAAGTTGGATTAGAGTCCGGCCCTGACAGAAGGACGGACGAGATGAAGAGAACGAGGTTTTCAGAAGAGCAGATC